>Ga0163216_100034_pt1 | contig 493258 bp, 487 predicted proteins | sample SynspAceP_FD_167610 | JGI IMG/M metagenome (GOLD analysis project Ga0163216, IMG submission 167610) | Saline lake microbial communities from Ace Lake in Antarctica - Synechococcus sp. Ace-P (Illumina Assembly) | ecosystem: Environmental > Aquatic > Non-marine Saline and Alkaline > Saline ...
CAAAGCCGCCCGCCTCAACACCAGAACATGGCATGAATTCCTTGACGACTTCGTGGACGACACTGACCTCGTGCTGCGTATCAAGGCTAAATCACCGCGGTAGCAACGGAGTGCTTACGTTTAGTGCGGGCAATGATCCAGATCGCGTGGACCAGACCGGGGATGTAGCCCAGCAATGTCAGAATGATGTTCAGCCAGAAATGCTTGCCAAAGCCAACCTTTAGGAAAACGCCAAGCGGCGGGATCAGAACAGATAGGATGATGCGGATCAGGTCCATGATGGGCCTCCTTGATTATTCATCAAGTTAATGCGCAAGCCCCGCGCAATGTTCCGACCTTACTATTTACGCACGCCAATCCGGTTCATGAACGCCTCAAGCTCTGTGCGGGCCTGATCGACGTATTTGGCGCAAAGTGCGTCAAAGCTGACGCGCAACGCGTCTTTTTCAGCGCCCTGACAGTCGTTCCAAGGTCGCCCCTGAAGCGCCATGTGCAACACGTAATATCCAATGAAATGTGGTCGTTGCCCATTTTCCAGCAGCTTGGCATAGGCTGGGTCCGCGCCAAGATCGCGCAGGGTTTCCGCGTCAGGGATGCCTGCATCAATCAATGCAGTTTCCATCGCGGGGCCAAGATTTTTGATTGTCGATATGGCGGTCATACTCACCACTATCACCAAAGAAACCCGGACCGTCGAGGGAAATTCCCGCGGCGATCCGGTTCTATGTATTTAGATGCTGGCAAAGTCCCGAATAATCGGTGTGTTTGCCTGCTGCTGCTCAAACTGCGGCGCCACTGGGGTGCCGGTTTGCTGCGACGGGACGGAGTTTCCGCCCTGCTGCTGTTGTTGCTCTGCCTCTGATTGGGCGGAATGCTGGCTGGCCATGAAGGTGGTCCTAAATTGTTGCCGACGTTCTTTTCGTTTCCCGACCCATCGCCTCTTATTGGGCGATGAAGTCAATTTCGGCCCGGATCATGTTTATGTCAGGGCCGAATTGGGGCGGAATTAAGGCATTGTTAACCAATCCGAAACTCACCCTTTCGTGGCTTAGCGCTTGAACGGCGCTTTTCCGCCGGGCTTGCCTTTGCCGCCGAACTTACCAGCGGGCTTACCAGCAGGTTTGCCGCCCGGTGGTACGAACCGCTTGGATGTATCCGATGCGCTGGCCTTTGGCTTTGCAGGGGCACCGTCAGGCTTTTTCCACGCAGGCTTGCCCTCGGACTTGCCCTTCCACGCGGGCTTATCGCCTGCGCCCTCGGACTTGCCTTTCCACGCGGGCTTTTCGCCTGGCTTGCCGTCTGATTTACCTTTGTACGCAGGCTTGTCGCCTTTGTCTTTCCATGCCGGCTTGCCGCCGGGGGCACCGTCAGACTTGCCCTTATAGGCAGGCTTGGCGTCGCCATCAGCGCGGTAGGGCGCGCGGGCAGGGCGCGCATCGTCGGACTTGCCCTTCCACACAGGCTTTGCGCCGCGTGGCTTGTTCAGATCGACCAGCGCATCGCCGTGATCCTTGCGCTCTGGCTTGGCACGCGGCTTGCGGGCCTTGGCGCTATCATCGCGGTTTGGTGCGATGGCGGCCACGTCATCCTGACGGCTGGGCGGCGGCGGGCTGGTGTCGCGGGCGCGGGGCGGACGCGGTGCGCGGGGCGCATCATTGTCACGCGGCGTATACGCCTTTTTATCGGGACGCGGGCCGCGATCGCTGATCTGCGGCACACCGTCAACGATGCTCAGCTTGGCCTGATTCTCTAGCACCATGTCCGGGCCAACAGCCTTGATGAACGCGGCAGAGGCACCTTCGGCGATCTCGACAAAGGTCTCGTCCGCTTGGATGCGGATCGCGCCGATTTCTTTCTTGGTGATGTCGCCGGCTTTGCACAGCATCGGCAGCAACCAACGGGCCTCGGCCTTTTGGTCACGGCCCACATCGACGCGGAACCACTTGGACGGGCCAAAGGTTTCCTTACGCTCGCGCGGGGCCTTATCGCTGCCATCGCGGGGTGCGGGGGCGTTGACGGCGCTCAGGTCTTCGGGCGCGGACTGCTTGCCTTGATACACACGCAGATAGGCGGCAGCGATCTGTGCTGGCTCATGCAGTTCCAGCAGACGGCTCGCGAATGCCTTTTCGTCTTCGGTAAAGGTTTCGCCCCAGATTTCGTCATTCAGCAGACGCTCTTCATCCTTGCGCAGGATTTCATCCGCGCTTGGCGCCATCGCCCAGGTCGCTTGCAGCTTGCCCCAGGTCAGCAGGTTTTCTGCCCGGCGCCGCATTTTCGGCGTCACGATCATGGCAGAAATACCCTTGCGACCAGCCCGGCCGGTTCGGCCAGAGCGGTGCAGCAGGATTTCGGCATTGGTCGGCAGTTCGGCGTGGATCACCAGCTCTAGGTTCGGCAAGTCGATACCGCGGGCAGCAACGTCGGTGGCTACGCAAACCTTTGCGCGGCCATCGCGCATGGCTTGCAGCGCGTGGGACCGTTCCTGCTGCGACAGCTCGCCGGACAGGGCGACCACGGAAAATCCACGGTTGCTGAGGCGGGTGGTCAGGCGTGTGACCATGGCGCGGGTGTTAGCGAAAACGATGGCGTTGGGCGCATCGTAGAACCGCAGCACGTTGATGATGGCGTTGTCGCCGTCATGCTGCGCGACGCTTAGGGCGCGGTATTCGATATCGGCGTGCTGGCCTTCTTTCGTCACCGTGGTGACGCGGACGGCATCGCGCTGATAGGATTTCGCCAGCTTGACGATGGTCGCAGGCACCGTGGCCGAGAACATCAGCGTGCGGCGCTCGGGCGGGGCTTCGCCAAGAATGAACTCTAGGTCTTCTTTAAAGCCCAGATCCAGCATCTCGTCCGCTTCGTCCAAGACGATGGCGCGGATGTCGGACAGGTCGATATTGCTGCGCTTGACGTGGTCGACAAGGCGGCCGGGCGTTGCGACGACGATATGCGCGCCGCGATCAAGGCTGCGGCGTTCGTCGCGCACATCCATACCGCCAACGCAGGACGCCAGAACGGCGCCGGTGCCAGCATACAGCCACGACAATTCGCGCTTTACCTGCAAGGCTAGTTCGCGCGTTGGGGCGACGATCAGGGCAAGAGGGCGGCCAGCGGGGCCGAATGTGCCGTCTTCGGCAAGAATCGTTTTGCCGATGGCAAGGCCAAAGCCGACGGTTTTGCCAGAACCGGTCTGGGCACTGACCAGTAGGTCCTGACCATCCAGATCGGGATCCGTCACGGCCTCCTGCACGGGTGTGAGGGCATCATAGCCCTTATCTGCAAGGGCGCGGGCGAGTGTATCGATCATGGGGTATGGGTCCGGAATAAGTCAGCTTGTCGCCCTATGCCCCTTGACCTTGTCTGTCCAGTGTCAATTACTGTCAAATTGGTTTGAAGCTGCGCGCGCCATCCGCTTACACCAACGGCGATGGATAATCCATGCCGCAAGGCTGAGTAGTGCAGGCATAATCAGCGCGGGCAAACCGGGCTGCGGCGCGGCCATGGTATCGGGCTGCGGCAGCAGGTCAAAAACGACCGGCGCGGACAAGGCAAAGGCATCCCACAAGGCATGCAAGGCCACCGCTGGCCAGACGCTACGGGCTTGCACCGTGACCGCACCAAAGAACAGACCCAGCCCCCCAGCGCCTGCAATCTGGATTGCGGTGACGGTCAAATCCTGCCCGGCAAGGGCGTTGACGCCGTGGAACAGACCAAAAATCACGCCAGAGGCAAAAATCGCCCAGCCTGCGTTGAACTTAGCCCGCAGGCCGTGCAGCAGGACACCGCGAAACAACAGCTCCTCGAACAGGCCGACCATCAAGGCGAGGGTGGCGATGGGCCAGAGCGAGGACCGCAAGACATCCCCGCCTTCCAGCGACACAAAACCCAACCATGTGACCGCCACAATCGACACGGGCGGCGTCAGGATAAACAGCGCAAGGCGCATGCCCGCCGGATCAACTGGACCCGACAGGCCAGTCGCGTGCCCCCAGCGCAGCAACCCCACGATCAGGCACAGTGCGAGCACCAAGATGGCTTCGTTCACGATAAAGGGCAGCAAATTCGTCATATCGACGACGCCGGTCCCATTGGTGACATCCACCGGACCGCGCAGCAGCAAAGGCAGGATGAACCAGCCCATCGTCAGCGCCAACACGGTGATCGCGGCGGCAAAGGGGTGGCGGCTGCCATAGGTTGAAAACGGGCGCATCTGTCTGCCTTTACCTTGCAATCGCGCGGTTATGGCAGGCGGGTATCTTGCGTGCCAGCGCGGATTAGCGCCTGACAGCCGCGATCACCGGAATGTGCCAAGTGTGCTTTACGCGATCTGGTCCGCCGTGAACCACGCATCGATCTGCGCCGCGAGCGCGGACCAGACTGCGGGCGCGCCGCGTTGGACTTTGACGCCGACACGGGTTTGCAATTGCGCAGGCGTCACGTTGTAGGTCGGCCAAGTGCCGCCGCCCGTCGCAAGGTTCGCCATGACGGGCTGCACCCGGTCAAGCGCCTTGGCGAAAATCGCGTCGTCCGTCTCGGCCGCCTCAAACTCGTGCCACAGCGCGTGCAGGGCCGCGCCTTGGGCTTTGGGCAGCAGGCCGAACAGACGGATGGCGGCGGCGTGCTCTTCCGCTTCTTTCGCGCCTTGGTCGCTGGCGGTTGTGTGGATCGGCAAATCGCCTGCGTCGATTTCCACCAGATCGTGGATCAGTAGCATGGCAATGACGCGGTCCACATCCACCGGGCGCACGGCGTGTTCGGCCAGCGTCAGGGCATAAAGCGCAAGGTGCCAGCTGTGTTCCGCGCTGTTTTCCCGGCGCGAGCCGTCGAACAGGGTCGTGGCGCGCAGTTCGGTTTTCAGCCTATCCGCCTCTGCCAGAAAGCGGAGGCGGGCAGCAGTTTCCGCGTCAAGGCGCGGATTGGTGCGGTCCAGCAGGCCAAGGGCGTAGGCATAAAGCGCCGGCCAGTCATCGGCGAGGGCAGATGGACGTCCCGTCGCTAGCAAGGCGCGAATGATGTCGCGGTCGACTTCGGTCTGCGAGATGTTCAGCAGTTCCTGCATCAGGGGCTGCGCCATATCGAGCGTGCGGGCATGCTGGGCCGCCTCGGTCGCGGCATCCTCGAACGTTTCCCAATGGGCGCGGAACAGGGCGTTCTGGTCATCGGGCAAGATCGCATAGAGGCGATCTGCGGCGGCGCGTTCCTTGATGGCAATCGCGGCATGGTCTTGCGGGATGTGGATGGGGTGATCGCCTGCGTCCACCTCGACGATGTCGTGCAGCAAGGCCATATTGATGGTCGCGGCGGGGGCGTCAAAGACAAGGCCCCAAAGCGCAAGGTGCCAGCTATGCTCTGCCGCGTTTTCCCGGCGTGATCCGTCCATCAGCGCGTTGGCGCGGACGACGGATTTAAGCTGATCGACCTCTGACAAAAAGGCGAGTTGGCGGGTCAGGCGGTCGTGGGAAGCAGGCATGAGATACATTTCAATTCGTAAATGTTTCGCATGGACATATTAAGTAATATTTCCCATGCCTTACAGTATTTGAACTTAACCGCACAGCGCGGCGCGTTTACCGCACCGCGCAACAATTTATTCAGCCGTTTTGTCCTTGCGCGAATCGAGCAAGGCCCGCGCCCGCGCCTCTGCCCGGCGCACACGCACGAACATCAGATAACTTTCCTGCAAGGTCTGGGACGATGCGCCCAAGATCTCTCCGATTTGGTCGACGATTTTCTCGTCGCCAGAGCGGGCGGCGTCATCCAGTGCCAGTTTGGCCAGATCGAGGGCGACATCATCGGTATATGACATGCGCTTAACGGGTGTTTTCTGTCAGGCGACGACGCACATAGCTTTTGACCGAACCGATCATCGGGTCCATGTGCGGATCTTCAAAGAAGTGACCCGCGCCGGGGACTTCTTCATGGGTAATAGTGATGCCTTTTTGGTCGTGCAGTTTGTTGACCAAGGTCACCGTATCGGCCGGCGGCGCGACGCGGTCGGCGGCGCCGTTGATGATCAGGCCAGACGCCGGGCAGGGCGCTAGGAAGCTGAAGTCATACATGTTCGCTGGCGGGCTGACGGAAATGAAGCCTGTGATTTCCGGGCGGCGCATCAAAAGCTGCATGCCAATCCACGCGCCAAAAGAAAAACCAGCGACCCAGCAATGCTTGGCGTTGTTGTTCATCGACTGCAGATAATCGAGCGCGGAGGCGGCGTCAGAGAGTTCGCCAATGCCTTGATCGTATTCACCCTGAGAGCGTCCAACGCCGCGGAAGTTAAACCGCAGCACAGTGAAGCCCATGTTATAAAAGGCGTAATGCAGGTTGTAGACAACCTTGTTGTTCATCGTCCCGCCGAACTGCGGATGCGGGTGCAGCACGATAGCGATCGGCGCATCACGGTCCTTTTGCGGGTGATAACGGCCTTCAAGGCGGCCTTCTGGACCGGGGAAGATGACTTCGGGCATGGGCGTTCCAACTGCTGCGGTGCGCGGGCGGCGTTCGTATTCTTGACGAAAACGCTCAGGCACCTTAGAAAGATTCTAAATCCGCACGAGGTGTCCCGCGCGGCCGGATTGAGGGTGACCTAATCAGGCGGGGGCGTTTCGTCAATGTTTATGCAGTTCCGGGTTTATGCAGTTATGGGTTTGAGCAGCTATGGGTTTGAGCGGAACCGGGAGGCGTTAAGATGAAACTGAGCACGAAGGGGCGATATGCCATGGTCGCGCTGGCCGATCTGGCGCTGCAACCCAGTGGCACCCTGGTCAGCCTGACCGAGATCGCCAAGCGGCAGGACATCAGTCTGCCCTACCTAGAGCAGCTGTTCGTGAAGCTGCGGCGTGAGGGGCTCGTGGAATCGGTGCGCGGGCCGGGCGGCGGCTATCGGCTTGCGCGGGCCGCATCGGACATTCGCGTCGCCGATATTCTGGGCGCGGTGGATGAGACGGTCAGTGCGATGCACAAGGGCGCTGGCGCCTCTGGCGGGGCCTCTGGGTCGCGGGCGCAGTCGCTGACCAACCGGCTGTGGGAGGGCTTGAGCGCGCATGTTTATGTGTTCCTGCACCAGACGCGGCTGAGCGATGTTGTGGGCAACGCCATGGCCCCGTGTCCGGCGGTCCCGGCGCTGTTCGAGGTGGTCGATGAGGTGGGGGATGCGTGATTTGGGCAAAGGCACAAATGGCGTTCTGCACCGGCGTGTCGAAGAGGGGGCTCTGCCCCCGGCGCTGGCGCGCCGTCCCCGGAGTATTTTCAGCAAGATGAAGCCATGAGCCGCGTGTATCTGGATCATAATGCGACGACGCCTTTGCGCAGCGCGGCGCGGGAGGCGATGATTGCGGCGATGGATGTCGTGGGCAATCCCAGTTCCGTGCATGCCGAAGGCCGGGCGGCGCGATCCTTGCTAGAGCGGTGCAGGGCGCAGGTGGCCGAGGCCGTCGGGGCCGGGCAGGCGGATGTTGTGTTTGTGTCTGGCGCGACCGAGGCGTCTGCTTTGGCGCTCGCAGGGCGCGGTCTGCATGGGTCTGATCTGGAACATGAGGCGGTGCGGGCTTGGGCGACCTGTGATTTGCCCGTCAGCGGCGGGCAGGTTCAGGTCAGCGATCCGGCGCAGTCTGTGGTGCAGCTCGCTAATTCCGAGACGGGGATTGTGCAGAAACTGCCAGAGGGGCTGGCGGTGAGCGATATTACTCAAGGCTTTGGCCGGGTGCCGTTTTCCTATGCTTGGGCGGGTGTCGCACTTGTGTTCTTATCGGCGCATAAGTTTGGTGGCCCCAAGGGCGTTGGTGCGGTAATCATGCCGCAAGGCTTTGATCTGCCTGCGCAATTGCGCGGTGGCGGTCAAGAAATGGGGCGGCGGTCTGGGACCGAGAATATCATCGGGGTTGCCGGTTTTGCCGCTGCCGCCGCCGCGGCGCAGGATGATCTGGCGCAGGGGCGCTGGGACCGGGTTGCGGAACTTAGAAATATTCTAGAAAAGGCGGTTGCGGCTGAGGCTCCGCATACTATTTTTGTCGGGAATGATGTGCATCGGCTGCCGAACACCACCTGCATGATCTGCCCCGGTTGGCGCGGCGAGACGCAGGTGATGGCCATGGATTTGGCGGGGTTTGCCGTATCGGCAGGCTCTGCCTGTAGCAGCGGCAAGGTGCGGGCGTCGCCCGTGTTGACGGCGCTGGGATACGATGTCGATCAGGCGAGCTGCGCGTTGCGCGTATCGCTGGGAATCGAGACGACGGAAGACGAGGTTCTGCGCTTTGCTGAGGCATGGTGCGCACGGGCCAAACGGATGATGGCGGCGTGAGCTGCAAGAGAGGTGAGTAAAATGGCTGCAATGGATGTGGACGTCAAAGAAGGCGTAGATCAAGAGACCGTGGATGCGGTCGCTCAGCTGTCGGGTGCTTATAAGTACGGCTGGAACGACGACGAGATCGAGATGGACTATGCCCCCAAGGGCTTGAACACCGATATCGTCAAACTGATTTCCGGCAAGAACGAAGAGCCCGAGTGGATGACGCAGTGGCGTCTGGACGCATTTGCGCGCTGGGAAAGCATGACTGTGCCGAACTGGGCGATGCTGAAGGTTGCGGATATCGATTTTCAGGATCTGTATTACTACGCCCGCCCCAAAAGCATGGAAGTGAAGCCCAAGTCGCTGGACGAGGTCGATCCTAAGCTGCTGGAGACCTATAAGAAACTGGGTATTCCGCTGTCCGAGCAGGCGATCTTGGCCGGTGTCGAAGGCGCTGTGCCGGACGAGGGCCGCAAGGTCGCTGTGGACGCGGTGTTCGACTCGGTGTCCGTCGGCACGACGTTCCAGAAGGAACTGATGAAGGCTGGCGTGATCTTCTGCTCGATCTCTGAAGCGATCCGCGAGCATCCGGAGCTGGTGAAGAAGTACCTTGGTACGGTCGTGCCAGTGACGGACAACTTCTATGCGACGCTGAACTCGGCTGTGTTTTCCGATGGCTCGTTCGTTTACATCCCGCCCGGTGTGCGCTGCCCGATGGAGCTGAGCACCTATTTCCGGATCAACGCGGAAAACACCGGCCAGTTTGAACGCACGCTGATCATCGCCGACAAGGGGTCCTACGTGTCCTACCTTGAAGGGTGCACAGCGCCCAAGCGTGATGTCGCCCAGCTGCACGCAGCTGTGGTCGAGATCATCATCGAGGAAGACGCCGAGGTGAAATACTCCACGGTGCAGAACTGGTACCCCGGCGACGCAGAAGGCAAGGGCGGCATCTATAACTTCGTCACCAAGCGTGCCGATTGCCGTGGTGATCGGTCCAAGATCATGTGGACGCAGGTCGAGACAGGCTCTGCCGTGACGTGGAAGTATCCAAGCTGCATTCTGCGGGGCAACGATTCACAAGGTGAATTCTACTCCATCGCCATCGCGAACAACATGCAGCAGGCCGATACCGGCACCAAGATGATCCACCTGGGCAAGCGCACGAAGTCGCGGATTGTGTCCAAGGGTATCTCTGCTGGTAAGGCGCAGAACACGTACCGCGGCCTTGTGTCGATGCACCCTAAGGCGAAGGAATCGCGCAACTATACGCAGTGCGATAGCCTTTTGATCGGGTCTGAGTGCGGCGCGCATACGGTGCCGTATATCGAGGTGAAGAATAACTCGAGCCGTGTGGAGCACGAGGCGACCACGTCCAAAGTCGATGACGAGCAGCTGTTCTACTGCCGCTCGCGCGGGATGGACGAGGAAGAGGCCGTCGCGCTGGTTGTGAACGGGTTCTGCAAGGAAGTGCTGCAAGCGCTGCCGATGGAATTCGCGATGGAAGCACAGGCGCTGGTGGCGATCTCGCTTGAAGGTTCTGTCGGATAAATTTGCCCTCAGGGGCGCGGAAAAGACGGGTCCTGCGGGACCGTGAAGGAGAAGAATATGCTGGAAATTAAAGGCCTGAAGGTCGATCTGGAAGATGAAGACAAGTCGATCCTGAAGGGCGTCGATCTGACCGTCCCTGCAGGCGAAGTGCATGCGATCATGGGGCCGAACGGCTCTGGCAAATCGACGATGTCTTACGTGCTGTCCGGCAAGGATGGCTATACCGTCACCGGCGGCACGGCGACGCTGAACGGCGTTGATCTGCTGGCGATGGAGCCGGAAGAGCGTGCTGCGGCGGGCCTGTTCCTTGCGTTCCAGTATCCGGTGGAAATTCCGGGTGTTGGCAACATGACGTTCCTGCGCACAGCTGTGAACGCACAGCGTAAAGCGCGCGGCGAAGAAGAGCTGTCGGCAGGTGATTTCCTGAAGGAAGTCCGCGCCAAGGCGAAGGATCTGAAGATCGACGCCGAGATGCTGAAGCGTCCTGTGAACGTTGGCTTTTCCGGCGGCGAAAAAAAGCGCAACGAGATCCTGCAGATGGCGATGCTAGAGCCAAAGATGTGCATCCTTGACGAGACCGACTCGGGTCTTGACGTGGACGCGATGAAGCTGGTTGCTGACGGTGTGAACGCGCTGCGGTCCGAAGGGCGGTCTTTCCTTGTGATCACCCACTACCAGCGTCTGCTGGACCATATCAAACCAGACGTCGTGCACATCATGTCGAACGGCCGCATCATCAAGTCGGGCGGCCCAGAGCTGGCGCTTGAAGTTGAAAACAACGGTTACGCCGATTTGCTGGCGGAGGACGCTTAATGGCCCTGCCGCAACGCAAACAGGACGCGACCGACGCGCGTTTGGCAGCGGTGACGCTGCCGGACGGGCCGGCTTGGCTGACAAAGGCGCGCAAAGCGGCCTTGGCCCGGGTGTCCGCGATGGGCTTGCCCGCGCGGCGCGATGAGTATTGGAAGTTTTCCGATCCGACAACGCTGACGGATACCGCTGTCATTGCGGCTGATCTGGCAGATGCCTCGGACCGCGAATTTGCGGGCGCTGATGCGCTGATGGCGGTCTTTGTGGACGGCGCGTTCGATGCAGATGCCTCGGACGATCTGGAAGCTGCTGGCGTGACCATCACGCGGCTGGCGCAGGCGCAGGATATCACTTGGGCTGGCGATCTGCTGGGCGCACTGGAAGCGCGCGGCCAATCTCCGGTCGAGCGCCCGCTGGCGGCGCTGACCACGGCCATGGCGACGGACGGCTTGCTGATCCACGTCACCGGCGACGCGGCCCGTGCGGTTCATGTCCGCTATGATCGCAAAGATGCGGGCGCCGATGTGGCGCTGCATCACGTGGTCAAGCTGGACGCAGGCGCGACCTTTACGCTGCTGGAAAGCGGCGCTGGGGCTGCACGGTTCATGTCGAACATGGAAGTCGATGTCGCTGATGGCGCCACGTTCCACCATGTGCGTGCGCAGGGCCGTGATACGGGCCGCCGGATGAACACGCACACCTTTACGCGCATCGGGACCGGGTCGACGTTCAAGTCCTTCACCCTGTCGATAAACGGCGCGCTGACCCGCAATGACTGCATCATGGACATCGTCGGCGACGATGCGACGGCGCATGTGGCGGGTGCTTGCGTCGGTGACGGCGAGGGTTTCCACCACGACGACACCGTCTTCATCACCCACGATGCGGTCGGCTGCGAGTCGCGTCAGGTCTTTAAGAAAGTCCTGCGCAACGGTGCGGTTGGCGTGTTTCAGGGCAAGATCCTTGTGAAGCATGGCGCGCAGAAAACCGACGGCTATCAGATCAGCCAGTCGCTGCTGCTGGACGGCGATAGCCAGTTCCTCGCTAAGCCAGAGCTTGAGATTTATGCCGATGACGTGGCCTGTTCGCACGGGTCCACATCCGGTGCGATCGACGAGGATGCGTTGTTCTATCTGCGGTCACGCGGTGTGCCGCATAAGACGGCGACGACCCTGCTGACGCTGTCGTTCTTGGCCGAGGCGCTGCAAGAGATTGACGACGAATCTCTTGGTGATGATCTGCGGGATCGGCTGGCCGGTTGGCTGGATCGCCACCAAAGCTGATGGCCGTCACATCTGACATCATCCGCACGTGGCGCGGGCCGCGCATCGTGATGCGCGGCTTGCTGGCAAAGGAAAAGCGTGAAGACCGGGCCTTGGCCTATCTGATCGTGTTCTGTCTGCTGGTGTTCGTTGCGCAATGGCCGCGGCTGACACGGGCGGCGGCGGGCTTCGACCTTGCCCCCGGCGCAGAGCCGCGAGAGTTGATGCAGATGATGACCTACGAGCTATTCGCCTGGATCACCGTCTGGCCGTTGGCGTTTTATGCGCTGGCGGCTGTCAGCCATCTGATTGCAAAGGCGTTTCGCGGACGCGGCACGCATTACACCGCGCGTCTAGCGCTGTTCTGGTCGCTGCTGGCATCCGTGCCCTTGCTGCTGCTTTACGGCCTGATGGCTGGATTTTTGGGGCAGGTGGCCGGCACCCATGTGATCGGCGCGGCTTGGGTTTTGGCCTTTGGCTGGATCTGGGCGCTGTCACTTTATGAGGCAGAGCAATGACGTCGGGACAGTGGATTGGCCAATGGATCGGGCGGTCTTTGCGTCACCCGGCTGGCGTCGCGCAGGCGCTGATATCCATCGGTTTAAGCCGAGATGCGCTGTTTAGCATGGTCGCGCTAGTGACAGTGCTGTCGGTGCTGATGCTGGAACTTGGGCTGTATTTGTCCCCCGCAGACGCAGAATTGCTGCGCGCCACGCCTTTTGCGCTGACGGTGATCCTTGGCGCGTCCTTGCTGATGATGGTCTTTGCGCTGCAACTGACCGGGCGCATGCTGGGCGGGACCGGGCGTTTTAGCGCGGCATTGCTGCTTGTGATTTGGTGGCAATCGATGGCGCTGCTGATCCAAGTGGCCCAGACTGCGACACTGCTGCTGTTTCCTCCGCTTGCGGGGATTGTTACATTGGCCGGGCTTGCGTGGCTGGTGTTTTCGCTTTTGCATCTGGTCAACGTGCTGCACGGTTTTGACAACCTTTTCAAAGCGCTGGCGACCGTTGTTATCGGGGTCGTTGGTATTTCATTCGGGCTGGCGCTGTTGCTGTCCCTGATCGGCGTGACCCTGCAAGGAGGCACCCTTTAGATGTTCGACGTTGACGCAATTCGCGCCCAATTTCCTATTCTGTCCCGCGAAGTGAACGGCAAGCCGTTGGTGTATCTGGACAATGGCGCGTCCGCGCAAAAGCCGCGCGCGGTGATCGACGCCATGACGCATATGTACGAGCATGAATATGCCAATGTTCACCGCGGCTTACACTACCTTTCTAATGTTGCGACCGACCATTACGAGGGCGTGCGCGGAAAGATTGCACGCTTTTTAAATGCAAAGTCCGAGGATGATATCATCCTGAACTCTGGCACCACAGAAGGCATCAATATGGTGTCCTACGGCTGGGCCGCGCCGCGTTTGCAGGCGGGCGACGAGATCGTGTTAAGCATTTTGGAACACCATGCGAATATCGTGCCCTGGCACTTTCTGCGCGAACGGCAGGGGGTTGTGCTGAAATGGGTGGATTGCGCCGCTGATGGATCGCTTGATCCGCAAGCCGTGATTGATGCGATCGGGCCAAAGACGAAACTGGTCGCGATTACCCAGATGTCGAACGTGCTGGGCACGCTGGTCGATACAAAGGCGATCTGTGCCGGCGCGCATGAAAAAGGTGTGCCCGTGTTGGTCGACGGATCGCAGGCGGCGGTGCATATGCCCGTCGACGTGCAGGACATGGGCTGTGATTTCTATGCGATCACTGGGCACAAGCTGTATGGCCCAAGCGGGTCTGGGGCGATCTATGTGCACCCTGACCGCATGAGCGAGATGCGTCCGTTTCTGGGCGGCGGCGATATGATCCGCGAGGTTGGCCGCGATATGGTCACCTATAACGACGCGCCGATGAAGTTCGAGGCGGGCACGCCGGGAATCGTTCAGACCATCGGTCTGGGCGTCGCGCTGGACTGGATGATGGATGTCGGGATGGACAACATCGCCGCGCACGAGGCCGGGCTGCGCGACTATGCGCAGACGCGGCTTGCAGGCCTGAATTGGCTGCAGGTGCAGGGCAATGCACCTGATAAGGGCGCAATTTTCAGCTTTACGCTGGATGGGCCTGCGCATGCACACGACATCTCGACCGTGCTGGATAAAAAGGGCGTGGCCGTCCGCGCCGGATCGCACTGCGCCATGCCGTTGATGGACCACCTTGGGCTGACGGCGACCTGCCGCGCATCCTTTGGCGTCTATAACACAACGGCTGAAGTCGACGCGCTGGTCGATGCGCTGGAACTGTGCCACGATCTGTTCGCCTAATGGCTTTTGGCGTTGCGGCCTCGTCGCCGCAACGCTATAGACGCGCTTGTATGCACCCGTAGCTCAGCTGGATAGAGCGCTGCCCTCCGAAGGCAGAGGTCACTGGTTCGAATCCAGTCGGGTGCACCAAATTCTTGAGCAATATCCCTTATTTTGTTAGTCGATTTTGTCGGGGCTCATTTTCTGTCCCTCACTTTGTCCCACACATGGTTCTTGGTAGGCAGCTCCCATTCTGTGGTGTCGCGGGCCACGTTACAGAATCTGCCCCTCATTGATGGCGCGAAATCTTAACATGACTGATCTCGTTGCGATTCCCGACCACACTGTATGGCTTCAGTTCACTTGTGATCGGGTGGTGCCGGTGCCGGTGTCCAGCGCGCCGGCTGGCTGTCTTACGGTGGACGATTTGCGCCGCGTGGCTCGATGTTCGAAGTGCGGAGCAAAAGTGAAGGCGGGGGAGTATGGGATGCGCTTGACCTGGTCACTTTCCGGCCATCGCGAAAACTGATCCTCCGTTTATTTTGTAACATTGCGATGCAGATCGAGGGCTGTCCACTGATTAGCCTGGTCAGACAAGGGCAGACTCATAGCGGCATGCGGCGGCTTAATGTAATCAGATTTCTGTAGGTGGACCGAAGCGAGTTTTCCGGCGCTTTCGGTCCTTGGCGGATATCTCCGACCGACCCCTTTGCTGTGCTGCGGCCCGGCGTTCCGGACATTCGAGTTTCCGCAAATCCGGGCGGTGGACAAATCGGTGTCGTCGTGAGTGGACACTGTTAACGCCGCACTGACCGGACCGGATAGAATCTATGTTTGCGAAGACCTGAGGTCTTCAAGGTAGCCACCAAGTTCGTCGCCATAGCCCCAGCCGGTATTGGCAACGCGTTGATATTCTTTCTGCAGCCGATCCAGCTAAGTTGCCGTCAGTTCCGGGTCTGCTTCCACGGATAATTTCTTCACGATTGAGCCAAACATGGACCCCATGCTGTAGTAGAACGTCTCATCCATATCACCGAACTCCAGCGTGACGTCATTGCCGCATTTGACGTAGTAGAACATTAGCTCCAGCTTTTCGCCGAGCTGTCCCCTAGCCTTGTTGTAATCGGATATGGCACTTCGTGCGTCGCGGTATTTGATGGGTGGGTCCCACCGGCTTGGATTTATGGCTGCCTTGAACCGCTTCTTGTAGGGCGAAAGGTCGGTGCCCACATCCGAAACCAAGAATCTTGCATGCAGGAAATCCTGGTTCTTTGGGTCGGCGCGATACAAGTCTTGGACGAGGCCCACGAGCTGTACCCTGGAAAACCCCGACAACGCCCCAACGCCCCCTTTATCGCTGTCCAGTTCTTTGTCACGATTCGAGCCCCTTCCAGTTTCTCCACGGAATCTTTCTAGCGACATTGTCAGGAAGGTGAAATCTTCAAGCCAGTGTGCCGGGAACGGCCGATAGCGTACCTTTATGGTCCAGCCTGTCGCTGCGACGCATCTTCACCAGACCAGACATTGACGCAGGGTGCAGCAATTTTAACCTTCGAGTTTCCGTTGTGCGGACAAAGCGCAAATTCGCTGCGGTTGCGCCAAAGTCTGCTTTGTCAGTTTCCGTTTTGCCATAAACGGTCGCTATCGCGAAGGTCAGAGACCTTAGGCTCAAGGTCATACAGCCAAGAAATTTGGCGAGAAGGCTATACCAACTTTGGGTCAGCTCTGCAGATTTATAATCAACATCATGTTAAATGGTGAAGCGTTAGTCTTTTAAATTAATTTTCTCTTTTAGTGATTTCGGGAAGCGTTGAAAAAATGTTGCTGTTTGGCATTTTGTGCAATTAGACGGTGCAGCATTCACCACATTGACTGTAGATATGCACAGGAATCGATTGGCCATCAGGCGACGTCTCCGCAAAGCGATACTAGACAGGCCTGCCGGTCCGGGGTGCGGACGCTGCATTCGAAGCCAGAGGCCCACATGCCATGCGGTGAAACGCCGATTTGTCGTATGAACCTTGGGTCGGAATCAGGTTTCTTTCGGCAAGTACATTCGGGCCCAGGTGTAAAGCCCGTCGATCCATGCTTCCAAATTATCTGAATCACCTTTGAAGGCTTTGAAACGGTTGAAGTATGTTGCCCAGCCCATTGCATAGGCGCGGCAGTCTTTGCAGTCGAGATTGGGACTGCAGCATTTGCCCATGCTGCGCGTGGCGTCTGAGGTGAAGTGTTCAAACCCGTTGCTCAGCCGGTTGCCGCAATCGGTCGCTACCCCAGCTTCGTCGAAGGCATAGATCTTGTCAATGGGCTGTGAGATCCAATCGTTGTAGTGCAGGGAATAGACGACCGTTTCCGGAAATAGGGCCATCGCGTCGACGATGCGCTCGCGGGCCAGCGCCAGGCTATCTTGCGTGTGGCGTGGGTCATTGTCAGCGGTGCCGACTCGAAAATACGGGTCAACGGAGTCCGCGGATTGGGCGATCTGTCGGTTGTACTGTTCCGTGGCTGAATAGAAGCTGAATGTGATATCGACACCATTGTCGTTGCATAAGCGCGCGGCTTCGACGATTTGATCAATATTCAAGGCCGAGATGGTAAAGGTGAACAGCGCTCTCGGATCCCCAGCGTAGTTGCGCAATGCTTTGCGATTGACATCGGCACCGCGCAATGCAGCGTTGGTTTCACCTAAGCCCCACATCGACACGTGGATGCGATAACTGATGTCGCTTGAGATGCTTTTGGTTCCATTGGTGAATATCACGCCCTGAGGAATATGCGCGACGGCGCGCTCGATATGCTCTGGCACCATACTGGGTTCCGCCCCCGCCAGATAAGCAAAGTTGATCCCACGGGCCGCTTCGGCGCGAAACAAATCGTCCCACGCGCTTATCTTCGCTTCCGTGGTAATGCGTTGATCGACAGGTTTGGAGAAATACAGGCACCCTTCGCATTTTAAGTTGCAGCGATTTGAAATGTCGTAGTTGCTGCCTTTGAACCGTGTCAGCCGTTTGCGCAAAGCCAACAATCGGCGCGCAGGCGATAGTGAGAGATCAGTCATGTCTGTAGGGAGCCCTCTGCCTGGTCAAAGAGTGCGCCTTGCAGGAAGGACAGCATCTTGCCCTTGCGCGCCAGGTAACCCGCTATATCGTGCTGGGTGACATCGGCTTGGGCTTTGACATTTAGATTGGGCAAATCGTTCAAAAGCGCCGCGTGTTTTTCGTCTATGCTGTTGTTGCCAGCATAGATCAGCTCGGTTCGCTTTGGCGGCGAGTGCCGAAGACGATTCATCGGTTTGCGAAAGTCGAGGGGTACACGGCGTGCCATTTTCTCCAAAGTGGCGGGGCGGCGCTTGTCGCCAATCTCGACTTGAAACGCGGGATCGGCACAGGTAGCAGGACCAAATAGGACAAGCCGTTCGGGTGCCAAGTCCACGGCAAAGTTCAGAGCGGCCAACGCCCCGCCCGAACTGCCGATAATGGCCAAACGGTGGTCTGGGCCTATTGTTCTCAACAGGGTGTCGAGCTTGGTCACAGTCTCAGTGTAGCCCGTAGCAAAGCCAGCTAAGCCCGTGGAGCAATAATATCCATCAGGGTCCACTGGATAGACAGCGGTGCAGCCCAAAGCGGCCGCATAGCGATCAAATAGGACTATAGCCTTATGGGAATGTAGGCAGATCAGCAAAAGGGTGTTGCTTGGTCGGATTGGACTTATCTGCACAGGCTTGTTTGCCATCCCCTCGATCGCGTGGGTGTGCTGGGCTGATTCTGGGATATCCGATGGCACCGAACCACCAAGGGCTGAGGCGGGAAAGGGGGGATTGCTTAGGTCAAAAAACGCATCCAATTTCTGTGTCAGATGGTCGATTTGTTCGGCGTCTGGCCAGCGCTGTTTTGCTTGTTCTATAAGGGGGTGAACGTCTTGCGGGCGTTTACAGAGGATCGTGCAAAAGAGTTCAAGCGCGACCAGGTGATCTGGGTGCCCATCCCGTTGGAAAACCATCGTCTCGATGTCGTCCAGTACGATGGTTTCTCGCGCGATTTGAATTTCTGCCTCATAAAAATGGCGCAGCGCGTTCCGGTCATTTTTATCGTTGGCAAGCACCTTTTGGGCGAACAGGCGCAAGCTGTGCCAATCTTCGAGCAGTTGCGCGTTGTCCAGCAAAAGGCCACCCAGGTTGTTCAGAGGAAATGCCTCACGTGCGCAAAGAACCCGACCTATGGCAACCGCCTCGTGGCGAAGAGCCATGGCCAGGGCCAAACGGACTTTAACGTACAGCCAGGCTGGCATCGACAACCCATGCCTATCCCCTTCGGCGACCGTTTCTTTCGCGTGGTCTACTCTGCGCATATGCAGATGGGCCCTGGCTTGCCAGATCAACAGTTCGGGATGTTTGGGATGCTGCTCGCGCAGCGGTTTTAGCCGTTCAAGGATACCTTCAAAATTCTTGGTCTCGGCCAACAAACGAATGGCGCTTAGATGCTCTGACATCGAACGGTCATCGTTATTTTGCGTTATTGCATCCATGGTGAGATCCTCAGAACTAGATTTGGTGCGTGCTCCGGACTTTGCGGACAGCCGTTACAACGGCGCGAGAACGGTCATTCCGAAGCGGGCGGTTTGGATTGACACTTTAGAACCCGCCGAAGTACGGCAGACAGCGATCTATGGCACATACTGCACTTTTCGTTCCCAGTTCCAACCCCGATTGTACGCCGCAAGGCACTGGTCAGCGCAAAACCAAGTGCACCATACAACATGCCGCACTTTAAAACGCGTGGATAAAAGCCGCCATTCGTGCGCTGTGTAGCATCGGTCAAAATGGGCTCACTGCCGCGATTAGATCGTTTGCAGTATTCGTCGATTTGACTTCTAAATGAACGGCTGTTTTCGCCAGGTTCTCGCAAGGCCCGCGCAAGGCCCGCGCACTTGCAGCGAATGACTGATTTTCGCCCTTGGTGTCCACGCTGGCTTTCAGGCCAATCCAATTTCGCGGTTGCCGCGAAGGTTGGAAAAGTCCGCATGGCCGACACCTGACCTGCTTAATCTCAATTACGGCTATCAATATGACGCTCGCTGGCTGAGGGCCTTGTTCAAACCCAGATCAGTGGGGCTTATGGCTGGAATCCCTCGACGGGTGCCGTGTTGCCGCGGCTCGAGTATTTTGCGTGGCCCCTTAACGACAATGGGCGGAACGGTGGTCTCTTAGTGTGAGACGGCATTCGCTAAGGGGCCGTCGATGCTACAGTCGTTCAAGGATCGAAGTCCGGCGGTTCCTGACGCGCTTCGTTAGCTTTAGGTGCCTGTTCTGCCGAGCTCGGCTGGGAAGGGCAGGAGCTGCGGATGTACTTTTCAGGGTTCGAACCCGTCTTTGAGTCGGGGAGCTTCATAGTACGATTTTCCTCTTTAAGCTTAACGCAATACACGTTTAAGGCGAACATGGCTGTGAAAATGGGATATTTGCAAACCACGAATTCGTTAAAATTGTCAGGGTTTTAGATGCGCAGCGACCGGGTGGCACCGCGGTCTTTGGCAGCCCAATCAGCTAATAGCAGTTTTGCTTGCCTACCTGCTGTGGCTAGCGCCTTGGTCCAGCCAGTTACCGGGCTTGCTATGTCAGTGGATGGGCGGGGCTGGGATGCGGCGGGCGATTCGGGCGGACCGGGTTGAGATTGCTTTGGCGATGCCTTCGGCAGTAGCGTTCATGCCTCCTTCTCCCATTGCGGACGCTATCGATTCCGCGTGGACTGCGACAATCATGGCGACTGCGGCGACGCCATCGCATGTGCAGAGTGTTCCGAGCTCGCCTGTCGCGCGCCGGGCTGCTTCGATGAACTCATCGTTAGTAGAGCGGGTCTCTGCCTTAATATTGACCAACTTTGATCGCCTTTTGGTTGAATGCCGTTACACGGTTGGCATCACAAAGGGGGACTATGGTATGATCCGAACAGTTATTGCTGTGATAGGGCTTATCGTTTTGGGTCAGGCTGCTTCTGCTGGAAATAGTTGCACGACACCCGGGAACGTAAATCAGATGGCATCTGAGATTGCAGCGGGTGTGAATGCAAACCGTCAAGCAAACGGACTTGCTCCTTTGGCATATAATCAAAAGCTCGGGGGTGCTGCCCTGAAACACGCGTGCGATATGTCGGTCAACGGTTTCTTTGGCCATCAGGGAAGTAACGGCAGCAACTCACAGGCCCGCGTACGTGCGGTGGGATACCGAGACTGTACCGTCGCTGAAAACTTGGCTTGGGGGTATCCACAGTCTGCTCGGATAATCGGAGGCTGGATGAACTCTGCCAAGCATCGTTCAAATATGCTCCACCCGCGGGTTACCGAAATGGGCATCGGTATTACGACGGGGGCCGAGGGCCCAAACTGGGTGCTATTGGTCGCCCGTCGTTGCTAAAAGATCGCTTTGGCGAAGTCTTCGGCCGTAGCATTCATGCCTTTTGTGATCGCTGCTGCGAGGTATTCCGCATGGAGTGACACGATCATTGCGATTGCGGCGACGCGACAGCAAGTACGGACCTTGCCAAGTTCGTCGGTGGCGCGCTGGGCGGCACCAGTGCCTGTTTTGCCGCGCTCGCCTTGGAAGGGCCGGGGCTGCTGATGTATTTTTCAGGGTAAGAACCAGTCTTTGGATCGGGAAGCATCATCGTTCAATTTTCCCCTTAAAGTTGAAAGCCGTACACTTGTAGGGTGCACATGGGTGTGAGTGTAGGATGTTTGCAAACCACGAATTCGTTAGAATTGTCATGGTTTTAGATAAGCAGGGACCGATGTGGCAGTGCGGTCTTCGGCGGGTCTGGTGGCCATAACAAAGACCGGCGCTGCTATCGCCGCGGCCACCAGCGTTATCCGTGCTGCGGTTAAAAACAGATCGATGGGGTTCATGTCGCCTGCTTCCCGCTCTCGATCAGCGCCTCGAGCTCGGAAACCTTCAGCAGGGTGGTTCGCCCGAATTTCCGGATACTAAGCTTTCCAGCGTTGATCGCGCGGTATGCGCTGGACCGGCTGATGCCGTAGATGTCCTTCAACTCGGCCATCGGGATGTACTGGCGCTCTGCCATATCGTTTGGCTCCTTTGTTGCCTTCGCCTGTCCGTATTCAGCGCTGTTTCTCAAAAATCCCCCGACGACTGCGCAGCGCGGTCGCCGGGGTAGGTTGAGGCAGACGATCGGGACAGGCATCTCGATCGTCGCAGGCTCCCCTTTCGGGGATTTCGGGTGCCTATCCTTCGGTCGGCTGCCGTTGGGCTTTGCGGCGCTCGGCTTGCCAATCCCACAAGGGTGGACGGCTTTCGTTCGGCAGTTGCAGCCATTCCTCGATTTCTACGGGATTGATCGCCTCGCCTGGTGGGGCGGTGATCGTTGCGCGGAGCGTCTGGCACATTTCGCAGGTGCAATCGGTCATTCTGCTGCCATCGCTTCGTTGTGGGCATTGAGCGTGTTGCGCGCGGCCTTGAGCCAGTTCTTTGCCAGTTCGTCGATCTTGTCCGACATGGCGAAAATGCCATGCAGCTGGATCGACTTGAGGAGGGGGTCGTAAGTGGTGGGGTCAGCGGCGGGCAAATCCCAAGTTCCGCCTGTCTCGATCACGCGGGTTCTAAGGTGGGCTAGGCGGTTACCTGGGCGAATCAGCTCGAGTGTCGCGATCTCGCCTGCAATGGCCGCGATCTGGTCGTCGGCGCTCATGGCCGAAAGCCTTCGAAGGGCATGGCGTTGAGGCGGCTCTGGCAGACTGCCTGGCCTCGGCCGGCCTTAAGAATGGCCCAGGCTGCGAGGCGCAGCTCGCGGGTCATGTACCCGGCTAGCGGGTCAGTGACGAGCGCGCGGGCTTCGCGTGTTACTCGGTTGTTTGCGTTGCTAGGTGTGCCTTGGTGTTGCATGGTGAACCTCCGTTACGGGCTCACCTTACATCCTCTTTAGAGGTCATGCAATCAACTTATCCTCTATTGCGGATATTTCAAATTGGTGATTGCCAGGCGGTCATGCTTTGTTCTAACTCTTACGGGTATTGCTTGGGGAGATTCATCGTTGAGGTTGTCGGAATACTGGACTGACTGGGCGTCTCTGAGTGATGCGGCAAAGCGCAAAATTTTGGCCGAGCTGCGGGCCAATGACGGATCCACAGCTACAGCTTCCGGTGATTCCCCTGTCATTTCGTTAGTGATAGGGCCATCAGGGTTCGTTCAATATTCGTAATCCACCGGCTTCGGGAGCTCGGTCTCTACCTGGCGCTCCGTCTCATTTGGCTTTTCTGTTTCTAGCAGCGCTCTTATGGCCGCCCGCTTGGAGGGGTGCTCGTAGAGCTGCCTAAGGAGTTCTTCGTCCTCGGGTGAGACTTCATGGCCATGCAAGATGTAAGTCAGACTTATCGGAATCGCTTTGCAGACCGCGATCAGGTTAGTGATCGTCGGGTCTTTTCCTTCCGCTAAGATAGAATGAACATAGCCAGGTCCATTGCCCGAGGCGATGGAGATAGCGCGCTTAGACTTGGCTGAGGCTGTGATCGCCTCTTGAAGTCGGATTTTCCACATATCTTTATCCATGCGGCCTTGTCCTCTTTTGCCGATGTTTTTGCACGTCCTCTATGGAGGCGGCTTGCAATGTCCGCTTTAGAGGATGTAACGTCACCAAATGGTCCTTGAAATTCATAAAATCCTTGTGTCGAAAATTGACGCTTTCCTCGCTTCGGCTGGGATGAGTGCCAGCTACTTCGGAAAACGCGCTGCCGGCAATTCGGAGGTGGTGTCTCGTCTTAAATCGGGGCGGTCGATCACTGGCGTTACCGAGCAAAAACTTTTGGATTTCATTGCATCGCGATCTGTAGATGCGGCTTCGGTTGCTTCTGGTCACTGTGGGCCATCCTGCTCTGCTGCCCCTGTGGAGGGCTCTTGATGAATATCGCGGTAAAGAATGCCGTTCATTATCCAATTAATACAATAACTTGCGCTGAAGAGTCTTTCCGAAGCGTTAAATTTGCAGAAGAATTTAAGGCGCGCTTCGCCCAGCGCTGGGCTGCTTTCCTTCGCTCGGAGTTTCAATCAGCCGAGCACATCGGGCGGGTCTTCGGGGTCACTTCGCGCACCGCGGACAATTGGCGGACCGAAGTTTCAAAGCCGAGCGGCGACACCATCGCCCTGTTTTTCCTGCGCTACCCAGAAGCGGTGGCGTTTTTCATGAACGACTGACTGCCCTGGGCAGTCGGTCTTTTTTTTCGGCTGGGCGGAATACCTGGCGCGCTGGATTATCGGGAGGGGCTCCATGAGCCATGACGCGACAAACTGGGCGATCAAGCAGCGCGGGCTCAAGCCTGCGACTAAGCTGCTGCTCTGGCAGCTGGCCGATCGTCACAACAAGGACACCAAGCGGTGCGATCCCTCACAGGAGGGGTTAGCCGACGACACCGAAATGTCGCGGGCCTCGGTGAACCGCCATCTCGACGAGCTCGAGCGGTGTGGTTTGATCCGTCGGGTGGCTGGCATTGATCCCCGCACTAAGCGACAGCAGCGCACCTCCTACATTCTGGGCTGCGACACCGATCTGTCCGTTCCTGATTTGCCCGGTGATGCCGTGTCTCAAAATGAAACACGGCCTGATGCGGGTGCCGTGTCTCACAATGAAACACGGGCCGTGTCTCAAAAAACGCCAGAGCCGTGTCTCAAAAATGGCGATAGCCGTGTCTCAAATTGTGACACTAACCTTGTAAGAGAACCAGTAATACAACCAGACGCGCCTGCGGCCGCTGGTGGCGGTGATCTTGGTTTTGATAATTTCTGGGATGCTTTCCCCAATCGGGTTGATCGCAGATTCGCAGAGGCGGCTTGGGATGTGGCGCTGCATGCCGGTGCCGACGCGTCCACGGTAATCGCTGCCGCTCGGTCCTATGCCGGCTCCGATGTGGTGAAGCGTGGTTTTCCGAAGAAGCCCCAGAATTGGCTCGCTGCTGAAAGCTGGCAAGACTCGGCGACGCCTGCGGTGGCTAAGAGCCTGCCGGAAGTTCCCACCGCTGTGGCTGATATCATTTCGGGCAATCCCGCGCGGTGCCGCTCGATCTCCGCAACCAAGGCGCGCGAGTTCATCGCCGCTGCCCTGGTGACCCAATCCCAATGCCAAGCTGTAGGTGTCCTGTGAGCCCATCGATTCATTCCGACGTAAAAGCCAACGGGACGCGCTTTGGCGATGCCTACGTGACCGTGGACGAGGAGGCGGGTGATGCGGTCCTGATCGTTGATGTCGTCGGCATGCGCCTACAGAAGCACCGCTACCACTCGCTCGAGGAGATCGTTGCCGCCCATGCCGCCCAGCGCGGTAGGGCTGCCTTCGATCATGTGGCTCGGGATGTTTGTTCAGCTCTGGCCTATGCGGGCAAGCGGTTGCGCGGCTCGATCGAAACGAAGGCCCAGCGCTAATGGAGCGCATGTCGGCTGCTGCATTCAATCTGGCACAAACTGCCAAGGCTGCGAGTAAGCCGGCTGGATCGAAATATCGGGCCGAGCCTGTCGTTGTCGATGGTATCCGGTTCGACTCCAAGCACGAGGCCGCGCGCTGGGCCCAGTTAAAGCTGCTGGTTCGTGCCGGCGTGATCCGCGATTTGAAGCGCCAGATCCCGATTATGCTCGAGGGGCGGGATGGTCCTGTTCTGACGCGCACCGGTCGGCAGATGCGTCTGACCCTCGATTTCTCGTACATTGAGGTCGCCACCGGCCTGCTGGTTTTCGAGGATCCTAAAGGCATGCCGACGCGGGACTATGAGGTCCGTCGTGCGATCGCTGCTGCCCAAGGTGTCACGGTGGTCGAGGTATGAACCGCACGATGTGTGAGGACCTGTCCGACTTGCCACGATCAGCTGCTGAAATCGCAGAGGTCATTGGCCGCGAGCTCGCGCTCGATCTTATCGCCTCGCTGCCGCAGGCCGGCTCGCGCACATGGCGGCGCGGCCTCTACGTGCCAAAGACGCTCCCTGTCGATCACTGGCTGGTGCGCAAGCTGGGATGGAAGATGGCTCAGCGTATGAGCCGCGCCTTTGCGGGCATGATCTTGCAGCCGGCCAATTGCCGCGTGATCGAGCGGCGCTTTCACCACCAGGCAATTCCGGACCTCATTCGTGACGGCCTGCCTGTCGATGAGGTGGCCGAGCTCACGCGGCTCTCGGCCTACCGCGTTCGCGAGATTGCCTCGCTTGCCGCTGCTCAACAAATGGAAGGGGCATGATCGTGTCCAGCTCTCGAATTCTTACCGTGTCGGCTATCGCGCTCATGTGCGGCGCGGCGGCTAACAGCCGGTTCTCTGCCAATGCAGAGGCGGTGATCGCTGCGCTCGATGTGCGCGCCGTCGGTGCTGGTCTAAACGAGCCGGCCGTCCTGGCGCAGTATCTCGCCCAAGTGGCGCATGAGAGCGGGCGCTTCATGTGGGACGAGGAGGTCTGGGGCCCAACGGTCGCGCAGGCGCGCTATGATATCCGTACAGACCTTGGCAACTCTGCCGCGCGCGATGGCGATGGCGAGCTGTTCAAAGGCCGCACTGCGATGATGGTGACGGGCGGTGATAACTATCGCCGCTTCCGCGATTGGTGCTGCGCGCTGTTTCTATCCGTGCCTGACTTCGAAGTCGAGCCGCATCGCATCCTAGAGGATCCGTGGGAGGGGCTCGCGCCTATCTGGTTCTGGGAGACAAACGACCTTAATCGCTACGCGCGGCGCGGCGATATCGAAATGGTCACGAAGACGATCAACGGCGGGCTGAATGGCTACGCGGATCGCCTGGCGCTCTATCCGCGCTGCGCTCTGGTTTTGCTCGGAATGGCACCTAACGCAGTTCGCGCCTTTCAGATGAAATATGGCGGCCTCTATGTCGATGGGGTTCCTGGTCCTGCGACGCGCGCCGCGATGCATGAGGCGCTGTCAAAGCTGCCGCACTGGTTTCCCTCGGAGACAGGCGTGGTGGTGGCTGGGGACGATCCTGAGCCGGCACAGCGGCCCATGAGCGTGCCAGAGGCGCTGGTTGCCATCCGTGGTGTCTTATCGCGTTACGACCTGTCCTCAACGGCTAAAGGAGCCTGAACATGCAGTCTTACAAATCTCCGTTTAAGTCTATCGGAGTGGGTGGTGCAATTGCCGCGATCTTAATAGGTATTGCTCAAGTACTCGGTTACACGATTGAGCCCAGTCACGCGAAGGATCTGGGCGAGCTAATTGCGGGTGGCGTCACGATAGTTGCAGGCATTGCCGCAGCTGTCGGGCGCATCCGTGCTTCTGCTCGTATCCGCCTTCGCGGCTGACACGGTTTCTGATTCTCGGCTGGTCAGCTGAGGATGCGCGACGTTGCGTCCCCACGGGACGGCGCGCTCAACCGGCAGGTGCTGCTCAACCGTTCCCAAACGATCCCGTAGCAGTGCCTGCCACCTTTCACGGGTCCTTCCCCCGGGGGGACCCCATGCGGGTTTGTTATGTCGCAAAAAACAACTTTTGAGTGGTCGAAAAACTTCATTTCGTTTCGGTTTAGATTTTTGATGTCTTGGTGCTGGCGTCATAGCCTGCGGCCTTTCGCGTGGCGTTTTAAGTTCGAGCGCGGCTCTTATCGCTACTTTGAAAACGAAATGACCGGCGATCGCAAAGCGAAATGGACCGGCGTTGGCTATTCGCCGGTAGCGTCCGATTGGCTTCGTTGTGCTCCGAGCCGCTCCGCCTGGTTCATTGCGCCTTTTGTCGGTCGCGTTGATCTGATCTCCGGAGGCGTCGATGTCTGATCTCATCCTGCCGTCCAATATCGAGCTCATCGCTCCGTCCGATCTCGTCGCCTTCTCTCGCAATTCGCGGACCCACTCGGACGAGCAGGTTCTGCAAATCGTCGCCTCGATCCAGGAGTTCGGTTTCACCAACCCGATCCTGATCTCTGGCGATGGCGAAATCATCGCCGGCCACGGCCGCGTCTTGGCTGCCGAGCGTCTTGGCATGGCCGAGGTTCCGTGCCTGCGCTTGTCTCATCTTTCGGACGAGCAGCGCCGCGCCTATGTGATCGCGGACAACAAACTTGCCGAAAACGCCGGCTGGGACAAAGAGCTGCTCGCGCTTGAGCTGGGCGAGCTGCGCGACCTGGGCTTTGGTATTGATGTGATCGGTTTCTCGAAAGACGAGCTCAATCTGCTGTTCCTGGACGGCGACGATATCGACGGCGAAGGCAACACCGACGACGACGCGGTTCCCGATGCCGGCGACGGCTATGTCTCGTCCGAGGGCGATGTCTGGGTTCTTGGCGATCATCTGGTGATGTGCGGGGATTCCACCGTGGAGAGCGACTTCTCCGAGCTGATGGGTTCCGAGCTGGCTGACCTCTGCTGGACCGATCCGCCCTATAATGTGAATTACGAGGGCTCGGCCGGCAAAATCAAAAACGACCACATGGAAGGCGGGGCGTTTCGTCAGTTCCTGCTCGACTGCTTTGGGCTGGTCGCGTCCTACCTGCATGCCGGTGCGAGCTGCTATGTGGCGCATGCCGATACCGAGGGCCGGTCGTTCCGTGGGGCGTTTCAAGACAGCGGGTTTAAAACCTCCGGCTGCCTGGTCTGGATCAAGCCTTCGCTTGTCCTGGGCCGGTCCGATTATCAGTGGCAGCACGAGCCGATCCTGTACGGATGGAAAGAAGGGGCGGCGCACCGCTGGTTCGGCGGTCGAAAGCAGACCACCGTTCTGAATGCCGAGGCGGCTCCCTTCGTGGTGACGGCCGACGGCGCTGTCGAAATTGACACCGGCGAGACAAGGCTGCGCATCTCTGGGTCCGATTTGAAGGTGGAGGAGCTGGTCGGCTCCGTCATCCGACATGAAAAGCCGCGCAAGAGCGGCGAGCATCCGACAATGAAGCCGGTTGGGCTCATTTTGCGCATGCTCAAGAACAGCTCGCAGCGGGGCGACATCGTGCTCGATCCGTTTGGCGGTTCCGGCTCGACCTTGATCGCTGCACAAAAGAGCGGCCGGCGCGCCCGCCTGATGGAGCTGGATCCGCGTTTCGTCGACGTGATCGTGCGGCGCTGGCAGGAGTGGTCTGGTCTTAAGGCCCATCTGCGCAGCACTGGCGAAAGCTACGATGCGTTGGCGGCGAGCCGGGGCGAGCGGAAAGCGGCGGCTGATGGCTAGGGGCTCGGCGCTTCGGACGGCATCACGCACCGCGCGCCTGGTCGCGCATCGCACCGGGGCTGCGGCCGAGGTCATCGGCGATCTGTCGCCTGGGGTGTCGGTGTCTGGTCTAACGGCCGGCCAGTTCTCTGCGATTGACGTAATGGAGCACATGGTCAATTGCCTTGGGCCGGCCGACGTGTCGATCTCGGCTTGGACCACCGGCCTCTACGATGTGAAGCGCGCGGCTGAAATGCGCGCCAACGAGCAGCTGTGCGGCCTTCGGTTCATCCTCGACCGCGGCACTTTTGAGAAGTCTCCGAAGTTCGCCGGTCCGTTGATCCAGGCGTGTGGCGTGGAGGCTTTCCGGTGCGTGTCGGTGCATGCCAAAATCATCATCGTGGAAGGCGCGCGCGGCCGTGCTGTCATGCGCTCGTCGATGAACCTGAATAAAAACCTGCGCACCGAGCAGTTCGACATCGATGTGTCGGACGCGTTCACTGATTTCTATCAGGGCTGGTTCGATGCGCTCTGGGATGAGGCCGGTCGCTCTACCGATAATGTCGAGATCATCAAGGCGGTCTTTGATCGCTATCTCGAGGAGACGCCTCTCGAAGAGGGGGGGGCATCGGTCGCGCCTGCTGCTTCAGAGCCGGCTGACGATCTGGCCGGTTTGGACCTCGGGGCGTTTACTGGCTGATGGCAGGCGCCGGCAATCCCACCTATCCCGTCGGCACGATCGCAAAGCTGCTTATGCTCACGGATCGTCGGGTGCAGCAGCTGTCGAAGGAGGGGGTAATCCCGAAGGCTGACCGAGGCCGCTATGAGCTCGCGCCGGCCGTGCAGGGCTATATCCGGTATTTGCAGTCGCTCGATGTCGGTCCTGGCGGGGGCGAAGAAGGCGCAATCAATTACCAAAGTGAAAAGGCGCGGCGCATGCGCGCGGACGCTGATCTTAAGGAGATGGCGGTGCTGCAGCTGCGCGGCTCGCTGATCAATGCCGAAGAGGCGGCGGCGGTCACTGCTCTGCTGATGTCGGAGCTGAAGACGAAACTTCTCAACAATGCGCCGGTGCGGATCGCGGCCGCTGGCAAATCCACCAAGACCGAGGCGGCTCTCAAGAAGATCATCAAAGCCGAGCTGTCGGAAATCATGGCCGGCATTGCGAAGACTGACCTTGTCGCCTTGATGGGGGAGCCTGCGTCCGATGGAGTATAGCCCAGCCGCGCATCGCATGATGGCCTCCGCCTTGGCGGCGCTGCAGCCGCCTCCGGATTTGAAGCCTTCGGTCTGGGCGGAGCGGTCGGTCTACATTCCGGTCGGGAACGCGATCCCTGGTTTGATCCGGTTCGACAACGCGCCTTATCAGCGCGAGCCGCTCGATATGACGGTCGATCCTTCCTGTCAGCGTATCAGCCTGAAATGGGCCGCCCAGGTGGGCAAGACGCAAGTCGCGCTTTGTGCTCAGTCCTACCGGATTGCCATGGACCCAACTTCGCAGCTGATGATGCAGCCGTCGGAGGGCGATCTGCAAACCTGGCTGCAGACCAAGTTTAATCCTCTGGTCGCGGCTAATCCCGAGCTCGAGAGCCGGATCGCGACCGCGCGGGGTCGTAAGGGCGTAAACAACACGCGGATGAAATCCTACCCAGGCGGGTTCATCATGTTCGCCTGGTCTGGCTCGCCTAAGACGCAGCGCGGCAAGTCGGCACCTTTCGTCGTCGCGGATGAAACGGACGGCTACGATCGGACGGCCGAGGGCCACCCTGTCTCGCTGCTCTGGCAGCGGGCCGCGACCTTTGGTGATATGCGCAAGTTGCTGGAAATCTCGACGCCAACGGTGCGCGGCCTGTCCTGGATTGATGATGCTTACGAGCAGGGAGACCAGCGGCAGTTTCACGTCGGCTGTCCGCATTGCGGCGAGCCGCAAGTGATCATGTGGTCAAACGTTAAATGGGAAAAGGACGCGGACGGGGCGCATCTGCCGATGTCGGCCTACTATCAGTGTTCGGCGCATGGCTGCGTCTGGTCTGATTCCGATCGGGTCGCGGCCGTCCGCGATGCTGAAAAGCTGGGCCACGGCTGGAAGGCCCAGAAGCCGTTCCTTGGCCATGCGAGCTATCATCTGTCGGAGCTCTATTCTTGCTTCCGTCGCCTGGGCGATATCGTGCAGTCCTTCCTGGAAAAGAAGGCTAGTGACGATCTGCAAACCTTCGTCAACGTGTCCCTGGCTGAATGCTGGGAGGAGGAGGCGGAGCGGGTCGCGGCCGACGATCTGATGGCGCGGGCGGAAAGCTGGGGTGATAAAATCCCAGCGGGTGTCGCTTGCCTGACGGCCGGTATCGATATGCAGGAGGATCGCCTTGAGCTCGAGCTGGTCGGCTGGGGTCTGGGCGAGGAGTCCTGGTCGATCGACTATCAGGTGTTCTGGGGCGATCCGATGAAAGACGACGTCTGGGAGCTGGTCTTCGATTTCCTGGCGCAAACTTATGAGACGCAAAGCGGGGCGACGCTGAAGGTCTCGGCTGCCGGCTTCGATACGGGTGGCTCGGGTGGTTTGACCCAGGCGGCTTATGAGCAGCTGCGCGGAAAGCAGCGCCGTGGTTTTTATGCGCTCAAAGGCGGCGGCACTTGGAACAAGCCGGTAGTTTCTGCTCCAACCAAATCCCGCAGCGGCCGGCGATCGCGGCCGGTTATGCTGTTTTCGGTGGGTGTGAACGACGCGAAGCTGACCATTCTGCGCCGGGCCAATATGTCGGCCGTCGGTCCTGGCTACTGCCACTTTCCGATCGAGCGGGATCCGGAGTTCTTTCTTCAGCTAACGGCCGAGCAGCTGGTGACGAAAATGCGGCGCGGCTTTCCGGTCCGTGCCTGGCACAAAACGCGGGAGCGCAACGAGGCGCTCGACTGCCGCGTCTATGCTTATGCCGCGCTTAAAATTGCCAATCCAAACCTGCCGCAGCGTCTGTCTCGAATAGCACCGGCCGCGCTGGCTGCCGAAGAGCCGGCCGAGGAGGAGGCGGGGAACGCGCCAGAGGAATCGAAGCGCTCGGCTCGCAATGCTGCGCGGCAGAGACGCCGGCGACGGTCGTCTGGTCTTTGATCGCGCGAGGTTTCGATTTGCAGCATTTCCCGTCCTCAATCGCAGCGGGTTTGACCTTCGCTGTCGATCTGGATTTGGACGATCATCCTGCTCCGGAGTGGGCAGTGATCGTGATCCTGGCTGGTCCTGAAAAGATCGAGCTTACGTCGGTCCCTTATGGCGATCTGCACCGGCTGTCTGTTCCGGCGACGCAAACCACCAGCTGGGCGGGCGGTCTCTATGCGGCGTCGGTTCGTGCGGTGTCTGGCGCGGATGTCGTCGAGGTGGACGCGGGGCAGGTTAAAATCACAGCCGATCTGGCCAGCGTTGATGGTGCGGTCGATCCGCGATCGCATGCGCAGCGGATGCTGGACGCAATCGAGGCGGTTCTCGAAAAGCGGGCGTCCCTCGATCAACAGTCCTACACGATCGCCGGCCGGTCCCTGGTCCGGACGCCGATCCTGGAGTTGCAAACGATGCGCGATGCGTATCGCAAAGAGGTGGGCCGGCTGTCTGCCAATGGAAAGCCGCGCCGGCTGCTCGGCCGTCGCATTAATGTGAGGTTTGGTGGCTGATGTTTGGATTTGGTAAGCGGTCGAAGTCCGAGGCGGTCACGCGGGCCGATCCGCCTATGCAGGCCGATCCGGTACCGGCCGTCGTTGGCACAACGAGCGGGCTTCGGATTCGCCGGTCGCGGAGCCTCACGCCTGGCGGGCGTGATCTGGGTCCTGCGGTTTCGTTCATGTCGTCTACGCCGATATCCACCGACGCGCTGATCGATCGCAATCAGCGCGTGTTAGTGGCGCAGTCGCGGCAACAGGCCACAACGAACGATTACATGAAGTCGTTCCTGCGGATCGCGGAGCGCAGCATCATCGGTGCCAACGGCATCGTTTTGCAGGCGCAATCGAAGCTGCGCGATGGCAAGATGGACGCGAATGCCAATACCGCGATTGAGCTGTGGTGGAACGAGTGGTGTCGCGCTGAAAACTGCGACGTCACAGGCAAGCGCAACTTTCGGCGGATCTGCAAAGCGCTCGTTGGATCGGCGGCGAAGGACGGCGAATTCATTGTGCGCGAAGTGCGCGGCAAGGACGCGGGGCCGATGCTCTATGCTCTGCAGGTCATCGATCCGCAGCGGTGTCCGGTCGATTACAATGTGGACAGCCTGGGCGGCGGTCGCTTCATCCGGCAGGGCATCGAGTTCAATCGCGCCGGCCGGCCGCTCGCCTATTTCTTCTCAACCGACAATCCGTCGTTGAGTGGCTATACGCATGGCGGCATGTCGCTGGAGCGGGTGCCGGCGCAGCAGATCATTCACGGCTTTATCGAGGATTTGCTGGGCCAGCGGCGCGGTCTGCCCTGGGCGGCGACTGCGCTCTGGCGTCTTGGTATGCTGGACGGGTTTGAGAAGGCGGCGCTCAAAAACGCGCGGTCTTCTGCATCTCTTGGCGGTTTCATCGAATGGGAGGCCGGCGAGGGGCCGGATATCGACGATGATCTTGCCGACGAGGAGCTGGTCTTTGAGGCGGAGGAGGGGCTCTATCAAGAGCTGCCGCCTGGCGCGCGGATCAAGAACGTGCCGAGCCTATATCCCACCGGCGAGTTCACGCCTTTTCATAAGGCGATGCTGCGCGGTGCCGGTGCCGGCATAGGCGTGTCCTATGTCTCATTTGCCAACGATCTTGAGGGCGTGAATTTCTCGTCTATCCGGCAAGGCGTCCTGGATGAGCGTGACCACTGGATGGATTTGCAGGAGTGGTTGATCGAGGTTCTGGTCGATCGCGTTTATCGCGCGGCGCTTGAGCCGGCCTTGCTGATGGGCAAGGTGGTTGCCAACGGTGTGCGTCTTCGCCCAGAGAACCTGTCGCGCCACTATGCCGTTCGCTGGCAGCCGCGTCGCTGGCCTTGGGTCGATCCCACAAAGGATATCGCGGCCGAGGTGACGGCAAAGAATAACCTTCTCACCTCGCCGTCTGAAATCATCCAGCGCCGTGGCGGCGATCCCGAGACGGTCTGGCGCAGCTATGCGCAGGATATCCAGGGCATGCGGGACGCCGATATCCCTGAAGAGTTCATCATGGCTGCCGTGCTCGGTGTTGCACCGGCTTCGAACCCAAAGGCCGGCCAGGCCAAGTCCAGCGCGTCGTCTGACGATGCGCCGGATGATCAATCCGACAAGCAGGAGACCGACGATGTTGAAGAGTAATTTTGCGACCTTGAGCTGCGCTTTGGTCGGGGCCGCGATGGTGCGGTCTCTGACGCCGGAGCAGCTCAATGGAAACCGTGGCGCGGGCGCGCTGCATCGCACCGCGCGGGTCCGAAAGTTTGACGAAGAGGCGCGGACCGTCGAGGTCGCGTTTTCCTCCGAAGAGCCGGTGCCGCGCTGGTTCGGTTCGGAAGTCCTCGATCATGGTCCTGGCGCTGTCGATATGTCGCGGCTTTTGGATGGCGCGGCCGTCCTGTGGAATCACAACACCGACGTGCAGATCGGTGTCGTCGAGTCGGCTGAGGTTGGTGGCGATCGTCGCGGCCGTGCAGTGCTGCGCTTCGGTCGCGGTGCGCGCGCCGAGGAGATTTTCCGCGACGTGATCGATGGCGTGATCCGCCATGTGTCCGTCGGCTACATGATCCGCGCCATCAAAACCGAAGAGAAGGAGGGCGAGCCGGATGTCGTCACGGTTACGGAATGGGAGCCTTTCGAGATTTCCCTGGTCGCTGTGCCTGCCGACAGCTCGGTCGGTGTCGGCCGTTCTGCACTGGGGAACGCGCCAGAGGCACCGGCGGCACCGTCTGCCGATAGTGAGACCATCATTTCTGGGGGCGAGCCTGCTTCCCGCAATCAAGAGGATAGTTCGAAGATGAAAACCAAAGTCATGCGGGACGCCGGTGGTAACCTGGTCCGCGCCAAAGTGGACGACGCCGGCCAGATCATCGAAGTGATCGAAACGCTCGAGCGCGCTTCTGAAACGCAGCAGCTGGTTCGCGCCGGTACGCAAGCCGAGCAGGAGCGCACCGCGTCGCTGCTCGAGCTGGGCGAGCAGCATGGCGCTGCTGCCGATGCCGCAAAGGCCATTCGTGATGGCGCAACCGTCGATGACTTCACGCGCCACCTTTTGTCCACTTTGAGCGAGCGTCGCGGCGGCGGCGGCTCTAACGATGCACTGAACGATGATGCCGGCGTGATCGGGATGTCGGATGCCGACGCGGGTCGGTTCTCTTTTTTGCGGGCGCTGCGGGCGCTGGCGAATCCGAACGATCGCCGCGCGCAAGAAGACGCCGCATTCGAGCGCGAAGCGTCCGAGGCGGCAGCGCGTAGCTCTGGCCGTGAAGCGCAAGGCATCATGGTTCCAGCCGACGTCCTGCGCCGCGCTCTGAACACTGGCACCGGCGGCGTCGCTCCTGGCGACACTGGCGGCTATGCGATCGCCACTGACCTGCACTCGCAGTCGTTCATCACCATGCTGCGCAATCGTTCGGTCCTGCTGGGCATGGCGACGCCGCTGGCCGGCCTGACGGGTAACGTCGATATTCCGACGCAGACCGGTGGTGGCCAGGGCTTCTGGCTTGGCGAGGACGAGGACGCTGGCGAGAGCAACATTGATCTGGGCAATGTCCAGCTGTCGATGAAAACCGTTGGCACTTACTATGAAATGACGCGCTCGTTCCTGAAGCAGAGCTCGATCGACGGCGAGGCGCTTGTGCGACGTGATATCGCTCAGTCCCTTGGCCTGACGATGGACTATGCCGGCTTCTACGGCACCGGCTCCGCCACCATGCCGCTCGGCCTGGCGAACCTGTCGGGCATCAACGCTGTGCCATTTGCGGGTGTTCAGCCAACCTATGCCGAGCTGGTGCAGATGGAGAGCGAGATTGCGTCGGACAACGCTGACGTGGATTCGATGGCCTATGTCGGCAACGCGGCCTTCCGTGGTGCGATGAAAACTACTCAAAAGTTCGCCGGCACCAATGGCCAGCCGGTCTGGGAAGAAGGCGGCACCGTGAACGGCTACCGCGCTGAAATCACCAACCAGACCGCTTCTGGCGATACGTTCTTTGGCAACTTCGCGGATATGCTGGTCGGCATGTGGGGTGGCCTCGATCTGACGGTCGATCCTTATTCGATGTCCAAGAAGGGCCGTCTGCGGATCGTCGCATTCCAGGACGCCGATATCGCCTACCGCCATGTTGAGTCCTTCGCCCTCGGTCGCAAGCCCGTCGTCTAAATCATAGGCCGATCCGCTCGCGGGTCGGCTTTCCCCTTTTCCCTGTAACGTAGGTGTCAAAATGGCAGAAAAGAAAAAGATCGAGCTTCGGCTCACCTCGGCTGTCGCGATCGGCGGCAAGATCATCCTTCCTGGCAGCGGCAAGTCCAAGGCCGACTGCACTGTGTCCGAAACCTTGGCAAAGAACCTTTTGCACCGCGGCAAAGCCGAGCTGTTTGGCGATCAGGATTTGGAAGGCACCGGCATCGTGGATCCTGCCGACACCGATTCCAGCGCAAAGAACGGCTTTCCGCCTCCGGCCAAAGACGGCCAGAACCGCTCCGGCAGTCCGCTGGTCCAGCCGCAAGGCGGGCCAGAGCAGGGCGCTGATGCAACGCCTGGTGCTGGCTCCGGTGCTGCGCCTGCCAAGCCAGCCGCCAAAGGCAAATCAGCCGGCGCGGCGAAGTAACGCTTATGCCTGCACCTGATTGGGAAAACCTCGACGCCTTTTTTGGGCAGGACGATTTCGCCGTGCCGGTTACCATCCGGCGCGGCGAGGTCGTTTTGTGGCAGGGCTCTGCCATCTTTGATGATGGCAATGCGCCAGCCGGCCTGGGCGACCTCGAGCATGATCTGTCGTCGCCGCATCTGCTCTGCTCGGCAGATGATGTCGCCGGCGTTGATGAAGGCGACGAGGCGGTGATCAACGGCAAAGTTTGGGATATTTTGAGCGAGCCCGAGCGCGATGGCACCGGCTTGGCGCGCGTTATCCTGACCAAGCCAAACGTCGCATTCCGTGCTTAATTTCGACATCGATGCCGTCGAGCTTGAGCGGCTCTCCACTCAGTTCGATTCCTCCGCGCGCGAGATCGATCAAGCCTATGGTCGCGCGCTGCGTCGGACGGCCGGCAACATTAGGCGCCTGTCTTCGACGGGCTTGCAGTCGGAGCTCGGTCTGCGAAATGCCACGGCGCTGCGCCGGCGCATCAAAGAGTTTCGCATGCGCAAGGGCGGGGGTCAGTCGATCCATATGTGGTTCGGTGCAAACGACCTGCCGATTTCTGCATTTAAAGGCCGGCCGCGCGCGGTGCCTGGCGGGGTCGAGTTCAACGGCACCACTGTCCTAGGCGCATTCTTCGCAAAGCCTGGCGGTAAAAAGCGCGGCGTCTACGTCCGCAAGGGGCCGGGGCGGTATCCGATCGTCGAGGCCATGATGCCGGTGGCCGATCGCATGATGATTTATCTCGAGGACGAGGTGTTCGTCGATATCGAGGGTCTGTTCTTTCGCAATTTCGAGTCCGAAATCAGGGCGCGGACAATTCTAGGGGTGGGTCGAAAATGAACGACTTGGATTTATCGGCCGCGCTGGCTGGCATCGTGTCGAAGCTGTCGGAGGCGTTTCCTGATGTGAACGTGTGCGAGGCCGAGGCTGTCGAGTCTGCCGATCTGCCGGTGCCGGCGCTCGTCTGCCAAATCGCGGAGATTGAGCCGGATCCCGATCGTGAGCCGTTGACCGGCCAGTTCCCCTGCATGGTCCGTGTCCAGGCGCGGATCGTCTTAGGTCATCGGACGACGGCGGTCCGGATGCAAACGCTTAAGCTGGCCGGCGCGGTCGCGGCCATCGTGCACAACAACCGGTTCGGTTCGGAGTGGGGCGGCGCAAAAGTCTTTGCCGTTGAGCCGGATGAATTTGCGCCGGAGGCTAATCGCTTCGATGTCTGGCTGGTCGAGTGGAGCCATGCGGCTCGCCTGGGCGCAGGCTTCGCGCTGCCGGCTGAATTCCAGCCGACGGTGGTTCTGGTATCAAATGCACCGCGGATCGGCCTCGATCATGAGGGTGACTACGTGGAAGTCTCGTCGTGAGCAATCTAGCGCTTTCCGAAGTCATGCGGATCGTCGAGCGCATGGTCATCATCGGCACCGTGGTCGAGTTCGATCCGGCCGTTGCAAAGGCACGGGTATCGCTCGGTGCTGGCGTTGTGTCCGGTTGGTTGGCGATCGCCCAGATGGGCTCCAAGGATGTGCGGATTTGGGTGCCGCTTGTCGTCGGCTCGCAAGTCGTTGTCTTTTCGCCTGGTGGGGATACGGCGCGCGGGATCGTCTATCCTGGTCCCTATGATGGTGCCGCGCCTGACGATCGCGACAGCTCGATCCGCCTCTCGATGCCTGGCGTTGATATCGCGGTGAATGGCGGCGTCGCTACGGTGTCGCTGACCACGATGAAGGTGACGGGCAATATCATTGTGGACGGCGACGTGATCGCTTCTGGCATCAGCCTGGTCAACCATGTGCATGGCGGCGTCCAAGGCGGGGGCTCGAGTACGGGCGGTCCACAGTAATGGGAACGCGCCAGAGGATTGCGGCCGGCCGCGCAGTCAGTTTGCCATCATGCGTGGAATAGATAGCCAGACAGGGATTGGGATTGGTGGCATGCCGCACTTGCGGCAGTCCATCCGTGATATTTTGTCGACACCAATTGGCTCTCGCGTTCTACGCCGTGATTACGGATCGCGTCTTCTTGAGCTGGTCGATCGGCCATACTCCTCGAGCCTGCGCCTCGAGCTGATTGCCGCAACGGCGGAAGCGATCGCGGCCTGGGAGCCGCGTATCTCTCTTGTGTCTGTGTCCGTGTCGCAATTCGGGGCGGGCCGGCTCGAGGTCTCAATGACTGCCAGCCTAGTCGCATCCGAGCAAGTTCTGGAAATCGAGGGGATCGTTGTTTCATGAGTGGCTTCTCTGCAATTGATCTTTCGAAGTTGCCGGCTCCGGACGCCGTTGAGGTTCTCAGCGTCGAGGCGATCCTCGCGGAGCTGAAAGCTGACGCTGTCGCCCGCGACCCTGACTTGGCTGAGGCGCTGTCTCTTGAAAGCGAGCCAATGACCAAACTTCTTGAGGTCGTTGCGTTTCGCGAGCTGCTGCTTCGCCAGCGGATTAACGAGGCGGCGCGCGCTACGATGCTCGCTTTTGCGGCGGGGGCAGACCTCGATCATATCGGCGCTTTGTTCGGCGTTGAGCGAGCCGTGGTTATCCCAGGCGTTCCCGATCAAATCCCTCCGGTCCTCGAAGTGCTGGAGAGCGACGTCCGCTTTCGCGGCCGCATCCAGTTGTCGCTTGAGGGGTTCTCAACAGCCGGCACCTTTGGGGGATATCGATTTTTTGCGTTGTCCGCATCAGGCGCTATTGCCGATGTGGCAGTTCTCAATCCTGCGCCTGGTGTCGTGCGCGTGGTTGTCCTCAATGTTGAGGGCGACGGCGCGGCGGATGCGGCGCTGATCGCCACGGTGCAGTCGGCGCTGGATGCGGATACGGTTCGGCCGCTGTGCGATACCGTTGATGTTGTTTCGGCCACCATCGTGCCGTTCTCGATCGATGCCACTCTGACTTTTTTTGACGGTCCTGACCCTGCTGTCGTTTTGACTGCGGCAAGGGCGGCGGTGGATGAGTTCGTGGCGGCGCAGCGCCTGGTTGGTCGCGATATTCCGCGAGCCGGCATCATCGCGGCGCTTTACCGGAGCGGTGTGCAAAACGTCGCGCTTGCCTCGCCTGCATCTGATGTGGTGATCGCGGATGATGAAGCCGCATTCTGCACCGTGATCAGCATTGTGTCAGGTGGACTAGGTGACTGATCTGTTGTCCCTTCTGCCGCCCAATTCCACCAGTGTGGAGCTCGTCCTCGAGGCGGCAGTGTCCGCTGCTGTCGATATCGATATTCCTATTGTGGATAACGCTCGCGCGGAAACTACGGCGGCGGATCATTTGCCTTTCCTCGCCTGGGCGTTCTCGGTGGATTCTTGGGATACCGCTTGGGCGTCAGACGTCAAGCGCGCCGCTATCGCGAGTTCGGTGTCTATCCACCGACGCAAGGGGACGGTGGGTTCGGTGCGCGAGACACTGGCTGCATTCGGTTATGGGGATGCGGACATCATCGAGGCCGGCCGTTCCCCCAAGCTGGACGCTGGCATGGCGCTCGACGAGGGCCACCGGCTCCATGATCTGACTCACTGGGCGTCTTATGCAGTCTACGTGAACGAGCCTTTGCGGCAGCGTGAGGCCGAGTTTCTCGTTTCCGTATTGACGAAAGTTGCGCCGGCTCGGTGCCGGCTGCAGCGGATCGAAGCGCTGGTGAATATCGCGCTCGATGAGGGCTACTCTCTCGACGAGGGGTGGTCTCTGGATACAACTTTTGAATTCGAGGTGACTTGATGGCTGATCTTATCCCAATGACCGAGACGGCTGAGTGGGTGGCTCAAATCCACCAGCGGCCGGCTGGCGAACCTTTAACTGGCGGGTCTCCGGATCTGGGGAATGACAAGGGATTTGCCAATGTGCAGGCCCAACAGCTCGCAAAGCGGACTAAATGGTTGCAGCAGGCGCTTACCGGTATTGGCGGCGACGCGCCGATGACGGACAACCTCGACACCTTGGCCAAGTCAGGCGTGTATTTTGGTAGCGGTGATGCCGTTGGCACTCCGTGGCTCGGGCTAGATATGAAATTACTTCACATCCATACCGGTGAAGAAGCTGTTCAGATCGGTGTACCAGGTCCGGGCAAACTAGCATTTCGTGATCGCGACGACCCCGCTCTGCCATTCTCGCCTTGGTCGTATTGCCTAGCAGGCGAAACGAAACCGGCCCTTTCTGTTGGGGGGAACGGATATGTCTTGTTGCCGAACGGCCTTATTTTACAGTGGGGGCGAAGCGACGTGAGCAATTCTACTGGATATGCACAAGCGACGTTTCCGATCTCATTCCCAAATGCAACACGGCAGGTTTACGGCACCGCCCACGGCGTTCCTGAGAACGGCGCAAGTGCCGTCTACGCCGTTTCGGCCCTAATGGAGGGCTTTAAAGGCGGAATCGCGTTTCGCGTAGCTAATATCTCCGACGGCTCCCTAGCGTCGGGAAAATCTGTAACTTATTTCGCTATCGGCCATTAGGAGCCCCCAATGTCTAAATTCGCAACGCTTGCTGCCGATGGAACAATCATCGGGTTCTACGATCCTGAAATTCACACGGAAATTCCGGCCGACGCTATTCCGATCTCCGAAGAAGAATGGGGGCAGCATGTGGGTGGTACATCGCTATACTTCGATGGTGAGGCTTTCGTGTTGATTACGATCAGCGTCAACGAGGCAAAGCAGGTTGCACTAGATCAGATGGTCGCTTGGATTGATCGGCTGACGGAACAGCTTCGCGCGGGCATCCCTCGAGATGAGGTGGCGTCCTGGCCTAGCAAGTCAGCCGAGGCCAAGGCTGTCCTTGAAGGGGCCACGGTCGCACCCATTCTCCAAGCAGAGGCTGATTTGATCGGCTCTTCGTTGCGCGAAGTTGCAGAGACGATCGTGGCGCGGACGGCATTCTATGAGACGGTTGTCGGTGCGGTGGCTGGGATCCGGCGCAACACCGTGGCGGCGATTGATGCCGCGACCGACGCCGAAGGAGTGGCGTTGGCTCTGGATGAAGCGCTGGCGACCGCGAGCGCCAAAGCCACCGAGCTCGGCCTGGTCGTCGCCGGCTGACCATGAGTTCGTACACCGCCATCAACGACTGGTGTGAGCCTGTCCCGGCGATCGCTGCCTTCCGCGTGACGCGGGCGGTGATTTGGGATGTCGGGCGGCGCGGCTCCGGACTCGTCGTCGTGGTGCCGGCCGGCTCGATCTTTGATGTGTCTGTTCCATCCTGCCTGCGGTGGCTGATCTCGCCAGCCGACCGCCAGTTCTTAAAAGCAGCGGCGCTGCACGATTATTTGCTGGGCCAGGGCTGGGACCGTGTCACAGCCGCTGCGGTTTTCCATGATGCCTTGGCTGCCGATTTGGTCGGCCGTCCTATGCGGTTGGCCATGTGGCTGGCAGTTAGCCTCTGGCGTTGGCGCTGATCGCGGGGAACGCGCCAGAGGAATAGCGGCGCTCGCTGCGTGATCTTACCTTTAAATCTATTAAAGAGGTGATCATGGCTGGTTTTCTACATGGCGTCGAAGTTCTGGAAGTCGAATCCGGCACTCGCCCCATTAGCGTCGTCAACACGTCCGTTATCGGCATCGTCGGCACCGCGCCTGATGCCGATCCGCTCGTGTTCCCCTTGAACACGCCGGTCCTGGTCGCGGGGTCTCGCACCGAGGCGGCGAAGCTGGACACGGTCGGCACTGGCCTTGGTACTTTACCAGCTGCCCTGGATGGCATCTTCGATCAAATCGGCGCTGTCGTGATCGTGGTTCGGGTCGATGTCGGCGCGGATGAAGCTGAAACCCTGGCAAACGTGATTGGCGGCGTAAATGCCACCGACGGCACTTTCGAAGGCGTCCATGCCCTGTCCGGTGCGGAGAGCGTCGTCGGGTTTGCACCGCGGATCCTGATCGCGCCTGGCTTTACCCACCAGCGTCCTACCGACTTGGCAAATCCTGTAGTGGCCGAGCTGGTCGGCTTGGCCGATCGTATGCGCGCGATCATCATCCAGGATGGCCCAAACACCACCGACGCGGCCGCAATCCTAGCAGCTGGAGATTCCGGTTCCGATCGGGTCTATCTGGTCGATCCTTGGCATGTCGTTTTTGCCGATGGTTTAACTGTCGCGGTGCCTCCTTCGTCCCGCGTTGCCGGCATGATTGCCAAGTCGGACAACGAGGTTGGCTTCTGGGCTTCGCCGTCCAACCGTGAAATCGCCGGCATCGTAGGGCTCTCGCGTCCGATCGACTTTGTGCTGGGCGATCGTGCCTCGCGCGCCAACCTTTTGAACGAGGCCAAAGTCGCCACCACAATCCGCCAGAACGGCTTCCGCCTCTGGGGCAATCGGACACTCTCTGCTGACGCCAAGTTCGCTTTCCTGTCGGTGCGTCGCACGGCCGATGTGCTGAATGCCTCGCTGCAGCGCGCTCACCTCTGGGCGGTCGATCGCGGCATCACGCGGACCTATGTGGACGACGTGACGGATTCCGTGAACGGTTTCCTGCGTGACCTCAAGGCGCAAGGCGCTATCCTGGGCGGCACTTGCTGGGCCGATCCGGACCTGAACACGCCGACGGCTGTGGCCGACGGCAAGGTCTACTTCAATTTCGACTTTTCGCCAGTCTATCCGGCCGAGCACATCACGTTCCGGTCGATGCTGGTCAATGACTACATCGAGGAGGTGTTCGCGTAATGGCTGCCGAGGATATCATTAAGTACCTGAATTTGGTCATCGACGGCCGGGGCTATGCCGGCAAGCTGAAGGAGTGGACGCCTCCCACTCTGACGACCACCAATTTCGACTTTCGCGGTGGCGGCATGGACGCGCCGGTCGATGTCGAGACCGGTATGGAAAAGCTCACCTTCTCGGGTGTGCTGACCAGCTACGATGCCGATGTGCTGGCGCTCTGGGGTTTGAAGACCGGCGCGCAGACACAGCTGACGGCGCGCGGCTCGATGGAAAGCCTCGACGGCACGGTTAAGCCGGTCGTGCACAACATGACTGGCAAAATCTTGAGCCTCGCGCGCGGCACCTGGGGTCCGAATAACGAGCCGGCTCTGACAATCTCCGGATCGCTGACCTTCTACCGCGAAATCGTCAACGGCCGCGTCATCCATGAGATTGACGTGATCAACATGGTGCGGTTTGTGGATGGCGTCGACCAGCTGGCTGCGCACCGCAAGAACCTGGGGATTTGATCGTGGATACCGTTACCGATGCACCGGTGCTGCCGTCTTACCTGAAGCGGACCGACGGCGCTGTTTCGATCGACTTCACGGATATCCCTGCGAAGATCGACGGCGGCTCCGTCCTTGAGCTGGTTATGCGCGAGCCGCGCGTCCAGGACCAGCTGTCCGTCGAGGGCAAGTCTGCGATGAAGGCCGAGGTCGCGATCTTTGCGAACCTCTGCGATCTGCCTCCGGAGGCGATCGCTGGTCTGTCGCTGAAACAGTACGGCCGGCTGCAGGAAGCCTACGCCTCTTTTTTGGCCTAGCGCCCAATGATGTGCGGCGGGGTCTTATGGACCTCGCCCACTACACCGGCTGGGGGCTTGATGAGCTGATGCAGCTGTCCGTGTCTCGCTTCATCTGGTTCTTGGAAGGGCTGCCCAAAGCATGAGCCGCGATCAAAAGCTTAAATCCACAATCACGATCGGTGCCGCGCTTGATGGCTCGATCAAATCGAGCGTGTCGTTCATCAAGAACGGCCTTGCGTCTGTCGGTTCTGAAATCAAGAACGTGACCAAGCGCCAGCAGGAGCTCGGCAAGCAGCGCCGGGTTCTCGAAAAGCAGGGCGAGTCCGTCGCGCATCTCGATCGCGAGTATGAAGACCTGGCGCGGACTTTGGTCGATCTGGAACGCAAGCAGGAGCGCTACAATCGCGCGGCCGCTGCGTCGCGCCGTGTCGGCTCCACCTTTAAATCTATGGCGACTTCGGTGCGCCGAGATGCGCGCAACATTGCGGTCGGTGCCACGGCCGCAGCCGGCGCGATCTTCGGTATCGCCGCGTCCACCGCAGCGCTGGGCGACAACGTCGCAAAGACGGCCGATCGCCTCGGGATTGGCATCGGCGCTTTGCAGGAGCTGCGCTATGCGGCCGAGCGTACCGGCGTCGATGTCGGCACGTTCGACAAGGCGATTGAGGGTATGCAGAAACGCCTGGGCGAAGCTGCAGGCGGTACCGGCACGGCCGTCGATGCGCTTAAGGCGCTGGGCCTGTCTGCATCCGATTTGATCGCTATGGAGCCGGATGCGGCTTTCGCTGCGATCGCGGATGGTATGGCCGGGGTCGAGTCCCAGGCTAAAAAGACAATCATTGCAAACGACCTGTTCGGCCGGTCCGGCGTCGCGCTGCTCAATACCCTGCGTGAAGGCAGCGACGGTCTTGAAAACCTGCGCGAGCAGGCGCGGCGCACCGGCTATGTGTTGTCTGAAGAAGCGGCGCGGGATGCCGAGGTTTTCCAGGACCGTCTGCTTGATGTGCAGCTGGTCATGAAGGGGCTGAAGAACACGGTTGGTGCCGAGCTGATGCCGATCGTGTCGGATGCGATGGAGCGGTTCTCTACCTACGTTGTCGAAAACCGCGAGCAGGTTGAGCGGTGGGCTTCAACCTTTGCCGATCGTGTCGGTGCCGCTATGCCTGTGGTGATGGACCTTGCCAGCGGCGTTGGCGCAATGATGACGGTGACCAGCTCTGCTGCAGCAGCCGTGGCCGATTTGGTTGGCGGCTGGGACAACTTTGGAGTGATCATTGCCGGCATGGCGCTTGGCCGATCCATCTTGGCGGTAGGCAAGTTCGCGGGCGCGGTCGGTCAGCTGGGCTGGGCGCTCATTCGTTTGGCCGGCGCGGGTCCGCTTGTGTCTGGCGCTATCCGGATGATCGGCTCCGCGCTCCTGGCTAATCCGATCGGCTTGGCCGTCGCTGCGATCGCCGGTGGTGCCTACCTGATCTACAAGAATTGGGACAAGGTGGGGCCGTGGTTCCGTCGGCTCTGGGATGGAGTGCAGCAGACCTTCGGGGGGGTGGCCGACTTCGTGGTGGGTCTGTTTACCGGCGACATGAAGCGCGCGGTCGGTGGGGTCAAAGACGTCTGGTCTGGCATCGGTGGCTTTTTCGAGGATTACCTGTCCGGTATTGGCAATGCTTTCATGTGGGCTTGGGACGGGACGATCGGGCCGTATGTCGAAAGGCTGGCCGATGCGGCTGGTCTGACCGACGCGTGGTCAAATGTTGCGCCTCGGTTCTCTGCTATCTGGTCTGATGTTAAAACCACCTTTGGCGGTGTCTCTGATTTCGTCGTCGGTGCGTTCATGGGCGATATGGACAGTGCCGTTGATGGTCTGCGCGCCGCCTGGTCTGGCGTCGGTTCGCTGTTCCGGTCCTATCTGAATGCCGTTGGTACCGCGTTCAGTTTTGCCTGGGACAATACGATTGGGCCAGTGGTCGGAAAGCTGGCAGCTACCGAAGGCGTCCAGAGCGCCTGGGATACTGTGAAGACGACGGTTGGTGCGGTGCTCGATTGGCTGTCTGAAAAGTTCGCGGCTGTCTGGGAGCGGATAAGCCCTGTTGTCGATGGGCTCAAGTGGGTTGGCGAAAAAGGCGCCGCAGCGGCCTCTGTGCTGCGGTTCGGTGGCGACGAGGGCTCCGTCATGGATGCGCCGGCTCCGGTCGGTGGGACGCAGGGATCGACGTCCGATGCGATCTCCAACCTTGGCATTCCAGGCCGGCCTCCATCGGGGCGCGCACCGTATGGCGTTCCGCTGCAAATGAACGCCGACGGGGGCGAGTATCGTCCTGGCTGGCATCTGACCGGCGAGCTCGGTCCGGAGCTCAAGTTCGAGACGCGCTCTGGCTTCGTCGCCACCAATCGGCAGCTGCGGCAAATGGCGGAGCTTTCCGATCGCGCGGCTTCTTTGCCACCGGCAGTTCGGCGCAATGCTTCGCAGCCTCTAGATGGGAAGCTGTCGGCACCGCAGCCGGCGCGCGCCAGTTCGGCGCGGCCTTTGGGGGCTGCCTTGGCGCGGCCGCTGCCTACTCGGTCTGAAACGCCTCGTCCTACAACAGCGCGACCTGGCGCTGGATTGGGCGCGCGGCCGCAGCCTGGTCGCGTCGGGTTCACGCGACCGGCCGCTGCATTGTCCGATAGGAAGATGCGCGCGCTGCCAGAAGCCCCAGCGACATCGTCGGCGGAGTTGCGGTCTGGTTCCTCCGGTTCTGATCGGCAAGTCGTGCAGCACATTACGCACCAGATCAACGCTACCGGGGTTTCGGTCGAGGAGTTGATTAACGAGCTGAAGCGCCGCGAGCGCCAGGCGGCGTCGTCGGCTTTGTTCGATCGGGTTCCTGGCACCGGATTTGCGGGGAGGTAACTATGGCCGATGTAATGATGCAGCTCGGAACGCTTCAGTTCGGTCTCGATACGGCCGTCTATCAGCGGCTGTCTCGCTCTGCCGAGGCGCGCTGGGCGCGGCAGTCGCGGATCGGGACAACGGACCAGCTGCAGTTCGTTGGTTTGGCTCCGCAGTCGATCGAGTTCAGCGGCACCATTTTGCCGCAGTGGCGCGGGGGCTACTCCCAAACGGGGGCGATGCGCGGTTTGGTCTCTCTTGGCATCCCCTTGCCCCTCGTTTCGGGGCTGGGCGCAATCATGGGTCTATGGGTCGTCGAGAGCGTAACCGAAGAACACGAAACCTTCGACGTGGGCGGTGCCGCTCGCGTTCAATCTTTCACCATGCGAATTGCGAGGTATGATGCCGGTCTCGGTTCAATCTTACGTCTGCTCTGATGGCGATGTGCTCGATGCCATCGTGGTTGCTCATTATGGCCGCCGCGACGCGCGCGAGCTCGAGATCGTCTTGGAGGCAAACCCTGGGCTGGCGCTCAAGGCCGGCTATCTGTCCGCTGGCGATGTCGTCCTGCTGCCGGTGATCGCTGCGCCGGCTCTTTCCGGTACGGTTTCGCTGTGGGACTAGGTGACTTTGCTCCTTTGGCCTCGGTGACCATTAACGGTGTGCCGCTGACGGGTTTCCTGTTCTCGCAGCTGTCGTCGATCACCGTCACTGATGTGGCTGGTCTACAGTCCGATACGGTGGACCTGGAATTCGCCGGCGCTGGTCTGTTCGGCTCGATCGCTCTGCCGCAGCCTGGCGCAGAGATATCTGTCTCGCTCGGTACGCTGGGCAATTTCCGCGACTTCGGTGTGTTCGTCGCTGACGAGTGCGAGGAGAGTTCACCGCCCAATGTTATTCGGGTGCGCGGTCTGGCAAAGCCCCAAGGCACAACGGCCTCTGGCATGGGTCCGCTTCATGTGCAGAAAAGCCGGAGCTGGGATGCCGGCCAGACGCTCAGCGCGCTTGTCGAAGCGATCGCGGGCGAGGCCGGTTTAGCGCCGGCCGTGGCATCCTCGGTCACCGGCTTGGTTCTGGGCCATCTCGATCAAATCGACGAGTCCGATATTGCTTTGCTTACGCGGGTGGCGCTGGGCCTCGATGTTCTGGTCAAGCCGGCAGTCGGCCGTCTGTTTGTCGGTCGCCGTGGTGATGGTCTCGCGGCAAGCGGCCAGAGTATGCCCATCTTTCCCTTGGTGCGATCGAATGTCTCGCGTTGGTCGGTGCGTCGATCGCTGGGCGAGCGAGCGGCTTCGGTCGTTGCCACCTATCGCGATCTAGCCGCGGCTGATGAAATTGAGGTTACGGCGGGGGCGGGCGAGCCGGTGCGCCGGTTGCGAGGCACGTTCATCGATCAAGCGTCGGCGCAAGCTGCGGCCACGGGCGAGCTGGCGCGAGCCGGCCGCGCTGTCGAAACGCTCGAGGTAGGGATGCCTGGCAATGCGTTGATATCCCCCGAATGCATCATTCTGCCGACCTTTTCTCTCGCATCTGCCGGTCGGTGGATCGCTGCCGAGGTTCGCCACTCGCTTTCGTCTGGCGGGTTCACAACGTCCTTCACGGCCGAGCGCGCAAATGCTCCGCCTGCCGAGGGCTGATCTTGTTTTTAAGCGGTCTGGAGGCCGGTATGTCGATGAATGAAAGCGCGCGCCGGGGCGCGGATATAACGGTCCAGTTGGGCAAGGTGCTAGGCGCGGTGTCACTTATTGTAACGCTCGCCATCTCGAGCTGGGCGCAGTTCTTTGGTCCTGGCTTCTGGTGGCTGCTGGGCATGCAAGGTCTTGAGGAGCGGCTCTCTGAAAGCATAGACGCGAAGTTCGATCCCATCGCGGCCGACGTAGCCTTTATCCTCAAAAACATGCCGGCACCGAAAGTGGTGGATTGGGACGAGTCCGTCGGCCGGCAGGCGGGGGGCTGCACTGTTGAGCACTGCGAGTATATCCTGGGCGGTTCTCGGACGCCTTATGGTGAAACATGCGGAAAGCCCAAAATCGTCCGAGTTGAGCTGCGCGCCACTGACGGCCGTATGTTCGATATAGCCTTCGATCCGAATTGGATTCCAATCGAGTTGCGTCGCCTGCCAGTGACCTTCTCTGTGCCGCTGATCATCCCCTCCTTCGCTCCCCCTGGTGCCTACACCTGGCGATCGCTGCAAATGTACGAGACCTGTTCTGGCGTCGGTGAGCCGATTGTACGTACCTCACCATGGCGGCCGCTACGAGTAGATCGTTCTTAAGAAGCTCTTATGAAGTTCGTGTTAACAAATAGCCTTTAGCTGAAATTTTTCATATTGGTTTGGGTGACTAGCTCAATTGGTACATCTTTCATTTACGTTCGAAGTTAATTTCAAATATTTATTCAAAGATTTTTCTATCGGCGTCGGCTGTCTGTAAGAGATCGCAGTCTTCACGGGCAATTTCGTTGACTATGTTGCGAAGATTTTTGTCACTCAGTATTGACTTCACCATTTCTGATGTAGCTGCGCTTGAATTGAGAGTTGGTAGAACTGTGTTCTGCAAGGGCAATGAAAGCGCATTGACTAGAGACGAAAAGTCTACCTGGAGGTCGTCAAAACGAAGTACGAAGTCAGGTCGGACGATTTTTCCTTTTATACGAAGAAAATCAGCAGTTGTTGGTGTCCGTTTTACTAAGCTAATAAATTGTTCTTCACTCCAGACCGGCTCACTCGCTGTCCAACGGTGGCCCGAAAAGTACAAAGAAACCATGCGTTCGAATGGTGGCCTGTACGAAATAACTGTCTTGTACGAATTCAGATCATCACCGAGAATATCTGAATATTCACTGAGAACTGCATGTTTGCGAGGTGTGAGAGATCCTATAATTCCAAACCGATGAAACCCATCTTGCGACAGATTCGTAACTTTATGATCTTCGCTCAGCGGCAAAAGGTTAGTCTGAACTGCATTGCCTCCAGTTTTTGGTACATGTAAAAAAATGAACTTATATGCTGACGACAGCATTTAGATGCCTCCGGTAGGTATTTTGCGATCTTATAGGGTATTAGTCCTCTAATATCTCCCTAGTATTTTTTTGACCTCCGAAAACGATTGGTCGATTATTTCTCGCTGTTCGTCAGTTACGTCACTAACTGAAACTAATTTGTTTACTGAATATTCAGATTTCTCGGTGGATTTTAATTTGAAATCCATTATCCCGCACTGTTGTAAAGTTTCTTGAAGATCTTCTTCTAGGTTTTCATATCGAAGAATTTTATCAACGATAAGAGATCGATTTCCGTCTGTTTCAGTAGTGTACTTATTAATGTCGACAGGAAACTTTCCAGCCTGACAATAGTCGTCCCAGCTTAAATTATAGCTTCCGTCTTTATTGTGAAGTGGTGAATTACGCAGCATGTGAAAGTGGCTAATGCATTTCGTAATAGGATGCCGCTCTACACAAAATTTAAACATATTACCAAAAATATCCTGCCCGAGGATTTTCCTTACTTCCGCGGCACTCATGTGATTGTAAAAACTGCCTGATTTTGCCTCCCAGTTTCTGGGGGTATGCAATGCCGAGGGCGGGTAGATTGGCGTTACAATAGCATCATCTTCTACATTTTGGCTAAGGTCCGCCTCTATGCTAGTGCCTGCGGTTTTTACTGTTTTAATGAAGATGAAGTTATACTTGAAACTAATAATTGCCATTTTCCGCGCATCCCTTGAATCGCTGTGATCTGAACTGCACTAACACACAAGCACTGTAAATAGAGGTAAAGCCTTTTAATCGTTTATGTTTGCACCCTCGATGTGGCTGAATATGCGCGCTGTTCTTAGTCGCACGGCATGGATATGCAGGTATCGAACTTAGGCTCTCTCGCTAGCTATAGTTAAGTTCGCCCGCCAAGAGTAAGTTCAGCAAGGTGCATGTGGCGGTTTTTCATTTTTTCGGTATTTTTATTCTATCGATGTTCCAGGAGTTACGTTGATTGAGCTTACACGGCCGGTTACGTACTTTGCCCAATTCTGCATAACAAAGCCGCGCTTCTCAAGCATATCTGATCGGGCGTAGGTCCGCTCTACCGCGTTGCCGATCGTGTGCGCCAGTATGGTCTCTGCCACATCATAGCTGGTTGCGTCGGTGTCCTGGACCCAAGTCCGGAAGCTGGTGCGGAATCCATGTGGCCGGCCTGGTTCCTTCATTCGGTTGAGCACCTTCTCGATCGCTACGTCGGTGATGCCATTGCCGTTGCCCTTACGCATGCCAGCGAAGACCAGCTCGTCGTTGATCTCTGCCATCTGGTCTCGGATTCGCATCGCTTCGTCGGATAGCGGGACGCGAAAGTCGGACGTCTTTCCTTTGCGGCCTTTCATGCGGACGGCCGGTACTGTCCATACATCGCCTGGCATCTCATCAAATCGTGCCCCGCGGCATCCACCGCTCCGGACCAGTGTCAGGATCATGAATTGGAGCGCCTTCGCGGCGGTGCCGCCATCTTCGAGCTTGGCATACACCTCTGGTATCCGCTGCCATTCCGTCGCTGCAAAAGGCACCGCGTGGTGGATGTGTTCGCCTAAGTGCTGCAGCGCTATCTCAATCGTTTCCTCGTGGCAGTCGATGCCCATGCGCCGGCATCTCTGAAATACCATTTTGGTCCGGTTCACTGCTTTGATCGCCGTCGGGTGTTTCGCATGCCAAATTGGCCGGATCACACTTGCGATCTCGATCGGTGTAATAGTCGAAATCTTTCGTCGCCCAATTTTGGGGATCACGTGACCGGCGAGGGGGCTCAACCAGCGGCCGGCCTTGCCGTCATCCTTCAGCGTCGCCTTGATCATCTTCAGGACGCGCTGAGCGGCTTCTTCAAATGTCGGATCATCGAGGTTCGCCTCGGCAGTCGCGACCTCTCGTTCCGCCTGGCGAGTATCAATTGGGTCGGAGTCGGCAGCGGCAACGGCTGCCCATCGATCGCGTTCTTTGCGCGCGGCCGCGAGGCTCATGTCGGGATATGATCCGAGCCCCATGTCGCGTCGCCTAGTCTGGAATTGGTAGCGGTAAACCCATCGGCCGGTATCGCCTTTCTTCAGCAAGAAAAGGCCACGACTGTCTGCCAGTTTGCCATCGCCTGCATTCTTGATCTGTATAGCTGTGATCTGCTTTGCCATGCTATTCGATGCCGTCCCTCATCTGTCCCTCATTTTGTCCCTCACCTTTCTATGCGCTGCTGTGGTACTCTGTGCAACTACTTGGGACTCAAAGCCTCTTATATTATTGGTATTTCTTGTGTTTTTCGCACGCCATGGGGCGTCCGGGAATGTGGGTGCGGTGCCAGTCGGGTGCACCAAATTCCCCATTTATTTAGCGTTTCACTTTAGAGTGGAAATGCTTGGCCGCCGGCGCTCTTGGTTCGCAGTCGGCCAATCATTGTTAACGTCTTGTGCCAACCTGATTGACGACAACAACGGGCGGATTGAAGGGGCGCGATTGGTCAATGTCCGCTGTCATGTCTTCGATAGTGTTAAAAACATGGATCAGATTGCAAAGGTTCGCTTAGGCTGCCTGTTCAAGCTCGTTAATCCAAGCCGCGAGAAGATCTTACAAGCCAACCTACAGGCGGCGATACGCATTTCATTCTACGAATAGCCCTGTTCCAATTGCGTCAACGCTCCCGGCCTTACGCGTCAAAAACAACGCGCTTATCTCGTTTTCTACTGCGAATGTGTGGCCTTCCACCCTTCCCATAACCATCAATGCCGTCGCCATTGCATCGGCTTGCATGCACGATTTTGCCAGAACGGTCACTGATGCTGGGGCGTTTACCAGTGGTGCGCCGCGATGGGGGTCGATTGTGTGGCTTAGACGGGTGCCTTTCACTTCGACGAAATGGCGGTAATCGCCTGACGTCGCCGCCGCCATATCCGCAAGGCCCAAGACAGAATGCATTTTTCGATCTGGCGTGTCGGGCACCTCGATCCCAACCGGCCACGGGGTGCCGCAGGTTTGGGTGCCCAAGGCCTTGACCTCTCCATCGATCGCGCAAAGCGCGTGTTTAATCCCAAACCCGGCGGCCACGAATGCCAAGCGGTCCACGCCATAGCCCTTGGCGATGCCTGATAGATCAAGCGCCAGCGGAGCTGTCTTTTGAGCCCGCCCGTTACCCGCATCCAAGATAAGCGTCTGGGTTGCGGGGATACGTGCGCAGCCGCTGGCGGCCCGAATGGCGTCTAGGTTGATTTGATCCGCGCCAAATCCCCAGGCCCGCACCGCATCACCGACGTTCATCTCGAACGCGCCTTTGGTGTCACGGCTGATCGCAAGGCCTGCCGTCAGGACCGCCATAAGGTGGCTTGGCAAAGGCACCCAATCGCCAACGGGTGCCGCATTCAGGCGCATCAGATCACTGTCCGGGCTCCACGTCGACATTTGCATATCGACCTGATGAACCGCGCGCTGGAATGCGGTCTGCAAGGTGGCTTGGCTGACGCCGCAGTCTTCGGCAAGGCGCACGGACCATGTTGTGCCCATGGTGCGCCCTTCAATCAGGTGTTGCGCGGGTTCAATAGACATCTTCGGCATAGCGTCCTTGTGATTTAAGGGTGGCTGCAGATATGCCAAGCGGTGCCATGATATCGGTGATCGCGTCGCGCACACCTGCGCCCATGTCGCGGCCGCCGCAGACCATAATCCTTGCCCCATTCGCGATCAGGTCGCGTAGCGATTGCGCATCTTGGCGCAGGGCGTCTTGCACATAATGGCGCTGCCCACTGCGTGAAAATGCCGTGTGCAGACCTGACAATGCGCCCTGATCGGCCCATTGGTTCAGGTCCTCGCCGTAAAGGAAATCCGTATCTGGATGACGCGCGCCGAACCACAGATGGATCGGACGCTGCGCGCCTTGATCCCGGATAAAACCAGCAAGGGGGCCTATTCCGGTGCCTGCACCAATCAAGATAAGCGGCGTTTTTCGGTTGTCTGGCTTGAAGTCAGGATTGGGGCGAATGAACCCCATCATCTGCTGCCCCGGCTCAAGCGCGATTAATTGCCCCGAACACAGCCCGCCTTGGTGTTTGCGCACCGCAATTTCGACAAAGCCATTTTTGCGACTGGACGCGAGTGAGTAATATCGCGGCAGGCTGGAACCCTCTGGCAGGATTCCCAGCAAATCACCGGCCTTAAATCGCCCGAAACGCGGCCCGATCAGCCGCTGCCAAAACGTCTGTTTGGGCAAGGCAAAGCGCAGAATGGCGGCAGGTGCCTGAATGGCCTCGCCGTAGTCCCGCCGAGAGACCAACGTCAGGGCAGTGGCGCGCGGCGGGGCAGGTTGGTGGTTCAGCTCTAATGGCAGATCCAGAACGGACCCAAGGTTGCGCCCCCATCGCGCAAAGTCTTGCGGTGACTGGCGGTCGATTTGATCCAGTGGCAGCAAAAGCGACCACCCGTTTTGCACAGCCGCCGTTTCGACAACCTGCGCAAAGGCGCAAAATACGGGGAAACTTCGATCACCAAAGCCAAGCACAGCCAGCGGCACCGTCGGTTGCATATGCGCCATGTTTTCAAGCACACCCTTAGCCGAAGCAGGTGCCGCGCCATCACCCCAAGTTGCCGTCATGATGATGATTTGGCGGGCAGCTTGATACCGCTGCGGCGCGAAGTCGGATAGCTTGGCGACATGCACACTTTGTCCCGCGGCCTGCAGTGCCTTGGCCAGTGTCGCGGCAAAGCCCCATGTGCTACCACCTTCGCTTCCCACCAGAATAACCGATTGCGCCCGCGCCGCAGAGACCGTTCCATGCAGCCGCGGACGGCCGCGGCGGGCATTGAGCCAACTCAGCGTGCCCGTGATGGCCAAGACAGGCACTGACAGGACAATCAGCCCCAAGATCAGCCCCCAAAGGGCCGCGCCTTGCCCCGTATGAAGCAGGTAAACCCATTTCCAAACTTGGGTCCAAGGGCCCGGCGTCGCCCAGTCAAGCAAGGCGCCATTGCCTTGGTCGATATAGCCCGCGCCATGTGCCGTCGTCAGGGTGAAAACATCGCTGGCGTCATCTGATGCGGGGAATGTCAGATCGCGCAGGTCGGTCACGGGGGTTGCCTGAAATGTCGCGATGTCTGCAACTGAAAAGCCAGTCTGGTTGGTCACCTGCGCTGGAAATACGGGACTGGCTTCGTCGCTGGGCAAAAGGTCAAACGTCGATGCCACCATCCAAAGGGCGGTCAGCGCGCTTAGCAGCAATACGGGCGCAGCAACGCGGGCAACCTGGGTATGCAACCGCCCTGCACGGGGGCCGCGCTGGCGCGAAAACCAATGCCGCCAGCCGCCCACGCGCCGCAGGGTCAGCAAGGTGCCTGACAGCGTCAGCGTCAGCATCGCAGCTGCGGCGATGGCCATGACGATCCGTCCGGTATCGTCCAGAAACAAAGACCGGTGCAATGTGGTGAACCATTGCTCTACCGCTGAAGGGTCCGCGCTGCCGATGTCCTTGCCCGTTGCCGGGTCAACTCTTGCGGCACCTGGGGTATTCCCCTCGAACCACCAAACCGTGATCTTGCCAGAGGGCGAACGCTTTATCTGCTCGACGCCGGGATGCGCGGCGATCACCAAACGCGCAAGCTCCGCCACCGACTGATCCTGCGCGGCGGTTGGTGCAGCAATGCGTTCCATCGCAGGAAACACTGACAAAACCGAACCGCTGAACGCCAGCACGATCAAAAGGACTGCTGCCAGAAGGCCGGGCCAACGGTGAAGCTTGCGGATCATGGGACTGCCTCGGCCTAGAAGTCGTACTGGAAGCGAGAGACGTAGCGCCGTCCATGGGCGGCCACACCAGCCCCATCCGTTGTCAGCGGCACCGCGATTTCATTGGGGCTGTCACGCATGTCTTCGACAGATGCATCAATGTGCAGGGTATAGCCCGCATCGAACAAGGCATCGGCCAGATCCATCGACAATTCCAGCGTCTGACCTGCGCCAACGCTGGCACCGGTGATACCGCTGACCTGATCGGCGCTGCCCCCCGATAGGCGCGCCCAGTCGGACAGGTGCTTGTAATACTTTGACTTTCCCCCTGCCATCCAAAGGCTGCCGGCATAGTCGCCCGCGGCATCTGTCACATAGATCGCAAGATATGCCCCGCGGCCGCCGTATTGGGTCAGGTCGGCCTTAAGGTTGACCGTCTTTGCCTGCGCAAGTGCGGGCACAGTGATGGCCGTCGACAGCACGAGTGCAGCAAGAACTGATTTCGTTGTCATTTTGATATCCTTCAGTTTGATGTGACTTGCGGGGCTGTGCCGGGCGTAAACAACCCGTTGGCAGGCGGCGCAGATGCCCCGGATTGCGGCGCTGTCAGTGCATTGCCATCGCAATCGTCTGTCCCATCTTCGCTGTCGTCGTCCTCGTCATCTTCGTGGTCACAATCATCTTCGTCATCATCGTCGTCCTCATCATCGTCATCGCCGCTGATCAGATGAAGCCAGCGCGCGTTGTCGATATCTGCGCCCACCTGCAGCACCGCAGGCTCCGTCATATTTTGCCCGGATGCGGGAACGGGCTGCGCAGACAGCGCGGCAATTGGCGCAGCAAAGACCGCGGTCGACCCAAGCGCCGCTGCAATGATGGAAAGGGGGAATTTCATCTGATGTCTCCTGAAGGCAAAAGGGCGCACCCCCCGCAGAACATGCAGGTTAGGCCGGCCCAAATTGATGGGGGTGTTAGTGGTCGCCGCGTTCGTCGTGATCGCCGCGTTCGTCATGGTCGTCGTCATCATCGGATTCGATTTCGATGATCGCCAGCGTGTCCGGCCTGATCTTGGCCTCGAATGTCTGGCCATCGGCGTCTGTCGCGTAGATTTCATAACAGCCGTCGTCGATCTTGATACGGCGGACGTTCCAGCCGTTTTGCTGGGCCAATTGGACGACCGCATCGCGGGGCTGCCACTGGGTCATGGGGATATCACAGCGCACGCTGGCTTGCGCTGATCCGGCCCATGGCAAAGCCAAAGCAAGGGCAAATGTCGCGATATGGGCCATGGGGCGCACTCCGGTTGCAATCATCATGCATGACTTATGGATCGTCAATCTGACGGGAGCCTTACGCAAAACATAAAAGTGCTTCAGGATACCGTCAGGTTGAGTCTGTAGCCGAAAGGCCCGACCATCCGATCTATAGATCAAGGACCACAATGCGCATCTTGCTTATCGAAGACGACAAGGTCATCGGCGCGGCCATCCGTGAGCAGCTCGAATATGACGGCCATAGTGTTGATTGGGCAATGCGTCTGGATGCGGCTGCCGATGCATTTGCCAGCGCCAAGTTCGACCTGTTGTTGCTTGATCTGATGTTGCCCGACGGGCGCGGGATCGTGTTCCTGAAATCGCTGCGCAAGTCCGGCAGCAAAGTGCCCGTCATGATCCTGACCGCGATGGACCAGATATCGGACCGGATCGAGGGATTAAATGCCGGTGCAGATGATTACCTGATCAAACCATTCGATCTGGCAGAGCTTTCTGCGCGGATCGGAGCGGTCGCGCGGCGCTATTCCGGCAACCCAAACCCCGTGCTCAAGCTGCATGACCTGACCATTGATACCGCGGCGCGCAGCGTGACGCGCGGCACCAAAGCCATCCCGTTGACGGCGCGGGAATGGGTTCTGTTCGAAGCGTTTGTCCAGAACCCGGCACAGCTGTTGTCAAAGGCGCAGTTAGAGGAACGGCTGTATTCCTTTGACAGCGACATTGAGAGCAACGCGATCGAAGTTCACATCAGCCGCCTGCGCAAAAAGCTGGGTGCGACCATCATCACGACAGAACGCGGCCTTGGTTACCGGTTGTCGCAGGCATGAAACTGCCAAGGTCCATCAGGTTCAGAACGACCTTGGCGCTGGCGTTCTTGGTGATGCTGATGTGGCTGGCGACCGCTGCGGTCACGACGCGCCAGTTGTCCGGCGAGATGGATGAAGTCTTTGATTCAGCCTTGCAGGAAACAGGCCAGCGCATCCTTGAACTGGCCGTTGTCGACATCCTTGGCCGCGAGGAAGAAGGGCTGACGCAGCATATTACGGCGCTGGATGCGCATGACGAATACTTCACCTATCTGGTCCGCGATACGCAGGGTCGTATCCTGCTAAGCTCTCACAGGGCCGATCCTGATCTGTTCCCGACATTCGCGCAAAACGGTTTTCATCAGACGGACGGCTTTCGGTTTTACCAAGAAGCCGCGGTGCGGGGCACGATCACCCTGACCATCGCAGAGCCGCTTGCCCACCGGCAAAGCGTTTCGCGCGAATTGGCGCTGGGGCTGGCCCTGCCGCTGTTGGCTGTCATCCCGCTGAGCATCTTAGGAATTGCTTATAGTTTGGGGCTTGGACTGCGCCCCTTGGGGCAATTGCGCGACAAACTGGCCAGGCGCGATGCAAGTGACCTGGCACCATTGAGCCTTGATACGCTTCCGACGGAACTGGAACCGATTGCCAGCACCGTGAATAAGCTTTTTGGGCGTCTGAACGCGGCATTCTATGCGGAACGCAGCTTTGCGTCCAACGCGGCCCATGAACTGCGCACGCCATTGGCGGGGGCGATTGCGCAGGTGCAGCTGCTGCGCAAACACACCCGCGAACCCGAAACCATGCGCCGCGCAGAGGCGATTGAAGACACCTTGAAACGCCTGACACAGCTATCGGAAAAGCTGATGCAACTGGCCCGCGCAGAGGGCGCGCAATTGCTTGCGGGCACCCCGCATGACGCGCGCGTCGTTGTGCGCCTTGTTGTCGATGATCTGCCCCGCGCTGACCGCGCGCGCATTGATCTAAACCTGCCAGCCACAGCGGTGCAGTGTGACATCGACCCTGATGCCGTGGCCATCGTGGCCCGTAACCTGATCGAAAATGCGCTTCGCCATGGCAGCGATGCGCCGGTTTATGTCATGCTGTCAGGGGACGGCTGGCTGCATGTCGAAAATGACTGCGTTGCTGTTCCGCCTGCCACGCTTCAAACATTGCAGGAACGCTTTATCCGCGGCGATACTGCCGGTGTTGGCAGCGGTCTTGGGCTTGCCATCGTGCAAAAAATTGCAGAACGGACGTCGTCGACATTGAAAATCGTCTCGCCCCTTTCAGACACAAATCGCGGTTTCCGCGCATCAATCAAGCTTGGGCACACCGCCTGACCATCGTTTCAACAGTTGGAGAATTCCATGAACGCGCCCTACGAATCTGCCCATGTCGAACTGCACTATATCAATCGCGCTGGTTGGTTGCGGGCTGCCGTTTTGGGCGCGAATGACGGCATCGTCTCGGTGTCGTCCTTGATCGTCGGTGTGGCCGCAGCAGACCCGAACCCCACTGCCATTTTGGTGGCCGGGGCGGCGGGCCTTGCCGCAGGTGCGATGTCGATGGCCGCAGGCGAATATGTGTCGGTCAGTTCGCAGTCCGATGTTGAACGCGCAGATATTGCCCGCGAAAAACAGGCGCTGATCGACACGCCAGCAGCAGAAGAGGCCGAGCTTGCCTCGATCTATGAATCGCGCGGGCTGACGAAGGAAACAGCCGCTTTGGTTGCGCGTGAACTGACCGAAAAAGACGCGCTTGGCGCGCATGTCCGCGACGAGCTTGGATTGTCCGAAGTGCACACCGCCAACCCGCTGCAAGCGGCCATCGCCTCGGGTCTGACATTCACCGTCGCCGCAGCATTGCCGCTTGCCGCTGCGATTTTGGCCCCAAGCGACAAGATCATTCAGGTGGTCGTCATCACGACGCTGATTTGTCTCGCAGGCCTTGGTGCAATTGGCGCGCACGTCGGCGGCGCGCCAAAGCCACGCGCGACCGCACGGGTCCTGTTCTGGGGCGCAGCGGCCATGGCAATCACCGCAGGCGTCGGAAGCCTGTTTGGGGTCAGCGTATAAGCTTTTACTGATCGGCCGCGTTCAGATGCCAGACAGGCGCTGCATTGCGGCCGATGCGGGAATTGATGCGGCTTGGCAGCAGGCTCGGGGCATTGCCTAAGCCGGCCGCCTACCGCTCTTTGTCCGGATCAAAGGTCAACAGGCGCAGGGCGTTCAGCGTGACAAGGACCGTCGCGCCCGTATCAGCAAGGATCGCGAGCCACAGGCCCGTCATGCCCAGAACGGTCGTGATCAGAAACACGCCCTTCAGCCCAAGCGCGATTGTCACGTTCTGATGAATGTTCGCCATCGTGGCCCGGGCCAGCCGGATTGTGCCCGCAACATCCGTCACCCGGTTGCGCAGCATCGCGGCATCAGCGGTTTCTAGCGCCACGTCGGTGCCGGACCCCATCGCCACGCCCACATGGGCCGAGGCAAGCGCTGGCGCGTCGTTGATCCCGTCGCCGACCATCATCACGCGCCCTTGGGCCGCCAACGCGCGGATCGCCGTGACCTTGTCTTCTGGCATCAGGTCAGCGCGGTGATCGATCCCAAGCGTTTGCGATATTGCGGCGGCGGTGCGGCCGTTGTCGCCGGTCAGCATCACAGCGGTGATACCTAGCGCCCTGAGCTGGCGCACGGCGTCGCTGGCCTCGGGGCGGGGTTCGTCGCGCAGGGCCACAAGGCCGACCAAACGATCCGCCCGAAAGACCGCAACGACCGTCTTTCCGGCCTCCTCTAATGCGGTGGCCGTGCTGCGCGCCTTGGCGTTCATCACGCCAGAGTCGACGGCGAAACGCGGCGAGCCGATCCACGCCAAGGCATCGCCGACCATGGCCTCGGCCCCTTTGCCGGGCAATGCGCGGGCGGCAGTCGCGGCGAGGGGCGTAATGCCATCCGCTGCGGCGCGGGTCAGGATCGCCTGCGCCAGCGGATGACTTGCGCCCACCTCGATCCCTGCGCCAAGCGCCAGAACATCCTGCTGCGTTCCGGTCATCGGCACGATGTCGGTGATGCGCGGGGATCCGACCGTCAGCGTTCCCGTCTTGTCAAAGGCGACATGGGTCGTGCGCGCCGCAGCCTCGATCACAGCGCCGCCCTTCATCAGGATACCGTGCCGCGCGCCCGCTGACAGCGCCGACGCAATGGACGCCGGAACCGAGATGACCAGCGCGCAGGGGCAGCCGATCAGCAAAAGCGCCAAGGCACGGTAGACCCAAGTGTCCCACGGCTGCGCAAAGGCCAATGGCGGCACGATGGCCACCAACAACGCGGCACCCACCACTGCGGGCATATAGACGCGGCTGAACCGGTCGATGAACCGTTCGGTCGGGGCGCGGGCGCTTTCTGCTTCCTCGACCAGACGCACGATGCGGGCGATCGTGTTGTCCTCTGCTGCCTTGGTCACGCGCACCCGCAGGGCCGCTTCGGTGTTGATTGACCCGGCAAAGACCGCTTGGCCGGGCTCTTTTAGGGTTGGCACGCTTTCCCCGGTGACGGGGCTTTCATCGACGCCGGACACGCCCTCAATCACCTCGCCATCCGCAGGCACCCGGTCGCCGGGACGGACCAGCACGGTCTGGCCGATCATCAGGCTTTCGGCGGGCACTTCGCGCGTGCGGCCCGAAACCTCTAGCAGGGCCGTTTTCGGCACCAGTTGCGCCAGCGCCCTGATCCCGTCGCGCGCCTTGTTTGCGGCAACGCCTTCCAGCACTTCGCCCACGGCGAATAGGAACACTACCAGCGCGGCCTCTTCTGCGGCACCGATGAACAGCGCACCGGTGGCGGCGATGGTCATCAGCATTTCAATGGTGAACGGCATAAAGGCCCGCGCCGCGTTCACCGCGCGCCGGGCAATCGGCGCGATGCCGATCAGCGTGGCGATCACAAAGGCACCCTGTGCGATCTGGGGCGCCGCAAGTAGTTTCACCGCCCAAGCAACAACCAGCAAAAGACCAGTGCCGATCACCAGTCGCCCCTTGGCGGTCTGATACCATGACGGGTCAGGACGCACCGTGCCAGTCGCCGTGGCCGGACCGGTTTGGGCACCGTCAGTCGCAGTGTCATCCGCGCCAGTTGCAGGCGCGGGAAAGGCACCGTCCGGCATGACAAAGCCCGTGCGGGGGGCCGCCTGACCTTTGGGGGCGATGCCAAAGCCCAGTCTTTGCACCGCAGCCACCACGCCGTCACGGGGGGTCTGCGCCTCGTCCAGCGTCAGACGCAGACGTTCGGCCATCAGGGCCACGTCGACCTGAGTGACCCCCGGCAGACGTTCTACTGCGCCTCTGACCTTTCCTGCGCAGGACGCGCAGTCCATGCCGGTCACGGTCCATTCGCAGCTGGTCACATTGCTCATTTTATTACGCCTTTCGTGCCGCGAACGCGGGTGCTTGTATCACTTCAGCGACCAACCTAATGTCTCTAGTCACTATAGCTTCAAGAGGTTTCTTATGCTGACGATCGGAAAACTGGGGCAGGCGGCGGGTGTGAAGGTGCCGACCATTCGCTATTACGAGCAAATCGGACTGCTGCCAGAGCCTGAACGCAGCGCCGGGAACCAGCGCCTGTACGGGGCGAAAGCGCGCGAACGGCTGGCGTTCATCCGCCATGCACGCGACCTTGGCTTTCCGCTAGACGCGATCCGCGACCTGCTGAGTCTGTCGGATAGCCCAAGCCAGTCCTGCGCGGCGGCCGACGTGATCGCGACACAGCAACTGGTCGCGGTCAAAGAGCGCATCACGCGGCTGACCGCCTTGCAGGCAGAATTGGAACGCATGATCACGCAATGCGCCAAAGGGACCATCGCCGATTGCCGCGTGATCGAGGTGCTTAGCGATCATGGTCTTTGCGCGCAGGACCATCAGGCCCGGACGGGGCAGGGCGTTTAGAATGACAGCGTTTCCCACCCTTGCGATCTATGCCATCGCGGCCTTGGCCGAAATTGCCGGATGTTTTGCGGTCTGGGCCTGGATGCGGCAGGGCGCTTCGGCCTATTGGCTGTTGCCCGGCCTGATGTCCCTCGCGGTTTTTGCAGGGTTGCTGACCCTATCGCCGTCCGATGCCGCCGGACGTGCTTTTGCGGCCTATGGCGGGGTTTATATCGCGGCCTCGATGGTCTGGCTTTGGGTGGTCGAGGGACGGCGGCCCGATACGTGGGATGTCACGGGTGCTATCGTTTGCCTGATCGGTGCCGGGATTATCCTTCTTGCGCCGCGCGCTACCTAAAGGACGAAACAAGTTATGCTGCAAATTTTCGCCAATCGCACCTATCGCCACCTTTTTGCCGCGCAGGTCATCGCCTTGCTGGGCACTGGCCTTGCGACGGTTGCGCTGGGTCTGTTGGCCTATGATCTGGCGGGGGCGGATGCCGGGGTGGTGCTGGGCACGGCGCTTGCGATCAAGATGGTGGCATACGTCGTCTTGGCCCCCATCGCCGCAGCCTTTGCAGAACGGTTACCGCGCCGCCGCATGCTGGTCGCGCTGGATCTGATCCGCGCTGCGGTCGCCCTTGCCTTGCCCTTTGTGACCGAGGTTTGGCAGGTCTATGTGCTGATCTTTGCCTTGCAGGCTGCGTCGGCTGGTTTCACGCCGACGTTTCAGGCGACGATCCCCGATGTGCTGCCGGATGAGCGGGACTATACCCGCGCGTTGTCGCTGTCGCGGCTGGCCTATGATTTGGAAAACCTGATCTCGCCCATGCTTGCAGCCGCCTTGCTGACGCTGGTCAGCTTTCCGGCGCTGTTTGGCGGCACGGTGATCGGCTTTCTCGCCTCCGCCGCGTTGGTCGTATCGGTGACGCTACCAAGTCCTGCGCCAGCGGTCGCCCGCAGTATCTGGAGCCGCACGACCCGCGGCATCCGGCTGTATCTGGCGACGCCGCGCCTGCGCGGCTTGCTGGCGCTGAACCTTGGCGTTGCAGCGGCTGGCGCGATGGTAATCGTGAATACGGTGGTGATCGTGCAGGCCGATCTGGGCTTGGGGCAAAGCCAAGTCGCCTTGGCGCTGGCGGCCTTTGGGGGAGGGTCGATGCTGGCCGCGCTGACCTTGCCGCTTCTGCTGGACCGGGTCCCTGACCGTCCGGTGATGCTGGGCGGCGCCATCGTGCTGACGGCGGGCCTGATTGCAGGACCCATCCTGATGGCGGCGGGGTTTGGCGGCATCGTGGCGCTGTGGGTCATTCTGGGCCTCGGCTATGCGGTGGTCCAGACGCCGTCGGGGCGCCTTTTGCGGCGATCCGCTATGGCAGAGGATCGACCCGCGCTTTTTGCCGCCCAATTCGCGCTCACGCACGGCTGCTGGTTGATCACCTATCCGCTAGCGGGCTGGCTTGGGGCACGGGTCGGTATGGGGCCAACATTTGCGGTATTGGCCGTCATGGCCACAGCGTCGGTTGTGCTGGCCGTGATCCTGTGGCCCGCAGCGGCAGAGGGTCCGGTTGTACATCGGCACGACGATCTGCCGGCGGACCATCCGCATCTGCGGGATGCAGACACGGGGCACCGTCACGCGCATCCCGTGACGGTGGATGATCTGCACCCGCGCTGGTCGCGCATGACCTGACGCGGCAAGCACCGCGCAAGGGGCAGCCCTCAGGCGGAGGCTTGCACGTTCAGCGTCGCCATCCCGCGCGCCATATGCGGCACGGGCCGCCGCGCCCGGTGCCGTGCCTCGCTCACAGCTTGACCCGGCGCAAACGCAGGGCGTTCGAGATGACGGACACCGAAGACAGGCTCATGGCGGCGGCAGCGATCATCGGTGACAGCAGAACGCCGAACACGGGATAAAGCAGACCCGCCGCGATCGGTATACCGATGGCGTTGTAGGCAAAGGCGAAGAACAGGTTCTGCTTAATGTTGCGCAGGGTCGCCACTGCCAGCTTTCGTGCCCGCACGATGCCGGTCAAATCGCCGCCCAGCAACGTGATCCCGGCACTTTCCATCGCGACATCTGCGCCGGTCCCCATCGCGATTCCCACATCGGCAGCAGCCAGTGCGGGGGCATCGTTCACACCGTCGCCAGCCATGGCGATAAAGCGCCCTTCGGTGCGCAGGCGGTCCACCAGCGCCTTTTTGTCTTCGGGCAGCACGCCAGCGCGCACTTCGTCGATGCCAAGGCGGTCGGCCACGACCTGCGCCGTGCGGGCGTTGTCGCCCGTGGCCATGATGACCCGCAGGCCCAAATCGTGCAGGCTGCGCAGGGCGGCTGCGGTCGTGTCTTTGATCGGGTCCGCCACGGCCACGATCCCGATCAGCACACCGTCGCGGGCAAGGAACATCGCGGTCTTGCCGTCTTCTTGCAACGCCTCGGCGGCGGCGGTCGCCGCATCGGTGTCCAGCCCAAGGGATTGCATCATCGCGCTATTCCCAAAGGCGATGGCCTGACCGTCGACAGTTCCTTTCACGCCTTTGCCTGTCACCGCTTCGAAATCGGTGGCGGTCCACGGCGTGATCCCGCGTGCCTTGGCCCCGGCGACGATGGCCTCTGCCAAAGGATGCTCTGATGCGTGCTCTAGCGCGGCCGCAAGCGACAGCACGATGTCCTCGGTGGCGCCGTCAAAGGCCACCACATCTGTCAGTTCGGGCTTGCCCATGGTCAGCGTGCCGGTCTTGTCCACGATCACGGTGTCGACCCGCGCCATGCGTTCCAGCGCCTCGGCGTCCTTGATCAGCACACCCGCCTGCGCCCCGCGTCCCGCCGCCGTCGTGATAGAGATCGGCGTGGCGAGCCCTAAGGCGCAAGGGCAGGCGATAATCAGCACCGACACAGCTGCGGCAATGGCATGAACGAACCCCGGGTTCGGACCCCAGATGAACCACCCGGCAAAGGCCAGCAGCGCCACACCCACGACAGTTGGCACAAAAATGGCCGAAACCCGATCAGCCAGACCCTGAATCGGCGCGCGGGACCGTTTGGCGTTTGACACCATCTCGACGATCTTGGACAGCACGGTATCCGCGCCGACCTTGGTCGCCTTCATTGCAATTGTGCCGGTTTTGTTGATCGTCCCGCCCGTGACGGTGTCGCCCTTGGCCTTTTCGACCGGCAGCGCTTCGCCGGTGATCATGCTTTCGTCAAAGGACGAATGGCCGTCCGTGACCTCGCCATCGACCGGCACCGCTTCCCCCGGCCGCACGCGCAGCAGGTCGCCTGCCATGACGTTTTCCAGCGGGGCGTCGTATTCGTCGCCGTCCGGCGTGATGCGCCGGGCGGTTTTCGGTGCCAGATCAAGCAGGGCGCGGATCGCGTCGCCGGTGCGTTCGCGGGCGCGCAGTTCCAGCACCTGACCGACAAAGATCAAGGCGACGATGACGACAGACGCCTCGAAATAAGTGCCGACCCCGCCATCCGTGCGATAGATCGCGGGAAACACCCCCGGCAGGAAGGTGGCGAACAGCGAATAGGTATAGGCGGACCCGACGCCAAGCGAGATGAGGGTCCACATGTTCGGGCTGCGGTTGATGACCGAATCCCAGCCGCGCTGGAAGAATGGCAATGCCGCCCACAGCACGATTGGGGTCGCCAGCAGAAATTCCAGATAAGCCGCGATTTGATGCCCCAGCCAGTCGCGGATCGGCAGGCCGACCATACCGCCCATCGTCAACACGATCAGCGGCACCGCTGCCGCAACCGAGATCCAGAGCCTGCGGGTGAAATCCACCAGCTCGTGCGAAGGTTCATCCGTGGGCGTCATCGGTTCCAGCGCCATGCCGCACAGCGGGCAGGCCCCCGGCGCATCGCGGACGATTTCGGGGTGCATCGGGCAGGTATACTGCGTGCCGGCAACAACGACCTTGGGTTTGTCCGCAGCCCGGCCGCTGGCATAAAACCAAGGATCGCCCTTGAACTTTGTTTGGCATTTGTCAGAGCAGAAATGGAACGTCTCGTCCTGATATGTCTCTGACCGTCCCTCTGGCTTGATGGTGACCGTCATGCCGCAGACCGAGTCCGTCGCCGTGTCCGCCCCCGCTGGGGCAGGCTCTTTCGTCATATCATGCGCGTGGTCCATGTGGTGCCAACTTTCTGCTATGTTGTGATGGCTTGCGCAGGCCATCCGCTGCCAGATTTCAAATCCGTATCGTCAGATCGCGATCGTCAGGTCCGGTCGCCTTGGTCGCCCCGTTTGGTTGCGACCCAAAGCAGGGGTAATCCGGTGAAAAGCCCAAGTCCCAGAACAGCCCAAGTGGCCCGGCCCATGTCGCCGCTTGCAGCCTCGCCGCCCAAATACACAAGCACGAAACTGGCGGGAACGATGCCCGCCAATGTTGCGACGGCAAAACGCCAAGGCTGCAGACCACTTAGGCCTGCCGCGTAACTGATCAGGTCGAAAGACACAAAAGGCATCAAACGACTGGCAAAGACCGTTGCCATGAGGGCATTTTGCGAGCCGAGCAATCCTGCGTCAACCTTGTCGCCGAACATGTGGCGCAGCGCATCGCGCCCCAGCACCCGGGCAAGGCCGAAGGCAATCAGCGCACCCAACTCTGCCCCCAGAACAACCTGAACGGTGCCCCAAAGATGCCCGTAAGCCGCGCCCGCCGCCAGTGCGATGGGCGCACTGGGTAGCGGGCTGGCCACCACTGCGACCACCATTAAGCTGACAATCAGCACCGGGCCCCAAAGCCCCGCCTGCGCCACAAACGCCATCAGTGTATCGCGGTCCATCAGCCGCTTTGCGTCGGTCAGAATGGACGGCGCGAACCACCAGACACACAGTGCGACGACCGCCCCAATCATAACGACGGCCACAAGACCGGCACGGCTGCGCATGATTAGATCGCCGCGACCGCAGCTGTTAGAAGGTCGCGCACCTTGCCCGCAACGGCGTGCAGGTCCGCGTTATCGATCGCCTGCATCGACATGACGGGGTCGATGGCGCTGACCTCGACACCGCCGTCTGTCGCACGCAGGATGACGTTGCACGGCAGCATGGCCCCCACGCGCGGCTCGATCTGGATCGCCTGATAGGCCATCTGCGGGTTGCAGGCCCCAAGGATGCGATAAGCGTCCAAGTCGATGTCCAGCTTCTTGTGCATTGTCGCAGCGACGTCGATTTCCGTCAGGATGCCAAATCCCGCATCAGAAAGCGCCTTGCGCGTGCGGGCATCCACCTCTTCAAAGTCTGATCCGGTGATGATCCGATTGATCGTGTAGGTCATCGTGTTTCTCCTTCGGGTATTATTTCTTGATGTATTTCAGCAGTGCCACGATCGCGACGCCAGCGATCACGACCAGCAATATCGTCCAGATCAGGCCATATCCCGTGCCGTAGCCCATTCCATAATCGTGCATCATCGCATTATCCTTTCAAAGGTACCGCGATCCCGCGTCTGCGGATGATCGTCGTCGCAGGTTGCTTTGGCCGGCTGGACGCGACGGATAAACTGCCCCATCAGGTCACAGTCAAAACTGTCCGCGCGGAAGATCAACACTATAATCGGGTCAAGGCGATCCGATGTTGATGTCGATCAAGCTGCCGCGCCATATTTTCGCGGCGCAGGGGTGGTTGGTCTCTAAACGCGCTGGGGAAATGTACTTTGCAGGTGTTGGATTGGGGGCCAGCCCCCAAACCCCCGAGGTATTTTTGACCAGAAGAATGAAGGGCCTTGGCCCTTTAATTCAGTCGTATCGTTGTTGGGATGGCGGTTGGTAGGCCCGGCAGGATTTGAACCCGCAACCAAAGCGTTATGAGCGCTCTGCTCTAACCGTTGAGCTACAGGCCCGCCGCGTGCAGGCATAGCGGATGGGCGGGCGGGGTCAAGTCAGTTGGTGATCGGAGACGCGCCAAGAACTTGGCTCAGCAAAGCGATCATTTCATGCTCTTTCGCGGTGGTCACGCTGGGGTCGCCGTCAAGGTCCGACATCGCGATGATGTCGTCATAAGTGGGCGGCGCGGTGTTGAAGGCGGCCCCTTCGGGCAATTCGATCCAGGGGCCGTCCTCCATCGGGGAAAAGTCCATCGGGACGATTTCCGCCGCAGCAGGAGAGGCCAAAAGGGCGAGGAGGGGGATCATGCGCTGTATCATCATGTGAGTATAACTGCGCAGCCGCGAAAAGGTTGCATCACATCGGCGGAATTTCGCGCATTGCAAGGGCGTGTTGCGGCGTTGCACCAAAGCGCGGCTTGGGGTATCGCGCGGGGGTCAGGGACTGGGCAGACGCGGGGATCGCAAAATGACGACAGATGGATTGACCTACGCCGCCGCCGGTGTGGATATCGACGCAGGTAACGCACTCGTGGAACGGATCAAGCCAGCGGCCAAACGCACGCAGCGTTCTGGCACAATGGCCGGGCTTGGCGGCTTTGGCGCGCTGTTTGACCTGAAGGGTGCGGGCTATATTGACCCGATCCTTGTGGCGGCCACCGACGGTGTTGGCACCAAGCTGCGGATTGCGATTGATACGGGCAATGTGGACACGATCGGGATCGATCTGGTCGCCATGTGCGTCAACGATCTGGTCTGCCAAGGTGCAGAGCCGCTGTTTTTCCTTGATTATTTCGCGACAGGCAAGCTGGAGCTAGACTCGGCCACGCGCATTATCGAAGGCATCGCAGCGGGCTGCGAAGCCTCTGGCTGTGCCCTTATCGGCGGCGAAACCGCCGAGATGCCGGGCATGTATCATGGCGGCGACTTTGATCTGGCCGGCTTTGCTGTCGGCGCGATGGAACGCGGGGCGGATCTGCCAAGCGGTGTGGCCGCGGGCGATGTCTTGCTTGGCCTGGCCAGCGACGGTGTGCATTCCAACGGCTATTCCCTGGTGCGGCGCATTGTAGAGGCATCCGGCCTGTCATGGGACGACGCGGCGCCTTTTGCTGATGCGCCCTTGGGCACGGCTTTGCTGACGCCGACACGCCTGTATGTCAAACCCGCGCTGACCGCAATGCGGGCGGGCGGCGTGCATGCCTTGGCGCATATCACGGGTGGCGGTTTGACAGAAAACCTGCCGCGCGTGTTGCCCGATGATCTGGGCTGCGAAATTGATTTGAGCTCTTGGTCGCTGCCGCCCGTGTTTGGCTGGATGGCGCAGGTCGGCAATATCGCCACGGCTGAAATGCTTAAGACGTTTAACGCAGGCATCGGCATGGTGCTGGTCGTATCAGCTGACCGCGCCGATGCGCTGACTGCACTGCTGTCCGAAGCAGGCGAGACGGTTCACCGTCTGGGCCATGTCGCGGACGGCGCTGGCGTGCGGTACACGGGCGATCTGAAGTGAAACGGGTCGGCATTCTGATCTCTGGCGGCGGGTCCAATATGGTCGCGCTGGCCAAAGACATGGTAGGCGACCATCCGGGGCGCGCGAAACTGGTGATTGCGAATGATCCGGGCGCTGGCGGTTTGCTAAAGGCCAATGCGCTGCGCATCCCGACCGCCGTCGTGGATCACCGCGATTTTCCCAAAGATCGCCAGGGGTTCGAGGCCGAACTTCAAGTGGTTTTGGAAGAGGCCGGCATCGAGATGATTGCGCTGGCAGGCTTCATGCGGATCCTGACGCCCAGCTTTACGGCGAAGTGGGCGGGGCGGATGTTGAACATCCACCCGTCGCTTTTGCCGAAATATAAGGGCCTGCATACGCACGCGCGCGCACTAGAGGCAGGCGATGCCCACCACGGCTGCAGCGTGCACGAGGTGACCGCCGATCTGGACGATGGGCCGATCCTTGGGCAGGCGCGAATGGACGTGCGGGCGGGCGATACGCCGCAGTCTTTGGCAGAGCGGCTGCTGCCGCTGGAGCATCAGCTATATCCAGCTGTGCTGCGCCGTTATCTGGCGGGCGACCGCACGCCAGTCATGCTAGAAGGCTAGGGTTTTCAACGCCTGCGTGATCGCTTATCAGGGGGTGTCCGCGCTGCCGCGGCCCTGATTGACAAGGCACTCATGCAGACCATTACCACGACCGAGGCGCTGGCCACTTTTTGTGCCGCAGCCGCCAAACGCCCCTATGTGACTGTTGATACAGAGTTTCTGCGTGAACGGACCTATTACGCCAAGCTGTGCCTTGTGCAGCTGGCCTGGCAGGACGAGGACGGCCATGACGAAGTCTTGGTCGATCCGTTGGCCGAAGGTCTATCACTCGAGCCGCTGTACGAGCTGTTTCGCGACGAAGGCGTGGTCAAGGTGTTCCATGCCGCGCGCCAAGACCTTGAGATTTTTTGGGTCGATGCCCAACTGATTCCCAGCCCGCTCTTTGACACGCAGGTCGCGGCGATGGTTTGCGGCTTTGGCGATCAAGCCGGATACGAGACGCTGGTGCGCAAAATTTGCAAAGACGGCGTCGATAAGTCGAGCCGCTTTACCGACTGGTCGCGCCGCCCGCTGACGGATGCGCAAAAGACATATGCCGTGGGCGATGTCACCTATCTGCGCGATATCTATGAATATTTGTCGGACCGTCTGCGCAGCACCGGCCGCCAGAAATGGGTCAATGAAGAGATGGCGGTGCTGAACGATCCTGCCACCTATCAGACCGATCCCGATACAGCGTGGGAGAAGGTGAAGACCCGCACGAACTCTGGCCGGTTCCTAAGCATTGTACGCGAACTCGCGCGGTTCCGCGAAACCTATGCGCAGGAACGGGACGTCCCGCGCAGCCGCGTGTACAAAGATGACGCATTGGTCGAAGTGGCCAGCGCCAAGCCCGCGACCGAGGCTGACCTTGGCCGGATGCGCCTGTTGCTGCGTGAAGCGCGGCGCGGCGAGATTGCGGATGGTATTTTGAAGGCGGTAAAGGACGGACTTGCCATGCCGAACGACAAGCTGCCCAAGCCCGACCTGAGCCGCGAAAAGTTGCAGGTGAACCCGGCGATTGCCGACATGCTGCGCGTCCTACTCAAGGCAAAATCGGATCAGGAAGATGTGGCGCAAAAGCTGATCGCGTCCTCTGCCGATCTGGACCTGCTGGCAGCCGGACAGCGCGACATTGCTGCGCTCAAAGGCTGGCGCAACGAGGTGTTCGGCCGCGATGCGCTGCTGCTGACGCAGGGCAAGGTGGCGCTGGCGGTCGATGGCCAACGTGTTGTGACGGTGCCGCGTTAATCCACAAAGCTGACAGACAGGAGAGCCTTAATGGCGACCGAAGCCTTTGAAGAGATTGTGGAAACCTTCGACTTTCTAGACGATTGGGAAGACCGCTATCGCCATGTCATCGACATGGGCAAAGCGATGCCAGCGCTGGACGATGCGTTCAAAGTGCCCGCGACGAAGGTCGACGGCTGCTCTAGCCAAGTGTGGCTGGTGCCGCTGCCAGAGGACGGCGTGTTCCATTTTCGTGGCGATAGCGATGCGATGATTGTGCGCGGGCTAGTGGCGATTTTGGGGGCGCTGTATGACGGTGTGCCCATGGCGCAGGTCGGACAGATTGATGCCCCGGCAGAACTGGGGCGGCTGGGGCTGACGGATCATTTGTCGGCGCAGCGCTCAAACGGGCTACGGGCCATGGTGGACCGGATTCGTTTGGTCTCTGCTGCAGGTTAATAGTGGGCGTTTGCGTCCGAATTTACGGTGTAAATTCGGACGGTGGGGCGCTGCCCCACACCCCGAGGTATTTTTGACCAGAAGAAGGGTTAGGCCTGCGCCAAAGCGCTGGTCAGATCGCCGTAGCCCGTGCGGCGGTGAATAAAAATCAGGCCCATGCGCGCTGCGATTTGACGGGCCTTTTCGGTGAGGGCGGCATCGTCAGTCTGGGCCAGATAGATCAGGCTGGTGTAGTTACCGAAATACGTATCCAGCAATTGCGGATGACGGTCGAGGCCAAGGGGGCGCCAGACGAAGGCGTCGAATTGGCGCGCAAGAAAGTCGGTCAGGTAGAAGGCGGTCATGTCATCTGCCGCCGCAAAGGCCTCATTCCCCATGAAAAAACTGTAGCAATGCGGGCCAGAAATCATCTCCACTCCCATCTCGGCGCAGGCGGCTTGTAATAGCCCCCCGGTGCCGCAATCGGCGTAGACGACAAAGATGCGTTGGTAGCTGTCCTTGTGCGCCGCGACCGCAGCGCGAATCGCTGGGGTAATGCGTTCGGGGTGGTTGTGATAGATCGCGGGCAGGCATTGCAAATCAAGGTGATCCCAGCCGTTTGCGGCACGCAGGGCAAGGATTTCATGGGCAAGCGCACCGCAGGCCAGCAGCAAAACCTTGCCGCCGCCGGACGGTTGCAAGCCGGCGTCTGTCAGTTGGGCGTCAAGATCGTTCATGGCGCAGTCGCCGCTATTGCACCCGGCGAATCAGGACCGTGAGGATCAGCCCCACAGTGCCGATGGCAGGCAGCAAGGCCAAAGCTCCGGACATTTGGGCAAGCCAAATGGTCAGGGCGGCAAGGCACATGACGGTCGCGATCAAAAGTAGGAATGGTCCAGTACGCATGGTAAACTCCCTCCCAGTCCCTAACAGGTCTAGGAAGAAGTCCGTTACGTCCAGTCAAATCGACGGCATTCTTAAACCAGGCTAGCCTGCGCTCGCACGATTATGCTTACGGGCCATCCAGGTCTTGGCGGTTTCGACCGCAACGGCCGCATCGCGGCAGTAAGCGTCGGCGCCGATGGCCTTACCAAATTCCTCGTTCAGGGGGGCACCGCCGACCAGAACGATGTAATCCTCGCGCATGCCTTTTTCGATCAGCGTATCGATCACGACCTTCATGTAGGGCATCGTGGTCGTCAGCAGCGCGGACATCCCAAGGATGTCAGCCTTTTCCGCGATCAGCGCGTCGATATACCCATCAACGGCGTTGTTGATGCCAAGGTCGACGACTTCAAAGCCGGCACCTTCCATCATCATGCCGACAAGATTCTTGCCGATGTCGTGGATGTCACCTTTGACCGTGCCGATAACCATCTTGCCGATGGTCGGCGCGCCGGTTTCGGCCAGCAGCGGCTTTAGGATGGCCATGCCGCCCTTCATTGCGTTGGCAGCCAGCAGCACTTCGGGCACAAACAGGATGCCGTCGCGGAAGTCGGCACCGACGATGGTCATGCCGCCGACAAGCGCTTCGGTGAGCACGCGGTAGGGTTCCCACCCGCGACCGATGAGGATGTTAACGCCCTCCTCGATCTCTTCTTTCATGCCGTCGTAAAGGTCGTCGAACATCTGGGCGACGAGGTCTTCGTCGTTCAGGTCTGCGAGGATGATTTCGTCGTCGTCCGACATGGGGTGATCCTTATGGCACAGCTTTGATCCAATTGTAGTTTCGTCATGCGCCTTTGCCCAGAGCGACACGCGATAATTTGCGACATGTCCGCGAATGAGACCGACCTACGCTTGCTCAGGTTCACTGTTTGTTTTAGTTTTTGGCATGGAATACGAAGTAAGGCCACAATTTCGCAGGCGCGGCCGGGCGGCGATGGATAACCCGGACGTCCGGTTTGACACCCACACCCGCGAGGGGGTGGATGACGGCTGGGCCAATGACGACGCACTGCCGGTGCTGCGCACGCAAGTCACCGAGGAAGTGCCGCGCACCGTCATTACGCAGAACCGGTCGCCTGATTTGTCATTTGATCGGTCGATTAACCCATATCGCGGCTGCGAGCATGGGTGCATTTATTGCTACGCCCGGCCCAGCCACGCCTATCTGGGGCTGTCGCCGGGGCTTGATTTTGAAACGCGACTGATTGCCCGGCCAGATGCGCCCGCGGTGCTGCAGCGCGAGTTGCGGGCCAAACGCTATGTGCCGCGCACAATTGCGATTGGCACCAACACAGATCCGTATCAGCCGATCGAGCGAGACCGTAAGATTATGCGCGGCCTCTTGCAGGTGCTGTCGGATTTTAACCACCCGGTTGCGATCATCACCAAGGGTGCACTGATCACGCGCGACATTGATATTCTGGGGCCGATGGCGGCGAAGGGCTTGGTGCGGGTCGGGATTTCAGTCACGACGCTGGACCCGGCGACATCCCGCGCGATGGAACCGCGCGTGCCCTTACCAGCGGTGCGGTTGCGCGCAATCCGGGCGCTGAGCGATGCGGGGATTGATGTACGGGTCATGGTATCGCCAGTCGTTCCGGCACTAACGGATCATGAATTAGAGGCCATCTTGCAAGCGGCGGCGCAGGCGGGGGCCGTGGCGGCGTCATCCATCGTCTTGCGCTTGCCGCGTGAGGTATCGGGCTTGTTTCGCGATTGGCTGCAAGAAGCCTATCCGGACCGGGCGGCGCGGATCATGGGGCGGGTGCGCGAATTGCACGGCGGACTGGATTACGATCCTGCGTTTGGAACGCGGATGAGCGGGCAGGGCGAATGGGCGCGTTTGCTACGGCAGCGGTTCGTGCTGGCGACGCGGCGGCTGGGGCTTGACCGGACACTGGTGCCTTTGCGCACGGACTTATTTGCGGTGCCGCCGCAGCCGGGTGATCAGCTATCGCTTCTTTGATCTGCTGTGCTGGGCAAAGGTGGCCGTCGGCCTGACGGCCGAGCCTCCGGCGGGGATATTTTTAAAACAGAGAGGTGGCGGCAGGGGTTGGTCCTGCCGCCGATCTTCTATTTGCGATCAGCCGCGACGTTTGCCGCGGCGGGCGGCGCGGACGGGGCCGTTGCCGTCGGTGCCGTCAGATTCGGACGAGAATGTCCCCAAAGCGGCGGTGATATCGTCGAGGCTGGGACGGTCACCTTTAGGGCGGGTTTCCAGTGCTTCGCGCATGGCGCGCAGATGCTCTGGCGTTGTGCCGCAGCAGCCGCCGATGATTTTAGCGCCGCAATTGCGGGCCAGTTCGGCGTAGTCGGCCATCAGTTCTGGCGTGCCGTCATAGTGGATATGGCCGTCGTGGTATTTCGGGATGCCGGCATTGCCCTTGGAGATGAGGGGCAGATCGGGTTCCGCGTCGGCCATGCCAAGGATCGTGCGCAGCAGATCAGACGCGCCAGTGCCGCAGTTGGCGCCGAATCCTAGCGGTTTGTAGTCAAGCTTGCCGACGGACTTTACCATGTCGCGCGAGGTGACGCCCATCATGGTGCGCCCAGCTGTGTCAAAGGACATCGTGCCACACCATGGCATATCGGCCAGTTTGAACGCCTCGGCGGCAGCGGCATATTCCTCGAACGCAGAGATAGTTTCGACCCACAGGACATCGGCGCCGCCGGCCTTGAGGCCTTCAGCTTGTTCGTGAAACATTTCGACTGCGATTTCGTGGGTGAGGGAGCCCATGGGGGCCATGATGTCGCCGGTTGGTCCAACAGAGCCGGCCACAATCACAGTGCGGCCGGATTTGTCGGCGACTTCGCGGCCGATTTCAGCGGCGGCTTTGTTCAGCTCCATCACGCGGCCTTGGGCGTCATGCAGTTTCAGGCGCGAGGCATTGCCGCCAAAGGTGTTCGTGAGGAACAGGTCAGAGCCGGCATCGACGGCACCCTGATACAGCTTTGCGATCCGGTCAGGATGTTCGACGTTCCACATCTCTGGCGCGTCGCCGGAAGAAAGCCCCATATTGAACAGGTTGGTCCCGGTTGCGCCATCGGCGAGGATCCAGTCGCGCGCGGCGAGAAGTTGGGCGAATGCGTTTGTCATGTGTGGCCTCAGTCTTTGGCGTGGGTCCGGTGCGGACATTGGTCCCTTCCGTCGCACGAAGCGGGGTAAAAGACAATTGCCGGACCCAAGTTGTCAGGCGCGCAAGGGGGCGCTGGACGGACCACAACACGGCGGATGCGGTCCAGAAAAACCGCAGCGGTCCCAGGGCCGCGTGGTAAAGCGGGCGCCACTGCGGGCCAAAGCTGCGTTTGAATTGCGCAAGGCCCGCGTGGCGGCGGCCAAGCCAGCCGAAGGGGCCGGTTTGGGCGATCGTGGCGGCAAGTGTGACCTCTGCCACGCCCGCGTCTTTGGCCGCCGCAAATCCCGCAATCATCGCGGCAGGCACAGCGCCTGCGGGCAGGGTGCCGTCGTGGCGGATCAGGTCAAGGCACCAGTCTTGGGGGCCGGTTTGGAAGGTCACAAAACCGTGCAGGGTGCCATCGGTGAAGATGGCAAAGACGGCCTGCGCATCTAGCAAGGAGAGGGTGAAGCGGCCCATGGAAAAACCGCGCTCGCCCCCGCTGGCACGGGCCCAGGCCTGCGCCACGCGGGTCAGGTCGCGGGGCATATCGCGCGGGTCGATTTGGCGCACGCTCACGCTGCTAGTCTGCGCCTGTCGCAATTTGCGCCGCAGGGTGGATTTTTCGGGGCCATCCAAAGTCCAAGTGCTCGGATCGATCCATGCTTCAGTCGCGATGCGCATGGTGGACCAACCGCGCTTGCGCAGGCTGGCGGCGGTGCGGGCGCTGCATTTGTAGCGGGCCATGCGGCGCAGGGCATGGGGCAGGGCACCTGACGGCTCGCCAATAATGACGCGGGCGGCGGGCGTATGGCCGACAAGGGCAGCGCCGCTAGCGTCGCGCCAGACAGAGGCCCCTTGGTCGGCCAAGCTCCATAATGCGGGGGCATGGCTGTGCAGAAACTGCCGCAGGGTACTGCGACCGGGCAGCGCTTGCGGCCGGGTCAGCGCATACAGGCCAACGGCGCCGGGAACGACGAAATAGGTCAGGCGAAACGCGAGCAGTGCGGGTAGAAGCGCGGCTGTGGGCGCGGGCAGAAAGGCGATGACAATCAGATCAAACGCCCCAATTCCCATTGGCACATGTGTCGCAAGCCCCGCACCGAACGCCAGTGTGAACACCGCTAAGACCTGCAAAAGCGGCAAGTCACCGGGCAGGAACACCGCAAAGGCAAGGCCCGCGCAAATCAGATCGGCTTGGGTCCAGATCATCACCCCAGCGGCCAACCGGCGCTGCGCCCACAGCTTGGGACCATAGCGCCACAAAGCCAGCCCAAGCGCCGCCGCGACCACAGGCACCATGGGCCAAGAGAGCGCGGGAAACGCCGCCAAGGCGATCCACCACAGCGCCAGCAGCGCCGAAACTGACATGCAAAGTGTAAAGGAAAGCGAGACCGCCAAAGACACGCGCGCCACATCGCCAGCTTGCGCCACACCGCGCAAGAGGTGCCAGCGCACCAATCCGGCCACGACGCTGGCCATCCCGACGCATTGCCCAATCGCAATCGCAATGCGGCCCGTGCGCCGCGCCGTATAGGGCTGTGAATTCACACGCAGGGCCACGTGCCAAAGCGCTTCTAGCTGGCCGACGACCACATAGCTCAGGCCTGTCAGGGCCAGCGCCAGCCCCCAACGCCAAAGTGCTATATCAGCCAAGCCAGCGAACGCTGTCATAGCCGCGCCGGGCGGCAGTTGCAGATAGGTCCAGATCGCAATGCCGAAGCCTGCCGTAGGCACCAACAGCCGCAAAGCCCGCGCACGGGCGGTCGTTGATCCACGCCGCATAAAACACCTCTGACCAGTTATCAGAAGGCTTAGACGGTAAGGAATAAAGACCGGGTAAAGATCCGCTGTGCGCGGCCCCCTCCCGGTCTTAATGCGTTAATTTTAGACTTCGTCGATCAGCTGCGCTTTGGCTTCGATCGTCAGCTCTGCCATTTTGGCGCGCAAATCGGCCTCTGACACTTTGTCGCCCAGATCGCCGTGGACCTTGCGAAACACGTCCTCGTCGCCGGCCTCTTCAAAGTCGGACTTGATCACCTCTTTGGCGTAGGCCATCGCGTCATCGCCAGATTTGCCCATCAGGTCTGCGGCCCAGAGGCCAAGCAGTTTGTTGCGGCGGGCTTCGGCCTTGAACTGCATCTCTGCGTCATGGGCGAATTTATTTTCAAAGGCGTTTTCGCGGTCTTTCATGCTCGTCATCTGGCAAAATCCTGTCTGCGGGTTCCGTTAGGCAAACTATGGGGTCCGCGCGACTTGCCCGCAAGGGGGGCTTGGCGTAAGAGGCGCAGAGCGGTGGCCCGCCAACGGGGCCGCCCCCAGACGTGAGGCTTTTCATGGCACGCCGCAAATTGATCTACGAAGGCAAGGCAAAGATCCTGTACGAGGGTCCAGAGCCGGGGACCTATGTCCAGTATTTTAAGGACGACGCGACCGCTGGCAATGGTGCCAAAAAGGACGTGATCGAGGGCAAAGGCGTGTTGAATAACCGCCTGTCCGAGTATTTCATGGTCGGCCTTGGCAACATCGGCATCCCGACGCATTTCATTCGCCGCCTAAACATGCGCGAGCAGTTGATCCGCCAGGTCGAGATTATTCCGCTGGAAGTCATCGTGCGCAACTTTGCCGCCGGATCGATGGCCAAGCGTTTGGGCATGGAAGAGGGTGCCGCCCTGCCGCGCCCCATTGTCGAGTTTTCCTATAAAGACGACAAGCTGGGCGACCCGCTGGTGCCAGAGGAATACATCATCGCCTTTGGTTGGGCGAGCCAGCAGGACATGGACGATATCGTCTCTATGGCCTTGCGGGTGAACGATTTCATGTCGGGCGTGATGTACGGCGTCGGCATCAAGCTGATCGACTTCAAGATCGAAATCGGCCGCGTTTGGGATAATGAATTCCCCCGCCTTGTCGTCGCAGACGAGATCAGCCCAGATTGCTGCCGCCTGTGGGACATTGAAACCGGCCAGAAGCTGGACAAAGACGTGTTCCGCCAAGACCTTGGCAACCTTGCTGACGCTTACACCGAAGTCGCGCGGCGTTTGGGCGTTCTGCCCAGCAATGTGACTCACCGGCCCAAGCCCACGCTGATTAACTAAAGGATATCAACATCATGAAAGCCAATGTTCATGTGATGCTGAAAGACGGCGTGCTGGACCCGCAGGGCGAAGCCGTGCGTCACGCGCTGGGTGCGATGGGCTTTGAGGGCGTGAACGGCGTCCGTCAGGGCAAAGTGATCGCGCTGGATCTGGCCGACGGCACCACCGAGGCGCGCATCAAAGAGATGTGCGAAGCGCTGCTGGCCAATACGGTCATCGAATCCTACCGGATCGAAATTCTGTAAGCTTAGGGGCGACCGGCGCGGCACACAGCCTGCCGGTCGCTTTAAAATACCGCGCGCAAGGCGTTGCTGCGGTTCGAAAAACACATCTCAGGAGCTACCCGCATGAAGGCTGCCGTCCTTGTTTTCCCCGGATCGAACTGTGACCGCGACATGGCTGTGGCCCTGCGCAAGGTTGGGGCCGATGTGACGATGGTCTGGCACAAAGACGCAGAGATCGGCGATGTCGATCTGGTCGCGGTGCCGGGCGGGTTTTCCTTTGGTGACTATCTGCGCTGCGGCGCAATTGCGGCGAATTCGCCCGTCTCGCAGGCGCTCAAGCGGCATGTGGAACGGGGCGGTTATGCGCTGGGGGTCTGCAACGGCTTTCAGGTGCTGACCGAAACCGGCCTGCTGCCCGGCGCGCTGATGCGCAACGCGGCGCTGAAATTTGTCTGTAAATCCACACCCTTGACGGTTGCGACCTCTGATAGCGGCTTTACCGGCGGCTATACCGCTGGCGCGACGATCACGCTGCCCGTGGCGCACCACGACGGCAACTACACCGCCGAAGACGCAGTGCTGGACCAGCTGCGCGACCAAGACCGCATCGCATTCACCTATGCTGATAACTTCAACGGCAGCCGCAATGCGATCGCTGGCGTATTAAGCGAGAATCGCCGTGTGCTGGGAATGATGCCGCACCCCGAACGGGCGGTTGACGCGGCCACCGGCAATACCGACGGTCTGGCCTTGTTCCGCGGGCTTGTGCAGCAACTCGCCGACGCGTGATCGCTGGCTTGCCGGGCGCGTGCACCCAGCCTATCTAAAGCTAATGAGCCACGCGGAATTCACCACACAGACCGGCACGCTGCGGCAGGGCCGTTGGCTTTTGCGGCTCAGCGTCATTGTGGTGTGCCTGCTGGGCATGGTGACGATTTATACCACGAATCTGCTGCTCACCCAGCGCTTCACGGAAACGACCCGGAACCGGGCCGAAGTCCGCCTGACCTTTTATGTCGCCAACTTGATGAGCGAGCTGCAGCGCAATTCCATTGTGCCGCAGCTGTTGGCCCGTGATCCTGATCTGATTCAGGCCCTCTCGGCCAACAACTATGCGCTGTCGACGCAGCGGCTGCTGTCCTTCGTTGATGAAATTGGCGCGGCGTCCTTGATGTTGCTGGATAAGGACGGGCGCGCGGTTGCGGCGACGGACCGGAACCGGCTGGGGGAACAGCACCGATCTGACACGTCCTTTGTGAACGCGCTGCGCAGCAATGCGACGGTGTTTACCCTCGGCGAGTCGCCTCAGGGCGGCTATAGTTTCGTCTATTCCCGGCGGATCGATCAGAACGGCTCGACCATGGGCGTCATTCAGGTCGCCGTCGATCTGGCCAAGCTGGAACGCAGCTGGGCCAGTGTGTCTGATGCGGTCTATGTCACTGACAGCACGGGCAATATTATTCTGACCACCGAACAGCGCTGGCGCGGCCTGGACGAGGCAGAGGCCCTGCGCCGTCAAACCCCGCCGACCGCGATCGAGGTTGCATTGCGCGCCACGCAAGACTGGGCCGCGCTGCCCATCGACGCCTATTTGCGGGGCGAGGCCGTGCTGCGCCGCGAGGCGCGCGTGCCGTTCCAAGGTTGGCGCATGGTCAGCTACACCGCCTATTCGTCCGTGCGCGAAAGGGTGAACGGCGTGCTGGCGCTGGAAGTCATGGGATTCGCGATCTTTTTGGCGATGATGTTCTGGTTCGCATCCCGCAAGGCCACCAACCGGGTTGCCGTCTTTGAGCGCGAATCTGCCGAACTGCGCGCCTTGAACGCTGCGCTGCAACGCGAAATCGCGGCGCGTAAGCAGGTAGAGCGTAACCTTGAGGTCGCCGAACAGACCATGGCGCAAACGTCAAAACTCGCCGCCTTGGGAGAGATGTCGGCCGCCGTCAGCCACGAGCTGAACCAGCCGCTGGCCGCGATGAAGACCTATCTGGCGGGCGCGCGCCTGCTGCTGCAGCGCAAGCGGCCAGAGGAAACCTTGTCGTCGTTTCAACGCATTGACGACCTGATCGACCGGATGGGCGCGATCACGCGGCAGTTGAAATCCTATGCCCGCAAAGGCTCTGACGCGTTTGAAGAGGTCGACACCCGCGCCGCTGTGTCATCTGCGCTGTCGATGATGGAACCGCAGCTGAAAAACCGCTATGTTGAAATCAGCCGCACGCTACCGGGCGAGCCGGCGATGATCTTTGGCGACCGCCTGCGGTTGGAACAGGTCATCATTAACCTTTTGCGCAACGCGATTGACGCCACAAAAACCGTGGCCGACCCGCGCATCGACGTTATTTTAGCACTGGGTGAGACGGTGACGCTGACCGTGCGCGATAATGGCAGCGGGATCGACGACCTCGATTCGCTGTTCGAGCCGTTTTACACAACCAAACAGCCCGGCGACGGCGTAGGCCTTGGCCTTGCGATTTCGTCGGGCATCGTGAACGATCTGGGCGGACGTATGACCGCGCGGAACGGGGCAGGCGGCGGTGCCGTGTTCGAGGTACAGTTGCCCCGCCTCAAGACAGCGGCAAAAGCCGCGGAATAAGGATCAGATCCATGAGCAAAGCCATGAAAATCGCCATCGTGGATGACGAAAAGGATATGCGGCAGTCGATCAGCCAGTGGCTGGCCCTGTCAGGATTCGAAACCGAAGCCTATGCCAGCGCCGAAGAAGCGTTGCGCGTGGTTGGTGCGGATTTCCCCGGTATTGTCGTCAGCGACGTGAAAATGCCCGGCATGGACGGCATGCAGTTCCTGAAAAAGCTGCGCGGCGTCGATTCGGCGCTGCCGGTCATCATGATCACCGGCCACGGCGATGTGCCCATGGCGGTCGAGGCGATGCGCGTTGGCGCGTTTGATTTTCTGGAAAAGCCGTTCAACCCGGACCGCATGACAGAGCTGGCCAAGAAAGCCTGCAACGCTCGGCGCCTGACGCTGGACAACCGTGCGCTGCGCAAGGAATTGTCCGACGGCTCTGCCTTGATCAAGAAACTGATGGGCCAGTCCGCACCGATGGAACGGCTGAAAGAAGACATCCTTGATCTGGGGCAGGCCGATGGTCACGTCCTGATCGAAGGCGAGACCGGCACCGGCAAAACGCTGGTCGCCCACGCCCTGCATGCCGTTGGTGCGCGGGCGACGAAAAAGTTCGTCCTGGTCGCCTGCGCCGCCTTTGACGAGGCGACCTTGACCCGCCGCCTGTTCGGCCCTGCGGGCGAAGAAGAGCCGATCCCCGCGATAGAAGAAGCCCGCGGCGGCACACTGGTGCTGGAGGATATCGAAAGCCTGAGCCAGACGCTGCAAGCGCGGCTTTTGACAGCAATCAACGACCAAGGCACGCCCGCCGAAACCCGCATCGTCGCGATCTGCAACCTGCAGGAACAAGACAAGACCTGCGAATCCGTGCTGCGGCCCGACCTGTATTACCGCATCAGCGCCCTGCGCATTGTCGTGCCGCCGCTGCGCCAGCGCGGAGAGGATATCCTGACGTTGTTCACCCGTCTGTCTGACCAGTTCGCCGAAGAATACGGCTGCGACGCGCCAGAGGTGTCCGCCCAAGAAGCGGCGCAGCTGTTGCAGGCGCCTTGGCCGGGCAACGTGCGCCAGTTGATCAATGTCGCCGAACGCGCCGTGTTGCAGAACCGGCGCGGCACCGGGTCCATCGCATCCTTGCTGATGGCCGACAGCGACGACAGCCGCCCGGCGATGACCACCGAAGGCAAGCCGCTGAAGGAATTCGTCGAGGCGTTCGAGCGGATGTTGATCGACAACACCATGCGCCGGCACAAAGGCTCTATCACTGCGGTGATGGAAGAACTGTGTCTGCCGCGCCGGACCTTGAACGAGAAGATGGCGAAATACACGCTGTCCCGCTCTGACTATCTGTAAGCGCCGCGCCGCGTGTTAGCGATAACGCCGTGTACCGTAGCGGGGCGCGGCGTTCTTGCGTTTAAGGGCGCGGCACACCCTAGCCGCCAAGCCTGCACGCACTTTGTGATTGTCTTATGACACCATAACCCCCTATGTATGTTCTACGGGCGGTTGGCATGACGATATGCGCAAAATCCCGGTGAGATTCTCTGATCCTATCCCGCGCGGCATAAGCCGGTGGACAGGGTCAGCTGACTATGACCCGAAACGGTCAAAAGAACGCCCTTGGCTCGCATGTGTATTATTGTGACCGGGCATTAAACAGGCCCGCGTCACGTGGGTCAGACAAGGACCGCGATGCGAGGCGCGCAGAACAGTGACCACCAGACAGACGCCCCAAGGGGCATTGTCGTGGCCTGCGCACCCATCGCCTTAATCAGACATGACAGCCGCACTGCTGCGCCCCCCGGGGCCGAATTGCCGCGTCATGCGAATGGACAACATGAAGAAAATGCTAATCGATGCCACCCACGCGGAAGAAACCCGCGTTGTTGTGGTCGACGGAAACAAAGTCGAAGAATTTGATTTTGAAAGCCAGTTCAAGCGTCAGCTTGCTGGAAACATCTATCTAGCCAAAGTCACGCGGGTCGAACCGTCGTTACAGGCCGCGTTTGTGGACTACGGCGGCAATCGCCACGGCTTCCTCGCGTTCTCGGAAATTCACCCCGATTACTATCAGATCCCGGTCGCTGACCGTCTGGCACTGATCGCCGAAGAAAAAGCCTATGCCGCCAGCCAAAAGGCTGAGGAAGAGGACGACGCAGACGCGGACGCCTCTGAGGCCAGTGCTGACACTGACGCGGACGACGCTTCGCCCAAGCCGCGTGTGCGCCGCACGCGCCGGACCCGTGGCCGTGCTGCTAACACCGCCTCTGATGATGCGACCGCCACCCGCGACATCGCGGGCATGGAAACCATTGACCTGGACGATCCCGAAGAGGGGTCCAGCCCGATGGAGCTGGTCGCAGAGACTCCCGTCGACACCCCTGCCAGCGATGAAGTGCAGGACGACGATCAGGCTGATGGCGCTGACGACAGCGATGATCAGCCATCCGAGATCGAAAATGTCGACAGCGCTGATGACAGCGACGACGTGCGCCCTGTGCGCAAGCCGCGCCCCAAGCGTTACAAGATCCAAGAGGTCGTCAAAGTCCGCCAGATCATGCTGGTGCAGGTCGTCAAAGAAGAGCGCGGCAACAAAGGCGCGGCGCTGACGACATACCTGTCGCTGGCTGGCCGTTACTGCGTTCTGATGCCGAACACCGCACGTGGCGGCGGGATTTCCCGCAAGATCACCAACGTGGCCGACCGCAAAAAGCTGAAAGAAATCGCAGGCGAGATGCTGGTGCCCGAAGGCGCCGGTCTGATCATCCGCACCGCTGGCAGCCAGCGTACCCGCAACGAGATCAAGCGCGACTATGAATATCTGCAGCGCATGTGGGAAACCATCCGCGAGCTGACGCTGAAATCCATCGCCCCCGCGAAAATCTATGAAGAGGGCGATCTAATCAAGCGGACGATCCGCGATCTGTATTCCAAGGACATCGACGAAGTCATCGTCGCTGGCGAAGAAGGCTATCGCAACGCGAAAGACTTCATGCGGATGATCATGCCATCCCACGCCAAGCACGTGAAGCAATACGCTGAACAGATGCCGCTGTTCGCCCGCTACCAGTGCGAAAGCTATCTGTCGGGCATGTTTAACCCGACGGTGCAGCTGCCCTCTGGCGGTTATATCGTGATCGGCGTGACCGAGGCGCTGGTCGCCGTCGACGTCAACTCTGGCCGGGCCACGAAAGAAGGCTCGATCGAACAAACGGCGCTGAAAACCAACCTAGAGGCTGCTGACGAAGTGGCACGTCAAGCGCGTCTGCGTGACTTGGCGGGTCTGATCGTCATCGACTTCATCGACATGGATGAGCGTCGCAACAACGTTGCGGTGGAAAAGCGGTTCAAGGATGCGCTGAAAACGGACCGCGCACGTATTCAGGTCGGCCGGATTTCTGGCTTCGGTCTGCTGGAAATGTCGCGTCAGCGTCTGCGCCCCGGTATGCTAGAGGCGACGACGCAGCCGTGTAGCCATTGCCACGGCACTGGCCTGCTGCGGTCCGACGACAACGTCGTGCTGAACATCCTGCGCCAGATCGAAGAAGAGGGCACACGCGGCCGTTCCAAAGAAGTCTTGGTGCGTGCGCCGGTGTCCATCGCCAACGTGCTGATGAACGGCAAGCGTGACCACGTCGCCGGGATCGAGGCGCAGTATGGCATGTCCGTACGCGTCGAATGTGACCTGACGCTGGTGTCGCCTGATTTCGCGATCGACAAGTTCAAGACCGCGACGCGGGTTGTCCCTGACGCCTTGCCCTTCGTGGCACCCGTGATGGACGCTAAGGATTTGGCGGACGAGCAGGTCTTTGACGAGGTCGAAGAAGAGGTTGTTGTCGCAGTCGAAGAAGCGCCTGCGCAGCAAAACAGCGAAACCTCGGCCGCGAGCGAAGAAGACGCCGATGGCCAGCCCCGTAAAAAGCGTCGTCGTCGTCGGCGGCGCAAGGGCGGCCAGAACGGCGAGAATGGTGAAAACGGCGATCAGAACGAGAACGGCAACGATGACGCCGACTCCGATCAGGACGATGACGCAGCCGATGAAGCCGAATCGGACGCCCCCGCTGTTTCAGCACAGGCAGAAGCCGTCACCGATGCGCCCGCAGAAAAGCCAAAGCGCACCCGCAGCCGCCGCAAGCCTAAGGCTGACGCTGTTGCAACGGACGCCGAAGCACCCGCAGAGGCAGCAGCCGCTGATGCTGTGGCCGACGCACCCGCAGCAGACGCTGACGCAGAGGCACCAGCAGAAAAGCCAAAGCGGACCCGTAGCCGCCGCAAGCCCAAAGCAGAGGTTGCCGAAGGCGCAGAGGCTCCGGCAGACGCAGAGGCAGATGCCGACGCGCCTGCGGAAAAGCCAAAGCCAGCCCGCCGCAGCCGCGCGCGCAAGCCCAAGGTTGAGGCCGCACCAGAGGTGGTCGATGCACCAACGGACGTGCCTGCTGTGACGGCTGATGCGCCTGTGGCTGAAGCACCGGTTGCCGACGCGCCAGTGGCTGAAACCCCTGCGCCCGCAGCCCCGGTCGAGGCAACGCCGGCGCCCGTAGCGCAAGCTGCGCCAGAGGTGAAGTCTGATCCGATTGCAGCGCCAGAGCCTGTGGCAACGCCAGCACCTGCGCCGGAACCAACGCCTGCGCCAGAAGCCGAGGCACCAGAGGCAGAAGATAAGCCGAAAAAGCGCGGCTGGTGGTCGCTGGGCCGTTAAGGTCAGCGCACCCCAAGACATGAAAAAGGCGGGCCGCAAGGTCCGCCTTTTTGCTATTCAATAGGGCGCTGGTCGCTTACGCCTTGCGGATAAAATACACCTGAACGTCGCCTTCATCCTGCGTCAGGGCCAGCGTATGGCCCGCCTCAAAGCAGTAGTGCGGCACGTCAATAATCGCGGCGGGATCGGTTGCGCGCATCCGCAGCACTTGGCCGCTGGCCAATGCAGACAGGCGTTTGCGCGCCTTAAGAACGGGCAGGGGGCACAGCAGCCCGGTGGCGTCGAGTTCAGCATCATAATCCATGCCCTATCGCTAGGGCGGATGTGTCATTTTGTAAACGCCCTCGTGACACCGCGCGGCGTGACGCGGGGGCCGCGATGGCCTAAGCCTATCCCAACACGCGCAAAGAGGTCCCATGTTCGAAAATATCGCCTTAATGGACGCGAGCCTTGTGCCCGCCATGGCCATCGCCCTTGTCGCCGGCTTGTTGTCGTTCCTATCGCCCTGCGTGCTGCCGATCGTGCCGCCGTATCTGGCCTATATGGGCGGCGTGTCAGTGACCGAGTTGGACGAGACCGCCGCCGCGCGCAGGCGGGTGATGGTGGCCGCCTTCATGTTTGTGCTGGGGCTATCGACGGTCTTTTTGCTGCTGGGCATGGCGTTTTCGACGCTGGGGCGGGCTTTGCTGCAATGGCAGGGCTGGTTCGTGCCCATCGCTGGTGTCGTCGTCATGATCTTTGGCGCGCATTTTATCGGCGTGTTCCGGATTGGGTTCCTAGACCGCGAAGCGCGAGTCGCAACCGGCGATAACGGTGGCAGCGCGTTTGGTGCCTATGTGCTTGGCCTTGCTTTCGCCTTTGGCTGGACGCCTTGCCTTGGCCCGATCCTTGGGACGATTCTGGGCCTTGCCGCGTCAGAGGGCGACGTTGGGCGCGGCACGCTTTTGCTGGCGATGTATGCGCTGGGGCTGGGTCTGCCGTTCCTAGCAGTCGCTGCGTTTTTCCCCCGCCTGAAGGGGCCGATGGCCTGGATGAAGCGGCATATGGCGCGGATTGAACGCACCTCTGGCCTGCTGCTGTGGACGGTCGGGCTGATGATGGTTACGGGCCAATTTAGCGCCTTCAGTTTTTGGCTGCTGGAACGGTTTCCGGCGCTGGGTGCGATCGGATAACGGCTTAATTTCGCCCGCATTCCCCGCTAGGGTGCGCGCATGACCGAGCATGACGATCAGCAAACCGTACGCCGTCGGCGGGTGTTCTACATCCCCGGCTATGACCCGATTCATCCCCGCCGCTACCGCGAGCTATACCGCACCGAAGGCACCGCGCAGGCGGCGATCAGCGGCTATGACCTGACGCTGACCCCCAAGCCGCGCGGCAAGACCTATGGCTGGCGCGTCGCAGCCGCGATGGACGGTGCGCAGGTGACGGCAGAGGTCGACGTGCTGGTCTGGTCCGACATCGTGCGCAGCAGCATGTCCCATTCGATCCCCGCGACCTACGGTCAACTGCTGCGCACGGCCTTCACCTATATCGCCAGCGGCACGCTGCGGCGACTGATGTGGCTGCGCAAAGGGCCCGTGATTGCGGCGCTGTATCCCGTGGGCATGTTGCTGGTGCAGCTTTTAGTGGCGATCTTGCTGGGCGGCTTGGCCGCGAAACTGCTGGGCCTGATCCCCGTGTCCGGCCTTCTGGGCAGTATTGTGACGCTGCTGTCCTACGCCGTTTGGGCGGGGGTCGCCGTCTGGGTCTTGCGCTGGTTCAAGCGCAAGGACGGCAAGTTTTTCGCCTATTACCTGATGCACGACTACGCCTATTCCGCTCGCTGGAACGGGGCGAACCCGCCAGCACTTGAAGAGCGCATGGCCGCGTTCGCGGACCAGATTGCAGCGGCCTTGGCGACCGACGTGGACGAGGTGTTGGTCGTCGGTCATTCATCCGGCGCGCACTTGGGCGTGTCGATCCTTGCCGATCTGCACCGCGCGGGCCGGGTGCCTGCGGATGGTCCGGCGTTGTCGTTCCTGTCGCTGGGGCAGGTGGTGCCGATGGTGTCATTCCTACGCGGCGCCACGCGCCTGCGCCGCGATTTGCACGATCTATCCCGCGTGGACATGCCGTGGGTCGACGTCACAGCGCCCGGCGACGGCTGCGCCTTTGCCCTGTGCGATCCGGTCGAGGTGTCTGGCGTCGCGCCAAAGGACAAGCGCTGGCCGCTGGTCATCTCTGCCGCCTTTACGAAAACCTTGTCGCCCGCGCGCTGGAAAGAATTGCGCTGGAAGTTTTTCCGTCTGCATTTTCAGTACCTCTGCGCCTTTGATAGGCCCGGCGACTATGACTATTTCCGCATCACCGCAGGGCCGCTGACCTTGGGAGAGCGCTATAAAGGCCGCGCGCCCTCGGCCTCTCGCATCGATGTGCCAGCGTCGAAATACACGGATATGGCCCCGTGATTCCGGCCAAGCCGACGGCGCGGCCGGACAAGGTATCGCTGTTGCGCTACCTCAAACTGTTCCGCGCAGATATTCTGTCGGCGCAGCCCGCCAAGCTGTATCGCGCATGGATGGCAGAGTTTCGCACCCCGTTTTTCCGCAGCTATATGGTGAATGATCCAGAGCTGATCCGGCTGGTGCTGAACGAACGCCCCGATGATTTCCCCAAATCGGACCGCATCGGCGCAGGGCTGCGCCCCTTGCTGGGGGACTCGGTGTTCCTGACCAACGGCGATCTGTGGAAGCAGCAGCGCCGCATTATTGACCCCGCCTTTGCGGGCGGGCGGCTGCGCGATACCTTTCCAGCGATCAAGGCGGCGGGGGCGGCGGCGGTCACCCGCATGGCCCCGCTGGCTGACGGGACCCCGCGCGATATAGAGCCAGAGACGAGCCACGCCGCCGCCGATGTGATCTTTCGCACGCTGTTTTCCGTCCCGATCGGGGACCAGATTGCGACCCGTGTGTTCGACGCCTTCAAGACCTACCAGCGCACCCAGCCGATCCTGAACCTTGCCGCGTTTATCCCGGGCCCACGCTGGATGCCGCGGTTTTTTCGCCGCGACACGCGGGCGACGGCGCGGCTGATCCGCAGTTTAATCACCGACATGACCGCCGCACGGCTGGCGCAGATTGCGGATGGCACCGCGCCGGATGATCTGGCGACCAAGATTATGACGACGGCTGATCCTGATACGGGCGACACTTTTGATGTGCCGCAGATGGTCGATCAGGTCGCGATCTTCTTTCTGGCCGGACACGAAACCAGCGCCGCTGCGCTGGCGTGGACACTGTATTTGCTGGCGATGCATCCAGAGTGGCAGGATAAGCTCGCGGACGAGGCGAAGGCCTGGGACGGCCAGTTCGCCGGACTATCGACGCTAAAAGCCACCCGCGACGTTTTCCGCGAAAGCCTGCGACTGTATCCACCTGTGCCGATGATGGTACGCGAAACCACCAAGCCAGAGGTATTTCGCAAGCGCGACGTCAAACCCGGCGCACAGGTCGTGCTGTCGCCGTGGCACCTGCACCGGCACGAACGGATCTGGGACAAGCCTGACGATTTCGACCCAAACCGCTGGCAGACCGAGAACGGCAAAACGGGGCAGCGCACGGCCTATATGCCGTTTTCAGCCGGACCGCGGGTCTGCACCGGCGCGGGCTTTGCGATGATTGAAGGCGTTGTTTTATTGGCGCAAATGTTGGCGGCTTACCGGTTCGAACTGGTGCCAGACCGCCCGCCCGTGCCCGTCGCCCATCTGACCGTACGCACGGCAAATGGGATGTGGCTGCGGATCAGCCCGCGCTAATCGCGCCGTTGCGCGTCGCGCAGCACATGCACCCGGATGGCAGAGGCAAGGCCGATATCGCCGCGATCCGCGTCGATCTGCGCGGCCAGCGCATTGATCGTCAGCCCGTCGCGATCCGCCATGGCGCGGAACGCCTGCCAGAACGCATCTTCGAGCGAGACAGAGGTCCGGTGCCCGCTTAAGGTCAAGGAGTGCTTGACTGGGCGGGCGGGCACCGGGGTCTTCATTCTTCGAACTTCGCCTGATCAAGCGCCGTCCGCGCCTTGTCAGCGCGGGCAGCGTCGAGCATGCGTTCAGCCTTGCTACGGCCATGTTTGACCGCGTTTGCGTCGGCTTCTGCCTTCTCAGTGGCCCTGTCGCGGGCCTTGCGCACCTTGTTCAGGTTGATCGGTGTGTTGGCGTTCATATTGAACCGTTCACTTCGGGCCGATCATGTCTTCGGGGCGCACAACGCGGTCAAAGGTTTCGGCGTCAACAAAGCCCAAGGCAATCGCCTCTTCCTTCAAGGTGGTGCCGTTTTTATGCGCGGTTTTCGCGACCGTGGTGGCGTTGTCGTAGCCGATGGTCGGCGCCAGCGCGGTCACCAGCATCAGCGATTCGCGCATCAGCTTTTCGATCCGGGTGCGGTCGGCCTTGATGCCCACGACGCAGTTGTCGGTAAACGCCATCGACGCGTCGCCCAGCAATTGCAGCGATTGCAGCACGTTATAGGCCATCATTGGCTTCATCACGTTCAGCTCGAAATGGCCTTGGCTGCCTGCAAAACCGACAGCGGCGTCGTTGCCCATGACATGGGCGCAGACCTGCGTGATCGCCTCGACCTGCGTCGGGTTCACTTTGCCCGGCATGATGGACGAGCCCGGCTCGTTTTCTGGCAAAATCAGCTCGCCCAGACCGCAGCGCGGGCCGGAGCCGAGGAAACGGATGTCACAGGCGATTTTATACAGGGACGAGGCGACGACTTTCAAAGCGCCCGAAATCTCGACCAAGCCGTCATGGGCGGCCAGCGCCTCGAACTTGTTCGGCGCGGTGACGAAGGGCAGGCCGGTGATGTCAGCGATTTCGGCGGCGACGGTTTCGCCCCAACCAACGGGGGTGTTCAGACCGGTACCGACGGCAGTGCCGCCTTGGGCCAGCTCATAAATCGCAGGCAGCGCCGCCTTGATGCGGCGGATGCCCATGGCGACTTGGTGGGTGTAGCCGGAAAATTCCTGGCCCAGTGTCAGCGGCGTCGCGTCCATGGTGTGGGTGCGGCCGATCTTAATGATATCGCTGAACTCTTCGACCTTGGCTTGCAGCGCGGCGTGCAGATGTTCCAGCGCGGGCAGCGTCACGTCATGGGCGGTGCGCGCCACGGCGATGTGCATTGCGGTTGGGAAGGTGTCGTTGGACGACTGACCCATGTTGCAGTGATCGTTCGGGTGCACCGGATCCTTGGACCCAATCGTGCCGCCCAGCATTTCAATCGCGCGGTTCGAAATCACCTCGTTCGCGTTCATGTTCGATTGCGTGCCAGAGCCCGTCTGCCAGACCACCAGCGGGAAATGATCGTCCAGCTTGCCGGCTACAACCTCTTTTGCGGCGGCGACGATGGCATCACCGACCTTCGCGTCCAGCTTGCCGCGCGCCATATTGGCGGTGGCGCAAGCCTGCTTGATCACGCCAAGGCCGCGCACGATGGCGACGGGCTGCTTTTCCCAACCGATGGGAAAGTTCAGCAGGCTGCGCTGGGTCTGCGCGCCCCAATAGCGGTCTGCTGGCACGTCAATAGGGCCGAAGCTGTCAGATTCGGAGCGTTGATCGGTCATAGGTCTGTCCCGGCTGTTATTTTAGGAATTGCCCGCTTATTTGCGGAATTTATCAAGGCTGACGACTTCGGCGTCCTTGCGGGGCGCGTCTTCTTCAGGCTCGACCATCTCGTCCATGGGCGCCTCTGCGCCGTCGTCATCATCGCCGTCTTCGGGCTGAGTTTCGAACCGCAGACCGAATTCGACCGATGGATCGACGAAGGTTTTGATCGCGTCATAGGGGATATACAGCGGCTCTGGCGCGTTGCCAAAGTTCAGCGTGATCGAAAACCCTTCGTCGGTGACTTCAAGGTTGTCGAACCAGTGCTGGATCACGATTGTCATCTCTCCGGGATAGCGGTCAGACAGCCAATCGGCGATTTCGACATCCGGGTGCTGGGTGTCGAAGGTGATGAAAAAATGGTGCGCGCCGGGCAGTTGTCCGGTCTTTTGGATGTCCGTCAACACGTTTTGGATCAGACTCCGCATGGCGCGGTGCATCAGGTTTCCATAGTCGATAGTGCGCGACATGCCGTGTCTTCCTTTGTCCGTTCGGCGGTACAATACCCAAATCTTGGCGGGATGAAAGGGCAGACGGTCAGCTGATGGCCTTTGCCAGCTCTCTTAGGATCTTGGCGCGGATCGCACGCGGGTAATCGCGGTGCCGCCGTGCGGTCACGACAAAGCCGTCACGGGTAATGACTTGGCGCGCATAGAAATTTGTGATGGCAAGGCCCATGGATTCGATGGCGATGGCATTGATTGTGATCCCGTCGCGCTGCGCCTGCTGGCGCGCTGACGCCACATCTGCGCCGATATTGGGCGTGCCATCGCCGGAAATATCAATGACGCGGCGGCTGCAATCGGCCACGGGGCCGAAGTTAGCCAGCGAAAACAAAATCGCCTCGGCCGGGGCGGTGCCGGACAGGGTATAGGCGCGGGGCATCAGGCGGGCGGATTGCGACAAGGCGGCCACATCGCGGGCGGTGGCGATACGGTTCCACGGCACGGTGACGCTTTGCCGGTCGATCCCAGACCACTGCACCACGCTGATCGCGCTATTGCCCGCGACCAGTGCGTCGATGATCGCAGGATCGGTCAGCGCATCAGCCAGACCGTCAACTTGCAGACGGTATTCAGCAGAATCGACGGAGTTCGACACGTCAATCGCGAGCAACAGCGCGACATCGCAAGCATTGGCGGGCAGGGACGGCAGCAGGGCCAGACATAGCGCCAAACTGCCGCGCAAACCCGTCACCTTGCCCATCACACGGCGGCGGCTTCGATCATCACGAACCCGCCGGTTTCACCCGTCAGCGGGCCATGTTCGGCGCTGGTCGGTTTGACCATCGCGTCCATCAAAATGGAAACGGGCGTCCAATAGGGGATGTACCATTCCTGATCGACTTCAAGGATCAGAACTGCGTCCTTTTCCGCGTCATATGCGCCGATCAGCGCGATGTGCGGGCCGTCCCAATCACCTGTCACGACGCCTTGGTTGAAATACACCAGCAGCGCGTTGTCGGCGCTGGCTTCATTCGCCGTCAGCATGGCGCGGACTTGTTCGGTCGTCTCTGGCGTGGCTTCGGCGGGGTGCAATGCGGTGACGGTGCGGTCCATGCCGGTCTTGGTCAGCGCCAGCTTGGTGTAGTCCACCAACTGCTGAAACATGACGCCGTCGCCGCCTTCGGCTGATAAGGCGGACCATGTGGCATCGTCCGTCAGCTCTAGCAGCGCTTGCTGCGTCATCACCATGTCTTCGGCATGTGGGGCAAGGCCGGTCAGCCCGTTCAGTGCGGCTGTCACGGTTGCGATGGAACAGGCAGAGGTGGTGAACTGCGGCTTCACGAATGGTGCAAAGGCCCAATAATCGGGGGCATCCGCGCTGCGCAAATAGGCGTTATCCGATGTGATCGGCACCGCGTTTGGCCCCAGCTTTGGCGCGGCATCCTGCGCGGCAAGCGGCGCAGCGAGCAGGATAAGAGGAAGAACCAGACGCATTGATGACCCTTTCACAACTGGCGATTCTACCAGCAGGCTAGACCTGCGGCATCGCACGCGGAAGCCAGATAATGGCAGCCAAAAATGAAGTTGAGGGAGGGGGTAGGTGCAGGTTTCTGTTGCCAGGTACCTGCGGACCCCGCCTACGGTCGCAAAACCGCAGGGCTTAAGGTTTCGATATTCCGCACAGCTTACGCTGCGAGGGCCATCGGTGCTTTGTTGTCATTTGCAACTAGCTTTTTTGTACCGATAACGGTGGTAACTCACCGAGCCAAAGCATAACCCCTTTAGACGTTCGTCGATCCTATTTCGTCCCCATCGCTGGCAAATGACCAGAGTGTTGGTGGAGACGCCGGGTACCGCCCCCGGGTCCGATCCGCTTATTACGAGCGCGTTTATGTCCATAGTCCCGAAGGACACCTTACAGATAGGGGCCTATGCGGGCGGTGGCAAGGGGCGCGGGTGACCTTTTGCCTACACGGCCTTCTGCAGCACCAGAAAGGTCATCATGCCCAGCGGCGGCAGCGCGTGCTGCGTCAGCACGGATAGGCGCGTATCCGACAGCACCGTCTGCATCCGGAAATCCGAATGCCAGCCCAGCAGGTTTTCAAGCGGGGCAAAGACCCGCTCGACCCCGGCCAGAAATCCTTTGTCGCGCTGGAAATGGTTCGCGATCACAACCTGCCCGCCGGGTTTGCACACGCGGGCGATCTCGGCCATCACGCGCTCTGGCTCTGGCACGACGGACAGCACATGCATGGCCGCAATCGTGTCAAAGCTGTTGTCAGGGAAATCCAGCGTGCGCGCATCCATCTGGCGCAGCTCTTTGACGTGGGACAGCCCTGCACCCGCGATGCGCGCCCGGGCCTTGGCCAGCATATCGGTGCTGTAATCAATCCCCGTGACGCTGACGCGGTCGTCATACAGCGGCAGCGCTAGGCCCGTGCCAACCCCGACTTCTAGCACGTCGCCGCCGCGTTCGCAGATATAGCCAACGGTGCGCTTGCGGCCAATCGTGGTCAGCGCGCCAAAGGTACGGTCATAGACAGGGGCCCAACGGGCATAGCTTTTTTCGACAGCAGAGATATCCATAATAATCCCATAAGCGCAGTTGAAAATCAGCCGGGGCGGCGCAAACTGCCCCAGACGACGCCGACGATATAAGCCGCGCACAGGGCGACCAAGGTAATCCAAGGATAGGTCAGCACGGCGGCGATCAGCACGACGGCCCCCAGCAAAACATAGCGGATATTGCCCGGCGCGATGCGCAGCGATTTAAACGATGACGTGCGAATGCCGCTGATCATCAAAAGCCCGATCGCCGCCATATAGACGCAAAGCAACGGGTCCGGCAGCAAGGCCGCGTCGGCAAAAGCGAAGGACGTGAACATCGGCAGCAAGACCAGCATCGCGCCCGCAGGCGACGGCACCCCGATGAAATCGTCAGAGGTTTTTACCGCATCCCCGGATTTCGCATCCACATTGAACCGCGCCAGCCGGAGCACACAGCAGACCGCAAAGATCAGCACCGCGATCCAGCCGATCTTGCGATAGTCCTGCAGCGCCCAGAAATAGAGCATCAACGGCGCGGCGACGCCGAAGTTGACGAAGTCGGCCAAGCTGTCCAGCTCTGCCCCGACCTTGGAGTGACTGCCCAGCATTCGCGCAAGGCGCCCGTCCACCCCGTCCAGCAAGGCGGCAAACAGCAGCAGCAAGGCGGCGGTCTTAAAGTCATGCTCGACCGCAGCCCGGATCGCCGACAGCCCGGCACCAATCGCCGTCAGCGTCAGCGCATTCGGCAACAGTTGCAGCAGGGCGACATCGCGGCGCGGGGCGCGGGCCATAACCTCAGGCCTTCAGATCGGCGATGACAGTTTCACCGGCGACCATCGTTTGGCCGATGGCGACCATCGGCTCCACGCCCTCCGGCAGATAGACATCAAGCCGAGAGCCGAAGCGGATCAGACCAAACCGTTCGCCCGGCGCCAGAACTTCGTTCGGCTTGGTGAAACAGACGATGCGCCGTGCCACAAGGCCAGCAATCTGCACAACGGCGATGTCGCGCCCGTCGGCCATCGTGATGCGGACAGAGTTCCGCTCGTTATCGACGCTGGCCTTATCAAGGGATGCGTTAAAGAACTTGCCGCGCCGGTACGCGATGGCCTGCACCGTGCCGCCCACAGGCGCGCGGTTCACGTGGCAGTTGAACACGTTCATAAACACGCTGACGCGGGTCAGGGGCGTGTCGGCCATGCCCAGCTCTGCTGGTGGAACAGCCGGTTCAATCAGGGAAATGATGCCGTCAGCGGGGCTGATCACAAGGTCAGGGCGGTCCGGCGTCACACGCTCTGGGTCGCGAAAGAAGTAATAGCACCAGACGGTCATCAACACGCCCAACCAGCCCAGCGGTTCCCAAATCACGAATAGGATCAAGGCGATCACCGCAAAGATCGCGACAAACTTGCGCCCCTCTGGATGCATCGGTTTGATGAAAGTGCTGGCCATGTCCATCGCGTCGCTCCTGCCCCTTAACGGTCGCATCCGTCATAGGGGCAGGGCGCGCGAACGCAAGGCGATTGACGCCCTGCGTCTATTTTTCGGGCAAAATCCCGCGCGGGCTAAAGCGCAAAATCAGCAGCAAAACAGTGCCCATCACCAAGAACCGCATCTGCGGCGCAGAATCGATCAGGCTTGCCTTCAGCGCGCTATCGGCATGCAGGGCAGAGGTCGCCCAGATCATCAGATCGGGGCCATATTCACCCACAGCCACCCAGAGCCACCAGATCAACATGCCCCCCAGCACAGAGCCGATGTTGTTGCCGGACCCGCCGACAATCACCATCACCCAGACCAGAAAGGTAAAGCGCAGCGGCTGATAGGCGGCAGGCGTCATCTGCCCGTCCAGCGTCGTCATCATCGCGCCCGCAAGGCCGCAAATGGCCGAGCCGATGATGAAGATCTGCAAATGCCGGCGGGTCACGTCCTTGCCCATCGCCTCTGCAGCGACTTCGTTATCGCGGATCGCGCGCATCATGCGGCCCCAAGGGCTGTGCAGCGCGCGCTGCGCCAGCAGCAGCAGCACAATCAGGAACACCGAAAACAGGCCCGCATACAGCAGCTTGACCGCCAGCGTTGATGCGGTGGTCGCATCAATGCCCAGATCATTTGCCGCCGTAACGAAGGCGGGGTCGACCTGCAAATCCGTCTCGTACGGGACAGGACGGGGCAGGCCGGTGACGTTCAACACGCCGCGCGACATCCAGTTTTCGTTCTTCAGGACAGCCACAATAATCTCGGCAATACCAAGGGTCGCGATGGCCAGATAGTCAGACCGCAGCCCTAGCGCCACCTTGCCAATCGCCCAAGCCGCACCCGCGGCAAGCAAGCCGCCGATGGGCCAAGCGATGATCGGCATCCACCACCAATCGCGGCCGGCGTCGCCGCCAAAGTTCAGACCGCCCAAATAGCCGGACAGCGACGGGTTCACGCTTTCAATGGCTGACACGCCGCCGTCGAACACGGTGCGAAAGGCGAAAAAGCCCGCGATGCTCAGCACGATCATCACCAGATTGCGCGTCCGGCCCTTGACCATACGCTTGTAAACCGTGACCAGCACGGCAATCGCCGCCGCCCCAATCGCAAGCCCCAGCAACACACGCCCGCCACCAGCGGCCCACGCCTCGGTCACCGGAGGCATCGTGATCAGAACAGAGGCAAGGCCACCAAGCGCGACAAAGCCCATGACGCCCACGTTAAACAGTCCCGCAAGGCCCCACTGCAGGTTCACCCCCAGCGCCATGATCGCGGAAATCAAGCCGTAGTTCAGGATGACCAGCGCAAGGTTCCAGTTATCCAAAAACCCGGTGCCCAGGATCAGCAGGGCAACGAAAACCGCAAAAAGGCTGGTACGCAGTGTATCGGTCATATGTTTTGCCCCTTGAACAGGCCGGTCGGTTTGAACAGCAACACGATCAGCAAGATCATGAAACTGACCGCGAATTTGTAGTCACCAGACAGCAGCTGCACCAGGCCATCCGGCCCCATCCCGTCCGGCAGCCAGTAGGTCAGCACCTTTTTCAGCGGATAGGTCACGGTGACTTCGGCAAAGGCGATCAGGAAACCGCCCGCAATCGCGCCCACCGGGTTGCCGATGCCGCCCACGATGGCCGCTGCGAATATCGGCAAAAGCAGCTGGAAATAGGTGAAGGCTTTGAACGACTTATCAAGGCCGTACAAAACGCCCGCAATCGTCGCCAGCGCCGCCACAATCAACCATGTGACGCGTACGACGCGGTCGGGGTCGATGCCGGACAGCAATGCCAGATCCTCGTTATCGGAAAAGGCACGCATGGATTTGCCAGTGCGGGTCTTGTTCAGAAACCAGAACAACGCCGCCACGGTAATGGCCGCCGTCACCAGCGTGATCGCCTGCGTGGTTTTGATCGCCAGACCTTCGTCCAGCCCGGTCCAGTCCTTGAACTGGCGGACCGTCATCAGGAAACGCGCACCATCAGCAAACTGAATATCGCGCACGCCGATAAAGACGCGGGTCAGCCCGTTCATCACGAACATCACACCCAGCGACACAATCACAAGGATCACCGGCTTGGCCTTTTGCTGGCGGTAGAACTTATAGATGAGCCAGTCGGTGCCCAGCACCAAAAGCCCGGTCGCCAAAATCCCCACCGGCATCGCCAGCAGCGCCGTCGGCAACGGCCCCAGCGTGATCCCCATCGCCACCAGCACCGCCGTCACCTTGATCGTGACCGCCGTGCCAAAGGCCATGGTGTCGCCATGGGCAAAGTTGGAAAACCGCAAGATCGCATAGACCAGCGTGACGCCAAGCGCGCCAATGGCAAGCTGCGCGCCATAAGCAAGGGCAGGGACGATGACGAAGTTGGTCAGGAACACCAGTCCGTTTAGAAATTCCATGGCTGGTCCTTGGTCAAATGGTCAAACATTGTCATCCCCCCAGAAAGCTGCGGCGAACCTCTGGGTTCGCAAGCAGCTCTTTCCCCGTCCCGGTATGGGCATTCGCGCCCTGTACCAGAACATAGGCTTTATCCGCAATTTCAAGCGCTTGCCGGGCGTTCTGTTCCACCATCAGGATCGGGATACCGGTGCGCGCAACCTCGATGATGCGGTCAAACAGCTCATCCATGACGATGGGGCTTACGCCAGCGGTCGGCTCGTCCAGCATCAGCACTTTCGGCTTGGTCATCAGCGCGCGGCCAACCGCGACCTGCTGGCGTTGACCGCCAGATAGCTCGCCTGCGGGTTGAAGGCGCTTTTCCTTCAGGATCGGAAACAGGTCATAGATCTGCGCCATCGTATCGCGAAAATCGTCGCGGCGGATAAAGGCACCCATCTCTAGGTTCTCTTCCACCGTCATCGACGTAAAGATGTTATGCGTCTGCGGGACAAAGCCCATGCCCTTGACCACCCGCTGCTGCGGGGACAGGGCCGTGATATCTTCGCCGTCCAGCATCACGCGGCCGGACCTGACATCCAGCATCCCGAACATCGCCTTCATCGCCGTGGACTTACCAGCGCCGTTGGGGCCGACAATGACCGCAATCTCACCCGGCTCGACCGCGATGGTGCAGCTGTGCAGGATGTCCGGCCCCTTGCCGTAACCACCCGTCATCGCATCGCCAATCAGAAACGGCGTGCCCGGCGCGGGGCTGCTTTGTCCAGACGTCACAGGTTGCGCCACGCCGCCACCCGATTTGGTGATCGAGCTATCATTATTTCCGCGATCATCCCGGTAAGGATTATCCGTCATGCCATATCCCCCATCCGGGTCTTCTTCTGGTCACAAATACCTTCGGGGGTGAATGCGCGCATGCGCAGAGGGGGCAGACAGCCCCCTGACACCGCCAGCAACAAACGTAGGTTTATCATACGGTTGCCACCTGATCTTTATTCTTCAGACCGGTGCCCAAATAGGCCTCGATCACCTGCTCGTTGGCCTTAATCTCGGCCAATGTGCCTTGCGCCAGAACCTTGCCTTCGGCCATACAGATCACTGGATCACACAGGCGTTCGATGAAATCCATGTCGTGCTCAATCACAACAAAAGTATAGCCGCGCTCTTTGTTCAGGCGAATGATCGCATCGCCGATGGTGTTCAGCAGCGTGCGGTTCACGCCAGCGCCAACCTCGTCCAGAAACACGATCTTAGCGTCGACCATCATGGTGCGGCCCAGTTCCAGCAGCTTTTTCTGCCCGCCAGAGATTTGACCCGCCTTATGGTCGGCCAGATGCGATACGGTCAGGAAATCAAGCACTTCGTCGGCCTTCGCCCTCAGCGCGCGTTCCTCGTCTGCGATCCGCTTGCGGCCAAACCAGGTGTTCCACAAGGTTTCGCCCGATTGCCCGCCCGGGACCATCATCAGGTTCTCGCGGCAGGACATCGACGGAAATTCATGGGCGATCTGAAACGTCCGCAGCAAACCGCGGTGGAACAGATCATGCGGCGCAAGGCCGGTGATATCGTGGCCCTGCATCGCCACGCGGCCAGACGTTGGTTGAAGAACGCCCGCGATCACGTTGAAAAGCGTGGTTTTTCCTGCGCCATTCGGACCGATCAGACCGGTGATAGAGCCCTCGGTGATGCTCAGGCTCGCCCCATCCACGGCGCGAAAACCACCAAAGGTTTTCACCAGATTTTCAACAACAATCATGCAGGTCCCCGGCGGCGCGGCATGGCCGCAGATATAACAAATGAAAACGGCGCGAGATTGCGCTCGCGCCGCAATAGTCCGCGTTTAGCGGTACTTAACGGTCTCGATTGCGCCGTCTTTGACTTCAATCTCGCGGAAGTTACCAGCGGATTCGCCAGAGCCGATCAGCTCGACTGCGGTCGCACCGACATAGTCGATATCTTCGCCCGCTTTCAGCAATTCGATCGCCTTGGCCAGCTCGCCCGGGAAAATCTCGGTGCCGGGTGCGTTGGCGACGTCCATGACCTTGTCCTTGAAGTCAGCCGACTGGTTGGACCCAGCAGCTTCCATTGCCAGCATGATCAATGCAGCGGCGTCATAGGACTCAGGCGCGTAAGCGCCGGTGCCGTCAAAGCCAGCCTCGGTTGCCATCGCCAGGAACGTTTCCGCGCCAGAGCTGTCAGTGCCGGGCAGCTGACCGAAAGAGCCGTTCAGCGCATCGCCGATGTCGTCAACCAACTGCTGGCCAACCATGCCGTCGGGCAGAACGAAGGTTTCAAACGCGCCGGTGTCGACAGCGTTCTGGATCACGCCTTTGCCGCCTTGGTCGGTGTAACCGGCCACGACCAGCGCTTCACCGCCAGCAGCAGCAAGTGCTGCGACTTCGGACGAATAATCGCCTTTACCATCTTCATGCGCTGCGGAAATTGTCACTTCGCCGCCAGCAGCCTCAAAGGACGCTTGAAACGCATCGGCCAGACCCTTGCCGTAGTCGTTGTTGGTATAGGTCACAGCGACGGATTTTACGCCGCGCTCAACCAGCACGTCGGTCATGACTTCGCCCTGACGCGCGTCGGACGGTGCCACGCGGAAGAACAGGCCGTCGTCTTCAGCAGCGGACAAAGCAGGCGATGTCGCGGAAGGCGAGATCATCACGATGCCATTGGGGCGTGCGACGTTCTGCAGAACCGCGCCGGTCACGCCGGAACAGTCAGCGCCCATGATCGCGTTGACCTTGTCGCCTGTGACCAGACCTTCGGCAGCGGCCGTTGCGGCACCAGCGTCAACGCAGGTGGAATCGGCGCGCACGACAGTGACAGTCGCGTTGTCCAACAGGGTGCCAGCAGCGTTGACTTCAGCAATCGCCAGCTCTGCGCCAGCAGCCATTGCGGGGGTGATGGATTCCAGCGGGCCGGTAAAGCCCAGCTCGATCCCGATTTTGACGTCGCCGGTGTGGGATTCGGCAAAGGCCGCGCCCGACATCAGTGCAGTGGCCGCAGTGGCCAACAACAATTTGTTCATCTTAACTCTCCCAGTTGGTTTTTTGTTCTGACGCGCAGATTAGCAGGCGTAAACAGATTGTGAAGCGGCCTTCGTGCGGGATTTGCGCAATTCACGCGGCGTTCGCCCTGCAAAAGGTTAAACCGGCGTGCGACCGCCGTGGCTGCCGCGTTCGCGGTAGGGCGTTGTGTCGTAATGGGCGCGGTAACACTTCGAGAAATGCGAGGGCGAGGCGAATCCGCAGGCCAGCGCCACGTTGATCACCGTCATATCCGTTTGCATCAACAGGTTACGCGCCTTGGACAGGCGCAGTTCCATGTAATAACGCTTGGGGCTGCGGGACAGATAACGGCGGAACAGCCGTTCCAGCTGGCGGGTCGACATGCCGACCTCTTGCGCCAAGGTGGCGGGGCTGATCGGGTCCTCGATATTGTTTTCCATCAGTTGGATCACGCGGGACAGTTTTGGGTGCCGCACGCCAATCCGGGTGGGAATCGACAACCGCTGGGTGTCTTGGTCTGTGCGGATCGACGAATAGATCAAGATATCGGCGACCGCATTGGCCAGATCCTCGCCGTGATCGTCGGCGACAATCTTTAACATAAGGTCAATCGAGGCCGTGCCGCCCGCCGTGGTAATCCGGTTACCGTCGATGACAAAGATCGACTTGGTCAGGTCAACGTCTTCGAATTCTTCAAGAAAGCTGTCCTGATTTTCCCAATGGATCGTCGCGCGTTTCCCGTTCAGCAAACCGGCGCGGGCCATGGTATAACCGGCGGTGCACAGGCCCGCGACGGTAATCCCGCGGCGTGCTTCTCTTCGCAGCCAATTCAACATCTTACGGGTCGTAGCTTCGGCAATATCAACGCCGCCGCACAGCATGACCGTGTCTTCGCGGTCCAGCTCGATCAGGTCGCTGTCCAGCTGAAAAGTGCAACCGTTCGAACAGGTCGCAGACACGCCGCCTTCGCCGACGATGGTCCAGTCATACAGCTTGCGTCCGGCGGTCCGGTTGGCAATGCGCAGGCTTTCGATGGCCGCGGAAAAGCACAGCATGGTGAACTGATCCAGCAGCACGAATACAAAGCGCCGCGGCGTGCCGCTGTGTCGAATATCAAGGATCTGGGGCGCGGCCTGCATGGTGTCTCCGGTAAGGTTAAGAAAACCCAAAAGGTTTCCCAGCGCCCCGGCAAGGGCCAATCGTCATCAGATCTGTTTTTCGCGACATATTATGACGCATTTGACCCCCAAAGGTTTCCAGATTTGCCATTGGCCCCGTGGCCTGTTGCGACTATAAGCGCCCCTCGCAATGCGAAGAGCAGGAGACGCACGATGACGGACTGGAAAAAATCGGACTGGCGCAACAAGCCGCGGGTTCAGATGCCTGATTATACCGACGCAGCCGCACTTGGCCTGGTCGAGGGGAAGCTGTCCAGTTATCCGCCGCTGGTTTTTGCGGGCGAAGCGCGCCGCCTGAAGGCGCATCTGGGCAAGGTCAGCCGGGGCGAAGCGTTCCTGCTGCAGGGCGGCGATTGCGCCGAGAGCTTCTCTGAGTTCAGCGCTGACGGCATCCGCGACACCTTTAAGGTGATGCTGCAGATGGCGATGGTTCTGACCTATGGTGCCAAGGTGCCTGTGGTGAAACTGGGACGGATGGCGGGCCAAATGGCCAAGCCGCGTTCCGCCCCGACCGAGGTTGTGGACGGCGTAGAGCTGCCCAGCTACCGCGGCGACATCATTAACGGGTTCGATTTCACCCCCGAATCCCGCATTCCCGATCCGGCGCGGATGGAACAGGCGTATCTGCAGGCAGCGGCCTCGCTGAACCTGCTGCGCGCATTCTCGACCGGTGGTTATGCGGACGTGCACAAGGTTCACGCCTGGACGCTGGGCTTTACCGATAAGCCAGAGGCTGAAAAGTACCGCGATCTGGCCAACCGGATCAGCGATACCCTCGACTTCATGGAAGCCGCCGGCCTGAGCACCGAGACCAATCACGAGCTGCAAACGGTCGAGTTCTACACCTCGCACGAAGCGCTGCTGCTGGAGTATGAAGAGGCGCTGACGCGTATCGACAGCACCTCTGGCAAGTGGCTGGCTGGCTCTGGTCACATGATCTGGATCGGCGATCGCACCCGTCAGCCCGACGGCGCGCATGTCGAATTCTGCAAAGGTGTGATGAACCCCATCGGTCTAAAGTGCGGTCCAAGCATGACGTCTGGCCACCTAAAGGCGCTGATGAACACGCTGAACCCGGAAAACGAGGCGGGCCGCCTGACCTTGATCGCGCGCTTCGGTGCCGGCCAAGTCGGTGATCACCTGCCGCGCCTGATTAAGGCCGTGGAAGAAGAGGGCGCAAAGGTCGTCTGGTCCTGCGATCCGATGCACGGCAACACGATCAAATCGTCGACCGGTTACAAGACCCGGCCATTCGAATCCGTGCTGCGCGAAGTCCGCGAATTCTTTGACATCCACAACGCCGAAGGCACCGTGCCCGGCGGCGTACATTTCGAGATGACCGGCAAAGACGTGACCGAATGCACCGGCGGCGTGCGCGCTGTGACAGACGAAGACCTGTCCAGCCGTTATCACACCGCTTGCGATCCGCGCCTGAATGCCAGCCAATCGCTGGAACTGGCGTTTCTGGTCGCAGAAGAGCTGGGCCAGCGCCGCGAGAAACTGGCGCAAGCCAAGGCGAGCTAATCTTGCTTCCATAGAACTGAAAAAGGCACCCTGCGGGGTGCCTTTTTTGTTTGCGCTGCGGAAATGTGAAAAGGAGTTTTGGAAATATCTAAAGTAAGAAAGCGGGCTTTGGTAAGTACGGCGGGTGCTTACGTCAAAGTCAGTCTAATTTCAAAAGACGTCCCGCTTAGGCCGTGACCTGTTTGCAAACAGAGCATTGCTGATACGAATCGACCCCAGAATCCACGACGACAGGACTGCAAAGCCCCTTCTTTCCGCATTTTGTGCAGGTATGTTCGTAAACTTGCTTGAGCCCGCTGAGCCCGGCAATACGGCTCGAACCTGACCACTCGTGCTTACACGATGAAAACAGTCCCATGGTGCCCTCAAATATAATTTGGCGTTAAAGCCATCAATGAATTGAATTTTTCGATGCGACGTAAAGAAAATAATGAAAACGTAGGCTTTAATGCGTGCCGCGAGTGACGTTCAATTCAGCAACAGCCACGTGCTGAATTGCAAATATCGACCACAACCACAAGGTGTATTTCGGCGAATTAGCGGCTGCAGGCGTTTTATCATCTGCACCTACAACGCTTGGTTTTGCCCGACCGCAAACAGGCGCTAAGGCCCGAAAGCGGTCGATTTTCATCGCAGGCTGGCCTTACCCGTTGTCGACCACCAGCCGTAAACTAGGCTTGTCCGTTGGAATAGGACGGGCGCGGATGCCGCGGCGTTCGACGAAAGGCAGGTTCAGCGTGTCGTGACGCAGCACAGCATCGCCAGCGATATCAAAGCGATAGGGGCGATTGCTGAGCGGGCCAGCCGCGACCAGCGCACCCATCATGCGCGTGACCTGACCCTGCGCGTCCATCATCGGCAGCAGCAGCAGCTCTGCCTGCATCGGTTTGCGGCCCAAACCGCGTGATGCGGTCATCGGCAGGCCAACGATTGCGGGGCCGTCAAAGGCAGTGTCGACGATATCCATAACGGTATCGCGCGCGGCGGCGCTAAAGAATGATCCGAACGACATGCCGCGCGGGTCCATCCGCAGCAGATCATGCAGCCGCTGGCCAGCGACCCGGATGCGCACCGCGCCGGGTGCCGTGCGGTGCAATAGGAACGCATGAGGCAGCGCATTGTGCAGGGCGTGCGGGTCAAGCTGCGCATGCGACGGGACGATCTCTCCGCTACAAATCTGACGCCAATCGTCTTCCAGCAACTTCAGCACAGCGCGCTCTGCCTCTGGCAGGCGATGGCCGGGGGCCGCGGCCTGCGTGTGGATGCGGGACGATGTGTTGCGGCGGGGCAAGTCGATGACGTTGAACATAGAACTCTCTTTCATATTGTGACCCGGTCCGTGCGGCTGATGCGGCGGGTGGACGATGTCGTTAAGAGAATATTAAACTTTGAACTAAGCAAAATCACTTAAGAAAGTCTTAACGGGTTAATCTGCTCAAGGCGCCGCCCACCTCTTGCCCCGGCGGCTGGAATTCTCTTAGGTGGGACGGTGTAATCAGGGATAGTGCAATGACCCATTCGATGACGGCTTATGCCAGCCGCACCGGCCAGTCCGATACCGCCAGCTGGCACTGGGATCTGCGCAGTGTGAACGGGCGCGGTCTGGATATCCGCACGCGCCTGCCGGACGGCATGGACAAGCTGGACCAGACCCTGCGCACAGCGCTGGGAAAGGCGCTGCATCGGGGCACCGTGACCGTGACCCTAAAGGTGACGCGCATCGATGGCGCGGCTGCGCTGAACATCGACGAGGCGCAGCTTGACCGCGTCCTGCAAGCCCTTGATCTGGTACAAGAACGCGCCTTTGCTGCGGGTGTGACGCTGGGCCAGCCGACGGCGGCTGACGTGCTATCGGCGCGGGGTGTTTTGGGGCAGGCGGCATCGGCCAATAGCGATCCGGACCTGCACGCGGCGCTGACCACCGACATTGGTCCGTTGCTGGCGGATTTCACCGCAATGCGCGCCCATGAAGGGGCCGCGCTGCAGCACATCATCGCCGACCAATTGGACCGCACCCGCGCGCTGATCGACCAAGCACATGCGCTGGCCGAGGCGCGTAAGCCCAAGGTCCGGACCGCCCTGCGCGATGCCTACGCCAAGATCATGGAAGTCACCGCCGCCGACGATGCGCGGCTGGTGCAGGAACTGGCACTGCTGGCCACTAAGCAGGACGTGACCGAAGAGCTTGACCGCCTGAAAGCGCATGTCGCCGCCGCTTGGGACATCATCGAAGACGACGGCCCCGCTGGCCGCCGCCTTGATTTTCTGGCGCAAGAGTTCAACCGAGAGGTCAATACGCTCTGCGCCAAGTCGCAGGACGTGGAGCTGACGCAGGTTGGCCTTGCGCTGAAACTGGTCGTAGACCAGATGCGCGAACAGATTCAAAACGTGGAGTAACCCCTTGGCAAGACGCGGCCTTTTAGTGATCCTGTCGTCGCCGTCCGGCGCTGGCAAATCGACCTTGGCGAAACGCCTGATGGCCTGGGATGACACGCTGTCCTTTTCCGTCTCGGCCACGACCCGCGCACCGCGGGCAGGCGAAGTGGATGGCACCGACTATCATTTCGTAGACGAGCCGGCCTTTCGCAAACTCGTCGATGATCGCGGCATGCTGGAACATGCCCGGGTGTTCGGCAACTACTACGGCAGCCCCAAAGCGCCCGTGCAAAAGGCGATCGAGGCGGGGCGCGATGTGCTGTTCGACGTCGACTGGCAAGGCGCGCAGCAGATCAGCAACTCCGACCTGCAAGACGCTGTTTTGTCGATCTTTATCCTGCCACCGTCGATCACCGAACTGCACCGTCGCCTTGTCGGGCGCGGGCAGGATGACGCAGAAACCATCACCAAGCGGATGCAGAAAAGCTGGGACGAGATCAGCCATTGGGACGGTTACGACTATGTCCTTGTGAACGATGATCTGGACGCGACCGAAGACAAACTGCGCACCATCATCAGCGCCGAACGTCTGCGCCGCGCGCAGCAACCCGACCTGCTGGACCACGTCCGGACCCTGCAAAGCGAATTTGAGGAGCGCGGCGAATGACGATCTATGCCCTAGGCGAACTGACACCGTCGCTGGCCGATGACGCTTGGGTTGCCCCCAATGCGCAAGTCATGGGCCGCGTGCGGCTAGAGCCGGGCAGTAGCGTTTGGTTCGGTGCCGTGCTGCGCGGCGATAACGAGCTGATACAGGTCGGCGCTGGCAGCAACATTCAGGAAAACTGCGTGCTGCACACCGACATGGGCTTTCCGCTGACCATTGGCGCCGGCTGCACCATTGGCCACAAGGCGATGCTGCACGGCTGCACCATTGGCGCGAACAGCCTGATCGGCATGGGCGCGACGGTGCTGAACGGCGCGGTGATTGGCGAAAACTGCCTGATTGGCGCAGGCGCGCTGATCACCGAAGGCAAAGTCATCCCCGACGGCAGCCTTGTGATGGGCGCGCCGGGCAAGGTGGTGCGCGACCTTGACCAGCGGGCGATTGACGGCCTGCGTGCGTCTGCCATTCATTACAGCGAAAATGCGGCGCGTTTTGCCCGCGATTTGAAAGAAATCTGATGAAAGCCCCTTTGAAGTCTATCGTCCGCCGCACCGGCTGGCCGACGTCCGTGTCGCGTCCTGTTGTGACGCCGCTGCAGCCGTCTGTCGTGTACAGCAGCCCCGATCCCGACGCGCTGGATGCGCAATATGCGGACGCATCTGGCTACACCTATGCGCGTGAAGGACATCCTAACGCCGAAGTGCTGGCCGAAAAAATCGACATGCTTGAAGGCGTCGATCCGGCGTCCGGCGGCGGGATCATCACCGGCTCTGGCATGTCGGCGATTGGCGCGGTGTTTCTGGGCCTGCTGAAGGCGGGCGATCACGTGCTGGGCGGCGATCAGCTGTATGGCCGCAGCCTGCGTCTGATGGCGCAAGACCTGCCGCGCTTGGGGATCGAGACATCCTTGGCCGATCCCACGGATGCAAACGCGATGGAGGCGGCGATCCGTCCCAACACCCGCATGATCCTTGTCGAGGTGGTGTCCAACCCCACCATCCGCGTCGCGGATATGGAAGGCATCATCGCCATGGCCAAGGCGCGCGGCATTCTGGTCGTGGTCGACAACACCTTTACGACGCCCGCTGCATACCTGCCGCTGGCCGCTGGCGCGGATATTACCGTGCATTCGGTGACAAAGCTGCTGGCCGGCCATTCGGACGCCACGCTGGGTTATGTCGCAACGCAAGACCCGGACCTGCGCCGCCAGATCAATGATGCCAATGTCACATGGGGCCTGACGCCCAGCCCGTTCGATTGCTGGCTGGCGGAACGCGGACTGCATTCGTTCCACCTGCGCCACCGCGCGGCGCAGGATAACGCGCGCAGGCTGGCCGATGCGTTGGCGGATATGCCGGGCGTGGCAAAGGTGCTGTATCCGACCCGCAGCGATCACCCGGACCACAACCGCGCTGTGGCGCTGCTGGGCGGGCAGGGCGGCAATATGGTGTCCTTTGCCCTGCATGGCGGGCGCGAGGCGGCGAACCTGCTGACCCGCGCGGCCCCTGATATCGCCTTTGCCCCAACGCTGGGCGACATCGGCACCACGCTGTCGCACCCGCCGTCGTCGTCGCACCGCGGCCTGACGCCAGAAGGCCGCGCCGCGCTGGGGATCACCGAAGGGTTTTTCCGCGTGTCCGTCGGGGTAGAGGACGCGGATCTGCTGATCAGCGAACTTGGCGCCGCCGTCGCCGCCGCCAGCAAAGGCGCGTAAGGCCCGACCATGCCCATGAGTGCCGCCACCATCCCCGTGTCCGCTCTGCCGTTTCCGGTGATGCTGATTGACGAAAACCAGATCGTCGCAGGGCTTAGCCCGGCGCTGGCGGCAGTGCTGGGCGAACACATCAAGGGGCGGCATTTCATCAGCGCGCTGCGTCAGCCTGTGACGCTCGAGGCGATTGAAACCGCGATGCGCACGGGCCAAGCGGTGCAGACGCGCTGGCTGGGCCGGGACGGGGCGCGGGATACGACTTGGGCGGTGCATGTGATTCCCGACGCGGGGCGTATCGTTCTGACGTTCGAGGATCGCACCGCCGCCGAAGAGGTCAGCCAGTTCCGCCGCGATTTCGTGGCCAACGTCAGCCACGAATTGCGCACGCCTTTGACCGCCTTGCAGGGCTTTATCGAAACCCTGCGCGGCGCCGCCCGCAATGACGCCGCCGCCCGCGAGCGGTTCCTTGGCATTATGGAGCGGGAAAGCGCGCGGATGACCCAGTTGGTCGATGACCTGCTGTCGCTGTCGCGCGTGGAAGAAGGCGAGCGTCAACGTCCGATTCAGGCCATCGCCATTGGCGCACTGGTGGCCGCGACACTGGCAGATCTGGAACCGGTGATTGCAGCGGCGCAGGTGAAAGTAACCTTGACCGATGACACCGCTGGGGCCAGCGTGTTGGGCGATACCAACCAGCTGCGGCAGGTCTTTGGCAACCTGATCGAAAACGCTGTGAAATATGGCGGCACGGGCGGCACCCTGACGGTCACGCTGGATGCGCCGGCCCAGCATAATGCGCTGCATGCCAAAGGCATCGCTGTGCATGTGCAGGACCGGGGCCCGGGAATCGCCCAGCACCACATTCCGCGCCTGACAGAGCGATTCTACCGCGTCGATACGCACCGCAGCCGGGCGCTTGGCGGCACCGGTCTTGGCCTTGCGATTGTGAAACACATTATTAATCGCCACCGGGGCCGGTTGCTGATTAAAAGCGCTTTGGGGCAGGGCACGACGTTCACTGTCATACTGCCACAGTCATAACCCGCTGATTCCTTAACGATTTGTGAATTTCATCCCCCTGCGCTTGCGGGGCTGACTAGATATGCGCATGCCGAAATGCCCATACACTATATAGCTGACGAAACGTCAGCTTTCCGGCTGTCATATAACTTTTACAATAGTGTCACAAAAGCGTAGTCGCCGGGTCCTAGGTGATCGGCAGCGGCTGCGCAAAAAGGTGCAGCCCATGAAGTTTGACAGGAGCAACAAATGTCTTTCATGAAAATCGCGACCTCTGCCTTTGCGATCACTGCCGTCACTGCCACTGCTGGCGTCGCCCAGTCCCGCGATAACGTACAGATTGCCGGTTCCTCCACCGTGCTGCCCTATGCCACCATCGTTGCCGAAGCATTTGGCGAAAACTTTGATTTCCCGACACCCGTTGTCGAAGGCGGCGGCTCTGGCGCTGGCCGCAAAGCGCTGTGCGAAGGCGTGGGCGAAAACACCATCGACATCGCCAACAGCTCCTCTCGGATCAAGCAGTCGGACATCGACACCTGCACCGCAAACGGCGTGACCGAAGTCATGGAAGTCCGTTTCGGCTATGACGGTATCGTTTTTGCCTCCGACATCAACGGCCCGGCTTTCGCTTTCACGCCGTCCGATTGGTATAACGCACTGGCCGCTCAGGTCATGGTTGATGGCGCACTGGTTGCGAACCCCAACGCTGCATGGTCCGACGTGAACGCCGAGCTGCCCGCGCAGGACATCCTGGCCTTCATCCCCGGCACCAAGCACGGCACCCGTGAAGTGTTCGACGAAAAGGTCATCGCGGCTGGCTGTGAAGCCACTGGCGCTGCCGCAGCGTTTGAGGCTGCTGGCGACGAAGACGGCTGCAACATGCTGCGCACCGACGGCGTGTCCGTGGACATCGACGGCGACTACACCGAAACACTGGCCCGTCTGGCGGCCAACCCCGAAGCTGTCGGCGTGTTCGGTCTGTCCTTCTACGAGAACAACACCGACAAGTTGCAGGTCGCAACGATGGACGGCGTTGTCCCAACGACCGAATCTGTAGCATCCGGCGACTACCCTGTGTCCCGTCCGCTGTACTTTTACGTCAAGAACGCACACCTGGGCGTGATCCCCGGCCTGAAGGAATACGTCGAATTCTTCGTGTCCGATGACATGGCTGGCCCCGATGGCCCGCTGGCGGCCTACGGTCTGGTGTCCGATCCAGAGCTGGCCATGGTTCAGGAAATGGTCGCAGCTGAGACCCCAATGGGTCCGCTGGAATAATCTAACGAAACCTGCGGGCGCTGCCACATCTGGCGGCGCCCGTTTTTCTGCCTAACGAATGGAACAGCCATGAGCGCCGGTCTTGTCTTTCTTATCGTCGTCCTGATCGCCTTTGCTGGCTTTGTCGTGGGACGGCGCCGCGCACTGGCCACTGCAGGGGGCGACCCGCGCAAGCTGCATTCGCTGCCCGGCTATTACGGGCAAACCGTCTTTATTTTCGCTGCCGCCCCCGCCTTGCTGTTGCTGGTGGTCTGGATGCTGGCGCAACCTTTTTATGTTGAAAACCGCACCTCTGGTCTGATTGACACCGCTGATATCGCAGCGGGCAGTTCGCGCGATCTGGTGATGGCCGATGTGCGCCGCATTTCAGGCGGCATCGACACGCTGGTCGCCATCGGCGGCCAAAGCGAGGCGGACATCGCTGCCATGGACGCGCAGGAAGTCGACGTGCGCAAGCTGCTGGCCGGTGTCGGCGTGGCGCTGGGATCGGACGTGAACCGCAGCGTGTTCGAGGCCGCCAAAAGCTATCGCGGCACCACCGATACGATGAACCTGATCCGCACGGTGCTGGTGATTATCGCCAGTCTGGCCGGGGCGGCTTATGCCTATACCCGCATCAACCCGGAATACCGCGCCCGCAACGTGTCGGAATACGCGATCAAGCTGCTGCTGATCGCCTGTTCCAGCATCGCGATCCTGACGACCGTGGGCATCGTGCTGTCGCTGGTGTTCGAGACCTATCACTTCTTTCAGCTGTATCCGGCGAAAGACTTCTTTTTCTCCATGACGTGGAACCCGCAGTTCCGCGGCGGCTCTGACCTTGGCATCCTGCCGCTGCTGTGGGGCACGCTGTACGTGTCCTTTATCGCGCTGCTGTTTGCCGTGCCGATTGGCCTGATGGCGGCGATCTATACCGCCGAATACGCAAGCCCGTTGGTGCGGTCCTTTGTGAAACCCGCGATCGAGGTACTGGCCGGTATCCCGACCATCGTCTACGGTCTGTTCGCCCTTGTCACCGTCGGCCCCTTGCTGCGCGATTACTTTGCGCAGCCCTTGGGCCTTGGCAATTCGTCCTCTTCCGTCATGACCGCTGGCGTCGTCATGGGCATCATGCTGATCCCCTTCGTGTCGTCGCTGTCCGATGACGTCATCAACGCCGTGCCGCAGGCGATGCGTGACGGATCGTCGGGGCTGGGCGCGACCCATTCGGAAACTGTGCGCAAGGTGATCCTGCCTGCCGCGCTGCCCGGCATCGTCGGTGCGATCCTGCTGGCCGCCAGCCGCGCCATTGGCGAGACGATGATCGTCGTGCTGGGGGCAGGGGCCGCGGCCAAGATCAGCGCCAACCCATTCGAGGCGATGACAACCATCACCGTGAAAATCGTCAGCCAGCTGACCGGCGATACGGAATTTGCATCCCCTGAAACCCTTGTTGCCTTTGCCCTTGGCCTGTCGCTGTTCGTCGTGACGCTGGGGCTGAATATCATCGCACTGGTTATCGTGCGCAAATACCGGGAGCAGTACGAATGACCGACCTGAACACCACAGGCGCGGCCCCCGGCCCGCGCAAGAAAACATCGCTGATGGTGCAAGACGCCCGCACCAAGAAACGCAACGCCGCTGAAAAACGCTTTCGCCTTTATGGCGTGCTGGCCATCGGGATCGCGGTGCTCGCGCTGGTGACTTTGCTGGCCTCTGTGCTGATCAACGGCTCGTCCGCGTTCCGCCAGACGTTCATCACGATGGACATCTATCTGGACCCCGCCAAGCTGGACAAAAAAGGCACCGGCGCGATCGAGGATATCGCCAAGGTATCGACCTTTGGCTACGCGCCGCTGATCCAACAGGCGTTCGAGACGGTGTTCGAGAAAGACAACATCGGCGTCGAAGGCATGACACCCAAGACCGCGGCAGAGCTGATCTCTCCCGAAGGGTCGGCCCAGCTGCGCCGCTATGTTTTGGCCAACCCAGAGGAAATCGGCGACACCGTGTCGTTTGACTTCCTCGCTGGCGGGCGCATCGACGGCTATTTCAAAGGCCGCGTGACCATGGCCTCGGCCGAGCTGGACAGCAACGTGACGCCAGAGCAGTTGCAACTGGCTGACCAGCTCAAAGACGCGGGCGTGCTGCGCACCAAGTTCAACTGGGACTTTCTGACCAACGCCGACGCATCGGAAAACCGGCCCGAGGCGGCAGGTCTTGGCGTCGCGATCATCGGCTCGCTTTACATGATGATGGTCGTGCTGGTTCTAGCCCTACCCATCGGCGTCGCGGCCAGTATCTACCTAGAGGAATTCGCGCCCAAGAACCGCTGGACCGATATCATCGAGGTCAACATCGCCAACCTTGCCGCTGTGCCATCGATTGTGTTCGGTATCCTTGGCCTTGCGATTTTCATCAACTTTGCAGGCCTGCCCAAATCCGCGCCCATCGTGGGCGGCCTTGTGCTGACCCTGATGACGCTGCCGACGATTATCATCGCAACGCGGGCCTCGCTGAAATCCGTGCCGCCGTCGATCCGCTCTGCCGCGCTTGGCATTGGCGCGTCCAAGATGCAGACCGTGTTCCACCACGTCCTGCCCTTGGCGCTGCCCGGTATCCTGACCGGCACGATCCTTGGTCTGGCGCAGGCGCTGGGTGAAACCGCGCCCTTGCTGCTGATCGGCATGGTTGCCTTCGTGCGCGACTTCCCGGGTGCGCCGCCAGAGGGTCTGTTCGACCCCGCCGCGGCCCTGCCGGTGCAGGTCTACAACTGGACGCAGCGCGCTGACCCCGCCTTTGTCGAACGTGCGCAGGGGGCCATCATCACGTTGTTGGTGTTCTTGCTGATTATGAATACGGTGGCGATCATTCTGCGCCGCCGCTTTGAACGCCGCTGGTAAGGGTGCTGAAATGGAAGATATGTATCATATGGATAGGGCCATGACCGGAACCCAAGACATCAAAATCTCTGCCCGCGACGTGAACGTATATTATGGCGAAAAGCATGCCATCAAAAACGTCAGCGTGGAAATTGCAGACAAGACCGTCACCGCCTTTATCGGCCCGTCGGGCTGCGGCAAATCAACGTTCTTGCGGTGCATCAACCGCATGAACGACACTATCGACATCGCCCGCGTGACCGGCAACATCCTGATCGACGGCGAAGACATCACTGATCCTCGCGTCGATCCCGTGCAGCTGCGCGCCAAGGTCGGCATGGTGTTTCAAAAACCGAACCCGTTCCCCAAGTCGATCTATGACAACGTGGCCTACGGTCCGAAAATCCACGGCATGTCCCGCAACAAGACCGACCTGGACGAAATCGTAGAGCGCGCCCTGCGCCGCGGCGCCATCTGGGAAGAGGTCAAGGACCGCCTGCATGAACCCGGCACCGGATTGTCCGGCGGCCAGCAGCAGCGTCTGTGCATCGCCCGCGCTGTGGCGACCGAACCCGAAGTGCTGCTGATGGACGAGCCTTGCTCTGCCCTTGACCCCATCGCTACTGCGCAGGTCGAGGAATTGATCGACGAGCTGCGCCAGAACTATTCCGTCGTCATCGTCACGCACTCGATGCAGCAGGCGGCGCGCGTCAGCCAAAAGACCGCGTTCTTCCACCTTGGCGACATGGTGGAATACGGCGAAACCGACAAGATTTTCACCAACCCAGAAGACCCCCGCACCGAGAGCTATATCTCGGGCCGGATCGGGTAAGGAGCGGCTGACATGCACGAACAACACATCTCCTCGGCGTATGATCGCGATTTGGATGCGATCACCACGCTGATCCTGAAAATGGGCGGGCTGGTCGAGGACGCGATCCTGCAGGCTGCCGAAAGCCTTGCCACGCGCGATCTGGAACTGGCGCAAAAGGTCCGCGCCGGTGACAAGGTCATCGACGCGCTAGAGCTGGAAATCAGCGAAGCCGCTGCCCGCACAATCGCGCTGCGCGCCCCTGTGTCCAAAGACCTGCGCTCGCTGCTTACCGTGCTGCGTCTGGCGGCATCGCTGGAACGCATTGGCGATTACGCGAAAAACATGGCCAAGCGGACGTCCGTTCTTGTCGACATGTCGCCCATCGCTGGGGCAGAGGCGTCCTTGCGCCGCATGGCCCGCGAAGTGCAGGGCATGCTGAAAGACACCCTTGATGCCTACGTCAAAGGCGACGTGCAGATGGCCGAGGATGTGCGCCAGCACGACCAAGACGTTGACCAGATGTACAACGCCCTGTTCCGCGAATTCCTGACCTTTATGATGGAAGACCCGCGCAACATCACGGCCTGTATGCACCTGCATTTCATGGCGAAAAACATCGAACGCATGGGCGATCTGACCACCAATATGGCAGAGCAGGTGATCTATCTGATCACCGGCGAAATGCCCGAAGAGGCGCGCCCGAAAAGCGACAAAACCGCCTATATGACTCACCCGGAGTGAACAGATGGCATCCCAACCCCACGTTCTGATCGTCGAAGACGAAGAAGCGCAACGCGAGGTTTTAGCCTATAACCTAGAGGCCGAAGGCTTTCGCGTCACCCGCGCCGAAGACGGTGAAGAGGGGCTTTTGATAGTCTCGGAGGATCCGCCAGATGTGATCGTGCTGGACTGGATGCTGCCCCGCGTGACGGGCATCGAAGTGTGCCGCAGGCTCAAGGTCGACCCCGCCACACGCGGCATTGCGATCATCATGCTGTCGGCGCGGTCCGAAGAGGTCGACAAGGTGCGCGGCTTGGAAACGGGCGCGGACGATTATGTCACCAAGCCCTATTCCGTGACCGAACTGATGGCCCGCGTGCGCAGCCAGCTGCGCCGCGTGCGGCCAACGACTGTGGGGCAGGTGCTGGCGTTTGACGACATCCTGCTGGACGCCGAAACTCACCGCGTCAGCCGCGATGGCAGTGCGCTAAAACTCGGCCCGACAGAATTTCGCCTGCTGTCCACCTTTATGGAAAAGCCGGGCCGGGTGTGGTCGCGGGACCAACTGCTGGACCGGGTCTGGGGCCGTGATATCTATGTCGACACCCGCACCGTCGATGTGCACGTCGGGCGCCTGCGAAAGGCGCTTACTGCCTGCGGCGGCAGCGATCCTGTGCGCACGGTGCGCGGCGCGGGCTACGCGCTCGGATAATCGTTGCCAGAACGGGCAGGGCGGGATCATAGTAATCTATGACTCACCCGAACCCCGCCTTTGACGCTGCCGAATACGCGGACCGCTTGGGCCGCGTGCGGGCAGCAATGGACCGCGCCGGTCTGGACGTCCTTTTCATCACCGACCCCAGCAACTTGGGCTGGCTGACCGGCTATGACGGCTGGTCGTTCTATGTGCATCAAGGCGTCTTGGTCGGCCCTGACGGGCCGCCGCGTTGGTGGGGCCGCGGCATGGACGCCGCAGGCGCGCTGCGCACCGTCTGGATGCCGGACACAGCGATCCACGGCTACGACGATAGCTATGTGCAGAACCCGGACAAACACGCGATGCTGGACCTTTGCGCGCTGATCAAAGCCTGCGGCTGGGATCGCGCTCGCGTTGGGTTTGAATTCGACAATTATTACTTTACCGCAGCGGCTTACAAGACGATCTTAAACCACTTACCCCATGTGGACGCGGTCGATGCCACCGCCCTTGTGAACTGGTGCCGCGCCGTTAAATCACCGACAGAGGTCACCTATCTGCGCCGCGCGGGCGCTATCGTGACCCGGATGCATCAGCACATCGCAGAGGTGGCAGAGGCGGGCATGCCGAAAAACATGCTGGTCGCACAGATCATGGCAACCGGGATTGAAGGCGCCGACGGCCACTGGGGCGACTACCCGGCGATCGTGCCAATGGCACCGTCCGGGCGTGATGCGACTGCGCCGCACCTGACATGGGACGACAGCCCGCTGCTGCGCGATGTGCCGACCTTCTTTGAGATTGCAGGCGCTTACAGGCGCTACCAGTGCCCGCAGTCGCGGACCTTGTTCCTTGGCCATGTGCCCGACACGTATCGCAAGGCCGAAGCCGCCGTCGCGGATGCAACGCAGGCCGTCCTTGGCATGGCCGCCCCCGGTCTGCGCTGCGAGGATTTGGCCCGCGTGTTTAACGGCACGCTTGCCCAGCACGGTTTTCACAAAGACAGCCGCGTCGGCTATGCCATCGGCATGTCCTATCCGCCGGACTGGGGAGAGCGCACCATGTCCCTGCGTGCGGGCGATAAGACAGCTTTAAAGGCGGGCATGACGTTTCATTTCATGCCCGCGCTGTGGCTTGATGACGGCGGGATCGAGATGACAGAGCCGATCCTGATCACGGGCACCGGGTGCGAACGTCTGACGACGACGCCGCCCGGCTTGGTAGTCAAACCTTAGTCAGGCTCGCGTTAGTCTGCCCAAGGCCCGTGAAAGCCTTTGCCCTCGCGGTCCAGACGCTCGAACCCGTGACGACCAAAGTAGTCGCGCTGGCCTTGCAGCATGTTCGCCGTGCCGCGGTGGGTGCGCATGGTGTCGAAATACGCAAGGCCTGATGACAGCGCGGGAACCGCCAGACCATGCAGCGCAGCCTGCGCAACAACAGCGCGCAATGCGCCATGCGTTGCCTTAAGGTTGCCTGCGAAGGTACTGGCAAACATCAGATTTTTGTCTGGATCTTCGGAAAGGGCCGTCGCCATATCGTCCAGCATCACCGACCGGATAATGCAGCCAGCACGCCAGACCTTGGCGATTTCTGGCAGCGGTAGGTTCCAGCCAAACTGCTCTGACGCGCCGCTGATCATGGTAAAGCCCTGCGCGTAGCAGATGATTTTGCCGGCGATCAGCGCCTGTTCCAGCTGGTCGACTGTCAAAGCACCGTTCAGCGCCTGCGGGGCGCCGCCAAAGATGTCTTCGCCCGTCTGCCGCAGATCGCGCGCGGCGGACAGATTGCGGGCGGCGACGGCAGCCTCGATCGCGGGGACGGGGGCACCAAGGTGCTGCGCCTCGATCGCGGTCCAGCGGCCGGTGCCTTTTTGGCCAGCGGCATCGGTGATGATATCCAGCAACGGGCAGCCGGTGTCCGTGTCCTTGGCCTCTGCCACGCGGGCCGAGATTTCGATCAGGTAAGACGCCAGCGGGCCAGCATTCCAGCGGTCAAAGACGGCGGCGATGGCGGCGTTGTCTAGCCCCATACCATCGCGCAGGATGCCATAAACCTCTGCAATCATTTGCATATCGGCATATTCGATACCGTTGTGCACAGCTTTGACGAAGTGGCCTGCGCCTTGCTCGCCCATCCAGGTGGCGCAGGGTGTGCCGTCGTGCTTGGCGGAAATCGCGGTCAGGATATGGGCGACCCGGTCCCAAGACGCCTTGTTGCCGCCGCCCATGATCGACGGGCCAAAGCGCGCGCCTTCTTCACCCCCCGACACGCCGATGCCAAGGAAGGGCTTATCGCCTGCCGCCTCGGCCCGGCGGTTGGTGTCGTGAAAATTGGCGTTGCCAGCGTCGATGATCAGGTCGTTGTCATCCAGCAGCGGGCGCAGCGCCGCGATCTGTTGGTCAACAGCCTCGCCAGCAGGCACCATCAGGATAATCGCGCGGGGGGATTTCAAGCTGGCGACGAAGTCTTCCAGCGTTTCAGTCGCGGTAATGCGCGGGGCCAGATCGCCAGCGGTGGCTTTGAAATCCTGCGTAACGCGCGCGGTACGGTTGTAAACGGCGATGTCGAATCCGTTGTCCGCGATGTTCAGCGCAAGCGCCGCGCCCATCGTACCAAGCCCCAAAAGGCCGATTTCACTCTTGCTCATGTACCGCTCCAATCCAATGTTGCGGTGGGTTTACCGCGCGGGGGGCGGGGAAACAATATCGCAAGGGTTGCCCCCGGCCAGCAGCGGCATAAGGTGCAGGTCCACGCCAATCAGAGGGCCCGGATGACCACGCCGCATATCACGATTGCGCAGCTGCGCGCACAGGCCGGAAGCCGAGCGTTTCAGTCAGGCTGGCACCTGATTGACCAGCCGATGATCGACGCCTTTGCCGCGCTGACAAAGGACCATCAGTTCATTCATACCGACCCAGAACGCGCCAAGGACGGCCCCTTTGGCACCACGGTCGCGCATGGGTTTCTGACGCTGTCGTTACTTAGCGTCATGGCCGAACAGGCGCTGCCGCCGCTTGCCGGACTGCGGCTTAGCATCAACTATGGGTTTGATCGGCTGCGGTTTATTGCGCCAGTGCCCGCAGGAAGCGAGGTGCGCGCAGATTTGCAGGTGCAGGCGGTCGACACGGACAAGCCGGGGCAGGTCAAGGTGACGTGGGATGTGCAGGTCAGCATCCGGGGCCAAGACAAGCCCGCGCTTGTCGCGCAGTGGATACATCTGCATCTGGTCGATGCGGAATAGTGTAAATATGACAATGGGATGGAGCATGTTATGGACCTAGGGATCAGCGACCGCGCCGCGCCCCTGATCGCCGCGATCAAGGACATGATCGCCGCGCAGATCGCCCCGGTCGAGGTGGAATTTGCCGCTGAAGTCGGCAAGCATCCGGACGGCCGCTTTGCCCTGACGGACCGGCAAATCGCGATCATGGAGGGGTTGAAGCAGACCGCGCGGGACCGCGGATTGTGGAACTTTTGGCTGACCGGCAGCGACGCCGGATACGGGCTGACGACCGTCGAATACGCATATCTGGCCGAGGAAATGGGCAAATCGACCCTCGCGGCCGAGGTGTTCAACTGCAACGCCCCCGACACCGGCAATATGGAAGTGCTGGAACGCTACGGCAGCGCGGCACATAAAGAACGCTGGCTAAAGCCTTTGCTGGCTGGGGAAATTCGCTCTGCCTACGCAATGACGGAACCCGATGTCGCATCATCCGATGCCACGAATATCGCATTGCAAGCGGTGCGGGACGGCGATGACTATGTCCTAAACGGAGAGAAATGGTGGATTTCCGGCGCAGGCGATCCGCGCTGCAAGCTGGTCATCGTGATGGCCCAGACCGATCCAGAGGCCGCCAAACATCAGCGTCATTCGATGTTCCTGATGGACATGGACACGCCCGGTCTGCGCATCTTGCGGCCTATGCAGGTCTTTGGCCATGACGACGCGCCGCACGGGCATATGCACCTGGAATTCAAGGACGTACGGGTGCCAGCGGATCAAATGGTGCTGGGGCAGGGACGCGGGTTCGAGGTTGCGCAGGGCCGTCTTGGGCCGGGGCGCATTCACCACTGCATGCGGGCGATTGGTCAGGCAGAGCGGGCGCTGGAACTGCTCTGCGAACGTGCTGTGACCCGCCGCGCCTTTGGCAAACCGCTGGCAGAACTGGGCGCGAACTTTGACATCATCGCCGACGCCCGCATCCAGATAGAGGCGACGCGGCTGCTGTGCCTGAAAGCGGCATGGATGATGGACACTGCCGGCACCCGGGCCGCACAGCCGTGGATCAGCATGATCAAGGTCGCAGCGCCGCTGATGGCTTTGCGCGTGGTGGACGAGGCGATGCAAATGCACGGCGGCATGGGCGTGTCGCAGGATACACCGCTGGCGTGGATGTGGACGCAACTGCGCACGCTGCGCTTTGCCGATGGGCCCGATGCGGTACACCGCAGGCAGGTCGCGCGGGCAGAGTTAAAGAAATATGTGAAGGACACCAAATAGATGGCAGATGATCTTAATGTAGCCGCCGTCGCCGATTGGGTTGATAACCGTCTGCCGGGGCTCGGCGGCGATGTCACGGTGCACCGCTTTGCAGTCGGCCAGTCCAACCCGACGTTCCGTCTGGATACCCCAGCGGGGTCTTATGTCTTGCGCCGCAAACCGGGGGGTGTTCTGCTGAAGTCCGCCCATGCGGTTGAACGTGAATTTGCAGTGCAAAAGGCGTTGCAGGGGACGAGCGTTCCGGTGCCACAGATGCACCTGCTGTGCGAGGACGTCAGCGTCATTGGCGCGCCGTTCTATCTGATGGACCACGTCGACGGCCGCAGCTTTGACGACCCGCGTCTGCCAGACCAGAAACCGCCGCAACGCGCGGCGATCATCGACTCCATGAACGCGACGCTTGCGGCGATCCATGATGTCGATTTGCAGGCGGTCGGCCTGTCAGACTACGGCCCCGGCGGTGATTACTATGCGCGCCAAATCGGGCGCTGGGTCAAACAATACCGCGCCACCGCGACCGAAGAGATCCCCGCGATGGAGGATCTGATCACTTGGCTCGAGGCGAACACGCCGGACGATGATGGCCGCCGCACGCTGGTCCATGGCGATTATCGCATCGACAACCTGCTGTTTGCCAAAGATGGCACCGATGTCGTGGCCGTGCTGGATTGGGAACTGTCGACGCTGGGTCACCCCTTTGCCGATTTGGCCGCCGTGATCATGCAATGGCGCATGCCGCCGGGCGCGGATGGGCGGGGGCTGGCGGGTGTCGACCGTGCCGCGTTGGGTCTGCCATCCGACGCCGATTTCATCGCGGCCTATTGCAAGCGGCGCGGGCTGGACGGGATCGATGGTTTCGGCTTTTACCTCGCGTTTTGCTTTTTCCGCATGGGCGCGATCTTGCAAGGCGTTAAGAAACGCGGGATGGAGGGGAATGCCTCTAACCCGGAAAAGGCTGCGAAGCTCGGGGCTTATGTGCCGCTCTTCGCGCAGCAGGGTCTTAACGCCGCGCAGGACGAATGATGACACACACAGCAGACCACCTAGACCCCGCATTGGTCGAGGATAGCTATCCGATGCAATCGCTGATCGGCATGACCATGACCCATTGGGACGAGGGGATTTCGCGCTTTCGCTTGCCCCTTCGGCCAGAGCTGATGAACCGCTACGGCATCCCGCATGGCGGGCTCTATGCTGTCATTTTGGATACGGTGATGGGCTATGCGGGCTCTTATACCGGGGACGCCGCGCGCAAACAGATGGTGATGACCCTGACGCTGACGACGAACTTTCTTGCGCGGCCAAAAGGCGTGATCCTAACGGGTGAAGGTCGCCGCGTAGGTGGCGGAAAATCCACGTATTTTGCCGAAGGCACCGTGACGGACGAACTGGGCACGGTCATCGCAACCGGTTCTGGCACGTTCCGTTACCGGCGCGGCACAGGCAGCTAAGGGCAGGGCGCGGGGATGGCGACGCAGACACAGGCAGACCTGCGCGGCGCAGTGGCGCGGCCGCCTGCGGGCTCTGTTCTAGGTGCAATCCTGCTCGCGGGGGGCTTTTTTGCCTATATCGCGTCGATTCTGCTGGATCAGCCGCTGGCGACGGACCTGAGCGCCGTGCTGATCCTGTGCTTTATCGCGCTGAACCTTGGCCGTGCTTCGCGCATTGTGCAGATGTTCGCGGCGGCCTCTGTGCTGATCGCGCTGGCAGGCTGGACCTCCGGCACGATCACGCTGGCGGATTACGGCGTGGCGGCAGGGCGCGTGGCATTTCTGACCTCGATCCTTGTGGCGCTCATCTTTTTACGTCTCGTGGCACAGCATGACGCCGCCTTTGCTGCGGCGGGCGGGTTTCTGGCCAGCCAGCCGCCATCGCGGCGCTATGTCTCGCTTGGGATCGGCGGCAATCTGTTTGGCGTGCTGCTGAACCTTGGCGGGCTTGGCCTGCTGATCGAGATGACGCTGGCGGGCCAACGCCGGATGGAGGCCGCAAACGGCGTCAGCAGCGCCGTGCATGACGTGCGCGAGCGGCGCATCGTGACGGCCATCGTGCGCGGCTTTGCCACCATCGCGTTCTGGTCGCCCTTTGGCATCGCGCTGAACACCTTGCTGTTGATCCTGACGGATCTGCACTGGGCTGATGCCGCCCCGTGGGGCGTTGCGTTTTCCTTTGGTTTCTTAGCGTTAGGGGCCGTTATGGATGTGATCGAACGGCGCATATTCCCCATCTTGCCCAAGCCCGTGGTCGTACCACCATCGCCGGGGGACGCGGCGGGGCTTTGGGCGGTCTTGGCACATCTGGTTGGGCTTGGCTTGCTGGTCGTCGGCGGCGATGTGATCCTGCCATTTTCCTTCCAAGAGGTGCTGGTCACGGTCGTGCCGATCTATGCGCTGATCTGGGCGCTCGCACGTTTCGGCACGTTCGGCCCAAAACGCCTGCGCGGCGATTTTGTTGCAAATTCAGCGCGCTACGTGAACGAAGTCGGCGTTTTCGCGCTGGCTGGCCTGATCGGCGCTTTGTTGGTCGCGATGGTCCCACAAGACGCTTTGGACCCAGTGCTGCTGGCCATTGTCGATTTCGGCGGCCCGGTCGCCTTGGTTTTGGCGCTGGCCTGGGCGACACTGGCGCTGGCGATGGTCGGCTTTCATCCGATCATTAGCGTGGTGATCCTGGCCGAATTCATGGCCCGCACGCCGCTGATCTCTCAACAGGCGACATTGCTGGCGCTGCTGACAGGCTGGACGCTGACCGTATGCCTGGCTCCGCTAGCGACGACGGCCACTTACGTCGGCGCGATCGTGAACCGCAGCCCGTTGGTTGTCAGCTTGCGCTGGAACGGTGTGTTTGGACTTGTCGGGCTGGCGGCGTTTTCAGCCGTGCTGGTGGCTGGCGTGACGTTCGGGTGGTTCTGAGCGGGACACAAGCACGGGCGCTTTTCCTGCAGGGGTCTGACGCATCGCAATGCTGGCAGGCAGGTGACATTTCGGCTTTGGTGCTGTGCAGATCCGTTGGACGTATAATCAGTATTATGTAATATGCGGTCTTGTCAGAGTTGCTTTGAACTTCTTACTTTCACTGCGCCCCCAAAGTATTATGACTGCCTTGAACTGCACGAAACAGGACAGATCGTCATGGCATACGGCAAACGCACCTTCGGCATCATCGGCCTTGGCATCTTTGGCAGCACCGTCGCGAACGAGCTAGCGCGCTTTGGAAACCATATCATCGGCATCGACGTGAACGAACAGGCCGTGACCAATATGGCAGACAAGATATCTCAGGCCATGATTGTCGACGCCCGTGATGACGCAGCGCTGCGCGAGGCTGGGATCGGCGATTGCGACGTTGGCTTGGTCGCCATGGGCGACGATCTAGAGGCGTCGATCCTTGCGGTCATGAACCTGAAACTGATCGGCGTGCCCATCGTCTGGGCAAAAGCGCGGACCAAGACCCATCACCGTATCCTACTCAAGCTTGGCGTTGACCGCGTCATTCACCCAGAGCTGGAGGTCGGCCAACATATCGCGCAGGTGCTGAACAACCCGCTGGTGCGTGATTATGTCAGCCTTGGAAATGGCTATCACGTTGTAAACTTTCGCATTCCCAAAAGCCTTGAAGGTCGCAAGCTGTCCGATTTGCCCCATACCAAGGATTACAATTTGCGATGTGTCGGCGTCATGCGCGGCACGGAATTCGCGGGCCAAGATAGCACGGATTGCACGTTGCAAGGTGACGATTTGCTGCTGCTGCTTGGGCAACGCAAAGATCTGCACGACTTCGCCGAGAGCCTGTGACCGTGGCACGCAAAAGCGCTCGTGGTCGTCTGGGACTGCAAACATTCCGCCTGCCGCCGCCCGCGACACTGGCATTGCTATACCTGTTTTCGATCCTCATCGGCGGCGGCGTCTTGTGGTTGCCGATCTCGGTCCAGCAGCCTGTATCGCTGTTCACAGCGCTCTTTATCTCAACCTCTGCGGTGACGGTGACGGGCCTGTCGACGGTCGATGTCGGCACGACGTTTACCGTGTTCGGCGAAGCTGTGATCATGATCCTGATCCAACTTGGCGGCCTTGGCCTGATGACCTTTGCTGTGCTTGTCTTGTCAGCCTTGGGCATCCCGGTCGGCATGCCGCAGCGCCTGATCCTGCGCGAAGACTTAAACCAGACGGCCCTGAACAATCTGACAGTGCTCGTGCGCGTTATCTTTTCAGTCGCGATCCTGTGCGAGGTTGTTGGCCTGCTGGCCCTTTCCATCGTTTGGGTGCCGCAATTCGGCTGGGCGCAAGGCCTGTGGTATGCGGCTTTTCACAGCGTATCGGCATTTAACAACGCAGGCTTTGCGCTTTTCCCCGGCAACCTGAGTGCCTTTGTGGACGACCCTATTGTCAATATAACCATCCCTGCCCTGTTTATCCTTGGAGGCCTTGGCTTTATCGTCGTCGGCGACATCTATCAGAAACGGCGTTGGGGCGCGTTGACGCTCCATTCCAAGCTGATGCTCGTCGGTACAGGCAGCCTGATTGCGTTTGCCTTTGTGATGTTCGCCTTTTTAGAATGGTCAAACCCGGGCACCCTTGGCGGATTAAAAGGACCAGGCGCAAAGCTATGGGCCAGCTGGTTCCAAGCCGTCACGCCGCGCACCGCCGGTTTCAACACCATCGACACAGGCGCAATGCACGATAGCACCACACTTATGACCATGATGTTAATGCTCGTCGGCGGCGGCAGCACATCGACGGCTGGCGGCATCAAGGTCACGACGCTCATCGTGCTCATCCTCGCCACGGTCGCGTTCTTTCGCCGCCAATCGTCGCTGCACGTCTTCGGCCGCAGCCTCAAGCTTGAAGAAATCATGAAGGTCATGGCCCTGACCACTGTCAGCATGATCATGGTCGCCGGCGGCATCTTTGCCATGACGATCAATCACGACGGCGAATTCATCGACCTGATGTTCGAGGTCACCTCTGCCTTTGGCACGGTCGGCCTGTCACGCGGCACAACCGGAGAGTTGGATACATTTGGCCTGTCGATGATCATGGTGATGATGTTCTTCGGCCGCGTCGGCCCGCTGACCATCGGATTTTTCCTCGCCACCCGCAGCGCCCCGCGTGTGAAATACCCCGCCGGACAAATTTACCTGGGGTAAACAGCGCCCTGCCCCGACGGCGTCCGCTTGCCCACGTCTTCTCGTCAAAAATATCCTGGAGGGCCGTCGGTTGGTGCGCCACTGGTTCAAGAACCAGCCGGCGGCGGGCAAAGCCCGATATATGGCCCTGCGTCGGTCGTAATTGGGCAGATCCCAATGCCCCCCAAACACAAAAAAACGCGCCGGACCTAAACCCAGCGCGCCTTAATTATCGTATCGCTAAAAGGGTTTAGCCCTTCAGCTTGGCAACCTCGGCTGCGAAGTCTTCTTTCTCGACTTCGATGCCTTCGCCGACTTCCAGACGCACGAAACCGGTGATCTTGATGCCAGCTTCTTCAGCAGCTTTCTCGACGGTCAGGTCGGGGTTCACGACGAATGCCTGGCCCAGCAGGGTGGATTCGGCCAAGAACTTTGCCATACGGCCCACGATCATCTTTTCGATCACAGCTTCTGGCTTGCCGGACTCGCGCGCGATGTCCATCTGCACGGACTTCTCTTTTTCGACCATGGCCGGGTCCAGATCAGCTTCGCCCAGTGCGGCAGGGTTTGCTGCGGCAATGTGCATGGCAACTTGACGTGCGAACGTTTCGTTGTCGCCGTCAAAGCCGACCAGAACACCGATGCTGCCCATGCCGGGTGCAACAGAGTTGTGCACGTAGGACACGACGTTCGATGCGTTCAGCGTCGCCATGCGGCGCACGGACATGTTCTCGCCGATGATGGCGATGGCGTCGGTCACGGTCTGCTCGATGGTCTTGCCATCAACGGACGTGGCTTTCAGCTCTTCGACGGTGTTCACTGCGATTGCTGCAGTTGCGATCTTGCTGACCATCGATTGGAAGTCGGAGTTCTTGCCGACGAAGTCGGTTTCCGAGTTCACTTCCACAGCGACGCCCTTGCCGCCTTCGGTTGCGACGGCAACAAGGCCCTCGGCAGCGGTGCGGCCGGACTTCTTAGCAGCTTTGGCCAGACCTTTGGTGCGCAGCCAATCGACTGCTGCTTCCATGTCGCCATCGGTTTCGGTCAACGCTTTTTTCGCGTCCATCATGCCTGCGCCGGTGGATTCGCGCAGTTCTTTGACCATTGAAGCGGTGATTGCCATGTTCACTCTCCTGAATAGGGGAAATTCTTTGAAAACAGGGCAGAGGCCTTAGGCCCCTGCCCCGATGGATATAGACAGCTACGCGTGACGCTTATGCGTCAACAGCAGAAGCAGCCTCTTCTTCAGCCATCAGCTCTTCCATGGCACCCATGTCAACGCCAGCAGCACCCAGCTGAGCGGACATACCGTCCAGCGCAGCGCGGGCAGCCAGATCGCAATACAGCTGGATCGCGCGGGCTGCGTCGTCGTTGCCGGGGATGACATAGTCAACGCCCTTGGGCGAGCAGTTGGTGTCGACGACGGCGACAACAGGAATGCCCAGCTTCTGTGCTTCCAGAATGGCCAGGTCTTCTTTGTTGACGTCGATGACGAAGATCAGGTCAGGCACGCCGCCCATTTCGCGGATACCGCCGAGGGACGCAGTCAATTTGCCCTGCTCACGCTCCATGCCAAGACGCTCTTTCTTGGTCAGGCCGGTGAAACCGTTTTCCGAAGCTTCGTCGATCTGCTTCAGACGGTTAATGGACTGGGACACGGTCTGCCAGTTGGTCAGCGTGCCACCGAGCCAGCGGTGGTTCATGTAGAACTGAGCGGACTTTTCAGCGGCGTCCTTGATCGGGCCTTGGGCCTGACGCTTGGTGCCGACGAACAGGATACGGCCGCCCTTGGCGACTGTGTCACGGATCAGCTGCAGCGCTTGTTCCAGCATAGGAACGGTCTGCGTCAGGTCCATGATGTGGATGCCGTTACGCGAACCGTAGATGTATTCGCCCATCTTAGGGTTCCAGCGTGCGGTCTGGTGGCCGAAGTGAACGCCAGCTTCAAGCAGCTGACGCATGGAGAACTCGGGAAGAGCCATGGTCTTATCCTTTTCCGGTTTAGCCTCAGCGGGGGTATCAGACCGTTGTGGTCCAACCGGTGGATGGTGCGGGATTTCTCCCCGCCTCACCCGCCCCCGCCTGCGGGATACGTGCGCGTCTTATAAAAGGCGCGTGCGCCAATTGCAAGGCGCGACATGTGCCGGGATAGGCACGGCGCCGCGCCGCGTCAAAGCTTTTGCATATTGATGGACACGAAAGGCACACCAGACGCGCCAGAGGTGCTGTTCGTGACGCCCAGCACCCGTTCGCCCCGGCGGAAACCGCGGTACGGCTCAGGTATGCCCATGCGGCCCTTTTCCTTTGCGGTAACAGCGGTGTAGCCCATCGCAACAAACCGTGCATCGACAGCGTCATTCAGATCGCGCGCGCCGATGGAAAAGCCGTTGGTGCGGATCGTGCAGCCGCTGGTCTGGACCACAAAGGCAGAGCCATCGCTAGGCGGATTACCAATATTGCCAGCGATGGGTTTGGTCATCGTTGCGCTGTTGGTCGCGGCGAAACCTGCCGCGATCAGCCCCGCCCGATCAGCGATTCCGCCGCTTTGATGGGCAATGCAATAGTCCAGCGCGGGATCAAGTGTGCCAACCAGATAGGCCTGGGTCGAGGCCGCAAAGGCCGCGGCCTGCGCCGCCCGGTCCATCGGCGGCGGTGCCTTTTGCAGCACAGGCGATGCGCAGCCCAGCAGCGCGGCAAGGCTCGCGGCCCCGATGAATGTCTTGCGCATGAATGTGCCTCCGCCCCGCATAACTTGGGGCGGAAAGTCACAAATGGGCGCCCTGCGGTCAAGCCGCAAAGCGCTGGGGCGTTACAGGAACACCCGCTCGATCACCCAATAGACCGCAACCAGCGCGATCAGAACGGACGCGGGCATCGCGACCATGTTGGTATAGGTGTCGTATTGCCCCACGTTCACAGCCGCGCCGGACAGGCCCAGCATGACGGCGATGATCGCCAGCAGCGGGAACAAATCACCCAGCAGGTCTGGCGCAAAGATCGACAGCGGCACCGCAATCGCCAGCACTGCCGCTGCTGCGGCCAGATAAAGCGCCGCCGCCATACCGCTGCGCGTGCCCTTCTCGCTATATTCGCGGGCCATATAGACGCACAGATAGGCCACACCGATCACGCAGACTTGGCCGATTTCGACGCCGATATTAAAGCCGATCAGCGCAGGGACAAAGTTCGCCTCTGGCAGGCCGAACTGGGCCAGCACGGACGCGAAACCAAGGCCGTGCAGCAGACCAAAGCCAAAGATGATGAACGGGCGCCACGGCGACAGGCGGCGCAAAAAGATGTTTTCCACCGCGACATAGGCGATCGATAGGGCGATCAGCGGCTCTACGATGCTGGCGGGCACGGTGACATAGCCAAGCGCGGCCAGCGCCAATGTAATCGTATGCGCCAGCGTAAAGGCTGACACCTGCCACAGCAGCGGCTTTAGCGCGGAGGACAGGAAAAACAGACCCAGCACGAACAGGATATGATCCACGCCCAAGGGCACGATGTGGTCAAAGCCCGTGGGCACATAACTAAAGAACGTGGCGACCCCGCCCATGGCATTGCCGCCGGTCAAGCCGATGGGGGCCGACATCTCTCCGGCCTCTAGGAAACCGTCATAGGGGTCATCGACGCCCATCTGGCGCACGACAAGGCTGCCATAGGGGCGAATCCAGCCGATTTGCACGGCCTCTGCACCCTCTGGCAGCGGCGCGGTGAATTGGATGTCGGACAGGCGCGCGACGTCTTCGCCCACGACATCTGCGACTTGCACATTGGTCAGCGTCACAGGCATGGCCTGATCACCCACCTGTACGGTGATGTTCTGCGCCATATCCGGCCAGAAATCGCGGAACCGGGCGTCCAGCGCATCCGGGGATAGCGCATGCAATTCGTCATAACTCGCCGCTTGCGCGGATTCGTTCGTGTCGGTCACATCCGCTTGGTTAATGCCCGCCAGAAAGCTTTCGATATTCAAACGCATATCAAAGACCAGCGTCGATCCATCCTGCGTCATATCAGTGATCGACGGCAGCACCTCGTGCGCGCGTGCCGGTGACACCAGCGTGAGCAGGACAAGGGCAAAGCTTGACAATATCTGCGCAAGCCTCACCCTGCTTTTCAACCAAAAGGAACTCATCATGCGTCGTCTTACCCTGTTACTTGCCATTCTGGCGTCCCCTGTCAGCGCCCATGAATACTGGATTGAGCCGACGGATTTCACCGTTGCCCCGGACGCTACCCTGACCGCCCAGATTGTCAATGGATCGGACTATACGGGCACGAACCTTCCGTTTTTGCCCCAGCGTTTTGTGCGATTTGACGACGTGGTCGGCGGACAGGTCACGCCTGTGCCGGGGCGCGTGGGCGATGTGCCCGCCGTGCAAATGGCGAACCCGGCAGAGGGTCTGAACGTGCTGGTCTACCAAGCCCGCAACGCCACCGTCGATTACAAAGACTGGGACACCTTTGTGCGGTTTACCGAACATAAAGACTTCACGGGCATCATCGACGCACACCGCGCCCGCGGCCTGAAAGAGGAGGCGTTCAAAGAAATCTATTCGCGCTATTCCAAGTCGCTTGTCGCTGTGGGCGATGGTGCAGGTCAGGACAGCCGCACGGGGCTGGAAACTGAAATCGTCGCGCTGACAAATCCCTATACGGATGACGTGTCGAACGGAATGCGGTTCCAGCTGTGGTATCGCGACGCCCCCCGCGCCAACGTCCGGTTCGAAGTGTACGACCGCGCGCCAAATGGCACCGTGACGCAGACGTTTCTGAAAACGGATGCACAGGGCATGGTCACGGTCCCTGTGAAACCCGGCTATACCTATATGGCCGACGCCGTGGTGATCCGCGAACCGGCCAAGGCGATGGCCGACCAAACCGGCGCGCTGTGGGAAACGCTTTGGGCGAACATGACTTGGGCGGTTCCGGAATAACGGTCTTGCCTGAATAATCCGCGCGTCTTGCGCCCGGCGATAGGTCGGGCGACAAGGGCGGCATGAATCAGACACCCGACATTTTGTGCATCGGCTCCGTCCTGTGGGACGTGATCGGACGCACCGCCAGCCACATGCGGACCGGGTCCGACGTGCCCGGCCGTATCACCCGCCTGCCCGGCGGTGTGGCGATGAATATCGCCATGACGCTGAAACGCTTTGGCCTGCAGCCCGCGCTGCTGACCGTCATCGGCCGCGACACCGAAGGTGACGAGTTGATCGCCGAATCCCAGAACATGGGCCTGAACTGCGATTTCCTGTATCGGTCCGATGACCTGCCCACAGACGTCTATATGGCGATCGAGGCAGCGAACGGCTTGATCGCCGCCATCGCAGACGCCCACTCGCTCGAGGCTGCCGGCGACAAAATTCTGCGCGCCATGTCCGATGGCCGCCTTGGCACGGCAGAGGCACCCTATGCGGGCTTGATCGCGCTGGACGGCAACCTGACCGACGATCTGCTGCGCATCATCGCCGCCTCGCCTTTGTTCGCCGCCGCCGATCTGCGCGTCGCGCCTGCATCGCCGGGGAAAGCGGAACGCCTGCTTGCCCTGCTGGGCCATCCGTCCGCGACGCTTTACGTGAACCTCGAAGAAGCGGGTCTGCTGTGCCAGACCCATTTCGACGACAGTGCCAGCGCCTGCACCGCCTTGCTGGAACGCGGTGCGCACCGGGTGCTGGTCACCGACGGCGGCCGCGCCGCGTCCGAGGGCACCGCTGGCGATGTGATCACAGCCCACCCGCCCGCCGTCCTTGTCACCCGCGTCACTGGCGCTGGCGACACCTTCATGGCCGCGCATATCGCGTCCGAACGGCAGGGCCTAGATCGCCCCGCCGCCCTTGCCCGCGCGCTAGATGCGGCGGCAACCTACGTATCCGGAGAGACTCCCCTATGATCCCAATGACTTACAGCGCAGAAGTGCAAAAAGCGCTGGACGCCGGCACCGCCATCGTCGCCCTTGAAAGCACGATCATCACCCACGGCATGCCGTACCCGCAGAACGTGGAAACCGCGCGTCTGGTGGAACAAGACGTGCGCGATGCAGGTGCGACCCCGGCGACGATCGCCGTCATCGACGGCACGCTGCACATCGGACTAGAGGACGACACCCTGACCGCGCTTGGCCAAGCCGAGCATGTCGCGAAACTGTCCCGCGCCGATATCGCCGCCTGCATCGCCATCGGCGGCACTGGAGCCACGACCGTCGCAGCCACGATGATCGCCGCGCATCTGGCCGGCATCAGCGTTTTCGCGACGGGCGGCATCGGCGGCGTACACCGCGGCGCAGAACTGTCCTTTGACATCAGCGCAGACTTGCAGGAACTGGCCCAGACGCCCGTGACCGTCGTCGCCGCAGGCGCCAAGGCGATCCTTGATCTGGACAAGACCTACGAAGTGCTTGAAACGCTTGGCGTTCCCGTGATCGCATATGGTCAAGACACCCTGCCCGCGTTCTGGTCGCGCACGTCCCACATGAACGCGCCGCTGCGCATGGACACGGCCCGCGACATCGCCGCCGCGCTGATCGTGCGCAACATCATGGGCCTGCCCGGCGGCCAGTTGGTCTGCAATCCGATCCCGGAAGCCGACCAGATCCCCGCTGACGAATTGGCCCCGATCATTGATCAGGCGCTGGCCGATGCCGCCGCGCAAAACATCAGCGCCAAGGCGGTGACGCCCTTCTTGCTGGACCGGATCTTTACCCTGACCGAAGGCCGTTCGCTGACGTCGAATATTGCACTTGTGCGCAATAACGCCCGTCTGGCCGCCGCGATTGCCAATGAGATGGTCAACGCCGCCGAATAAGCTGCCCGCCATGCTGCCCGCGCTTGTGAGTGCGGGCAGCACAGCCTATTTCTGCGCTTGGACCTGACGGATGTTGACATGACCCATGATCCCCACCCCGACGATAACAAGCGCCCGCGCCGCCCCGGCGTGATCGCACGGCTGCGCGGCAATTTTCTGGCCGGCTTGATCATTGTCGCCCCGATTGGCCTGACGTTTTGGCTGATTTACACCGTTGTCGGTTGGGTGGACGGCTGGGTTTGGCCGTTTGTGCCGAACCGCTGGCATCCTGACGAGCTAATCAATCGCTGGTTCGGCACAGACGGCGCGCCACCTATCGCCGTGAATGTTCGCGGCGTTGGCGTATTTGTTTTCCTGATTTTCACTGTGATCACAGGTTGGCTGGGCAAAGGCTTTATCGGCCGCGCCGTGATCCGCTTTGGTGAACGTCTGGTTGATCGGACGCCCGTCGTGCGCAGCATCTATAGCGGCGTAAAGCAGATCGCCGAAACCGTATTCAGCCAGCGCGATACGTCTTTTGATCACGCCTGTCTGGTGGAATATCCGCGCAAGGGGATCTGGGCCATCGCCTTCATCTCGACCGCGGCTAAGGGCGAAATCGCCGCGAAACTGCCGGGAGAGGCCGAAATCGCGACGGTTTTCCTGCCCACGACGCCCAACCCGACCTCTGGCTTCCTGCTATTTTTGCCCCGATCCGAAGTCATCATTCTGGATATGAATGTCGAGGATGCGGCCAAGCTCGTCATCTCGGCGGGGCTTGTGTATCCGAACCCCAAGGATCCTAAATTGCCCCCTGTCACCGCATGATATCGGCCGCATTTACAGGCTTCATTACCGGGTTTTCACTGATTTTAGCGATTGGCGCGCAGAATGCTTTTGTCCTGCGCCAAGGGCTGGCGCGGGCGCATGTGTTCTGGCTGTGCCTATTCTGCGCCGCCTCTGACGCGCTGCTGATTGCCGCGGGTGTCCTTGGATTTGGCGCGATGGTCGCACTGTTTCCGTCGCTACCGCAGATCATGGCCTACGCTGGCGCGGCGTTCCTAGCGGTTTACGGCCTACAGCGCCTGATTGCTGCGTGGCGCGGTGACTATGCGCTGCAATTGACAGGCAAAACCAAGGCGTTATGGCCCACTCTTGCCACGGCCGCCGCTTTTACCTGGCTGAACCCGCATGTCTATCTGGACACGCTGGGACTCGTCGGCGCGGTATCGACGAATTTCCACGGCGCGGCGCTCAAATTGGCCTTTGGCAGCGGCGCGGTGGCGGCGTCTTTCGTGTTCTTTTTCTCGCTCGGCTATGGCGCGCGGCTGCTGGGTCCGGTCATGCAATCCGCCCGCGCATGGCGCGTTTTGGACACCGGCATCGGCCTTGTCATGTGGGCGCTGGCGATCAAGCTGATCAGTTAAACATCCCATTCAGATCAAGGGTTTCACGCTTTCCCAGATCGTCCTTGTGATTGATCAAGAACGTATCCATCGCCGCCCGTCCCGCTGATTTCAACTGTTTCAGGACCACTGGCACGGGGATCGTTTTGGTCGCCACATTCAGATCGTTCATCAGCGCGTCGTCTTCAATCATATGCAGCATGACCCGCTTCATCGTGCCCGCCTGCATCACCCCGGTGTCCAGCAAATCGCGCACGAAGGCGATGGCCCGCAGCTCTGCCAAAAGGGACGCGTTAAAGCCGATTTCATTGATCCGGTTGGCAATCGCCTCTGTGCTGCGCGGTAAGGTGCGGCGGATGATGGGGTTGATGCCAACGATGACAAGATCGTTCGGCAAGTCCTTGTCGTACAAAGGAAACAGCGCCGGGTTGCCGGTATAGCCGCCGTCCCAGAACGCCTCTTTTTCGCCGGTCAACGGATCGTCGATTTCGACCGCCTGAAATAGCGTCGGCAAACAGGCAGAGGCCATGAGGGCAGCGTCGCTGATTTCGGTCCCGGAAAACACGCGGATACGTCCGGTGCGCACGTTGGTGGCGCCGACGAACAGCTGCGGGCCTTTGGTGCTGCACACGTGATCAAAGCTCATCTCGGCCAGAATCGCGGCCAGTGGATTGCGCAAAAGCGGGCCGTAGATATAGGGCGACACGACGCGAGAGGCGGCGTCGAACGCCTGATAGCCGGGGGATAATTCCAGCAGAGTCGCGATGCCGCGTACCGTCGGCGACAGGGCGGATAGCCAGTCCTGCAAAAAGGGCGTGTTGACCGCACCGACCTTTTCCCAGAACCAATCCAGCCGCGCCTTGGCCCCGTCGCGCCCGCCCTCGATCAGCCCGGCCTTATAGGCGGCAGCGTTCATCGCGCCAGCGGATGTGCCTGAAATTGCTGCGATTTCGATGTCGGTTTCTTCGATCAGGCGGTCGAGAACGCCCCAGGTAAACGCGCCATGTGCGCCGCCGCCTTGCAGCCCAAGGTTAATGCGGATCATCGGCTGCACCTATGCCCGCTGAACCCGCGCCGCTTTGCCTGATCTGCCCGCATCGCCTTGCCCTCGCAAAATGCTGCACCTGCACAATGATGCCCGATCTGATTGCAAAAGTCCAAACATCATCGCAGCAGGTTCAACAACACGGGCTGTTTCAGGTGTGTTTCAGCCGTCGGCCAATTTTGACCGACGAGGAACGACATGCCCCCCGAAATAGCGAATTGATTCACTCTACCCCGCAAATAACATCGCGCCCAAAGACCGATTCTTGGCCGATTCCCGCCTTTTGGATTCGCACGAATCGTCAGGACTTGCAGATCTGAGGAACACCTCGTAAAGCCCTGATAACCCACAAAATAAGGGTTTTCGCGTAATTTTGGACAAAAAAAACCCCGGCGCGAAGCCGGGGTGTAGTTATTGAGGCAGGTTTCATACAGGCAAGAAACCTATCGAGCAGTGAGTTCTGTATAATCTTCTCTGCACCGGTATCCAAGCTAAAAGTTTGATAAGACTCGAAACCCTCTTTAGCGTGGGGCGAAACAATGATCACGAACGGGGACATGGCACCATGACGACGACACTAAGGCACCTAGCGCGCAGCGCCGGGCTGGCGGCTTTGATAATTGCTACAGCTGGCATGGCTGGCGCAGAGCCCGCCCACGGCATCGCGATGTATGGCGAACCCGCCCTGCCCGCGGATTTCATCGCCATGCCCTATGCCAATCCGGACGCCCCCACCGGCGGGCGGATCGTCACGGCAGAGGTCGGCGGCTTCGACAGCCTGAACCCCTATGTGCTGAAGGGTAACGTGCCGTGGCAGCTGCGGTTTTTGGTCGGCGAAAGCCTGATGGTGCGATCCTTGGACGAACCATTTACTGAATATGGCCAGTTGGCGCAGTCGGTGGAAACCGGACCAAACCGCGAATGGGTGCAATATGTGCTGAACCCGGCGGCCAAATTTTCCGACGGCAGCCCTGTGACGACCGAAGACGTGATCTGGTCGTTTGAAACGTTGGGCACCCAAGGCCATGGCCGCTATCGCGGTTTCTGGGAAAAGGTCGAAAAGATCGAAGAGGTCGCCCCCGGTACCGTGCGTCTGACCTTTAACGTGGAAGACCGCGAATTGGTCATGCTGGCCGGTCTGCGCCCGATCCTGAAAAAGGCCCAATGGGACGGCGTGGATTTCGCTGAAGGCGGGCTTGATCTGGTCCCCATCACATCCGGCCCCTATGTCATCGACGATTTCGAGGCGGGGCGCTTTATCTCGCTGAAACGGAACCCGGATTACTGGGGCCGGGATGCGATCCCGGTGGAAAAGGGGCTGCACAATCTGGACGAGGTGCGGATCGAATTCTTTGCCGATGAAACCGCTGCGTTCGAGGCGTTCAAAACAGGCGAAGTCACATCGACCCGTGAATTCAACGTCGCCCGCTGGGAAAGCCAGTATGACTTTCCCGCCGTGCAAAGCGGCGATGTGGTCAAATCGGTACTGGGCCACGAACGCCCATCCGGCATGACCGGCTTCGTGATGAACACGCGCCACGATCAGTTCGCTGACTGGCAGGTCCGCGACGCGATGCTGCAGGCCTTTAACTTTGAGTTCATTAACGAGGCGATGACCGGCGGCGCGCAGCCGCGCATCACCTCCTATTGGTCGAACTCTGATCTGGGTATGGACGCAGGCCCCGCCACAGGCCGCGTGGCCGAGATGCTAGAGCCGTTCAAAGACGAGCTTATCCCCGGCACGCTAGAAGGCTACGCGCTGCCTGTCTCTGACGGATCAGAGCGGAACCGCGCGGGCACAGCCAAGGCGCTGGATATGATGTCCCAAGCGGGCTGGACCGTGCAGGACGGCGTGATGAAAAACGAAGGCGGCAAGGCGTTCACCTTTGACATCTTGCTGGAAAGCGGCGCGTCGGAAAATCAGTCGATCATCGACATGTATGTGCAAAGCCTCAAGCGGATCGGCATTTCGCCAACGGTCACGGCCATCGATTCCGCGCAGTACAAGGAACGCACCGACGCGCTGGATTTCGACATGACCTATGGCCGCGTCGCCGTGTCCTTGTCGCCGGGCAACGAGCAGTATCTGTACTGGGGGTCCGAGACCGCCGACGTGCCGGGATCGCGCAATCTGATGGGCGTCAAATCCCCGGCGATCGACACGCTGATCGGGCAATTACTGACCTCGACCGACCAAGAGGACTTTGTGGCCTCGGTCAAGGCGCTGGACCGGGTGTTGACGGCTGGCCGCTATTACATTCCAATTTATCAGTGGAATATCAGCCGCCTCGCCCATGCCAAGCAGCTGACATACCCCGATGTCATCCCCAGCTGGGGTGACTGGAACGGATGGCAGCCTGACGTCTGGTGGTGGCAGGAATGATCCGCGCAGCCGCCTTGCTGTTGGCCCTCGCGGCCATCAGCGCCTGCACGCCGGTGCGCGTTGTGGGCAATACCGCGATTGGTGCGGGGCAGCTTGCCCTTGGCGCTGCCGACGTTGTGATCTAAGCCGCGCCAAGCCCCCCCTGACACAGGTTGCACTTTGTTATGGGGGGGCCTATTGGTGGCCTTCATCGACCAGCCTTGCCAATCCGGCAGTCACGCTGTCCCCCGCGCCGCCCATGGCACCTTTGCGGGGTTAAATCAGGTCCTACGACCGACGTTCATTCTTGCGCAATCATGCGGCGCCGGGGTTACACCGGGTGCTGCTGGCCTTTTGCGCCTGTTTGATCGGAACAGAAGTGACACCCGGCCCGTTGGTCCCGCAACGAACAACAAGAAGGAATATACCCATGCAATGGAGAGACGTTTCACAGAACTGGGCCGCTTACACCCCGCGCATTCTGACGCAGTGGCCAAACCTGAACGAATCCGAAGTGCTGTCGATTGACGGCGACCAGGACGGCTTTCTGGACTACCTGTCCAAGTCCAAAGGCGAAGACCGCGTCGCAGCCCAGATGGAGCTTGCTGACTGGTTGATGGGCGGCGAGCCGATCGACGTCACGATGGCCGAGCAGAACGACAACGCCAACATCCTCGGCTCTGCCGCGAATGTGCCTGCTGGCGAAGACGTCAGCGATGACGACGCCAAGTTCGGCGACGATACTGCCGCTGCCGCCCCCGTGGGCCGCGCGTAAGATCCGAAATACCGTCTCAGCGGGTTGCATAAACCTGCTGAGATACCCCCATTAGACCAACGCCTATGGCGCGCGCCGCAATCGCGCACTTGCAACCGATCCCAGCCATGCTAGCCAAGGATCATGCAAAACCCGCCCCCCTTATCGTTCAACATGGCAGCCTATGTCCTGTCGCAGGCGCAGCTGCGCGCGGATCACCCTGCGCTGATCGTGCCGGGCCTGCACGTGTGGACCTATGCCGCGCTGGAACGCGCCGTGCGCGGGCTGGCGACGGGCTTGCTAGGGCGCGCAAGCCCCGGCGATCATGTGCTGCTGCGGCTGGGCAATACGCCTGACTTTCCCATCACCTACCTTGCCTGCATCGCAGCAGGCCTGATCCCGGTGCCGACGTCGTCCCAGTTGACGGTGCCCGAGGTCGACAAGATGGCGGCAGAGCTGCGCCCTGCGCTGGTTGTGCAAGCAGGCGGCCTTGCCGCGCCAAGTGGCAGTTGGCCCGTGCTGGCGCAACTGGATCTGGCCGCCCTGCAAACGCTGCCGCCAGCGGATTACGCCATGGGCGATCCGAACCGGCCGGCCTATATCGTCTATACCTCTGGCACGTCCGGCCATGCCCGCGCCGTGGTCCATGCGCACCGCGCAATCTGGGCGCGGCGGATGATGTGGGACGGCTGGTACGGGCTGACCCCGGACGACCGCCTGCTGCACGCGGGTGCGTTCAACTGGACCTATACCCTTGGCACCGGCCTGATGGATCCATGGAGCATCGGCGCCACCGCGATCATTCCGCGCGATGGCACCGATACCAGCGCCCTGCCCGCCTTGATGGCCGCACACCATGCAACGATTTTCGCAGCCGCGCCGGGGGTTTACAGGCGAATGCTCAGGCAGCCGATGCCCGCGATCCCCAGCCTGCGCCACGGGTTGTCTGCCGGTGAAAAACTGCCAGAGCCGCTGCGCGCGGCGTGGCAGGACCAGACCGGCACCGCGATATACGAGGCGTTTGGCATGTCCGAATGCTCGACCTTCATCTCTGGCAGCCCGCAGCGGCCTGCGCCGGCCGGCGCGCTGGGATATCCGCAACCGGGGCGGCAAATTGCGCTGATTGGCGCGGATGGACCAAGCGATGCAGGCCAAATCGCGATCCACCGCAGCGATCCCGGCCTGATGCTGGGCTACTTTGGTCAGCCGCAGGACACCGCCGCCCGCTATGCTGGCGACTGGTTCTTGACCGGGGACGAAGCCACCCGCGACGCCAGCGGCGCCATCACCTATGCGGGCCGCGCCGACGATATGATGAACGCTGGCGGCACCCGCGTCAGCCCGGGAGAGGTAGAGGCCATCTTGGCACGCCACCCCGGCATCACTGAAGTCGCCTGCGCCGAAGTGCGCGTGTCCAGCACGCTGACGCTGATTGCAGCCTTTTATACCGGGCCAGACGTGATAGACGACGGCGCATTAGGGAAATTTGCTGGCGCGCACCTTGCCGCTTACAAAGTGCCCCGCATTTATGTCCACCGCTCCGCGCTGCCACGCGGCGCAAACAATAAACTACTGCGCCGCGCGCTGCGCACCGAATGGGAGGCCGCACATGGTCAAGCTTGATATTCTGTCCGATCCAATCTGTCCGTGGTGCTATATTGGCAAGGCCAACCTGTTCAAAGCATTAGAACAAATGCCGGACCATCCCTTTGTGATCGAATGGCACCCGTTCCAGCTGAACCCCGATATGCCAGCCGCAGGCATGGACCGCCGCGCCTATCTAGAAGGCAAGTTCGGCGGCAAGATGGAAGCGGTCAAGGCCTATGCCCCCGTCGTCGGCAAGGCCGAAGAAGCGGGCCTGACGATCAACCTTGATTTGATCAAGACCACGCCGAACACGATCAACGCGCACCGCCTGATCCATTGGGCGGGCATTGAAAAGCAGCAAACGCCGATGGTGGACCTGCTGTTCAAAGCCTATTTCGTCGAAGGCCGCGATATTGGCGACAACGAAGTACTGACCGATCTGGCGGACGAAGCAGGCCTAGATGCGGCCATCGTCGCCCGCCTGCTGACCAGCGATTCCGATCTTGACGACATCCGCGCCCGCGATGCGCATAGCCGCGAAATGGGAATTTCCGCTGTGCCGACCTTTATCATCGCGAACCAGCACGCCGTGCCCGGCGCGCAGCCGACAGAAATGTGGGTGCAGATCATCACCGATATCCAAAGCCAAATCGCAAAGGACGCCTAAGGGGAACAAAGGCCGCGCAGCAGGCGTTCATCCGGTGATATCATATTATTGGAGTTCCCCTATGCGCGTCCTTTTCGCCCTCGCACCGCTAGCATTTGCCGCAGCCTGCGCCGGTAGCGGCCCTGCCGTTGATGGCATCACACCTGCTGGCGTCGACAAAATCGTCGACATGACCGCAACGCTGAACTTCGCGCCCAATGCGGTCACGATCAATTCGGGCGACACGGTGGAATTCCGCAACATATCGACCTTTACACATACGGTGTCGACTGTTGCAGACACGCAAATCGAAGCGCAGGCCGTCAAACTGCCAAACGGCGCAGACCCCTTTGATTCCGGCGAAATCGCACCCGGCGCGACCTTTACGCACACCTTTACCACACCCGGCACCTATCAGTACTTCTGCGAGCCGCACGTCGGCCAAGGCATGATCGGCACGGTTATCGTGAACCCCTAAGCCTTAGCAGCGGCGGCGGCACAGGTTCTCGCAAGGGATACCGTCATTGTCGCCGTCGCGTTTGGCCTGACCGCAAACCAGCAGTTTGTGGCAGGCCTCTTCGCAGCTGGACAGCGCCTTACAGCTGCGATCACTGCAATCGAATGATTGCACCGGACGCACCATATCCAGAAAAATTTGCACGGACGGCAGCGACAGCGGCACCATTTCCTGCGCGCTGATTGCACCGGGCAGCATCACGGCCAAAGCCAAAACAAATCGCAACATGAACACACCAAAGAGGGAAAGGTTAATAAACCCTTAACCCCTTTGGTTGTATTGCCAATCTATTTCTTCAACGCCTCGGCGCGTTTTGCAGCCAGATCACGGGCAATATTGAACGCGCCTTGGATCTTGTCGCGCTCTCGCGTCCAGTCCTGCATCACGACGATCTTGTTGTCGCGCACCTTGGCCTGTCCTTTGTAATCACCGATGAAGTCCACCAGCCCGGTCGGATTGGCGAATTTGTCCTTGTGGAACCGGATCGTCGCGCCCTTTGGCCCGGCGTCCAGCTGGCCAATGCCCGCCTTTTTGCACATGGCTTTGATCCGCACGACCAGCATCAACGTATTGACCTCTTTGGGCAATTTGCCAAAACGGTCGATCATTTCCGCGGCGAAACCTTCCAGTTCGACCTTGGTCGTCAGATCGGACAGACGGCGATACAGGCCAAGGCGGACGTCTAGATCGGGGACGTAATCCTCTGGGATCAGGACCGGCACACCAAGGTTAATCTGCGGTGACCATTCGCCATCTTCCTGCAACCCTTCAGCCGCGCCGGACCGGATCGCGTTGATCTGGTCCTCTAGCATCTGCTGATACAGCTCATAGCCCACTTCGCGCATCTGGCCTGACTGTTCTTCGCCCAGCAGGTTACCCGCGCCGCGGATATCAAGGTCCTGAGACGCCAGCGTAAAGCCAGCGCCAAGGCTATCCAGGCTGGCCAGCACCCGCAGACGTTTCTGCGCGGTGTCGGTCAGTTTCTGCCGCGGCATCGTCGTCAGGTACGCATAGGCCCGCGTCTTGGACCGGCCCACGCGGCCGCGAATTTGGTACAGCTGGGACAGGCCGAACATGTCGGCGCGCCAGACGATCATCGTGTTGGCCGTCGGGATATCAAGGCCGGATTCCACAATCGTCGTGGCCATCAGCACGTCGTATTTCCCATCGTAAAACGCGTTCATGCGGTCATCCAGCTCGCCTGCCGCCATCTGGCCGGTGGCGGTGATAAAGCTGACCTCTGGCACCTCGGTTTTCAGCCATTCGACCATTTCGTCCATGTCTGAAATGCGCGGCACGACAAAGAACGACTGACCACCGCGATAATGCTCGCGCAGCAAGGCTTCGCGGATCGTGATCGTGTCGAATTCACTGACGTAGGTGCGGATCGCAAGGCGGTCGATGGGCGGCGTGCCGATGATCGACAGATCGCGCACGCCCGATAGCGACAGCTGCAGCGTGCGCGGGATTGGCGTGGCGGTCAGGGTCAGCACGTGCACATCCGTGCGCAGCGCTTTCAGGCGTTCCTTGTGCTGGACGCCGAATTTCTGTTCCTCATCAATGACAAGAAGGCCAAGGTTGCGGAATTTGACCGACTTGGCCAGCAGCGCATGGGTGCCGATCACGATATCGACGGTGCCATTCGTCAGCCCCTCGCGGGTGGCGGCGGCGTCTTTGGCCGACACAAAGCGCGACAAGGGCCGCACGACAACGGGAAAGCCGCGGAAACGCTCTGCAAAGCTTTGATAATGCTGGCGGGCCAGCAAGGTTGTCGGGGCCACGATGGCGACCTGCACGCCGGCCAGCGCGGCGACAAAGGCGGCGCGGATCGCGACCTCTGTCTTACCAAACCCGACGTCGCCGCAGATCAGGCGATCCATCGGCTGGCCGCTTTCCAGATCGGTCAGCACATCGTCAATCGCCGCCAGCTGGTCGTCAGTTTCCGCATAAGGAAAGCGCGCAAGGAACTGATCCCAGATGCCGTCCATCGGCTCTAGCACAGGCGCCTTGCGCAGGGCGCGTTCGGCAGCGACGCGGATCAGCCGTTCGGCAATCTGGCGGATGCGCTCTTTCAGGCGGGCCTTTTTCGCCTGCCATGCACCGCCGCCCAGCTTGTCGAGCAAGCCTTCCTCGTGGCCAAACTTGCTGAGAAGCTCAATGTTCTCAACAGGTAGGTAAAGTTTACTGCTTTCGGCATATTCCAGCGTCAGACATTCATGCGCCGCGCCAAGGGCGGTGACGACCTCTAGTCCGATAAAGCGGCCAACACCGTGATCGACGTGCACGACCAGATCACCGGGGGACAGCGCGTTTGCCTCTGTCAGGAAATTATCGGCCCGGCGCTTGCGCTTGTTCTGGCGGATCAGACGGTCGCCAAGCACGTCTTGCTCGGAAATAACGGTGACGCCCGGTGCCTCGAATCCTGCTTCCAGCGCCCAGACGGCCAGATGCACGCCGGATTTGCCAACGCGGGACCAGTCGCTGACCGGAATGACCTCGCCGATGCCCTCGTCTTCGATCAGGCCGGTCAGACGTTCGCGCGCACCTTCGGAATAGGACGCGATGATCACCGGACCCTTGGCGACTTTCGCCTTAACATGGCCCGCCAAAGCCCCGAAAAGGCTTAGGTTTTCCTGCTGGCGTTCCGGCGCGAAATTGCGCCCGGGCCGCCCGCCCGCATCCAGTACGCCGTGGCCCGTCGCCTGCGGCAGCGGCGCGAATTGCACCACGCGGCGGTCTGCGACGGCCTTGTCCCAGGCCGCATCGTCCAGATACAGTTGCTGCGGCGGCGCAGGTTTATAGACGGAATCCATCCGCCCCTTTTGCGTCAGGGCGTGCATCCGGGTGGAATATTGGTCCGCAATCGATTCCCACCGCGCAAGGCGCTGCGGGCTGGTCTGGTCGTCCAGCGTGACCGTGCCGCGCGGCAGATAGTCGAACAGCGTTTCCAGATCGTCCTGAAAAAAGCCCAGCCAATGTTCAACGCCCGCATGTTTGCGGCCTGCGCTGACGGCCTCGTACAGCGGATCGTCGGTGCCAGCGGCACCAAATTCGATGCGATAGCTTTGGCGAAAGCGCGTGATCGCGGCCTCGTCCAGAATGACTTCGCTGACGGGGGCCAGCTCGATCTCGGTCAGTTTTTCGGTCGTGCGCTGGGTGGCGGGATCAAAGCGGCGCGCGCCGTCCAGCGTGTCGCCGAACAGATCAAGGCGGATCGGCCCGCTCTGGCCCGGCGGAAAGATATCGATAATGCCGCCGCGCACGGCGTAATCGCCCGGCTCCATCACATTGGCGGTTTGGGAAAAACCCATGCGCGTTAGGAAGTTGCGCAGCGCAGCTTCGTCCACACGGGACCCGACGCGGGCGGTAAAGGCCGCCTCGCGCAGCGTGGCGCGTGCAGGCACGCGCTGGGTCGCGGCATTCAGCGATGTCAGCAGCACAAACTTTGGCGGCATCCCGTGGACCAGCGCCGCCAGCGTCGCCATCCGTGCGGCAGACACATCGGCGTTGGGCGACACCCGGTCGTACGGCAAACAATCCCACGCCGGAAAGGTAAACACCGGCATCCCCGGCGCAAAGAACCCCAGCGCCGCCTGCATCGCGGCAAGGCGTTTGTCGTCGCGGGCGACATGAAGGACCGGCTGGCCGGAACTCTCCATTTCCTTGAGGATCAGTTGGGCGTCGAACCCTTCGGGCGCACCGGCGAGCGTGATGTGTTTGACCATGACAGGTGAAGTATCCGCATCCGCCCCGGTGTCAAGGCGCGGCACGGGGTCTGGCTGCGGCCTAAAGTCCCCGCACAACCGCCATCATTTGGATCATGCCAAACATAGCGGTCACAAAGATCGCGCACATGCCAATGATCTGCGTCCAAAGCCGGTGGCGCATCAGCATGGCGTAAAGCTGGTCTGGCTCTGGATCAGCGGTGCGGATTTTCCGCGCGCTGGACAGGCTGACGGCACCGACAATGGACAGCGGCAGCGCGACAAGAAACAGCGCCTGCGCCATTTCCACGTCATAATAAAAGCCCAGCAGCGCCAGCGTTGTCAGGGCGAAGAATGCGAAACCTGTCATGATCAAGCCCGCGGTATGGGCGATGCCCAGCAGGCGGTTCACGTTAATGCGCACCAGGTCTATCATATCGTCCTGCTGCTGGCCGCCGTGCCGCCGCGCCTTGGTAATCAGGTCAAACGGAACACCCAGCACGTAATAGCTGACCGACGACCACAGGACCGCCAGCATGATCCAATACCACACCGACGAAAACGAGCGCAGGTCGATCACCTGAAAGAGGATATTGCTCCAGTTCACTGTGCGGACTCTCTGGCTTGCTTCACGTTTTTCAGACCCTAGTGTCGCCGCGCGGGGATGCCCAGACTTGCCGCGCGGAATTTTCCGTGCAAGGTCAAGATGTGTGACAGAAAGGCCCAGCCAGATGAGAGTGATGCCATGAAACCGACCCTTGCCCCCTTTCCCGCCACACGTCTGCGCCGCCTGCGGGCGAAACCCGCGATCCGCCGCTTGTCGCGCCAGCACCGGCTAAGCGTCGATGACCTGATCTGGCCGATCTTTGTGATGGCCGGCAAAGACGACGAACATGCTATTTCGTCTATGCCCGGCGTGACGCGCAAAACCGTCGACCGCGCCGTGAAGGCCGCGCAAGAGGCGCATAAATTGGGCATCCCGGCGCTGTGCATCTTCCCCTACACCGGCATGGAAGAGCGGACAGAGGATTGCGCGCTGGCGTGGTCGCCGGACAATATCAGCAATCAGGCGATCCGCGCGATCAAAGACGCGGTGCCAGAGATCGCGATCATGACGGATATCGCGCTCGATCCTTACAACATCAACGGCCACGACGGCTTTGTCGAAAATGGCCGCATTGTGAATGACCGCACCGTCGATGCGCTGGTCAAGATGGCGCTGGCGCAGGCCGAGGCGGGTGCCGATATCCTTGGCCCGTCCGACATGATGGATGGCCGCATCGGCGCGATGCGCAAAGCGTTAGAGGCCGAGGGCCATATCGACGTCGCGATCCTGAGCTATACCGCCAAATACGCCAGCGCCTTTTATGGCCCGTTCCGCGATGCGGTCGGTGCATCGGCTGCGCTGACAGGCGACAAGAACACCTATCAGATGGACCCCGGCAACGCCGACGAGGCGCTGCGGCTGGTGGAACGCGACCTGATGGAAGGCGCGGATATGGTCATGGTGAAACCGGGCATGCCGTACTTGGATATCTGCCGCCGGGTCAAAGACATGTACGGTGTGCCGACCTATGCCTACCAGGTCAGCGGCGAATACGCGATGATGCAGGCGGCGATCCAGAACGGCTGGCTGGACGGTCCCAAAGTGATGATGGAAAGCCTTTTGGCGTTCAAACGCGCGGGCTGCGACGGCATTCTAACCTACTTTGCCCCAGAGGCCGCAAAGCTGCTGAACCGCATGTAACCGCCTGCGCTGTAATTAGCGTGTGACAGCAAAGATTGATCCACCTATAGTTTGCGCCATAACAGGTGCGGAAAACGCGCTGATGGCAGTATAGAGGCAGACAATTATGACAAACTTAACACGGCGGCACTTTGTGGCGGCAGGCGCGGCGACGATGCTGGCGGCTTGCGGCAATGGCGTTAATCAAAACGGCGGATCGACCATCGACGCGCGGGTCGCAAGCACCTTGTCGTTCATGTACGACACCTATCCCGGCACGCGCGATCTGGGGCAAAAGGCCGCTGGCGTATTGGTGATGCCGCTCGTGACCGAACTGGGCCTTGGCCTTGGCGGGTCATACGGGCGCGGTGCGTTACAGATTAACGGGTCCACTGTTGACTATTACTCTGCCGCCTCCGGCTCTGCGGGTTTGCAGATTGGCGCGCAGCAATACAGCCATGTGCTGTTTTTCATGACGCAAAACGCGCTGGCAGATTTCCGGGCCTCGATGGGTTGGGCTGCGGGCGCTGACCTTGAATATGTTGCCGCCGACCAAGGCGACGTGCTGCGGGCCGAGACGATTACGTCCCTGTCCCCCGTGATCGCCGTGGTCTTTGCGCAAACCGGTCTGCGCATCGGCGCGACGCTGGAAGGCACGAAATACACGCGTATCATTCCTTAAGATGCGCGCTGGGTCAGGTGACATCATCCAAATCCTGATCCTTGCCGCGGGCACATCGTCGCGCATGCGCGGCGCGGATAAGCTGGCGATGATGGTGGACGGCCAACCGCTGCTGCGGCGCATTGCGATGCAGGCGGCGGCAGTCGGCAACACCTTTGTCGCGCTAAACCACCGCGCGGCAGAGCGTCTGGCCTTGCTGGACGGTCTGCCCATCACACCGCTTTTGGTGCCCGAGGCCGCAGAAGGCCAATCAGGCACCCTGCGCGGGGCCGTGGCGCAATTGCCGCCCTGCCCGGCTTTCATGATGGTTTTGGCTGATTTACCGCTGATCAGATCGGATGATCTGGCGGCGGTGCTAGCAGCCCGCGATGCGACCCCGGACGCTTTGATCTGGCGCGGCGCGGCACCAGATGGCACGCCGGGTCACCCGGTCTTGTTCGACGCCAGCCTGCGGCCTGCATTCGCGGATCTGAGCGGCGATGACGGCGGGGCAAGTGTGGTGAGGCCCTTGCGCGCCCGTACAATCTTGGTGCCGTTTACAGATGACCGCGCGGTCTTTGACCTTGATACGCCAGAAGCATGGGCCGCGTTCAACGGCTGAAATGCTTGATAACGCGCGCACCTTGCACGCTTCGCGATTTTTCAACGACGTGCGAACTGGTTGAAATCCACCGCCCCAAAATCTTGTACCCGACTTTGCGAACCGTCCAAAATTTCCGGCCCCCGGCGCCGGTGCCACGCCGCCACCCATGTTCTTTCTGGACGGAAAGCTTTCGGTCCAGCTCTGCGAAAAGCAACGCGCCGCGCTGCGCCTCTATCAGCAGCTGGTGCTTCGGTGACAGCACCCGATCGTGCATTGGCACGCTATCACCCGGCGATCCGGCGGCCGCGTGATAGGTCTGTGATTGGGTCGCGCGGTGCAGGTCGCTTGGGGACAATTTGCGCTGATCGTTCCGCATGATCGGGCCCGTGTCCGTATCTTGCGTCAGGAATATGTCGTCGACGGCCAGGTCTGTCACCTCTTGGTCCGACGCGGCGATGCGGTCGGCCAAGTCAAAACCGCTGACCAGCTTTTCAATCTCGGACAGGCTGACGTGGCATGCGACGTTATTGCCATCCATCAACGTGACCAGGCCATTTTCCGGCAAGGTGCTGTCGTCCTGACCCGCGACCGGGTTCGTGCTGTCATAGATAAGTTCACCGTCGCTGCAGTAGAAACGCACGCCCGTCCAATCACCCCGGTCGATCCCGGCCTGCAGGGCCAGCACGTCAATGTCGCTGATTTTACAGCCGCCATCTGCAGTGACTGCGTCCAGCGACGCGTCGCTACGAGGGGTCAGATGGTCGTTGCGAGCGGCACCACAGTTCGGGTCCGATCCGCCGCGCCCGTCAATGTGATCATCGGCATGATCATCGGCAAAATCGCCGTCCACCGTTTCGTTAAGTGAAGTGTTCGAAGTGTTAAAATTTAACATACCGCTATTCCCCCAAATAGGTGTCACAGCGAGATATTGCACAGTTGAAAACTCAAACAACCGGGCCTAGTCGGTTGCTACACTTAGCTATCCAAGGGGATAGGAGGCTGTGAAGTGACAGAAATTCACAGCATTCAGACGTAAAATACGGGCCGAGGTATCTGCGGCCCGCATTTCTATTTTGGTGGCAACCCCCGTTTAGCAGGCCGCGAACTTACCGCAGCAACAGGCGTGCTTCGTGTTTTTTCAATGACTTACGCGCAGCTTGATAGCCTTCGACGCCAGCGGTGGTTTTCAATTCCGGGAACAGCGTAAAGATCTCGTCCCGTTGGTTCTGCGCCAAACCGCCAAGGCTGTGATCACCGGGCTGAAAGCTTTCTGACCAAACGCCGTCGGACAGCACGACCTCGTGCCGCTCGAACATGATGTGCACATAGGTGACGCCGGACACGTCGGCCTGGGTGATTCCAGCGGTGCCAACCATGTGTTTCGCCGGCGCGAGCACTTCGTTTTCGGCAAACAGCAAGGCCGCGCGATGGGATTGGATCAGCATGCGGTGGTTCGGCGACAGCACCAGATCGCGCTCCGGCAGGCCATCGCCCAGCGATCCGGCTGCGATGCGGACGGGCTGCAGCTTGGGTGCGCGGCGCAGATCAGCGGCGGATAGACTACGCTGGCCGATCCACGCAATCGGCTGCATGCCGTGGTCGCGGGTCATCACCAGATCACCCACGTGCAGGTCCTGCACAGCGATCTGCCCTTTTGGCGTCATGATGCGCGCGCCGGGGGTGAAGCAAATCACCAGCTTTTCGATTTCGGTAAAGTTGACGCGGCCAATGATGTTGTTGCCATTCAACAGCTCTGCCCGGCCATTTTCTGGCAGCGTATCGTAGTTCTGCCCCTGAACGGGGTTCAGGCTGTCGTAAATCAGCGTGCCATTTGTGTTGTAAATGCGAACGCTGGTCCAGTCGCCGTTATCCAACCCTGACTTCAAATCCAGTTGGTCAAAGTCGCCATTGTCCGGATCGGTGCCACCGTCAGCGGTGATCGTGCCGATATTGCCGTCCTTCAGGATCGTCAGATAATCGTTGCCCGTTCCGCCATACAGGCTGTCCTGTACGTCGCGCGCGATCAGCGTGTCGTTGCCAGCGCCGCCATAGAGCCGGTCATCGTTGTCCTGACCGGTGCCATCGGCCCCGTCCAGCACATCGTCGCCATCACCGCCATACAGCGAATCCTGCCCTTGACCGCCCAGCAGCGTGTCGTTGCCAGCGTCGCCATACAGCTTGTCGTCACCGTCGCCGCCATTAACGGTATCGTCGCCAGCGCCGCCATAAAGCATATCTTGGCTGGTGCCCCCAAACAGCGCATCATTGCCGTCGCCGCCGAAAAGCAGGTCTTCGGCGTCGCCGCCATAAAGGGCGTCGGTTCCGGTGCCGCCGTAAAGCGAATCCTTACCAGCGCCGCCAATCAGCGTGTCATCGCCGCCCATGCCATACAGCTTGTCGTCATTGCCGCCGCCATCCAGAATATTGGTTTTATCATTACCCGTCAGGGTATTCTGGGCCGCGTTACCCGTAATATTTTCAAAGTTCAGATAAACGTTTTCCGACGCCAGCTGCCCGTTGAAATTCAACGTACCGCTATTTTCAATCGTGACGTTCAGCGCTGCGTTTTGGAAATTGGAAAAGTTGAACGTGTCATTGCCAGCGCCGCCGTCAATCGTCTCGTTCTGGCCGACGGTCAGGTAGCCAAGGTAGGCGGTATCGTCGCCATCCTCTAGGAAGACCTGATCGCTGCCACCATTCTGAGAGTTCGTCGACGGGATCCAGACATCGTTGCCCGCGCCGCCATAGACGGTATCGGGGGAATTGTCGTTATCATAGATGGTGTCATTGCCGCCGCCGGCATAAATCAGGTCGGACCCCGCACCGCCATCAATGGTGTCATCGCCAGAGGTCCCGTTAATCGTATCGCGATTAGACGTACCGGAAATATTCGCCATTCATGTGGTCCTTGGTCAAGCGCCTAGTCTGATTTGAACTATTTACGCACGTAAAATATATCACCTATTCTTATACGACCTAAAGCTATCCAAATAGATAGTATGCGTACCCTAGGAACATAAAAGCGTGAACAAATTGTAAAAAATGCAGGCTACCAGAGGCAGCCTGCATTCATTTCGCATTCAAGCACACCGCCGACGGGCGGCTGCGAAGTTACTTCATCAACAGACGCGCTTCGTGCTTCTTCAGGGACTTACGCGCCGCCTGATAGCCTTCTACGCCTGCTGTTGTCGCCAGATCCGGGAACAGTTCGAAAATCTCGTTCCGCTGGCTATTGCCCAGACCGTTCAGCGAATAATCGCCGGGGTGGAAGCTTTCGGTCCAAGCGCCGTTCGACAACACGACTTCGTGGCGCTCGAACATGAAGTGGATGTAGGTCGTCCGCATCACGTCCAGGGTGTGGATGCCCTGTGCGCCAGTCATGTGCTTGGCAGCTGCCAGCACTTCACGCTCTTCAAAGTACAGCTGCGTCTTCTCGCTTGCCACCAGAACGCGGTGGTTGGGCGACAGCAGCATGTCACGCTCTGGCAGACCATGACCCAGCGATCCGGCTTTCACCAAAATCGGCTTCATGTGCGGCTTGGCGGCCAGTTCCTTGCCGGTCATCTCTTTTGAGCCGACCCAAGCAATTTCCTGAATGCCGTTGTCGCGGGTAATGATCTTGTCACCAGCGCGCAGGTCTTCGACCAGACGCTCGCCTTTTGGCGTGGCGATCGTGGTGCCGGGCGTAAAGCACGGTGCCTCGATCTGGCTAAAGGACGCCGTGGTGCCATCTTTAAAGTAGATGGTGCCGGATTCGCGCAGCTCTTCGCTGTCGCCAGCGCCGCCGTTGCGCTCGATACGGTCGATCTTGTCCAGAGTTTCCTGGTCAAAGTTGAACGTATCGACGTCAGTGCCATCGGGGTCTTCACCGCCGGTGATCACATCGCCAGAGGACACATCGGTGAACCGGTCGCTGCCAAGGCCGCCGAACACAGCGTCAGCATCCGCACCCGACGCGATCGTGTCGTCGCCGTCGCCGCCGTAGATGGTGTCCAGACCGATGCCGCCAGAGATCACGTCGTTGCCAGCGTCGCCGCTGATCACGTCGTTGCCCTGATCGCCGCTAAGGACATCATTGCCGTCGCCGCCAAAGATCACGTCGTCGTCGATGCCGCCAAAGATCGTGTCGTTGCCAGCGTCGCCATAGATGGTGTCGTCATCGTCACGGCCAAAGATCGTGTCGTTGCCGTCGCCACCATAGATGGTGTCTTTGTTGTTGTCTGGCAGCAGATCAACCGGGTTGCCGTTTGCATCGTGGTCCACGATGTCCAGCGTGTCGTTGGCCAGACCGCCATAGATCAGGTCGTCGCCAGCGTCGCCATAGATGGTGTCCACGCCTTCGCCGCCGATGATCGTATCATCGCCCTCGCCGCCTTCGACGTAGTCGTTGTCGATGCCCGCATCGATCCGGTCATTTCCGGTGCCGCCATAGATCACATCGGCATCGTCGCCGGTGATGATCGTGTCGTTGCCAGCGCCGCCAAAGACGGTGTCCAGATCGTTCTGGGTGTTCGCATCGCCGGGCAGGCCGGGATACGGATTGTCAAAGCCCGGATCGACGTGGTTTGCAGTGTCGATATAGTCGTCACCGTCGCCGCCGTAAGCCACATCATTGCCAGCATCGCCGTTGATGATGTCGTTGCCAGCATCGCCATACAGCACGTCGTCGCCAGTTTGACCGGACACGGTATCGTTGCCTTCGCCACCATAAATGGTGTCGTTGCCAGCGTTGCCGTTCAGCTGATCGTTGCCAGCGCCGCCATAGACCAGATCATCGCCGTCACCGCCAAAGCCGGTATCGTCGCCATCGCCGCCGTAAACGGTGTCGTTGCCGTTACCGCCGCGGACGATGTCGTTGCCAGCATCGCCGTAAACCGTGTCAGCGCCGTTGCCGCCCGTGATGGAGTCGTTGCCGATGCCGCCATAGACTTCATCGTTGCCTTCGCCAGCATTGATGGTGTCGTTGCCGCCCAGACCGTAGATCAGGTCGTCATTGCCGGTATCGCCAGCCAGGATCGCGTCATTGCCGTCGATCAAGTCGCCATCGGACGGATCGGCATAGCCGACGCCCATGGTGTCGTTGCCTTCGGTGCCGAACACGGTGCCATCACGCAGCGGGGTGCCGCCACGGATTTCTTCGATCTCGGTGTAGTCGATGTATTCGCCAGTCGGCACGCCATTCGCGTCGGTGAACACCACGCGACCAGAGAAACTGTTGCCATCCGCGTCCAGCACAGGAGAGCCGGTGCCATCTGGGCCAGTGGTGATGTAGATCTCGCCATCGTTCAGCACGAGGACGTCGTAATCATCGCCGCCTGCGCCGCCGTCAACGCTGTCGCCTGCGCCTCCATAGATGGTGTCGCGATCATCGCCGCCATAGACTTTGTCAGCGCCCGCGCCGCCATACAGCGCGTCGTTGCCAGCGCCGCCATACAGAGAGTCGGTGCCGCCTTCGCCATAGATGATGTCGTCGCCAAGGCCGCCGTTCAGGATGTCGTTGCCACCCGTCACGCCAGTGCCTTCGACCGGAGCGTCAAAGAAGACGTCCGTGACGTTGATACCAGCGTTGTTGCCCGGGCTCAGCGATTGTACCTTGGTGTGAACGATCTCGATCCGGGAAATCGGGCCAGCGATGTTGACAAGCGCGGAATAGTTGCCGTCAGTCTCAGTGCTGCCGCCGCCGCCACTGGCCAGCAGCGTTTCCGTGCCGCCGACGCCGTCCAGATCCTGCACGGTGACGTTGCTGCCAGCCGAGATATCGACCGCAACGCGGTTGCCGTCCATGTCATAGGCATAGACCTGCACCTTGGAGGCGTAGTCGATGTCGTTGATACGGAAGCTGATGTTCTGAACGTCATCAGAGAAGCCGAGGTTGTACGTCACCTTCTCGCCGTCTTTGTCCAAGACAGAGTCGAGCGAGCTGTGGGTGTTCACAGTCTCGGTGCCAGAGTTGATGCCGGAGACATTTTCTGCCTCTGTCTCAAACGTCGTCGCAGGATATTCATTCGCGGCGGACTGGCTGAACGTCACGGTGACGTTGCCTGTGTCTTGGCTAAAGCCGCCCTTCAGGTTGTCGCCGTCGTCGATGGCCGTGCCGTCGCCGCTTGGATCGGCCGCCTTGGACCACTCAAAGCTTTCACGCACATAGGTCGGCCCGTTAGAGCCGTCCGCGCTGTCGCCATAGATCACATCGTTGCCAGCGCCGCCGTCGATGGAATCGTTGCCTGCGCCGCCTTCGATGTAGTCGTTGCCAACGCCGCCTTCGATCTTGTCGTTGCCGTCGTCGCCATAGATTTTGTCGTCGCCGGAGCCGCCATAGACTTTATCGTCGCCGGTACCGCCATAAACTTTGTCATCGCCGGAGCCGCCGTAGACATAGTCATCGCCAGAGCCGCCATAAACCGCGTCGTTACCAGCGTTGCCGTAAACAGCATCCGCATCAGCGCCGCCATAAATGGTGTCGTTGCCGTCTGCGCCTGTGATCACGTCGCAGCCAGCATCGCCGTGCAGCGTGTCATCGCCAGTACCGCCATCAATCCGGTCGTTACCGGTGCCACCAAAGGCAACATCATTGCCCGCGCCAGCGTAGATGGTGTCGTTTCCGCCGTAGCCGTAGACCAGATCGTCATTGGGCTGCGCGCCGGACGCGATGGCATCGTTGTTGTCGATGCGGTCGCCCTCAGGGTCGCCCGTGTAGTTGGAACCGATCACGTCGTTGCCAGCGGTACCTTCGACGGTACCATCAAGCGACACAACATTTGCAAAGGTCGTGTTGTCGACGGACTGGTTGGAATACCAACCGGAATAATTCGCACCAGTGATCTGGGCCACTTCGATGTTGGCGATCGACAGGTTATCCAGCGTGCCTTGGTTCAGCAGGTCGGTGACAAAAAGGTCGCCGTTGGTCTGCTGGATCATCACAGCTTCAATCTGAACGACAGATCCATCAGTCAGCGTGACATTCAGCTTGGCCGTCATCGTGCTGTCGGTCTTGTTCGTGACAGAGCCGCTGCCGGTGTTGTACGCAACCGTGTCGTAACCGCATTCGTTGTCAGAAATGACGCCGTCATGCTGCGGGTCCGTCAGCGTGGCCTTCACCAGCGACAAATCATCCGCACCCTTGGACACGCCAATAAGCTTGCTCGCCATCTCGGCATTGTAGTCGCATTCGTTCAGATCGACGTCGGCGTAATTGCCTAAATAAATCAGATTTACGGTTGTGACACTCGTCATCTTAAATCTCCACTTAACGACGCTCAGCGCGTCTTCACATGCTCGACGGCCGTAACCCCGGACGGATCACGTGCCAAAATCCTCACCGCACTTATGCGCGGCAACTAAAATCTTTAGCATGGGAAGAACCCTTTGCCGCAGACACCAAAATTCGCTGACACTTATAAATGTCGGCCCGGCCGCCCCAATCGACCGGTTTTGCCCCCCAGTTGGGCACCTAAAGCATTACTCTGCCTTACGAGGCCAAAAAAGGAGAAAATGTGTCATCCAGCAACAAAACGCGCGTAAATGCACCTCAAACGTTCGTATACGAAACGAATTATACCTCGAAAGGCGCGACATTGTTTCACCTACGAAAACAGTGCGGCCAAGTGGCGATCTGTGCGATACGCTTAATTCTTAATAAAACTTGACTATTCTTTCGTATAGTTCGGTTTCCGGGCCCTGCATTGCTGCATGCGAGGCGAAATTTTTGGAAACGCAATAACCACTTAAGGTTGATGCTGGAAATTGTGGCAGATCTAAGATGGTTACCGCCACCTTTGTTGCGATCCCAGCAACAAGCGTGCGACATTCACCTGATTGTCTTACAACAAAACACAATAGCCATCCTGCACCCAGAATCGAACAGTGCCCCGTAGAGGGCACGCTTGGCCCCCAAGGGGCGAATATGTCAGAGATTTTTGGTACCGGTGGTCGGACTCGAACCGACAAGATCTTGCAATCGGGGGATTTTGAATCCCCTGCGTCTACCATTCCGCCACACCGGCCAGTGACGCTGACGTATCCAAGGCGCGGGCCCGCGTCAATCGGGCCCGCGCGTAATTTTTGATTAAAGTTGCGTCGCTGAAAACGTATCACAGTCGGTCATGTTACCGCTCTGATATCCGCGCATAAACCACCGCTGGCGCTGCGCGCTGGTGCCGTGGGTAAAGTTGTCGGGGCTGACAGCCTGGCCGGCGTTGCGCTGCAAGGCATCGTCGCCAATCCGGGCGGCCGCATTCATCGCCTCGTCAATATCGCCAGGTTCCAACGTGCCGTTCATTGCCTGCGTGCCCTGCGCCCAAATCCCGGCGTAGCAATCCGCCTGCAATTCAATCCGCACTGACAATGCGTTTGAATCCGCCTCGCTCATGCGGGCGCGCATGCTGTTGGTCTGGCCCAAGATTCCCAGCTCGTCCTGTACGTGGTGGCCGACCTCGTGAGCAATAACATAGGCCGCAGCAAAGTCACCGCCTGCGCCCAGTTGCTGCTGCATCGTGCGGAAAAACGCGGTGTCCAGATAAACGTCCTGATCGGACGGGCAATAGAACGGACCGGTCTGCGCGCTGGCATTGCCGCAGGCAGAACGAGTGATCCCGTCAAACAGCACCAGCTTTGGCGGCACATAAGCGCCATCAACCTGCGCGTTAAAAATGGCGGCCCAGACGTCTTCGGTATCCGCAAGCACAACACCGACGAACTGCTCGACCTCGGGGTCGGCTTCGGTGATCTGGCCGGTATCGACCTGCTGCGTGCTGCTGCCGCCCGTGCTGCCGACGATGCCCGACACGTCGACGCCGAAATACCACCCCAGCAACAAGATCAACACACCGCCGATCCCGCCGATGCCACCAATCGCGCGCCCGCCGCCACCGCCGCTGCGCCGTTCAATATTGCGGCTGACCCGCCGTCCTTGCCACTTCATCACAAACCCCTTCTAAACCTTGGCCTTTCGCCACTTGGCGGTAACAATAGTGCGACATCGCGTCGCTGCAATGCGCAAGGCCTGCTTTGCGCGCCGACGACTTGACCTTCGCGCCGGTTCCATGGCCTAACCGCGCCTGAAACCAACAGGATGCCATCATGATCCGCCGCCTTTACGACTGGACGATGTCCCTGTCTCGCTCGCGCCACGCCCTGCGGGCATTGGCTATCGTCAGCTTTATTGAAAGCAGCGTTTTTCCGATCCCGCCAGACGTGCTGATGATCCCGATGATTATCGCCCGCCCGTCCCGCGCATTCCTGATCGCGGGGATCGCGACGGTCGCTTCGGTGCTGGGCGCATTGCTGGGTTATTACATTGGCGCGGCGCTGTTCGACACGATTGGCCAGCCGGTGCTCGATTTCTACGGCAAGGGCGAATATTTCGACGCTTTCGCGGTCAAGTATAATGACTGGGGCGCATGGGCCGTGCTGATCGCAGGCATCACGCCCTTCCCGTTCAAGGTCATCACCATCGCCTCTGGCGTCACGGGCCTGTCGCTGCCGGTGTTCATCGTGGCGTCTATCATCGCCCGCGCCTTTCGGTTCTTTCTTGTTGCCGCCTTGCTGTGGAAATTCGGCCAGCCGATTCAAGACTTCATCGAGCGCCGCTTGGGCCTCGTCTTTACCGTGTTCATGGTGCTGCTCGTTGGCGGCTTCGCTGTCTTAAAGGTGCTTTAATGCGTAACACGCTGATCCTGATCGCCGCTGGCGGCTCTGTCTTATTGTTGGCCGGCGCTTTCGTCTTTCAATTCTTCGGCTACCTGCCGTGCGAGATGTGCCTCTGGCAGCGCTGGCCCCATGCCGCCGCGGCCCTGATCGGCGTTCTCGCACTCACCGTGCCGCACCGCATCTGGCCATGGCTTGGCGCAGTGGCCGCAGCCATCACCAGCGGCATCGGCTTCTTTCACGCAGGCGTCGAAAAAGGCTGGTGGCCCGGACCCACGTCCTGCACGGGCGGCGGTGGCGGCGGCTTGGCTGGCGATTTGCTGTCCACCGAAGGCCCGCGCCTGATCATGTGCGATCAGGTCAGCTGGGAGCTGCTGACAATTTCCATGGCGGGCTGGAACGCCCTGCTGTCTGCCGCGCTGGTCCTGATCTGGATCGCCGCCGCCCGCGCCCGCACCTGAACCGGCCCGCACCTGAAAGGTATCACCATGACACAGACTCATTGCATCCTGATTGGGGCCCCCGTCGATTGCGGCAAACGCCGCCGCGGCTGCCTGATGGGCCCGGACGCCTACCGCACCGCTGGCCTGGCAGAGGCGATCACCGCCCTTGGCCACACGGTCGAAGACCTCGGCAACCTCGCCCCCGCCGCAGTAGAAGTCGCGCCCCACGCCAATGACAAGGTCTATGCACTGGCCGAAAACGTCGGCTGGACGCAAACCCTGATGGCCGCTGCACAGCAGGCCGCACCGCGCGGCTTGCCGATCTTTCTTGGCGGCGATCACGCGCTGGCCTTAGGCACTGTAGCCGGCATGGCCGCCCACGCCCAAACAACAGGCCGCCCGTTCTTTGCGCTATGGCTTGACGCGCATAGCGACATCCACACTCCCAACACCACCGACAGCGGCAACCTGCACGGCACGCCTGTGGGCTACGTCATCGGCCGCGACGGGTTCGAGGCATTTCCCGCCCTGCCCGCCCGCGTCGATCCGGCCAACATCTGCATGATCGGCCTGCGCTCCGTCGACAGCGCCGAACACGCCGCCCTGCTGGATATCAACGTCGACGTCGTCGATATGCGCGTGATCGACGAAAGCGGCATCCGCACGCCGCTGGCCGCCTTCCTTGACCGGGTGGCCGCCGTGGACGGGATGCTGCACGTCAGCCTTGACGTGGACTTCCTCGACCCTTCTGTCGCGCCCGCCGTCGGCACCACTGTCCCCGGCGGTGCCACCGTGCGCGAAGGCCATCTGGTCATGGAAATGCTCTGCGACAGCGGCCTTGTGACCTCGCTCGATCTGGTCGAACTCAACCCCTTCCTCGATGATCGCGGCAAAACCGCCTCGCTGATGGTGGATCTGACCGCTTCCCTGCTTGGTCGCCGCGTCTTTGATCGGCCAACGCGCAGCCACGCCTGACGGTCCTTTTCTTCTGGTCAAAAATACCGCGGGGGGCTTGGGGGGCTGGCCCCCCAAATCTGGTTTTCACGCAAAAAATCGCCCCCAGCAGCGCTCAGAACCTGCGTTTCGCCCTGCTAGGCGTTGCGCACCAGATCAGGTATCTGCTAAGATAAACTGATCAAAATATAGACGTCCCATCGGATAAGGCATTCACGTGAACGATACCCCGGAAACTCCTGAAAACGATGATGAAAACGCCACTCCAAAGTGGACGTATGACGGGCCGCAGGTCACGATCGAGCATGAGCTGAAGACAGCATATCTTGACTATGCCATGTCCGTCATCGTCAGCCGCGCTATTCCAGACCTGCGTGACGGTCTGAAACCGGTGCACCGCCGCATTCTTTACGCAATGCACGACACCAATAACACCTACGACAAACCCTACCGCAAATCCTCGCGCCCCGTGGCCGAGACGATGGGTAAATACCACCCACACGGCGACAGTGCGATCTATGACGCACTGGTGCGGATGGCGCAGAATTTCTCGATGTCGCTGGTACTGCTCGACGGTCAGGGCAACTTTGGCTCCATGGATGGCGACAAGGCCGCGGCCTATCGTTATACCGAAGTGCGGATGCAGAAGGTTGCGAACTATCTGCTGGACGATATCGACAAAGATACGGTCGATTTTCAGTTCAACTACGACGGCAAAGACCGCGAACCGACGGTTTTGCCTGCGAAATATCCCAACATGCTGGTCAACGGCGCTGGCGGTATCGCTGTCGGCATGGCGACCAACATCCCGCCGCATAACCTGGGCGAAGTCATCGACGCGACCCTCGCGCTGATCGACAACCCCGACATGACCAGCGAAGAGCTGATCGAATACATCCCCGCCCCGGACTTTCCGACCGGCGGCGTTATCCTGGGCCGGTCCGGCGCGCGCAAAGCGTACCTAGAGGGTCGCGGCAGCGTCATCATGCGCGCCCGCACCCATACCGAGGAAATCCGCAAGGACCGCTGGGCCATCGTCATCGACGATGTCCCCTATCAGGTTAATAAATCGTCAATGATCGACCGCATTGCCGAGGCCGCCCGCGAAAAGCGGATCGAAGGCATCGCCCACGTGCAGGACGAATCCGACCGGAACGGCGTGCGCGTCGTGGTCGAACTGAAGCGCGACGCCACCGCAGAGGTCGTGCTGAACCAGTTGTTCCGCTTTACGCCGATGCAGACGAACTTTGCCTGCAACATGCTGGCGCTGAACGGCGGCCGCCCGGAAACGCTGACGCTTGTGCGCTTCCTGTCCTGCTTTATCGACTTCCGCGAAGACGTTGTCGCCCGTCGCACCGCGTTCGAATTGCGCAAGGCGCGGGAACGGTCCCACATTTTGTGCGGTCTGGCCGTGGCTGTGACGAACATCGACGAAATCGTTGCCACCATTCGGAAATCCTCTGACGCGAGCGAAGCGCGCGAGGCTTTGATGACGCGTAAATGGCCCGCGCAGGACATTCTGGAATACATCGCCCTGATCGACGATCCGACCCATACGGCGAACGACGATGGCACCTACAACCTGTCAGAGGCGCAAGCCCGCGCGATCCTTGAACTGCGTCTGCAGCGCCTGACGCAGATCGGTGTGAAAGAAGTCACCGACGAGCTGAAAGAGCTGGCAACGAAAATCCGCGACTACCTTGAAATCCTCGGCTCTCGCGACCGCATCATGCAGATCATCCGCGACGAGCTGAACGAGGTGAAAACCCAGTTCGCCGTGCCGCGCCGGTCCGAAATCGTCGATTGGGCCGCCGACATGGACGACGAGGACCTGATCGAGCGCGAAGAGATGGTCGTCACCGTCACCTCTGGCGGCTACATCAAGCGCACCGCGCTGACCGACTTCCGCCAACAGCGGCGCGGCGGCAAAGGCCTGTCGTCGATGGCCACCAAAGAAGAGGACGTCGTCACGACCCTTTTCGTCGCCAACACCCATACCCAGCTGCTGTTTTTCACAACAGACGGCATGGCTTACAAGCTGAAGTGCTGGCAGTTGCCACTCGGCAGCCGCACCGCCAAAGGCAAGGCCATCGTCAACATCCTGCCCATCGTGCCCGGCATCTCTATCGCGGCGATCATGCCTGTCGACCGGGACGAGGCCGAGTGGGACGATCTGCAGGTGGTCTTTGCCACGTCCAAGGGCACTGTGCGCCGCAACAAGCTGTCTGACTTCACCAATGTGAACCGCGCCGGCAAGATCGCAATGAAGTTCGAGGACGATCAGGCCGACAACACGCTGATCAATGCCCGCATCGCGTCCAACGATGACGACGTCATGCTGGTCACGAACTCTGGCCGTGCCATCCGCTTCCCGGCGACCGACGTGCGGGTGTTCAACTCGCGTGGCTCTGTCGGTGTGCGCGGCATTCGTTTGAACGGCGACGACAAGGTCGTCTCCATGTCGATTATCCGCCACTTCGAGGCGGAAGCCTCTGAACGTGCTGCATATTTGAAAATGCGCCGCGCAATGGCGGGCCTTGCCGACGACGCTGAAGTGTCCGACGACGAGGACGATGTGACACCCGGCGCGATCAGCCAGGAACGCTACGCGGAAATGTCTGCGGCTGAAAACCTGATCCTAACGATCACATCAAAAGGCTCTGGTAAGCTTAGCTCTAGCCACGATTATCCTGTGCGCGGACGCGGCGGCATGGGCGTCACGGCGATGGACAAGGCGATGCGCGGCGGCCCACTGGTGTCGTCCTTCCCTGTCGATCTGTCCGACCAGATCATGCTGGTCACCTCGACCGGTCAATCGATCCGCGTGCCCATCGACGGCATCAGCTTCCGCTCTCGCGGGGCGGGCGGCGTGAAGGTGTTTGACACCGCCAAGGGCGAAGAAGTCGTCAGCGTCGCTTGGATCGCCGAACAGCCAGAGACCGATCCAGAAGCAGGTGAGCCCGAAGCGTGACCTAGGTGCCACGGAAGGTGAATTGTTAACAAAAAGTTAACGCACACAATTCACCTTCCGGATGGCCCGCTCTACCCAAGGTAGAGGGCGACCAACCACGAGTCGCCCTTTTATTGAGGGTTAGAATGACTAATATTTTCAAGGCTATGCTATCTGCTGGCTTTTGTGTTGCGGCGACTGCGGCAGCCTCCCAATCCCTGACTGGCGGCGACGTGACAGCCACCTACGGCGGATTGACCGACAGCGATTACGATGCTTCGGGCTACAATCTGTCCGCCAGCGGTGAAATCGGTTTTGACCGGGTTTTCGCGCTTCAGGGCGACCTAAGCTACACCGACACCGATCTGGGCCTGCTTAGCAGCGACACCATCGCGTTCACTGGCCACGCCATTTATCACGCAAATGAATTTGCCTCTTTTGGCATGTACTACGGTCAGGAATCCTCTGACGGGGACGATCTGAAATACTACGGTGTTGAAGGCGGATACGAGGCTGCACAGCTGAAAGTCGAAGGTTACTTCGGTATTTCCGCAATCGATCTGGGCGACGCCTTTGCTGGCACCGACTTTGCCGCAGATGGCGCAATCATTGGTGATTTCGAGCTGAACCAAGCTGGCGTTCAGGTCGGCTATGACGTGAACGAGATGTTCACCGTGATGGGTCGTTATGACCAAATTCACTTCACCGACGCTGTGTCCTTTGACCGTATCGGCGCAGGTGTTTCCGCCGATCTGGGCAATAACATCGGCCTGTCCGCAGAACTTGGCCGCCTGAGCACTGATCTGGCCGGCCTGTCCGACGACGTGACCTACGCCAATATCGGCGCGACCTACACCTTTGGTGCAGAACGCGGCGCGACCTTCGGCGCGCGGGATTCCGCCCACACGCTCACTGGCTTCTGACGCCTTTGCGCCACAGATCATGCCGGGCACATCCGCCCGGCATGACCGAACTTGCACAAATCAGACATTCCCCGTATTTTTGCGCCTAAGAGGCAAAAAGCCTCATCCAAAAAACAACGAGGCAGAGACATGATTAACCGCGCAGTTCCCGTCGCCATTCTTTTGGCGACTCTTCCCCTTTCCGCATTCGCCCAAGGCATCACCGGCGGTGATCTTGGCATCGAATACAACGCGCCACTTGATGGCAGCGACTTTGGCGGCACGACCTATTCGGGCGGCGTCGAATATGGCTTTATGCGCACGTTCAGCATGTCGGTGAACGCCGCCGCCTACAAACCTGACAACATCAGCACAACCGCCACGAACGTCACCCTGCATGGCACGTACCAGCTGTCCTCTGCCGCATCTGTCGGCGGCTTCTACGGGTACGACTCCAATGATGGCGAAGGCCTGAACCTGTTCGGTATCGAAGGCGGCACCGAATTCATGGGCGGCGATGTGGGCGCTTACATCGGCCGCGCCGAGGATGACGGCACCATTTTCGGTATCGACGGCAGCTATGACCTACGCTCGGGCTTTTCCGTCATCGGTAACGTCGACTTGATCGACGTCGATGATGCGCGTCTGACCCAAGCGTCGATTGGCGCTGAATACCAGATGGCAGCCGGCCCGCAGTTCTACACGCAAATCGGCCGTATTACTGGCGATGTGGGTGACGATTCAGACTCCGTTGGCTTCTTTACCATCGGTGCCAAGGTCGCATTTGGCGCGGCACGCGGCACCACCTTCGACAACCGCAGCATTTTCGAAGTCATCCCCGGCTTCTGACCCTTTGCAAATCAGCCCGCGGTGTCCTACATCGCGGGCATGACACATCATTTGCACATCGTCGGCGGCGGCATGGCCGGATCAGAGGCAGCCTGGCAGGCCGCGAACGCGGGCCTTACGGTTACCATTCACGAAATGCGGCCCAAGGTTGCGACCTTTGCCCATCGCACGGGCGATTTGGGGGAAATGGTTTGCTCCAACTCCTTCCGCTCTGACGATCACGAACAAAATGCGGTTGGCCTGCTGCATTGGGAAATGCGTCAGGCGAACGGGCTGATCATGCAGACCGCAGCGCAGCACCGCCTGCCCGCAGGCGGCGCATTGGCCGTGGACCGCGATCCATTTGCCGTCAGCGTCACCGCCGCGCTCAAGGCGCATCCGAACATCACAGTATCCTACGAAGAAATCACAGAGCTGCCCGATGAGGGCCAGTGGATCATCGCGACCGGCCCGCTGACCTCTGGCACCTTGGCAGAGGCGATCCACGCCAAAACCGGCGCCGACCAGCTTGCGTTTTTCGACGCCATCGCGCCCATCGTCTACGCCGAGACCGTCGACATGGACATCGCTTGGATGCAGTCCCGTTATGATAAGGGAGAGACCGAGGACGAGCGCACCGCTTACCTGAACTGCCCGATGACCAAGGACCAGTACGAGGCCTTTATCGACGCCCTGTTGGCTGCGGAAAAGACAGAGTTCAAAGAGGGCGAGACCGCAGGTTATTTTGACGGCTGCCTGCCGATCGAAGTCATGGCGGAACGCGGGCGCGAGACGCTGCGCTTTGGCCCAATGAAGCCCGTTGGCCTGACAAACGCGCACGATCCAGAAACCAAGGCCTATGCCGTGGTGCAGCTGCGCCGCGACAACGCACTGGGGACGCTGTACAATATCGTCGGTTTCCAGACCAAGATGAAGTACGGCGCGCAAAAGGCTGTTTTCAAAACGATTCCTGCTTTGCAGGACGCGGAATTTGCACGCCTTGGCGGTATTCACCGGAACACATTTATCAACTCTCCGACGCTTTTGGACGGGCAGATGCGGCTGAAATCCCAACCCAACATCCGCTTTGCCGGCCAGATCACCGGCGTCGAAGGCTACGTTGAAAGCGCCGCCATGGGGCTGCTCGCCGCCAGGCTTGCAATCGCGCAGGCGCATGGCATCGATCTGCCGCCCGTGCCGAACACCACGGCGATGGGCGCGCTTGTCACGCATATCACCGGCGGCGCGGATGCGAAAACCTTCCAACCGATGAACGTGAACTTCGGTCTGTTTCCCCCGCTCGAAGGTACCGGCATCAAAGGCGGGCGCCGCGGCCGCAAAGAACGCTACAAAGCCTATACCGACCGCGCGAAAGAAGACTGGACCGCTTGGCTGGCCCAAACGGAAACCGTTCCCGCTTGATCACGCGCTTCGCCCCGTCGCCCACTGGCCCGCTGCATCTGGGCCACGCCTATTCCGCGCTTTTTGCGCATGACATGGCACGGGCGGCGGGCGGCACGTTCCTGCTGCGGATCGAAGACATTGACCAATCCCGCGCCCGCCCGGAATGGGAGGCGCAAATCTTGGACGACCTAAATTGGCTTGGCCTCACGTGGCCCACGCCGGTGATGCGCCAGTCGGACCGATTGCCCGCCTACGCCGCCGCCCTCGATACGCTTTGGGCCCGCGGCTTGCTCTATCCCTGCACCTGCAATCGCCGCGATATCCTCGCCGCCGCCAGCGCCCCGCAGGAAGGCGCGGCCATGGGCCCCGACGGCATCATCTATCCCGGCACCTGCCGCGCTCAGTCCCGCACCGGCCTGCGCCCACTGGATACCGCACTCCGACTCGACATGAACAAAGCCCTGCAAGCCGTTGATACTGAAACATTCTATGGCGCAGGTAACCGGCACATGACGGACAACATCGGCGACGTCGTCCTGTCTCGCCGGGATATGGGCACATCCTATCATCTGTCTGTCGTGATCGACGACGCGGCCCAGCACATCACCGACGTCGTGCGCGGCGCTGACCTGCGCGAGGCGACGCCAATCCACGTTTTGCTGCAACATCTGCTGCAGCTGCCAACGCCCACCTACCACCACCACCGCCTGATCCGCGACGATGCCGGTAAACGCCTTGCCAAACGCGACGACGCCCGCGCCATCGCCACTTATCGCGAGGGCGGCGCGACACCCGCTGATATTCGCCAGATGGTCGGGCTTCCCCTTCATCTGGCCAAATAAACTCATACCTCGCCCGCCGCATGGCAAACTGCCCGCGATCCGCCTGATCCTCGGTTTTTGCTAAAGACGCGCCCGCTTTAGGCGATTTTAGCTCTCCATCGGTGCGTCAGTCACAACCTCTTCGCCGCCCTCGACCTTGGTATAGAAACAAGATCGCCGCCCGGTGTGACAAGCAGGCCCGGTCTGATCGACTTCAACCAACAAACAGTCGCGGTCGCAGTCCAAACGGAACTCCACCAGCTTTTGCACATTGCCGGATGTCGCGCCCTTGACCCAGAATTCAGCCCGGGAACGGGACCAATAGGTCACATCGCCTGTCTCCAGCGTGCGCGTGATCGCCTCGGCGTTCATCCAGGCCAGCATCAAGACTTCGCCCGACTGCGCGTCCTGCGCGATCACGGGAATCAAGCCGGCGTCGTTAAACCGCAGGCTGGCGGGGTCGAAGGACATGGGTGTCACCTTTCCAAAACATCTGTTGCGCCCTATCTATGGACCAACCAGTGAAAGGGCAAACCGGTGAGCGCCGAGACCGACATGATTAAACTGTATTCCACGCGCATTTTGGCGCTGGCCTCGCAGATCCCCCACACCGCCCGCCTTGATGCGCCGGATGGCACCGCGCGCAAACGCTCGCCCCTGTGCGGGTCAACGGTGACCGTCGATGTGACGCTTGCGGATGGCCGCATCGCTGCGTTCGGCCAAGACGTGAAGGCCTGCGCGCTGGGTCAGGCTGCGGCCTCTGTCGTGGGCGATGCGATTGTCGGACTTGACCGCACCGCTGTGCAAACAGGCCGCGATCAGTTGCATGCGATGCTGACCGCCAATGGCCCTGCCCCGACTGCCCCCTTTGACGGGCTTGCTGTGTTAGAGCCTGCGCGCGATTATAAGAACCGCCATGCGTCGATCATGCTGGCCTTTGACGCCACCCTTGCCGCACTGGACGATGCCACCGCAACCGCCTGATCCGGCCTAAAATCGACCCTGGATAAAAAAAACCGCCGCTCACCCGGGAAGGTGGCGGCGGTAAGTGATGCATCCCAGCGGCGGTGATCGGGGCAGGCAACCCTTGATCATTCTTAGGACAGGCAGTCAGCGTCTGACGTGTGGGACAGGCAAAACGCAACGCCGCCGGGGCGCAAACAGATCAGATCATCGCAGGCAGTGACAATCCGGCAAACAGCATAACAACCAGTGCGGCGACCCCGATTGCGTCGGCCAGGATGGTATCGCGGCTGCGGTGGATCGCGGTCTTGATGTCCTTGGCCATGGGGTCTCTCCTTTGGTTGCTGTGGTGTTGCCTCTTTGTTCCATTTCATTAACCGCCTGTAAAGAACTTTTTGAGAACATTTGTGAACAAAATGTTCCGACCTGTTCTAACCGACTGAAATTAAACGGATCGCACGATCCTGTTCCATCAGCCAAAGCAGAACGCGCGCCGCCTTGCCGCGCGGGCTTTCCAGTGCAGGATCCATCGCAAGCAACGCGCGGGCGTCGGATTGCGCGACTTCCATCAGTGCGGCCTGCCGTTCCAGATCGGCGATTCGAAACCGCGGCAGGCCCGATTGCGCTGTGCCAATCATGTCGCCGGCCCCGCGAATTGCCAGATCCTCTTCTGCGATGCGAAATCCGTCCTCGGTCTCGCGCAGGATCGCAAGCCGCCGCTGCGCTGTCTCGCTCATGGGCGCTTGATACAGAAGCAAACAGGTAGAGGCCGCCGATCCGCGCCCGACCCGGCCGCGCAGCTGGTGCAACTGGGCAAGGCCAAAACTCTCGGCCCGCTCGATCACCATGATCGAGGCATTGGGCACGTTCACCCCGACTTCGATCACCGTGGTGGCGACCAGAACCTTGGTTTCACCCACAGCGAAAAGCGCCATAGCGCTGTCTTTTTCCGCAGGCGGCATCTGGCCGTGGACCAGCCCAACGACGCCTTCACCAAAGGCAGCACGCAGGGATTTGAACCGCTGATCGGCAGCGGTCATGTCAATGGTTTCGGATTCCTCGACCAGCGGGCAAACCCAATAGGCCTGCCGCCCTTCGGCAATCGCGCCGCGCAGTTTTGCAATCACCTCGTCCACGCGGTCGGTGCTGACCAGCGCTGTGGTGACGGGGGTGCGGCCGGGCGGCTTTTCGTCCAGAACCGACAGGTCCATCTCTCCGAACTGCGCAAGGCTGAGCGAGCGCGGGATCGGCGTCGCGGTCATCACCAGCACATCGACGGCCTGCCCCTTGGCCCCAAGCTCCATCCGCTGCGCCACGCCAAAGCGGTGCTGTTCGTCCACAACGGCAAGGCGAAGATCATGAAAATGCACGTCTTTTTGAAAAACCGCATGGGTGCCAACAAGGATTTGTATCTCGCCAGAGGCCAGCGCCGCCAGCTTTGCCGCGCGCTCTTTACCCTTGTCGCGGCCTGTCAAAATTTCAAGCCGGACGCCAGCCAAGGCGGCCAAAGGCTGCAAGCCTTCGAGGTGTTGCCGCGCCAAAATCTCGGTCGGGGCCATCATCACGCCCTGCCCGCCGCCCTCAACCGCGATCAGCAGCGCCATCAAAGCAACAAGCGTTTTACCGGACCCGACATCGCCTTGCAGCAAACGGTTCATCCGGTGCGGGGCCGCTAAATCGGCAGAGATTTCGGCAACAGACCGGCTTTGCGCCGCAGTCGGTTTATAGGGCAGCGCCCCTAGCACACGGTCTTGCAACACGCCGGTCCCGACCGTTGCCCGTCCCGGTTTGCGCCGCATCTGCTGGCGCGCCAGGGCAAGGGTCAGTTGATGCGCAAAAAGCTCGTCATAGGCCAAGCGTACCCGCGCCACGGCAAGCGCCGACAGATCGCTTGTGCTTTGCGGCGCATGTGCGGCTTGCAAGGCGGCCTTCCAATCAGGCCACCCTTCGCGCGTCAGCAAAGGGCCGTCGATCCACTCCGCCAGCGGCGGTGCCATTTCCAGCGCGCCGCGCGTGGCTCGGTACATTAACTTTTGCGTCACCCCAGCGGTCAGCGGATAAACCGGCTCGAACGCGGGAATATCCGCCGCGGCATCCTCGGTCACAACATGGTCGGGGTGCGCCATCTGGCCGACCCCGTCAAACAATTCGATCCGGCCAGAGATGATGCGCCGCTCACCCTCTGGCAGCAGCCTTTGCAGGAAATCACCGCGGGCGTGAAAAAACACGAGCTGAAAACTCGTTTCACTATCGGTCACGGTCACGCGGTACGGCCGGTTCTTGCTAGCCGGGACATGATGCGCACCGATGGTCACGGCGACGGTCACCGTGCAGGGCGGCACGACGTCGCGGATGCTGGCGCGAACCTGCCGGTCAATGCCGCCCTGCGGCAAGGTAAACAACATGTCGCGGGGCCGGGTGATGGCCATATGTTCCAGTAATTGCGCGGTTTTATCGCCGACCCCTTTTAACGCGGTCAGCGCGCCAAACAGGGGAAACAGAACCTCTGGCCGGCCGGTCATGCGTCACCGATCAGGGCGAGCCAGTCGTCCTCATTGATCACCTCGACCCCCAGATCCGCCGCCTTCGTCGCCTTTGACCCCGCCCCCGGCCCCGCGATCAGCAGGTCCGTTTTGGCGCTGACAGAGCCTGCAACCTTGGCTCCCAGCGCCTCGGCGCGGGCTTTGGCTTCGGCGCGGGTCATTTTCTCGAGCGTGCCCGTAAAGACGACGGTTTTGCCCGCGACTGGGCTGTCCGACGCCGCACGCGGGGCGACTGGCTGCACGCGCAACTCGGCGACAAGGCGATCGATCGACGCGCGCTCGGCCTCTTGCTGAAACGTCGTCACAAGCGACACCGCGACAGAGGCACCTATTCCTTCGATCCCGATCAGCGCATCCCAAGCGGATTTTGCTTCCGGATTAATGCCTTGCCATGCCAAATCGCGCACTGGCTTAATACGCGCGCGGCGGCCCGCATCCGCAGCGGCGGCCCGCTCTGCTACCTCGGCTGCGTCGGCCTCCAGATGCGCGCGCGCCGCTGGACGGGCGGCATCAATGCTCGCCACCAATGCCTCCCACGTGCTGAAATGCTGGGCGAGGTCGGCAGCGGCGACTTCGCCGACGTGGCGAACGCCAAGCGCAAAGATGAGGCGATTCAAGGGGATATCGCGTTTATCGTCGATCGCTTGGAACAGATTACGGGCGCTGGTGTCGCCAAAGCCATCGCGGTTGGAGAGTTTGGTAAACTGCGCCTTATCCCGCGCCTGCAGCGTAAAGATATCCGCAGGCTCGCGGATCGGCAGGCTGGGATCGGCAAAAAAATACTCGACCTGTTTCGCGCCAAGACCTTCAATATCGAAAGCAGCCCGACCCACAAAATGGCGCAATTTTTCAACGGCTTGCGCGGGACAAATCAAGCCGCCAGTGCAGCGGCGCACGGAATCGCCGTCTTCGCGCACGGCGTCCGATCCACACTCCGGACAAACCGTCGGAAAGGCAAAAGGCACGGCGTCCGCAGGCCGGCGCGCAAGGTCAATATCGCGGATCTTGGGGATGACGTCGCCCGCGCGGTAGACTTCGACCCAGTCGCCCACGCGGATATCGCGCCCACCCCGGATCGCCGTGCCGTCACCAGCGCGGCCTGCGATGTAGTCTTCGTTATGCAGGGTCGCGTTGGACACGACCACACCGCCAACCGTCACCGGGACAAGCCGCGCGACAGGCGATAATGCCCCCGTGCGGCCGACCTGAATGTCGATCCCATCAAGCTGCGTCCAAGCCAGTTCCGCCGGAAATTTATGCGCGATGGCCCACCGCGGCGTGGTAGAGCGGAAACCAAGCCGCCGCTGCAGCGCCAAATCGTCCAATTTATAAACAACGCCGTCGATGTCATAGCCCAGCGATGCGCGATCAGCCGCGATCTGGTTGTAATGCGCCATCATCTGCGCCGGGTTCTCGCACAGCTGCGTGAGCGGGTTCACGTCAAAGCCCAAAGCGCCGAGCCGCTCAATCGCGCCGCTTTGCGTTTCAGCCAAAGGGGCGGAAAGTTCGCCCCAAGCATAGGCGAAGAAATGCAATGTGCGGGCGGCGGTGATGCCGGGGTCGAGTTGCCGCAGCGATCCCGCAGCGGCGTTGCGCGGATTGGCAAAGGCCTTTGCCCCAGCCTGTTCCTGCCGCGCATTCAAAGCCGCGAAATCATCGTGGCGCATGTAAACCTCTCCGCGCACCTCGAGGATGTCAGGCGCGCCAGTGAGCCTGTGCGGAATAGAGGCGATCGTTTTTGCGTTCGCCGTCACATTTTCGCCGACTGCGCCATCGCCGCGGGTAGCGGCCTGTTGCAGGATGCCACCCTCATACCGCAGCGACAGCGACAGACCATCGATTTTGGGTTCCGCCGTATAGGCCAACGGCGCATCGCTAGGCAGACCCAGATACCGCCTAATCCCCGCATCAAAGTCGTCGACATCCGCGTCCGTAAACGCATTCGCCAAAGACATCATGCGCTGCGCATGCGCAATTTTGCCAAAGCCGTCGGCAAGCGGTGCACCGACCTGCTCGCTTGGCGAATCTGCGCGTTTCAACGCAGGAAATGCCTCTTCGATTGCCGCATTCCGCCGGCGCAGCGCGTCATAGTCAGCGTCGCTGATGACCGGCGCGTCGTCGGTATGATAGGCCACATTCGCCTGCTCTAGCAAAGCTGCCAGTCGTGACAATTCCTCGGACGCCTGCGACGGGGTTAGTGTCGCAGGATCCGCGCTGCGCATATCTTCGACGCCGCCCATATGCGCCGTGGCTTTGCCTGCGCTTTTCGAACTTGCCATGTCGCAGCCTCCGGTCGGGTTCGTCCGCGAGTGCGGTTCGACCGAAATCTAAAGCGGCACCGTTCAGACGTCCAGACGCCACGCCCGCCTGGGCTGTTAAACCTGCAAATTGCTAACCCTTAGGCCCCGACGGCAAGAGGCGGTGCCCTGCCTGATTGCGCGTCTGGATCGCGCAACACATATCCACGGCCCCAGACGGTTTCGATAAAATTCTCGCCTCCCGTGGCTTCCGACAGTTTTTTGCGCAGCTTGCAGATGAATACATCGATGATCTTCAATTCAGGCTCGTCCATGCCGCCATAAAGATGGTTCAGGAACATTTCCTTCGTCAGCGTCGTGCCCTTTCGCAGGCTAAGCAGTTCCAGCATCTGATATTCCTTGCCGGTCAAATGCACGGCAGTGCCTTCGACTTCGACCGTTTTCGCGTCAAGGTTCACACAGATGCTGCCCGTCTTAATGATCGACTGCGCATGCCCCTTAGAGCGGCGAATAATCGCATGGATTCGTGCAACCAGTTCTTCGCGGTGAAAAGGTTTGGTCAAATAATCGTCCGCCCCGAAACCAAAGCCCTTTAGCTTGTTTTCGGTATCATCCTCGCCCGACAAAATCAAAATCGGTGTATCAATGCGCGCCAAACGCAGCTGGCGCAGCACTTCATGCCCATTCATATCGGGCAGGTTAAGGTCCAAAAGAATCAAATCGTAATCATACAGTTTCGCCAAATCGATGCCTTCTTCCCCCATGTCGGTGGAATAGACGTTTAGATTCGCATGGCTCAGCATCAATTCGATGCTTTTCGAGGTGGTAGGATCGTCTTCGACCAACAGTACACGCATCGGGGTTCTCCGCTTCGTTATGACCTGGTCACTTTGGCGGCCAATGATTAACTCTCCGTTACCGGATTACTAAATTATGATCATTCACCCTTAAGTTGTCTATAACGTTGTAGCGCTGTCGTCTTTAATGCGTCCTGACCATGCAGCCGCACCGCGCTTTCCCATTCATCAAATTCATCGTCCGACAGTGCATAGGTGCTCAGCGCCAATTCACGTTCAATTAACCCATGCGCCACAGCAGCAACGACCGCAGCCTTGCGCGACGCCACCCAGCGCCGCGTGCGCGCTGGCGGTAAATCGGCGCGCGTCATAATAGACCCATCCGGCAGCATCACGGATCGCGGCCCGTCAATTTTCTTCAAAAACATACTTCACCCTCCTTCGGCGTCCCCGTGCTGCTTGGTGGCGCAAATTCTTTAAGGACTGGTAAGCCCCGGCACTTGGGTATATCGGGCATTTTCCTATATATTAGCTTAAGCCGACCTAAAGGTGTGCGATGTCACTTGATCAGCCCCTGAATTCCCTTGGTTTTGCCAAGCCCCCCGCGCAGACCCGCGTCGTGGTTGCCATGTCCGGCGGCGTCGACAGTTCTGTTGTGGCGGCGCAATTGGCAAGCGAAGGCTACGACGTCGTTGGCGTCACGTTGCAGCTGTATGATCACGGCGCGGCGCTGGCGAAAAAAGGCGCGTGCTGCGCCGGGCGCGACATCCAAGACGCCGCCCGCGTGGCCGAGGCGATGGGCTTTCCGCACTATGTCCTCGACTACGAAAACAAGTTCAAAGAGGCGGTGATTGACGAGTTCGCCGACAGCTATCTGGCTGGCGCGACGCCCGTGCCCTGCATCCGCTGCAACGAGCGTGTGAAGTTCAAGGACCTGCTGCAAACCGCGCGCGAGCTTGATGCCGATTGCATGGCGACGGGGCACTATATTCAGCGCAAAATGGGCACCGATGGGGCCGAATTACACCAAGCGGCCGACGCGAACCGGGATCAAAGCTACTTCTTGTTCTCGACCACGTCAGAGCAGTTGGATTATCTGCGCTTTCCGCTGGGACACCTGCATAGCAAGGCTGAAACCCGCGCGCTGGCGCTGAAGTTCGGCCTGACCGTGGCGGATAAACCTGACAGTCAGGACATCTGCTTTGTCCCCAACGGCAACTATGCCGCCGTGATCCAAAAGCTGCGCCCCGGCGCGGCAGAGCCCGGCGATATCGTCGATGTGAACGGCACGGTTTTGGGGCAGCACAACGGGGTGCTGCACTATACCATCGGGCAGCGGCGCGGGCTGGGGATCGGCGGATTGGCTGATCCTTTGTATGTGGTAAAGCTGGACGTTGACGCGCGCCATGTGATCGTCGGCCCAAAGGAAATGCTGGCGACCCGCCGCGTTCCGATCCGCGAAATCAACTGGCTGGGTCAGGGCGGCTTTCTTGCTGGCGGCACCCGCAATATCGCGGTCAAAGTCCGGTCCACCAAACCCCCGGTCGAGGCGGTGATACACCCCATTTCCGACACCGAGGCAGAGGTCGAATTGCTGGTCGCCGAAGAAGGCGTCAGCCCCGGTCAGGCCTGCGTGTTCTATGACCCGGACAGCAGCCGTGTCTTGGGTGGCGGCTGGATCTGGCGCGGCCATTAATCGCGGCAGATCCGAAAAATTTTAGCTAAAATTTTTCCCGCATCAAAAATCTTCTAGAAGATTTTTACGCCGCGCCTTAGGCAAGCGGTATGATTTATACATCCTCCGCCGAATGGCTGGCCGCCCCGCAAAAACGTGTTTTGTTCTTTGGCATGTCTGGCCTTGGCAAAACGCATATCGCCAGCCTGCTGCGCCGCACTGGCGACTGGTTCCATTACTCTGTCGATTACCGCATCGGCACGCGGTATATGGGCGAGCTGATTGCCGACAATGCCAAGGCAGAGGCGATGAAGGTCCCCTTTCTGCGCGATCTGCTGCTGTCGGATAGTATATATATCGGGTCGAACATCACCTTCGATAACCTGAACCCTGTCTCGACCTACCTTGGCAAACCCGGCAGCGCGGCGCTTGGCGGTCTGCCCTTTGCCGAATACACCCGCCGTCAGGACCAGTTCCGCCGGGCCGAAGTCGCAGCCCTATTGGACACCGGTCATTTCATCGACCGGGCGACGTCCCTTTATAACTACCCGCATTTCGTCTGCGACACAGGCGGGTCGATCTGCGAATGGGTTGATCCGGATGACGCGAACGATCCCGTCATGCAACATCTGGCGCAGCGCACCCTGCTGATCTGGATCGAAGGCTCTGACGCCCATACCGCCGAACTGGTGCGCCGCTTTGATGCCGCGCCAAAGCCGATGTCCTATCAGCCGGGCTTTCTGCTCGATGCTTGGGCCGCTTACCTGCGGGCCCACGACTGCACCGAAAACGACGTCGACCCCGACGCTTTTATCCGCTGGACCTATGCGCGCGCGCTTGCCCACCGTCAGCCGCGCTACCGCGCCATGGCAGACCGCTGGGGTCTGACGATTCCCGCCAGCGACATCGGCGCTGTGCGCACCGCCGCTGATTTTGACGCATTAGTCGCACGCGCCTTGCAACGGGTTGAGATGCAGGCCTAACGCGCCTATCTGTCATCCCCCGCGATCAAGGATCAAAGCCATGCCGATCAAACTGCCCTCCACCCTGCCCGCCTATGCCGTTTTGTCGCGCGAAGGTGTCATGGTGCTGGCCGAGGATGCCGCCGACCGTCAGGATATCCGCCCGCTGCGGATCGCGCTCTTGAATCTGATGCCGAAGAAAATTCAGACGGAAAACCAGTTTGCCCGTCTGATCGGCGCGACGCCGCTGCAGATCGAGCTGAGCCTTATTCGCATGACCGAACACCAGACCCGCAACACCGCCGCCGAGCATATGGAGGAGTTTTACCGCCCCTTTGCCGACGTGGTGGCGAGCGGAGAGAAGTTCGACGGCCTGATCATCACCGGCGCCCCGATCGAGCATTTGCCGTTCCAAGACGTGACCTATTGGCAGGAACTGGAACAGGTCTTTGCCTGGACCCAAACCCATGTGCATTCCACCTTTGGCGTGTGCTGGGGCGGCATGGCGATGATTAACCACTTCCACGGGGTGCAAAAGCATCTGCTGGACCACAAGGCGTTTGGCTGCTTCCGCCACACGGTGACCGCCCCGGCCTCGCCTTATTTGCGCGGGTTTTCCGACGATATCGTCGTCCCGGTCAGCCGCTGGACGGAAATGAAGCAGGCCGAAATCGACGCCCGCCCCGCGCTGCACACGCTGATCACCAGCGCCGAGTCCGGCCCTTGCTTGGTCGAGGACACCGAGCACCGCGCGCTCTATGTCTTTAACCACTTCGAATATGACAGCAGCACGCTGAAACAAGAATACGACCGCGACGTGGCCGAAGGCACGCCGATCAACGTGCCCTGCAACTACTACCCTCATGACGATCCCGCGAACGCCCCCCAAAATAGGTGGAGAAGTCACGCGCACCTTCTATATGGCAATTGGATCAATGAGATCTACCAGACGACGAAGTATGACCTGAATGAAATTGGCACTTAAAGCGCTCACCCTGACCGCCCTGACCCTTGGTCTGGGGGCGATCATAACCGGCTGTACCGACACCTACCGCGACCAAGCAGCAGAGCAGGCCTTTCCGCCCATCGGCCAGTTCGTCACCGTGCAGGGCGGCGCGAAAGTCCACTATATTCAGGCCGGGTCCGGCCCCGACGTGGTGCTGATCCACGGCGCGGGCGGCAACCTGCGCGACTTTAAATTCGACCTGTTTGACAAACTGACCGACCACTACCGCGTCACCGCCTTCGACCGTCCCGGCCTTGGCTATACAGACCGCTTCCCCGGCATCGACACCGGTGCGCTGGCCACCGCCGGCGAAAGCCCGCTGCAGCAAGCCACCATGCTGCGCGAGGCTGCAAGCCAGCTTGGCATCACCCAGCCCGTGGTTGTCGGTCATTCCATGGGCGGTATCGTCGCCTATGAATGGGCGCTGATGGGGCTACAGGGTGACAACGACGTCAACGCTGCTGCGATGGTCAGCTTTGCAGGCGTGGCCATGCCTTGGCCCGGCGGGCTGGGGCCGTATTACACCGTCAACGCCAGCGCCCTTGGCGGGGCGGTGACGATTCCCCTCATCTCGGCTCTTGTGCCGACGTCCAAGGTCGAGGACGCGATCGAGGGTGCCTTCGCCCCGCAACCCGCCCCCGCAGGCTACGCCGACTATATCGGTGCGGCGCTGGCCCTGCGGCCTGAAACATTTCGCGCAAATGTGCGCCAAGTGAATAGTTTGCGCCCCTATGCGGTCGAAATGGCGAAACTTTACCCGGATTTAACACTCCCCATCGAAATACTGCACGGCACGGCGGATACGACGGTTCCAATTGATATCCATTCCGAAAAGGTCGCGGCGCTGGTGAAATCAGCGCATTTGACCCGGTTGGACGGGGTCGGCCATATGCCGCACCACGTTGACCCCGCCGCTGCGATTGACGCGATTGACCGTGCTGCCGCGCGGGCCGGATTGCGCTGATCTTATGCCGGGGCCATAGTGCCCCCAAAGCCGGAGGACTTCATGCCCAAACCCTTTGACGGTGGCATCAGCCGCTATTTCGAACAGCACGCGACGCCATCCGTGCGCGACGCCATCCGCGACTCTAAAAAGGGCGAGATTTTGCAGCCGAGTTTTCCCTATACGGAAAAGTGGGGCAAAGAGCCTTACGAAGACGCGCTGGAAAACCTGCAGATCGAACTGGCAAAGTTGCAGGCAGCGGCCCAATCTGACGGCCAGCGGATCGTCGTCTTGTTTGAAGGCCGCGACGCCGCAGGCAAGGGCGGCACGATCAAGCGCTTTCGCGAAAATATGAACCCGCGCCACGCCCGCGTCGTCGCCCTGTCCAAACCGACAGAGACAGAAGCGACAGAGTGGTATTTTCAGCGTTATATCAAACACCTGCCAGCAGCGGGCGAAGTCGTTTTCTTTGACCGCAGCTGGTATAATCGCGGCGTTGTCGAACATGTTTTCGGCTTTTGCACCCCGGCAGAGCGTGAGGCCTGGTTCAATCAAGTCACCGCGTTTGAAAAGCTGCTGGTGGATGATGGCATCAAGCTCTTCAAGCTGTGGCTGAACGTTGGACGTGCGACCCAGCTTCAACGATTTTTGGACCGCGAAAGCGATCCGCTCAAGCAATGGAAGCTGAGCCAAATTGACGTCGACGGCTTGCGCAAATGGGACGCCTACACCGCCGCGATCAATGAAACACTGGACCGCACCCACACCCAAGCCGCGCCTTGGACCGTGATTCGCGCCGATGATAAACGCCGCGCGCGGGTCAATGCGATCCGTTCGGTCCTGTTGCCGCTATCCTATGCTGGCAAATCCGCCGCCTCCATCGGTGATCTGGACCCAAAAATTGCCGGAGCGCCTACCCCCCGCCATGGTTAAACGCGGCTACCATCACGGCAATCTGGCGCAGGCCTTGGTCGAGGCCTGCCTGCGCCTGATCGAGGATCGTGGCCCCACAGGATTCACCCTATCCGAAGCCGCACGCGAGGCTGGCGTCACACCCGCCGCCGTTTACCGCCATTTCCAAGGCCGCGATGACCTGATCGCAGAGGCCGCACTGCAAGGCTATCATCTGTTTGCCGAACGGATGGAGGCCGCCTATGCCAGCGGCATCCCGTCGGATTTGCAGGCTTTCCTAGCCACCGGGGCTGCCTATCTGGACTTCGCCCGGGAAAACCCCGGCCACTATGTCGCGATGTTCGAAAGCGGCGTGTCGATCAACCGATCGCCTGCGCTGCACAAAATCGCCACCCGCGCGCTGGGCGTTATGGAAAAAGCGTCAGAGCAGCTGTCACAGCATATTCCTGCAAGCCGCCGCCCGCCGCCGCAGATGTTTGCGGCCCATATCTGGGCGCTATCCCACGGCGTTGTCGAACTTTTCGCCCGCGGCAGCCCCGGCACCAAAAGCCCCTATCCACCGCAAGATCTGTTGGAAACCGGCATTGGCATCTATCTGCGCGGCCTTGGCATTCTACCGCCAGACGCTTGATCCCATTGCTTTGGTTTAAGGCGCGCAGGGTTGAACCTTGCCAGCCTCGACGGGATGCCTCAAAACAATGTTAACCTTATAGTGACCTAGCAGGAGCAATTGCATGGACGGTGCACTCGCCGCGTTTTTCGTGATCACCAGCCTGACCGATATGGCACTGAATGACTGCCCGACCGGATGCTTAGCCACCACCGACGCACCGGCGCGCTTGTCATTCCAACTGGGCGATGTGCGATTTGACGAAGACCGCATCGGCAAAGAGTTTTACGTTGGCTATGACGCGGGTCAAAAACACGGGCCATTCCAGACCACCATCGGCGCGTCCGTGACCGAAGACGGCGCAGGTTGGATCGGTGCCGGGGGCAAATGGACCAGCACTGACATCTGGTCCGGCCCGATCTTCCTAGAATCGACATTGATGCCCGGCATCTATTTCCAAAGCGACGGTCCGGATCTGGGCGGCAGCCTGCAATTCCGGTCCAGCATCGGCGTCGGCTTTGCCTTTGAGGGCGGCGCGACGGTGACCGTGGCCTATGACCACCGGTCCAACGCCGATACAGACGTCACCAATCCTGGGTTAGAAGTGCTGTCGATCCGCTACGCCATGCCGCTTTAAAAGACGACGATGGCCCGCTCGTCCCAGGCGATGCGGGTCTGCGCCCCGACGTCTAGCACGGGGCGGCCAATCATGTTTTTCATAGCGATCGTAAGGGGTTCTGGCACGTTGCTCACGCGAACATCGTAGTAGGTCATGTCGCCATAATAGACGACCTCGTCCACCACGGCCGCCGCTTCATGGCGGCTGGCCTTTTCGCCATCGAACAAGATCGCCAGCGTTTCAGGCCGGATGCCAATCGCGGCCTCGCCCAATGTCGCGCCCTCTGGTGCTTGCACGGCAGGCACATCTGTGACGCCAAAACCCGCGATATCCAACGTGATTGTATCACCGGTGGCTGTCACGCGGCCGGGTAAAAAGTTCATCTTGCCGATAAATTCCGCCACACGGCGAGAGTTGGGCCTGCGATACAATGTCTCTGGATCGTCCAGCTGCCCGATCTCTCCGGCGAACATCACGGCGATGCGGTCGGACATGACAAGCGCTTCTTCTTGGTCGTGCGTGACCAGAATAAAAGTAATGCCAACAGCACGTTGCAGGCGGATCAGCTCCACCTGCATATGTTCGCGCATCTTCTTGTCCAGCGCGCTCAGCGGCTCGTCCAGCAGCAGCACTTTCGGCTTCAGGATCAACGCCCGCGCCAATGCAACCCTCTGCCGTTGCCCGCCCGACAGCGCATGGGCAGCGCGCTTGCCATAGCCCGCAAGGCCAACCATGCTCAGCGCCTCTTCAACGGCCGATGCCTTGTCCGCCTTGTTCAGCCCCGATTTACGCAGGCCAAAAGCCACGTTTTCGCCGACGCTCAGATGCGGGAAAATCGCATAGGACTGGAACACCATATTGGTCGGCCGCTGGTTCGGCGGCACGTCAGCCATGTCCTTATCAGAGATCATGACCGTGCCGCCCGACACCCCCTCGAACCCGGCAATCACGCGCAGCAACGTCGTCTTGCCGCAGCCCGATGGTCCCAGCAGAGAGAAAAATTCCCCCGCACGAATTGTCAGGTTGATATCGCGCAACGCATGATAATCGCCGTAGTATTTATCTACGCCGCGCAGTTTGATCAGGTCGGTCACAGAAAGCCCCCGGTATCGGTGCCACCGGCGCGGCGCACGCCCCGGCGGCGGAATATTTCGGCAATGGTCAACAAAATGACCGACAGCGCCACAAGGATCGTCCCCAGCGCCATGATGACGGGCAGCGACTTTGGAAAGCGCAACAAGCCCCAGATATAGACCGGCATCGTCGGATTGGAGCCGGTTAAAAAGAACGCGATGATGAATTCATCAAGGCTGATGGTAAAGGAAATCAGCATGGACGAGATGATCCCCGGCATCACCAGCGGCAGCGTCACCAGACGAAACGCGCTCCAACGGCTCTCTCCCAGATCAAGCGCGGCTTCTTCCATCGACGGGTCCAGCGCGCCAAAGGCACCATTCAGGATCGCGATGGAAAACGGCGTACAAATCAGCACATGCGCCATGATAATCGTCCAATTGCCAAGACTTAGCCCCAGCACCTGCCTCAGGATCACCAACAAGGCGACTGCGACGATAATCTCTGGCAGCACCAGCGGCAGCATGATGAAGCCGGTGATGCCCTTTTTGCCGGGAAAGTCCGACATCGCGCCGGCGCGCGCGGCGCAAAGCCCAAGGATCGTGGCAAAGACCGCCGTGCAAACCGCGATGATCAGCGAATTCTGTACCGCCGCATGCAGCGCCCGGTTCTGCGTCAGTTCGGCAAACCATTCGGTCGTAAAGCCCGACAGAGGAAAGGCGATAATCGTGGCATCATTGAATGCAAAGATCGGCAGCAGGATAATCGGCGCATACAAAAAGATAAGGTATGCAATGGCATAGACGCGCAACTTCATGTTCGCCCCCGCAAGTATTTCCGGTTCAGGAACACAAAGATCAGCGAAATCGCCGTCACACAGAGCATCGCGACAATCGCCAGCGCGGCACCAAGCGGCGCGTTATTAAGCTGTAAAAACTGCGTCTGAATCATATTGGCAATCAGCTTGCCGCCCGCGCCGCCCATCAGCTCTGGCGTGACGTAATCGCCAATCGTCGGGATGAACACGATCAGAACCGCGCCGACAACGCCGGGCATCGACAGCGGCAGCGTGACGCGCAGGAACGTGGAAAACTTCGATTCGCCAAGGTCTTGCGAGGCTTCCAGCAGCGACCGGTCGATCTTTTCCAGCACGACGAAAATCGGCAGGATCGCAAAGGGCGCAAAGGCATGCGCCAGCGTGATGATGACGGCGTTCACGTTATACAGGATAAAGGTCAGCGGCTCGTCAATGATCCCAAGCTGTAGCAGGCCGGAGTTGATCACCCCGTTATACCCCAGAATGACCTTCCACAAAAACACCCGGATCAAATAGCTGGTCCAGAACGGAATGGTGATCAGGAACAGCCAGATGCTTTTCTTGCTGGGATGCACATGAAAGCTGATGAAATAGGCGACTGGATACGCCAGCAGCACCGTCACCGCCGTCACGATACCTGACACCATCAAGGACCGCTGCAGCAGCAGGCCATAAATCGGGCTGTCATAAATCTCGCGGTAATTGGCGGTCGTGAACGTCGTGTCGACGGTCATGAAATCCTGCGTCCAAAAGCTGAACAACACGATCGCCCCCAGCGGAACGGCCAGCAGCAGCAATGCATAGACCAAGGGCAAGCCAAGCAGCTTGATACTCCGGGTCTGGTCTTGGGTAAGAGTCGCGAATTTTGCCATGACACCAATCGTTTCGCCAACCGCGTGAAAGATCAATCCCGGATCGCACGCCCGCCCTTCTTCTGGTCAAAAATACCTCGGGGGACGGCCAAAGGCCGGGGGGCAGCGCCCCCTGCGCCCTTTCATCCATCACGCAACGAAAAAGGGCGGTCCAAACGGACCGCCCTTTCCCAAACCATAAATCCAAAGCTTAACGCTTGGAGAACTGGAAGCTCTTACGGGCTTTCGCCTTGCCGTACTTCTTACGCTCGACGACGCGGCTGTCGCGGGTCAGGAAGCCAGCAGCTTTCAGGGCTGCGCGCAAGGTTGGATCGTACAGCTGCAGTGCCTTGGACACGCCGTGCTTGACCGCACCAGCTTGGCCGGACAGACCGCCGCCAGCAACAGTTGCCATCACGTCGAACTGGCCAACAACGCCAGCGATCTGGAACGGCTGCTTCAGGATCATCTGCAGAACAGGACGGCTGAAGTAATCGTCGATCGGCTTGCCGTTCACGGTGACCTTGCCGGAACCCGGCTTGATCCAAACGCGTGCAACAGCGTCCTTACGCTTACCAGTCGCATAGGCGCGGCCTTGTGCGTCACGGACAGGCTCGCGCGGGGCAGCCATCGGAGTTTCAGAGCCCTGCACACCACCGATATCGGCAGTCACGGCATTGCCCAGCTCTTCAAGAGAGTTGATCTGATCGGCCATTATGCGGTCCTCGTGTTCTTCTTGTTCATGGACGCGACGTCCAGAACTTCGGGCTTCTGGGCTTCCATGCCATGCTCAGTGCCCGCGAAAACGCGCAGGTGAGTCATTTGCTGGCGGCTCAGTGGACCACCGGGCAGCATCCGCTTGACGGCCTGCGTGACGACCCGCTCGGGGTGCTTGCCATCCAGGATCTCGCCTGTGGTGCGGAACTTGATGCCGCCGGGGTGGCCGGTGTGCCAGTAGTTCTTTTCTTCGCGCTTGTTGCCAGTGATCTGCACTTTTTCAGCGTTGATCACGATAACATTGTCGCCCATGTCCATGTGCGGCGTGAAGGTTGGCTTGTGCTTGCCGCGCAAACGCATAGCGATGATCGATGCAAGACGACCAAGGACGACGCCTTCAGCGTCGACGATGATCCATTTCTTGTCGATATCCGCTGGGGTAGCGGTAAAGGTTTTCATATCTCACCAGAGTAATTTGGGGGCCATCACTGACCCGTCATTCGGATGAGCGGGTTATAACTGCAAGGAACGCACGGTCAAGCGCGCTAAACCGTATTTTACGAAGCAAAAACAGCAACTTACAATTAAGGTACAATAATACCCCAACCCAACAACCCGTTTACACTGCGATTCTGGCTGGCGGCGCGTCTAAAAGCCCGCGCAACTGAATCATCGCACTGTGAAACTCGGCATGGCCGACCTCTCCATTCACCGCGATCCGCACCGCATGCACCATGCGGCTATCGCGCTGCACAAAGGCCTCTGCGGATTTCAGCACGATGCCATACGTCTTGGCCGCGTCGACAAATGCGCCAGCGCGCCAAGGCGACGGCAGCGTCAGCCAGACAAAGGGCGCACCCTCAGCCCAAGCCAGATCATACCCATCAAGCACCTGCACCGCGCTTGCCACATCCTGCGAGATACGCTTGGTCACGGCCGCGATGATCCCCGGCAATTCCGGCGCGGCCATCACATGCGCATAGGTATGACAGACCAGCTGCGACACGCCAAAGCTGTGCCCCGTCGCCGTACGGACCAGCGCCCGCGCGCAGGTCTGCGGGGCCACGGCAAAGCCAATGCGCAGCGACGGCGTCAGCGATTTCGAGGGCGAGGTCACATACCACCCCAGATCCGGCAGCAACGCCCGATAGCTTGGCCCAACGCGCTGCGTGCGACTGTAGCAATCGTCATCAATCACATGCACCCCGTGGCGCTGCGCAATCGCGGCAATCTGTGCCCGCCGCGCAGGTGACGTTGCCCGCGTCGTCGGATTACACACCTCTGCCGCCGTGCAATACAATTGCACCCGGTGCTGGCGTACCAGCTGAGCAAAGACCTCGACCACCGGCCCCTCGTCATCCCATGGCACGGAAAACACTTCGGCCCGGCACAGCTCTGCCGCGCTGCGAAAGCCGTTATAGCTTAGCTCGTCGACGATAATCGCAGGGGCCGGGCCGTGCAGCACAGTCTGCATAATCATGACCACCGCGTTCTGCCCGCCATGGGACAGCACAATATCCTCTACGCTTGCAGGGCCCACGGCATCAAGGTCGAGCACGGCGTGAAAGGCCGCCCGCGCCCCCGCATCCGTGGTCCGGCTGGGATAGCGCATCAGCAGCTGCGACGGCTGCGCCGCCACCTCGGCCAGCACCCGCGCCATCAGCGCCGCCTGCCCCATATCCGGCATCCGCGGGCTGACCAGATACCCCGGAGAGATCTGTTCCACATGGAAATCCGCCAGCAGCGACGGTGCCATATTCTGCGCGATATCCTCGGTCAGGCCCGGCGGGATATGGGCCGGCCGGTCCGCCACAAAGGTGCCGCGCCCCACGCCCGCCACCAAAACCCGGTCATCGACCAAGACGCGGTACGCCCGCGCCACGGTGCCCGGCGTCACCCCAACACGAAACGCCAAATCACGCACCGGCGGCAGTTGCGCGCCGGGTTGAAGCCGCCCCGTCAACACACCTTCACGGATCGCATGGGCCAAAGCCTCGTATTTTGACCGCGCGCCGCCGAGCGAAAGCTCAGGTGTCCATTTTGTATCGGATACAATCATTTTCTGGACGCCCCTGACTTCGCTTTGTATCCCTACACCATAGCAAATCGCTATTTTGTGTCAATACAATTCAAGGAATGACCCCATGGCCGTCGCACTGCACGCCGCACAACTCTCGCTTCTGAATAGCCAGGCATCCCTGCCAAAGCTGGCCCAGTTTTGCGTGATTGCTGCCGTCGCCGTGACCGTCTGGGACATGCGCCGAAAGACGCGCAAAGCGCTCTCAAAGGTCGAGGCGCATACCCTGCGCGATATCGGCATGACCCCAGGACAAGCGCGCCGCGAGGCCGACAAGGCCTTCTTTCAGCGCTAATCAGAGACGACCCCGAGCGACTTGGCCAGCCTACGGGCTGGCCTTTTTTCGTCTATTCATCAGCTTGGCGGGATCGCATAGGTCAGGCTGGCGCGCGCCACCGGCTGATCCAGACCTTCGGAATGTATCAATACATCACCCACCGCCAGCAGCCGTCCCAGCTTGAGCAAGCGGCATTCGCAGAGCAGATCAACACCGCTGGCCGGTTTACGCATGAAATCAATGCTACAATTCGTCGTCACCGCCAGCGCTACCGGCCCAAGCCGCGACAGAATCGCCAAATAAACCGCGACATCCGCAAGCGCGAACATACTTGGCCCCGATATCGTGCCGCCGGGCCGCAAATGCCGCTCTGCCACCTTCAGCCGCACGCACAGCCCGTCTGCGTCCAGCCGCTCGATGCCGAAATCCGCGGACACTTGCGGAAACGCCTCCACTAAAAACGCCTCAAGCGCGGCGATATCCATCTTGAGTTCCAAAAGCGGCCTCCCTGCCCTAACCTCGCCCCAGACAACCGCAAAGGGGTGCCCATGACAATCCTGACCAGAGACGACGACGCACATATCGCGACTTTAACGATGAATGCACCGGATCGGCTGAACGCGCTATCAATGGCCATGCTGCAGGCGCTGCACGACGCCTTTGATACAATCGCCGCCGACGATACAATTCGCGTGGTGATCCTGCGCGGCGCAGGCCGGGCCTTTTGCGCGGGCCATGATCTGAATGAACTGCGCAGCCTGCGGGCCCAGCCGGATAAAGGGGCAACTGGCCTCAAAGCCTTGTTCGACCGCTGCACTGCCCTGATGACGCGCATCCAGTCCCTGCCCCAGCCCGTGATCGCGCAGGTTCACGGCCTTGCCGCCGCCGCGGGCTGCCAACTCGTCGCCACTTGCGATCTGGCCGTGGCCGAAGACGGCGCCCGCTTTGGCGTCAACGGCGTGAATATCGGCCTGTTCTGCTCCACCCCCATGGTGGCCCTGACCCGCAACATTCCCACTAAATTGGCGTTCGAGATGCTGACGACAGGCCGCTTCCTGCTCGCATCAGAGGCGCAGCACCAAGGCCTGATCAACCGCACCGCCCCGGCAGAGGAGCTCGGCGAAGACACCCGCGCCCTGGCGCAAAGCATCGCGCAAAAACTGCCCGCCGCCGTGCGCATCGGCAAAGCGGCCTTCTACGCCCAATCCCACATGACCACCGCGCAGGCCTATGCCTTCACCGGCGATGTCATGGTGGAAAACATGGCGCTGGACGCGACAGCCGAAGGCATCGACGCCTTCTTGACAAAACGCATGCCCGACTGGCCCACCTAAGGCGGCCCAGCCCCTTCTTCGCGTCCCAAATATCCCGGAGGAAGCGCGCAGCGCTGGGGGCAGCGCCCCCGGCAACGCCAGCGTATATCGCACCCCCACCTTCTTCTGGTCAGAAATACCTCGGGGGACGGCAAAGCCGGGGGGCAGCGCCCCCAGCAACGCCCCCGAAAAGCTCAAAGCCCGTAAATCGCCCCGAACTTCGCCTCTAGATAATCGAGCAGCGGCCCCTCGGATGGTGCCCCGCCCGACGCCCGCGCAATGACATCGCGCGGCGCGTACAATCCGCCATGGCGCTGCACGTTGTCACTTAGCCACCCCGTCGCGCGCGACGTATCGCCCCGCGCCAGATCATCGTCCAGATCGGGCACATCTGCCCGCAATGCGGTATGCAGACAGCCCGCATAGACATTGCCCAGCGAATAGGTCGGGAAATAGCCGAACAGCCCCTCGGACCAATGCACGTCCTGCAACACGCCGTGCGACGGCTTATCGACAGCAAAGCCGAAATCGCTGGCAAAGCGATCGTTCCAAGCGGCCTCAAGGTCGCGCACCAGCAGATCGCCGGATACCAGCGCCTGCTCTAGATCAAAGCGTAGCAGTACATGCAGGTTATACTGCACCTCGTCGGCCTCGGTCCGGATAAACCCATCCGCCACCCGGTTCACGCAGGCAAAGAAATCATCCGCCGAAGCGATCCCAAAATCGCCAAAGCGGTCCTTCATCTGCCCAAACAGCCAGCCGGTAAAGGCACGGCTGCGGCCGATCTGATTCTCGTAAATCCGGCTCTGGCTTTCATGCACGCCCATGGACACGCCAGCACCGAGCGGCGTCAGCAGGTAATCGCGGTCGATGTTCTGCTCGTAACAGGCATGCCCGACCTCGTGGATCGTTGAATAAAAGCAGTTAAACGGATCATCCACATTGGTCCGCGTCGTGATCCGCACGTCCAAACCGGACCCAGAGGAGAACGGATGCAGCGCCTTATCAATGCGGCCGTTGTTCAAATCATAGCCAAAGGCCAGCGCCAGATCGCGGGTCAGCGCCATCTGCTCATCTTCGGGGAAGGTGCCGCGCAGCATCGGTGCCGGGGCCTTATCCCGGATCGCCCCGCGCAGCGCCACAAGGCGCGGGCGCATCGCGCCGAACATCGCTGACAGCTGCGCTGCCGTGGCGCCAGGCTCGTAATCATCCAGCATCGCGTCATAGGGATCAGCGCGGCCCGCAATCGCCTGCGCCTCTTCGCGCTTGAGCTGCAGCACCTTGTCCAGCGCAGGCAGAAAGGCCGCGACATCCTCGTCCGCACGGGCCTGCGCCCAGATCCGGTGCGCCCGGCTGGTTTCGCGCGCAATGGCAGAGGCAAGCTGCGCCGGCACCTTGGCCGCCCGCTCAAAGCTGCGGCGGATGTGCCGGATCTGCGCTGCGGCGACATCGTCCTCAGCCACAGCCGTTTCCAGCCAGCCACCAATGCGCGGATCAATCCGCCGCGCATGCAGGACAGAGGCCATGGCCCCATGCTCTTCTGCCCGTTGTTCAACCGCGCCGCCGGGCATCACGGTCTCTTGGTCCCAACCCAGACGGCCCGCGACCTGCGACAGCGCCTCCGTCTCGCGCACGAAACCCATCAACTCATTATAATCGCTCATACTCACGCCTCTCTGACGGATTGCGGCAAGGGGTAGCGGGACAAGAACCGCGCGCGCAGGATCAGAACCCACAGCACGACAGCGCCGACTTGGTGAACGATGGCCACATGCGGTGTCGCCATGGTCATCACGGTCGCAATGCCCAGCACCATCTGCGCCACCATCATCGCCATCATCATGGCATAGGCGCTGCGGGTGCGCCGGTTCGCGCTGCGGCGGCTACGCCACCACACGAACAGACCATAGGCAAACAGGATGTAACCCATCATGCGGTGGATGAACTGCACCGTCCCCTCATTTTCGAACAGGTTCCGCCAAGCGGGCGTCAGCTGCCACATATCAGGGGGCAAAAACCCGCCCGCCATCAGCGGCCAGTCGGGATAGGCGCGGCCCGCATCAATGCCCGCCACCAGTGCGCCCAGCACGATTTGCACAAACGCCAGCACCATCAGTGCAGTGCCAAGAGTCCACAGCCGCGCATCCCCAGCGCGCCGCGCCACCAGCAAATCAGGCGATCGGCGGCCGATCTTTAGAATATACCACGTGATGAAACCAAAGATGACAAAGGCCAGCCCCAGATGTGTCGCAAGCCGGTATGACGCCACATCCGTGCGCGCGCCTTCGAGCCCCGATGACACCATCCACCAGCCAATCGCGCCTTGCAGACCGCCAAGCGCGCCAATGAAAAACAGCCGTCCGGTCCACCCCGCCGGGATCTTGCGTGCAGCAAGAAAGCCAAAGAATCCAACGGCCCAGACCAGACCGATTACCCGGCCCAGCTGCCGGTGGCCCCATTCCCACCAATAAATCGTCTTGAATTCCGCCATGCTCATGCCGGTGTTCTGCAACTGATATTCCGGGCTGGCTTGATATTTCGCAAACTCTGACTGCCACGTCGCATCATCCAGCGGCGGCACAGCGCCGGTCACGGGGGCCCATTCAGTGATCGACAGACCCGAATCCGTCAACCGCGTCAGCCCACCGACGGCGATCATGACGGCAAGCAGCGCAAACAGCACCATCAGCCAGCCCCGGATCGCACCGCGCGCACCATGCCCGCGCTGATCGATACCGCCGGGGGTGGCGCTTTGCTTTTGCGAGGTGCCGACCTCTTCAAAAATACTGCGGGGTTTGGTGGCCATGCAAGAAACTCCTGTTATCGCGGCGCAACCTAAGCCCGCCCAAAGGCAGGGGCAAGCGACACAGGGACGCGGCCTGCCCCTTCATCTGGCTAAATAAACGCCCGCCGGAGGCAGCAGATCGAAATGCCTCGCGCCTCCGGTATCATCTTGCAACAAATACTCCCGCCGGAGGCAGCGCTACCCTGCCAGTGCCCGCAAAGCCCGCGCCCGCGCCGCAGGCACCGCATCCACGCTCAGCGCAGTGAACACATGCACGGTATTCATGACCTTATCGATAACCGCATGATCGCCAACCCAGCCGCCCAGCCCCAGATAACTGCGCAAAAGCGGCGGCAGGCCCGCCAGCGCGGCGCGGCGGTCCGGTACGGGCCCTGTCAGCGGCACCACCTGCGCCGCCCGCACGCCGGGCAACTGCGACACCGGGCCGCGATGATACTGCCCCAGCAGCGCAAGCGCTGCGGCATGCTGCGCCGGATTTGCGCCGGGAAAGCTGGAACAGCCGATCAAAAGCCCGGCCCCTTCGGCATCGACAATGCCCGTCAGCGCACCCCATGCCAGCCGCAAGACATCCGCGCTGGCACCGGGGGCGGCGCAAAAGCGGCCGACCTCCATCACCGGGCGGGCGTAGTTTGCCAAGGGCGACAGATCATAGGCGCTAGCGGTATAACTGGCCCCCAAAGCGGCCCCGTCCCGCAGCACCATGACGCGGCAGGTGCCGACCAATCCGGCGTCCCCGCCAATCATCACATGCTGGCACAGCGGGTCATAGGCGTCGGCATCCACCCCCGGCGCGCCGAAAAAGCACGCGTGGCGCAGCGCCTGACAGGCCGCCAGATCATCTGGCGTGCGCGCAAGCCGCACGCCAAGGCGTCCTTTGTGAAACGATGCCGTCACGCAACCCATCTCCTTGGCGAGCCGTCGCCTACGCCCTACATGTCACCCTATAAGTTTGCAGGAAAGATGACACAGATGGACAAGATCACCAAAACCGACGCGGAATGGAAAGCGGAATTATCGCCAGAGGCGTTCAAGGTCCTGCGCAAGCATGGCACCGAAAGGGCTGGCAGCCATGACGATTTCCCCAAGGACGCAGGCGTCTTTGCCTGCAAGGCCTGCGGCAATCCGCTGTTCGATCAGGACACCAAGTTCGAATCTGGCACCGGCTGGCCGTCGTTTTATGCGCCAATCGACACCGATGCGGTGGGCGAAAAAGAAGACCGCGCGCTCTTTATGCGCCGCACCGAAGTGCACTGCGCCCGCTGCGAAGGCCATCTGGGCCACGTTTTCCCCGACGGCCCAGCCCCAACGGGCCTGCGCTATTGCATGAACGGCGTCGCGATGACGTTTCAGCCGGACAACTAAACCTTACCCAAAACAAAAAAAGGGGCGGCCATTGCGGCCGCCCCTTTTTCAAATGTTCGTGCTTAAAACTGCGTTATTCGCTGATCAGGTCTTCGGCGTTAAACCGGCCCACACTGCCCAGCAACTGGCGCAGGAATGTGTTGCTCGCGACGCTGTCTTCCGTCACGCGGCGCGACAGGGCGACGACATTGCCGTCCTGCAGGGTAAAGCGTTCGATATTCGACACGGTGCCCGCAGTGTTAAAGCTGATCGCCAGCACTTGGCGGTCAACCTCGACAGGGGCGCCGGGGCCAAGCGTTTCAAACCGGCTTTGCACATAATAAAACGCGCTTTCGCCGACCGTGCCCGTTGTCGTGGGCGTGCCAAAGGTTTCGGTGATGGTGTCGCGGGTGTCCACACCGACGGCGACCGCAGACAATTCCGCGTCCGTTGGGATATAACCATAGTTGCGCACAATCGGCGTACAAGCGACAGCAAAGGCGAGCCCGCATCCGATGATGAGACTGCGAAACCCTACTTTAGATCCGTTCGTCATGGCGCGCTCTTCCTCGTAACCGATGGGCATAGCGCCCTTGCCTTGGCGCGATACGCCTTTTAACTCACCTACAACATGCGACGCCCCTTGTTCAAGAATGGAACCGCCCGATGACAGACGCGCCTGAATTGCCGACGAAAATCCTGCGGCTGGCCGATCTGACCAACCGCCACGCCAGCACCTTTGATCTGGCCCCAACACCAGAGCAGCGCACAGCAATTGCAAACCACCTTGGTATCCCCGCCGTTAAAAAGCTGGTCTTTGCAGGGGAAATCACCCCGCTGGGCCGCGGCGACTGGCAACTGACCGCCAAGCTGGGCGCGACCGTCGTGCAGCCCTGCGTTGCCACTCTCGCATCTGTGACCACCCGCATGGATGAAGTGATCCGCCGCGTTTATGCCCGCGATTTCGCCTATCCCGACGGCGCAGAGGCCGAGATGCCAGACGACGACGCAGTCGAGCCGCTGCCCCAGACCCTAGATCTGGGCGCGGTGATGATCGAGGCGCTCAGCCTTGCCCTGCCCGCCTTTCCCCGCGCCGAAGGTGCAGAGCTGGGACAAGTGCTGGTCGCGGCCAAGGGCGTGGCCCCGATGACCGACGATGATGCAAAGCCCTTTGCCGGTCTGGGCGCGCTGCGCGATCAGCTTGCAAAAGACGAAGATGACAGCGGTGAAAACAACGCGTAAAACCACTGTTACAAAAGGGTTGCACAAACATGCTTTCGCAGTATGTTCGCGACCTCTTGTATACCCCCCTCGACAGGGCGGCCCTGATGACATAGGACCGCCGCGAGATAACCAAAACACGGGCCATTCGCGCCCCTCACTTAACAGATAGGTTGCGACATGGCCGTCCAGCAGAATAAAGTTTCCAAATCCCGCCGCAACATGCGTCGTGCTCACGATTCGCTTTCCAGCGCGAATCCAAACAACTGCACGAACTGCGGTGAAGAAAAGCGCCCTCACCACATCTGCCCGTCCTGCGGCCACTACGCGACTCGCGAAGTGATCACCGCTGACGCCGTCGAAATCGACGAAGACGCGGCGTAAGCCAAAAACCGGCGATCAAAACGAACAGAGGGGCATCACCATGCTTGATTCAGGGACGGCCCTGCAAGGTGTGGATGGCTCTCGCGTTTTGTCGATCGACGCCATGGGCGGCGATAATGGGCCTGCAACAGTAGTTGCGGGCCTTTCCCTGTTTCTGAAAAAGAATCCGGGCACACAGGTCATGCTGCATGGCCGCGCTAAGGAATTGACCCCGCTGCTGGCCAAACACGGGCTGACAGATATCGTCATCCTGCGCGACGCCAGCGATGTTGTGACAATGCACGACAAACCCAGCCACGTTGTCCGCCATGGCAAGGCCACATCTATGTGGTCCGCGATCGAGGCTGTGCGCACCGGAGAGGCTGGCGTTGTGGTGTCCTGCGGCAATACCGGCGGGCTGATGGCCATGTCGATGCTGCGCCTGCGCAAGATCGACGGCGTGAACCGCCCCGCGATTGCCTGCCTGTGGCCCTCGCGAAACAAGCAGGGCTTTAACGTCATGCTGGATGCGGGCGCTGATATCCGCGCCGATCAGGACGATCTGTTGATCTATGCGCTGATGGGCACGTCTTACGCCCGCAACGCCTTTGATCTGAAACGTCCGCGCGTCGGCCTGCTAAATGTCGGCACCGAAGAACATAAAGGTCGCGCCGAACTGAAAGTCGCGCACGAGCTGATTGGTGCCTCTGCCACCAAGGGCGATTTCGAATATGTCGGCTTTGTCGAAGGTGGCGATCTGCCCGGTGATGCTTGCGATGTGATCGTCACCGACGGCTTTACCGGCAATGTCGCCTTAAAAACAGGCGAAGGCATTGCGAACCTCATTTCTGATTTCATGCGCGAATCGCTCAAGCGCACGCCGCTGTCGATGCTGGGTGCCCTACTGGCCCGCGGCGCGCTGCGGTCGTTGAAAAAGCGAATCGATCCGCGCCGCGTGAATGGCGGCGTGTTTTTGGGCCTGACCAAAACCGTGATCAAAAGCCACGGCTCAGCCGATGCCACGGGCGTTGCAGCTGCCATTTCCTTGGCGCACCGGCTGGCGGATCAGCACTTTTCTGACCGCCTTGCATCCCGGCTGGCCGCATCCTTGCCGCACGAATCTGACCGTGCTGCCCCCCCCACACAGGAGCAGCCATAATGCGCCGCGCAGTCGTTCAAGGCGTCGGGCACTATCTGCCTGACCGGGTCGTGCCAAACGCATGGTTCGCGGAAACGTTAGAGACATCTGACGAATGGATCCGCAGCCGGTCCGGCATTGAACGGCGCCACTTTGCCGCCGAAGGGCAGACCACGTCCGACCTTGCGACCCGCGCTGCAAACGCCGCGCTGGCCGACGCCGGACTAGAAGGCGACCAGATCGACGCGATCATCCTCGCGACATCGACCGCCGACATGACCTTTCCATCCGCCGCGACGATGGTGCAGGCCGCCATCGGCAACACCCGCGGCTATGCCTTTGATGTGCAAGCCGTTTGCGCAGGATTCGTTTATGCGCTGGCACAGGCCAACGCGCTGATTGTGTCCGGTCAGGCGAACCGCGTGCTGGTCATCGGGGCCGAAACATTCAGCCGCATTATGGACTGGACCGACCGCAGCACCTGCGTTTTGTTCGGTGACGGCGCGGGCGCGCTGGTGCTGGGGGCCGAAGACGGCACTGGCGCGGCGACGGATCGCGGCATCCTGTCCACCGACCTGAATAGCGACGGCCGCTACCGCGACCTGCTGTACGTCGATGGCGGTGTGGCCACCCAAAACACCGGCAAGCTGCGCATGGAAGGCAAAGAAGTCTTTCGCCACGCCGTTGAAAAGCTGGCCCTGACGGCCGACGCAGCCCTGCATAAGGCGGGCCTGAACGCGGATGACGTCGATTGGGTCGTGCCGCATCAGGCCAACATCCGCATCATCCAATCCACCGCGAAAAAGCTGGGCGTCGAAATGGACCGCGTCGTCGTGACGGTCCAAGATCACGGCAACACCTCGGCCGCGTCGATCCCGCTTGCGCTGTCGGTTGGCGTCGCGCGCGGGCAGATCAAACGCGGCGATTTGCTGGTCACCGAAGCCATCGGCGGCGGGCTTGCCTGGGGCGCTGTTGTCCTGCGCTGGTAGGGGATTCAACCAAAAGCAGAGCGGCACGCAACGGCTTGTTATTGACATTTAATTTGCCGCGACCGTAAGGTTCTTGAAATCTTGGGGGACAACATGACCGATAAAACGTTGACGCGCATGGACTTGGCTGACGCAGTCCACACGCAAGTAGGCCTGTCGCGCAATGAAAGCGCCGAGCTGGTCGAGAGTGTTCTGCAAGAAGTGTCCGATGCGCTGGTTGCTGGCGAATCGGTTAAAATCTCTTCCTTCGGCACATTTTCGATCCGCGACAAGGCGGCCCGCGTCGGCCGGAACCCTAAGACGGGCGAAGAAGTACCAATTCATCCGCGCAGGGTGCTGACCTTTCGGCCCAGCCACCTGATGAAAGACAAGGTTGCAGCGGGCAACAAACCATAAGGGACGACCCATTGGCCAAGGCTCCTGACGCCTTTCGCACGATCTCCGAAGTCGCAGAAAGTCTGGACACCCCGGCCCATGTGCTGCGGTTCTGGGAAAGCAAATTCACCCAAGTGAAACCCGTCAAACGCGCTGGCGGGCGGCGGTATTATCGCCCTGACGATGTCGCCCTGCTAGGCGGCATCAAAGTGCTGCTGCACGATCAAGGTCTGACCATCAAAGGCGCGCAAAAGGTGCTGCGCGATAGCGGGTTAAAAGCCGTGATGGACATGGCCGAAGCAGAGCCAGCGCGCGATGCTGACGTCACTGACGATGGCGATATCATCGACATCGTGGCGAATATCATGCCAGAGCCGATGCCGGTCCAAACCGCGCCCATTGCAGACAGCCCTGCCATGGAACTGCTTGGCCGTTCTGACGTCACCCCGCCCGATAATATCGTGTCGCTGCAAAGCGCGATTCCCCCGCACGTCTTACCTGCGGCCCCCGTACAGGTCACACCAACACTTGATCTGCCCGCCATGCCTGCCCCGCGCGCCGCCTGCGCATCGCGCGTGTTGCACGATTTGGCGCGCCTTGATCGCACCGCCTTGGCGCATAGGGCTGCCAAACTTGAACCCGTGGTGGCGCGATTGGCGCAACTGCACATCCGCATGACGACGGGTTGAAAATAACCGAGGCTCATGCGCAAATCCCCTCTTGCCCTCTGCCCCGTATCGGGTAAACAGCCCTCAGTCGGGCTATAGCGCAGCCTGGTAGCGCGTCCGTCTGGGGGACGGAAGGTCGCAGGTTCGAGTCCTGCTAGCCCGACCAAACAAACCGCCCGCTGGCACCTGTGCCGCGGGCGTTTTGCTATCTGATGCTTGGGGGAATCGTGCATGACCACATTTGCAAAAGGCGTATTGGCTGATCATCAGATCGCTGATCTGATCAAAAGCGGCGCGATTGCCGCCGATGTCCCCTTTGACGATGGCCAAATCCAACCCGCATCCCTTGATCTGCGTCTTGGCGATGTTGCCTACCGCGTGCGCGCATCCTTTTTGACCGGGCGCAATCGCACGGTCACCGAACGCCTACAGGATTTCACCATGCATGCGGTGCCGCTGACCGGCGGTGCTGTGCTGGAAAAAGGGTGCGTCTATGTCGTGCCGCTGCAGGAACGGCTGGACCTGCCCGCAGGCATGACCGCCGCCGCCAGTGCGAAATCATCGATTGGCCGGCTGGATCTGCTGACGCGGATCATCACCGACCGCGGCGAAGCCTTTGACCGCGTCCCTGACGGCTATACCGGTCCGCTGTTTGTCGAAATCTGCCCGCGCAGCTTTTCTGTTGTGGCGCAGCCGGGGCAGATGCTGAACCAGATCATCTTTCGCCAAGGCCAAACCTTGATGAGCGACGCAGAGCTACTGGCCCTGCACGAGCAAACCCCCATCGTGAACACCCCGCCCGAGATTTCGGACGGCCTTGGCTTTTCCGTCGATCTGCGCCCGGCGCAGGGTACGCTGATTGGCTACCGGGCCAAGCCGCATACCGGGGTGGTCGACCTGTCAAAGCTCGCCCATTACGCCCCCGCCGATTACTGGGAAGAGGTCCACACCGATACCGGCTGGATCATCCTAGACCCCGGCGCGTTTTATATCCTGGTCAGCCGCGAATCGATTGCGATCCCGCCGATGCAAGCGGCTGAAATGGCCCCCTATCTGGCGATGGTTGGGGAATTCCGCGTGCATTATGCTGGTTTCTTTGACCCCGGATTTGGCTGGGCTGCCGCTGGCGGCACCGGATCGCGCGGCGTGCTAGAGGTCCGCTGCCACGAAGCGCCCTTTGTGCTGGAACACGGCCAGACCGTTGGCCGGTTGGTGTACGAGCATATGTCGTCGCATCCGCAGGCGCTTTATGGGGCCGGGATCAAATCGAATTACCAAGGTCAGGGGCTAAAGCTGTCAAAGCATTTCGCTGCGGCAAAGCCGGCTTAAGCGACGCGGCTTGCAAAAAGGGGCGCGATGGCGACGCAATTTCGCCCCGCCGCCTTGGCCTGATACAGCGCCATATCCGCCCGTTTCACCGCATAATTATAGCTCGCGTCCGTCGCCTGCATGTCAGCGACACCGAATGACGCGCTGACACGGATCGGAGTCGTCTTGCTCTTGTTACCCAATTGGCGCGACAGGTCATGGATCGCGACGCGCAGACGTTCGACAAGCTGTGTCAGCTCTTCTGGTTGGCGCAGATCGGCGATCAGCATAAACTCTTCACCGCCCCACCGGCCCAGCACATCGCCTTGGCGCAGCAGCGGTTCTAGGCAGCGGGCGACGCCCACCAACACGCGATCGCCTTCATCGTGACCATGGGTGTCATTGATCCGTTTGAAATGATCCAGATCGAACATCACAATGCCGACGGGCCGGCCCGATTGTTTCAGATCAAGCATGCGGCGGCGCAGAACCTGCGTAATCCCGGCGCGGTTGCGCAGCCCCGTCAGCCCATCCGTGACGGCCTGTTCGACAAGTCTGCGTTCAGCGGCCTGCCGCAGTTCGTCGCCGACCTGATGCTGATACCCCGAAAAAATCGCCAAAATGATTGTCGTGCCAATGATGACTGTGATCATCAGGGCCACAATCGGAAATTCAAGCTTTGGCATGCCCCACAGGCGGTACAAAAACATGCCCGTGGCCCATGGCACCAATGTGCCAACCATGGCCATTACCCGCGCACGCACCCCTACCTCTGACGACAGCAGCAGTACCCGCACAAACGGGTCGTTGGCGTTGTTGGACAACGCCAGTAACGCTGCAAAGCACATTGACGCTAACGTCAGCGCGGCAAGATCACCGCCGACGAATGTCACGCCAAAGGTCGCGCCGATGATACAGTTCATGACGATCAAAAGGAACGCCACCAAACATACGATACCCTGCGTTTTCATGCGCCCCCGCAAGCCGGTGCAAAGCGATAGAAATACAATCGCCAAAGTCGCTTCAACAGAGACACGACCGTGAAAAAGCTGTGATGGGGTCGCTGGATATACCTCTAGCCAAGTCAGTGTATGATGCAGCAACACGGTCCCGCAGGCGAAGGCACAAAGGAACCGGACAGATCCCGTCGGCCGCGCGCCCCGCCCGCCAAGGTGAAGGGCGACAGCCAGACAGCATAGGCATATCGCGGTGACCGGATGGGTTGCTGCGTCGCTAAAGGGCCCGTGCAGCAGCCCCGCAGACCCAGCCAGATTGAACGCCAGCCCGATCAGGGCACAGGCACACATGAACACGAAAAGGCAAAAGCTATTTTGCGACAGCCGGGCCACAATCTTGAGCCGGTCGTCAGAGAAGTCCATCGTTTCAGTATAATTCAACACCGCATCACCCTCGCCAATCTGGCATGGAGGGAGACTAGCAACCATAAGATGTATGGATATTTAACAGATAAACTTTGAATTACTCTTCGAACAAATCGTCCTGACTATCATCAGCGTCCGGCTCTTCTGTGCCCGGCGGCGGCCGGTTTTCCAGCAGACCCGCAGCGCGCAATTCCTTAAGACCCGGCAGATCGCGAGCAGTTTCCAGCCCGAAATGGTCCAGAAAATGCGAGGTGACGATAAAAGTCACTGGCCGCCCCGGCGACATGCGCCGCCGGCCCAAACGGATCCAGTCCAGCTCTATTAACTGATCCAGCGTGCCGCGACTGACGGATACACCGCGAATTTCCTCGATCTCGGCCCGGGTGGCGGGCTGGTGGTAGGCGACAATCGCCAGCGTTTCGATGGCGGCGCGGGACAGTTTGCGCGTCTCGACGACCTCGTGCTGCATCAGATAGCCAAGGTCAGGCGCCGTGCGAAAGGCCCATGCTTCACCGATCCGCATCAGGGTCACGCCGCGCCCCTCGTAGCGTTTGCGCACATAGGCCAGCGCGGTGGCCGGATCGCAGCCATGCGGCATGCGGCCCGCCAGTTGCGCCAAGGTCATCGGGTCGGCGGTGGCAAACAGGATCGCTTCGATCATGCGTTCCTGATCGGCCATCGGCGGGGCCTCGAACAGGCTGTCACGGGGGTCAGCCATCGCGCGGCGTCCTTTTACGAATGTGGATCGGGGCAAAGGTATCGCCTTGCCGGATGTCGATGCGCCCCTCTTTCGCCAGCTCTAGGCTGGCGGCAAAGGTGGCGGCGGTGGCGGTGCGGCGGCGGACGGGGTCCTCTTGCCAATCCATGGGCAGATAGCTGGCGATATCGGTCCAGTCACCCGCAAAGCCAATCATCTCGCGCAGGCGGTCAAGCGCCTCTTCCATGGTCATCAGGTTTTCGCGGTCCATCACGAAGGGCCGGAAATCGTCGCGGGTGCGGATGCGGGCGTAGCCCTGCATCAGGTCCAGCAGGCTTGCGGTATAGGTGACGCGGCGCACACGGGCGACGTCCTCGGTGATGCCGCGCGGAAAGAAATCGCGCCGCAGCTGGTCACGCCCCATCAGACGGGCGGCGACGGTGCGCATCGCCTCTAGCCGCTCTAGCTGGAACGCCAGATGCGCGGCCAGCTCTTCGCCAGAGGGGCCGTCGTCGGTGGGATCGGGGGGCAGCAGCAGGCGGGATTTCAGAAAGGCGAGCCAAGCGGCCATCACCAGATAATCCGCCGCCAGTTCCAGCCGCAGCGACCTAGCCTGTTCAACAAATGCCAGATATTGCCGCGCCAGCGCAAGGATCGACACCTGCCGCAGGTCGACCTTTTGCGTGCGCGACAAGGTCAGCAGCAGATCGAGCGGGCCTTCGAATGCGCCGACATCGACAATCAGCGCCTCTGCGGCAACGCGTTCGGCGACGCTAGCCTCGCCAAGGTCAAAGGGTTCCTGTGCCATGGCCTGCGTCCCTTACGTCAGAAGGGTCTCAAGTTCGCGAACGGCGGCGGCAATGTCAATCGGCTGCGGCGCGGCCCGCTGGTTCAGCGCATGCAGCGCGCGCGCCTGCGCAGGGGCGGACATGGGGCCAGCAGCGGCGGCGACGGCAGGCATTTCTGCCAGATCGCCGTTGCAGTGCAGCACGATATCACAGCCCGCCGCGATCGACGCGGCGGCGCGTTCCGCTGGGGTGCCCGACAGCGCCTCCATCCCGATATCGTCGGTCATGATTAACCCACCAAAGCCGATATCGTCCCGGATCACCTGCATCATGGTGGCAGAGGTCGTCGCGGGTGCATCAGGGTCGATATCGTCGAAAACGATGTGCGCGGTCATGCCCATGCGGATGTCAGACAGCGCCTTGAACGGCGCAAAGTCGCGCGCCATCAGGTCAGCGCGGGGCGCATCCACACGCGGCAGGCTTTTGTGGCTATCCACGCTGGCGCGGCCATAGCCGGGGATGTGTTTCAGCACAGGCAGCACACCGCCCGCGACAAAGGCATTGGCGCACACGCGCGCAGCCTCGACCACGACATCCGACGTCTCGCCATACAAGCGGTTGCGCAGCACGGGATGCGTCTGCGCCTCGACCAGATCGGCCAAGGGGGCGCAGTTTACGTCGATACCAACATCGTGCAGTTCGGCCGCAATCAGGCGATTGCGCAGCCAATGGGCGCGCATGGGATCGCTCGCGCGTGCCATCTGGTCGAGCGCTGGCAGGTATTCGCGCCAATGCGGGCTACGCATGCGCTGCACGCGGCCGCCTTCTTGGTCGATCAGGATCGGGGCAGCGCGGCCAAGGCAATCGCGCAGATCGGCCGTCAAGGCCCGCAGCTGGTCCGGACTATCCACATTGCGGGCAAACAGGATAAAGCCCCAAGGGTTCGCGTCCTTGAAAAACGCGGCCTCTGCCTCTGTCAGCTTTAGGCCGGACAGGCCAAAGATCGCCCCGTTAGCGGACAACGACAGGTGTGCAAGCCGCGCGGCTTGCGTCCAAGGTTTCGCAGAACTGGCGTGCAGACGGCAGGTCGTCAAAGCCGCTGGCGCGCAAACGATAGAAGGTCGCGCCGCCGGATGATGCCTCTTGAATGATCTGGGTCTTACCGACGAGCATTTCGCCGAACTTGCCCTGCAGGCTGATCCATTCCTTCGACGCATCCTCTGCCGTCGGGAAAGCGCCAAGCTGCACCAGTTTGGTGCCCACGGGCAGATCATCGGTCAGCACCGCGACGGATGGCAGCGTTTCTGGCGATGCAACTGCGGCCACGGTGACAGGCGCAGCGGCCAGATCAGCGGCAGTGGCCACGGCAGGGGCCGCGCGCATTGGGCGCACGGTCGGGCGCAGCACAGAGCGTACCGCGCCTGCGGCCACAGGGGTTGCCTCTGGTGCTGCGACATCAGACGACATCGCCTCTGCCAAGGCCATCGCGATGGGGTCTTCGGCGTCGATGTTCATGATCTCGGTGGTGCCGTCTTCTTCGCCCGGGACAGCTTCGCCGTCCAGCGTCATGACGGGGCTGTCGTTTGCGTCGTCCATATTGGCCAAGGGTGCCATCGGCGCGATCCCGGCCGAGATTTGGTCCGCCATCGCAAGGATGTCATCCGCGTTCATCGGGCCTGTCGGCACAGCGATGGTCGCGGCGGCAACCGCGTCCGTATCCGGGGCGGCGTCCGGCGTTGCACCCGTTAGCGGCGCGGTGTCCAAATCTTCGGCTGCCAGTTCGACCATCCGCGGGGCCAGCGTCACGCTGTCCTCTGGGGCGGCGGCTTCGCCTGATCCGGCGACGGTATTCACGGCCAAGCCGCGGTGATCGGCGACATCGCCGCCGGGGTTTTCGGGGGCAATGCGCATATCGCCCTGCATGGCGCGCACGACGGGTACGCCACTGACATCGCGCAGGATCGTCTTGGTGCCCCAGACGGCCACGCCGATCATCAGCGTCAGGCTGACAGCCGCGCCAGCATATTGGGTGTAGCGACCGGCCAAGTCCGTCAGACTGCCGCGGGCTTGCGCCTCGTCATATACTGCCATTACTGCCTCGTTTCTGGCGGGTTCTTGCGACCCGCTTGCCTCTGACCTTATCGGACGCTTAGCGCATCTCTTCGGCCGGTGTGACGCCAAGGATACCCAAACCACCTGCGATCACAACCTGAACAGCCCGGATCAGCGCAATCTTGGCCTGCGATGTTGCATTGTCGCCATCCTGAATGAAGCGCAGATCAGTCTCTGCGTTGCCCAAATTCCACAAACCATGCAGGTCAGAGGCCAGATCATACAGGTAAAACGCGATCTTATGCGGCTCGTGGCCTTTGGCCGCGATTTCCACCATGCGCGGCCATTCGGCGACTTTACGCGCAACGGCAAGCTCTGCCGCGTGGTTCAGCTTGGTCAGATCAGCGCCGGCCAGCGTGGCATCATCCACCGCGATCCCCGCCTCGCGCGCCTTGCGCAGGACAGAGTTCACGCGGGCATGGGCGTATTGCACGTAGAAAACCGGGTTGTCCTTGGACTGTTCGGTCACCTTGGCAAAGTCGAAATCCAGCGGCGCGTCGTTCTTGCGCGTCAGCATGTGGAACCGGGTCACGTCAGCACCGACCTCGTCCACCACGTCAGACAGGGTAATGAACGTCCCTGCCCGCTTGGACATCTTGAACGGCTCGCCATTTTTCGACAGCTTGACCAATTGCGTCAGCTTAACATCGAGCGGCACGCGGCCACCCGACAGCGCGGAAACCGCCGCCTTCATCCGCTTAACATAGCCACCGTGGTCCGCGCCAAAGACGTCGATCAGCGAGTCAAAGCCGCGTTCGATCTTGTCATAGTGATACGCGATATCGGGCGCGAAATAGGTCCAAGCCCCGTCAGATTTCTGCACAGGCCGGTCAACGTCATCGCCGTGTTCCGTTGACTTGAACAACGTCTGCTCGCGCGGCTCCCAATCTTCGGGCATCTTGCCCTTGGGCGGCTCTAGCGTGCCGCGATAAATCAGGCCAGCAGCGTCCAGTTGGGCGATGGCTTTTTCAATCTTGCCGGTGCCGTACAGCGACTTTTCCGAATAGAAGTTGTCCATCGTGATGTTCAACTTGGCCAAGTCCGACCGGATCAGGTCCATCATGGCTTCGGTCGCGAACAGGCGCACCTCTTGCAGCCAGACATCCTCTGGCGCGTCCAGCCAGATATCGCCGACCTTGGCCTTCAGCGCCTCGCCGACGTCGATCAGATAATCGCCCGGATAGGTGCCCTCTGGCCAATCGACGGACAGATCATGCGCCTCTTGATACCGCAGATAGACCGACCGCGCGAGGACATCGACCTGCGCGCCGCCATCGTTAATGTAATATTCACGGGTCACGTCATAACCCGCGTAGTCCAGCAGGCTGGCCAGCGCGTCGCCAAAGACCGCGCCGCGCGTGTGACCCACATGCAGCGGGCCCGTGGGGTTGGCAGACACGTATTCCACCAACACCTTTTCCTGCCCGCCCATCGTGCTGCGGCCAAAACCCGGATCGGTCAAAGCGTTAACCACCAGCCCCTGCCAGACCGTATCGGCCAGCCGCAGGTTCAGGAAACCGGGGCCTGCAATATCGACACTTGCGACGCGCGGATCGTCTGTCAGCCGCGCGGCAAGCGCGTCTGCAATGTCACGCGGTTTCATGCCAGCAGGTTTCGCCAGCACCATCGCGGCGTTCGTCGCCATATCGCCATGACCTGCATCGCGCGGCGGCTCGACAGACACGGCATCGGTGGCCAGGCCGGCAGGCAGAAGTCCGTCTCGCTCCATCCCGGCCAGCGTGTCGATGACAAGGGTGCGCAGGTCGGCAAAGATGTTCATGGCATTAGCTTTCGTTCAGTGATCGTGGCGGTCATACCACCGCCACGGCAAAGGTCAACGCAGGCTGGCGTTAAGCACTTGCTGGCGGCTGGACTGCGGGGGTGCCGTCCTCGGCCGCCTCTGGCGGGCGCAAGGCGATGATCCGGGTGTCCGGCACGCCGCGCATATCGGCCGGATCGGACAGCATCTTGAACTCTCCGTTCGGCAAAATACGCGCGACCAGATGGGACGCGGGCCGCTTGTCGATCCAGTGTTGCAGCGTGAACTCTTCGGTCAGGCGGGTGATGCGGAACGTCCAGCCTTGGTTCACAAGGCGGTTCATTTCATCAAAAGTCGCGCCATGGGCAAAGGTGCGCCCGCCCAGCGTCGCAGGCAGCGCATGCCGTGCCGAGTCGGTCTTGGTGCGGGCGACCTGAAACACGCTTTCGCGGCCAAATTCCGGCGCAAGGTCAGTGGCAACCAGCGTATTATAGGCGTCGTTGTCCGTCGCCGCGAGCAACGTGGCGTAGCTGACCAGTTCTAACCGCTGCTCTGCCCCCTCGGACAAAATATCGCCAGAGAATGTCGCAATCCCCGCCGCCCGCGCCGCGCGCAGGTGGCCAAAGTTGGGATCGGTCATCAGCACTGGCACCTCTGCCTTGATCAAGGCCTCTGCTAATGCAGTCGTCCACGTCGATCCGCCGATGATCACAACACCCGGATTGCCTGCGCCTGTCAGGCCCAAAAACTGCGCAAACGGCTTGAGCGTAAAGCCATGCAGCACCACCGTCGCCGCGACCAGCACAAAGGCCAGCGGGCCAATCAGGGCTGCATCCTCGAACCCCAGCGCCAGCAGACGTTCGGCGAACAGCCCCGCCACGGCAACCAGAACAACGCCGCGCGGGCCGGTAAAGGCGATCAGCACCTGTTCACGCCACGGAATGCCCGAACCCCACAGCGACGCGAAGACAGTCACGGGACGGGCGACAAAAATAATCAACCCGACAAAGATAACAGAGCGCCATGTCAGCAGTCCCAGCGCCCCAAAATCAAGGTTCGCCGCCAGCAGGATAAACACGCCCGACACCAGCAGGATCGTCGCGTGTTCCTTGAAACGGCGCAACTCTTCGTAGGATGGCAAGTTTGCATTCGCGATCACGATACCCATCACCGTCACAGCCAGCAGCCCGCTTTCGTGCAGCACCGCGTCCGAAATTCCAAAGATCCCCAGCAGCAAAGCAAACAGGATCGACACCTTCATATACTCCGGCACCCAGCCGCGCCGAAACGCAGCCGCAAGGCCGTAGCCCGCCGCCAGACCAAGCGCGAGAGCAAAGCCGATTCCGACCCCGAGTTCCCAGATTGCGCCGCCAATGGTTTCAGCTGTGTTAATGACCAAGACAACTTCGAAGGCCAAAACGGCAGCCACGGCGCCGATGGGATCGTTAACGATCGCCTCCCATTGCAACAACTGGGATGGGCGGCGCGACAGACGCGCCGTGCGCAGCAAGGGCGCGATCACGGTGGGGCCTGTGACGATAAGAATGCCGCCAAAAACCCACGACGAAGACCACGTGAGCCCCGCGCCATAGTGCAATGTTAACATTGACAAAACCCAGCCGAGCGGTGCGCCGATAAAGACGAGCCGCCGCACGCCGACCGCCGCATCCAGCAGCTGGTGAAAGTTCAGCGTCAAGCCACCCTCGAACAGGATAATTGCCACAGCAATCGCGATGATGGGCCCCATCAGCGGGCCAATGTCGCGTGCCGGATCAAAGATGCCCAGGACGGGCCCAATCACAATCCCGGCGACAAGCATCAAAACGATAGCGGGCATGCGCAAACGCCACGCAAGCCATTGCGATCCCACACCAAGTCCGCCGACAAGCGCGATTGCAATAACGGGGCTTAGCGCGCCGGGAACGGTCTCAATGGCCATCGGTGACTCCTGGTGGAACGTCTGTACCGCCGATCAGGCGGGTGTGTTCTTGGATTGCGAAACGGTCTGTCATGCCAGCGATGTAGTCCGCTACGATTCTTGCCAAGGCTTCATCGCTCTGCGCCTCGGCCACTTCTTTGCGCCACTGCTTTGGCAGCTCACTTGGATTATTCAGATAAAACGGGAAAAGCTCGTCAATCATATGCGTGACCGCATGACGCATTTCGACGACGGCCGGGGCGCGATACATGCGTTCAAACAAGAACTTACGGATCACTTTTAAATCTTTCCACAGCGCAGGAGAGAACTGGATCATCATCCGCCCGGCGTTGCGAATATCGGCCACCGTCGCAGGGTTAAAATCGGCCAAATTTTTGCGGCTGACGTCAATGACGTCCTCGACCAGCACACCAAAGAACCGGCGCAGCGCCTCGTGGCGGCGGCGGTAATAGTTCAAGCCGGGATAAAGCGCGTCGACGCGGGCAAAACAGTCCTTGAGGATTGGCATCTCAGCCAGCTCGTCGGTGCTAAACAGTTCTGCACGAAGACCGTCGTGTAAGTCATGGTTATTATACGCAATATCATCTGACAGGGCCGCGACCTGCGCCTCTGCGCTGGCATGGGTATCCAGCTCTAGATCATGGCGCTGGTTGTAGGCAGTCAGCGCCCATGGATAAGGTTTTGGCACCGGGCCATTGTGCTTGGCGATGCCTTCCAGCGTCTCCCACGTCAGGTTCAGACCGTCCCATTCGGCGTAGTGCCGTTCCAGATCGGTCACAATCCGAAGCGCCTGCGCATTGTGGTCAAAGCCGCCGTAAGGCTGCATGAGGCGGTCAAGCGCCTCCTCTCCGGTGTGGCCAAAGGGGGTGTGGCCAAGGTCGTGGGCCAGCGCGACAGCCTCTGTCAGCTCTGCGTTCAAGTCCAACGCGGCGGCGACGGTGCGGGCGACTTGCGCCACCTCGATCGAGTGGGTCAGGCGCGTGCGGAAATAATCGCCTTCATGTTCGATAAACACTTGGGTCTTATGCTTCAGCCTGCGGAACGCGCTTGCGTGGATGATCCGGTCCCGATCCCGTTGAAAGGGCGAGCGAAAATGACTTTCCTCTTCAGGGTAAAGCCGTCCGCGTGCGGTGGCGGGATCTGTCGCATATGGGGCTGCCATGATGTTGCCTGCTTGTGACCTGTGCCTGTCCTTCCTATATTGAATGGAACCGCTGACCGATAGGTGCAACATGCTGACCCTGCCCCCGACCGTGACCCCCCGCGCCTTTGAACGGCTCGCCGAAATTGGCGCGTCTTCGCAGGGCAAGGCCCTGCGCGTTGCCGTCGAAGGTGGCGGATGTTCCGGATTTCAATACGAAATCGCGCTGGATGACGCGACAGACGACGACCTAAAGCTAGAAGCCAGCGGAGAGACTGTGGTGATCGATTCTGTATCGCTGCCCTTCCTCGCCTCGGCCGTGATCGACTTTACCGAAGAATTGATTGGCGCACGTTTCGTGATCCAGAACCCGAATGCGACGTCGTCCTGCGGGTGCGGGACGTCATTTTCAATGTGATGTGATGCGACATCGTGGAACTATCTTTCACGCCATAATGTTGTTACAGTAATAACTGACCAGACGGAGACCGCCATGACTGCCATCATCGCCATCACCATTCTTGCCGGAATCGCCGCTGCTGCCGCAGCAGGCCAGGTTGCAGAGCAGCCGGTGCGCATCCCGGTCCGCGTGCGCGACGACCGCTGATCTTGTGCCGCGCCGTCGCCACCGTTAGCGTGGCGAAAAATTGGGGCGGCTTATGAAAATTGCGACTTTCAACATTAATGGCGTCAAAGCACGTATCGAAGAGCTGACGACATGGCTGCAAGACAGCGCCCCGGATGTGGCGCTGCTGCAGGAAATCAAATCCGTCGACGACGGCTTTCCCCGACAAATCATCGAAGACCTTGGCTATAACGTTGAGACCCACGGACAAAAGGGGTTCAACGGCGTCGCCATTTTGTCCAAGCTTCCGCTGGAAGACGTCACACGCGGACTGCCCGGTGACGACGAAGACGAGCAAGCCCGCTGGATCGAGGCAACGGTCGTCGGCGACGTCGCGGTGCGGCTGTGCGGGTTGTATCTGCCGAACGGCAATCCTGCACCCGGGCCAAAGTTTGACTACAAGCTTGCCTGGATGGACCGGCTTCACGCCCGCGCCAAGGACCTGCTGACGCAGGAAATGCCCGCTTTGATGGCGGGTGACTATAATATTATTCCGCAGGCCGAAGACGCCGCCCGCCCCGATGCGTGGCGCGAGGATGCGCTGTTTCGCCCTGACAGCCGCGCCGCGTTTCGCCGGATCGTAAACCTTGGATTCACCGAAGGATTCCGCGCCCGCACCAGTGGGCCGGGGCATTATTCTTTTTGGGATTATCAGGCGGGTGCGTGGAACAAAAACGACGGCATCCGCATTGATCACATACTGATGACACCGCAATGCGCCGACCTGATGCGCGATTGCTATATCGAAAAAGACCTGCGCGGGCGGGAAAAACCGAGTGATCATGTCCCTGTTTGGGTCGACCTAGCGGCATAGGATAAGCTTTGCACCGTAAGTTATTGTTTTTCATATATCTTACGGTCGCAGCGGCACCTGCACAGGCGCAATGCCGTATGGCAGCAGCCGGGGCCTGCGTGTCAGTCCCGGTTAAAAAATCGCTGCCTCCGGTCACGATTGGAGAGGTCATTCAAAAGGGCAAATATTCCATGGTCATGGATGCCCGCTGGTACGGCCTGCCACCTGCGCAAGATGGCTGGGTGTATTTCAGGATCGAACGGGACGTCTACCGCGTAGACTATGTCACTATGACTGTGCTGGAACGCGCCACAGCAGAGACGGGCCGCAACTGGCCCTAAGCCGTTGCGTCGTAACCGTAAAGCCAGTCCATCCGGCCAATGAAGGCCCCCGGCGCGACCAGCCCCAACCCCTTTAGTCCCAGATGCGCGACCCGGCGGCGCGCGCCGCGCAGGTGGTAGTTTCCGGCATTCGCACTGGCGGCTGTAATCGCACGGCGCACGCGGGGTTGGCGCAACGCTTGGTACCGCGGCAGGCCCGCAGCTAACCCATGCAGCGCAAGCTGGCGCGCCAGAACCGCAGCGTCCTCTAACGCGAGATTTGCCCCCTGCGCCAAAAAGGGCAGCGTTGGATGGGCAGCGTCACCGACAAGGGCGACGCGGTCCGTCACCCATACCGGCGCGACGGGATGCTGGAACAAGCCCCAAAGGTTCGGGTTTTCAACCTGCATCAGGATGGATTGCAACGCACCGCAGCCGTCAGAAAAAGCCTCGCGCAGATGCGCGGGCTCGTCCGGGTGGTGCCAGCCTTCGTCGGCCCAGTCGCTGCGTTCTTGCACGGCCACGATATTCAGTCGCCCGCCGGGCAGCGGATAGGTCACGACGTGGCGGCGCGGCAGCATCCAGATGCGGGCCTCTGGCGCGGCCTCTGCCTTGATGACGGCACGCCAAGCGACTTGGCCGGTAAATTTGGGCGTCGCATCACCGTTGAGCATGCCCCGCGTCACAGACCGGATGCCGTCAGCCCCGATGACCAAGTCAGCCTCTGGCAGGTCTTCGGCGCGGTGGTTCAGCACGATCTGGACGCCGCGCCGGTGGCAGGCCGTGGCGAGCATGTCGATAAGATCGGACCGCGCGACAAAGCGGTAGGCCGGGTCCTGCGCGGACAGATCAAAGCGCGTGACAGCGCGCCCCGTCAGCCCGTCCATCGGCACCACGGCCTGCGCGGGCAAACCGGCAGCCTCCAGCGCCTCGGTCAAGCCAAGCCAGTTCAGAACACGCGCGCCGTTGGGGGTAATTTGCAGACCTGCGCCGACCTCTGCAATTGCGGGGGCCTGTTCGTAAACAACAACGCTGGCCCCCTGCATCGCAAGGGCCAGCGCCGTGGACAATCCGCCTATGCCGCCGCCAATGACGGCGACATGGGAATGGGCAATCATCTCATCAGTCGTCGCGGTGCACTTTTTCGCGGCGCTCATGGCGTTCCTGCGCTTCTAGCGACATCGTGGCGATGGGACGTGCGTCCAGACGCTTCAGGCTGATCGGCTCGCCGGTCATAGAGCAGTAGCCAAATTCGCCTTCGTCGATGCGGCGCAGGGCGGCGTCGATCTTGGACACCAGCTTGCGCTGACGATCGCGGGTGCGCAGTTCAAGCGACCGATCGGTTTCTTCAGAGGCGCGGTCGGCCACGTCAGGAATGTTACGGGTCTGATCCTTCATACCGGCGACGGTGTCGCGGGTGTCTTCCATCAGGTCGGATTTCCAGTTGAGCAGTTTGCGTCGGAAATATTCGACCTGACGCTCGTTCATGAATGGCTCGTCTTCGGCCGGCGTATAATTGTCCGGCAGGAAGGTCTCTGCTTTCATATTGGTGTCCCCACTTGCGCCAGATACTTTAACGGCGGTAACTCCGGACATCTGGCAAACTCCCCTAGATTGGCGTCCGTTTACCCCCATCGGGCGAGTCTGTCACCCCCCTAAACGGCAGTGATACATACCAATTCGATCTAAAATTAACCCTTGGTAAACTTGGAATAACACTTGCCCCCCGCAGGGCAACACCACACCCTGCCCCAAAGACAGGAGATGCGAATGACCCAAGCCTTTACTGGCACCGACGCCTATGTCGCGACCAATGATCTGACCATGGCCGTGAATGCGGCGATCACCTTGCAGCGCCCTTTGCTGGTTAAGGGCGAGCCCGGCACCGGCAAGACAGAGCTGGCGCGACAAGTCAGCGCAGCACTGAATATGCCGATGATCGAATGGCACATCAAATCCACGACCCGCGCGCAGCAAGGCCTGTATGAATACGACGCCGTCAGCCGGCTGCGCGATAGCCAGCTTGGCGACGAACGCGTCAATGACGTCGCCAACTATATTAAACGCGGCAAGCTTTGGCAGGCGTTCACGGCCGAACATCGGTCCGTGCTGCTGATCGACGAGATCGACAAGGCTGATATCGAATTTCCGAACGATCTGCTGCAAGAGCTCGACCGGATGGAATTTCACGTCTACGAGACAGGCGAGACCGTGCGCGCCGCCGTGCGGCCCATCGTGATCATCACGTCCAACAACGAAAAGGAACTGCCAGACGCCTTTTTGCGGCGCTGCTTTTTCCACTACATCCGTTTTCCCGACATCGACACGATGCGCAAAATTGTCGCCGTGCATCATCCGGGGATCAAAGATGCCCTGCTGACGACCGCTTTGACGCAGTTTTACGAATTGCGCGACACGGTAGGGTTAAAGAAAAAGCCGTCCACGTCAGAGGTGCTGGACTGGCTCAAACTGCTGCTCGCAGAAGACCTTTCGCCAGAGGATCTGCGGCGGGATTCGAAAAACGCCCTGCCCCGTTTGCATGGCGCGCTGCTGAAAAATGAACAGGATGTGCATTTGTTTGAACGTCTTGCGTTTATGGCCCGCAGCGCCCGCTAAGACCGATAGATACGGTGCGCCCTGCCCGCGGGGCGCACAAATCACCGCACCTTTGCCGCAAGCTCTGCTATCAATGGGGCAAGAATCGGTGCCGTGGATTCGATTCGTGACTGCGGTCCGGCCTTACGAAAGCCGCCCTTAAGCGTAATTCCACGGCAATGCCGCAATCTAGGCGCGAATAGAACGTAGTCCTGCTGCACACAGGATCTGTACGTAAAGAGGAGAGCGATTTTGACTCAGGCACATTTGCTGCCCGCTATGCGCTGTTGTTTGGTGAGACTGGTAGCTGCTTCTGCGCGGCCCGCCGGTTTGTATTGCAATAACAGCGATGCGGGGGCGACGGCATCATGAACCGCGCGTCTACCTTTATGATGGCGGCGCTGCTCGCGTCTTGCTCTCCTGCTCCTGCGGCCCCGCCAACACGCGGCGCGACCGCCAGTGCGCTACCAGCGATGCGCGGGTTCACGGACAATTACGTCGTGCCTGTCACCCGCAATAATCCCGAGATGGGACAGGACTTTTTGGACCTGTCGTTTCGCCTAGAAAGCGGCCGCGCTATCGCGGCCATGTCGCGTTTTGAAGGACCGATCAGCGTCCGCGTCGCACCGGGGGCGCCAGCCACCCTGATCGCTGATCTAGAATCGTTGCTGGGCCGTTTACGCAAAGAGGCGGCGATCCCGATTAGTCGCACCGATCAGGCCGACGCCAATATCATCGTGCAGACCGTGCCGCAAAAGGCCTTGCAGCGCGCGGTGCCGAATGCGGCCTGTTTCGTTGTGCCAAACGTGCGCAACTGGGACGAATACCTTGCCATGCGCAAGACCAGCGCCGTCGACTGGACCGCGCTGCAGACCCGTACAAAGGCTGCGATCTTTATCCCCGCCGAAGCAGCTCCGCAGGAAATCCGCGATTGCCTGCACGAAGAATTGGCCCAAGCGCTGGGGCCACTCAACGATCTGTACCGCCTGCCCGACTCGGTCTTTAACGACGACAACATTCACGCCGTTCTGACCGGTTTTGACATGTTGATCCTGCGCGCGACCTATGCGCCCGAAATGCACAGCGGCATGAGCCGGCAGCAAGCATCCGACGTGATTGCGCCAGTGCTGGCGCGGCTGAACCCGGCGGGCCAGCGCGGCGGCACCGGAGTCTTTCCAGACACATCGCGCGAATGGATTTCCGCGATTGAAGCCGCGCTGACCAATGCCTCTGCTGGAACGCGGCGTCAGTCGGCAGAGCGGGCTGTGAATATGGCGCAGCAATTCCGGTGGGGCGGCACCCGCGAAGGGTTCTCTTATTACGCGATGGGCCGTTTACAGGTTGGCGTGAATGCATCCGCTGCGCTGGCCGCGTTTAACCGGGCCGACCAGATCTATAGCACCTCGCCATCGCTGCAAATTCACCGGGCCCATATCGCGGTGCAAAAGGCCGCCTTTACCCTATCTGCGGGCGATGCGGCAGGCACGATTAGTCTGGTGGATAGCGCTATTCCTATCGCACAGCGCCACCATAACGCTGCCCTGCTTGCGTTTTTGATGATGTTCAAAGCCGAGGCGCTGGACATGCAAGGTGACAGTGTCGCAGCCGAAGCGGTGCGGGTGGACAGTCTGGGATGGGCGCGATACGGCTTTGGCAGTGATGCAAATGTGCGCGCTCGCTTGGCGGAAGTCCGCGGGCTGCGCCCCTAGAGACAAAGGCGCAACCCGATGATCTTTCCCCTTGGCGGTATCATTATTGGTGCCCTGATCGGCGCAATCCGCGCGAAAAAGCGCGGCGGCACGGTCATGGATATGCTGCAATGGGGCACAGCCTTTGCGGTTATGCTGGGCATTGTCGGGCTGTTCGTGCTGGTTTTCATGCAGCGCGCCGCCGTCTCTTAGATGTTCCTGCGGTTCTTTGACAATCTGCGCAACCATGGTGTGCCGGTGTCGATCCGCGAGTTTCTGGCGTTCCTTGAGGGGATGAAAGCGGGCCTTGCGACCTATGATGTCGACGCGTTTTATCACCTTGGCCGCACGATTATGGTCAAGGATGAACGCCACATCGACCGCTATGACCGCGCCTTTGCCGCCAGCTTTGCTGGGCTCGAGGCAATCAGCGACCAACAGGTCATGGACGCCGTCGATATTCCCGCCGATTGGCTGGAAAAGCTGGCGGAAAAGCACCTGACACCCGAAGAAAAGGCCGAAATCGAAGCGACCGGCGGCTTTGACGCGCTGATGGAGCGGCTGAAGCAGCGGCTGGCCGAGCAAAAAGAGCGGCATCAGGGCGGCAGCAAATGGGTTGGGACAGCGGGCACATCCCCCTTTGGCGCCTATGGTTACAATCCAGAAGGCGTGCGGATCGGCCAGAACGAGAGCCGGCATCAGCGCGCTGTGAAAGTCTGGGACAAACGCGAATTCCGCGATCTGGACGACACCGTCGATCTTGGCACCCGCAATATTAAAGTCGCGTTAAAGCGCCTGCGCAAATGGGCGCGGGACGGCGCGGAAGAAGAGCTTGATCTGGACGGCACGATCCAAAAGACGGCCGAACATGGCTATCTGGACGTGCAAACCCGGCCAGAGCGGCGCAATGCGGTTAAGGTGCTGCTATTCTTAGACATTGGCGGCAGCATGGACCCGCACGTCAAGGTGGTGGAAGAGTTGTTCAGCGCCGCCCGCGCTGAATTCAAGCACATGCAGCACTTCTATTTCCACAACTGCCTGTATGAAGGCGTGTGGACCGACAACCGCCGCCGTTGGAACGCGCAGACGCCAACCTGGGATGTGCTGCGCAAGTATGGCTCTGATTACAAATGCATTTTCGTGGGCGACGCCAGCATGTCGCCCTATGAAATTGCCAGTCCCGGCGGCGCGAATGAACATTGGAACGCCGAGGCAGGCGCAGTCTGGCTGGACCGTGCGCGCCAGCAATGGCCCGCCCATGTCTGGATCAATCCCCTGCCCGAACGCTATTGGGGCCACACCCAATCGATCCAGATGATCCAGCAGCTCTTTGGCCCCGGCCGGATGCAGCCCATGACCCTTGGCGGTATTGGCGCTGCGATGAAGTTGTTGACCTAAGCTGCGGCGGACTTAACCTGTTGTTGCGTTCTAAACTGGCATGATCAGAACGATCAGGCCGCGCACATGGATAATATCATGATGATCCGCCACCTTTGGCAGCACAACCGGGCGGCCTTGATCGCTTTTGCCATTGCCGTGGTGGCGCTGCTGTACTTTGGGTTTCAGACGCTATCGCAGGCGCTGTATTGGAACGATCCTGCACACCGTGATCAGGCGCTCGCGGGGTGGATGACGCCGCGCTATGTCGCCCAATCCTACCACATCCCGCCAGAGGTGTTTGTTCCCGCGCTATTTCTTGACCCCGCGCAGAAACCGCGCCGCAAATCGCTGGACGCGATTGCCAAAGAAAATGGCGTGACGCTGGACGACTTGCAGGTGCGTATCGACGCGGCTGTCACAGATTGGCGCAACGCCCTGGTGGAGCGCGAGAGATGAGCGATCTTGCCCTTGCCCTGATCGCCGATTACGGCGTGCCGATCCTGTTTTGCGTGACCTTCCTGTCCTGCCTCGCGCTGCCTGTGCCGTCGTCCTTGCTGATGCTGGCCTCTGGCGGCTTTGCCCAGACCGGGGACTTGTCGCTGATGGCGGTGATGATCGCAGCCTTTTCCGGCGCGGTATTGGGGGACAACAGCGGCTATTGGCTGGCGCGCGGCATGGGAACGCGGCTGAGCGACTGGTTGGCTGCGCGGCCGAAACGCGCAGCGATGCATCGCAAGGGGCAGGCCTTTATGAACCGCTGGGGCGGGTCGAGCGTGTTTTTCTCGTGCTGGTTGGTGGCACCGCTGGGGCCGTATATCAATTATGTCAGCGGATTAACGCAGTTTTCGTGGCTGCGTTTTGCGCTGTGGGGCATTGCCGGGGAAATCGTCTGGGTCAGCCTTTATGTTGGGCTGGGCTATAGTTTCGCGGACCGGGTTGCTGAACTTACGTCCTTGATGGGCAATGTGTCGGGATTGATCCTTGCACTGGCGGCAGTAACACTGCTGGGGCTGTGGCTGCTGCGCGCGCGGCATAAGGCGGTGATGGCTACGGATTGACGCAAGGTGCCATGATGCCTTGGCAATTGCGCTGCTGTGCCCCCATATGGGTAACATGCTCAAGTTTACCCCCATCCTGCTCGCCCTTGCTTACGGCCTTGCGCTGTACCACTTTTCTGCGTGGCGCACGCGGCGAGAGCTGGACGGTGCCTCCACCGAACTGGCTGATCCGCGCCTGCGCGCTTTGACGGACCGGATGGCGCAGGCGCTGGATATCAAACGGATCAAGGTGCACATTTACGAGGTCGCGATGGTCAACGGCCTTGCCGCGCCGGACGGCCGCATCTTCATCACGCGGGGGTTCTTTGACCGCTACCGCGCAGGCGAGGTCACGGCAGAGGAGCTGGCCAGCGTGATCGCGCACGAGCTGGGGCACGTCGCCCTTGGCCATTCGCGCCGCCGCATGACCGATTTCGCCGCGCAAAACGCGATGCGCACGGCGATTGCGATGGTGCTGAACCGGTTCTTGCCGGGCATTGGCGGCTGGATCGGCAACGGGCTGATGGCGCTGCTTGCCGCGCGGCTGTCGCGCGCGGACGAGTTTGAGGCGGATGCCTATGCCTCTGCCTTACTTGTGAAATGCGGGATCGGCACAGCGCCGCAGCAGTCGTTATTCCACAAGCTGGAGCACCTGACCGGAACCGCAGGTAAAGGCACGCCTGCTTGGATGCTGAGCCATCCCAAAACCGCCCTGCGCATTGCTGCTATCAAACAGAACGAGGCGCGCTGGAACACGTAACGCCGGCAATTTTTCGGCGAAAAAATGGAGTCTTCCGAATTTTCGACGAAAATTCGGCTACATCAGCCTTTTGCCAAAACGCGGCAGGCGGGCTTTTTTCATCAGGGCGCGGATGGTCCAAGGTTCGGGTGAGAGCCGGTTCGCCTCGGCCAAGACTTTGTGCGCGATATCGCTGACGACCTGAGGCGCTTCGTCATGCAGGCGCAGCAGAAATCCGTCGGGATCAGCGCGGAGCAGGTCTTCTTCGGCCAGCAGATTGCCGGGAAAATCCTTGGCGTTCATGGTCAGGATCGCATCGCAATGTCCCGCAACAGCGGCAGCCAAAACGTGGATGTCATCCGCGTCCGGCAGCCACAGCCGCCGCAACATACCGTCGTCCGGCGTCACAGAGGCTCGGGGGAATTGCGCGGTCAGCGTCGCGATTTCGCCGCGGGCAAAGACTTCGGCCTCTGGTCCCAGTTTGACCGTCGCCCGCGCCCATTCTTCCAAGATGCGCGGCGACCAGCAGGGCTGAAACAGCCCTGCTGATGCGCAACCGATCAGCACTTCGCGCATCACGGTTGGATATAGAACGCAGGCGTCAAGAAGGACCTTCACAGGCAGGGCCCCTATAGCCGGAACGTCACCGCTTTCAGATAGCCGCTTTCAGCCAGATGCGGCAGCAGCGGGTGGTCCGGCCCGGCAAAGCCAGTCTGGATCACTTGGCTGCGCCGACCAGCGCGGCCGATACCGCGGGCAGAGGCATTGCGGAACCGCGTCAGATCAGCAGCATGGCTGCACGAACACACCATCAGATAGCCGCCATCAGCGACCAGCGTGGCCGCCAGACGGGCAATCCGCTCGTAAGCGCGCAAACCGGCCTCGAGCGAGGACTTGTTCGGCGCAAAAGCAGGCGGATCGCAAACGACCAGATCGAACTGCGCGCCCTCTTCGGCCAATGCGGCCAGTGTATCAAAGGCGTCGCCCTTGCGCGTGGTGAACTTGTCCGACACGCCCATCGCGGCCGCGCCTTGATCGGCCAGCGCCAGTGCAGGCTCTGATCCGTCCACGGCCAGCACAGAGGCCGCCCCGCCTGCCAAAGCGGCAAGGCCAAAGCCGCCGACGTGGCTGAACATATCCAGCACCCGCGCGCCGCGCGACAGGCTGGCGGCAAAGGCGTGGTTCGGGCGTTGATCAAAGAACAGGCCGGTCTTTTGCCCGCCCATCAGGTCGGCCATATAGGTCGCGCCATTCATCGGCACCGGGATCGCTGCCGTCGGCGCATCGCCGCGCAGAATGCCCATGCGGTCGTCAAGCCCTTCAAGGCTACGCGCGCGGCCTGAGGCGTTCATCACGACCGTGGTCACACCCGTCACCTGCACCAATGCATCGCACAGCGGCTCGATCAGCGCATCGGCCCAGGCGGCGTTCGGCTGGATCACTGCGGTATCGCCAAAGCGGTCGATGACGACGCCGGGCAGGCCGTCGGCCTCTGCATGGACAAGGCGATAGAACGGCGCGTCATAGATCCGCTCGCGGTGGATCAGCGCGCGGGTCAGCTTGGCCGCGAACCATGCGGTGTCGATCACCGCTTCTGTGTCGCGGTCGATCATCCGGCAGATGATCTTTGACGCCGGGTTCACGGTGACAAGGCCCAGCGGCACGCGGTTGGCGTCCTCTAGTACGGCAAGCGCACCAGCGGTCAGCCCGCGTGTGCGGCGGTCAGTGACCAGTTCATTGGCATAGACCCAAGGGAAGCCGTGGCGGATTGCGCGGGCATCCCCTTTTGGGGTCAGGCGGACGGTGGGATAAGAGGGCATATTCATGAGCATTGCTTTAACTTGCGCAGACCGCCTACGCCAGTGGCCAGTTTTAGCCGCAGCTGGGCCAGAAAGGGTCAAAAATCAACCTGACAAGCGTTGTTAGCGCTAACCGTTCATGCTAAGAAGGGTGCAATCCATCATACACACGGGAAGACCCATGGCCCTGCACCCTAAAATTGCCGAAGTCACCGACCGGATTCGCGCCCGCTCTGAAGGGCCGCGCCGCCAGTATCTGGACACTATGGCCCGCGCCGCCGCCGTTGGCCCGCGCCGGTCGCACCTGACCTGCGGCAATCAGGCCCACGCCTATGCTGCGATGGGCGATCAAAAGGACGCACTGGTCGCGGACAAGGCCCCCAACATCGGCATCATCACCGCCTACAACGACATGCTGTCGGCGCATCAGCCGTTTGAAACCTACCCTACGCTGATCAAAAAGGCCGCCATTGCCGCCGGTGCCACGGCGCAGGTTGCAGGCGGTGTGCCTGCAATGTGCGACGGCGTCACCCAAGGCCAGACCGGGATGGAACTGTCGCTGTTTTCGCGCGATGTGATCGCCCTGTCCGCCGCCGTGGGACTGTCTCACAACACCTTTGACGCCGCGATCTACTTGGGCGTTTGCGACAAAATCGTCCCCGGCCTTGTCATGGCCGCCGCGACCTTTGGCTATATCCCCTCCGTGTTCCTGCCTGCGGGTCCCATGGTCAGCGGCTTGCCCAACGACGAAAAATCACGCGTCCGCCAGCAGTTCGCCACCGGCGAAATCGGCCGCGAGGAACTGATGGCCGCCGAGATGGCATCTTACCACGGTCCGGGCACCTGCACATTTTACGGCACCGCCAACAGCAACCAAATGCTGATGGAATTCATGGGCCTGCACCTGCCCGGCGCATCCTTTGTGAACCCGAACACGCCGCTGCGCGACGCCCTAACCGTGGCTGGGACAGAGCGTGCGGCCCAGATCACCGCGCTTGGCAATGAATACACCCCCACCTGCGATATTTTGGACGAAAAAGCCTTTGTGAACGGCCTTGTCGGCCTGATGGCCACGGGCGGCTCGACCAACCTTGTGATCCACCTGCCCGCCATGGCGCGCGCCGCTGGCATCATCCTTGACCTGCAGGACTTCAGCGATCTGTCCGCCGTGACCCCGCTGATGGCAAAGGTCTATCCCAACGGTCTGGCCGACGTGAACCACTTCCACGCCGCTGGCGGTCTTGGCTATATGATCGGCGAATTGCTGAATGCGGGCCTGCTGCATGACGATGTGAAAACCGTCGCGGGCAATGGCCTGAACCTATATACGCAAGAGCCCAAACTTGATGCTGGCCGTGTGACCTATGCCAAAGGGGCCGGGGAAAGCCTGAACACGAAAATCCTGCGCCCTGCCGCTGATCCGTTCCAAAAGCACGGCGGCTTGGCCCAGCTCAAAGGCAACCTTGGCCGCGGCGTGATGAAAATCTCGGCCGTCGCAGAAGAGCGTCACATCGTTGAAGCCCCGGCCCGTATTTTCCACGACCAAGACAGCGTCAAAGCGGCGTTCAAGGCGGGCGAATTCACCTCTGACACTATCATCGTCGTCCGCTTCCAAGGCCCGAAATCCAACGGCATGCCCGAATTGCATGGCCTGACACCAACGCTGGCCGTGCTACAAGACCGCGGCCTGAAAGTCGCCCTTGTCACTGACGGGCGCATGTCCGGCGCGTCGGGCAAGGTGCCGTCCGCCATCCACCTCGCGCCAGAGGCGGCCAACGGCGGACCGATCGCCAAGATCAACGACGGCGACATCATCCGACTTGATGCGATCAACGGGACGATTGATGTGTTGAATGTGGACCTTGCAAGCCGCACCGATGCAGTGGCAGACTTGTCCGGCAACGGCACAGGTGTGGGCCGCGAATTATTCGAGGTTTTCCGCCAAAATGTCGGCCAAGTCACCGAAGGAGCCGGCGTCGCCGTCTGATTCATCATCTTGCCAGAAATACTCCCGCCGGAGGCATCTGCCCCCGGCCCAGCATCGAGACGAAAGACATATACATGACTCCCGAACAAGCCTCCGACCTGAACCGCGACCTGTGCCTACTGGCCCCCGTCGTCCCCGTGCTCGTGCTGGATGACGCAAGCCTTGCCGCCGATCTGGCCCGCGCCTTGGTCGCAGGCGGCCTGCCCGCGCTAGAGGTCACTCTACGCACCCCCGCCGCACTGGACGCGATTCGCGAAATGGCTGCCATTCCCGGCGGTGTTGTTGGCGCAGGCACCTTGCTGACGCCCAAGGATGTAGAAAACGCGAAAGCGGCAGGGGCGAAATTTGGTGTCTCTCCGGGGGCGACAGACCTGATCCTTGACGCTTGCGAAGCGAATGATCTGCCCCTGCTGCCGGGCGTCGCCACCGCGTCAGAGGCGATGCGCCTGCTGGAGCGCGGCTATACCGTGCAAAAGTTCTTTCCCGCCGAAGCGAACGGCGGCGCAGCGGCGCTGAAGGCGATCGGCGCGCCGATCCCGCAGGTCAAGTTCTGCCCCACCGGCGGCGTCACGCTGAAAAACGCGCCCGATTATCTGGCCTTGTCCAACACGCTTTGCGTTGGCGGCAGCTGGGTTGCGCCGAAGGATCTGATGGCTGCGGGTGACTGGGCCGGGATTGAAGCATTGGCCCGCGAAGCGGCAGGCTTGAAGCGCTAACGCGTCTAGTTAGTGCGGCATCTCAAGCCCAGGAGCGGGGGCCAGCCCCCGCACCCCCGAGGTATTTTTGACCAGAAGAAGGTGCCAGAGGAAAAGGACAGTCAGCTTGCTGGCTGTCGCCCTGCCCGTCCGCCGCGGCGGGTGGGCGTTGCGGCGTCTTCGAGGCCCGCGCGGAGCGTTTGGGTCATCGGGTGTTGGGCGGGCTGATCGGCATATTGCGTGAGCAGTTTTTTGATCGCGGCGGGCAGGTCGTCCGGCGCGTCCGATTTTATGGCCCAGTCCAGAAAAATCACGCGGCAATCCTGCGCGGTGATGCCGTCGATGCAAAAAGCCTCTCGGATCAATCCTGCAGGATCAAGGGCATCGCCCTTCATGATCCGGCCCCAAGGCGGGCCGAGATTGCGGCGTCAGCGGCGGCGGATATCTGTGTCATAGCGTGTTCCAGCGCGTCCATTGTTTCAAATCCAGTCTCTCTTAGCACCAAGCGGCGTCCGCCTTCGCCAAGGGCGTCCGGGTCAAGCACGCCGCCGGTCAAAAGCCGCCCCGTCGCCTGCAACTGCCAGAATAGCTGGGCCGCCTGCGCCAAGGCATCGCCCTGTGCGGCGCTCAGCCAGCCGCCAGCGACACCCGCTGCGATCTGACCCGGCACATCGCGCAGATCGCTGCCCGTGACAAGTGCTGCGGTTTGGGCGGCAAGTTCCACATCCATCAAGCGGCCGGGGCCCATTTTCGCGTCCCAATTGCCCTGTGCCGGTTTCGCCGATGCCAGCCGCGCGCGCATATCGGCGACGTCGGTTTGCACCGTGTCGCCTTTGCCCTTGGCGTTCATCAATGTGTGGCGGAATGCTTCGACCCCGGCGATCAGCATAGGTGCGCCGGCAATGGGGCGCGCGCGGGTCAGGGCAAGGTGTTCCCAGGTCCACGCCTCGTCCTGCTGGTAGTCGCGGAAGGCCGACCAAGAGGTCGCCACGGGGCCTTGTTTGCCCGACGGGCGCAGGCGCATGTCGACCTCGTATAGCTTGCCGTCGGCCATGGGTGCCTGCAGCGCGGTCACCAAGGCCTGCGTCAGGCGGGCATAGTAGCTGCGCACCGGCAGCGGGCGCGGGCCGTCGGAATTACCCCAGACGTCGGCGTCGTAGATGACGATCAAGTCAACGTCGGACTGGGCGTTCAAGCGCCCTGCCCCCAGTGACCCCATGCCCAGCACCACTGCGCCTTGCCCCGGCAACGGACCATGGCGGCGGGCGAAATCGGCGCAGACGATGGGCCAGATCGCGGCGATGACCGCCTGCGCCAGATCGGCGTAGTGCTGCCCTGCGGCGGGGGCGTCGATCAAGCCGCGCAGGTGATGCACACCGATGCGAAAGTGCCATTCGCGCGCCCAGCGGCGGGCGGTGTTGAGCGCGGTTTCAAAGTCGTCGGTGACGGACATCGCCTCGGACAGGCCTTGCGTCAGCGCCTCTGCCCCCGGCCAAGGGGCAAAGAAATCACCGCCGATGACCGCATCCAGCACGCCCGCGTTGCGCGACAGGTATTGCGCCAGCGCAGGGGCCGTGGCGCAGATGTCGACGATCAGCTGGGTCAAGGCGGGGCTAGCCTCGAACAGCGAAAAGAGCTGCACGCCTGCGGGCAGGCCCGCGAGGAAGGCGTCGAAGTTGATCAGCGCCTCGTCCGGTTTTGCGGCCTCTGCCAGGCGCGCAAGGATGCCCGGGCGCAAGCGGCGAAAGATTTGCACGGCCCGGTCAGAGCGGAGTGCCGGATAGTCGGGCCAGCGCCCGGTGATGTCCTGCCCCCAATCGGCGGGGGCCGCAGGCGCGGCGCTGCCCGGGGCAAAGAAGCCTTCGGTCAGGGTGTGGACCTGTTCCAGCCGCTGCGTCAGATCGCGGCGCAGGTCAGCGGTGTCCATGTCCATCATAGCCGCGAGGCGGTCAAAGCCCGCGTCATCGCTGGGCAGGCTGTGGGTTTGGGCGTCGTTGATCATCTGCAAGCGGTGCTCGACCGTGCGGTGGGCGGTGTAGTGATCGGTCAGTTGGTGCTGCACGTCGCGGGCGATCCAGTCGGCGGCGGCAAGCCGGTCCAGTCCTTGCAACGTGCCGCGCACCCGCAGGCTTTTGTCGCGGCCACCGGCGATCAGCTGGCGGGTTTGGGTAAAGAACTCGATCTCTCTGATCCCGCCGCGGCCCAGTTTCATGTTGTGGCCTTCTAGGATCAATTTGCCACCAAGACCTTTGTGATCGCGGATGCGCAGGCGCATATCGTGGGCGTCTTGGATCGCGGCAAAGTCGAGGTGCTTGCGCCAGACGAAGGGCGTCAGGCTGTCCAGAAACCGTTGTCCGGCGGCCAGATCCCCGGCGCAGGGGGCGGCCTTGATATAGGCGGCGCGTTCCCACGTGCGGCCCACGCTTTCGTAATAACGCTCTGCTGCCGTCATCGACAGGCAGACCGGCATCACGCTGGCATCTGGGCGCAGGCGCAGGTCCGTGCGGAAAACGTAGCCGTCTTCGGTGTTGTCGGACAGCAGAGCGCACATGCGGCGGGTGACGCGCACAAAGGCGGCGCGGGCGGTGGCGGTGTCTTCTGGTTCAAAGCGGTCGTCATCGAACAGGCAGATCAGGTCGATGTCAGAGGAGTAGTTCAACTCTCCTGCGCCTTGTTTGCCCATGGCGAGGACGGTCATGCCAGCAGCGCTTGCGGCGTCATCTGCGGTCATGCCGGGCAGTTTGCCGCGCGTGATTTCGGCCGCGACAAGGGGTACGATGCAGGCGTCTACGGCGGCGGCGGCCAGATCGGTCAGCGCTTGCGTGACAGTTTCCAGCGGCCAGACGCCGCCCAGATCGCACAGCGCCGTCAGCAAGGCGACGCGGGCCTTGGTCTGGCGCAGGCCGGGTCCGAGGTCCGCAAAGGGGATCTGCGGGATGTCCGCAAGGGTCTGGGCCAAGGCGGCCTCTGGATCGCCCACAGCGCCCTGCAGCCAGTCCGATTGCTGCGCGATCAGGCCGGACAGATAAGGGCTGCACCCCGCCGTGCCGCCGATCAAATCGCGCAGGGGTCCGGCCGCCCAAGGCGCGGTGGCGATCGCATCGCCCGCCCGATCCGGGTCGAAAGGGCGCGGGTAGTGGGTGATGCGGTCGGCAAGGGTCATCAATTCGGCTTTCACTTGGTCGGCAAAGGGTCGGACCGGGTCCTATTCGTGCAAGCGTGACAAAAGGTTGCGCGATGAGCAAGGGTTTGAGGTCGCGCTGGACCGATAACGGGGCGGTAAGACGGCGAATAGTGGACCGGGCCATATGCGACCGTGCGGGGCATGGACGCCCCAAATTAATAAAACCTACAAGAAACTGATATAAAATGAAAATTTCTGGCAATGTAAAAATCATTTACATCAGGCCTTGCGAGCACGCATCCGCATCCACATATCGGTAATGTGAAAAGCATTTACATTAACCCGACAGGAGCAACCCCGATGTATTCGACACCCACATACCCCCAAGCGTCCGGCCCCCAATCCGGCGGTTTAATGGCCTGGGCCCGCCGCGCCGAGGCTTGGCTTGATGCCCGCGGCCGCGGCGCTTGGATTGCCGCAATGGTCGCAGGCTTTGTGCTTGTCTGGCCTGTCGGCCTCGCCCTTCTTGCCTATATGATCTGGAGCAAACGTATGTTTTCCCGCGCTAGCAATATCCGCCCCGTCGCACGCCCCTTTGGTCGCAGCATGATGCAATCGTCCGGCAACAGCGCCTTTGACGCCTATAAAGAAGACACGCTGCGCCGCCTGCAAGAAGAGCAGGACAACTTTGCAGCCTTCCTTGGCCGCCTGCGCGATGCCAAGGACAAAGCCGAGTTTGACCAGTTTATGGCGGACCGGTCTGGTGATACGGCTGTGAAAGAGCCGCAAGACGACAAGTAAATCGCCCCTTTGGCGGCCCCGATTTGCGGGGCCGCGACCCTACTTTGCACAAGGATGGACCCGCCCATGACCGCCTTCGCTGACACGCTAACCGCCCTGCCCGACCCAGATGCTGACGCCGATTTTTATACGCGCGTGCCGCTGAAACGCGCACTGGCGTGGGTTGTCGATGCGTCGCTGGTGCTGATCGCCTCTGTCCTGATTGTGCCGTTTACAGCCTTTACCGCGCTGTTTTTCTTTCCGTTTCTGATCTTGATGGTCGGCTTTACCTATCGTTGGTTCACCATCGCTGGCCGCTCTGCCACGTGGGGCATGCGCCTGATGGGGATCGAGCTGCGCGATCATACGGGTGCGCGTCTGAATGGCACGCTCGCGCTGTTTCATACGCTGGGCTATACCGTGTCGGTCGCTGCGATGCCGCTGCAATTCATTAGCATGGGCATGATGGCCCTGACCCCGCGCGGCCAAGGCCTAAGTGATACGATGCTGGGCACGGCTGCGATCAATCGGCCAGGATAAGGTTAAGGCTTAGGCACGCTTGGCGCGCAGGGCTTCGGGCAATCCGATAAGCAACAGCAGCACAGCCGCAATGACAAATAGCCAATAGCCAACCACCCCAAGCAGCACCGCCCCGCAAATGCCGCCGATGGCAAAGCAGCCAAGGGTCAGGCTGTGAAGGCTCAGCTTTGGCAAGGCGGCGCGGCGCAGCTGCGCCCCCCCGACCATCGCCGCAAGTTCGATGCCAATATCGGTCGCCATGCCCGATACATGCGTGGTCCGCACGCGGGCGCGTGAAATCATCGTTGTGACCGCATTTTGCAGCCCCATCACAAAGCTGAGGACGACCACCAGAAACGGTTGCTGCGCGCCAAGCGGCAACAGCGCAAGCACGGCGCTGAGCAGCAAAAGAATGCAAGCCTCTGCCACGATGGCAACGGCATAGATTGACCGGACCTGTTTGCGCTCCCCCATCTGAATAACGAAGGCTGCGATGCCTGCCCCGCAGATAAAGGCAAGGACGAGGCCTGCAAAACTTAGCGCAAGCAGAGCCGACCCGCCCGCGAGGTTATCCGCAAAGGCCGAGATATTGCCGGTCATATTCGCCGTGAACGCGCCTGCAATCAAAAACCCCGCAGCGTTCAACGCCCCCGCGATCGAGGACAAAAGCCCCGCAAGAACAAGATCGATATGCGCGGGACGTGCGTCGCCGACTCTGATCAACATGGTGCAATCATCTCGTTTAGTGAAAGGGTGATGATACGGGACAGCCCCTACCTGCGAAAGCCGATTGCGATCTGCGCAGTTTTGGCGATTTTCGCCTATTGCGTAAATCCCCAGCATCGGGGGCTTGTCAGCGGCAGCGTCACGCTACAATCTTACGACATGCGCCATATGCTTCCCACCACGCCGCAGTTCTATGTGACGGCCCCGCAGCCTTGCCCCTATCTAGAGGGCCGGATGGAGCGGAAGTTGTTTACCGCCCTGCAGGGCGAATCCGCATCCGCGCTGAATGACACGCTGTCCAAGCAAGGCTTTCGCCGCTCGCAAAACGTGCTGTACCGGCCCAGCTGCGCCGAATGCTCTGCCTGTATGTCGGCCCGCATCCGGGTTGCAGATTTCAAGCCAAGCCGCAGCCAGCGCCGTGTGCTGAAACGCAATGCCACGCTGAAACGCCGGGCCACGTCGCCTTGGGCGACCGAAGAGCAGTACGAGCTGTTCCGCCGTTATGTGGACGCACGCCACGCGACGGGCGGTATGGCGGATATGGATATGTTCGAATTCGCCGCCATGGTCGAAGAAACGCCGGTACGGTCCCGCCTGATTGAATACACCGATACGGCGACGGGCGATCCGGACCCTGTGGCCGCCTGCCTGACCGACATTCTGGATGACGGCCTATCGATGGTTTATTCCTTCTTTGCGCCAGAGCTTGAGCCGCGCAGCCCCGGCAGCTTTTTGATCTTGGACCACATCGCCGTCGCGCGCGAATTGAACCTGCCTTACGTCTATTTGGGCTATTGGGTGCCCGGCAGCCCCAAGATGGGCTATAAGGCGAACTATGACGCGCTAGAGGTGTTTCGCGGCGGCACGTGGGCCGACATCGGCGATCCAGAGGGATACGATTCCGCCCTGCACCCGCTGTCCACTGACCCGATTGCAGAGCAGGTCGCGCGGATCAAATTGCCCCACGGCGCGGGTATCGTGCGCACCGCAGACGACGCGCCTTAGGCGCGCAGGCCGTCCGGCCTAGGCCAGCAATGTGCCGTCATCATGGTTCACCAACATCACCTGCCCGTCTTGTAGCGCCACAAACGGCACCGCATGATCGGTCAGCCAATGCGCAGCGCGGTCAGCGCCCGGACTGTCGCGGTGGCCGGAACCCACGTGGGGCACGATAGATTTGGGGAACAGGTTTAGACCTTCGTAAGATATGGCTTCATCGCCAAAGGTGCCGACTTTTGGATCATCCATCAGGTCAAGGCCCCGCAGGCTGGGCGCTGCAACGATCGCGCCTGCGCTAAAGCCGCCGTAAACCAAGGCGTCCTGCGACAGCAGGCTGTGGATCACCCCGTCAAAACCGCTGGCCCGCATCGCGCGGCGCAGCACGAATGCATTGCCGCCCAGCACCCAAACCATCCCGCAGGTGCTAAGCTGGTCATGCAGACGAATAGGCGCGCCAATATAATCGCGCAGGTCCAGCCAGCTGGCAGGCAAGCCGATGGCGTTCAGCGCGGCCACCGGGTCATAGGTCGTGGCGGTATAAACCGCGCGGGCGGCGGCGGGGATATAGTCGAGCGCATTGCCAATCACCAAAGTGTTACGCCGCTGGCCTGCAAGCTGCACCAAGGCATCCGGATGGTGACCAAAGCGATGGGACGATAGAAAAAGACGCATTGGTTAAGTAATCCTAAAATAATACGGCATTTCTGCACCTTAGCCGCCCGCAGGCAAGAGAGAAAAATCGCGGGCCGTTCCCCCTTGCGCACAGCCACCACAGCACGCGCGCACTTTGCGTTCTGCGCGCGGCGCCCTATCTAACGCCTAACGCAAGACAGGAGAGCTTTTCGATGACCGATTATACCCCGCCCAAGGTTTGGACTTGGGACGCCGAAAATGGCGGCGAATTTGCCAAGACAAACCGCCCTATTGCCGGCCCGACCCATGACAAAGTGCTGCCCCGTGGCGAGCATCGTTTCCAGCTGCATTCGCTTGCGACGCCGAATGGCGTGAAGGTCACAGTCATGCTCGAAGAGCTGCTGGAGGCAGGTTATAGCGGCGCGGAATATGACGCATGGTTGATCAAGATTGGTGACGGCGACCAGTTCGGATCGGGCTTTGTCGACATCAACCCGAACTCTAAAATCCCCGCATTGCTGGACACTAAAACCGACACCCGCGTGTTTGAGAGCGCGTCGATCCTGATGTATCTAGCCGAAGAATTCGACGCCTTCCTGCCCAAGGACCGCAAAGCGCGGACAGAGGCGATGAACTGGCTGTTCTGGCTGCAAGGCTCTGCGCCTTATCTGGGCGGCGGTTTTGGCCACTTTTACGCCTATGCGCCGGAAAAGTTCGAATATCCAATCAACCGCTTTACGATGGAAGTGAAGCGTCAGTTGGACGTGCTTGACCGTAATCTGGCGGACCGCGAATTCCTAAGCGGTGCTGATTACACCATCGCCGATATGGCGACGGCACCGTGGTTTGGTTCGCTGGTCAAGAACGAGGTCTATTCCGCCGCCGCATACCTAGAGGCCGACACCTATACCAACGTGCAGCGCTGGGCCGATACCGTGATGAACCGCCCCGCTTACCGGCGCGGCCGCATGGTCAACCGTCCCTTTGGCGAGCCGTCAGAGCAGCTGCATGAGCGTCACGCCGCCAGCGACTTTGACACGCAAACCCAAGACAAGATTGGCAAAGACGCGAAATAAGCGGAACCAGGCGGGGGCGCCGGGCATTGATCACAGAATGATCAAGGATGTGTTATGCCCGGTGCCACCGCCCACCCCGCCGATATTTCGACCAAGGGGTGGCTTGCGCTGCTCAAGCGTGTGTTTTCCGAACTTGGCGAAGACCACGTCGGGTTAATTGCAGCAGGCTGTGCATTCTACGGCCTGCTTGCGATCTTCCCGGGGCTCGTGGCGGCAATGGCCCTTGCGGGGCTTTTCACCGACCCGGCCACCATCGTCGCCCAGTTGGAAACCCTGACCCGCTTTATCCCGACAGAGGCTGCGCAGATCGTCATTGATCAGGCGAAATCCGTGGCGGGCAGCGACAGCGGCGGCCTTGGACTTGCTGCAATCATTGGTTTGGGCACGGCATTTTATTCTGCAACCGCTGGCATGGCCGCCCTGATCGAGGGGCTGAACGTCGCCTTTGACGTCACTGAACCCCGCAGTTTCCTGCGCACTCTGTTGGTTAAAGGCAGCTTGACGCTGGGACTGATCGCAGGCTTTTTCGGCATCGTCCTTGTGCTGGTCGCTATTCCGATTGTCTTAAGTTTTCTGCGCCTGCCCGCTGACACCGAATGGTTCGTCATGCTGGTGCGCTGGCCTGTCGTGCTCATCTTAGTCGCCGCCGGGTTGGCGGTGCTGTACCGCTATGGCCCTGCCCGCACCGATCGCCGCTGGCGCTGGGTCACGCCGGGTGCTGCGATTGCCTGCATCCTGTGGCTGCTGGGGTCTATGGCCTTTGGGTTCTATGCCAGCAACTTTGGCAGCTATAACGAAACCTTTGGCGCGCTGGGCGGCGTGATCATCCTGCTGATGTGGCTGTGGCTGTCCGCCTATATCGTGCTTTTGGGGGCCGAGATCGACTCGGAGATCGAAGCACAAGCCAAACAGAACCCAAGCCCCGCTAGCACAGACCCAAACACCGCCGATGCGGACCTGCTGGAAGGTGGTCATGCTGCGGGTAAACCCGCGCAAAAAACGCAGCAGTCGGACGTGCGTCCTGCGCCAGAAAACCGCCCCGCTCCTGTCACGCGCAAAGGGTCAAAGCTGTCGGTTGGTGGATTATTTCTTCTGGCGGGGGCTGCGCTTTTCGCAAAACGCGAAAAGTAGCGCTGCGCTTTACGAATGTTGCGAAAAATGTGCGGGCGGCGACATTTTCTCCATTGCGGCGGTTGACCCTGCCGCAATCGCCGCCTAGAACACCTTTATGCAAAGGAAACCCGCATGAAAACGGTCGTACTCATTCTAGGAAAGACGCGCATGGGCCGGTGACGGTTTGACCATTCAGGTTCCCCATGCGCCCCCGCCAAACACGGGGGCTTTTTTGTGCGATACGACCAAAGGCGATGTGCCGCTGACAAGGACAAGACGATGACAAAGACGATGACTGGCGCGAAAATGGTGGTGCAGGCTTTGATCGACCAAGGGGTCGAGGTGGTCTTTGGCTATCCCGGCGGTGCCGTTCTGCCGATCTATGACGAGATCTTTCAGCAAAGCAGCATTCAGCACGTGCTCGTCCGCCACGAACAAGGCGCAGTTCACGCCGCCGAAGGCTATGCTCGGTCCACCGGCAAACCCGGCGTGGCGCTGGTGACATCTGGCCCGGGCGCGACCAACGCCGTGACCGGCCTGACAGACGCGCTGCTGGACAGTATCCCTATCGTCGTGCTGACGGGCCAAGTCCCGACCTTTATGATCGGCACCGATGGTTTCCAAGAAGCGGACACCGTTGGCATCACCCGCCCCTGCACCAAGCATAACTGGCTGGTGAAGGACACGGATAAGCTGGCCAATACCATTCACGAGGCGTTCCACGTCGCGACCTCTGGCCGTCCGGGTCCCGTGCTGATCGACATCCCCAAGGATGTGCAGTTCGCCAATGGCACCTATAGCGAGAAGTCCAAGCGCAAGTCGCATTACGCGCCGCAGGTCAAAGGCGATATCGCCATGATCACCGAGCTGGCAGAGGCGATGGCCAAAGCCAAGCGCCCGCTGTTCTATACCGGCGGCGGCGTGATCAACTCGGGCCCCGCGGCCAGCCAATTGCTGCGCGAGCTGGTCGAGGCAACAGGCTTTCCGATCACGTCCACCTTGATGGGTCTGGGCTGCTATCCAGCGTCCGGTCCTGCGTGGCTGGGCATGCTGGGCATGCACGGCACCTACGAGGCAAACCTTGCGATGCACGGCTGCGATCTGATGATCAACATCGGCGCGCGCTTTGATGACCGGATCACGGGGCGTCTTGATGCGTTCAGCCCCAAGTCGACGAAAGCGCATATCGATATTGACGCGTCTTCGATCAACAAAGTGATCCAAGTCGATATGCCGATCCTTGGCGACGTGGCCCACGTGCTGGAAGACCTGCTCAAGGTCTGGAAGGCCCAAGGCCGCAAGACCGAAAAAGAATCCGTCGCGAAGTGGTGGAAGCAGATCAACGAATGGCGCGCCAAGGATTGCCTTGGGTTTACGCAGGACGGCCCGATCATCCGCCCGCAATACGCCCTGTCCCGTCTTGAGGCGCTGACCAAAGACCACGACCGTTACATCACGACCGAGGTCGGCCAGCACCAGATGTGGGCCGCGCAGTACCTTGGCTTCGAGGACCCGAACCGCTGGATGACATCGGGTGGCCTTGGCACCATGGGTTACGGCACACCTGCGTCGATCGGCGTGCAGATGGCGCACCGCGATAGCCTTGTGATCAACGTGGCCGGCGAAGCGTCTTGGCTGATGAACATGCAGGAAATGGGCACGGCGATGCAGTATCGCCTGCCGGTCAAGCAGTTCATCTTGAACAACGAACGCCTTGGTATGGTGCGTCAGTGGCAGCAGCTGCTGCACGGCGAGCGGTATTCCCAGTCTTGGTCCGAAGCCTTGCCTGATTTCGTGAAACTGGCCGAAGCCTTTGGTGCCAAAGGCATTCGCTGCGACAACCCCGACGATCTGGACGAAGCGATCAAGGAAATGATCGCCTATGACGGCCCGGTCATCTTTGACTGCTTGGTGGAAAAGCACGAAAACTGCTTCCCCATGATCCCGTCGGGCAAGGCGCATAACGAAATGCTGCTGGCCAATGCGCAGGTGCAAGGATCGATCACGGCAACAGGGGCAGTGCTGGTCTAAACGTCTTCGTAATGAAGGCATTTGACCCCAGAAGACTTTTCGCAGTGAAAAGTCTTCGCCCCCCCCTTTCGCCAGAGACATAAGGATACGAACATGTCGGCACTGAACATCAAAAAAGGCGCAAGCAGCCATTCCGCCTATGACCTCCGCTCAACCTTTGGGGATACCATCGAGCGGCACACATTGGCGGTCATCGTCGAGAACGAACCAGGGGTTCTAGCCCGCGTCATCGGGCTATTTGCCGGACGCGGCTATAACATCGAAAGCCTGACCGTCGCCGAAATCGACCACACCGGGCACCTGTCGCGGATCACGATTGTGACCACCGGCACCCCGCAGGTCATCGTGCAGATCAAGGCGCAGCTGGGCAGGATCGTGCCTGTGCACGAGGTTCACGACCTGACGGTTGATGGCCCGTCGGTTGAACGAGAATTGGCACTGCTAAAGGTCGCGGGCCAAGGCGAAGCGCGGGTCGAGGCGCTGCGCCTTGCCGATATTTTCCGCGCCAGCGTCGTGGACAGCACGTTGCAGTCTTTTGTGTTCGAAATCACCGGCACGCCTGAAAAGATCGACGCATTTTCCGAATTGATGCGCCCGCTTGGCCTGCAAGAGGTCGCCCGTACCGGCGTTGCCGCCCTTGCGCGGGGCAAGGAAAGCCACGTTTAAACAAAACAGACTGATCCGGCGCTGCGCCGGATCAGTCCTTGCGATGCATTAGGACGGGACAGCGTCCATGCTCAGCGCGCCCGCGGTGCCACGGATACCGTCGGGGCTAGACGATTCTTGGAACACGGCCTGTTGTTCGAAGCTATCCAGCAATCCATTCCCATCGGCATCAAAGGACGCATAAATTTCCTGCGTCATACCGGGGTATTGCAGCTGCATTTGATCCAGCGTTTTTGACAGACCGTTGCCAGCGTCAATCGCACCCGTGCCCGCGCAGGCAGAGGTCAGGGCAAGGGCAGCAAGAATGGGCAGAGCGGTTGATAATTTGGTCATAACAGTCACCTTTTGTTGAAAATCTATACCTTGCAAACGCATGCCGGGCAGCATTCGTTCCGCTTAGATCCCAAATGGGTGTGCAAGCCTTTGCGCGTGACCACACGGCCCCCTTGCCCCTGCCCGTCCACCCCGCCACACTGCGCCAAATCGCAAGGAAAACGCATGCCCCGCCAGATTATCATCGACACCGACCCCGGACAGGACGACGCCGTCGCGATCCTGCTCGCCCTCGCTTCGCCAGAGCTGGAGGTGCTGGGCATCACCGCCGTGGCGGGCAATGTGCCACTGGCGCTGACGCAAAAGAACGCGCGCATTGTATGCGAACTGGCCGGGCGCAGCGATATGGCGGTCTATGCGGGCTGTGATGCACCGCTGGTACGCAAACTGGTCACGGCAGAGCATGTGCACGGCAAAACTGGCCTTGATGGCCCGCAACTGGCTGACCCGGTCATGCCGCTGCAGGCGGAACACGCCGTTGATTATATCATCGACACGCTGCGCAGCGCACCCAGCGGCACGATCACGCTGTGCCCGCTTGGCCCGCTGACCAACATCGCACAGGCCTTTCGCAAAGCGCCCGATATCATTGAACGCGTGCAGGAAATCGTCCTGATGGGCGGCGCCTATTTCGAAGTCGGCAACATCACGCCCGCCGCCGAATTCAACATCTACGTCGATCCAGAGGCGGCCGCGGAAGTCTTCTTAGCTGGGGTGCCGCTGGTCGTCATGCCGCTGGATGTGACGCACAAAGCGCTGACCACACAGGCCCGCGTCGACGCGTTCCGCGCCATGGGCACCCGCGTAGGCGATATGGTTGCCGAATGGACCAACTTTTTCGAACGTTTCGACAAGGAAAAATACGGCTCTGAAGGCGCGCCGCTGCACGACCCTTGTGTGATCGCCTACCTGCTGCAACCGGACCTGTTCAAAGGCCGCCATGTCAATGTGGTGGTGGAAACCGGCTCTGAACTGACCCTCGGCATGACCGTCGCCGATTGGTGGCGCGTGACGGACCGCGCGCCCAACGCGATGTTCATGGGGGATCTGGACGCCGACGGCTTCTTTGCCCTGCTGACCGACCGTCTGGCCCGGCTATGAGCACCGCAATCGCCCTTGCCGGTCCGACTGAGGCCGAACGCGTCATGGACCTGATGGCCCGTTATCACGCGGACGCAGCGCTGCCCTATGACGACGCGCACCGCGCACAAGTGACCGGCCCGCTGCTGGACGGCTCGCCCCTTGGCGCGGTCTGGCTCATCGGCCCGAAAAGCAGCCCGCTGGGTTACGTCATGGTGACCTTCGGCTGGTCGATGGCCCATGGCGGCATGGTCGGCTGGCTCGAGGAATGCTACATCCGCCCCTCGGTCCGGGGACGCGGCATCGGCACAGAAGTGCTGCACGCCGTCGCCGTCAATCTGGGCCGCGCGGGTATGCAGGCGATGCACGCCATCCTGCCCCCCGCTGACCCAGACGCCGCCGCGCGGTTCTGCACCCGCGCCGGATTTCGCCCGGTCCGCGATGTGCGCATGATGACGGATCCGCTGTGATAGACTTCGACAACAGCTTCTCGCGCCTGCTGCCGCAGATGTTTACAGCGCAGGACCCGACCCCGGTGCGCGCGCCGCAGATGCTGGCCGTCAATGTGGATCTGGCTGCGCAGCTGGGGATCGATGCCGACTGGTTGACCAGTGACGGCGCCCTGCAGGTGCTGTCGGGGAATGTGGTGCCAGACGGCAGCGCCCCGCTGGCGCAGCTTTATGCCGGCCACCAGTTTGGCAACTGGAACCCGCAGCTGGGCGATGGCCGCGCCGTTCTGCTGGGCGAAGTCATTGGCACGGACGGCATCCGCCGCGACATCCAGCTCAAAGGCTCCGGCCGCACCCCCTACAGCCGCGGCGGCGATGGTCGCGCATGGCTTGGGCCTGTGCTGCGCGAATATCTGGTGTCAGAGGCGATGGCCGCCATGGGCGTGCCCACCACCCGCGCCCTCGCCGCCGTCGCAACCGGAGAAGACGTCATGCGAGAGACCGCCTTGCCCGGCGGCATCCTGACCCGCGTGGCCCGCAGCCATATCCGCGTCGGCAGCTTTCAGGTGCATGCCGCGCGGCAAGACATCCCCGCGCTCCAAGCGCTGGCGGATCACGTGATCGCGCGCCACTACCCGGATGCGGACGGCATTCCGGCCCTGCTCAGCGGCGTTGTCGCCGCGCAGGCGCTGCTCATCGCACAGTGGATGGGCCTCGGCTTTATCCACGGCGTGATGAACACCGACAATATGGCCGTCAGCGGCGAGACGATAGACTACGGCCCCTGCGCCTTTATGGATGCCTATAACCCGGCCCAAGTCTTCAGCTCGATTGATCGCGGTAGCCGGTATGCCTATGCCAATCAGCCCGGAATCGCGGTCTGGAACCTGGCGCAACTGGCCACGGCGCTGATCCCGCTGATGCCGGACCAAGACGCCGCGATCGAGGATTTCACGGTCCGGATCAACCGCTTCTCGGACCTCTATCAGGCGGCTTGGGTGCAGGTCTTCGGGGCAAAGATCGGACTGAGCGACCCGCAACCTGCCGACGCGGACCTGATCCAGCGCCTGCTGACGTTGATGGCGCAAGACGGCGCTGATTTCACCAATACCTTTGCCAATCTGGCCGGGCCACATGCGCAAGATCAGTTTACCGACCGCAACGCCTTTGCCGCGTGGGTCGGCGATTGGGAACAGCGCCGCGCCCCGGATTACGCGCAGATCATGGAACGCGCCAATCCGCAGATCATCCCGCGCAATCACCAGATCGAGGCGATGATCTCCGCCGCCACCGCCGGCGACATGGCCCCTTTCCATGCGCTACTGCGCGCCGTCACCCACCCCTTTGATCCGCTGACCGCCGCCCGTGCACCATTAGCCAAACCGCCAACCATGCAAGAGGTCGTGACCGCTACCTTCTGCGGGACCTGAGCGTCTCTCTGTTTTAAAAATATCCCCGCCGGAGGCTCCTACCCGCGCCTCTGGCACAGATGCCTGCATCAGAACCATCCATGGCAGACAGCAAAACGGGCCCCGCAGGGCCCGCTCCGTTTTCTTAAAACACCGTAGTGTTTATTCGGTCACGACAACCTTGGTCATCACGTCGGGCGCGCCTGTGACGGACCCGTTCGGGCCGTCACCCAGCTTGATCTGATCGACCACATCCATGCCTTCGGTGACTTGACCGACGATTGTGTATTGGCCGTCCAGAAATGGGCCGGGTGCGAACATGATAAAGAACTGGCTGTTGGCCGAATCCGGGCTCTGGCTGCGGGCCATGCCAACGACGCCGCGGTCAAAGCTCAGCTCGTTGCTGAACTCGGCCTTGATGTCGGGCAATTCGGACCCGCCCATACCAGCGCGGGCTGTATCGCCGTCGACTTTGCCGAATTCGACATCGCCAGTCTGGGCCATGAAGCCTTCGATCACGCGGTGAAAGACGACGCCGTCATAGCCGCCTTCAGTCGCAATCGCCTCGATCTGGGCGACGTGCAACGGTGCGGTGTCTTCAAACAGATCGATGTGGATCGTGCCGTTGGCCTGACCCGCGACCGTGATGTCCAGACCGTCCGCCATCGCAGGCGCGGCCAGAACGGTCAGCGCTGCTGCCAGCTTAAACATCGGCAGCCACCTTGACCGAGATCATGCGGTCGGGATTACGGGGCGGCTCGCCTTTGGCGATGGCGTCGACATGGGCCATACCTTCGATGACGTGACCGTAAACGGTGTATTGGCCGTTCAGGAAATCGTTATCTTTGAAGCTGATAAAGAACTGACTGTTGGCCGAGTTTGGGTTGGCGGAACGTGCCGCACCCAGTGCGCCGCGGGCGTGCGGCACTTTGGAAAACTCTGCAGGCAGATCGGGCATATCAGAACCGCCAGTGCCAGCGCGGCCGGGGTTGTAGTCTTTTTCCATGTTCGCATGCTCGACATCGCCGGTCTGCGCCATGAAGCCGTCGATCACGCGGTGGAATGCGACGTTGTCATATGCGCCAGCGCGGGCCAGTTCTTTCATGCGCTCAACGTGCTTGGGGGCGACGTCGGGCAGCAGTTGAATGACGACGTCGCCGTCCTTCAGGGTCATGATGATCGTGTTTTCTGGATCTTTGATATCGGCCATTGGGGCACCTCTTTGTTGAAAACTTGAGGATGACATATGGTGGATGCGCCCCGATGCCAAGTCACGCCCGGTTGACGCGGGCGCAACCTTGCCACAGGAATACCGTCAAACAGCGGATGGAGGCCAATATGGCTTGGAAGACCCTTGATGACATGGACCTGAACGGCAAACGCGTGCTGGTGCGGGTGGATATCAACGTGCCTGTCGCAGACGGCAAAGTCACTGACACTACGCGGATCGACCGCATCGTGCCGACGGTTAAGGATATTCTGGCCGCAGGCGGCACGCCGATCCTGCTGGCGCACTTTGACCGTCCCAAGGGCAAGGTCGTGCCGGAAATGTCGCTGGCGCAGATCGTGCCGGCATTGTCCGCCGCGCTGGGCCTGGACGTCACCTTTATCGACGGCGGCTACGGCGAAGAGGTTGGCAAACTGGCGGCTGGCGATGTGGCCCTGCTGGAAAACCTGCGCTTTAACCCCGGTGAAGAAGCGAATGACGCAGGTTTTGCGCAGCGTCTGGCGTCCCTTGGTGATGTCTATGTCAACGACGCGTTTTCGGCTGCGCACCGCGCCCATGCCAGCACCGAAGCCCTTGCGCACCTGCTGCCCGCCTGCGCTGGCCGCCTGATGGCAGAGGAGTTGTCGGCGCTGGATAAGGCGCTTGGCAGCCCCGAACGCCCCGTCGTGGCAGTTGTTGGCGGCGCGAAGGTGTCGACCAAGCTCGACCTGCTGTCCAATCTGGTCGAAAAAGTCGACGTCTTGGTCATCGGCGGCGGCATGGCGAACACGTTCCTTGCGGCCAGCGGCATCGACGTGGGCAAATCGCTGTGCGAGCACGATCTGGCGCAAACTGCCCGTGAAATCGCGGCCAAGGCTGCGGAAAAGGGCTGCGCGATTCTGTTGCCCCGCGACGTGGTGGTGGCGCGTGAATTCAAGGCAGGTGCCGCGAATGAAACCGTCAAGACCGAGGACTGCCCGCCCGATGCAATGATTCTGGACGCTGGGCCCGATTCTGTCGCGCATATCGTGCAGGCGCTGGAACGGGCCAAGACTCTGGTCTGGAACGGCCCGCTGGGTGCGTTCGAGATCGAGCCATTCAACGCCGCCACCAACGCGGCTGCCAAAGCGGCGGCTGACCTGACGCGGGACGGCAAGCTGATTTCCGTCGCAGGCGGCGGTGACACGGTTGCAGCGCTGAATGCTGCAGGTGCGGCGGACGATTTCACTTACGTCAGCACCGCTGGCGGCGCGTTTCTGGAGTGGATGGAAGGCAAAACCTTGCCGGGTGTTGCCGCTCTTTCGGACTAAACCTACGCGTTAGCGCTATCACTGGTTAGCGTTAGCGCAACCATAATTGTCACTCCGCTGCCCCCTGCCTATGCAATGGCCGGGGGCATTTTGCCTAAGCAATTTCTACGGGAGTGATAGTGTGAACAAGGACATGGCAGCGCAGGTCCGCGCGGGTAACGGTTTTATCGCAGCACTGGACCAAAGCGGCGGCTCTACCCCGAAAGCGCTGGCCGCTTACGGCGTGAACGCAGACGCCTTTGGCTCTGACGCGGAAATGTTCGACATGATCCATGCAATGCGCGCCCGGATCGTCGCAGCCCCAACCTTTAACGGCGATCAGGTCGTCGGCGCGATCCTGTTCGAGGATACGATGGACCGCCAGTTCGCAGGCCAGCCTGCGGCAGAGCACCTGTGGAGCGTGCAGCGCGTCGTGCCTTTTCTGAAGATCGACAAAGGCTTAGAAGACGAAGCGAATGGCGTTCAGATGATGAAGCCAATGCCGGGTCTGGACGCGCTGCTGGACCGCGCCCATGCGCTTGGTGTGTTCGGCACCAAAGAACGGTCGGTCATTCATGCCGCCAATGCCGCTGGTATTGATGCCATCGTCGCGCAGCAATTCGAGGTCGGCAATCAGGTGCTGGCGCACGACATGATGCCGATCCTAGAGCCCGAAGTGACGATCAGCATTTCCGACAAGGCCGAGGCGGAACAGATGCTGCTAGACAGCGTGCTGCGCCACCTTGATGCCGTGCCAGAGGGCGCTGAGATCATGATCAAGCTGACCCTGCCCGAAGTCGCAGGCACCTATCAGCCGCTGGTCGATCACCCCAAGGTCATGCGCGTCGTCGCCCTGTCCGGTGGCTATGATCTGACCGAGGCGACCCGCCGCCTTGCGATCAACCCCGGTATCATCGCCAGCTTTAGCCGCGCGCTGACGCAGGATTTGTCGGCGCAGCAGTCCGACGATGAATTCAACGCCGCGATTGCCAAGACCATCGACACGATCCACGCCGCGTCCATCGCAGGCTGAGTCTTGCGTGCCACGGTTGCAATTCAATTTGCAACCGTGGCGAAAAGGCTGTTTTACCGCCCGCTTAGGTATGCAATTTTGCCTGCAATGCGCCCGTCAGAGGCGCGAGTGAGGCACGTATGAACGAGAGCAGCCGCCCCGGTTTGGGCACCTTAATCTATTTCCTGCTGACCCTGATGCTGGGACTGTATTTCACCTTTGCCGCCATTCAAGGCGACTATGGCATCTTTAAACGTGCCGAAGTGGACGCCGAAGCGCAGGCCTTGGAAATCGAACTGGCGGCTTTGCAGATCGAACTGGATGGCATGGAGAATCTGACGAAACGCCTGTCAGATGACTTCCTTGATCTGGACCTGCTGGACGAGCAGGCGCGCGATGTGCTGGGCATGGTCCGCACGGACGAAATCGTCATTCAATAACCGTAGCCAGCACCGGACACAGGCGGCGTGCATAAATCCGCGTGATCGGATTGCCTTACGTCACTTCAGGCTTTATCATCCCTAGTTAGTTTAACACTAAACTATCTGTTCTAGCGCAGAGGGAGCGACCATGCCGCCGAAGAAGCCAGATACCAATTCGCAAAAACGCGGGGCGAACGTCTCTGCCGAGGAATTGCTGGGTCATTACCGCGAAATGCTGATGATCCGCCGTTTTGAAGAAAAGGCGGGCCAGCTATATGGCATGGGCCTGATCGGTGGTTTCTGCCACCTTTACATCGGACAAGAAGCGGTCGTCGTCGGCCTAGAGGCTGCTGCCTCGGAAGGCGACAAGCGCGTCACATCTTACCGTGACCACGGCCACATGCTGGCTTGCGGCATGGACCCCAAGGGGATCATGGCCGAATTGACGGGCCGCGAGGGCGGCTTTTCAAAGGGTAAGGGCGGGAGCATGCATATGTTCTCTAAGGAAAAGCATTTTTACGGCGGCCACGGCATTGTGGCAGCGCAGGTGCCGCTAGGGGCCGGTCTGGCGTTCGCCGACAAATACCTTGGCAACGACCGCGTGACCTTTGCCTATTTTGGCGACGGCGCGGCGAACCAGGGCCAGGTCTATGAGACCTACAACATGGCGGAACTTTGGGATCTGCCGGTGATTTTCGTGATCGAGAATAACCAGTACGCGATGGGCACATCTGTGCAGCGGTCCACCAAGTCGCCATCCCTGTGGGAACGCGGCGCGGCCTACGGCATTCCGGGCGAAGAAGTTGACGGCATGGACGTTCTGGCGGTCAAGGCTGCTGGCGAAAAGGCCGTGGCGCACTGCCGCGCTGGCAAGGGTCCATATATCCTTGAAGTGAAAACATACCGTTACCGCGGGCATTCGATGTCGGACCCGGCGAAGTACCGGACCCGCGAAGAAGTGCAAAAGATGCGCGACGAGCGTGACCCGATCGAGCAGATCCGCGAGATGCTGCTGACCGGCAAGCACGCCACCGAAGATGACCTGAAGGCCATCGACAAGGACATCAAAGCCATCGTGAACGAGGCTGCCGAATTCTCGAAAGAGAGCCCGGAGCCCGCGCTGGAAGAGCTTTGGACCGATATCTACGCAACTGAAGCTCCGCAGGAGGCCTGAGCCATGGCAACTGAAATTTTGATGCCCGCCCTGTCCCCCACGATGGAGGAAGGCACGCTGGCAAAGTGGCTGGTCAAAGAGGGCGACAAAGTCGCCTCTGGTGACATCCTAGCCGAGATTGAAACTGACAAAGCCACGATGGAATTCGAGGCTGTCGACGAAGGCGTGATCGGTAAGATCGTCGTGGCCGAGGGCACCGAAGGTGTGAAGGTCAACGATGTGATCGCCGTCCTGCTAGAAGACGGCGAGTCGATGGATGACGTGAAATCCGAGGCCCCCAAGGCTGCGGCCCCTGTCCCCGCCGACAAAGAACAGTCGTCCGAAACCGCACCTGCGGCGGCGATGTCGCACCCAGAACCCAAAGCCCCCGACGCCAGCCCCGATTGGCCCGAAGGCACGGAAGTGAAATCCACGACCGTTCGCGAAGCCCTGCGCGACGCGATGGCCGAGGAAATGCGCCGCGACGACACGGTGTTCCTGATGGGTGAAGAAGTCGGCGAATACCAAGGCGCGTATAAGATCAGCCAAGGTTTGCTGGACGAATTTGGTGCCAAGCGCATCATCGACACCCCGATCACAGAGCACGGCTTTGCCGGTATCGCGGTCGGTGCGTCCTTTGGCGGTCTGCGTCCCATCGTGGAATTCATGACCTTCAACTTCGCCATGCAGGCGATGGACCACCTGATCAACTCTGCCGCTAAGACGCTGTATATGTCCGGCGGCCAGATGGGTGCGCCCATGGTGTTCCGCGGCCCCAACGGTGCGGCGGCCCGCGTGGGTGCGCAGCACTCTCAGGATTTTGCCGCATGGTTCATGCAGATCCCCGGCCTGAAAGTTTGCATGCCGTATTCGGCTGCTGACGCCAAGGGTCTGATGAAATCGGCGATCCGCGATCCGAACCCGGTGATCTTTCTTGAGAATGAAATCCTGTATGGTCGCAGCTTTGATGTGCCCGTCATGGACGATTTCACGATCCCCTTTGGCAAGGCCAAGATTGAACGTGCCGGCGACGATGTAACCATCGTATCCTTTGGCATTGGCATGACTTACGCCCTGCAAGCTGCTGAAAAGCTGGCAGAAGACGGGATCAGCGCCGAGGTGATCAACCTGCGCACGCTGCGTCCGATGGATACGGAAACCATCCTCGCGTCCGTCCGCAAGACCAACCGCTGCGTCACCGTCGAAGAAGGCTGGCCGCAGGGCAGCGTCGGCGGCTACATCAGCGGCGTGATCATGCAAGAAGCGTTCGACTATCTGGACGCGCCGGTCATCACCTGCACCGGCAAAGACGTGCCGATGCCCTATGCTGCCAACCTTGAAAAACATGCCTTGCTGACCGTCGATGAAGTCATCGCCGCGGTCAAAAAAGTCACCTACCGGTAAGGAGCCAGAGCGATGCCTACAGAAATTCTGATGCCCGCCCTGTCCCCCACCATGGAGGAAGGCACGCTGGCGAAATGGCTGGTCAAAGAGGGCGACACCGTGTCGTCCGGTGACTTGCTGGCTGAAATCGAAACGGACAAGGCCACGATGGAGTTCGAGGCCGTCGACGAGGGCGTGATCGGCAAGATCATGGTCGCCGAAGGCACCGAAGGCGTGAAAGTGAACGCTGTGATCGCCGTGCTGTTGATGGACGGCGAAAGCGCTGATGACATCGGTGCGGCGTCTGCGCCAAAGGCTGCGGCGTCATCCAACGCGGCCCCAGCCGATGCGCCCAAAGCGGAAGAGCCCGCCAAGGGCTATGGCCGCGACGGCGATGCCGCCCAAGGCGATAAGGCCCCAGTGAAAGACGGCAACCGCGTGTTTGCTTCGCCTTTGGCGCGGCGCATTGCGGCGGATAAGGGTCTGGACCTGTCCGGCATTCAAGGCTCTGGCCCCAAAGGCCGGATTGTGAAGGCTGACGTCGAAAACGCGACAGCCCAGCCCAAAGCTGCGGCCTCTGCGGCCCCAGCAGCCAAGGCCGACGCGCCAGCGGCTGCGAAGGGTGCGGCGATGGCCTCTGGCCCATCGACCGAGCAAGTCATCAAGATGTATGACGGGCGTCCCTTTGAAGAGGTCAAGCTGGACGGGATGCGCAAGACGATTGCAGCCCGCCTGACCGAAGCAAAGCAATCCGTGCCGCACTTCTATCTGCGCCGCGACATTGTGCTGGACGATCTGATGAAGTTCCGCGCCCAGCTGAACAAGCAGTTGGAAGGCCGCGGCGTCAAGCTGTCGGTCAACGACTTCATCATCAAGGCCTGCGCGCTGGCCCTGCAACAGGTGCCAGAGGCGAATGCCGTCTGGGCCGGTGATCGTACGCTGAAGTTCACCAAATCCGACGTCGCGGTGGCTGTCGCCATCGAGGGCGGGCTGTTCACCCCGGTGCTGAAAGACGCCGAGATGAAGTCCCTGTCCGCCCTGTCGTCCGAGATGAAGGACCTGGCCACCCGTGCCCGCGACCGCAAGCTTGCGCCGCATGAATATCAGGGTGGCAGCTTTGCGATTTCGAATCTTGGTATGTTCGGCATCGACAACTTTGACGCAATCATCAACCCGCCGCACTCTGCGATCCTTGCGGTTGGCGCTGGCGCGAAAAAGCCGATTGTCGGCAAAGATGGCGAACTCGCCGTCGGCACAGTGATGTCTGTCACCCTGTCCGTTGACCACCGCGTCATCGACGGCGCGCTGGGGGCGAATTTGCTGAATGCGATCAAGGACAACCTTGAAAACCCGATGACGATGCTGGCCTAAATCCAGCTTAGGCCCGGGCGTTGATTTGGATCAACGCCCGGCGCAAGACATCATGCGAAACGGGCTTATGTAGCGATACAGGAGCCCGTTTTCGTACATGGATTGGAAAAATCACCTAGCCGAGGCGTCGGCCAATCTAGGTAAATTTCGCAAGGCCGCGCCAGAGACCGCCAAAGGTTTTGGCGCGTTGTCGCAAGCCGCCCTTGCCGAGGGCCAGGTCAGTTTGCGTCATAAAGAGCTGATGTGCATCGCGATTGGTATCGCAAAGCAATGCGACGATTGCATTGGCTTTCACGTCAAAGCGGCCATCGCCGCAGGCGTGACCCGCGAAGAGATTGCAGAGACGATATCGGTGGCGATGTATATGGGCGGCGGGCCGTCGTTTATGTACGGAGCCCGCGCGCTAGAAGCCTTCGATCAGATGAGCGTCTGACCTTCGTCCGCCAGAATATGGTTCATCGACAGGGCGGGCTGCGCGCAGCCGGCCTCGCCCACGATCTTAGCGGGGACGCCAGCGACGGTTTTCATCGGCGGCACATCGTGCAGCACGACGGAACCCGCAGCGATCCGGCTGCAATGGCCGATCGTGATATTGCCCAGCACCTTGGCACCAGCGCCGATCAGAACGCCGTTCCCGATGGTGGGATGACGCTTTTCCTCTTCCTTGCCAGTACCGCCCAGCGTGACGGAATGCAGCATGGAGACGTTGTCGCCGATCACGGCAGTTTCGCCCACGACGATGGAATGCGCGTGGTCGATCATGATGCCCTTGCCGATGGTCGCGGCGGGATGGATGTCGACGCCGAACACCTCTGACACGCGCATCTGCACGAAATAGGCCAGATCGAACTGTGCGTCTTTCCACAGCCAATTGCTCAAGCGAAACGCCTGAAGTGCCTGATATCCTTTGAAAAACAGCAGTGGCTGCATTAGCCGGTGGCAGGCGGGGTCGCGTTCCATCGTGGCGACCAGATCGGCGCGGGCGTCTTGCACCAGACCGCGTGTTTGGGCGTAAGCATCATCCGCGATATCGCGGATGTTCTGCGCCGACATTTCGGACGACTCGAGCTTCATCGCGATTCGGTAGGCCAAGGCGTCGTCAAAGCCTGCATGCTGAATGATACCAGCATGCAGCATTGATCCCATGCTGGGGGATGCGGCAACGGCGCTGCGCGCCTCTTCGCCGATCTTTTCCCACACCGGGTCGATGCTATGAAGTTTCGCCTGAATATAGGCCATTGCAAACTTTCCTCGCCGTTCCTCGTATAGGATATAGCGTCTGTTGCGGAAAATCAAAGGGGCCGCTTTCTGACAATGCCGTCAAAACAGATTGCAACGCGCGGCGATAGGCGGTGTCGCAGCGCTGGGGCGGCGCAAGTTTGCCCTCCGCTAAGGCCATCGCAGCCGCCGCCAATGTCCCATCGCCCCAGACCGGGTGCCGCCGCCCAAGCCTTTTGCGAAACCGGTCCGCCAGCCGCGCGCCAGCAACCAGACGGGCGGCCGCATCATGCTGCGCGCCCGCTGGCTGCGCCAAGACGGCGCGGGCCGCAAGATCCAGATCGGTCAGATGCACCGGGCGCATTAGGCCACCGCAATCCCCGTAAAGGGGCCAGTGCCATAGCGCGCGGACAGCTGCGCCACGGTCACGACATAGCCGCCGGACACACCGTCAGCCGCCTGCATCGCGGCGGTATAGACCCAGCCGGGCGCATCCACGCTGACCTCGCGGCGGACCGCATCGCCTTGGCGGACTTGCACGACATAGGTCTGCGTTTCTTCGCCCAGTGGCACGTCACCGCGCCCCCAAAGATCACCGTCGATCCGCGTTTGCCTGATCCAAGCAAAGCGTAGGTCACCAGCGCTGCGGGCTGCGCGCAGATGCACCACCGGATAGGGGCGCAGGCCATTGCCCTTGATCGTTTCCACCACATGACGATAGCTGCCATCAGTGACGGCCCGTTTCACTGGACCATAGCGGAAATGACGCATCCGCCCCCGCGCGGCGGTGGGGATCGTGATCTGCGCGGGACGGCCGTCCATGATGACAACGCGCGATCCTGCGGGCCACGCATCTGGCATCTTACCGCTGCTGCCGCGCTGCCCGCGCAGCAGTTCCGTCAGTTGATAGGTCAGATTGCCCGTCAACTGCGCCTGCGCAAACTGCACGATTTCCCAGTTGTCTGCGCTGCCGTCCCCGATGGCCAGAACGTTTGCCCCCGCCAAAACCGCCTCTGGATCGACCGCCTTGAGCGCGCCGCTGACCAGCTTGACGGTCAGCGTCTGGCGGTCCCAAAGTCCGGTGCGCCCGCGTGGCAGCGGCGCTTGCAGCGTGCCAATCACGCTGCGATTGCGCAAAACGTCTTGCAGGACATAATCACTGTCCTGCGCCGCCGCATAAAGCGCCACGCCCCCCGCCCATGGGGTCGACGTCGCTGCAAAATACGGCTCGTGCTCGCTTTCATCGCCGCGGATCAGGGGCAGGTCCATGAACAAGCCTGCGATCGGTGTCGGCGCGGTATAAGACGACAGCCGCGCGCCCTCCTCCAGCCGCTGCTGGGGGGCGTAGATTTCGGGATCAACGCGGGTGGCATCGACCAGCCGCAAGCCTGCCTCCTCGATCCGGTCAATCCGGTAGAGGCCAGACGCCGCGCCGTCGTCCAGGTCAATCACATCCCCCGCCCCAAGGTCGCCCTGCGACGGTGGCAGCGCCAGCGTCAGGCCATCGCGGGCGACGGCGGCCTCGTTGATCCAGCGGGCCGCGATCCGCGCCCCCTCGCCCCGGGTCAGGCCCAGCGCAAATTCGCTGCGGGTCACGCCGGTCGTGGCATGGCTTGGATGGATCGCCTCGACCACGGCGACCTCGTAATCGCCCTCTGGGTCGACATAGCCGACCTGCACGCGGCCCTCGACCTCTGCCTGCGGCTGGCGCGTGATGACGACGTCAGAGGCGTGTTCAGGATCTTGCGCCAGATCGTCCCGCGTTAAGCGGCGCAGGGGCAGACCGTCGCGGTTGGTAAAGACCAGCGCGCCGCCGCGTTCCGCGACCTCTATCCCGTAGGCTAGCAGCAAAGGCTGCAATTGCGCCCGGGCAGAGCTGATGTTGTCCACCGCATAGCCGCGCACCACGCCGTACAGGCGCGAGACATCAACCGCCGTCACCCCGGCGTTTGCGCAAATCTCGGCCACGACACCGGCAAGGGTGCGCGAGACCGCCCGCCCGTTCAGCCAATGCCCGCGCATGTAATTGTCGCCATCCGACCACAGCGCCGCATTGCCCGGAAAGAACGGATAAGGCCGTGCGTCCCAGCACCAGACATGCGCCCGCGCCATATCCAGCATCGGCCCGTTATAGGTGGCAGAGCGGGATCGCGGGTTCGCCCCCGGCGCGGCAAAGTGGCGATAGATCGCCCGCAGATACTGCATCTGCATGAAATCGTCCCGGCTGCCGTTGGAATAAAAAGGCAGCAGACTCTCCGATGACTTGGGGTCCAGAAATTTGTTCGGCTGGTTGGTGCCTTTGTCGATGGCGGCGCAGCCGAATTCGGTGAACCAGAACGGCTTGCTTTCCGGCACCCACGCGGTTTTCGCCGCCACGCGCTGGCCGCCGATGCGGTTGTGGTGATCATTCTGCCACCATCCCGTCAGGTCCTTGTAACGCCAGACCCACGGCTCGCCGTCGCCGTCTGTGATCGGCGTGCGGATTTGCGCATCGCGGGCCTCTGGCGAATGGTAGAACCAATCATAGCCTTCGCCCCCGGCCACGTTCCCCGTCAGGTAATCAAGGTTGTAGATCGCGCCAAAGCCTGCATCGGCATGATCGGTGCCATCGCGCCAGTCGGACAGCGGCATGTAGTTATCGATGCCGATGAAATCGATATTCTCGTCCGCCCAGAGCGGATCAAGGTGAAAATACTTATCCGCCGTGCCGCTGGGCTGATAGCCGTGATATTCCGACCAATCCGCGGCATAGCTAATCTTGCAATCCGGCCCCAGAATGGCACGTACTTCGCCTGCCAACTGCCGCAGCGCTGTCACCGCAGGAAAGCTGTCGCCCGCCCCGCGAATTTGCGTCAGGGCGACCATCTCTGACCCGATACAGAACGCCCCCACACCGCCCGCCGCTTTACACAGGTTGGCGTAGTGCAGGATGAAACGGCGATAGCGCCATTCAGACGGGCCGCTATAGCGCACCGCGCCGTCCACAATGCTGAAATCACTGGGCTGCGCGGTCCCCATAAAGGCGTCAACCTGCGCTTGCGCCGCCGCACTGCGGTCGGGCGAGCCTGCCTGCCCCGGTGCCAGCGACAGCGTCACCCTGCCCCGCCATGGCAGCTTTGGCTGGCCAGCATCCCCCGTCCACGGGTTCGGCAGGGTATTGCCCGGCATCTGCTCCATTAAAATGAACGGATAGAACATCGGCGCAAAGCCTTTGTCCTTGAGCCCGCGAATGCTTTCGATGACCGACGCATCCGACGGTGTGCCGCCATAAACGGGCCGGTCGCCCTGACGCGGCACCAGCCCCGCCTGCCCGCGCGATGTATCCGCCACGCGCCAAGGCATCGTATCGCCGTCCACCTCTTGCTGCTCCACCAGCGGCCTGACTTCGCAATCGGCGCAGCGCAGGTCATTGCCAAACCACGACACAACCAGACTGACAGAACCGCAATCCGGCAGCTCCTCTGACAGCGCAGTGATAGAGGTGGCGAAATCCGTCTCGCCGCTGGGCGAGTTCACGTTGATCGCGACCTGCTCGCCGTAGGCCGCCGACAGGTTCACCTGCGTAGTGGCAAGCGAATACTCTCCGGTTCCCGGGATCAGCGCCACGCCGCGCACGGCGCGGGCGATATCGCTTTGATCCTGCGGCGCGCCGTCCTGTGCCGGGCGCATGACCTCGAATGTGAACTGCGGCACGCGGTTGCCGAACTGGCCCAGCGCAAGGTCTTCGAACACGACATAGGCCGTGCCGCGATAGGCGGGGGCATAGGCGGCCCCCTCGACCGCCGCGATCTTTGGATCAGGCGCTTGGTCCTGCGCCCCTGTATAGACCCGCATATTAAGCGCGAGCGGCGACACCTCTTCGCCGTCCGCCCAGATACGGCCAACGCGCGCGATCTCTCCCTCGCACAGCGCCACCGCAAGGCTGACGGTGTAGCTATAGGTCGTCGTGGCAGGCTGCGCCCCCGCGCCCTTACCGCCCCCTGTGGTTTCGGCGCTTTCGGCAAAGCGGCTGGCCCAGATCACATGACCGCCCAGCCGCATCCGCCCGTGCAGACGCGCAATCGCGCCGCCCTCGCCGGTACCGGTCAAACGAAAGCGGTCCACGCGGCCAACCTCGACCGCTTCGCTGCCTGCGCCAAGGATCCGCTGGTCGATCACCCGGCCCAGCACCGCCCCCGCCGCGCGCCCCACCGTCGCCATCGACAGCCCCATGACAGAGCCCCCAAGCGATCCGCCCAGCGCCATGCCTGCGGCCGAAAGAACCAGCGTTGCCATGTGTTATCCTTCCTGAAATTCGAAACGTGCCACGATCCGCCGTACCCAAGGGTCCGGCAACGGGCTCTCCACCACGCCGTGGCGGGTGTATGCATGGATAAAGGCGGGCGCGGCCCCCGCGGCTGACACGATGCCCAGATGCTTGGCCACAGCGCCCTGCCGCATGCGAAACAGCAGCACCTGCCCCGGCACCAGTGTATCGCCCTGTGCGGGCCGCAGATGCCGCCGGGCCGCGTCCCACAGCACTTCCTCGCCCTGTGGCTCTGCCCAGTCTAGGGTATAGTTCGGCAACCGCTCCGGCTCTGCCCCATACAGGTGCCGCCAGACACCGCGGATCAGCCCCAGACAATCGCATCCCGCCTGAAAGCTGGACGCTTGGTGCACATAGGGCGTGCCGATCCAGCGCCGGGCCTCGGCCACAACGGCGCTCATCGCCAAAGGCTCCCGCCGTCGCCGGTATCATCGCTACGCGGCACGCTCATCAGCCAGTCGTCGGTTGGCATATCGGGAAAGCCGCGAAAGTTCACAAGGTTGGCGAATTTCGCGCGGCAGGTGTCCGCCCTGCGGTCACACCCCGCCACCAACCGCACTGTATCGCCCACAGCGACATCCGCCCGCAGCGCCTGCCACAACACGATCTCGCGCAGGCTCCCCTTGATCCGGTCCACCTTGATGCCAGCCTTCAGCCCCTTGGCCGCGCCGGTCAGCACCTCGAAATGCCCCTGCTCGAACCAACGGTCGGTATATCCCGCGCTTGCGAACACAAAGCTGCGCTGATCGGTCAGCGACTGCACCCCCAGCGTTACGGCAAAGGCGGCGTCTTGCGTATTCACACCGCAGGCCGCATCCCCCAGCACCGCATCACAGGTGCGCAAAAACGTGCGCCCCGTCGGTTGGTTCAGCAGATCCGTCAGCCCGCGCAATTCCACCTGAAACTGACCCGCGTGATGGGTAATCTCGCCCACCTGCCCGCGAAACCGCAACTGCCGCGCGCTCACGTCATCCCAGCGCACCAGCCAATTGCGCACTTCGGCCCCGTCATAGCGGCCTGCGCGAATATCCTCCGCTGTGATGACATCCGCTTGCAGCAGCCCCACCGCCTCGGAATTATCCACCGCCAGGCCAGAGCTTGCCGCCAGCGCCCGCGCGCTGAGCCCGCTATCCGCCAGAAAGGTAATCCCATCGAACGCAAGCGGCCGGTCGTGATCGGTAAAGCCAAAGGTCACGCCGTCATCCCGCGTGATCGACCAGCATTGGCACACATGGCTCGCGCCTGTGCCCAAATGCGCAAACAATCCCGCCTCGCTCATACCCGAACCTCGACCACTGGCACGCTGGGCGCTTGCCCCGCCTGAAAGCTGGACACAGAGGTTTCGATCCGGTCGGTGTCGAACCGCACCGGCACATCGAACTCAAAGCCCGCCGTGACCTCTGCCCCTGCGTCCGGCGCATCGGCAAAGGTCACCAGCCCCGTGGCTGTATCTACGGTAAAGTCGATGCCCTCTTGCACCTCGTCCCCGCCCACAGCGATCCGCACAGTCCCGGCAACAGGTTTGGCGATCGGACGGGCATAGGTCTGCTCTCCGCTCACGTAACGCTTCACCAGTTGGATCACGCGGGTCACATCGTCCCCCATCGCAATCAGCTGATCGCCATAGGCCGGCGTCTTGGACGGGGCGCAGGATTTGTAATCGCCCCAGTCCTTCCAGCGAAACCCGTGCAACTGCCCCTCGCGCGCTTCAAAAAACGCAGTCATCTGGGCGATATCGTCCAAGGACCGCAGCCCCACCCCCGCATCAAAGCGGCGGCGCGAATGGGCCCAGGGCGTGTTGCGCTCCTCATAGCCATTGGCCAGCGTCACAATCTCGGTGCGGCGCTCTGGCCCGCCGGTCGCGCCAAAGCTTAGGTTCGCCGGAAAGCGTATGTCGTGAAATGCCATTATCCTGTTCCCCTACCTGTTCCGCTGACCGCGCCCCAGAACACGCCCCATCTGGGCGGCGATCTGGGCTTGGCTGCGTTGAAAGCTTTGCGCGTCTGGTGTGGTGACATGCATGGTGACGTTCACGCTTTGACCGCCCCCGCCGCGCACCCCAAGGCGGCCATCCGCGCCGCGTGCCAGCGGCATGATCGCCGCTGGCCCCGCTTCGCCCATCAGGCCGGTGCCGCCGCGCATCCCGAATGTCGTGGGGCTGCTGACCACGCCCCCCTTGGCAAAGGGCATCACCCGCCCTTGGGCAAACGGCGCGCCTTGGGCAAAAGGCATCACACCCGACACAGCGGCGTTGATCCCATCCGACAGCAAACTGCCTGCCTGCTTCATCACCGGGTTGATCGCCGCCGCATAGGCCGTGTCGATCATGGATTTCGCCACACCGCTCAGCGTGTCCGACAGGGACTTGCCGTCAAAGATCAGACCGTCAAACGCCCGCCGCAGCCCGCCCGCAAAGCCGCGTTCCAGATTGCCCAGATCCCGTGTCGTCTCTCCTAGGCTCACCTGCATATCCCGCAACGTCGCATCAAAGGCCGCCGCCATCCCCGCGGTGTCGCCCAGTGTGCGTTCCAAAGCGGCGGCATTCGCATCCAGCCCGTCTATCTGATCAAGTTCATTCATCTGTCCGGCTCCTTTTGCGGGCCGTCCGGAAACGCCCGCAGCAATGCGTTAAAACCACTGCGCCCCAGCGGGCGCAGGTCCACCCGCTGCCCCAGCATCAGCGCAAGCTCTGCCGGGGTCAGACGCCAGAACTGATCCGGCGTCAGCCGCAGGCCGTGCAGGCCCGCCTGCATCAACCCGGCCCAATCCAGCCCCGCGCTCATGTGGGGGGCGTAAAGGCGCGCGCCAGCAGCTCTGCCGCCACGCGCGCCGCCCCCACCGGCCCGCCCGCCAGATCCGCGCTTAGCAAATCCGCCGCCGTGCCGCGCCAGCCGCCGCCGCGCAAACCAGCGACCAGCGACCAGCAGCGCCATCACATCGGCCCCGCGATAGCGACCCGCCTCGAACCGCTCGACCAGATCGACCAGCGATCCCGCCGCCAGCGCGGCCTCCAGCTCTGCCAGCGCGCCTAATGTCAGCTTGGCGACATGGGGCACACCGTCGATGGTCACGCAGACCTCTCCTGCCAGCGGGTTCACCATCTACAGCGCCGCGACAAAGCTGATCTGGCCAGCGCTGGTCAGCGACATCTCATAGGTTGCCTCGCCATCGAACGTGCCTGCGTATTCGATAGAGGTAATCTGAAACGCCCCCTCGATCGTGCCAAATGACGGGATGATCACCTGAAACTTCGGCGTTTCACCGTCAAAGAACACCTGACGCATCCGCTCGTCCGTCTCGGCATCGCGAAAAATGCCAGAGCCTGAGATGCTTGCTGTTTTCACCCCCGCGCCTGCTAGCAATTCACGCCAGCCGCCCGCGCTCTCTAGGCTGGTGACATCTACGCTTTCGGCGTTGAAACTGATCCGCGTCGCCCGCAGGCCTGCCGCGCTTTCGAACAGGCCGTCGCCGGTCATGTCCACTTTGACCAACAGGTCCTTGCCACTTTGTGCTGCCATGTCATTGCTCCTTGAATAAAAACGTTGGGCGTCAGTCGTCCGACACGCGCGCCCGGAAAATCAGATCGATGCGGCGGGTGTCGCCTGTGCCCACCCGCGCCGCTGCGGCCTTGTGAAAGCGAAAACCAATGACGCGCCCACGGCTCAGCGCTAGCGGCGCGCCCAGCAGCGCATCACTCACCGCTGCCGCCGCCCCCTTGGCTGACGCAAAGCCCGCCCGGTCCGTCACCACCGACACCGTGAATTCATGCACCGCGCCCGCGCCGCTGCCGTCAGAGGCATCGGTCACCTTCTCGGTGCCCAGCGCCACATAGATGCTGGGCACATCCCCCGGCGGCAGCGCGTCAAAGACCGCCGTGCCCACCAGATCGCCCAGCGCCGCATCCGCTGTCAGCCGGGCAAAAACCGCCGCCTGCAGCGCCAAAGACATCGCATAGCTCATCGCGCCACCTCCTCTGCCGCGTGGCAGACCAGATACCGCGCGCGGCTGTCCTGCTCTGTCACCGCCAAAATCGCATAAACGCGGCTGCCTTCGCGAAACCGTTGCCCGGCGATGGGCCGCGCATCAGACCCCGCCTGCGCCGCGCGCACCGTGATCTTCAGCGGCACCCGGCTTAGCTGCAGCGCATTCGCGCCCCGCGCCGCCCCGTTGCCCGCCTTGATCTCGGCCCACAGCGTGCCCAGCGGCTGCCAGCTTGTGGCAAAGCCCCCCGCCAGATCAGGCGTGCGCTGGGCAGCCTCTAGCACCAGCTTGCGGTTCAGCACTGGCAGGGTCATGTCCGCCCCCCCATGAACAGGCGCACTGTGCGATAACGCTCGATCAGCCCTGTCACGGTGAACGGCATGCTTGCGCCATGCAGCGCACCATCGCTGCGGTATTCGTAAAAATGCGCCGCCAGCAGCATGACCGCCTGCGCCAGATCAGGCGGCAGGTCCGACCACTCTGGCCCGTAGCCTGCCAGCAAGGTCACATCGACCCGCCCGCCGCGCGGCACACAAGGCAACGTCGCCCCCACCGCGATCAGCGCAGGCCGCTGCATATCCGGCTCCAGCGCATAGCGCTGCGCCGAGGCGGGCACCGCCGTGCCATTGCGGTCGATCTGCGTCACAGACCCGACCGCGCTGACCGGGGCCAGCGGCAGCGGCTGGCGATCAACCTCGCGCCACGCGGTCACGCTCCAGCGAAACTCGCGCTCTAGCAGCACCTTGCCCGTGCGCGCCTCGATCGACGCCAGCGCCGCACGCAGAAACGCCTCCAGCACCTCGTCCTGCAACCCGTCATCGGCAAAGCCCGACCCCAGTCGCAGATGGTCCTTCAACCCTGCCACCGGAAGCGCGGCGGCTGGCGCGCTGCTTAATTCGACTAACATCATGGAAATTCTCCGCAAATCTTGGTGGCATCTGGGTCTGACCGGTGGTCCGGGTGCGCTGCCACCCCGCATTGCTTGACGGAAGTAAGCAGCTGGACAACGCAGGGGTGTTCCTCCTGCGCAGCGCACCCGGCGTCTGCGCTGCGGCTGCCTCCCCAGGCCCGCAGCGCAGATCCTCGATCAGGCGACCGCGAACTTCAGCAGCTTGATCGCTGCAAAGTCACTGACGGCACCGCCAACGCGCTTGGTGGCATAGAACAGCACATGCGGCTTGGCGCTGAACGGATCGCGCAGCACGCGCAGATCGGGTCGTTCGGCCACAGTGTAACCCGTGCCAAAATCACCAAAGGCAATCGGCGTGGTGCCATCACCCGCATCGGGCATGTCTTCGGCAATCAGCACCGGATAGCCCAGCAAACGCGCCGGCTCCCCCGATGCCAGACCGTCGGACCACAGGAAACGGCCATCCGCGTCCTTCAGCTTGCGCACCGATCCAGCGGTACGAGAGTTCATGACAAACACAGCGCCCGCGCGGTATTCAGCGCCAAGCGCATAGACCAGATCGATCATCGCATCGGTCTCGCCCAGCTCGCCATTCACGCCCGTCGGCACATAGCCGATGTTGCCCCAGGTCCAGACGTCATTATCCACGCTGGGATAGGACAGAATGCCCTTGGGCTTATCCACCCCGTCACCGTTCACAAAGGCAGCCGCTTCAGAACGGGCAAACTTGTCCGCAATGCGCTGCGCCAGCCAGCCTTCGATATCGAAGGCACTATCATCCAGCAGACGCTGGCTTGCCTTGGGCAGCGCCGACAGCTCGTGCAGCGGGATGGTGATGCGGTCGATCACGGGGGTGTCAGTTTCGTCCTGCGATGCGGTCTCGGTCGCCCAGCCCGCACCCATTTCGGTGTGATCCACCAGCACGTCATAAGACGTCGCATCCACATTCACGACATTGGCAATCGCGCGGATGCTGGCCGTCGTGGACAACGTCGACTTGATCGTGTCCGACGTCTGCGGGTCCACCAGATAACCGCCGTCGCCTGACACCGCCGTCGACATGCCTTTACCTTCCAGCGCCAAACCGCGCAGACCGTCATCCTCGCCAGAGCGCAGATAAGCGGCAAAGGCTTTCTGGTGCGGTGCCTCGACCTCAGCACCCATCGCCAGTGCGGGGCGGTTCATCATCATCGTCTTGCGATCCAGCTTGTTCATACGGTCATCCTGTTTTTGCAAAGTGGCGGAAATGCCGGTGGAAAAGTCTTTAAATTCAGCCACAAAACCGCTGATCGCGGTCCGCAGCTCCTCGGCCGGAGAAGACAAAGCTTCCCCGGTCCGAGACTCTTTCTCGGGTGTCGTCATCATGATCCTCTCGAGGTTGGTTTGGCTGCGATCAGCCTTGGCGCAGCGCCGCCGCGGCATCGGTAAACACCGCAGCCAAATCGCGCAGCGCAGCACCGCCCGGGTCCTCGGCCTTGGCCGCAACCCGTGCATCGGGAAGCATGGGGAAGGTCACCAGCGACACCTCCCACAGCTCCAATTCTGACAAAAGACGCCCGCCCTTGTCGTCCTTTGTGGCCCGCAGCGTGCGATAGCCGATGGACAGCCCGTCAATCGCCCCCGCCGCCACCAGCGCCGCCGCCTCGCGGCCCTTGGCCACATCGGTCAGGATACGCCCCTTGACCCACAGGCCCCGCGCGTCCTCGCGCACCTCGTCCCACACGCCAATCGGCTGGGCCGGGTCGTGCTGCCACAACATCTTGACGCTGCGGCCCTTGGCCTTCAGCTGCGCCAGGGACGCGGCATAGGCCCCCTTGGCCACACGGTCGCCCCCCTGATCGCGCTGTTCAAACAGCGACGCATAGCCCGAAATCTCGGTCCCATCCGTGACCTGCAACACCGTCTCCGGGGCGCAAAACTTATGCTCTAGCGTCATCCTCAATCCCTCCTGTCCCACTTACACCCGCGCCAGATGGCGCAAGATTTCCAGCACCAGCAGGCCGCTCGCCCCGCAAGCAAGGCCCCAGACCTGCCATTCCAGCCGCCGCAGCAGACGCTCGATCCCCGACAGGCGCGCGCCAATCTGCGTGTTCCAAGGGTCATCCCCCCGCACGGGCGCATCGCTGCGCGGCGCAACCGTCAATTTGACGATCTTCTCGCGCATCACTCCACCTCCTGCGCTGGCAGCCCCAGCAACCGCCGCTTTTCCGCGTCGCTTAGGAAACTGGCCTCGGACACCCGCCGCCACTGACTGTCACGCTCGCCCGACAGCGCCGCGATCTGGTCAAGGTCGGGGCGAATATCCAGCCGCTCGCCGCTGAAATCGGACAGCCAGTCGGCAATCGCGCTTGTTACCCGCGTCGCAAGCGGCAGCACCGTCAGCCGGTAAAACGCCCGGTTCGCCTCTTGGTAATTGGCGTAGGTCGCGTCCCCCGGGATCCCCAGCAGCATCGGCGGCACACCAAAGGCAATCGCGATCTCGCGCGCGGCGGCCTCTTTGGTTTTCTGAAACTCCATATCGGAGGGCGAAAAGCCCATCGGCTTCCAATCAAGGCCCCCTTCCAGCAACATCGGTCGCCCCGCATTGCGCGCGCCTTGATGCTGGCTCTCCATCTCATCCACCAAACGCGTGTACTGATCGTGGCTCAACTGGCTTTGCCCATCCGCGCCGCGATAGATAATCGCGCCAGACGGCCGTGCCGCATTATCCAGCAGCGCCTTGGACCAAGCGCTTGCCGCGTTATGCACATCCACCGCATTCGCTGCCGCCTGCATCGGGCTGAAACCATAGTGGTCGTCCTGCGGATGAAAGCTCTTGATATGGCATACGGGGCTGACATCCCCCGCGACGTCAAAGCGCGCCTTGCGCCCGCCGACCGTGTATTCATAGGCGGCAGGCCAGCCATCCGCGCCGGGGATCACCCGCATGCGGTCGGCCCGCAGCACATGCATCTCGACCGGCAGACCGCCCTCGCCGACACCTTCCAGATAGGCGTTACCGTTCAGCAAAAGCTGCCCGTAAACCGCCTCCAGCAACTCTGCCGTGCCCTGCGCGCCGTTAGGCCGCGCCAGCAGATCCTGCACCGGATGCGTGTCATACCGCTGCACGCGGTCCTGCACGACCAGCGGCAGCGCAGCTGCTGCCTCTGCAATCAGCTTCACCGCGCGAAACCCCACAGGGTTCGTCAGAAACCCGGACCGCGTCAGCGTGCCCGTATCCCGCGCACCCCAAGCCGCCCGGCCATGGCTGGCAATCGCCACCAAAGGACCAGCAGCAGAGGCTTTGACCTCTGGCACCGCCTCCGCGCGCCCAGCCCCCTTGCCGAAGAATTCAAACATCGCCACCTCCTTGGTCCCGCCGCACGTCATTCGATATCAAATGTTCTGACATCCAAATCTGAACGATCCCCGCCCCCACCGCCCGCGCGGCAAAGGCGGGGCGCAACGCCCTACAGGCTGCGCATACGCGGCGCGTGCCAGCCCTGCGCCGGGCCGATCATCAGCTCGTGCAGCGCCCAGACCAGCGCATCCACCCGGTCAGGTGACCCAGACCCCGCAAAGCCACCCGTCGTCATCAGACACATCTGATCCTCAAGCGTGGACAGCCCCCGCACATGTGCCACGCGGCCCTGCTCGTACAGCGCCGCCACAGGCTCGGCCCGCGCCACCTTGCCCTTGGTCGCCGTCACCTTGCGATAGGGCACCAGCGGGTCGACCTGCCGCACAATCGCCTCGACCATATCGCCGCCCTGATTGACCTCGGCCACCAACCGGTCCGCATTATGCCGCCGCAAGGCCGCCACCGCCGCCCGCGCCCATTCCAGCGGGGATGCCGCCTGCACCGTTGCGTCCTCTAGCACATAGGCTTTCCAGTTCTGCGGCGGCCCCTGTGTGATCGCGCCTGCCACCACGATGCCGCAGGCGTCCGATCCCTTGTGTCCCGTCGTCGGCGGGTCCACCGCCACGATGATCCGGTCCAGCGTGGGCACCGCCGTCACCAGCGCGTCCTCCAGCGCCCCGCTCGACCACAGCGCCCCCGGCGCATCCGACAACAGCACCCCGTCCAGCTCTTGCCGCCCCTGCCGCGTCCCGGCAAAGCGCCGCTGCACCTCCTCTAGGAACCCCGGCGCAAGGTTCGCCGCATTGGCAAAGGTCGTCGCATGGGTCTGCACCGTGCTGCCCCGCTCCAGCATATCGCGCAGCACCGGCACATTGCGGGGGGTCGTCGTGATGCACGCCCGCGGATCACGCCCCAGCCGCAAACAAAACTCCACCATGTCCCACGTCGCCTGCCCCTGCTTCCACTTCGCCAACTCATCCGCCCAAACCGCATCAAACTGCGGCCCGCGCAACGCCTCTGGGTCAAACGCCGAATACAGGAACGCCACTGCGCCATTTGGCCAACGCAGCATCTTGCGCCCCGCGATCCATTCAGGCCGCCGGTCCTTGGGCGCGCAGGCCATGATGCCACTGTCGCCGAACACCATCACCTCGCGCGCCTGATCATAGGTCTCGCCAATGATCCCCACACGCCGCGCCCGCCCCTTGGCGCGCGGCACTGGCCCCTCAACCATCGACCGCACCCATTCCGCGCCCGCCCGCGTTTTGCCTGCACCCCGCCCGCCTAGGATCACCCAAGACCGCCAGTCGCCCTGCGGCGGCAGCTGGTGCGGCATCGCCCAGAACTCAAACAGATGCGGCAGGGCCCGCAGTTCCCGGTCGCTCAGCCCGGCTAAAAACGCCGCCCTCTGTTCCGGCGGCGCGGATGCGATCAAGCCTGCGCCCAATGTCATCGCGAATGTCGTCATGGTTGATGTCCGCGTCGTCCGTGCCTTGCCCGAATTTCTCAATGAACTGTTCCTCGGCTTTCAAAAGGTGAACATGGGTCGCCTGTAGTTCCGCCAGCTTCACGGCATGCGCCTTGGACGGCAGCCCGCCTGCCGCCCCGATCAGTCCAAGTTGTTCAAGAAAAGTCGCCTTTAGCGCGGTATAAAACCCCGCCAGCTCGCGCACCCGCGCAAGCGCCTCCGCCCGCCCAAAAGGCGCCGCGTCATCCGGTTCTGTCATATGATTAAAACCTGTCCGAAAGCTTCCGTGACAGTAGAGTCCGTCCCAAGCCCCAATCAGATGGGAGGCAGGCGCAAAGGGATCAGTCTTCCAGCTCGCCACCAGCCTGCGGCAAAAACCCTAACAAAGCATGAGCCACAAAAAAGGGCTGCACGGTCCTGTTAAGAAACCGTGCAGCCCCAATTTTCGCGCGCAGTCTAGCTTAGTTGCCGCTTGCCTGCTCCGCCTCGATCTTGCGCCACGCCGCAACGTTGCGGTTATGCTCGTCCAGCGTCACAGCAAAGGCGTGACCGCCGCTGCCATCCGCCACAAAGAACACAAAGTCCGTGGTGTCGGGGTTCAACGCAGCCTCGATGCTGGCCTTACCGGGGTTCGCAATCGGGGTCGGCGGCAGCGCTGGAATCACATAGGTGTTCCAAGGCGTGGGCGCATCCAACTCGCTGCGGCGCAATCCGCGGCCCAGAATGCCTTCGCCTTTGGTGACGCCGTAAATCACCGCCGGGTCCGTCTGCAACCGCATGCCGCGCTCCAGCCGGTTGACGAAAACACTGGCCACCTGACGCCGCTCTGTCGGCACGCCGGTCTCTTTTTCGACCAAGGACGCCAGGATCAAGGCTTCCTCGGGCGTCGCCACCGGCAGCCCGTCAGCCCGCGCAGCCCAAGCGTCAGCCAAAATCTGCTCCTGCGCCGCCTGCATCCGCGCAATAATCGCCGCCCGGTCACCGCCGGGCAAGAACTCATAGCTATCGGGCGCAAGGCTACCCTCAGCTGGCGTCTCGGCAATCTCGCCGTCCAGAATATCAATCTCGCGCAGCGCACTGGCAATCTGCCAGCTCGTCACGCCCTCGGCCACAGCCAGACGATAGCGGGTATCAGCCTCTTGCTTGACCGCCTCATATTCCGCCGGGGCTTCGTCCACCGCAGGATCGAACTCTGCCACTTCGGCATAGTTGCTCGTCGCCGGATCCAGCTCGCGCACCTGCACCAGATTGCGCCGCACACCCACGCGGTACACCACTTCGGTGCCGCAAGTGCTTTGCCCACTGCTGGTCACCAGATCAACGATCTCGGCCATCGACGCGCCTTCGGGCACCAAAAAGCTACCCGCTTTCAGGCTTCCAGACCGATCCGTATAATCAGCCCCCATCCGGAAAATCGCACCAGAGCTGACAGCCCCCTGATCTTCCAGCTGTGCGCTGACCAGCCGCATGTTCGACCCCGGCGCGACCTGCAAACAAATGCCCTGCGCCAAAGGCCCCGCAGCCTTATAAGACTGCGTGCCCCAGACGATCACGCCGGCCCCAAGGAACAGGGCCACGATCAGAAACGTAATGCCGTTCGCCGCAATATGTCGCCACATTAGCGGACTTTCCCCAGCACCAGCGTCGCATTCGTGCCGCCAAAGCCGAAGGAGTTCGACAACACCACGTCGATCTTACGTTCAACCTTGCCGTTTGCGCACAGGTCAACGGTCGTCTCGCAGTCCAGATCCTCTAGGTTGATCGTCGGCGGCGCGACCTGATCGCGGATCGCCAAAACGCCAAAGATCGCCTCGATCGCGCCAGCAGCGCCCAGCAGGTGTCCCGTCATCGACTTGGTCGACGACATCGTCAGCTTTGCTGCCGCTTCCGGTCCAACCAAACGCTCGACAGCACCCAGCTCAATCGTATCGGCCATCGTGGACGTGCCATGCGCGTTCACATAGTCGATCTGGCTTGGCTCGATGCCTGCATTGCGGCAGGCCGCCCGCATCGCCCGCTCTGCACCTTCATGATCCGGGGGCGGCGCAGTGATGTGATGCGCATCGCCGGACAGGCCGTAACCCAAGACTTCCGCATAAATCTTCGCACCGCGCGCCTTGGCGTGCTCGTACTCTTCCAGCACCACAATGCCTGCACCTTCGCCCATGACAAAGCCGTCGCGGGTCTTGTCCCAAGGCCGGCTCGCCTTGGCAGGATCATCGGTGTATTTCGTCGACAGCGCCTTGCAGGCGTTAAAGCCCGCAATACCAATCTTGCAAATCGCCGCTTCCGCGCCGCCTGCAATCATCACATCCGCATCGCCATGCTGGATCAGACGGCTCGCGTCGCCAATCGCATGCGATCCGGTGGAACAGGCCGTCACGACCGAATGGTTCGGCCCGCGGAACCCGTAACGAATGCTGACCTGACCCGAAATCAAGTTAATCAACGCGCCGGGGACAAAGAACGGCGACACGCGGCGCGGGCCCTTCTCTGCCATCATCACAGCCGTGTTGGCGATGGAATTCAGACCGCCGATACCGGACCCGATCAAAACGCCGGTGCGCTCTTGATCTTCGCGCTCTGTCGGCATCCAGCCGCTGTCTTCCACAGCCTGCTGCGCCGCCGCCATGCCGAACAGAATAAAGGTATCAACCTTCCGCTGCTCTTTGGGCTCCATATACTTGTCACCGTTAAAGGTGCCGTTCGTCCCATCACCCAGCGGTACTTCGCAGGCATAGTTCGTCACAAGCCCTTCGGTATCGAAACCCTTGATCGTCCCGGCCCCGGACTGACCGTCCAGAATACGCGACCAGCTTTCCTCAACTCCATCCGCCAGCGGCGTGACAAGTCCAAGTCCTGTTATAACGACGCGGCGCATCATTGATCCCCTCAACACATAATTCCGGCCCTGATACCGCGACAGGGCGCAAATGGGCAAGAGGCGAGCCTCATTCCTGCGTGATCCGCCCAAAGCTTGCTGACCCCACATTTTCGCTCCGGTCCCGCCACCCCTTCTTGTGGTCGAAAATACCTTGGGGGGACTCTGGTTGGTGCGCCACTGGTTCAAGAACCAGCCGGCGGCGGGCCAAGCCCCCAACGGATCGGACCAGCACAGCTGGTCCGATCCCCGACACGCGACCACGCGACCGCACAACAAAAAACGGCCCCCGCTTTATGCAAGGGCCGCTTTAAATCAAAGCCCCCGACCCTCAGGTCAGCGGCAAAGGGATACGCTTACTGCGCGCCCTTGATGAACTTCACGGCATCGCCGAAAGTCTGGATCGTCTCGGCGGCGTCGTCAGGGATCTCGATCCCGAACTCTTCCTCGAAGGCCATGACCAGCTCGACGGTGTCAAGGCTGTCTGCGCCCAGGTCGTCGATGAACGACGCGCTCTCGACAACTTTGTCCTCTTCAACACCAAGGTGCTCCACAACGATTTTGCGTACGCGGTCTTCGACTTCGCTCATGAACAATTCCTCACGTTCCAGATGGGCCGTCACCAATTATCGGTTAATGCCCGGTTGTTGAACTGGCCGCCGAAGGGGCCCGTCCGATGCTGCGTGGCCTATAGCAGAGATTTGGGTGCGCGCAAACGCTTTCCCGCCCCCCGCAAAGGCCTTGCGTCAGAGCATGGCCATTCCGCCATTCACATGCAAGGTCGCACCTGTGACATAGGCCGCTTCCTTGCTGGAAAGATAAAGCACAGCAGCCGCGATCTCGTCAGCCTCGCCCATGCGGCCCGCTGGGATCTGCCCCAGAATCGCGCCCTTTTGGTCGTCGTTCAGCTTGTCCGTCATCGCCGTGGCGATGAAGCCGGGGGCGACGCAGTTCACGGTGATACCGCGGCTGGCGACCTCATAGGCAATCGACTTGCTCATGCCGACCATGCCCGCCTTGGACGCGGCGTAGTTTGCCTGACCGGGGTTGCCCGTCGCGCCAACCACAGAAGAGATGTTGATGATCCGGCCCCAACGCGCCTTCATCATGCCCCGGATCGCGCCTTTGCACAGACGCATGGTGCTGGTCAGGTTCACATCAAGCACGCTGGACCATTCATCATCCGACATCCGCATGAACAGGTTATCGCGGGTGATGCCCGCGTTGTTCACCAAAATATCCAAGGACCCCATCGCCTCGATCGCCTGCTTGGGCAGGGCTGTGACAGCCTCTGCATCGCTCAGGTTGCAGGGCAGCACATGCACACGGTCGCCCAGCTGCGCCGCCAAGGCCTCCAGCGGCTCTACCCGCGTGCCGGACAGACCAACCGTGGCCCCCGCATTATGCAGCGCCGTCGCAATCGCGCCGCCAATGCCGCCGGATGCGCCGGTGACCAGCGCCGTCTTACCTGTCAGATCAAACATTATGCTTCTCCTTTGATGGCGGCGGCGACAGCCACGGCCTCTGCGGCAGTGCCGACATTCGCCGTGCCCGCCTCTTTTGCAATGCGCCGGATCATGCCCGACAGGGCCTTACCGGCCCCAATTTCAATAAATGACGTGACGCCCTGCGCCGCCATCCACTCGACCGAAGACGCCCAGCGCACCCGGCCCGCGACTTGGCTGACCAGCTGCGCGCGGATCGTATCCGGGTCCGTCACGGGCAGCGCGGTCACGTTGGCGACCAAGGGCACTGCTGGCGCCTGCAGCGGCGTGTCATGCAGCGCTCCGCGCATCACATCGGCCGCAGGCTGCATCAAGGCGCAGTGGAACGGCGCAGACACCGGCAGCATCAACGCCCGCTTTGCACCCGCCGCCTTCGCCAGCACCGCCGCCCGCTCGACCGCCGCCACATGGCCAGAGATCACGTTCTGCGCCGGATCGTTTTCATTCGCGAGCTGACAAACCTCGCCCTGCGCCGCATCCTCTGCAATCTGCGCCACCGTCGCCGCATCCAGGCCAAGGATCGCCGCCATCGCGCCCACGCCCTGCGGCACGGCCTGCTGCATCGCATCACCGCGCACGCGCAGCAGCCGCGCACAATCCGCGATCCCCAGCGCACCAGCGGCGGCCAATGCGCTATATTCCCCCAGCGAATGGCCCGCGACGAAATCCGCATCCGTGATCGCGATGCCTTCCGCCTCTAGCGCGCGCATCGCGGCCATGGACGCCGCCATCAGCGCAGGCTGCGCGTTGCGGGTCAGCGTCAGTGTTTCCAGATTGCCGTCAAAGATCAGCGCTGACAGCGCTTCACCCAGCGCATCATCGACTTCTTCGAACACGGCACGCGCCGCTGGATAGGCGTTTGCCAGATCCTGCCCCATACCGATGGCCTGTGCGCCTTGCCCTGGAAATACGAATGCCCGCATGGATTTGCCCCTTTTGCTGCGTGTCGGGCATGGGTCTAGCCTGCACCGCGCCGCCGCACAATGCCCCTGCGTCATCGCAAATTGTGCCGCAATGCAGCGCAGGCTATCGTTGGGGCAACTTCGCAAAAGGACGCGCCATGACCCATCCGACCACCTACGGTACAGTGACGAAGGTGCTGCACTGGCTGACCGCCGCCTTGATCCTGACCATCATCCCGCTGGGGATCATCGCGTCCGACATGGCCTATGACACCAACGAGGCGCTTGCCCAAAAGGCGCAGCTTTTCACGATCCACAAAACCCTTGGCGTCGCCGTCTTCTTTGTCGCTCTCGCCCGTATCATCTGGGCACTTAGCCACCCCAAACCCGGCCCCCTGCACCCCGAACGCCGGGCAGAGACGTTGCTGGCAGAGGTGATCCACTGGCTTCTATACGCCGCCCTTGTCATCACCCCCCTGACCGGCTGGATCAGCCATGCCGCCACCACAGGTTTCGCGCCCATCTGGTGGCCCTTCGGCCAATCCCTGCCCTTCGTGTCCAAGTCCGATGCCACCGCGCATCTGTTCGACAGCCTGCACTGGGTCTTTGGTAAGGTGATGATCGGCGCCCTGCTGCTGCACATCGCTGGCGCGCTGAAACATCACATCATCGACCGCGACGCCACGATCCGCCGGATGTGGTTTGGCAAAACCGTTGCGCCTGACGCCGGGTACCACCGCACCCCCATCGCCGCCCCCCTGCTGGCCGCCGCGATCGTCGCCATCGGTGCCCTCACCGCATTCGCCCTGAACGGCCCGTCCGAAGACGCCCCGCAGGCCGCCGCATTGGATCAAGTCGCCTCTGACTGGACGGTTCAAGACGGCTCCCTTGCCATCACCGTCACGCAATTCGGCAAGCCCGTGCAAGGCAGCTTTGCCGACTGGACCGCCGCCATCACCTTTGATCCCGACGCGGACACTGACGCGGGTCAGGTCGAGGTCACCATCGCCATCGGCTCGCTTACCCTCGGCTCTGTCACCGATCAGGCCATGGGCGCGGATTTCTTCAACGCCGAATCCTTCCCCACCGCCACCTTCACCGCGCCGATCACCAAAACGGCGGACGGCTATGTCGCGGACGGCACCCTGACGCTGAAAGACACCGCCGCCCCCGTTACCCTGCCCTTCACCCTGACGCTGGATGGCAACACCGCCACCATGCAGGGCAGCACCACGCTGAACCGCCAAACCTACGCCATCGGCGACAGCATGAGTGACGAGACGAACCTTGCCTTCGATGTCACCGTCGACATCGCCCTGACGGCTACCCGGGCCGAATAAGCCCAACCCTAAAGACCCGCCGCAGCCTGACTGCGGCGGGCATCACGTCACACGCCGCACACATAACACTTGACCGCCATTCATCACATCAATACTTCTCGATATATGGATAAAGAAAACGCCCTCGACGCCTTCGCAGCGCTCAGCCAAGCCACCCGCCTCGACGTCTTCCGCCTTCTGATCAAGGCAGGGGATGCGGGCATGTCTGCTGGCGACATCAGCGACACCCTTAAGGTGCGCCAAAACACGATGTCCGCAAACCTCTCCATCCTGGCCCGCGCGGGCCTGATCCGCAGCACCCGCGAAGGGCGCAGCATCCGCTATTTCGCCGACATGGACGGGATGCGCGGCCTGCTCGCCTTTTTGATGGAGGATTGCTGCGGCGGTCGTCCCGACCTGTGCCAACCCGTCATCAACGAAATCGCCTGCGCCTGCTAGGCGCAGATGCCCGCCCCTTGCACATCAGAAAGCCCGACATGACCGACACACCGCTTCCCGCCGCCGCTGGCCTTGGCACCTTTGAACGCTGGCTGTCCGTCTGGGTCGCGCTGGCGATTGGGGCCGGTCTTTTGCTGGGCAACCTCTTTCCCAGCGCCTTTGCCGCCCTCGCGTCGCTGGAAATCGCGTCGGTGAACCTGCCCGTCGCGGTGCTGATCTGGGCGATGGTCTATCCGATGATGGTCGGCGTCGACTTCGGCGCGCTGCGGCAGGTCGGTGACAAACCCAAGGGTCTGGTCGTCACGCTGGTGGTCAACTGGCTGATCAAACCCTTCACCATGGCCGCGCTGGGCGTATTGTTCTTTAACTACGTCTTTGCCGGACTGATCCCGCCGGATGACGCGCAGGCCTATCTGGCAGGCGTCATCCTGCTGGGCGCGGCCCCTTGCACGGCGATGGTGTTCGTCTGGTCGAACCTGACGCGCGGCGACGCCACCTATACGCTGGTGCAGGTCAGCGTGAACGATGTGATCATGGTTTTCGCCTTTGCCCCCATCGTCGCCTTTCTGCTGGGTGCGACGAACATTGTCGTTCCATGGGACACCCTGCTGCTCTCCGTCGGCCTTTACGTGATGCTCCCCCTGCTGGCCGGATACCTGACGCGCCAGCGCTTGATCGCAAACGGAGGCGAAGCCGCCGTCGCCACCTTCAAATCACGTGTGCAGCCCTTCTCGATCATCGGCCTGCTGGTGACCGTCGTGCTCCTCTTCGCCTTCCAAGGAGAGGTGATCTTCGATCGCCCCCTCGTCATTGCCATGATTGCGGTGCCGCTGCTGATCCAGTCCTACGGCATCTTTTTCATCGCCTATGGCGCGGCGCGCGCCTGGGGTATCCCGTTCAACGTCGCGGCCCCCTGCGCCCTGATCGGCACATCCAACTTCTTTGAATTGGCTGTCGCCGTCGCGATCAGCCTGTTCGGCCTCGGATCAGGGGCCGCGCTGGCCACCGTTGTCGGCGTCTTGGTCGAAGTGCCGGTGATGCTGTCCCTCGTCGCCTTTGCAAACAAAACACAACACTGGTTTCCCAAAGATAAAGGTGCCGCATGACCATCGTCATCCATCACAATCCAGACTGCGGCACGTCGCGCAACGTGCTGGCGATCATCACGGCCGCAGGGCAAACCCCCACCGTGATCCCCTACCTCGATACTGGCTGGACCCGCCCGCAACTGCTGGCCTTGTTTGCGGCTGCAGGACTGACACCGCGCACCGCTCTGCGCACATCCAAATCGCCTGCCGCTGAACTGGGCCTGCTGGACCCTGCCGTCGGTGACGACACCCTGCTGGATGCGATGATCCAGCATCCTATTCTGGTGAACCGCCCCATCGTCTGCTCGCCCAAAGGCGTCCGCCTGTGCCGCCCAAGCGAGGCTGTGCTGGACCTGCTGGACCGCCTGCCTCCCGGCCCGATGACCAAAGAGGACGGCACACCCTTGATTGACGCGGAAGGAAACCGCCTTGACTGACACGCCCAACCTCAACCCCGCGCATTTTGAGGCCCCCGCCCCGGACCGCCTTACCGCGCCTGCGCATAGCGCCCACGCCTCGCGCATTCTGCTGCTTTACGGCTCCCTGCGGGACCGGTCATTTAGCCGCCTTGTGACAGAGGAAGCCGCGCGCATCCTGACCCAGCTGGGCGCAGAGGCGCGCACCTATTCCCCCTCGGGCCTGCCGCTGCCGGACGATGCGGACGCCAGCCATCCCAAGGTGCAAGAACTGCGCGATCTGGTTACTTGGTCCGAAGGCATGGTCTGGTGTTCCCCCGAACGCCACGGCGCGATGACGGGCATCATGAAAACCCAGATCGACTGGATTCCCCTATCCCTTGGCGGGGTGCGCCCCACGCAGGGCAAGACGCTGGCCGTCATGCAGGTCAGCGGCGGCAGCCAAAGCTTCAACACCGTCAACCAGCTGCGCATCCTTGGCCGCTGGATGCGCCTTCTGACAATTCCCAACCAATCCTCGACCCCAAAGGCATTCTTGGAATTCGACGATGCGGGCCGGATGAAGCCGTCGCCCTTCTACGACCGGATCGTCGATGTGATGGAGGAGTTGATGAAGTTCACACTGCTGACCCGCGACAACAAAGAATACCTTGTCGACCGCTATAGCGAACGCAAAGAAAGCGCCGCAGAACTGTCAAAGCGCGTCAATCAAAAGGAGATCTAATCGCCCCTTACGCATACAAAAAATGCGAGGGCGGTTTGTCCACCCTCGCATCCTTTATCTTAGCCGTTAGCTGCCGCCCGCAACGCATCGCGCCGCAGGCAGCAATCTGGCTTATTCAGCCTTCATCGCCTCGATCGAGATTTTCACGTTCACTTCGTCGCTGACGAAGGGTGCGAACTGGCCGACGTTGTAGTCAGAACGCAGCAGCGTCGTGGTCGCGTCAAAGCCAGCCCAAGGCTTGCCTTCCATCGGGTGATCGGCCGCTTGGTTCAGCTTGGCATCCAGAACGACCGACTTGGTCACGTCGTTCAGCGTCAGATCGCCGGTGATCAATGCGGTGTTGTCGCCGGTCACTTCGATGGCGGTGGACTTGAACGTCACCATTTCGTCTTCGGTCGCGCCGAAGAAGTCAGCGGACATGAAGTGCTCGAAACGGGCTTCCCAGCCGGTCATCATGCTGCGCACAGGGAACGCGACTTCTACGGATGAATTGGCCGGATCTTCTTGATCGAACTGGATCGTGCCCTCAAAGCCCGAAAACATGCCCATCCCGGTCGAGAAACCAAGGTGGTTATAGTCGAACACGATCTGGCTGTGGCTGGAGTCCAGCGTATAAGCCTCGGGTGCAGCAAAAGCGGGTGCGGCCAGCAGGGTCATGGCGGCGGCGGACGTCATCAGGATCTTCATAATCTGGTCTCTCCGGTGGTTGTTTGACTTGAACCAACAGATGACGGCACAGACGTCGCAGAGCAATCCAGCAAGAATGAACATGTCCTGTTCGGCGATGCCTCGCCGTTTTGTCGGGCGACGTTAAAGTGCCGCCCGCCACAAAGTTCTAGGTCCGCTGATTAAGCAACGTCGCGGCTGACGATCAGATCGCGGCCCATCCGGTCACGCAGACGCGCCAGATCAGATTCCGAACCCGACGCAACGGCCAAGGTCCGCGCCGTATTGCGATACCGCAGCATCAGTGTCGCAGTGCCCGCGGTAGGGCGCTGGATAAAGACGCTGCCCACGCAATCAAACCCGTAACGAGAGATGACAGACATCCCCCCTGTCCGGTTGCGCACAACTTCGCGCACCTCACCCGCCATCGAATCTACCTCGATGTTGATCATGGTGCCCCGGCTTGCGAACCACATCAACGTGGTGCCTGCGGCCAAAATCAACATGATCGCTGGGATCATGAACACGAAATCCGTCGACCGGCTTGCGAACATCAACGCAACAGACGCAGCAATCAATGCAGCCCCGCCCAGCATCGCGATGGACTGCATGATAACAAGCCGCAGCGGCGGCGCGCCTTCGGGGGTGACGCGGTAGCCCCAATACGCCTCTTGAAGCGCAAAGCCTGTCACAACCATTTCTGCCGGTTTTACGCGGCGCGACGCGACTGAAACGGTGCGGCTGGTATCTGGCATGTCCGTCATGGCTGGACCTCCTCTTCGCTATTGGTTCAAGTTTTATTAGAAAGCCCCGACTTCGCGGCGAAAACATGGCGGCGTTAAGGCTTTGTTAAGTTTTAGCCTTCTGCTCTACATTCTATCCTTAATACCCGCCCGTTCGCAGCAGACGCCAATCATCGCCCCGCGCAAGCGGCGGGTTGCGCGATCCACGGCGTTGTGTATAAGCGGCCCACTTCCGCAATGGTTATTCACTGCGCAGTCTCTCGTGGTCGGGGTGCGGAAGTCTTTAGTCCCGTCCTATGAAATGCGTCGAACAATATGAAAAGGAACGCCATGCCGCTTTACGAGCATGTGATGATTGCGCGTCAGGACTTGTCCAACACGCAAGCAGAAGCCCTGATCGAACACTTTGGCACTGTGCTGGCCGACAACGACGGCAAGCTGGTCGACAGTGAATACTGGGGCGTCAAAACGATGGCCTATAAGATCAACAAAAACCGCAAGGGCCACTACGCCTTTCTGCGCTCTGACGCGCCTGCGTCTGCCGTGCAGGAAATGGAACGCCTGATGCGCTTGCATGAAGACGTGATGCGCGTTCTGACCATCAAGGTCGACGCACACGCCGAACTGCCTTCCGTGCAGATGCAAAAGCGCGACGAACGCGACACCCGTCGCGAGCGCCGTTAATTTAGATCAGGAAAGGACCATAAATCATGGCAACGAAACCATTTTTCCGTCGTCGTAAGTCCGATCCGTTCGAGGGCGACGAAGCCCCCGCGATCGATTACAAAGACACTCGCACACTGCAGCGCTACATCTCTGAGCGCGGCAAGATCGTCCCCGCCCGTATCACAGCCGTCGGCTCCAAGAACCAGCGCAAGCTCGCACAAGCGATCAAGCGCGCACGGTTCCTGGCCCTGCTGCCCTACGCCGTGAAGTAAGGAGCATACATCATGCAAATCATTCTTCTGGAACGTGTGGCCAAGCTTGGCCAAATGGGCGAAGTCGTGAACGTCAAGGACGGTTACGCCCGTAACTTCCTGCTGCCACAAGGCAAAGGTCTGCGCGTTAACGCTGCAAACCTGGCCCGCTTCGAAGCTGAAAAAGCTGCCCTGGAAACGCGCAACGCTGAAACGCGTGCGACCGCTCAGGCTGAAGCAGACAAGATCGATGGCGCAACCTTCGTCATCATCCGTTCTGCTTCCGACGCTGGCTCGCTGTACGGCTCCGTCACACCACGTGACGTGGCTGATGCCGCTGCTGAAAACGACTTCAAGATCGACCGCAATCAGGTCGTTCTGCAGGGTCCGATCAAGGATCTGGGCCTGCACGACGTCACGCTGAACCTGCACCCCGAAGTCACGGCAACGGTCACTCTGAACGTCGCCCGCTCCAAGGAAGAGGCAGAGCTTCAGGCCGCCGGCAAGTCCATTCAGGAACTCGCCGCTGAGGAAGAAGCAGCAGCTGAATTCGAAATTCAGGAACTGTTCGACGATCTCGGCTCTGCCGGGAACGACGACGACGAGTAAGTTACTCACCTGCTACAGTTTAAGGCCGCTCCTTCGGGGGCGGCCTTTTTCGTTGGGCACGCCCTTGTGACCCGGCACCCTTGCCAAGACCGCCCAATCGGACCACATCAGGCCAAGCCCAAAGAGTGTCCCGATGCCCAGCTCCACGACCAGCCCTCGCTTGACCAATATGCGCAGCGTTTTGCGCAGCAGGACCACGCCCCTGATCGTCGCGACCGCGCTACTGATGGAAAACATCGACGCCACCGTGCTGTCCACGTCGCTGCCGCAAATTGCTGCCGACCTGAACACCGACCCGATCCACCTGAAACTGGCGCTGACGTCCTACCTGCTGGCGCTTGCCGTGTTCATTCCCGCCTCTGGCTGGGCCGCTGACCGCTTTGGCGTGCGCCGCGTGTTCCGCCTTGCGATCATCACCTTCGCGCTGGGCTCTGTCGCCTGTGCGATGGCCCCGACGCTGGGCACCCTGATTCTGGCGCGCATTGCCCAAGGCATTGGCGGCTCGATGATGGTTCCCGTTGGCCGCCTGATCGTACTGCGCGCCGTGCCAAAGGCTGGCCTTGTCAACGCGTTGGCATGGCTCACCGTGCCGGCGCTAATTGGGCCGGTGCTAGGCCCACCCTTGGGCGGTTTCATCACGACCTACGCCGACTGGCGCTGGATCTTCTGGATCAACATCCCCATCGCAATCCTTGGCGTCAGCCTTGTGACCCGTTTCATCCCGAAACTGCCCCCGGTCGCGGTGCCCGCCTTCGACGCCCGCGGCTTCTGGCTGATCGGCCCCGGCCTTGCGATGTTCCTATCCGGCATCACCATCGCGGGCCTTGGCCTTGCGCCCGTGCCGCTGCTGGTCGCCCTGATCGGGACAGGTGCCGCCCTCACGCTCGCCTATGTGCGCCACGCCCGCATCACCCCCGCGCCGCTGGTGGACCTGCGCCTGCTGCGCATCCCCACCTTCCGCGTCGCCACCATCGGCGGCACCCTATTCCGTGTCGGCGGCGGCGCACTGCCGTTCCTGCTGCCGCTGATGTTCCAAATCGGCTTCGGCCTTAGCGCGTTTCAATCCGGCATGATGACCTTTGCCACCGGCATCGGTGCGATGCTGATGAAGTTCATCGCCCAGCCCATCCTGCGCCGCTTCGGCTTTCGCCGGGTGCTGGTCGTGAATGCCGCACTGGCCGCACTAATGTTGCTGGCCCCGGCAGGCTTCACATCGCAAACACCTTATTTGCTGATGATCGCCACGCTGTTTGTCGGCGGCATCTGCCGCTCGCTGCAATTCACAGCCATCAACGCCATCGCCTATTCCGACGTAGAGCCGCCGCAAATGGGCAGCGCGACCAGCTTTAATTCAGTCCTGCAACAACTCTCAGCCTCCATGGGCATCACCCTCGCCGCCTTCGGGCTAGAGGCGATGCAGGGCATCTATGGCGGCGCGGCCATCGACATCGACCACTTTCCAGCGGTCTTTGCGATGCTGGCGCTCGTCTCGGTCTCGTCAACCATCTGGTTCTTGCGCCTCACGCCCACGGCGGGTGCATCAGTCCTCGCGCAGGAACCCGCCCGCGCGTAAGATTTGACCTTTCGTTAAAATATCTCCGCCCAAGGTACCAAAATGCTGCGCTGCGTCGTGACAGCGTTACCAAAGACAGCGCAGGATTGACCTATTCAAACCCTGCGAAAGTCTGAACCCTCATGTCCTTTACCCTGTCCCGCCGTTCCTTTCTGGCCTCGACCGCCGGTTTCATCGCGCTGCACCCGTTTTCTGCGCGCGCGCAAGCAAACCAAGTCCACCTGCGCCTGATGGAAACCACCGACCTGCACGTCCATGTCTTTCCTTACGACTACTACTCGGACCAGCCCGTCGACACGGTCGGCCTCGCGCGGACAGCGTCCATCATCGAAAACACCCGCGCCGAATCGACAAACTCCCTTCTGCTCGACAACGGCGACTTCCTACAAGGTAACCCGATGGGCGATTACATCGCCTATGAACGCGGCATGAAAGAAGGCGACATGCACCCGGTCATCGCCGCGATGAACACGCTGGGCTTTGACGCATCCACCTTGGGCAACCACGAATTTAACTATGGCCTCGATTTCCTAACAAAATCCTTATCCGGGGCAAATTACCCGGTGGTCAGCGCCAACGTCGTGAAAACCATGGGCGCGACCCCGCTGGACGATGACACGCTGATCCCCCCGTACATCATCATCGACCGCGAACTGACTGATGGCGCTGGCGAAAAGCATGCCATCAAGATCGGCCTGATCGGCTTTGTGCCGCCGCAGATTATGAACTGGGACCGCCAGCATCTGGATGGCAAAGTGCAAACCCGCGATATCGTTGCCACCGCGCAGGCTTACGTGCCGCAGATGAAGGAACAAGGCGCGCAAATCATCATCGCCCTGTCCCATTCAGGCATCGGCGCGGCGACCGCGACGGACGGTATGGAAAACGCCTCTATCCCACTGGCTGGCGTTAAAGGAATCGATGCGGTGATGACCGGCCACAGCCACCTTGTCTTCCCGTCCTCAAGCTACGACGGCTTTGATGGAGTCGACGTCGCCGCTGGCACGCTGATGGGCAAACCGGCTGTCATGGGCGGGTTCTGGGGCAGCCATATGGGCCTGATCGACCTGATGCTGGAACGCGACGGCAGCGATTGGAAAATCGTCAGCCATACCTCAGAGGCGCGCCCGATTTCCCAGCGCAACGAAGATCGCAGCATTACCGCCTTGGTCGAAAGCGATCAAAAAGTGCTGGACGCCGTGCAGCAGGAACACGACGAAACGCTGGAATATGTCCGCCGCGCCGTCGGCCAGACCGATGCGCCGCTTTACAGCTACTTTGCGCTGGTCGCCGATGATCCGTCCGTCCAGATCGTGTCGAACGCCCAGACATGGTACATTAAGAAGATGATGCAAGGCACTGAAAATGAAGGGATTCCCATCCTCTCCGCAGCCGCCCCGTTCAAGGCAGGCGGGCGCCAAGGGCCGGAATACTACACCGACGTGCCCAAGGGCGATGTGGCGATCAAGAACGTCGCTGACCTGTATCTGTATCCCAACACGGTCCGCGCGGTGAAGATCACCGGCGCGCAGGTTAAGGACTGGCTGGAGCGGAGCGCAGGCATGTTCAACCAGATCGCGGACGGCGCACAAGACGCGCCGCTGCTCAACGCAGAGTTCCCCAGCTACAACTTCGACGTTATCGACGGCGTCACCTATCAAATCGACCTCAGCCAACCGTCCAAGTTTGATCGTGAAGGTGCCGTGGTCGCAGCGGATGCAAACCGCATCATCGACTTGATGTTCAACGGCGAACCCATTGATCCCACTGCGGAATTCATCGTTGCCACCAATAACTACCGCGCCAGCGGTGGCGGCAGTTTCCCCGGCGCTGACGGCAGCACCATCGTGTTCGAAGGCCCGGACACCAACCGCGACGTCATCGTGCGTTATATCGTCGATCAAGGCACAATCAGCCCCAACGCGGACGCGAACTGGTCGTTCAAACCGATGCCAGGCACCACGGCGATGTTCGAAACCGGCCCCAAGGCGGCCACCTACGCTGAAACGATTGAGAGCGTCTCGCTCGAACCCGCTGGCAATACGCCCGAAGGCTTCGCGCTGTACCGCATGTTTCTGTAGGCAAAACCGGGCCATCCGCCTTGCGGGTGGCCCATCAATACCCGGCGTAGGTCTGTAAATTCAGCCGCGCCCGGCATTGCGCACCATCCACTGTGCCAACCCAAACCGCGATTTTACCGCGGCCCGGATGGCGCAGAATCAACCGTGGCTGCCCCGCACCCCGGCCGCTATCGTCAAAATACCAATGGCCATCCTCGGTGCGCACCAGCAGCCCCGTCGGGCAATCGCCCTCGGCGCGAATCTCCATCGCGAGGCCGATCATCCCGCTCAGATCAGCGCTAAAGCTTGGCGCATCATTGAACATCACCGCAGGCACCTGCGGCAACGCGATGTGATCGCATCCCGCCAGCCCGGCCTTGCCACCAGCAAAGACGCGGCGATTCTGTCCCAGCCGCAGCGCGGCCCCGTTACTGCTGATCTGCCGCGCGGCGGCCATGTCGGGATTTGGACAAGCCACAGCCGCGCCAACCATCTGTGTCACAGCAAAAAATATGCCAAGCACTGCAATGCGCCAAAAGGACATCATCGCCCCTAATATCTAAAGGAATTGTGCGGCCAATATGCCGCCTACCCCTTAGATATGCGGCATCCGCCCCAAGGCAACAAGGGCAAACAAAAAATGGCACCCCGATCCGGGGTGCCATTCCAACAAGCCTTCGTGAATGAAGGGCTTGGTTTAGTCTTCGCTTTCCAGCGCCTCAACGGCGGTCTGCAGCTCTTCTTTGGTGACGGTCTTTTCAGTGACAGTCGCCTTTTCAAAGATGTGGTCGACGACCTTATCTTCGAACATCGGCGCCTGCAGCTGCTGGCGGAACTGGGCGTTCTGCTGCACGAACTCAAAGAACTGACGCTCTTGGCCCGGGTACTGACGTGCCTGGTTCATGATCGCCTGTGTCATTTCCTGATCGCTGACCTTCACTTCTGCGTTCTGACCGATGTCAGCCAGCAGCAAGCCCAGCTTTACCCGGCGCTGCGCGAGCGTCTTGTGCTCGTCGGTCGGGTTGATTTCTGGGTGATCGTGGCCCTGAACGTCAGGGTTCTCTTCGTGCCACAGCTGGTGCGCGATCTGGTTTGCTTCAGCTTCGACCAGCGATTCTGGCAGATCGAAAGACACCAGCGTGTCCAGCTCGTCCAGCAGCTTGCGCTTGGCGATGGCACGGGACGCACCGTTATATTCGGCTTCCAGACGCTCACGGATCTGGCCCTTCAGGGCGTCCAGATCTTCTGCGCCGAACTTCTTGGCCAACTCGTCGTCGATTTCCGGTGCATTCGCAGCGCGGACTTCTTTAACGGTCACATCAAAGACGGCTTCTTTGCCGGCCAGATGGGCAGCCTGATACTCAGCAGGGAAGCTGACCGTAACGGCCTTTTCTTCGCCAGCTTTCGTGCCGACCAGCTGATCCTCGAAGCCGGGGATGAAGCTGTTGGAGCCCAGAACCAGCGGATAATCGTCGCCTGCGCCGCCTTCAAAGGCTTCGCCGTCGATTTTACCCACGAAGTCGATCACAACTTGATCGTTGTTCTCTGCTGCTGCGTCTTTTGCCTCATAGGCCACAGCCTGCGGGCTTTCAGCCAGATTCTTCAGCGCTTCTTCAACAGCCGAATCGTCTGCTTTGACGACCATACGCTCCAGCTTGACCTTGCTCAGGTCAGTTTCTGGCACGTCGGGCAGCTTTTCGTAGGACACGTTGACGACGACATCGTCGCCCTCTTTCCAGTCCTCGTTGGCCATCTTCATCTCGGGCTGGGCCGCGGGACGGTCGCCAGAGGTGGTCATGTGCTCGTTCAATGCACCGTCGATGGCTTCTTGCATCGCTTCGCCCATCAGGCGCGGGCCAAACTGCTTGCGCATCATGGCCATTGGGACTTTGCCCTTGCGGAAACCCTTCATCTCGACTTCGGGTTGCGCTTCTTTCAGCTTGCCGACCACTTTGTCGTCAAGTTCAGCTGCCGTCACCGTAATGGTGTATCCGCGCTTGAGGCCGTCGTTCTGGGTCTCTTTGACCTGCATGGGTTTTCCTTCTGTCTATAAATCTTGGTGCGGGTGAGAGGACTCGAACCTCCACGCCTTGCGGCGCCAGAACCTAAATCTGGTGCGTCTACCATTCCGCCACACCCGCATTAAAACAGGGGCGAATTTCATTCACCCCCGGCTTTGCGCGGTGTCTATCAAAGGTCACACAGGGATGCGAGTGCAAATCGTCATCCTCAAAAAGGCGGGACTCTGCCCTTTTTACGCCTTAGTTCTAAACCAGAGATTGAGGCAGACATTAGCAAGAGCGGGAAACACGCCATGCAGACCGGGACAATGACACGCGACACCGTCGCAAAAGCAGCCGTAACCCTGACATCCGGGATATGTGCCGAGACGACGATTCTGACACTGAACGGAGAGATGTGCGTCGAGGACCTGACGCCAGGTACCCGCATCATCACCCGCGACAGCGGTATGGCCGTCCTGCGGTCGATCACGTCGGAAACCCTGCGTGTTGCACCGATCCGCATCAAGGCCGGCAGCCTTGGCCACACCCGCCCTGACCGCGACATGCTGGTCGCACCGGGCACCCAGATCCACATCCGCGACTGGCGCGCAGAGGCGCTGTTTGGCAGCCCCGCCGCCATGGTAGAGGCACAGCGCCTTGTCGACGGCGAATTCCTTGCCGTGCAAGACGCCTGCGAGATGACAGTCTATACCCTGACATTCGACCGCCAGCACATTGTCTATGCTGACGGAATCGAGATGGCGTCCGCCGCCGTCTAAACTCTTCATGTGATACATGAACTTCAAAGGTCAAAGCCCGGGCGGCTTTGACCTTTTTTTATTTTTCCAAGTCACGCAAGACGCCGGGCAGTGCCTCTGGCAGGTCTTCTGCGATAAGCCCCGGACCAAACGCGCGAGCGCATTCGACATGTAGCCACGCGCCAACCTCGGCCGCGTGCATCGGTGCGAATCCCCGCGCCATCAGCCCGGTAATGAACCCCGCGAGCACATCACCAGCCCCCGCCGTTGCCAACCACGGCACGCTGCGGTCGTAAACCGCCGCGTTGACGCTGCAGCGCCCCGACGGGTCCGAAATCACCGTATCGGGCCCCTTGAACAATACCGTGCATCCCGCCCTCTGCGCCGCTGCGCGCGCAGCGTCCACCTTGGAATAGGCCGGGCCGGTCAAGGCAGGCGCATTCAGCTTTTCAGCAATATCGGGAAACAGCCGGGCAAATTCGCCGCCATGCGGCGTCAGCACACATTTGTCATGGAGCAACGCAAACAAATCCGCATCTTGCGACAGTAGCGTCAGCGCATCTGCATCCAGCACCAGCCCGCGTCCTGCCGTCAAAGCCGCACGCACCAAATCCGCCTCGCGCGCGCCAGTCCCCAGACCCGGACCCAGACACAACGCATTGATTCGCTTGTCCGTCAGCACCTCGCTCAGCGCATCAGCGCCCGGCACCCGGCGCAACATCACCGCATTCAGCTGCGCCGCATTCTCGATCAGCGCTGATGGAGGACACCCAACTGTCACCGCCCCCGCGCCAATCCGCAAAGCCCCCCGCGCCGCCATCCGCGCCGCGCCGCCCTTGCCAACCCCGCCGGAAAGAATCAGAGCGTGGCCATGCGAATACTTGTGACTTGCTTCTCTCGGATCCTTACTCGTCCATGGTAGGTCACTTACATACCCAGCCTCAAACCATTGTCGCTCAGCCATTTTGACTGTCGTCGAGTGATCGATATAAAGCGTCCCGTTCTCGTTCCGTTTGTGATGCAAAACTCTGTACGGCAACGAGCGGTCGATACCCAGCGGCACCGTTACCAGTCTGGCCGCGCTCACACCGCCGCGGGACAACACATGACCATGCTTAGCAAACGCGAAGGTCACAGTCAGATGCGCGCCCACGGCAAGACCTAAATCGTCGCCTATGATCCGGCCACTATCAGCACACAGCCCCGAAGGCAGATCGACCGCGACAACGTAAGGCCCATCGTCACCAAGATTCGCAGCATAAGCCAAATAGCACGCATCGAAGAAATCCTTGAGCCCGAACAATGGTCGCGTCAGGCCGGTGCCAAACAAGGCATCCACACACAATGTCACGTCAGTAGTGGCTCCCCTTAGAAGATGAAACACCTTTTCCTCATCATCTTCAGACGGCTTGGGAAAACATAGCCGCTGCACAGCCCCGACCTCCGCCCACCGCTCGTAATTCACCCGCGCATCCGGCGGCAACGCCTCGGCATCGCCGTACAGAAAAACCTCTACCGCCCACCCGGCCTCCCGCAACAACCGCGCGACGACAAACCCGTCACCGCCATTATTCCCCGGCCCGCACAGCACAACGGCCCGCCGCCCCCCTTCTTCTGGTCCTAAATACCTCGGGGGTGCGGGGGCGGGCCCCCGCTCTACATCAGCGCTGCCCACAAACTCCGGCCACTGCGCAAAAATCGCGTCCACGACGCCCTGCCCGGCCCGCTCCATCAGCTCCAGTCCAGTCACGGCCCCAGACTCAATTGCGCTACGCTCAACGGCGCGCATTTGGGCAGCGGTCAGCAGTTCGGTCACAGTTTCAGCACCTTTAGTTTTCATATCGCACAAAAAACAATCAAACCGCACATTTCTGCAGCGCGCCGCCTAATTTGTGCCGGTCTTCGCTTGCACCTTGCGCGCCGTGAATTGTTCCTGTCTGTCTATGATGGTCTGACCGCGACAAGACCGCAACCAAGGGGGGCGAAACCTGTGAAAAAGATCGAAGCCATCATCAAGCCGTTCAAGCTGGACGAAGTGAAAGAAGCCTTGCAGGAGGTCGGCATTCAAGGCCTCTCCGTTGTCGAGGTGAAGGGTTTCGGCCGCCAGAAGGGCCACACCGAACTTTACCGCGGCGCTGAATACGTCGTCGACTTTCTGCCAAAGGTGAAACTTGAAATCGTCATCGCTGACGATCAGGTCGATGCCGCCATTGCGGCGATCATCGCGGCAGCCAAAACCGACAAAATCGGCGACGGCAAGATTTTCGTCTCTCCAGTCGAGCAGGCGATCCGGATCCGCACCGGCGAAACGGGCGATGACGCGCTGTAAGCGCTGAACCGCGACACTCCACACGATCAAGACTGAAAAGGACCTCTCTCGATGAGCACCAAAGATTTTCTAAAACTGATCAAGGATGAAGAGGCCGACTACGTCGACATCCGCTTCACCGATCCAAAAGGTAAACTTCAGCACGTGACGCTCGTGTCTGATCTGGTGGACGAGGACTTCATCGAAGAAGGCTTCATGTTCGACGGCTCCTCCATTGCTGGCTGGAAGTCGATCGACCAGTCCGACATGAAACTCGTGCTGGACACCACCAGCGGCTACGTCGATCCGTTCTACGCGGAAAAGACCGTCTGCGTGCATTGCACCGTGGTCGAACCCGACACGATGGAACCTTACGACCGTGACCCGCGCGGCACTGCAGAAAAGGCTGAGTCCTATCTGAAGGCATCGGGCATCGGCGACACGTTCTATTGCGGCCCAGAAGCTGAATTCTTTGTCTTCGACGACGTGCGCTACAGCGTTTCGATGAACAAAGTGTCCTTCCAGGTCGATGCTATCGACGGCGCATGGAACACCGACACCGATTTCCGTTCGGAAACTGGCGTTGGCAACACGGGCCACCGTCCGGGCGTCAAGGGCGGCTACTTCCCCGTCAACCCAATCGACGACGCACAAGACATGCGCGGCGAGATGCTTTCCACCATGAAGCGCATGGGCATGAAGGTCGACAAGCACCACCACGAAGTCGCATCCTGCCAGCACGAACTTGGCCTGATCTTCGGAACGCTGACTAAGCAAGCTGACGAAATCCAGAAGTACAAGTACGTCATCCACAACGTCGCGCAAGCCTACGGCAAGTCGGCAACCTTTATGCCAAAGCCAATGTCCGGCGACAACGGCACCGGTATGCACGTCAACATGTCGATCTGGAAAGACGGCAAGCCGCTGTTTGCGGGCGACAAGTATGCTGACCTGAGCCAGGAAGCGCTGTACTTCATCGGCGGTATCCTAAAGCACGCTAAGGCGCTGAACGCGATCACCAACCCGACCACGAACAGCTACAAGCGTCTGATCCCCGGCTTCGAAGCCCCGGTTCTGCGTGCGTTCTCTGCGCGTAACCGTTCGGGCTGCGTACGTATCCCTTGGTCCGAATCGCCCAAGGCAAAGCGCGTCGAGGCACGTTTCCCCGATCCAGCAGCCAACCCCTACCTGTGCTTTGCAGCACTGCTGATGGCTGGCCTTGACGGCATCAAGAACAAGATTGATCCGGGCCCCGCGTCCGACAAAGACCTCTACGATCTGCCGCCAGAAGAGCTGGCTGCAATCCCAACCGTCTGCGGCTCGCTGCGCGAGGCTCTGGACGAGCTGGAGAAGGATCACGAGTTCCTGCTTGCTGGCGACGTGTTCACCAAAGGCCAGCTGGAAGGCTACATGGCGCTGAAGTGGGAAGAGGTTTACGCCTACGAGCACACACCGCACCCAATCGAGTACAAGATGTACTACAGCTGCTAATCCACCTCGGATTACGGCAAGGAAGGGCGTCCCATCGGGGCGCCCTTTTTGCATTTAGCGAAGCGGGCGGCTTGGCGGCGGTCTTGCAGATAGAACGGCCAGACGTCATCTCTGCACGAGCTTTGCTTGAGGATCGAACTGATTGCTAACCGATCATTGTGGGATTCTTGTGCGAGAGCTTGAAGGTCTGGTTCGAGCCCCTCTTTGAGCAATGCTGCGACATACACGAACGGCAGTTCTGCGCAGTTAACGCCATTTGCAAAGTCGCGGGATCTGGCAGCAGGACGAAAGATGTATGCTGCATGAGCACCAAGAATGCCACCCTAGCCGAAGGTGCAGCAGCCAGGCATCATCGCAAGGCAAGACTCGCGGACGAGACCTCTGTTGCCCACGCCGCGTAGGTACACTTAAGGTAGAGCGTCCCATTAAGGAGCGAAATAATGGCCAAGGAACCTGAAGAAATTCATTACTCAGCGGCAGATGTTCGGCGAATGCGGAACAAGGTCGAAAACTTGAAGTATTACCTAGAGCAGGAAAAGTCAGGGGAGAAGAAAAACCAGCAACGTATCGAAGGCCTTGAGCAAGAAATCAAGAACCTAGAATATTTGATCTCCGGGCGAAACTAACTTCATTCCACCTGACCTTCGCACGGCTTGTGGAGAAGGGCAGGTGGGAGTCCACAGTGCGAGTTTCTGCGTCAAGATGAGCAGCTGGGAAGCGCAGATAGCAACATTTGCAAAGTCTTGCACTCTGCCAGCCGCGCGGCGATCCCATGCTGCACGAGCAAAAAAAAAGCAGACTTTCGCCGCAGGTGCGGCCACCAATCGTCACTGAACGGGAACAATGCGGACGAAGCCGCCATTGGAATACGTGACCTGAACGGCGGCTTTGTCCGCATAGCCGACCTCCAGTGCTGACCGCGACTCCTTTATTCGCAATGCGTTATCGAAAATCTTAATTTGCGCGACACGATCCAGAACGTCCAAGGCAAAGAGTCTTGAACGCAGCTTCCAACATGACCTTCAACACTCAGCGTCTGATCGCGCCGACACAAGTCCCGCTACGGGCGCTGCCACATCGTCCACATCGTGTAATCTTTGCGCGGGCCGCTCACGGTCCAGACCGCATGCCACTGCGGCCAGCGGCTGAAATCATGGTGCGCGCGGTAGGTGTCGGGATCGCAGGCGTGCACGGCCTGATGCACTGACGCCGGATTGAACTGGATGAAGTCGCGCCCATCGGCAAAGCGGATCGTGATCATGCCGCCCGAGAAGTCGTACAGATAGCGCCGCTCTGCCTTTAGCGGGGCTGCGCTGCCAATGTGCAGCAGGCCCGATTCGTCATAGATTGCGCCGCTGTCACCGTCCGCCACGAATTGCGCCGTGCCCTCGAACAGCCCCGCCTGCCCCGCATGGCGGTCCTCAATGCGGCGCGTCAGCACCCAATCGCCCAGAAAATCGTCCCGTGATCTGCCTTGTGTCCATTTGGTTTCCGCCACGGCAGCCTCCGCTTCTTTTCATTCTGGCCCGGTCCCAGTATGACGCCCACAGCGTCGCTGCCAATCCCGAAAGGTTCTGCCCATGATCCCGCGTTATTCCCGTCCCGAGATGGTTGCCATCTGGGACCCGGCCACAAAATACAAAATCTGGTACGAGATCGAGGCGCACGCCTGCGACGCCATGGCCGAGCTTGGTGTGATTCCGCGCGAAAACGCCGAGGCTGTGTGGAAAGCCAAGGACGTCACTTTTGACGTGGCCCGCATCGACGAGATCGAAGCCGTCACCAAGCACGACGTCATCGCGTTCCTGACGCACCTGTCCGAACACATCGGCGCAGACGAGGCACGCTTTGTGCACCAAGGCATGACGTCCTCTGACGTGCTGGACACCACGTTCAACGTCCAGCTGGTGCGCGCCGCCGACATCCTGCTGGCCGACATGGACCGCGTGCTGGCCGCGCTGAAAAAGCGCGCCTACGAGCATAAGGACACCGTCCGCATTGGTCGTAGCCACGGTATCCACGCCGAACCAACCACGATGGGCCTGACCTTCGCCCGATTCTATGCGGAAATGGACCGGGGCCGCGCCCGTCTGGTCAACGCCCGCGCTGAAATCGCGACCGGCGCAATCTCTGGCGCTGTCGGCACCTTTGCCAACATCGATCCGGCTGTCGAAGAGCACGTCTGCAAGCAGCTGGGCCTGACGCCAGAGCCGATCAGCACGCAGGTCATCCCGCGCGATCGTCACGCGATGTTCTTTGCCACGTTGGGTGTGATCGCCAGCAGCATGGAAAACATCGCCACCGAAGTACGCCACATGCAGCGCACCGAAGTGCTCGAGGCCGAGGAGTTCTTCTCTCCTGGCCAAAAGGGATCGTCCGCGATGCCGCACAAGCGTAACCCGGTGCTCACCGAAAACCTGACTGGCCTTGCCCGTCTGGTCCGCATGTCCGTCACCCCTGCGCTGGAAAACGTCACGCTGTGGCACGAGCGCGATATCTCGCATTCGTCTGTCGAGCGGACCATCGGCCCGGACACCACGGTCACCCTAGATTTCGCGCTGAACCGTCTGGCGGGCCTGATCGAAAAGCTGGTGATCTATCCTGAAACCATGCTGGCGAACATGAACAAGTTCCGCGGTCTGGTGATGTCGCAGCGCGTGCTTCTGGCCCTGACCCAAGCCGGCGTCAGCCGCGAGGACAGCTATAAGCTGGTGCAGCGCAACGCGATGAAGGTCTGGGAAAAAGGCGCTGATTTCAAAACAGAGCTGCTGGCCGACGCTGAAGTCACCGCGGCCCTGTCGCCTGCGCAGATCGAAGAAAAGTTCGACATTGGTTATCACACCAAGCACGTCGACACGATCTTTGCCCGCGTGTTCGGCAAAGACTAAACAAAGGCCCTTTTGGGCGACAGTGGTATGGCCGGGCGAGCATCACAGCGCGCCCGGCCATATTGCGTTAAACAGATGGCGCGTGCAGCGGCTGCGGCTGCGCACGGTGGGTGGCGCGGGGCACATCGGCAACACTGCGCGTGACTGGCATCGACAGCACCGCATAGCGGCGACCATCGTTGTCATTGGTATAAGGCGCGCCAATCCGCTGCGCCCCAAAGCCCAACTGCCGCAGCGCCCGCATTAACGCCAGCGGCGACAGCGACATCAGCTGCGTCGCGCCCTGATCAGCTGCGACATTGATCAAACCCTGTACGATCATCGTCAGGCAGGCGCTCCGCTCTGCCTGCGTTTCCACAGTTTCTGACATCACCAGACGGGTGCATTCCCAGATATCCGCGCTGACGATATCTTCGCCCAGCACCTCTGGCGGGATGTCGATCAGCTTACCCTGCACGGCGTCGCGCAGCATATAGCTATGACTGCCCCAGGTGGCCGTCGTCGCCATTGCCCGTGCGCCGCCGATGACTTCGCCATCGCGCAGCACAAGCGAATACCATGCCTTTGGGTTGTCGTATTGGTCCATCTCGACAACGTCGTCATGGGGGATGTGCCAGCCCAGCGTGTCGACAAAGAACCGCTTACGCAGGCGCAAAAAATCGTAAAAAGCAGAGCCATGCAGGTGCAGGGTCGAAAGATTGAAGGTAATGTTTTCCATGGTGGATTCTCCTTTAGGATGAATCCATTTTTAGGCAAAGTCGCTGTAGAAGTCTCAACCGCAGTTCACATACCAAAAAGAATGTACAGCCCAGAGTGGTATTGGGTACAACGAAATACCAACCCGCAGCCGCCGTTTGATCGGCCCTTAGATCAGCTTAAATTGCCGCGCCATGGTGGCCGCCTGCGTGCTGGTATGGGCCCCCAGCTTAACCTTGGCGTTCTTAAGCCGTTGCTTCACAGCCCCTTCGGTCACGCCTAGATCAAAGGCAATCTGCTTTAGCCGCTTGCCGTCCTTCACCATCGCCAAGGCTTCCAGCTCTGCATTGGTCAGGTTCGTGGGCGGCAGCATTTCAAGGTGACGCCGGGTCAAAAACGCAACCAATAGCCGCGCCTCTAGATCCTCGAATTCGCGATCTGGGCGGGTGAAACTTGCAAAAGACCGGTGGCCTTCTAGGTTCTCGTCAAAGACAGCCACCGTAAGACCAAACCGCAACCCAAAGGCAGCAGCCATGGTCAGAACCCCATGAGGATCATCGCCGCGCAGGTCCGACCAGCGCATAAAGCCTGTATTTGCATAGGCCCACCGCATCACGGGGTCGAACAGCATCAGGCGGTTCTTGGTATAGTGGTCAATCCAGTCGGTCGGAAGCGCATTGATCTCTTCCATCGGGAAAGCAAAACCGATACGCAATGCGATATAGTGCCCGGATGGAGAAACACGTTCAACGTCCTGAGGCGTCATCTGTCGGACCATCAGTTAACGTCGCCTTATAGTTAAACTGCGCATTACACTTTTGGATAGTAAGCTACCCGACCGTGAAAGAAAATCAGCTTTTCGCTGTTAGTGAAACCTGAACCACCAAGCCACAGGATTGTAAAAAATGTCAGACGTCACGCAGATGCTGAAACGGTTAGAACATGCTTCGGGTCTTGCACCTGCAGGTTATGCGCTGGCGTTTCACATTCGTTACACAACACCGACATTCTTGCTACAGGCCTACCCTAAGGCGTGGACGACCTATTATTCGCTGCATGCTTTGGTCATGGCCGATCCGACCGTGTCATGGGGCTTTAGCAACGACGGCAGCTGCCGCTGGTCTGATCTGACCGATGATCCATCGCGGGTGATGCAGCGTGCGGCGCAGCATGGTCTGCACTATGGCATCGTTTGCGCGCTGGAAACCGACGGCAGCCGCAGCTTTGGCAGCTTTTCACGGGCGGACCGCGAATTTACCCAAGACGAAATCGACGAGCTGTCCGAAGTGCTATCCGAACTGCACGACGCGACCAAATCCGTAGAGGATCTGTCGCCAGAAGCGATCGAGGCGCTGCGCGGTATGTCGATTAACTACGCCAAGGGCTAGGCGCGTTTACCATTCATTGACCGCTCTGACGCTAATGTCGGGGCATGCTCAATGCCTTTGATCCCCTTCCCGATTCTGCGCCGTTTGGTGCGCCCAGTCCCTCTGGCACGCTGCGGCTAACGCGCAAGCGTAAGGCGGCGCTGATTGTGCAATTGCTGATCAGCGACGGCAATAAACTGGCGCTGTCCAGCATGCCCGACCATGTGCAAGAGGATTTGGCCCGCGAACTTGGCGCAATCAGGCTGGTGGACCGGGATACGGTGAACGCCGTGGCCACCGAATTTGCCGACCTGCTGGACGCCATCGGCCTATCCGCCCCCGGCAACGTCGATGCCGCGCTAGAGGCGTTGGCCGGTCATATCTCTCCGCATCTCGCGGATAAACTGCGCGATCAGCTTGATAACCGCACCGGGCGCGATCCGTTTATTCGACTGCAAAACCTGACCACGGATGAGGTGGTTAAAGTTTTATCGAATGAAAGCATACAGATCGGGGCGGTTCTGTTGTCCAAACTTCCCGTGGCCCGCGCGGCAGAAGTGCTGGGCAAATTGCCCGGCGAACGCGCCCGGCGTATCACCTTTGCCGTGCGCCAGACCGCTGATATCGCCCCGGACGCCGTCACGCGGATCGGGCATGCGCTGGTGTCCGACTATTGCCGCACCCGCCTGACCGCCTTTGAAAAGGCCCCCGTTGAACGGGTGGGCGCGATCCTGAACTCTAGCCCGGCGCTGACCCGCGACGACGTGTTGGTTGGCCTTGACGAATCCGACGCTGATTTTGCCAAGGATGTGCGCAAGGCGATCTTTACCTTCGAAGACATCCCGGCCCGCGTGCGCCCCATCCACGTCCCCGGCTGCCTGCGCGTGATCGAAGCAAGCGACCTGGCGACCGCCATGGCCTTTGCCCTTGGTAACGGCGGCAAACGCGAAGAGGCGGCGAATTTCATCCTCGATTGCATTTCCCAGCGCATGGCATCCAGCATGAAAGAAGAAGCCGCCGAACGCGGCACCCCCAAAACCGTCGACGGCGAGGCGGCGATGAACGCCGTCAGTGCTGCGATCCGCGCACTTGCCGACGACGGCACCATCAGCCTGATAGATCCCGACGCCGAGGAAGAGGGTTAAGCCATCCCAGCCCGCCGCGCCCAATTGGCGGCCCTGCCCCAACGCAGGACGCAAGCTGCGGGCCTTTTCAAAGTCGCGCTTGGGCACTACCTGACTGATATGACCGATAACGCTCAAACCGATACAACCGACTCTCAGGCCGCCCCCAGCGGCAGCCGTGGCCAATGGCTGCAAAATCTGGTGCTGCGCGCCCTGATCGGCGGCATGAACCTGCTGCCTTACCCCATGCGGATCGGCGGCACCGGGGCCGTTGTGGCCCGCGTGATCGGCCCGCTGGCAGGCTATCGCCGCCGCGCCATGATTAATCTGGCTGATGCCTACCCGGATATGGACAAAGCCGCCCGCCGCGATCTGGCAACCCGCGTGCTGGATAACTTTGGCCGGACGTTGATGGAAAACTACGCCAACCGCGACTTTGCCGCGCAATTGGCGCAGACGATGCCGCGCGGCGACGGCGTAGAGGCCGTGTGCGCGGCGCAGGCCGCAGGCCGCCCGATCATCTTTCTGACCGCGCATTTCGGCAACTTCGAAGCGCCGCGTCACGTCCTGACCCGCGATGGCACGCGGATTGGCGGACTTTATCGCCCCATGGCGAACGCCTATGTCGATGCGCACTACCGCGAAACCATGACCAGTTGGGGCGGCCCCGTCTTTGCCCAAGGCAAGCGCGGCACGATGGGATTTGCCCGGCACATCAAGGGCGGCGGCATGGGCACGCTGCTCTTTGACGTCCATGTCTACGGCGCGCCGGCGATTGATTTCCTGCACCGCCCGGCGCTGACGTCAATGGCGGCTGCGGAAATGGCGCTGCGCTTTGACGCGCTGCTGGTGCCCTATTTCGGCATCCGCCAGCCCGATGGCCTATCCTTTGACGTGGTCGTCGAATCGCCCATTCCGCACAGCGATCCCCTGACCATGATGACTGACGCCACAAAACGGCTAGAGGCACGGATCGCTGATCACCCCGAACAGTGGTTCTGGGTGCATCGCCGTTGGAAATAAGGCGCTAGCGCAGCTGAACTGCGCCTAGCACCGCGCCTGCAGGGCCGTCTTGGATAATGGCCACCACAGGCTCGTCGCCCGTCACGTTGACCTGCAATGACAGCGGCTGCGACGTGTTCCACTCTCCTGCTTCGGCCCAGCTGGTCACGACATTGCGGTATACCACCGTCTTGCCAGCATTCTCGCCCTTATGAATCTCGCGCGTAATACGGGGCGTATAGCGCACGATCTGCACCAGTGCGCGGGCAGGCACAGCGCCAACCGCAGTGGCGCTGATCGTCGCCACATCGCCAGTGCGGCGCAGTGACACTTCAACCGGATTATTTTGCGCCGGATGGGCCGCAATCGCGTCCATTGCTACGACGGGATGGCTGCCGACAAATTCCTTGACCCCAGCCACAACCATTTGCGGCGTATAAACATTCCGCGCCTGCCACTCCTGCGCATAGCCGCGCTGGCGGGCGGTATAGGCAGGGCTGCCCAGATCGTCTTTCCAGCCGATATAATCCCAATAATCCACATGCAGCGCCAAGGCGATCACGTCATCGCGGTCTGCGATCTGTTCGAAAATGCGGTCGGCAGGCGGACAGCTGGAACAGCCCTGAGAGGTGTAAAGCTCTACCACCGTGCCCCAGTCCTGAATGCCCCGGTCCTGCGCAACAAGCCCGGATCCGGCGAATAACGCTCCGATAACAGAGGCAGCAAAGACGTGACGCATGACAGCACTTTCCAGACAATTTCTATTTCTATGGTGTAAGAAAAAGACTTTGTAATGACCAATCAAGCATTTGCGACGAGGGTGTCGCAACGTCTTGCCGGCCTCAGCAACCCACACGCGCCAAGCTGCTCGCACGGCGGTATACAATTGTATACCTTTTTTCGCAGGCACCCCTTGAACGCGTGCGCAGCTTGGGGCAAAAGTGACACAAGCCATAGTCCTCAACCCTAAAGGGATAGCCATGACAGTCACAGTCGGCACAGATACCGCAAAAACCCGCAAGACCCTGACGGTCGGCGACCAGTCGGTCTCCTACTACTCGATTGATGCGGCCACGCAGGCCGGTCTGGGCGATTTCAGCAAGCTGCCCGCCGCGCTGAAGGTCGTGCTGGAAAACATGCTGCGGTTCGAGGACGGCAAGACCGTCACCGTGGATGACATCAAAGCTTTCGCCGAATGGGCCACCTTGGGCGGCCAGAACCCGCGCGAAATCGCCTATCGCCCTGCCCGCGTGCTGATGCAGGACTTCACCGGCGTGCCCGCCGTGGTTGACCTTGCCGCCATGCGCGACGGCATCAAGGCCCTGGGCGGCGACGCGCAGCAGATCAACCCGCTGGCGCCAGTCGATCTGGTCATCGACCACTCGGTCATGATCGACGAATTCGGCAACCCGCGTGCGTTCCAGATGAACGTCGACCGCGAATACGAGCGTAACATGGAGCGTTACCAGTTCCTGAAATGGGGCCAGAACGCGTTTAACAACTTCCGCGTCGTCCCCCCAGGCACCGGCATCTGCCACCAGGTGAACCTGGAATATCTGGCCCAGACCGTCTGGACCGACACCGACCAAAACGGCGACATGGTCGCATATCCTGACACGCTTGTCGGCACCGACAGCCACACCACCATGGTCAACGGCCTTGCCGTTCTGGGTTGGGGCGTCGGCGGGATCGAGGCTGAGGCCGCGATGCTGGGCCAGCCGATTTCCATGCTGATCCCCGAAGTCGTCGGCTTTGAGCTGACCGGCGCGATGGTCGAAGGCACCACCGGCACCGACCTTGTGCTTAAGGTTGTGGAAATGCTGCGCGCCCACGGCGTTGTGTCCAAGTTCGTCGAATTCTTTGGCGCTGGCCTTGATAAGCTGCCACTGGCCGACCGTGCGACGATTGCCAACATGGCGCCCGAATACGGCGCGACCTGCGGCTACTTCCCCATCGACGACGAAACCCTGCGTTACCTGCGCAACACGGGCCGCGACGAAGATCGGATCGCACTGGTCGAAGCCTACGCCAAGGCGAACGGCTTCTGGCGCGACGCGGATTATGCACCGGTCTACACCTCGACACTGCACCTCGACATGGGCACCATCGTCCCTGCCATCTCCGGCCCCAAGCGCCCACAGGACTACATCGCCCTGACGGACGCGGCCGGCGCATTTGGCAAGTACATCGCTGGTCAGCGGTCTGAAAAGTCCGTGCCCAAGGATGAAAAAGCCGACTGGACTGAGGAAGGCGGCGCACCTGCCCCGCATCACATCCCCGGCAACGAAGGCCACCACAAGTCGCAGAAGGTCGAGGGCGAGGATTACACCCTGCACGACGGCTCTATCGTGATCGCGTCGATCACGTCCTGTACCAACACATCCAACCCCTACGTCATGATCGGCGCAGGTCTGGTGGCCCGCAAGGCCGCCGCCCTTGGCCTGAACCGCAAGCCTTGGGTGAAAACATCCCTCGCGCCCGGCTCTCAGGTCGTGTCGGCCTATCTGGAAGCGGCTGATCTGCAAAAGGATCTGGACGCCATCGGCTTTAACCTTGTCGGCTATGGCTGCACCACCTGCATCGGCAACTCTGGCCCGCTGCAAAAGGAAATTTCCGAAGCGATTTCGGCAGGTGACCTGATCGCGACGTCGATCCTGTCCGGCAACCGCAACTTCGAAGGCCGCATCTCCCCCGACGTGCGCGCGAACTACTTGGCAAGCCCGCCGCTGGTCGTGGCCTATGCGCTGGTCGGTGACATGAACGTCGACATCACCAAGGACTCGCTGGGCAAGGATCACGACGGCAATGACGTCTACCTGAAAGACATCTGGCCAACCTCCGACGAGATCAACGCGCTGGTCGAAAAGACCGTCACGCGCGAAGCGTTCCAGTCCAAGTATGCCGACGTCTTCAAAGGCGACGAAAAGTGGCAGGCTGTCGAAGTCGTCGACAGCGAAACCTACAACTGGCCACCGCAGTCGACCTACGTCCAGAACCCGCCCTACTTCAAAGGCATGTCCAAGGACGCCGGCACGATCCACAACGTCAAGGACGCGAAAGTCCTGGCCGTCTTGGGCGACATGGTCACCACCGACCACATCAGCCCTGCTGGATCGTTCGCCGAAAGCAGCCCTGCTGGTCAGTACCTGCTCGAGCATCAGGTTCCCGTGCGCGAATTCAACTCCTATGGCTCGCGCCGCGGTAACCACGAAGTCATGATGCGCGGCACCTTCGCCAACATCCGCATCAAGAACGAGATGCTGGACGGCGTCGAAGGCGGCTACACCAAGGGCCCCGATGGCAACCAGACCTCCATCTTTGACGCGGCCATGGCCTATGAGGACGCCGGCACCCCGCTGGTCATCTTCGCAGGCGAGCAGTACGGCGCAGGTTCCTCCCGCGACTGGGCAGCCAAAGGCACAGCCCTGCTGGGCGTCAAAGCTGTCATCGCCGAGAACTTCGAGCGCATCCACCGCTCCAACCTCGTCGGCATGGGCGTCATCCCGTTTGAATTCACGAACGGCGACACGCGCAAGACGCTGGGCCTGACCGGCGAGGAAACCGTCAGCATCGACGGCCTCGACACGATCAAGCCACTGGAAGTCGTGAAAGCGCACATCACGATGGCCGATGGCACGACCAAGACCATCGACATCAAGTGCCGCATCGATACCGCGATCGAGATCGAATACATCGAACACGGCGGTGTGCTGCACTACGTGCTGCGCGATCTCGCCAAGGCGAAGTAAGGCCTAAAACATAGCACGACAAAAGGCCGCGCCTCCCAGCGCGGCCTTTTTCATGTCCGATCTTCTTCTGGTTAAAAATACCTCAGCCGGAGGCTTCGCCATTGCAAGGCAATGGCGATCACCGAATTTTCGTAGAAAATTCGGCACGCGGGGCGCTGCCCCGCACCCCGAGGTATTTTTAACCAGAAGAAGGAGGGTCGCTATTCGGCGGCGGCGGCTTCAAGCATCGGCAGGAAGCGCTGCTCATAGTCAGAGCCAATGAGCGGTCCGATGAAACGGCTAAGCACTTTGCCATCGGGGCCGACGATGAAGGTTTCAGGCGGCGCGGTCACGCCCCAGTCGATGGCGACGCGGCCGCGCAGATCAAAGCCGGTGGCAAAGAACGGGTTGCCTTCGTCTGCAAGATAGCTAGCCGCATCGTCAGCCTGGTCGCGAAAGTTTACGCCCGCGACGCGGTAGCCTTGATCGGACAGCGCCTGAAGTGTCGGGTGTTCGGCGCGGCAAGGTGGGCACCAGCTGGCCCAGAAGTTCACGATCGTAATCTCGCCCGTATTCAGGTCGGCGGCGGTCAGCAGCTGGGTGCCTGCGACCGCTTCGGTCGGCAGGTTCGGCGCGGGCTGACCGATGAATTGCGACGGCAGTTCACCAGCGTTTTCGCGCATCAGCCCGCCCCAGAATAATCCGGCAAGCGCGGCAAAGATCAATGGCGGGACGACGAGCAGAGGCGAAATTTTAGCCACGTTCAACAGCCTCCAGCGCGGCTTTCACCCTGCGCGACCGGCGCAGACTTGCCCCAATCAGCACTGCAAGCACGGCAATGCTGCCGGCATAGGCGGTCAGCACTTCGAAGGCGTATTTTCCAAGATCAGGCACGTTGGCTCCTTGCGATCAGGGCGGCGGTTCGGCGGGCGCGGATTTCGGTACGGGTGCGGAGCAAAACAAGTGCCACGAACAGCGCGACAAAGCCTGCGATGCAGATCAGCAGCGGGATGTAGAACACGTCGGCGACGTTTTCCTCTTTGTCCAGCGACAGGGATGCCCCTTGGTGCAGACCTTGGTTCCAGAAGTTCACCGCATAGCGCGACAGGATCGCAAAGACTGACCCGACAAGGCACAGTACGGATGTCAGATCGGCGGCGGTATCAGCGTCTTCGATTGCGGCCCAAAGGGCGATGTAACCGAGGTAGAACAAAAACAGGATCAGGAACGATGTCAGGCGCGGGTCCCACGCCCAATAGGTGCCCCACATCGGGCTGCCCCAGATCGCGCCGGTGATCAGTGCGATCACGGTCATCGCAAGGCCGATCGGCGCGGCGGCGCGCGCCGCCAGTGCGCTGACGTGGTGGCGGCGCACCAGCCAGACCAGCGACGTCACAAGCATCATGAACCATGCGTTAATCGCCATCAGCGCGCTTGGCACGTGCAAGTAGATGATCTTGACCGTCGATCCTTGGCGCGTCTCGTCCGGGGTGAAAAAGAAGCCCCAGATCAGGCCAACCACTAAACAGGCCACAGCCACGGCAAAGGCCACGCGCATGACAGGCGCGGTCCAGTCCATGAACCTTTTCGGATTCGCATATTCCCAAATCGACATGTGTTATTCCTACCCCGGCGCCCCGCGCCCCTCAATCCCTGATCACCGCAGGTTGATGCGCAATACCGCCGCAGATGCGAAGGGCAGCAGCGCAAAGCATCCCAGCGTGATCGCACCCATCAGCATCAGCGGCGCTGTCGCCCCTGTGCCATCGACGCCGCGGCGCACCGCCTCTGCCCCGAAAATTAGCGTGGGCACATAAAGCGGCAGCACCAACAGTGATAGTAGCAGCCCGCCCCGCCGCAGGCCCACCGTCAGCGCCGCGCCGAAGCTGCCAATCATCGACAGCGCCGGGGTGCCAAGGGCAAGGCTGACCAGCAGATAGCCGTAGGCGTCCGGTGCCATGTTTAGGAAAAATCCCAGCGCCGGGGCGACAAGCGTCAGCGGCAGGCCTGTGGTGATCCAATGGGCCAGCGCCTTGATCAGCGCGATGCCTTCCAGCGGCAGCGGCGCGGTGGCCAGCAACGCCAGCGAGCCGTCTTCGAAATCGAGCGCAAAAATCCGGTCCAGCGACAGCAGCGCCGCCAGCAGCGCCGCGACCCAAAGGATGCCGGGCGCGATCAGCGTCAGCGTGCTGCGGTCTGGGCCCACGCCAAAGGGCACCAGCACGACGACGATCAGGAAAAACGCAAGGCCAAGGCCAAAGCCGCCGCCTGCCCGCACGGCCAAAGCCAGATCGCGGCGGAGCAGGGCAATCACAAGAACGCCTCGTCCGCGCCGCCATCCGCATCAGGCTGCGCCACATAGGGCGTCAGGTCCAACGCGGGCGCATCAAGGCCAAGATCGATATGCGTCGCGATCACGGCGCAGCCGCCGCCCGCTAGATGCACATCGCGCATCCAATCGGCAAACATGCGCACGGAAAAGCCGTCTAGGCTGACCGTCGGCTCGTCTAGGAATAACACGCTGCGGCCAATGACGCCCAGCCGCGCAAGGCCAAGTCGCCTTTTTTGCCCAGCCGACAGGGTGCCAGCGGCGCGGGTACGCAATGCGTCCAGATCAAAGGCGGCATAGACGCTACCGGGCACATCGCGGCCGTAGACTTGCGCCCAAAAGGTCAGGTTTTCCGTGACGGTCAGCGCCGTCTTGATCCCGTCAGCATGGCTGGCGTAAGCGCCGGTGCCGCCCGGATATTCAACCGTCCCATCCAGCGCGGGCTGCAGGCCTGCAAGCGTGCGCAAAAGGGTGGTTTTGCCGACGCCGTTGGGGCCGCGCAAGATCAGCGCCTCGCCTGCTTTCACGTCAAAGGATACGCCGTCCAGCACCGGCACACCGCCGCGCGCGCAGCGCAGGGCGCGGACTTGCAGCAAGGCGGTCAGACCGGAAACAGCGCGAGCGCGACGCGGCGGCCTTCGCTGAGCAGCACGTTATAGGTGCGGCAGGCGGCGGGGGATGCCATGGTTTCCACGCCAAGACCCGCCGCCTCTAGCGTTTCGCGAAAGGCGGCGGGCGGATGGGCGATTTCCGCGCCAGTGCCGATAAAGATCACGTCGACCTTGTCCGCCATCGCCAGCAGCGCGGCGGTGTCGTCATAGCCGCCCCAGCTGGCGATGCCGGACGGCATGACGGTCACCGCCCCCTCGATCACCTTGCCGCCAATACGAAAGAAACCGGGGCCATAGCCGTCGATGGGTTTCGCGTTGTCGTAAGTGATCTCGGTCAGACGCATTTATTTGCCTTCCACGTCGGCATAGCGACCCACGGTGCGCGGGTCTTTCTTGGACCAATCGCGTTTAACACCCAGCATCAGCACGATGTTTTTCGCGATGTAGATCGACGAATAGGTGCCGACCACGATGCCCCAAGTAATCGCAAACACAAAGCCCCGGATCACATCGCCGCCCAGCACCAGCAGCGCGATCAGCGCCAGCAGTGTTGTGCCCGATGTCATCATGGTGCGCGACAGAGTCTCGTTCGCGGATAGGTTCAGAATGTCGATCAGAGGCATGATCTTGTACTTGCGCAGGTTTTCACGGACCCGGTCAAACACGACCACAGTGTCGTTGATCGAATAGCCCACGATGGTCAGCAGCGCCGCGATGATCGCCAGATCGAACTTGATCTGCAGCAGCGCAAACAAACCGATGGTCAGGCCCACGTCATGCACAAGCGCCACAATCGCGCCCACGGCGAACTGCCATTCAAAACGCAGCCAGATGTAGATCACGATGGCACCGATCGCGCCAACGACGGACAGGATCGCCGATTGAATAAGCTCTCCCGATACCTTCGGGCCGACGCTTTCGACAGAGGCGAAGGTTACGTTGGGATCAACAGCCGTCAGCGCGGCTTCCATCGCGGCGATGGTTTCTGGCGCGATGCTTTCCGCGTCGCCTTGGGCCTGGATGCGGACCTCTGCGACGTTGCGGTCGGCACCAAAGCCGGGATCGAACACCTCTGTGATGGCGACATCGCCTAGGTTCAGCGGTTCCAGCGCAGCGCGGTAAGCACCGACATCGATGCTTTGCGTGCTTTCGGTGCGGATCGTGGTGCCACCCTTAAAGTCGATGCCGTAGTTCAGGCCAAAGGCCAGAAAGGCGACGATCGACAGCACAAGCAGCACGACGGACCCGCCAAAGGTGACCTTGGCAAAGCCGAAAAAGTTGATCTTGGTATCGTCGGGAATCAGACGCAGACGCATAGCCTTAGACCTCGATTGTTTTCGGACGCCGCCAGGCGAACCAGATGACGATCAGCGACCGCGTGACGAAAATCGCGGTAAAGATCGAGGTGATGATACCCAGTCCCAGCGTGACAGCAAAGCCGCGCACCGGGCCAGAGCCCATGTAGAACAGGATGAAAGCGGTGATCAGCGTGGTAACGTTACTGTCCACGATGGCCGACAGGGCGCGTTCATAGCCCAGCTCGATCGCGCGGGCGGGGCCCTTTGCGGTCTTTAGCTCTTCTCGGATCCGCTCGAACACCAGCACGTTCGCGTCCACCGCCATGCCGACGGTCAGCACGATGCCCGCGATACCCGGCAGGGTCAGCGTGGCCCCCAGCAGCGACAAGCCGCCAAAGATCAGGCCCATGTTGATGATCAGCGCGATATTGGCAAAGAAGCCGAACAGCCCGTAGGTCATCCACATAAAGCCGACGACAAGCACGGAACCGACCATCGCGGCCTTTTTACCCGCATCAATCGAATCCTGCCCCAGCTGCGGGCCAATGGTCCGCTCTTCTAGAAAGTTCAGCTTGGCGGGCAAGGCACCTGCGCGCAGCAGCACGGCAAGGTTGGTCGATTCCTCGACCGTGAAATTGCCGGTGATGATGCCAGAGCCGCCGGGGATATGGCTTTGAATGGTCGGCGCGCTGATGACTTCGTTGTCCAGCACGATGGCAAAGGGCTCGCCGATATGGTCCAGCGTATAGTCGCCAAACTTACGCGCGCCGCTGACGTTAAAGCGGAAGCTGACCGCAGCGCGGCCGTTCTGGTCGAACGACGGCTGGGCATCCACAAGCTCTTCGCCGCTGACGACGGGGGCTGTATCCAGCAGATAGAAGGTGCCGGGCGAATCTACGCTTGGCAGGATTTCTTGGCCCGCGCTGACCGGATCGCTAGTGCTGCCTGCGCCGCCGATGACAGGCTGAAAGGTCAGCTGCGCGGTGGTGCCGATGATGTCTTTGACTTCCTGCGCCGATCCGACGCCGGGGACTTCGACCAGAATACGGGTATCGCCCTGACGCTGGATTGTCGGCTCTCGCGTGCCGACTTCGTCGATGCGGCGGCGAATGATTTCAAGGGACTGCTGCATGGTGCGGTCATCGACCGCCAGCTTTTCCGCGTCCGACAGGTTGATCGTCAGCATCGGGCCGTTGCCAGCCACTTCGATGTCGGTTGATCCAACGCCGGTCAGCGATGTGATCGGCCGCGCCAAGCCGCGCACGATTTCCAGCGCACGCGCCGCCCCTGCGGGTTCAGAAATCCGCACGATCAGCTGGTCCGGGCGGCTTGCCTCGCGGGTGACGAAACCGACCGTGTCCCGGTCGGCCGCCAGCGCGTCGCGCACCTCTGGCCAGGTGGCATCCATGATCGTGGCATAGACGTCAGCGGTCTGCACCTCGGCCAACAGATGCGCACCGCCGCGCAGATCAAGCCCAAGGTTCACCAACCCCGACGGCATAAAGCCGGGCCAGGATGTATCATCCTGCCCCTGCGCCAGCGCGTCGTTGTGGGTTTCAACCCTAGAGTAAAAGGCATTCGGCAGGGCCAGCGCCAGACCAACCACAACGGTCAGCCAGATCATGACCTGCTTATAAGCAGAAATGTGCAGCATGTAGCAAAGCCCCTTGGGCCAAAGGTGTCGCGGCTTACTTTGCCGGTTCGGTCTTGTTCAAGACGGTTGCGATGGTCGAGCGGATGACGCGGACCTTCACACCGGCTGCGATTTCGACTTCGACCTCTTTGTCGGCCTCGTTCACCGCAGTCACTTTGCCCATGATCCCGCCTTGCGTGATGACGCGGTCACCCCGGCGCAGCGCGTTCACCATCGCCTGATGTTCTTTCAGCTTTTTCTGCTGGGGACGGATCAACAGGAAATACATGATCCCGAAGATGATCATCATCAAAATAAGCGATTGGCTGCCCTGCATGGCGGTTCCTTTTCTATTCGTCGCGCAGGGCAATGGCCCCGCATCAAAGTCGCGGCACATTAGGTCTGGGCCACCCGATTGGCAACCGCAACCCGCGCACGTCTGCCGCGATATCGGGGCGATCATGCCTTGCGTCAATGGCAGGCGGCGCGAATGCCCCCCTATGCGGTCACAATCGCGGGGGCGCGGGCGGCTTTCACCCCTTCAACGCAGGCCCCCAATGGTGCATACCAGCGCTGAACACTTCGACAACAAGGACCAGACACATGCATGACATTCGCATGATCCGCGACACTCCAGACGCGTTTGACGCCGCCCTTTCCCTGCGCGGCCTCGCACCGGTGTCCGGCGCTTTGCTGGCCCTTGATGCCGACCGCCGCGCCGCGATCAAACAGGCGGAAGACGCGCAAGCTGCCGCAAACGCCGCCGCCAAAGACGTCGGCAAAGCCAAAGCCAGCGGCGACGAGGCTGAATTTGCCCGTCTGCGCACCTTGATGGCCGACAAAAAGGCTGAAATCGCCGCTCTGAACGAACGCGCAAAAGAGCTGGACGCCCAGCTCGGTGATATGCTGATTGCCCTGCCCAACCTGCCCTACGCCGATGTGCCGCCGGGCAAGGATGAACACGACAACGTCGAGCAAAAGCGCACCGGCACCCCGCGCGCGTTCGACTTCGCCCCGCTGGAACACTTCGACATCCCCGCCGTGCAACCCGGCATGGACTTTGCCGCTGGGGCCAAGCTGTCCGGCTCGCGCTTTGTCGTGCTGCGCGGCGCGGTGGCCCGCGTCCACCGGGCGCTGTCGCAGTTCATGCTGGACACCCATGTGGACGAACATGGCCTGACCGAGACGAACACGCCCGTCATCGTGCGCGAAGAAATGCTGTATGGCACCGGCCAGCTGCCCAAATTCGGCGAGGACAGCTATCAGACCACCAACGGCTGGTGGCTGATCCCCACGGCAGAGGTGACGCTGACCAACCTTGTGAACGGCGAAACCGTCGACGCGGGCACCCTGCCCCGTCGCCATGTCGCGCACACCCTGTGCTTTCGGTCAGAGGCGGGCAGCGCGGGCCGCGACACCAGCGGCATGCTGCGCCAGCACCAGTTCGAAAAGGTCGAGATGGTCAGCATTGTCCACCCGGCCGAAAGCGACGCCGAACATACCCGCATGACAGCTTGCGCAGAGGCGATCCTAGAGAAGCTGGAACTGCCCTACCGCACCATGCTGCTGTGCGCTGGCGATATGGGCGCAGGCGCGCGCCGCACCTATGACCTAGAGGTGTGGTTGCCCGGTCAGGACACCTACCGCGAAATCTCCTCCATCTCGACCTGCGGCGATTATCAGGCGCGGCGCATGAACGCGCGGTTCAAGCCTGCGGATGGCGGCAAGCCGGAATTTGTGCACACGCTGAACGGCTCTGGCCTTGCTGTGGGACGCACATTGATCGCAGTGCTGGAAAACGGTCAGCAGGCTGACGGGTCGGTTGTTTTGCCCGCCGTTCTGCACCCCTATCTGGGCGGCAAAAACACGATTTCGGCAACAGGCGATTTAATCTAACGCCGCGCTGAACAATAAGGGCGCGGGCCGCGTTGGCTGAGTATGAAACATAGTCTTGCTTATCTCACGTTCGCACTGAGCCTTGCCTTCGCGGTCGCCCCGTTTTTTTCGGGCGACTTTGCAGGCTTTGCATCGGACATGCTGCCCAATCCGCAGATCAACCCGCCGGTCCAACCGGCGGGTTATGCCTTTGCCATCTGGGGGCCGATTTACCTTTGGCTGATCGCCTCGTCGATTTATGGCGTGATGTATCGCAAGGACGACGCGGACTGGGACGCGGCCCGGTTGCCACTGTGCATCAGCCTTGCGGTGGGCGTGCCATGGCTGCTGATCGCGCAGGTCAGCGTGATCTGGGCGACGATCACGATTTTCATCATGGCGGGCGCTGCGATTGCGGCGCTGATCCGCAGCCCGGTGCAGGATCGCTGGTGGGTGCGCGGGCCGGTCGGGCTTTATGCAGGGTGGCTGACAGCGGCCAGCTTTGTGTCGCTGGCGACAACGCTGGCAGGCTACAACATCGGGTTTGACTGCTATGGCTGGGCCATCACCGGGATCATCGCAGCCTTGACCGTGGCGATCGCAACCTATCGCCGCGTCGCATCGTCGACCTATATCGTGGCCGTCGTCTGGGCGCTGGTGGGGATTTGTGTGGCCAACGGCATGGCGAACTTTGTCGTCACCGCGCTGGCCATCACAGGCATCGTTATTCTGCTGTGCGTGATGGCGATGCAGGCCCCGCGCACACCGCGGACCCTGTCATAACCAATTAGGTCCTACCGATCAGGGCCCGGCGCTTTTTTGTGCTTGCTCAGACGTGACGGCTGGGACGACTTTTTGCCCTTATAGGGGTTCTTGTCGCCCTGATCGCGCAGCGTCAGGCGGATCGGTGCACCCGGCATGTCAAAGTCATCGCGCAGGCCGTTGACCAGATAGCGCGAATAAGACGCCGGCACCAAATCAGGGTGCGAGGTCATGACCACAAAACCCGGCGGACGGGTTTTCACCTGAGTCGCATAACGCATCTTGATCCGCTTGCCGCCCGGTGCGGGAGGCGGGTGCTGTTCCAGCATGCCCGTCAGCCAGCGGTTCAGCTGCGCAGTCGTCACGCGGCGGTTCCAAACGTCATAGGCCTTCATGATCGCCTGTTGCAGACGGTCCAGACCCTTGCCCGTTTTCGCGGACACAGTCACCAGCGGCGCGCCGCGCAGCTGTGGCAGCAGGCGGGCGAATTCTTCACGCAGCTCGCGCAGCTTGTCCTGCTTGTCGTCCTCGGTGTCCCACTTGTTGACCCCGATCACGACGGCGCGGCCTTCACGCTCTGCCAAGTCGGCGATGCGCAAGTCCTGCTGTTCAAACGGAATATCAACGTCCAGCAGCACGACCACGACTTCGGCGAACTTGACCGCACGCAGGCCATCACTGACCGACATCTTTTCAAGCTTTTCGTTGATCCGCGCCTTTTTGCGCATACCAGCGGTATCGAAAATCCGCATCGGCACGCCCACACCGTCCGGCCCGGCCCATTCGGTCATGACCGAAATCGCGTCGCGGGTGATCCCGGCCTCTGGCCCGGTCAGCAGACGCTCTTCGCCGATGATCTTGTTGATCAGCGTGGATTTACCTGCGTTCGGGCGGCCCACCACGGCAATTTGCAGCGGCTTGGCGCGGGTTGGCACGCGGGGCGCATCGGGGTCTTCGTCATCGACGCCCACATCCGTTTCCGGCGCAAAGGATAGATCGGCCTTGGCGCGCTCCTCGAACTCTTCGGACAACGGACGCAGCACGTCCATCAGCTCTCCCATGCCCTCGCCGTGTTCAGCGGACAAGCGGATCGGCTCGCCCAGTCCCAAGGCATAAGCCTCTAGGATGGTGATATCAGCGGCCCGGCCCTCGCCTTTGTTGGCGGCAAGGATGACATGGGCGTTTTTCTTGCGCAGAATGTCGGCGAAAATCCGGTCGGCCGGCAGAACGCCAACGCGGGCGTCGATCATAAACAGGCAGACATCGGCCATTTCGACTGCGCGTTCCGTCAGCTTGCGCATCCGGCCCTGCAGCGATTCGTCCGTGGCCATTTCCAGACCGGCGGTGTCGATCACCGTGAACTTAATGTCGGCAATGCGCCCCGGCCCTTCACGCAAATCGCGTGTCACGCCGGGCTGGTCATCCACCAAGGCTAGCTTTTTGCCCACCAGACGGTTGAACAGGGTGGATTTGCCGACATTGGGTCGGCCCACAAGGGCAAGGGTAAAGGTCATGGCGCACAGGCTCCGGCTATAGTCAGAGGCGGGCCATACACCGCTTTGCCCTTAACGGAAAGCCAGCAGTTGCCCGTTCTTGTTTACGACGTAAAGCACGCCGTTCGCAATCGCAGGAGTCGAGGCCGCACCGCCGGGCAAAGCGACGCTGCCCAGCAACGCGCCAGAGGTCGGATCAAACGACCGCAGCTGCCCGTCAGAGGACGCCACAACAAGCCGGTTGCCCGCCATGATCGGCCCGAAATGCGCATAGACCGTGCGGCCTTTGCGCAGGAACGATCCGGTTTCGACAAAGTCCGGCAGGGTTGTGCGCCAAATGGATTCGCCCGTGTCGCGGTCTAGGCGCACCAGTTCGTTCAGGTCGTTGACCATGAACACCGAATTGCCCGCTGGCCACACAGGACCTGCTGCGCCTTCGCCTGCGGTCCAGATCCGTTCGCCAGATGCGCTATCCAGCGCGACGGTCACACCGGAAAAGTTGCCGACGTAAACGCGGTCACCGTCAATCACCGGATCGCCGCCGATGTCCGACAGATCGCCAACAGCTTGACCGGGACGGTCGCCGCTGATCACCGAAGACCAACGCTGAATGCCGCCCTGCGGAAAGACCGCCATGACTTCACCAGACGAGAACGGGAAAACCGCCAGATCATCCGTCACCGCCGGGCCAGCGCCGCCCGCAAAGGACGTGGTCGACGGAATACCGCTGAGCTGATAGCGAATCCGGCCGTTGGTCACATCAATCGCCCAAGCGCGGCTGTCGCGGCTGACAACATAGGCCAGATCGCCCACAACCGTCGGCGCAGATGTGCCCGGCGCATCAAGTTCCTGCACCCAGATCACGCCGCCCGTGGCCGGGTCCAGCGCCGTCAGCGTGCCGTAGCCGGTGGACACAAACAAACGCCCGGACCCAAAGGCCAGACCGCCGCCCGACGCATCGCTGCGCGTGTCTGTCGGCGGGGTGATATCCGCGCTCCACACAGCAGCGCCGCCGGTCGTTGTCGCCGTCACATGGCTGCGCGCGTCTAGCGTATAAACGATGCCGTTCGCGACAACCGGGTCCGCCGTGATACGCGCGCCCTTGCTGTCGCCTTCGCCGATATCGACAGCGAAAATCTGGCTGAGCGATGCGGCAAGCGCCGGCTGCGGGCTATTGTGGTCGGCCCCGCCATTGCGATGGGTCCAGTTTGCATTCGCCACAGGCGCCGCAAAGCTGATCGGCAACGCGCGGTTGACTTGCGTCGCCTCGGCGCGGATCGGCTCGCGCATGCCGGGCAGGATGATATCCTTTTCGCCGCAGGCGGACAGGGCAACAAGCGCCAAAAGGCTGATCGACAGGGTCTTGGATGTCACGGCGCGGTTCCCTTTCACGGGTTGGTCGAAGTAGCGTCAGGGGCCGCAACGGCAGCCGCATCGCCGGATGGAAGTGCGTCAGGCAGCGGGGCCCCCAGCGATACCATCAGGGTTTGGACGCGGTCACGCAAGCCTTGGCTGACGCCCGCGTCTTGGATGATCTCGTTCAGGCGGGTGATGGCTGCATCACGCTCGCCCGCCGCCAGATCGGCCAAAGCCAGCTGTTCCTGCGCCAACAGCGCAAAAGGCTTACCGGGGTTCGCAAGCGCTTCTAGCCGCGTGCGGCGTGCAGCAGGATCAGTGCCCGCATCCAGCATGGCCGCCTTAAAGCTGGCCAGATCGCGGTAAATGGCAGGCACATCCGTGCGAGCTGCCAGCGCATCAAGCGACGCAACTGCGGTGTCCAAATCGCCAGCTTCTTCTTGTGCGGCCGCAGCGATTAGCAGGCTGACAGCCCCTGCGCCGCCATCCGGCGACAGGCCGTCCAGCGCAGCGGCACGTGCCTCTGGATCGCTATTGGACAGGGCATCCAGCAAGGCATCGCCAGCGGCCTCGGCCTGCGCCGCGTCGCGCGCACGGCTGTATTCGGTCCACGCCGCGCCGCCCACCAGCAGAACGACGATCACGATGGCAATCCAGCCATAGCGTTTCATCAGGCCGAACAGGCGGTCGCGGCGCACCTCTTCACTGACTTCATTGATAAAACTGTCGCTATCGCTCATGACCGTCCCCCGCGTCCGCCGCCCGTTGGGGCGGTGATGTTGGCAGCTTCTTAACGTGAAGCGCCCCGGATTGCCAAGACCCGCGCCGTTGCCGCCTGCGTGAATGTGCCGCTTGCGGGGCCTTCCAGCAGACTTGAGGCGGCGTTCATTGTCCCTTAACGTAGCGGCGGCATATGATCTTGCATCGCTGCCGCCCTGTTTCAGAGGTAAAGGACCACAATGAAACTCGTGCCAGTGCTGATCGCGATTATCGTCTCTATCGCTTTGTATTTCGTCGTGTTTGAACGCGATACCCTTCTGACTTTTGCAGGCCGCGCACCAGACGCAGCGGCCCCCGCGCCGCAGGCCGAACCCGTCCAAGACACCCCCAGCGGCGTGCGCGTTGTCGCCATGAAATCAACGGCCCAGACCGTCGATAGCGCCGTGATCCTGCGCGGCCGGACAGAAGCTGCACGCCAGGTCACCATCGCCACCGAAACCGCAGGGCGCGTCACCTCTGATCCGCTGCGCAAGGGCACCTTTGTGACCGCTGGCGACACCCTGTGCCGCCTTGATCCCGGCACCCGCGACAGCCAGTTGGCAGAGGCGCAGGCCCGCCTGTCAGAAGCTCAAAGCCGCGTGCCAGAGGCGCAAGCCTCGCTCGCCGAAGCAGAGGCCCGCATCCGCGAAGCTGACATCAATGTGAATGCAGCACGCCAGTTGAACGAGGGCGGATTCGCATCCCAGACCCGTTTGGTCAGCGCAGAGGCACAGCGCGAAGCCGCCAGCGCGGGCATTCAACGCGCCAATTCCGCCATCACCAGCGCCGAAGCCGGGATCGAGGCTGCAACTGCCGCCGTCGCCGTCGTCACCCGCGACATCGACCGCCTGACCATCACCGCACCCTTCGCGGGCCTGCTGGACACCGACACGGCAGAGCTTGGCACCTTGCTGCAAACCGGCAATGCCTGCGCCACCATCGTGCAGATCGACCCGATCAAGCTGGTCGGCTTCGTGCCCGAACTGGACGTTGACCGCGTCACCATGGGCGCTGATGTGCGCGCGCAGCTTGCCTCTGGCGGCGCAGCGCAGGGCAAGGTCACCTTTGTATCGCGCGTTGCGGATGAAACCACGCGCACGTTCCGCGTCGAAGTCACCGTGCCGAACCCCGACCTTGCGATCCGCGACGGGCAAACGGCGGAAATCATCATCGCATCGAACGGCGCGCTGGCGCATCTGGTGCCGCAATCGGCGCTGACCCTGAACGACGACGGGGACCTTGGCGTGCGCACCGTGGCCGCTGACGGCACCGCGCAGTTCGCCCCCGTCACCTTGCTGCGCGACACGGTGGACGGCGTCTGGCTGACCGATCTGCCCGACACGGTCAACATCATCACCGTCGGCCAAGATTTCGTCAGCGACGACGTCGCGGTCCTGCCGACCTATGCGCAGGTTCAGCCATGATCGGCCTTGTCGACTGGGCCGCAGCCCGGGCGCGCATGGTCATCGCCTTTATCGCGCTGTCCCTATTGGCGGGCGGTTTCGCCTATGCCAGCCTGCCGAAAGAAGGCGAGCCGGACATCGAAATCCCGGCGATCTTTGTCTCTGTCCCCTTCCCCGGGATCTCTGCCGCCGACAGCGAAACCCTGCTGGTCAAACCGATGGAGACTGAGCTGTCCTCCCTCGACGGTCTGAAAACCATGTCCTCGACCGCGTCGGAAAACTACGCCGGGGTCGCGCTGGAATTCGAATTCGGCTGGGACAAAACGCAGGTTCTGGCTGACGTGCGCGACGCGATGAACGCGGCAGAGGCGAAGTTTCCCGCCGGGGCCGACCAATATTCCGTCAACGAAATCAACTTTTCCGAATTTCCGATCCTGATCGTCAACCTGACCGGCAACGTGCCCGAACGCACCCTGCTGCGCCTTGCCCGCAGCCTGCAAGACCGCATCGAAGGCATCGACGCCGTGCTCGAAGCTGGCCTTGCCGGCCAACGCGACGAGATGCTGGAGGTCGTGATCGACCCCCTGCGGCTAGAAGCCTACGACGTCACCGCAGGCGAGCTGATCAGCGTGGTGAACAACAACAACCTGCTGATCGCGGCTGGCGAGGTTGAGAGCGCGCAAGGCAGCTTTGCCGTCAAAATCCCGTCGTCCTTTACCGAAGCCGCCGATGTCTACGAGCTGCCCGTCAAGCGCAACGGCGACCGCGTCGTGACGATGGGCGATCTGACCGACATTCGCCTGACGTTTGAGGATCGCGCCGGCACCGCCCGGTTCAACGGCGTCACCACCGTCGCCTTGCAGGTCGTCAAACGCAAAGGCTTTAACCTGATCGACACCGCCGCTTTGGTGCGCGAAGCCATCGCGGCAGAGCGTGCCACCTGGCCAGAGGCTGTGCAGCAAGCCGTCGATGTGGGGGCCAGCAATGACCAGTCACGCGGCGTGGCCTCTATGGTCAGCCAGCTTGAAGGGTCGGTTCTGACGGCCATCGCGCTGGTGATGATCGTGGTCCTTGCCGCCCTTGGCACACGGCCTGCGCTGCTGGTCGGCTTTGCGATTCCGACGTCGTTCCTTTTGTGCTTTGCGCTGCTGGCGGTCATGGGCATCACCATTTCCAACATCGTCATGTTCGGCCTGATTTTGGCCGTCGGTATGCTGGTGGACGGGGCCATCGTTGTGGTCGAATACGCCGACCGCCGCATCGCAGAAGGCACCGGGCCGATGCATGCCTATACGGAAGCGGCCAAACGCATGTTCTGGCCGATCATCTCATCCACCGCGACAACGCTTTGTGCGTTCCTGCCCATGCTGTTCTGGCCGGGCGTGCCCGGGCAATTCATGGGCATGTTGCCCGTCACGCTAATCTTTGTGCTGTCCGCCGCGCTGGTTGTGACGCTGGTCTACCTGCCCGTCTTGGGCGGCGTCACCGGGCGCGTCAGCCGCGCCTTTGACCACGCCTCTGCCCGCCTGCGGCCCCTGCCGTGGATGGTCCGCGCGGGCCTCGTGCCCATCGCGATGCTGATCGTCTTTACCGGCGCGATGCTGACGCTGAACCCCGGGTATCTGTCCGGCAACGCATCCCCAGTCGCCGGGCTGTCCGCTGCCCTGCCCGGCATGGTGCTGTTCACCCTTGGCGCAATGGCGCTGGCGATCACCATGGGCGCGGCAAAGATCACCCGCGCGCCAAAACGCATCAAAGCCGGCTATCGCCGCACGCCCTTTGGCCACCTGATCGCCTTTTTGACCGGCAATCCGATCATGCCGCTGGTCACGATTGCCGCCGTTCTGGGCTTTGTCATTTGGACCTTTGGCTACTTTGGCAAAAACAACAACGGCGTTGAATTCTTTGTCGAATCCGAACCCGAACAGGCCATCGTCTATGTCCGCGCACGCGGCAACCTGTCGCTGAATGAAAAGGACGGGCTGGTCGCGCAGGTCGAACAGGTCGTCCTTGCCCACCCCGGCGTCGACACCGCCTTTGCCTTCGCAGGCGAAGGGGGATTGAACTCCAACACCGGCGGCGCAACCGCCCCCCGCGACACGATTGGTCAAGTCCAGTTCGAGACGATCCCGTGGGAGGACCGCGCCGACCGCCCGGAACTGGACGGCGATCTGGTGATCTCGGAACTTGAAACCCAGCTTGCCCTGATCCCCGGCATCCAGACCGAAATCTTGGCACAAGCGCGAGGCCCCGCATCGGGCAAGCCCGTGCACCTGCGCCTGAAAGGCGACGATTGGGACGCCCTGCGCAGCGCCGCCGCCGTCGTGCGGGAAAAGTTCGACGCAACGCCGGGCCTGACGCAGGTCGAAGACACCCGCCCCCTGCCCGGCATCGACTGGCAGATCGACGTCGATACACGTGCCGCAGGCCGTTACGGCGCGGACGTCATGGCCGTCGGCGGTATGGTACAACTGGTCACGCGCGGCATCCTGCTGGACACGATGCCCGTCGACAGCTCTGATGAAGAGATCGAGATCCGCGCACGCCTGCCGGAGAAAGACCGCGTGCTGTCCACGCTTGATACGCTGAAAGTCCGCACCGATCAGGGGCTTGTGCCGCTGTCCAACTTTACCACGCGCCAGCCGGTGCCAAAACTGGCGCAAATCGACCGCGTGGACCAACAACGCTACTTTGACGTCAAGGCCGGCGTGGCATCCGACATGGTCGTGCTGACGGGGGGCGACGGCGTCGTCACCGCCATGCCGCAAGCGCGCTATGACGCAGACGACGCCGCGCAGGCCTTGGTGGCAGAGGGCGATCTGACCCTGCAAGTGCTGACCGCGAACGAACGCATTGCCACCCTGACCGATTGGCTGGACACCGCCCCCCTGCCCGCTGGCGTCGCCTGGGAATGGACCGGCGATCAAGAGGATCAAGCCGAAAGCGGCGCCTTCTTGCAAACCGCCTTTTCCGGCGCGCTGATGCTGATGTTCATCATCCTGCTGGCGCAGTTCAACAGCATTTATAACGCCGTGCTGGTGCTGCTGGCGGTCGTGCTGTCCGTGGCCGGCGTGCTGGTGGGCATGCTGGTGATGGATCAGGCGTTTTCGATCATCATGACCGGCACGGGCATCGTCGCGCTGGCGGGGATCGTGGTGAACAACAACATCATCCTGATCGACACTTACCAAGAATACGCAGCCTATATGCCGCGCCAAACCGCTATCGTCCGCACGGCAGAGGATCGCATCAGGCCCGTGCTGCTAACCACGATCACCACCATGGCGGGCCTTGCGCCGATGATGTTCGGCCTCAGCCTCGACTTTATGCAAGGCGGCTATACCATCGACAGCCCAACGGCGCTGTGGTGGAAACAGTTGGCGACGGCCGTCGTCTTTGGTCTTGGCATCGCGACAGTGCTGACGCTGGTCTTCACCCCCGCGATGCTAGCGCTGCGGGTCTGGCTGTCGACCTACGTTGCCATGGCCGGACGCGGGATTGCGGCGCTGACCGGCGGCCGGTCGGGCCGCGCGGCGCAGGACTGGGCGCTGGCCCGTTCGGCGGCCAAGATGACCTCGACCGAGCTGATCTGGCTGGACGACGAACCAAAGCCCCGCCCGAAGACGGTGCGAGCTGCCGAATAACACAGCAAAAAGGCCCGGGCGCGATCTGCGTCCGGGCCTTTAAGTTGCGGTTAAGGCGAGGGGTCAGACCATCTGCGCGCGCGACACCCGGCCCAGCGTCATCAGCGCCAGCACCAAAGCCGCGACAGCGCACAGCGCAATCGCCGCGACCATCGGCAGCGCGGTGCCGTCAAAAAACAGACCCGTCAGCGCAATCATCACGCCGCCAGCCACCATCTGTAGCGTTCCGCCAAGGCTGGATGCGAGGCCCGCGATCCGGCCATGGGCGTCCAGCGCCATGACCATCGTCGTCGGGATCACAAGGCCAAGGCAGGCGTTCGCCAAAAACAGGCCCGCCACGATGATCGGCAGCGACACAAAGCCCGCCAGCACCAGCGCCAGCAAGGCCACGGCAAAGCCAGCAAAGCCCATCACGCCCCAGCGCATCAGGCGCACGATGCCAAACCGTTCGCCCAGCGGGCCCGCGGCTTGGCTGGCGGAAAAGAAGCCCACGGCGTTGATTGCAAAGGCCAGCGAAAAGCCGGTTGGCGTCAGGCCGAACTGGTCGACGTAAACAAAGGACGCAGAGGCGATGAAGACGAAAAAGCTCGCCATGCCAAAGCCGCCGATGAAGGTCAGCCCCATGAACACCGGGTCCGTCAACAGCACCTTAGCGCTGGCCAGCAATGATCCCATGTGGATCTTCTGACGCTGCGCCGGGGCCAGCGTTTCAGGCAAGGCAAAGCCCGTGATCAGCAAGGCGACAACCGCCGCGCCGCACAGCACCCAGAAAATCAGGCGCCAGTCGCCCAGTTGGATCAGGCCAGAGCCCGCCAAGGGTGCGAGCATCGGCGAGACCGAGATCACCAGCATGACCATGGCCATCATCTTGGTCCCGTCAGTGCCCGTCGCAGAATCGCGGATGACGGCGCGCGGCACGACCATCAGTACTGCGCCGCCGATGCCTTGCACCGCGCGGGCCGCGACCAAAGCGCCGATTGTCGGCGCAAGCGCTGCCATCGTGCTGCCGACGATGAAAATTGCCAGACCCGCGTACAAAGGCCGCTTGCGCCCCGACTGGTCCGACCACGGGCCATAGACCAGCTGCGCCAGACCGAAGGCGACGAAATAGCTGGTTAATGTCAGCTGGGCGGCGGTTTCAGTGACGCCCAGCGACGCCGCAAGGGCGGGCATCGCGGGCAAATACATGTCGATCGCAAAGGGGCCGACAGCAGACAAAAGGCCCAGGATCAGGGCCATATGAAAAAGTGACATGGAAACGTCCTGATCTATGGGTGGTTTTGCCATAGCTACGCTGCGTCCCCGCGCCGCGCAATCGCCCGCGCCTGCGGCCGCTCTGCGCGGTAGCGCACAGGATCAGCTTAGGCCAACCTGCTGCGTCGCCGCATCCAGTCCCGCCCACCAATCCGCATAGCTGGTGTTTTTGGGATGTTTACCGCCCTCGTCCGGGGCACCGTCGTCCCACCAGACCGGCCCGCGCTCGCCCAAGGCCCGCTTGGCCGCGTCCACCTTATCGCGGGCCGCGCGGGTGGCATCTTCGCTATCCGCCTGCCCCACGCCGCGGCGCGCCTGCATCAGCGCCTTGACCGCCGCCCGCCGCGCGGTGTCATCCAGCGCCGGGTTCGTTTTGCGCCACATCCGCCCTTTGGCCACGAAATAGCGCCCGTCCGGTGTTGTGGGATAGTCTTTGGCGCTCACGCCGCGTCCTCTTCCTCGCTTTGGCGATTCCACAGATGGGCATAGCGGCCAGCCTGCGCCAGCAGCGCGTCGTGGGTGCCGGTCTCGACGATCTCTCCATCCTCAAGGACAACAATACGGTCGGCGTCCTGAATGGTGGACAGGCGGTGCGCGATGGTGATGACCGTGCGGCCCTGCCCCATCTGCCGCAGTTCGCGCTGAATTTCCCGCTCTGTATCGGTATCAAGGGCGCTCGTCGCCTCGTCCAGCAGCAGGATCGGCGGGTTCTTAAGCAAGGTGCGCGCAATGCCAACGCGCTGCTTTTCGCCGCCCGACAGCTTGAGCCCGCGCTCGCCCACGGTCGTGTCATAGCCGTCGGGCAGGCTCATGATAAAGTCGTGGATATTGGCCGCCCGCGCCGCCTCTCGGATTTCAGCCTCGCTCGCCGCCGGGCGACCGTAAGCAATGTTGTAGTGGATCGTGTCGTTAAACAGCACCGTATCCTGCGGCACGACGCCGATCTGCGCGTGCAGGCTTTCCTGCGTCACGTCGCGCACGTCCTGCCCGTCGATCAGCATGGCCCCGCCGGTCACGTCATAGAACCGGAACAGCAGCCGCCCAATCGTCGACTTGCCGGACCCAGAAGAGCCGACAATCGCCACGGTTTGCCCCGGCAGCACATCCAGATCGACGCCCTTTAGAATGGGGCGCGCCGCGTCATAGCCAAAATGCACATCGCGCAGTGTGACTTGGCCGCCGGTGACCTTCAGCGCGGCGGCACCTGGCTTGTCCACGACCTCTGCTGGTTGTTCCAGCAGGTCGAACATGCCGCCCATATCGATCAAGGCTTGGCGAATTTCGCGGTAAACGGTGCCGAGGAAGTTCAGCGGCATCGTGATCTGGATCATATAGGCGTTCACCATGACGAAATCGCCGACGGTCAGATTGCCCGCCTGCGCGCCCATCGCGGCCATCACCATAACGATCACCAGACCCGCTGTGATAATCAGCGACTGGCCAAAGTTCAAAAACGCGAGGCTATAGTTCGTGCGCACCGCAGCGGTTTCATACTGCTTCATCGCGCCGTCATAGCGCGCGGCTTCCCACCGTTCTGCGCCAAAGTATTTCACTGTCTCAAAGTTCAGCAGACTGTCGATCGCCTTTTGGTTGGCGTCGGTGTCTTGATCGTTCATCACCTTGCGGATCTTCACGCGCCATTCTGTCACCGCAAAGGTGAACCAAACGTAAAGCGCGATCGTCACCACGACGACGACCATATACCAGACGTCGAAATTAAAGAACAAAACCACGGAAATCATGATCAGCTGCAACAGCAGCGGCCCCATCGAGAAGATGAGGAATCGCATCAGGAAATCAACGCCTTTGACGCCCCGCTCGATGATGCGGGACAGCCCGCCCGTCTTGCGCGTGATGTGATAGCGCATGGAGAGGCGGTGAATATGGGTGAAGGTTTCCAGCGCTAATGTGCGCAGCGCCCGCTGGCCAACAGGGGTGAAAATCACGTCGCGCAACTGCGTCAGGCCTGTCGTGGCCAGCCGCGATACGCCGTAAAGCACGGTCAGCCAAACAGCCCCAAGGGCGATCAGCCACGTATCATCCCGCGCCTCTGCCGCTAGCGCATCGACGGCGGCTTTGTATAAAAACGGCGTGCCAACGGCGATGGCATTGGCAACCAGCAGGACGCTGATGGCGGCGACAACGCGGATTTTGGTGTTCTTGTCGCCCGCCGGCCAAAGGTATGGCGCAACCCGGCTGATGACGTTCCAGCCTTCGATTTTGGCGTTGGGGTCGAAATTGGCATCGGTTTTGGACAGGCGGCGCATGAAAATTCCTTGGCTAATGCCCTTACCTAGGCAGGTGGGCGGGCGATGGCCAGCGCCCTAGCGGCCCGGGATGACAAAGACCTGCCCCGGATAGATCAGGTCAGGATCGCGGATTTGATCGGCGTTCGCCGCAAAAAGATCGACATACATGATACCGTCGCCAAGGTTGTCGCGGGCAATCGCCCAAAGCGTATTGCCCGGTTGCACGGTCTGCGTAGCAGCGCCCGTATCCCCCTGAAGCGCGGCGACATTGCCCGGCTCCTCGCGCCGGAATGGCGTCTCCACGCGGCTGGCGACGGTGCCGTCCTGTGCGACTTCGTCGATGCGCAGCGTGTAGGTACCAGCGTTGATGTCCGGCAGGGTCACCCGCCAGTCGCCCTGCGGGCCCACGGGGCCAGCGACGACAGGTTCGTTATCGACATAGACCTGCAAGTTCCCATCGCCGGGCGCGCGCCCCGCCAATTGCACGCCGCCAGCCGTGTCATAGGTGATCGCGTCCAGCGCGACGCGGTCCATGACCTGTGGCCCCGGCCCTAAGACCCGCGCGCCTTGATTATCAACGACGACGGTGGGTTGCGCGGGGGCGTCTGCGACGGCCGCGGTCGCCCCTGCTGCTGCAGGCGCATCTGCGCTGGCGATGGCAGGGGTTTCCGTCGCGGTTGGCGCGGCCTCAGCGACGGCGGTCTCTGCTGGCTCTGATGGCACCGCAGTTTCCGCGACCGGCGCTTCGGCAATTTCAGCCTCAGCCTCTGCGACCGCAACTGGCTCTACTGGTGCGCCGGTGCCGGGGCGGACCAGCACAGCTTCACCGCTGGGGGCCGCGCCGTTTTCAGCGAATGTCAGGCTGCGGGGCGTATCCGATGCCGTGACCTCTGCCGTGGTGGCAAAACTGCCCGCGCCGTCGGCGGTCGCGGTTGCAATCGCCTCTCCCTCTAGCAGCAAGGTGACTTCGGCGCCCGGCGCGGCGTGGCCAGCGACGACCGCGACGCCGTCCGGGCCTAGCAAAAAGGTATCGACGGTGGGGCCAGCCGCCTGCATCACAGGCGCGGCCTCTGGCACAGTGTCTGCCGCTTGAGCTGGCGCGGCAGCGGGCCCATCGTCCACCTGCGGCACATCGCGGGGGAAAAGCGCAATCACGAAGACGGCCAGCGCCACCGCCGCCCCTGCGCCGCCAATCAACCGTGCTGTGTTATTTGCCATAATCCTTCGCCCCCCAGCGATCCCGTCTTGGCGGAATCCCGCCCAAAGACAGGCTGGCGCAAAGCGGTGGCCGCTGCAAGCGTCCGTCGGTGCAAGGATTTTAAGCGATGGCGCGCGCAACACACATTTGCGCGGTCAGATCACCGCCCGCGCCCGCCGCCGTGCGCGGCGATCCGATGCGATAGTGGACACCGAATACAGCGCCAACGCCGCCCAGATCATGGGAAAGGCGATGGCGTGCCACGGCGTAAGCACATTGCCAAAGAACAGCACGGCGCAGCCAAATTGCAGCGTCGGGTTCAGGTATTGCAGCAGGCCGACCGTCGACAGCCGCAGCCGCCGCGTGGCAAAACTGAACAGGATCAGCGGCACCCCGGTCAGGATGCCCGATAGCGCCAGCAGCGCCATATCGGGCCAGTTCATCGCGTGATTGCCAATTTCGGTGCCGCGAAAGATCAGCCAAAGCAGCGCCAGCGGGGCCAGCACCGCGACCTCTGCCGTGACCGACACCACGCCGCCCAGATCAAGGCCCTTTTTCAGCACGCCGTAGGCACCAAAGGTCAGCGCCAGCCCCAGCGCGATCCACGGCGCGACGCCAAGGCCGATTGTCAGCACGATCACGGCGACAGCGGCCAGCAGGACGGCCGCGATCTGCGCCCGGCTTAGGCTTTCGCGAAACACGAGCCAGCCCAGCACGACGGCGACCAGCGGAAAGATGTAATAGCCAAGCGATGCCTCTAGCGAGTTGCCGATGGAAATACTGTAGATAAAGCCGAACCAATTCAAAGAGATGGTCACAGCAGAGGCCACGATCAGCAACATCGTGCGCCGGTCGCGCAATGCGGCCCCAACCAGCCCCAGCCGCCCCTGTACCGCTAGCAATGCGCCAAGAAAGATCAGCGACCAGACCGTGCGATAGCACAGCACCTCTAGCGGGGGGACATGGGCCAGCAGGTGATAATACAGCGGTGACAGCCCCCAGACCGTGCAGGCCAGAATAAGGGCGAGCACGCCTTGAACGCTTGGGGAAAATCGCATGGGAACGGCCTTGATCAGTCGCGCCCATCTGCTTCGAAATCAGCGGCGGTCACAAGGCGAAACGACAAGGCCGCCCGCGTGTTTCGCAGGCGGCCTCTGATCTGTTGGTGCGACAAGGTCGGTTTAGGCGACGAGGTCGGCCTTCACGATGTCCTCGATATCCTTGACCGGATGGTTGGTCAGGGTCTTGGGGATCTCTCCGACGATTTTGTCGGTGACTTCCTGATGCAACTGCCCGCGCAATTCGCCCAGCACGCCGGGGCTGGCGACCAGCACAAGACTGTCGAATTTGCCCTTATGGGCGCGTTCATACAGGATATCTGCCAGATCAGCGGCAAAGCGGTCCTTGGCCAGTTCGTGCCAATCGGTGTCGTCATAGGCCGACTTGCCCGGATTGGCGGATTGGCCAACGCGGCCGGGGCGGTTGGCGGATTGGTCGATATCCTTGGGGTTATCCTGCTCTTCTTTGCGGATCACCTCTAGGTTTGGGTTGGTCCCGTCGGTGATGTTGCGCAAAAAGAGTGCCTTTTCGCCGTCAGCCACCACAACCCATGTGCCATTTTTGATCTGTGTCATGCTCGGATCTCCTTTGGTTATCACTTGGGAAACCAACGATCCGCGCGGGCGCATTGTTCCGCCCTACCCGGCCATCACCGTCTGCCACCGCGCCACAGACACATTGGATCCGCAGGCGATGATGCCCACATGCTTTCCAGCCAATTCATCCCGCAGCGGCCCGCAAATCGCGGCAAGGGACGCGGCGCAGGCCGGTTCCGCCAGCAGGCGCAGCACGTCCATGTAATGCCCCATGCCGGCGCGCATCTGCGCGTCAGTCACATGCACCATGCGGTCCACAACCTGCTGCGCCACGGCAAAAGAATAAGGCATCGCTTTGGGCGCGCTGAGGCTGTCAGCAATCGTGGCGATCTTGTCCAGCGCAACCGGATGGCCTGCCGCAAGGCTGCGAGTCATGCTGTCAGCGCCGGTCGGTTCCACCCCGATGACCTGCACATTAGGGTTCGCCAGCTTAAACCCATGCCCCAACCCACCGATCAAGCCGCCGCCGCCGACAGGCACAACCAGCGTGTCGATCTGGGGGGCTTGGGCCGCGTATTCCGCGCCGCAGACGGCCGCGCCCAGGGTCATATGCGCGCCGTCAAACGGATGCAGGATCGCGCGCCCCTCTTGCGCGACAACGCGGTCCATTTCGGCAAAGGCGGCGGGCATGTCGTCGCACAACGTGACTTCGGCCCCCATCGCGCGGCAGCCTTCGATGCGCAGCGGGTCCACCGTGGATGGCATGGCGATGCGGGCGCTGACGCCTGCCGCCTGCGCCGCCCAGCTGACCGCCAGCGCGTGATTGCCGCCCGACGCTGCCACCACGCCGACCTGCCGTTGCACCGCGTCGAGCCGGCGCAGCCCTAGCAAAACACCGCGCGCCTTGAACGATCCGGCCTGCTGAAACAGTTCCAACTTGACCGTAATGCTGGCCGCATCCGGCAAAATCCCGCGCCAGCGGTCAGAGGTCAGGGAAAGCACAGGCGTGCGGATCGTCTCTGCCGCGATGTCGGCGGCGGCAGCGGCGATTTGATCAAAGGTGGGCAGGCTTACGTCGGTCATGGCATCATCCAAAGCAAAAGGCCCGCGCACAAAACGCGGGCCCTTGTTAGTCTAAGTGCAGGCGAATTACATCCGGCCTGCGACGTTTTCCCAGTTCACCAGGTTGTCGAGGAAGTTGGTCAGGTAAGCCGGACGCTTGTTGCGGAAGTCGATGTAGTAGGAGTGTTCCCACACGTCGCAGCCCAGCAGCGCGGTCTGACCAAAGCACAGCGGGTTCACGCCGTTTTCGGTCTTGGTGATCTTCAGGCCGCCATCGGTGTCCTTGACCAGCCATGCCCAGCCAGAGCCGAACTGACCCGCGCCAGCAGCCGCGAACTCGTCCTTGAACTTCTGGACGGACCCAAAGCTTTCGGCCAGTGCCAGCTCTAGCTCGCTTGGCATTGCCTTAGTGTCGGGGGTCATCATTTCCCAGAACTGGTTGTGGTTCCACAGTTGCGACAGGTTGTTGAACAGACCGCTCTGCGCCACGGCACCGGACTGGTAGGTGCTGGTAATCGCGTCTTCCAACGACATGCCTTCGTATTCAGAGGCAATCAACAGCTTGTTGGCGTTGTCGACATAGGCTTTGTGGTGGATATCGTGGTGATACTCCAGCGTCTCTGCGGACATACCCTTGGATGCCAGCGCGTCGTGGGCGTAGGGAAGATCGGGAAGTTCAAAAGCCATGATGTGACCCCTTTTATAAAGTGTATTTCGCTGCCGCGAATGGAAGCGCGATTAGCTGCAGGGTCAACCCCTGAAAGCGGATCAAGTTCCGCGTGGAAAGTGCCCAACTGGCCCCGCAGCCGCCGATGCAGCCAGCAAATCAAAGGCATATTCGGCGACAGAGCGGAAACAGATGACTTCAAACGTTTGCGGACCGCTCATCCAAAAAGCCGCCGCGATCTGCCCAAGTCTGGACCGCAGCACTTGGCCTTCGCCGAATGCGCCGGGGTACAGATCAACGGGGGCCAGCTTGGCGATGACTTCGCGGGCGAACGGCCCGTCCACCCGCAGCATGGTGCGCGCATCAGAGACGTCGACCGCCAGATGATGTTGGCCTTTCAGCACTTTGGCGATGCGGGCCAAGCTATCGGCCACACTGACATAAGGCAGCACGAACAGCAGCTCGTCCGGGGACATCCACAGCACGGCGGCGTCGCCTTTGACCTGCACTTCACGCGGCGCAGGGGCTGGCAAGCCAACTAAATCCTTGCAAAGCGACCGGATTTTCGAGGACGCCAGATCGCCGCGCAAGGTGATCATGCCGTGCACGCCGGTATCGCTGACTTGGACGCTGCCGTGCGTGGCCCGCAGGCTAAGGGCGCTGATGGGATCAGACATTCTGCTTCTCTCCGTCCTTGTCATAGAACACCGGATCGACGATGCGCGCATCGACAAACCCGCCGCCTTCTTTGGTAAAGGCGATCACTTCGCCCATGCGGGTGGGGCCGTGTTTCACCAGCCCCATCGCGATGCCCTTTTTCAGCGTCGGCGAATAATAGGTCGATGTAACGCGTCCTTGGGTATTGCGCTGGCCATTGGCATTGACGCCATCTGCCACCGCATAAGCGCCGTCTGCCAGGACCGAGCCATCCACCGTTTCCAGCCCGACCAGTTTCCAGCGATCCGGGTCAACCATATGGCTGCGCAGCTGGCCGCGCTTGCCCAAAAAGTCGTCCTTTTTCTTGGAAATCGCCCAGTTCAGGTTCAAGTCCTGCGGAATGACCGTACCATCGGTTTCATCACCGATCATGATAAAGCCCTTTTCGGCCCGCAGAACGTGCAGCGCCTCTGTCCCGTAGGGCATCAGGCCGAAAGCCTCGCCCTGCTTGACCAGCAGATCCCAGAACGCAGCCCCTTGGCCCGCGGCGACGGCGATTTCATACGACAGCTCGCCAGAGAAACTGATGCGGAACACCCGCACGTCAAAGCCGCCAATCTGCCCGCTTGCCCATTGCATGAACGGCAGGTCATCCTTGGTCAGCGCCATGCCGCCAATCGCCTGCAACAGCTGCCGTGCCTTTGGGCCAACAACGGCGAATTGGGCGTATTGCTCGGTGACATTGGCCACATAGACCTGCCAATCCCACCATTCGCACTGCAGCCAGTCTTCCATATGCGCCAAAATACGATCGGCGCCGCCGGTGGTGGTGTGGCAAAGCCAGGTGTCGTCATCCATCCGGGCAACAACACCGTCGTCCATCAAGAAGCCGTTTTCGCTGCACATCAGACCATAGCGGCATTTGCCGACGGCCAGATTGGACATCATATTGGTATACATCATGTCCAGAAACTTGCCCGCGTCCGGCCCTTTGACGATCAACTTGCCAAGGGTGGATGCGTCCAGCAGGCCGACGTTTTCGCGGGTGTTCACCACCTCGCGCGTGACCGCGTCATGGGCCGTCTCATCCCCGCGCGGATAGGCATAAGGTCTGCGCCACTGGCCGACAGGCTCGAACTCTGCGCCCTGCGCATCGTGCCATGCGTGGACCGGCGTTTTGCGGATCGGCTGGAACAGCTCGTCCCGCGCCACGCCTGTGATCGCGGCCAGCGGCAGCGGCGTATAAGGCGGACGGAAGGTCGTAGTGCCGACCTGTGGGATCGCTTCACCTAATGCATTAGAAAGTACCGCGAGTCCGTTGATATTGCTCAACTTCCCCTGATCCGTTGCCATGCCCAGCGTGGTGTAGCGCTTGGCGTGCTCAACGGACTGAAAGCCCTCTTGCGCGGCCAGTTGCACGTCGCTGACTTTGACGTCGTTTTGGTAATCCAGCCACATCTTGGACCGCAGCTTGTACGGGGCCTGCGCGGGCATGATCCAGACCGGGGTCAGCGCATCCTCTGCCACATCGTCGCCCATCGGGGCTTGGCCCGGTTTGCGCGTATGACCCGCCACCTTGGCTGCCTTGCGCCCGGCGCTAAAGCCGTCGGCAATCGCCTCGGCGGTGAACAAATGACCATTGGCAGTGCCAACCGCGATGATGAAGCCTTCGCCGTCCGCGCCCAGCGGCGGGCGATCCGCGTCGGGGCGGAAAAAGGCGTGCGGCTCGTCCCAGACCAGCTTGCCGCCGCAGTGGGACCACAGGTGCACCACGGGGGACCAGCCGCCCGACATGGCAACGCAGTCGCAGGGGATCGTTTCCGTGACCGTGCCTTCGCCGTCCTGCGCGCAGACCTGCACCCCGGTGACGCGCTTACCGCCATCGACGGATGCGATACCGCTGTTTGTCAGCACTTTAATGCCAAGGGCGCGCACTTGCTCTGGCAGCTCGCCCTTCGCAGATGTGCGTGCGTCGATCACGGCGGGAACGTCTAGCCCTGCGTCATGCAGGGCAATCGCGGTGCGGTAGGCGTCGTCGTTATTGGTGACAATCACAGTGCGTTCGCCGACAGCGACGCCAAAGTTTACGACGTAATCGCGCAGGGCAGCTGCAAGAAGAACGCCCGGCACGTCGTTGTAAGCAAAGGACAAAGGCCGCTCAATAGCGCCCGTCGCGGTGACGATGCGTCCGGCCCTGATCCGCCAAAGCCGCTGACGCGGACCGCCCTGTTTGGGCGCGTGGTCGGTCAGGCGTTCGTGCGCCAGCGCATAGCCGTGATCGAAGACGCCAGCGCCTTGACAGCGCAGCCGCACATCGACGTTGGGCATGGCGTCCAGCTCTGCCAGCGTCGCATTCACCCAGTCCTGCGCACTGATGCCTTCAATGCTGGGCCGGTCCACAACAGCCCGGCCACCCCATCCAGAGGTTTGTTCCACCAGCAGCACCCGCGCACCCGCACGGCCTGCAGACAGCGCCGCAGCCAGACCCGCAATTCCGCCCCCAACAACAAGGACATCCACGGTGACGTTAAAGTGCTCGTAGGTGTGATCGTCGCCGGTTTCCGGCGCACGGCCAAGGCCGGCAGAGGCGCGAATGATCGGCTCGTACACATGTTTCCAGAACGCCTGCGGCTGCATGAAGGTCTTGTAATAGAAACCTGCGGGCAAAAAGCGCGACAGCTTGGCGTTGATGACGCCGACGTCGAATTCAAGGCTTGGCCAATGGTTCTGGCTGCGGGCGGCGAGGCCGTCAAACAGCTCGACCTGCGTGACACGCGCGTTGGGTTCCTGCCGGTCGCCGCGCCCCAGTTCCACCAGTGCGTTCGGCTCTTCTGCGCCAGCGGCGACAAGGCCGCGCGGGCGGTGGTATTTGAACGAGCGGCCGACCAGCAGTTGATCGTTCGCCAACAAAGCAGAGGCGAGCGTATCGCCAGAATAGCCCTGCAACCGTTTGCCGTTAAAGGTAAAATGCACTGGCCGGTTCTTAGCGACCAGCCTGCCGTTTGTGCGCAGCCTCATTGGAATGTCCCCCACGACCAGCCCGGTTGCTTTGCGGATATCGCGTCGCGGATCGCTTGCGGCGGCTCTGTCGTTTGCGCGGAATAGGTGCCGTAGACTTCTAGCGTTGCCGTATTGCGGGCGGCCAGAAACCACTTACCGCAGCCGTAAACATGACGCCAGCGTTCAAAATGCACACCCTTTGGGTTTTCGCGCATGAAAAGGTAGTTCTCGAACTCCTCCGCCTCTGATCCGGGGCCAAAGCGTTTCACATGCGCCTCTCCGCCGGCGTGCAGATCGGTTTCATCGACCATCCGGTCGCAGTGCGGGCAATGCAGGATCAGCATGGGATAACCTTTGAAGTGAGGGCCGAAAACGACGAAAGGCCGCCCGGTCCCATTGGGAACCGAGCGGCCAATGCGTCGCGGGTAATCTGTGGTGTCTTAGTTGCCAGTCGTCGCGTCAGCCGCGCCTTCGGCAGCATTGCCAGTCGCTTCGGCTGCGCCAGCAGCAGCGTCGCCAACTGCGTCAGCGGTGCTAGCCGCTGCATCGCCAACAGCATCAGCCGTGGCCGCTGCAGAGGTGTCGGTCGTGGCTGTCGTGCCAGCGCCGTCGCCGCCAAAGAACAAGAATGCCAGAACGGCAAGAACGATGACCACGATGCCCAGAATGACGGCTGTGCCGCTGCCGGACTTTTCCACGACAGGGGTCGTGTTGTGGATGTTTGTCGTGTTCGGGCGGGTTGGGTCAGTGTTGTTGTTGTAGTCCGACATGTTGCGGGCTCCTGATAAGGTCTATTTGGCGACAAAACGTCGCAACCTTGCCATTGGTTCCCATGGTCTGCACAAATATCAGACTGATCTTGCGTCATGCTCTTAAACTGCATGATTAATGCGCCACGCCAGCGGCGACGCTCTCGTCGATGAACTTGCCATGACGGAAACGGTTCATTGAAAACTCTTCGGTCAGTGGCGATGCGCCCTTGGCCATAAGCTCTGCCATGGCCCAGCCAGAGCCCGGAATTGCCTTGAACCCGCCCGTGCCCCAGCCGCAGTTGACAAAGATGCCTTCCACGGGGGTTTTCGACAGGATCGGCGACCGATCCCCCGTCACATCCACGATCCCGCCCCACTGGCGCAGCATTTTAAGCCGCCCGACGATGGGGAATGTTTCGACCAAGGCGCGGACGGTTTCTTCGATATGATGGAAACTGCCGCGCTGGGTGTAGTTGTTATAGCCGTCCGTGCCGCCGCCGATGACCATTTCGCCCTTGTCGGACTGGGACATATAGCCGTGCACCGTGTTCGCCATGACGACGACATCCATGCAAGGCTTGATCGGCTCGCTGACCAAGGCCTGCAACGCGACGCTTTCGATGGGCAGTTGAAAGCCCGCCTTTTGCGCTAGAACGCTGGCGTGGCCAGCGACGACCATGCCCAGCTTGCCGCATTTGATATCGCCGCGCGTGGTGTTCACGCCGGTGACTTTGCCAGCCTCAGTCGTGACGCCCGTGACTTCGCACTGCTGGATGATGTCCATGCCCATATCGGCGCAGGCGCGGGCATAGCCCCACGCGACCGCGTCATGGCGCGCCGTGCCGCCGCGCGCTTGCCACAGCGCGCCCAACACAGGATAGCGCGGGCCGTCGATGTTCATGATCGGGCACAGCTCTTTCACCCGCGCCGGGCTGATCCATTCCGTCGTCACGCCCTGCAAGTTGTTGGCATGCACCGTGCGCTGATAGCCGCGGATTTCGTGCTGGGTTTGCGCCAGCATCATCACGCCGCGCGGGCTGAACATGACGTTGTAGTTCAGGTCCTGAGACAGCCCCTCGTACAGGCTGCGCGCCTTTTCATAGATCGCGGCAGAGGGGTCCTGCAGATAGTTACTGCGGATAATCGTCGTGTTGCGGCCCGTATTGCCGCCGCCCAGCCAGCCCTTTTCCAGCACCGCGACATTGGTGATGCCGAAATTCTTGCCAAGGTAGTAGGCCGTCGCCAGCCCGTGGCCGCCAGCACCGACGATAATCACATCATAGCGCGGCTTTGGTTCGGCCTGCCCCCATGCGCGGGTCCAGCCGCTGTGCTGACGAAAAGCTTCGCGGGCGATGGCAAAGGCGGAATAGCGTTTCATGAGGCTCGAATCCTTCAAGGCCTGTGCGGGTCTTACCCGCCTTTCCTGAACAAAACAGACATACCGAAGCTGTGCGCCAGCGGCAAGACAGACGAGGTTTGCGACATCCCCTGCGGTTGGGCAATGCCCGTGTTGTCGCAGGGGGCCCTACGCGGGGTTTTCACAGGGGCCGTGACCGCTTAGGTAAGGCGCGAACCCAAGGGGGAACAGCATGTTCTGGATCATTTGCATTGTCATGGCGCTTGGACTTGCGTCGCTACTTGCGGCGCCGTTACTGCGCCCGGCAGTTGCGCGCGATGACCACCCGCAGGTGGCGATCTACAAAGGCCAGCTGGAAGAGGTCGACCGCGACATAACCCGCGGCGTGTTGAACGCCGATGAGGCAGAGCGCGCCCGCGCCGAGATCGCCCGCCGTCTGCTGGCCGTCAGCCGCACGCATCAGGTCACAGGCACCGCGCCGCGCAGTGCAAACATCGCAGTTGCGGGCGTTGTGGGCGTCATGTTGCTTGGCGTTGGCGGTTACACCTACCTGCAACTGGGTGCGCCCGGCGATCCCGATCAGCCCCTCGCCGCTCGCCTTGCCGAGGCCGAGGTGATGCGGGACACCCGCCCCGATCAAGCCGCGCTCGAGGCTGCAGCCCCGACCCTGCCCCCGGTCGATGCGCCCACCGACTACCTAGAGCAGATCAACCAGTTGCGCACGATGGTCCCGACCCGTCCCGATGACCTGCAAGGCTGGACGCTGCTGACCTTTCACGAAACCCGTCTTGGCAACTATGGCGCGGCGGCCCGCGCACAGGCGCGCGTGGTTGCGCTGAAAGGCGGTGACGTTCCGATGGAAGACCTGGAACGCGAAATCGACCTGATGGTGGCCGCCGCAAATGGCATCGTGTCGCCAGAGGCTGAAACCGTCGCCCGCGCGATCCTGACCCGCGACGAAGCAAACGTCGCCGGGCGGTATTACATCGGCGCGATCTATGACCAAACCGGACGATCCGACATTGCGCTGCGCTTTTGGCGCCCCATTGCCGACAGCGGCGACACGTCCTTTCACGGCGAATTAGTCCGGTCCCAGATTGCAGGTGCCGCCGCCCGCGCAGGAGTGGAATATGAATTGCCCGATCTGCGCGGTCCCGGCGCGGCGGATATCGCAGCCGCCGAAGACATGACCGAAGAAGACCGCACCGCGATGATCGGCGGCATGGTGGCACAACTGGCAGGCCGTCTGGCCGCCGAAGGCGGGCCTGCTGCGGACTGGGCGCGGCTGATCTCTGCCTACGGCGTGCTAGGCCAAACCGAGGAAGCGCGTACCGTCTATACCGAGGCGCAAACCGCGTTTGCCGGTGACAACATCGCCTTGCAAACGATTGAAACCGCAGCGCAATCTGCCGGGGTCGCGGAATGATCTGCGAAGACATCAGCAGCTTTTTGGGCAACGTCCCCGCCTTTGGCGCACTGGCGGGGCTGGACCTTGGGACTGTGACGATTGGCGTTGCCGTGTCCGACGTGATGCGCGGCGTGGCCACCCCGACGGAAACGATTAAGCGCAAGAAATTCGGGCTGGATGCCGCCGCGCTTTTGGCGCTGTGCGAAAAGCGCCAGATCACCGGATTGGTGCTGGGCCTGCCGCTGAACATGGACGGCAGCGAAGGGCCGCGCTGCCAAGCCACCCGTGCCTTTGCCCGCAATCTAGAACGGCTGACACCGCTGCCGATCACCTATTGGGACGAGCGTTTGTCCACCGTCGCCGCCACCCGCGCCCTGCTGGAGGCCGACACATCCCGCAAGCGCCGCGCCGAAGTGATCGACCACGTCGCCGCCGCCTATATCCTGCAAGGCGCGCTGGACCGGATCACCCATATGAAGGCTAACCCATGACCGACGATGTCTGGAAACGCGACGAAATCGACAGCCCCTGCATCAAAATCTGCGTCATCCACCCGGCCAGCCGGCTGTGCACCGGTTGCCTGCGCACGATTGACGAAATCGGATCGTGGTCGCGCATGACGCCTGACGCGCGGCGCGCTGTGATGGAAGATCTGCCAAACAGGTCCGGTCAAATCACCCAGCGGCGCGGCGGGCGCGCGGCGCGGCTGGGCAAAGATCTCTCGGACGAAAAGCCTTAGGGCCCTAAAGTCTTTGAACGAAGACTTTTTACGCTGCTGCCGGAAACACAAAACACCGATCGCGGCGGATCATGATCCACAGCGGCGTGCCGGGTTTGGGCAGGAACACCGACGGGATTTGCGCGCGCAAGATCGTGCCATCGTAATCCATGCGGAATTCCACCAAGGATTCTGATCCCATGAACCGCGCCCGCTGCACGACACCGCGCGCGGGCGTGCCTTCCATCGGGGTTGGGTTCGGGCCACGGCCTGCGCGGTCAAAGTCGATTTTCAGGTGCTGCGGGCGGATGCAAATATCGACCGCCGTGCCGTCCGGCACACCGGGGGCAAGGAATTGGCCGAAGGGCGTGTCGGTCAACGCCCCGCGCACTTCGCCCCGGATCACGTTGATATCGCTAAAGAATGCCGCCGCCTTGCGATCAACCGGCGTGTTGTAAATGTTGTAAGGCGCGCCGCGCTGCACGATCCGGCCATCGCGCATCAACGCAATCTCGTCCGCCATGCGCATCGCCTCGCCCGGCTCGTGGGTGACCAGCAGGACGGCGGTGCCTTCGGCCTTGAGCACGTCCAAGGTTTCATCCCGGATGTCATCGCGCAGACGGTCATCAAGGCCCGAAAACGGCTCGTCCATCAGCATGACTTTGGGCCGCGGCGCAAGGGCGCGGGCCAGTGCAACGCGCTGTTGCTCTCCGCCCGACAGCTCGTGGGGGAAGCGGTCGATATGGCGGCCCATGCCGACTTTGCCCAGCAATTCTTCGACGCGGGCGCGGGCAGCGCGGCGGTCAAGTTTGAGGCCGAAAGCCACGTTTTGCGCGACGCTGAGGTGCGGAAACAGGGCGAAATCCTGAAACATCAGACCGATCGACCGCGATTCAGGCGGCACGTCGCGCCCGTCGCCGCAAATTAGCTGGCCATCGACGTGGATTTGCCCCGCATCGGGCGATTCCACCCCAGCGATCATCCGCAATGTTGTGGATTTGCCGCAGCCAGAGGGACCCAGCAGGCAGGTCACCTGCCCCGGCATCACGCTCAGGCTGACATCATCGACGACCTTTTGGCCGCCAAAGCTTTTGGCGATGTGACTGATTTCAAGGCGCGGCGTGGCGGTCATGGCATACTCTAGCGAAATACTAAGGCATGGCCTAGCAATCCCTGCCCCCAAGGGCAAGGCAGCACGCGCGGCACTGTCAAAGCGCCGCGCGTGCCAAATGTTTTACAGCGTCGCGTTGACCGCGCCGCCGTCCAGCAGGATGTTCTGCCCGACGATGAACTGCGCCCGGTCAGAGCACAGGAACGCACACATCGCGCCAAAATCGGCGGCCGTGCCGTAGCGGCGGGCCGGGATCGTCGCAATCCGCTGCGCGCGGGCATCTTCGACCGAGATGTTCTGCGCCTTGGACACGCCACCATCAAGCGATGCGGCGCGGTCGGTGTCGTGGATACCGGGCAGCAGGTTGTTAATGTTCACGCCAAATGGCGCAACCTGCCGCGAGGTGCCGGCGACATAGCCGGTCAGGCCCGCGCGGGCGCTGTTGGACAGGCCCAGCTGCGGGATCGGTGCCTTGACCGAACCAGAGGTGATGTTCACGACCCGGCCCCAGCCCTTGTCGATCATGCTCGGCAGCAGGGCCGTCATCAGCGCGATGGGGGCCAGCATATTGGCGTCCAGCGCCTTGATGAAATCGTCGCGGTTCCAATCGGACCACAGGCCCGGGGGCGGGCCGCCAGCGTTGTTCACAAGGATATCAACGCCCTGCGCCGCTTTGATCAATGCGGCGCGGTCGTCCTCGTTCGACACATCGCCTGCGACGGTTGTCACCTTGACGCCCCAGCGGTCGCGGATCTCTTGCGCGGTCTGCTCTAGCGCCTGCGCGCCGCGAGCGTTCAGCACCAGATCAACACCAGCCTCGGCCAACGCTTCGGCGCAGCCGCGCCCAAGTCCACGCGAAGATGCGCAAACCAGCGCGGTTTTCCCCTTGATGTTCAGGTCCATCCTGTCACTCCCTATCCAGCAATAAGCCGGTTTATTAACACTACATCGGTTAACATACAGCAATCGCTCGGCGATCATAGATTGACTGCGATAACATTGACCCCAGATGCAGACTCGTTAACTTGCATCTAATTGTTTAAGAGTGTCCATGACGCAAAAAACGGCCCAGGTTCAAAGCGTGCAGGTGCTCTCTGCCACCACGTTTTGCGTGACTGATGGCGTCGCCTTCGGCGAGCCGTTGACCTTTGCTGACGAATTGGTGCTCGACGACATCTACGAAATGTCACCCGTATCGCGCGCTTTGGCCCTATCGCTGAGCGCGACGGACGTCAGCGGGCAGTTTAAGGTCGCACCGGGCGGGCAAACCGGGATGCCGGACAGCGATGTGTTTCTGGATTGCTGCATCACCTTGATGGCCGTCGATGGCAAAACCTACGAGGCGCTCATCCTCGTCGAGGTGGTCGCTGGCGGTGTCGAAGCCGTTTATATGCTGCCGCTTGCGAACCTGAAATCGGGCACGCCTTATCGCTTGGTCGGCGTCGACCGGCAGATCGCGCCCATGCGCTTTGCAGAGGTCGCCAGCGTTTCCTTTACCCGCGGCACCCGGATCACCATGTCATCGGGTGCGCAGGTTCCGATTGAAGACGTCCGCGTCGGCGATAAGGTTCTGACCCGCGATGACGGCCCCCAGCCCGTGCGCTGGGTCGGCGAATCGACCCTGCGCGCCGTCGGTGAATTTGCCCCCGTCGTGATCCGCAGGGGCGCGCTGCATAACGCCAATGACCTGATCCTTAGCCCCGATCACCGCCTGTTCGTATACCAACGGCAAGACCGTTTAGGCGCGGGCCGTAACGAGGTGCTGGTCAAGGTCCGCCACCTGATCAATGGAGAGACGGTATTCCAGCAAGCCGGCGGATTTGTTGACTATTTCCAGCTGCTGTTTGATCAGCACCAGATCATCTATGCCGAGGGGATCGCCGCAGAATCCCTGCTGATCGACCCGCGCACCCGCGCGGCCCTGCCCGACCATCTGGACGAAGAAGTGCGCCGGGGACATGGGCACCGGCCGCATCATGACTATGAAGTGCGCGAATCCTTGCTGTCGTCAGGCGATGCGGTGTCGTTGCTGCGCCAGGCCTCGCGCGACTGATCACTCTGGAATGCGCGTTCCGGCAAAGGTGCCGTCAAAAATATCCTGCCCTGCCGGTCCTGTGATATCGCCAAACACCAGCCCGCGCACGGCGGTTTGCGTCTGGTTGATGAACTCGCCGTCCATACTGGCATCAATGGTGTAACTGGCCCTGCCGTCCGACAGGGTGCCGTCCAAATCAGCATCAAAGCTATAAGCGGCGCTGCTGTCCGTGCCGCGAAAAATGCTGCCGTCGGTGATCGCCAAACCGCCGGACAAAGGGACGTCGTCGCGCGCCTCGAACCCGCTGGCTTGGCCGCGGATCTGGTCAAAGCCCGCGCCAAAATTCACCGCCAGCGTCAGATCGGCTAGGTATTCGACGCGCGCGCCGTCCTCTCCGGTTGGTAGGGCGGCGCGCATATAACCGTCATAGCTGGCGCGGCCTGTCGTCGGCAGCAAGCTTGGATCGCTGACATCTTGTCCGTCAATTTGGCCGTCAATCTGCCCCGGCGTCGGCCCGCCGTTTTCATTGCCGCCCCCGCCACCGCCGCAACCGGCTAAACACAGCAGCATCGCACCGCCCAAGCACCGCGTGATCATCTGTTCAACCCCCATGATCTGATGGGGGCTAAACTGACGCCTCGCGGTTAATCAAAGATTAATCCGCCAAGCCGCGCAGGATTATTCGCTTGCCAGAATGCCGGTCAGGCCAAAGGTGCCGCCTTCGACCGCATTGCCATTGCTGACAGTGATATCGCCATACATTGGCGCGCCGATGAACTGACCGCTTGAGCCCTTAAAGCCGCCGTTGGTCATGACGCCGTCAACGCGCACCGTCTCTCCTGCGCCAGTGCGCAGGGTGCCATCCACGTCGGACCGGATCGTCACCTGAGAGCGGTTCAAATCGCGGTCAAGCCGACCGTTCGACAAGGTGAGCACGCCGTCAATCGGGGCCCCTTGAGAGGTCACAAAATTACCCGCCGTGCCGCCCACGCGGTCCGTGCTGAAATCAACGCCCATCTGCATGACGCCAGCAACATCGGTGCGGCGGCCCGGCACGCTCAGATCGCCGGTCACATAGCCTAGATAATTGGACCCGCCGCTGACCGGCACCTGCTGCTTTGGCGTGATACTGACGGCGTTATAGGCGGGCGCAATCTGCTGCTGCACGCTTTGAATTTCCGCAAGGCTAAGCCGGCTATTATCGGGAACCTGCGGCAAGGTCGTCACGGGCACGCCAGCGCCGCCGCAGGCTGTCATGACGGCTAGGGCGGTTACGCTGATCGCGGTGCGAAGGGGATTGACGGTCATGGCAGTGATCCTGTTGCAAACAAAAAGGGCAAAGCCCCGCAAACCGCGCGGCCTTGCCCCAATGCTTGCACCAGACCCGGCCCGTCATGCGATGACGGGGGGTGTGCTATCGTATAGCGGCCTTAGTTTTCGCCCACGAAGGCAAAGTCGGCAACCGCAGAGTTGCCGTTCATCGTCGCGGTCATCGACGGTCGAAACCCCTGGTCGGCGAAGAAGGAGCCGCTGGTGCCGCTGAAGGCCTGAATAGCCCGCGTGCGGATGGACCCTGACGTGCGGTTGCCTTCGAAATAGCCGATGGCAATCCCGTCCAGTGCAATCCGGTCTGAACCGGCGGTCAGGTTGCCGTTGAAATCGACCGCAAACAGCCCGGACGTCTCGTCCGAGCCGACAAGGCCATCGGTAAAGGCGATCTGCCCCCCGACATTCACACCGCGACCGTTTTCATCCACGCCCCTGAAGTTCGTGACACCGCCGCTCATGTCGTCATTGGCAAAGTTGACGGTCAAACGCGAATCGCCCGTCATGGCATAGCTGTTTGTGAACCCGTCCACCGACAAAAGCGCGGGACCACTGAACGTCGACGTGCCCGTAGAGGGAATATTGCGCGGCACCGTATCGGTCATGCTGTCGATATTGTCAGCCGTCGCGCCAAAGCTGCGGACGCTGGTTTCAAACTGCGATAAGGTCGGCACTTGCGGTGACAAGTCTGTCCCGGCTCCGCCGCAGGCTGCAAGGCTAGCCAAAGCGATCGCACTCATTACTAATTTCATCAAAGAATCTCTCTTGGTTCTTCCAATAGTTGCTAAATGATTAATCACAAAATGGTTCGGCAAGAATATGGCGAAAGCAGCCCACAGGTTGATTTAGGCTAACTTCTTTGCATGACAGGGATGCAGCGCGTGATCCACAGCCCCGCATTGCCCTTACCCCTGCCGCAGGTTACAGGATCAGCCATGACAAATCGCCCTGCCCTTCCGCCCGAAATCGCCCGCCGCCGGACCTTTGCGATCATCTCGCACCCGGACGCTGGTAAGACGACGCTGACTGAAAAATTCCTGCTGTATGGCGGCGCTATTCAGATGGCTGGACAGGTGCGCGCCAAGGGCGAAGCACGGCGCACGCGCTCTGACTTTATGCAGATGGAAAAGGACCGGGGCATTTCTGTCTCGGCCTCGGCGATGTCGTTCGATTTCGATGGCTACCGGTTCAATCTGGTGGACACGCCCGGCCACTCTGACTTTTCTGAGGACACCTATCGCACGCTCACCGCCGTGGACGCCGCCGTCATGGTGATCGACGGCGCAAAGGGTGTGGAAAGCCAGACGCAAAAGCTGTTTGAAGTCTGCCGCATGCGCGACCTGCCGATCTTGACGTTCTGTAACAAGATGGACCGCGAAAGCCGCGACACCTTTGAAATCATTGACGAGATTCAGGAGAATCTTGCGATTGACGTGACGCCTGCGTCTTGGCCAATCGGCAAGGGCCGTGAATTCATCGGCACCTATGACATCCTGAACGACCGGCTGGACCTGATGGACCGCGCCGACCGCAACAAGGTTGCGCAATCCGTGCGGATTAGCGGGTTGTCCGATCCGAAACTCAAGGAACTGATCCCCGCAGAGCTGCTTGATACCTTCTTGGAAGAGATCGAGATGGCGCAAGAACTGATGCCAAAGCTGGATCACGACGCGATGCTGGCGGGCACTATGACCCCGATCTGGTTCGGCTCTGCCATCAACTCTTTCGGCGTTAAGGAACTGATGGAAGGCATCGCGACCTACGGACCAGAGCCGCAGATCCAGCGCGCCGAACCCCGCATGATCGCGCCAGAGGAAACGCCCGTCACCGGCTTTGTCTTTAAGGTGCAGGCCAATATGGACCCAAAGCACCGCGACCGCGTGGCGTTCGTCCGCATGTCGTCGGGCCACTTTGAACGCGGGATGAAGCTGACCCACGTGCGCAGCAAAAAGCAGATGGCTATCACCAACCCGGTGATGTTCCTCGCCGCCGACCGCGAGTTGGCCGAAGAGGCCTGGGCCGGCGATATCATCGGCATCCCCAACCACGGCCAGTTGCGCATCGGCGACACCCTGACCGAGGGCGAGGCGCTGAAAGTGACCGGCATCCCGTCCTTTGCGCCGGAGCTGTTGCAAACCGCCCGTGCGGGCGACCCGATGAAGGCCAAGCACCTTGAAAAGGCGCTGATGCAGTTTGCCGAAGAAGGCGCGGCCAAGGTGTTCAAGCCGACCTTTGGTTCTGGCTTTATCGTCGGCGTCGTCGGGGCCCTGCAGTTCGAAGTGCTCGCCAGCCGGATTGAGATGGAATACGGCCTGCCCGTCCGTTTTGAAGGCTCGCAATTCACTTCTGCCCGCTGGGTGCACGGCACCCGCGACGCGGTGGATAAATTCGCCGCCGCCAACAAGCAGCACATCGCGCTGGATAACGACGGCGACACCGTGTTTTTGACCCGCCTGCAATGGGACATCGACCGCGTCGGCCGCGATTACCCGGATATCAAGCTGTCGGCGACCAAGGAAATGATGGTCTAAAGGACATCGATTGGGGCGGGTTTTGCCTTGTGAAAAACCCGCCCTGTTCCTATTCTGTTCGAAGCTGAAAGGACAGAAATGACCCCGCCCACCCCCAGATTTGCCGAATTTTTCGCGGGTGCGGGCATGGTCAGGGCGGCCTTGTCGGACGGCTGGGATTTAGCTTTTGCCAATGACATCGATGCGGGCAAATGCGCAGCCTATGCGGAAAATTGGGGCGCTGATGGTCTGATCTGCGGCGATATCGCAGCGCTTGACCCTGCCCTTTTGCAGCAACCGATTGATTTATATTGGGCCAGCAGCCCTTGTCAGGACCTTAGCCTTGCTGGCCACCGGTCCGGCCTTGCGGGTGCGCGGTCATCGACGTTTTTTGCATGGATCGAACACGTTCGCGCGGCGCGCGCGGGCGGCTTTGCGCCCGGCATTCTTGCGTTTGAAAACGTCACGGGCCTGCTGTCCAGCCACGCTGGCCGGGATTTTCAGGCGGTCGTCGACGCCTTCGCTGCCTGCGGCTATCGCTGCGGCGCGATGGAGATTGACGCCCGCCATTTCCTACCGCAAAGCCGCCCCCGCGTCTTTGTCATCGCCGTGCGCGATGATCTGGACCTGCCCGCCGGGTTGACCCAAGATGCCCCCAGCGGCACCTTTCATACGGACCGCATCCGCGCCGCCCATGCCGCGCTACCGCGCAAATTGGCGCAGCGCTGGATCTGGTGGACACTGCCCGACCCCGCGCGCCCCAATGCGGCGCTGGCCGATCTGATCGACACCGCTGCGCCCGACGTGATGACGCCCACCAGCCTAGACCGCTTGCTGAGCCTGATGACCGCCCCCCACCGCGCCCGCGTGCAAGATGCGGTCGACGCGGGCGGCTTGCACGTCGGCACCGTCTACAAACGCGGCCGTCCTGATGGGCTGGGCCAAACCGTGCAGCGGGCAGAGGTCCGCTTTGACGGCATCGCAGGCTGCCTACGCACGCCGGGTGGCGGATCATCCAGGCAGACTGTCCTGATCGTGCGCGACGGTACCGTCACCGCCCGCCTGCTCTCAACACGCGAGGCCGCGCGCCTGATGGGCCTGCCCGACAGTTACCGCCTGCCCGCGCGGTTTAACGACGCCTACCGCCTGTCCGGTGACGGCGTGGCTGTGCCCGTCGTGCGCCATTTGGACACCCATATTTTCCAGCCGCTGATCCGCCATACGCGTCGCATCCGGTCCGCTGCGTGATCGACCCCAAGGCTTACCGCGCGCGCCAGATCAAGGATCTGACCGACCAGATCGGCGTCTACGCCCTGTGCGATCTGGACGGCGTGCCTATCTACGTCGGCCAATCCGTTGACGGCATCCGGTCCCGCGTGCGGCGACACCTGACATCCGCTCGGTCGGACATCATCGCCAACCGCATGATCGACGTCTGGGAAATCGCCTATGTCAAGGCGTGGCCCGTCGCGGACCCAAGCGCCATTCCCGCGCTAGAGGCTTATCTATTCGCAACATTCGACGCCCAGAACCAGCTGATGAATGGCAAGGCCATGACCAGCGACACTGACCTATCCGCCGACCTGCCCGCGCCGCAGATCGTGCAGGTCATCGCCGAAGACGAACGCCAAGACCGCCTGCGCCCCGCGCAGCGCCTGCCCCGCCAGATCGCGCAATACCTATCGCTGGTGGATTATATTCAAACCGTTAAGGACGAGCGGCACCTCAAACGCTCTTTGCAAGCTCATTTCGATCGGCTGGTCGCCTATCACACGACGTTTTTGTCTTAGATTCGTTCAGTAATAGTTAACCCGGTACGTCCAAAGTAACGGTATGCGATGGTTAAGTTTGATTCTGTTTTTGTCCGCCTGCATCCCGATCAGGGATGACGTTTTGCAGTCCTACGATGGCTGGCGCGGCACGACGACATTTACAACGCAGGAAAGGGAAGTGTTCCGCGGCGCGGATGGCAATGGCCTGATGACCGCGCGGCCTGTCATTACGCTGGGGCCGGACGGGCGTGCCTTTGGCGTTTTCACCAATGTCCGAAGGCGGGACGCGAATGGCCCGCGGATCGACCGCATAACCTCTGGCGGGCAAACGCTGGATTATACCGCCCATGATCGTCTTCTAACCCATTGCATAGACGGCTGCCAACCGGCCGAAGTGGGCGTGATTACACTCAGCGAATCCGCGTTCCGCCTTGCCGCGCAAACCGGCCTGCCGCTGCGTGTTTGGGGACTGCGGGGACGCTATGACGGCACCGTCCCGGCAGAGGCATTTGCCCGCGTTTTAGCGAAAGTGGATGACGGATAGTGGGACAGTCCCAACGAAAAGGGACAGCAATATGCTGCCCCCATCATCATACGCACAAAGTCGAAAATCAGACGAGCTTGGCATCCATCGTGATTTCAGCATTCAGCAACTTACTGATTGGGCAGCCTTTTTCCGTAGCCTGCGCAACAGCCAAAAAGTCTGCGTCCGAAATTCCGGGGATTGTCGCAGTGACCTCGATATGTGCCTTTGTGACAGCAAAACCGCCATCGACCTCTTCGAGCGACACCGTTGATTTGGCGTCGATGTTATCCGCCGTATAACCCTTTTCACCAAGGTTCAGCGACATCGCCATCGCGAAACACGCGGCATGGGCTGCGCCGACCAGTTCTTCGGGATTAGTGCCGGGACCATCTTCGAACCGGGCCTTGAAACCATAGGGATGATCGCTCAACGCATCCGTCTGAGTCGACACCTTGCCGATTCCATCTTTCAGCGTGCCCTGCCAGTTTGCCGTGCCATGCTTCTTGATCATGTCGTGTCCTTTCGGTGTTATTTGCACCTCAACGCCCTCAAAGACGGTGCTGTTCCGCCTAAACCTTGACGATTGGGCATTATTGGCGTAACGCGATGCCTGTCGAACGCCCCGACAATCCGGTCGGGCGGGCCGCGCAGTTCTGCGGCCGGATAAGCCGCATTTCTGAAAGGGCTACATGACCAAGTTTTCTGACCTTAACCTCGATCCCAAAGTGCTCAAGGCAATTGCCGATACGGGCTACGAGACGCCGACGCCGATTCAGGCTGGCGCGATTCCCCCCGCCCTTGAAGGGCGCGATGTGCTTGGAATCGCCCAGACGGGCACCGGCAAAACCGCCAGTTTCACCCTGCCGATGATCCACATGCTGGGCCGCGGACGTGCCCGGGCGCGGATGCCCCGGTCGCTGGTGCTGGCCCCAACGCGGGAATTGGCGGCGCAGGTTGCAGAAAACTTTGACGCCTACGCCAAATACACCAAGCTGACGAAGGCGCTGCTGATCGGCGGCACCTCGTTCAAAGAGCAAGACCAGTTGATCGACAAAGGTGTCGATGTGCTGATCGCGACGCCCGGCCGCCTGATCGACCATTTCGAGCGTGGCAAATTGATTCTGTCCGACGTGAAAATCATGGTCGTCGACGAAGCTGACCGCATGCTGGACATGGGTTTCATCCCGGATATTGAACGTATTTTCCAAATGACGCCCTTCACGCGTCAGACGCTGTTCTTCTCGGCCACGATGGCACCGGAAATCGAGCGTATTACCAATACCTTCTTGTCCAATCCTGCCAAGATCGAAGTCGCACGTGCGGCCTCGACTGGTGCGAATATCAAGCAAGGCGTGGTGCTGTTTCAAGGCTCCAACAAGACCAAGGCCGATGCGGAAAAACGCGAGCTGCTGCGCCGCCTGATCGCCGCCGAAGGCGACGCCTGTTCCAACGCGATCATCTTTTGCAACCGCAAGTCCGACGTGGACGTGGTCGCTAAGTCGCTGAAAAAGCATGGTATGAACGCCGAACCAATCCACGGCGATCTGGACCAGTCGCACCGCACGCGTACGCTGGACGGCTTTCGCGATGGGTCGATCCGCTTTCTGGTGGCATCCGATGTCGCCGCACGCGGGCTTGATATTCCCGCCGTGACACACGTCTTTAACTTCGACGTGCCCAGCCACGCCGAGGATTACGTCCACCGGATTGGCCGCACCGGCCGTGCTGGTCGGTCCGGCGTTGCGATCATGATTTGCGCGCCGCGCGATGAAAAGAACTTGGCTGACGTCGAACGTCTGGTACAAGCCCCGATCCCGCGGCTTGAAAACCTGATGGGCGATGTGACACCGCCGACGACAACGTCCCCGATTGACGACGTTGATGCCCCGCGCGAGGAAAAGCCGCGCCGCTCGCGCACACGCGGTCCACGCAAAGCAGCCACTGCCCCGGTAGAAGCGGTTGCAGATCAAACGACCGAGGCTGCACCGCAAGCCGAAGCCGCACCTGCGGCAGAAGCAACCGACGCACCGCGCCCAGAACGCCGCACACGGCGCAGCCGCACGCGCCGGGACACTGCGCCAGAGGCTGTAAACCCAGTGCCCGCAGCGCCAGAAGTTGTCGCAGAAGCTGTTGCAACACCAACGCCGGTCGTTGTTGCAGAGCAAGAACCTGCGCAAGCGCCTGACGCGGCGCAAGCCAATCGCCGTGGCGGCCGCAACCGTGGTCCCCAAGATCGCGGGCCGCAAGATCGCAATGCATCGGACCGGAACGGAAACGACCGGAACGAACGGCATGACAACAATCGCAATGGTAACGACCGCGGCAACCGCGACCGTGGCGGGCGCGCTGACAATGTGATTGGTATGGGTGACGACACACCTGAATTCATTGCGAAAAGCTTTCAAGAGCGTAGCAACGGTTAAGCAAAATGGATCGACTGGGTGTATGCCCGGTCGATCCGTCGGGGCGCTACCCATCGCTGGCTGGTTCATGAACCATTGGCGCACCAAACGGCCCCCCGATATATTTTCGACCGAGAGAATGAAGGACAGCACTGGTCTGTTCGGACATGAAAAAGGGCGCTGGATCAATCTGATCCAGCGCCCTTTTGCTTTACCTGATGCGGTGATCAGCCCAAACGGCTGATCACAACGATGACTTCGGGCTTTTTGCCAATCTCACCTTGGGCAGAGCGGCGCGCGACATTCTTCAGCTCTTTTTCAAGCTTCACATCATCGCGGATCGTCTTGGCGTCTGCGCGGCCAATGAATTGCGCCAGATCGGCCTCCATGATTTCTGCAAGGGCAGAGTCGGAGCGTCCGGTTTCCGTCAGACCCGACAGTTCGACCCAAGGATCGCCCAGCGGTTCATCGTTTTCGTCAATGATCACCGTGACAACGGCAAGGCCATTCAAGGCCATCCGGATCCGGTCACGTACAACGCCGTCCATCGCGCCAATCTGAACCGAGCCGTCCAGATAGGTGCGACCGGTTTCGACGTATTCAGCGACGGTGGGCTGGTTGCCCGACAGGTCGATCATCATACCGTTGACGGCCACGATACCGGGCAGGCCGAACTGACCCGCGACCTTCACGTGTTCACGCAGGTGACGGTGTTCGCCGTGCATCGGGATCAGGAACTGCGGCTTGATGATCTGGTGCATCGTTTCCAGATCGGGTCGGTTCGCGTGGCCAGAGACGTGATACTTGCCGCCATCGTCGTCGACGATATCCACGCCCAGCTCGCTCAGCTGGTTCATGATGCGGATCACACCCTTTTCGTTGCCCGGAATCGTCTTGGACGAGAACAGGAAGGTGTCGCCTTCTTTCAGCTTCAGCCCCAGATAGCTGCCTTGCGACAGCTGGGCAGACGCAGCGCGGCGTTCACCCTGAGAGCCGGTGACCAGCAACATCAGCTGATTGCGCGGCACGTTGACCGCATCCTCTGGCCCGATCGTGGCGGGGAAGTTGGTCAGCAGACCGGTTTCCTTGGCCGCTTCGACCATGCGGTTCATCGACCGGCCCAGCAGGCAGACCGTGCGGCCAGCGGCCACAGCGGCGTCAGCCAGTGTCTTTAGGCGCGCGATGTTCGACGCAAAGGTCGTCGCCGCGACCATGCCAGTGGCATTGCGCATCAGTTCCGTGATCGCCGGACCGATGGACATTTCCGAACGGCCCGCGTGCGGAGAGAAGATGTTCGTGCTGTCGCAGACCAGCGCCTTGACGCCGTCCTTGGCAATCTCTTCCCACAGGGCGGTGTTGAACGGGTCGCCGACCACGGGGGTCATGTCGACCTTAAAGTCGCCGGTGTGCACGATGCGGCCAGCGGCCGAGTCGATCACCAGACCCGCGCTTTCGGGGATCGAGTGGCTGATCGGGACGTATGACACCTTGAACGGGCCGCAGTCGATCACGGCAGGATAAGGTTCAACCACGGTGACGACGTTGTCGGGGTGGCCCTTTTCCTGCAGCTTACGCCGCGCGATGTTCGCGGTGAATTTACGCGCATAGATCGGCGCGCCCAGCTGTTCCCACAGCAGGCCAACCGCGCCGACGTGGTCTTCGTGGGCGTGGGTGATGAAAATACCCTCGATCTGCGCCCGGCGTTCTTTCAGCCAGGTGATATCGGGGAAAATCAGGTCAACGCCGGGCGTGCCATCCATGTCGGGAAAGGTGACGCCCAGATCGATGACGATCAGACGTTCTTTGCCTTTGGGGCCATAGCCGTAGACGTAGCAGTTCATGCCGATTTCACCGGCGCCGCCAAGCGCCATATAGATCAGTCGGTCGTTTGCTTTTGCAGCACTCATGTAAGGTCCTTGTTGTATTGATGAATCACGGTCAGCCCGTGCATCGTCAGGTCATCCTCGACCCGGTCAAATAATTGGTCGCCTTGTGCAAACAGAGAGGCCAGTCCACCAGTTCCGATGACGGTCATCTGTCTGCCGCGTTCGGCTTTGATCCGTGCGGTTATCTCTTTCACGAGGCCAATGTAACCCCAGAACGCACCAGACTGCATGCAGGCGACGGTATTCGTGCCAATCACGCGCTCTGGCTTGGTCACATCGACGTGCGGCAGCGCGGCGGCGGCCATGTGAAATGCCTCTAGGCTGACCATGACGCCGGGGGCAATCACGCCGCCGACATAGGCGCCGTCATCGTCGACCACATCCAGCGTTGTCGCCGTGCCGAAATCCACCACGATCAGGTTGCCGCCGTGGCGATCAAAGGCGCCGGCGGTGTTCACCAACCGGTCCGGACCAACGGCGGTGCCGGGATCGACGCGCGGCAGCGTGGGCAGTTTGCATTCAGGCTTGCCCACGACAATGGGGCGACAGTTGAAATAGCGGTCGGCCAGAACCCGCAGGTTGAATACCACGCGGGGCACTGTCGCACTAACGATGACTTCGTTGATGGTCACATCAACCTTTTGCATCTGCATCAGGGACGTCAGCCAGACGAAATACTGGTCAGCCGTGCGCTGCCAGTCCGTCTTGGTCCGCCAGGTCGCCAAAAAGCGGGTGCCGTCCCAGATGGAAAACACCGTATTCGTATTGCCGCAGTCGATGGCCAGAAGCATGGGCAGCGCCCCTTTAGAAATAGATGTCGGCGGCAGGAATGACCTTGCGCCCCTCGGGGGTGGTTAAGATCAGATTGCCGTCGGTGTCGATGGTGTCAAATGTGCCGGTGATCTCTTCACGGCTGGTGCGGGCGGTAATCACCTCGCCCAGACGGGCCGCATGGCGGAGCCAGTCACTGCGGATAATGTCAAAGTCGAATTCCCACAGCTTCGCCTCTTGCGTGGCGTAGTCATTGGCGAGACGCACAAGGAAATCACCCGGCGTGACCTCTGGCCCGCCTTCGCCGCGCAGGGACACGGGCGCAAAGGCCGCGTCGCGGACGTCGTCGGGCACAGCAGCAAGGTTAACGCCTATGCCAACAGACAGCCAATCGACGTAAGGCCCCTGCCCGCTGGTTTCCAGCAGAATACCAGCGATCTTGCCGCCGTTCAGCAGCACGTCATTGGGCCACTTCAGGCTGAGCTTGGTGCGGTCAATATACATCGCCAGCGCCTCGAACAGGGCGACGGCGGCCATAAAGGATCGCAGGCTGGCCTGTTGCGGGGTGCAGTTGGGGCGATAAATCAGGGTGGCGGCAAAGTTGCCCGGCGGGCTTTGCCATGCGCGGCCCCGGCGACCGCGTGCGCCGGTCTGGATATCAGCGATCACCCAAGTCGGCGCTTGCAGGGTTGGCGCAATGCGCACCGCCTCTGCCATGGTGCTATCCACCTGCGTCAGGTGGTGGCACAGCACGCCCTCTGGCCAGAGGGCGTGCTGTGTTGGATCAGTTGACAAGGGCCGCAGCGGCAGCAGCCGCAATCGGCTCTACGCCGAACAGGTTGACCACGCCGACGACCATGATCAGGGCAGAGGCGATCAGGAACGCGCCAAGGATCGGCTGCGACGGGGCGTCCAGCTTTTCGGTCTCTTCGCCGAAGTACATGTAGTAAACGATGCGCAGGTAGTAATACGCGCCGATCACGGATGCGACCACACCGGCCACCGCCAACCAAGCAAGGCCCGCGTCATAGGCGGCGCGCAGCACATACAGCTTACCAAAGAAGCCGACCATCGGCGGCACACCAGCAAGGCTGAACATCAGCACCAGCATGGCCAGTGCCCGGGTGGGCTGGTCTTTGGCGTACATCTTCAGGCTTTGGATATCCGTCACCGGACGACCGTCGCGCTGCATGCCAAGGATAAAGGCAAAGGTGCCGATGTTCATGGTTACATAGATCGCCATGTAGATCAGCATCGCCTGCACACCCAGCGCAGTGCCGGCCGCCAGACCCATCAGAGCATAGCCCATGTGAGCGATGGACGAGTAAGCCATCAGACGCTTGATATCGCGCTGGCCAATCGCCGCGATCGATCCAAGGAACATCGAGATCACGGACAAGAAGGCAATGATCTGCTGCCAGTCGCCAGTGATACCGCCGAAGGCATCGAACATCAGGCGGGCGAACAGCGCCATGGCGGCGACCTTGGGGGCCGTTGCAAAGAACGCAGTGATCGGCGTGGGCGAGCCTTCGTAAACGTCCGGCGTCCACATGTGGAACGGCGCGGCGCTGACCTTGAACGCAAGACCAGAGATCAAGAACACGAGGCCGAACAGCAGACCCAGCGACGGCTGATCCTGCACGCCGGCCATGATGCCAGAGAACAAAGTCGTGCCAGTGAAACCATAGGTCAGCGATGCACCGTAAAGCAGCAGACCAGAGGACAACGCGCCCAGCACAAAGTACTTCAGGCCAGCCTCGGTCGATTTGACACTGTCACGGCGCAAGGACGCGACGACATAAAGCGACAGCGACTGCAGCTCTAGGCCCATGTAAAGCGACATCAGATCACCAGCGCTAACCATGACCATCATGCCGACGACGGCAAAGACCACTAGCAGCGGATATTCGAACCGCAACAAGTTACGCGCGACCATGTATTGCTCGCTCATCACCAAGACGGCGGCGGCGGACAGCAGGATCGTGACCTTGGCAAAGCGCGAAAAGCTGTCGGCGACAAACATGCCGTCAAACGCTGTCTGCGCATCAGCGCCGTTCGTCATCAGCCAAGCGGCCACCAGCACAAAGATGCCAGAGGTCAGCCAGACCAGCAGCGACGCCGCCCCGTCTTTGACGGTGTAAACGGCCGCCAGCAAGGCGATGATCGCATAGACCGCCAGTGCGATTTCCGGCAGGACAATCTGGATATCGGCAGAAATCATGGGTCCGTTTCCTTAGTGCAAAGCGACTTGAGTGGCTGCGGTAAACGCCGCGGTCGCCGTGTCGTATTGATCGATCAGCGCGCCAACCGACGGCCCGATGATATCGGTAACAAGGCTGGGATAGACGCCCAGCAACAAGGTCATCACCACCAGCGGGGCAAAGATCGCCCGCTCGCGGGTTGTCATATCGGTGATCGACTTCAGGCTTTCCTTGATCAGATCGCCCATAACGACGCGGCGATACAGCCACAGACCGTACGACGCCGACAGGATCACGCCAGAGGTGGCGATCACGGCGACCCAGGTGTTCACCTGGAAGATGCCCATCAGGACCAAGAATTCACCCACGAAGCCAGATGTGCCCGGCAGGCCGACGTTGGCCATGGTGAAGAACATGAAGATCAGCGCATAGGCCGGCATCCGGTTCACCAGACCGCCATAAGCGTCGATGTCGCGGGTGTGCATCCGGTCGTAAATTACGCCAACGCAAAGGAACAGCGCGCCAGAGATAAAGCCGTGGCTGATCATCTGGAAAATCGCGCCATCAATGCCCTGCTGGTTCACCGTAAAAATACCCATGGTGACGTATCCCATGTGTGCAACGGACGAATAGGCGATCAGCTTTTTCATATCCTGCTGCACCAGCGCAACAAGAGAGGTGTAGACGATCGCAATCGCCGACAGCCACAGCACCAGCGGGCCGATGACTTCGGACCCGATGGGGAACATCGGCAGCGAAAAGCGCAAGAAGCCGTAGCCACCCATTTTCAGCAGGATCGCAGCCAGCACGACAGAACCCGCAGTCGGGGCCTGCACGTGGGCGTCAGGCAACCACGTGTGCACGGGCCACATCGGCATCTTCACCGCAAAGCTGGCGAAGAAGGCAAGGAACATCAGCGTCTGCGCGCCGCCAACAATGTTGATGCCTAGCACGGTAAAGGCATCCGACGGGAACACCGTCGTCATCAGCGTCGGTATGTCAGAGGTGCCCGCGATGTTGATCATGGCGACCATGGCCACCAGCATCAGGACCGACCCAAGGAAGGTATAAAGGAAGAACTTGAACGACGCGTAAATGCGGTTTGCCCCGCCCCAGATGCCGATGATCAGGAACATCGGGATCAGGCCTGCCTCGAAGAACAGATAGAACAGGATCATGTCCAGCGCCATAAAGACGCCCAGCATCAGCGTTTCCAGCAGCAGGAACGCGATCATGTATTCCTTAACGCGGCTTTCCACGCCCCAGCAGGACGCGATCACCAGCGGCATCAGGAACGTGGTCAGCATCACGAACAGCACGGAAATGCCGTCGACGCCCATTTTATAGTTCAGACCCAGAAGCCAAGAATGCTCCTCGACCATCTGAAAGCCGGTGTCAGCTGGATCGAACTGGAACAGAATGAACAGCGAAATCAGGAACGTCGCGGACGTGGCAAACATCGCCACCCACTTGGCATTGCGCTGTGCCGCCGCGTCATTGCCCCGCAGGAACAGCGCCAAAATGGCAGCGCCGATCAGCGGAATAAACGTGGTGAGTGAAAGCAGGTTGCCCATTAGTTGGCCCCTCCGGTCAGAGTGACCCAGGTCAGCAGGGCCGCGATGCCCGCCACCATGGCAAAGGCGTAGGTGAACAAGTAGCCGGACTGCATCCGCCCAGCGGTGCGCGTCAGGAACGGCACGATGCCAAGGGCCAGACCGTTGATCCCGCCGTCAATGGTGCCTTCATCGCCGCGCTTCCACAGGAAGCGGCCAATCGCCAGCGCAGGCCGCACGAAAAGGAAGCCGTAGATTTCGTCAAAGTACCATTTGTTCAGCAAGAACTGATACAGATGCGACTGGTTCGCCGCCAGCTTGCCCGGCAGATCAGGACGGCGGACGTAGAACATGTACGCGGTGACAAAACCGATCAGCATGGCGATGAACGGCGACAGCTTGACCAAGACAGGCGCGTGGTGCGCGTCGTCAATGACGTGATTGTCGGCCGCCATATAAATGGCACCCTGCCCCGGCGTGTAAGTGTTCGCAGCAACGTCGCCGTGATCAGCTTCGCCTTCAACCGCAGCTTCGGACTGGGCAGCGTGCTCGCCCTCGGCCTCGGCAACAGCGTGGTCACCCTCTGCGGCAGCCTCTTCGCCGCCTTCGGTCGCATGTGCCTCTGCCGTGGTCATGCCAAAGAACTGTTCGATTTTGTGGTGATCGCCGAAAAAGCTGTTGTACCAGACCATGCCGCCAAAGATTGCACCAAGGCTCAGGACACCCAGAGGGATCAGCATGACCATCGGGGATTCGTGGGCGTGATCATGTGTATGGTGATCGCCGCGCGCCTTGCCGAAGAAGGTCATGAACATCAGGCGCCAGCTATAGAAACTGGTGAACATCGCCGCGATGACCAGCATCCAAAAGCTATAGGCCGTGCCGCCAGCCCAAGCGGATTCGATAACCGCGTCCTTGGACAGGAAGCCAGCGAAACCAAAGTGGGTCAGCGGGATACCGACGCCGGTGATGGCCAGCGTACCGATCATCATCGCCCAGAACGTATACGGCAGCTTTTTGCGCAATCCGCCATAGTTCCGCATGTCTTGTTCGTGGTGCATCCCGTGGATCACAGAACCCGCGCCAAGGAACAGCATCGCCTTAAAGAAAGCATGCGTCAGCAGGTGGAACATCGCGACGGAATAAACGCCCACACCAGCGGCCACAAACATGTAGCCCAGCTGCGAACAGGTGGAATATGCGATGACGCGCTTGATGTCGTTCTGCACCAGGCCCACGGTCGCAGCAAAGAACGCGGTCGAGGCACCGACGAAAACAATCATCTGCTTCGCCTCGGGCGCGTATTCGAACAGCGGCGACATGCGGCAAACAAGGAACACACCGGCGGTGACCATGGTCGCGGCGTGGATCAGCGCGGACACAGGTGTCGGGCCTTCCATCGCGTCGGGCAACCACGTGTGCAGGAACAGCTGGGCGGATTTACCCATCGCACCAATGAACAGCAGCACGCCAATCAGGTTCGCGGCATTCCATTCGGTCCACAAGAAATGGATCTGGGTCTGCGCGATATCGGCCACTTGCGGAAAGATGTCAGCGAACTTGACCGAGTCCGTCAGGAAGAACAGGCCAAAGATACCAAGGGCAAAGCCGAAGTCACCCACACGGTTGACCACGAAAGCTTTGATCGCAGCGGCGTTGGCAGACGGCTTGCGGTAGTAGAAGCCAATCAAAAGGTAGGACGCAACGCCCACGCCTTCCCAGCCGAAAAACATCTGGATCAGGTTGTCGGCGGTGACCAGCATCAACATGGCGAAGGTAAAGAACGACAGATACGCAAAGAAGCGCGCGCGATAAGGCGTGCCGTCTTTGAAGTTGTCGTCATGCGCCATGTAGCCAAATGAATAAAGGTGCACGAGCGCGGAGACCGTCGTGATCACGATCAGCATCGTCGCGGTCAAACGGTCCAGACGGATCGCCCAGTCGGTCGCAAGCGAGCCGGATTCGATCCAGCGCAGCACCGTGATGTCGCGCGTGACGCCATCAAAGCCCAGAAACACGATCCAAGACAGGAACGCGGCCAAGAACAGCAGACCAGTGGCCACCCACTGCGCGGGCTTTTCGCCAATGATCCGCCACGTAAAGCCGCAGATCAGGGCCCCGACCAGCGGTGCAAATAGGATAATCGTTTCCATGGGTTCAGCCCTTCATCACGTTGACGTCTTCAACGTCGATGGTTCCGCGGTTACGGAAGAAACAGACAAGGATCGCCAGACCAATCGCGGCCTCTGCGGCGGCGACGGTCAGCACGAACAGCGTGAACACCTGCCCCACCAGATCCCCAAGGAAACTGGAAAAGGCGACAAAGTTGATGTTCACCGCCAGCAGCATCAATTCGATGCTCATCAGCAGGATGATGACGTTCTTGCGGTTCAGAAACAGGCCAAAGATGCCAATGACGAACAGCGCCGCCGCCACCACAAGATAATGCTCTAGTCCGATCATGTCGTGTCCCTCTGGGCGTTCGCCCTTCGTTTTATGGTCTTAGCCGAAAAAGGTGTAGCCGCCGCCGAAGACAAGGATCAGCACAACGATCAGCGCAGCAATGGTGGTATTCGACATCAGCTATATCCTTCGGTCAAAGAGAGCGCCTTACAGGCCCTGCCCCGGTTTCACGTCTTTGAGTTCCATCGCCAGCTTGGGGTCGCGGTGCATCTGCGCCATGACGTTCTGGCGCTTGATGTCCACGCGGTGGCGCAGGGTCAGAACGATCGCGCCGATCATCGCCACCAGCAGGATCAGACCCGACAGTTGGAACAAAATGATGTAGCGATCATAGATCAACAGACCAAGGCCGGTTGTGTTGTAGGTGTCTGGCACCGGCGCAGCGAGGCGCGCATCAATCCCGTCCGAAAAGCTCCATGCGCCAACGGCGATGGCCAGCTGCATCAGAACGACGACGCCGATCAGCAAACCCAGCGGCAAGTATTTCGACATCTCTGCCTTCAACTCGGCAAAGTCGACGTCCAGCATCATGACGACAAACAGGAACAAGACCGCGACCGCGCCGACGTAGACGATGATCAGCAGCATGGCGACAAATTCAGCGCCAAGGATCACGAACAGACCTGCCGAAGACAGGAAGGCCAAGATCAGCCACAACACCGAATGCACCGGGTTGCGCGACAGCACCGTCATCAGGCCGCCCATGATCGTTGTGATCGCGAACAGGTAAAAGGTGAAAACGAAAGGGGTCATGCCTCGGCATCCTTTTTCATCACGTCGTTGGCGATTTCCATCGCCTTGGTCATCGACGGCACGCCGCCAAACATGGCCGCCATCGCAATCGTCTCGGCGACTTCTTTTTCAGTGGCCCCGGCCTCGACCAGATGGCGCACGGTCATGCGCAACTGCGCCTCGGCTTGTGCGCCCATGATCGTCAGGCCCATCAGGGTCATCAACAGCCGCGTCTTGGCGTCTAGACCGTCCGGGTTCAACCCCTTGCCAAAGAAGGTTTCCATCATTTCTTTGGGCATCGTCGGCCAAAGCGTCTCGAACCCTTTGGGCGTAAAAGATTCCATCGCAGGATTGAGCTGTTTCACCCAGTCCTGCCCCATGGTCATCATGGCCTCAAAAGGGTTCTTTGCATCGCTCACGCCGCATCCTCCGCTTCAAAAACCTCAATCGCGGCATTCAGCGCGTTAATCATCGCAGGAAAGCCGCCGTAAAGCGTCATCTGATAGATAATCTCACAGACCTCTGCGCGGCTCGCACCAACAGCGCGGGCACTGGCGATGTTGACCTTAAGCTGGGGCTTTGTCTGCCCCCCCATCGCAGTAAGGGCCGCAATCGTCGCCAGCAGGCGTATTTTCTCTTCCACAACGCCGCGGCTGTAGAATGTACCGTAAGGCACCTCGACCACCATGCGCGACAAGCCAGGCACCAAAGCATCGTAACGCGCCGCAAGCGCGTCTTCCATGCCCGGGTTCACTGCCTCAGACAGTGCCTTGCCGCGTTCATATGTGGCTTGATCAAGGCTCATCTGTAGGGCGCATCCATTTCGAGGTTGCGCGCGATCTCGGCTTCCCAACGGTCGCCATTCGCCAGCAGCTTTTCTTTATCGTAGTAAAGCTCTTCGCGTGTCTCGGTGCTGAACTCAAAGTTCGGGCCTTCGACAATGGCGTCCACAGGGCAGGCTTCTTGGCAGAAACCGCAGTAGATGCACTTGGTCATGTCGATGTCATAGCGCGTCGTGCGGCGCGATCCGTCATCCGTGCGCGGGGCCGCGTCAATGGTGATCGCCTGCGCCGGGCAAACGGCCTCGCACAGTTTACAAGCGATGCAACGCTCTTCGCCATTGGCATAACGGCGCAGGGCGTGCTCGCCGCGAAACCGCGGGGACAGCGGGCCTTTTTCATGCGGATAGTTCAGCGTGGCTTTGGGGGCAAAGAAGTACTTCATCCCCAGCCCAAAGCCTTTCCAGAAGTCCGACAACAGGAAGTATTTCGCAGAGCGTGCGTAGTCCATCGTTAGACTCCCCAAGTGTAACGGGCCCAGAAGCCACCCATTACTTCAAATTTTGCAAGGAATGCGATCAGCACGACCCAGATCAGCGAGAGCGGCAAGAAGACTTTCCAGCCGATCCGCATCAGTTGGTCGTAGCGGTAGCGCGGGGTGATGGCCTTCACCATGGCGAACATAAAGAAGCAGGCCATCATCTTAAGGATCATCCACAGGATGCTGTCAGGCAGACCGGGGATCGGGGACAGCCAGCCGCCCAAGAACAGAAGCGACACCAGCGCGCACATCAGCACGACGGCCATCAGCTCGCCGATCATGAACAGCAGGAAGGGCGTGGACGAATATTCAACCTGATAACCAGCGACCAGTTCCGATTCGGCCTCTGGCAGGTCGAACGGCGGACGGTTGGTTTCAGCCAGCGCCGAGATGAAGAACAAGAACAGCATCGGGAAGTGGGCGACCCAGTACCACGACAGCAAACCAGCGCCGCGCTGCGCCTCGACGATGTCGCCAAAGTTCATCGACCCGGTCGAGATGATGATGCCGATGATGATCAGGCCAAGCGAGACTTCGTAAGAAATCATCTGCGCGGCAGACCGAAGGGATCCAAGGAACGGATACTTAGAGTTCGACGCCCAACCACCCATGATCACGCCGTAGACTTCCAGCGATGACACGGCAAAGACGAACAGGATCGCGACGTTGATATCCGACAGCACCCAACCGGTGTTGAAGGGAATCACCGACCAGGCAATGACTGGCAGAACAAAGGACAGCAGCGGCGCAATGAAATAGACCGCCTTGTCAGCGCCAGCAGGCACGACGATTTCCTTGACGATATACTTTAGAAAGTCGGCAAAGGACTGCAGCACGCCCCAAGGGCCCACCACGTTCGGGCCGCGCCGCATCTGCACAGCAGCCCAGACCTTACGGTCCGCATACATCAGCATGGCCAGCGCCAGCAAAAGCGGGATCAGCAGCAGCAAACACTGCCCCAAGATCAACAGGACGATGCCCGTGTTCGTCGTGGTGAAGAAGTTGACCATAATTCCCTCTGACCCTTCGTCCTTCAGACCGTCGGTATGCCCGACGTTCCGCAATCTGCAACCGTTACTACCGCGTCAATCGTCGCCAATCCGCGCGGCAGGTCCGACGAGATGGTGTAAACAGCATCCGCGCCCCAAGTGCCACCCTCTTCGGTGACGTTCGTGCGCACCAAACGCGCAAAACTGTAACCTCGGATTAACGCATATTGCGCCGCAGCACATTGCGCATATTTTTCCACCGCATCCGGTGTCGCGGCCCCTGTCAGGGCCACGTTAAAGTTCACAAGATCCCCGTCCAGCAAGCTGGTCCGGACACCCAAATACGTCGGCCCACCTGGCGCGGCCTGCGGCGGCACGCAGCCCGCCAGCAGCAAGGCCGCAACAACGGCGGGCCGCATCATGTTCACTCGGCCGCGATCTTTTCCGCGCCGCGCAGTTTGGCGTTCGCGCTCAGCTCTGCCATCAGGCTCGAGGCCCGTGCGATCGGGTTGGACAGATAGAAGTCCTTGACCGCATAGCCGAAATCACCGCTGCCCAGCGTGCCCGCGTCCAGCGCAGCGCCTTCGTTCGCAGCGACCACGTCGATCTGGCCCAGATGCGGGTGCGCCGCAATCAAGGTCCGGCGCAGCGCGGCCAGCGAATCAAACGGCAGGACAGCGCCCAGCTCTGCGGACAAAGCCCGCAGAATCGCCCAGTTTTCCTTAGCCTGCCCCGGAGGGAAGCTGGCGCGCATCGCAAGCTGCGGGCGCCCTTCGGTATTCACGAACAGACCGTTTTCTTCGGTGTAGGCCGCAGCCGGCAGGATCACATCAGCGCGGTGCGCCCCGCGATCGCCGTGGCTGCCCTGATAGATCACAAAGGCACCGGCGGCGATTTCGACTTCGTCCGCGCCAAGGTTATAGATCACCTCTGCACCGTCGATCGCCGCAGTGATGCCGCCATCGGTCACAGCGCCCACATCCATCGCGCCAACACGGCCAGCGGCAGTGTGCAGCACCAGAACTTTGCCGCCAGCGCTTGCGGCGATCTGTGCGGCATGGCCCAAAACAGCCTCGCCGTCAGAGCCGGTCAATGCGCCCTGCCCCACGATCACAAGCGTGCCTTTGCCAGCGTGGTCCTGCTTTGCAAAGTCGGTCAGCGCGTCGCGGCCTGTGCCGCCTTCGATAACTTCATAGGTCAGATCGACTGGCATGCCAAAGCGCGTCACGTCCCCGCCCCGCGACCAAGCGCGGCGCAGGCGGCTGTTCAGCACAGGGGCTTCAACGCGGGGGTTGGTGCCGATCAGAACGATGTTCTGCGCGGTATCAATGTCCGCAATCGTCGCCGTGCCGACATAAGCCGCGCGGTTGCCAGCGGGCAGCTGGGCGTTATCGGTGCGGCATTCGACGTTGCCGCCCAGACCTTCAACCAATTGCTTCAGCGCAAATGCTGCCTCAACGGGGGCCAGATCGCCGACCAGACCGGCCACCTTTTTGCCCGTCATCGCAGCGGCAACAGCGGCCAGCGCCTCTGGCCAGTCGGCTTTGCGCAGCTTGCCGTTTTCGCGGATGTAAGGGGTATCCAGACGCTGCTTGCGCAGACCGTCAAAGACAAAGCGGGATTTGTCGTTGATCCACTCTTCGTTCACGCCGTCATGGTTGCGCGGCAGAATGCGCATCACGTCGCGGCCTTTGGTGTCCACGCGGATGTTCGATCCCAGCGCGTCCATCACGTCGACAGATTCGGTCTTCGACAGCTCCCACGGACGGGCGGTAAAGGAATAAGGCTTCGACACCAGCGCGCCCACTGGGCACAGGTCAATGATGTTGCCCTGCATGTTGGACGCCAGCGTTTCGCCCAAATAGGACGTGATCTCTGCATCTTCGCCGCGGCCGGTCTGGCCCATCTGGTGGATGCCTGCGACCTCGGTCGTGAATCGGACACAGCGGGTGCAGGAAATGCAGCGCGTCATATGGGTTTCGACCAGCGGTCCAAGGTTCAAATCCTCGGTCGCGCGCTTCGGCTCGCGAAAGCGGGAAAAGTCGACGCCATAAGCCATCGCCTGATCCTGCAGGTCGCATTCGCCGCCCTGATCGCAAATCGGGCAATCCAGCGGGTGGTTGATCAGCAGGAATTCCATCACGCCCTCGCGGGCTTTCTTCACCATCGGCGAATTGGTCTTCACCACAGGTGGCTCGCCGTCTTTGCCGGGGCGCAGGTCACGGACCTGCATGGCGCAGGATGCGGTCGGCTTCGGCGGACCGCCGACGACTTCGACCAGACACATGCGGCAGTTGCCGGCGATGGACAGACGTTCGTGATAGCAGAAACGCGGGATTTCGATTCCCGCGATTTCGCAGGCTTGAAGGAGCGTCATCGCCCCTTCAACCTCGATCACTTGACCATCAATGTTGATTTTGCGCAGATCGGACATGAACGCCTCCGGCTTCCGGACCCAAGCCCGGCCACAAGAAGCCGGGTGTTTGGATGGCGTTCTAACCCGTTGCGAACGCGTATGCCAGACGCAGCGACGCTTTTTTCGCCGCTGCTTGCCCGCGTCTTAGTGAAGCAAGCGACCAACGCCTGTATTCTTGCCCATCTGATCGCGTCCGACGGTGCAATACGTCTCTTCCACGCCGGGGGTCACACCCAGTTGGACCAGCTGCGCCCGGGCAATACCCTCTAGGCGCTTCTTCTCGGGCTTATTGTCGACATAGGCGTCGATTTCGCTGCTGGAATAGCCCAGCTCGCGCGCGCGGGATTTCAGGTTCAGCAAGGTCGTGATGCCCCGCAGGGTCCGCGCATCAATGCTGCCGCATTTTTCGCTGATCTCATAGGCCATGCCGACCACCAGCAAACCGTTGCGGATTTCAGCCTCGTCTTTCAGGGCGGCCTGCGCGCTGCCCGCAGCCGTCAAACCCATCGCCAAAACGGCGGTACTCATCAGAAAATTGCGCATGTCTCTGCTCCTGTAGGGCGGGAACGTAATGTTCCGGTGACGTTCTACATTGGGCCAGCGGGCGTGTTATGCAATATCGCCCGGATGATTGTGGGTGACAAACCCCTTGTTTTCATGCGTCCGGTGCAACGTGCGCGGCACCGAACGCAGGCCCGGATGGGCTTACTTCATGCTCGAGTCAAACACCGGCTCTGCTGGCGGTGTGAATGTGACAGGGGACATCGGCTCTGGCTGTTTGGCACAGGCAGCAGCAAGCAAGACGGTCGCGATCAAAGCGTATTTCATTAGATGCATCCTCAATAACCCGATTATATGCGATGCGACATCCAGCGGACGGGATAAGCCAAAGGCGCAAACGGTCAAAGCGACCATCGCGGATCACGATAGATGCGGCCGCAGTTTAGTCGAGACGGCGCGCGATAGATTTATCACGCCCTGTCATGCAAAAAGCACGCCCCGGGCGGCACTTGGGCGGCTTTACGCCGCAACGCAAAACGCCGGCCCGAAGGCCGGCGTTTGCAAGAATGTCGCTTATTCCGCTGCGATCGGCCCGCGCTTGTGGCGGATGCGATCTTCGATCTCTCCGCGGAAGTTGCGGATCAGACCTTGGATCGGCCAAGCCGCGGCGTCGCCAAGGGCGCAAATTGTGTGGCCTTCGACCTGTTTGGTCACGTCGAGCAGCATGTCGATTTCATCGACCGAGGCGTTACCCTGCACCAGACGTTCCATCACGCGCATCATCCAGCCCGTACCTTCACGGCATGGCGTGCACTGGCCGCAGGATTCGTGCTTATAAAACTTGGACAGACGCCAGATTGCTTTGATCATGTCGGTCGACTGGTCCATCACGATGACCGCCGCCGTCCCCAGACCCGACCGCTGTTCGCGCAGCCAGTCGAAATCCATGATCGCGTCTTCCATCTGCTCTGCCGTCAGGCAGGGCACAGAGGATCCGCCGGGAATCACAGCCTTCAGGTTCTTCCAGCCGCCGCGAATACCGCCGCAATGCTTGTCGATCAGCTCTTTGAACGGGATCGACATCTCTTCTTCGACAACGCAGGGGTTGTTGACGTGGCCGGAAATCGCAAACAGCTTGGTGCCCGCGTTGTTCGGACGGCCCATACCCGCGAACCAAGCGCCGCCACGGCGCAGAATCGTCGGCACAACCGCAATCGATTCGACGTTGTTCACCGTTGTCGGGCAACCATACAGACCTGCGCCCGCAGGGAATGGCGGTTTCATCCGCGGCATACCTTTTTTGCCCTCAAGGCTTTCCAGCAGCGCGGTTTCTTCGCCGCAAATATAAGCGCCCGCACCGTGAGCGACATAGATGTCGAAATCCCAGCCAGAGCCGCAGGCGTTTTTGCCCACTAAACCCGCGTCATAAGCTTCATCAATCGCGTTCTGCAGCGCTTCTTTTTCGCGAATATATTCGCCGCGAATGTAGATGTAGCAGGCATGCGCTTGCATGGCGAAGCTGGCAATCAGGCAACCTTCGATCAGCGTATGCGGATCGTGGCGCATGATTTCGCGGTCTTTGCAGGTGCCCGGCTCTGATTCGTCAGCGTTCACCACCAGATAGGACGGACGACCATCCGATTCCTTTGGCATGAACGACCATTTCAGACCAGTCGGGAAACCCGCACCGCCCCGGCCACGCAGGCCAGAGGCTTTCATCTCGTCCACGATCCAGCCAGCGCCCTTGCCAAGAATGTCCTTGGTTCCGTCCCAATGGCCACGCGCTTGTGCGCCTTTCAGCGAACGGTCGTGCATCCCATACAGGTTGGTAAAGATGCGGTCCTGGTCTTTCAGCATTGGATCATCCCTTGAAAGCTGGGGCTGTAACAGCGGCGCAAAGCGGCGCGGCACAAATCAATTACGGGTCTTCTGCCAGATTTTCAGCGTGACAGCCAGTGACCAAATGAACGCAGCCATCGACACCAGATACATCAAAATTTCATACTTCGGCGCAATTCCAGTCTGCGCCACAATCCAAGGAGCCAGCATCGCCAGCACCCCGGCCAACGCGATCACGACAGCGGCGATGCGCCCCTGCCGTGCCGTGTTATCATCATGTCTATGCGTCATAATTTAGTAAACGCCGCCTTTTCCAACCTTAGAAGAAAACTCAGTCTCGCCGCCGGACGCAAGAACCTGCGCCTGCGCGATCCATGTATCGCGGCTGACGCGGCCTTTGAACCCTTTCAGGTTCTGGTCCATCCAAGCGACTTCGGTGTCGGACCAGCTTGCAATTTGGTCGAAATGATAAACGCCCATCTCGTGCAGCAAGGTTTCCAGTTTCGGGCCGACACCTTTGATTTCTTTCAGATTATCGCCGCCGCCATCGCGCGGGGCAGTCAACATCTCAGGCTTGATCGACGGACCCGCTGCCGCTTCTGCGTCGGGCAAAGCCTGCGCCTCTGACGCGCCTTCGGCCCCCGGGTGGGCCACCGGGGCCGCATCGGCGTCCGGCATGGCGTCCACGGCAGAGGCACCTTCATATTTCCAGCTGCCCTTACGGCTCGCCAGTTCGTCTTGCCCAGCAAGGCGGGCTGAAGGTTTCAAAACGGACCCGGTGTCCGCAGCAGGCACCGCCGTCTCAACGTTGCCGCCCTGCCCCGCATCAACGACTGGGGCAGCAACGGGATCAGCCACGGCAGGGCTGGCTGCAACAGGACTGGCAACAGGCGCAGCAACAGCGGTTGGATCCTGCGTCACAGCCGCATCATCGCCGCGTCCCATCAGCCAAAGGATTACCGCGACGATCAGGCCAATGATCAGCCCCGTCATCACGGCCCCGGGAAATCCGAAACGCAGCAGCAGATAGCATAAGGCCGCGACCACAAGTCCCGTGATCGCGGCAATTTTCAGGATGCGCTTTTCGCGTGTAACGGTGTCGTTCATCTGTCCCTCCGTGCGGCGGTCTGGCAGGACCGACGTCAGTTTAATTTCGGACAGCCTGCACGTGGCACTGACAGCCCCCCAAGGGGAATGTTAGCCACTTTTTCACCACTCACAAAGATTATCGTGCAAATCAGGCAGATTAGGCACCAACAAGGCCCTTTGCCTGATTGACCCAGTCTTCGCGCTCGATCCGGCCTTTGAACTTCAGACGGCTATCGACCCAAGCAATTTCTGCCGGTGTCCACTTCGCAATCTGGTCAAAATGCCAAAAGCCAAGCTCTTGCAGGATGCCTTCGATCTTGGGGCCAACACCATTGATTCGCTTCAGATCATCGCCCTTGCCGCCACGCGGCGCGGTCAGTGTCAGCGGCTTTTCCTCAGCGACAGGTTCCACGGCGACGCCGCTCTCAGCCTTAACCGCAGTCTTCGCGGCGGGCGCAACGCTGCCCTCTTTCGGCTTACCCTTGCGCTGAACGCCAGCGGCTTCGCCCTCTGCCTCTGCCACACCGTCAGAGGAATCGCCGCGATCACGCGGGGCTTCTGCCTCGCTTGCCGTGCGGCCGCCTTGGGTCCCATCGGGGCCAGCGGGCGGCATCATGTCGTCGCGGACGGGCTTGCCGCCCGTCTTGGACAGGTTCCACGGCGTCAGCAGCGGGACTTCGGTGCCGTCGATCCGCTTAATCGTGTCGCCAATATCCACGGCCAGTTGGGCGCTGGCGTTATACTGATGCTTGCCGCTTTCGTGGTCCTTCAAGCTGGTCAGGCCGGACTTCGGCTCAGAGCCATAGCGGCCATTTTGCGGGCCGGGCACGGGGACGCGGCCAGCGGCCATCTCGTCGATGATCTCGGCCAGCTTTTCGGCGGTCAGGTCCTCGTAGTAATCCTTGCCGATCTGGGCCATCGGCGCGTTGGCGCAGGACCCAAGGCATTCGACCTCTTCCCATGAAAACTTGCCGTCGGCGGACAGCTGATGCGCCTTTGGCGCGATCTTGTCCTTGCAGACGCTGATCAAGTCTTCGGCGTTGCAGATCATGCAGGACAGCGTGCCGCAAACCTGAATATGCGCAACGGATCCAACGGGTTGCAGCTGGAACATAAAATAGAATGTCGCGACCTCCAGGACGCGAATGTATTCCATGCCCAGCAGGCGTGCGACGTATTCAATCGCGGGCCGTGTCAGCCAGCCATGCTGTTCCTGCGCACGCCACAGCAGCGGGATAACCGCGCTGGCCTGACGCCCTTCGGGGAACTTCGTCATCTGGCCTTCTGCCCAAGCCAAGTTGGCTGGAGTGAACTCAAAGCTCTCGGGCTGGTCGTGGTAAAGGCGTCGCAGCATATCAGGGTCTTCCGGTCTACTCAGGCACCGCCGCCGTCATGGCGGGGCGCGTCATTGGGGTCAGATGCAGCGGTCGCTGGTCACACGGATTGCACCGTCGCCAGAGGTTTCCACCCGGCCTTCGGCCTGCAGTTGCGGCGTCAGCTGAACCAGTTCTTCGCGGCTGATCGTCGCCTGCGTCAGAACCGCACCGACATTGTCGGCCGTCAAGGCGCAGCCATTGGATTCAATCGCGCCAACAAGGCGTTCTTTCGCGGTCAGCACGGCAGGCTGCGGCGTGGCGACAGGCACCGGGTTCGCCGGCAGGTTGTTGCCCAGCGGACGAATGCCCGTGCCACTGCTGGCGCAAGCGGCCAGCGACAATACGGCGACGGCGGAAGCGATACGTGCGATCATCGGTCAATCTCTCCGAAAACGACGTCCATGGTGCCGATAATGGCGGCCACGTCAGCCAGTTGGTGCCCAGTGGCAATGTAGTCCATCGCCTGCAAATGCAGATAGCCCGGCGCGCGGATCTTGGCGCGGTATGGCTTGTTGCTGCCATCAGCGACCAGATAGACGCCGAATTCACCCTTCGGTGCCTCGACCGCGGCGTAAACCTCGCCTGCTGGCACGTGAAAGCCTTCGGTATAAAGCTTGAAGTGGTGGATCAGGCTTTCCATGTCGGTCTTCATCGCGTGGCGCGTCGGCGGGGTCATCTTGCCCCGGGCCATGATGTCACCCTTTTCATGGCGCAGCTTTTCGCAAGCTTGGCGCATGATGTGGATCGACTGGCGCATCTCTTCCATGCGGACGAGGTAGCGATCATAGCAATCGCCGTTCTTGCCCACGGGGATCTGGAATTCAAACTCGTCATAGCATTCGTATGGCTGCGCCCGGCGCAAATCCCATGCCAGACCAGAGCCACGGACCATCACGCCGGAAAAGCCCCAGTCCTGAATGTCCTGCTCTGTCACGACGCCGATGTCAGCGTTACGCTGCTTGAAAATGCGGTTTTCCGTCAGCAGACCGTCGATGTCGGCCAGCACCTTGGGGAATTCCACACACCATGCGTCGATATCCTCGACCAACTGGTCGGGCAGATCCTGATGCACACCGCCGGGGCGGAAGTACGCTGCGTGCAAACGGGCACCGCAGGCGCGCTCATAGAACACCATCAGCTTTTCGCGCTCTTCAAAGCCCCACAGCGGCGGGGTCAGCGCGCCAACGTCCATCGCCTGCGTCGTCACGTTCAGCAGGTGCGACAGGATGCGGCCAATTTCGGAATACAAAACCCGGATCAGCTGCGCACGGCGCGGCACTTCGGTCTTGGTCAGACGCTCGATGGCAAGGCACCAAGCGTGTTCCTGATTCATCGGGGCCACATAATCCAGCCGGTCGAAATACGGCAGGTTCTGCAGGTAAGTCCGCGATTCCATCAGCTTTTCAGTGCCGCGGTGCAGCAGGCCGATATGCGGATCGCACCGCTCTACAATCTCGCCGTCAAGCTCCAGCACCAGACGCAAAACGCCGTGCGCCGCAGGGTGTTGCGGGCCGAAGTTGATGTTGAAGTTCCGGATCTTCTGCTCGCCCGTGCGCGCGTCCGTGGACCCGTCGTCATAGGTGTTCACGCGAATATCGCCGTCCATCATTTCGCTGCTCCCTTGGAGACATGGCCATCCGGCGCAACCTTGTCGTCGCCGGGCAGAATATACTCGGCACCTTCCCAAGGCGACATAAAGTCGAACTGGCGGTATTCCTGAACAAGGCTCACCGGCTCATAGACAACGCGCTTTTGCACTTCGTCATAGCGCACTTCGGTGTAACCCGTCGTCGGGAAATCCTTGCGCAGCGGGTGGCCGCGAAAACCGTAGTCGGTCAGCAAACGGCGCAGGTCCGGGTGGCCGGAAAACAGGATACCGAACATGTCGAACACTTCGCGCTCGAACCAGTTGGCGGACGGGTGCACGGTGATGATCGACGGCACCATCTCGTCCTCGCGGACGTCGACTTTCAGCCGGATGCGCTGGTTCTGGTACATCGACAAGAAGTGATACACGACCTCGAACCGCTTGGGCCGCTGGGGGTGATCCACAGCCGTGATATCAACCAGCGACGAAAACCGGCAGGCCGCATCCGTTTTCAAAAACTCGACAAAGCCCACAATGTTGGACAGCGCGACGGTCACGGTCAGCTCGTCATGGGCAACAGCCCACCCCAGCACGCAATCGTGGCGCTTCAATTCCAGATGCTGGCCAAGTTCGTTCAAAGCGTCAGACATAAGATCCCCTTAGCGGACGATGTTGCCGGTGCGGCGGATTTTACGTTGCAGCTGCAGGATACCATACAGCAACGCCTCTGCCGTCGGCGGACAGCCTGGCACATAGATGTCGACCGGAACGATCCGGTCACAGCCACGCACCACGGAATAGCTGTAGTGGTAATAGCCGCCGCCATTCGCGCAGGACCCCATGCTGATCACGTAGCGCGGCTCTGGCATCTGGTCGTACACTTTGCGCAGCGCTGGTGCCATCTTGTTGGTCAGCGTGCCTGCCACGATCATCAGGTCAGACTGACGCGGGGATGCGCGCGGCGCGGTGCCGAAGCGTTCCAAGTCGTAACGCGGCATGGACGTGTGCATCATCTCGACCGCGCAGCAGGCCAGACCAAAGGTCATCCAGTGCAGCGATCCGGTGCGCGCCCAGTTCACAATGTCAGCGGTGGACGTGACAAGAAAACCCTTGTCGGTCAATTCGCGGTTCAGCGCTTGCGTTGCGACCTCGCGGTCGGGTCCGACTTGCGTCCCGGTCATCACTCCCATTCGAGAGCTCCCTTCTTCCACTCATAAGCAAAGCCTGCGGTCAGCACGGCCAAGAAAACCATCATCGACCAGAAGCCGGTCATCGAAATGTCTTGGAACGCGACGGCCCAAGGAAACAGAAACGCGACCTCTAGGTCGAAAATGATGAACAGGATCGACACGAGGTAGAATCGCACATCAAATTTCATCCGCGCATCATCGAATGCGTTAAAGCCGCATTCATAAGCTGACACCTTTTCAGGGTCGGGATTGCGCACAGCAAGCAGGGCAGCTGCCAGTATCAGAATAAGGCCTAACGCAATGGCAAGGCCCAGAAAAATCATGATCGGCAGGTATTCGTTCAGCATCGATTCCAAGGGGTGATCCTTTTCCCGTGGCACCCGGTAGCGAACGGCCGGGCGCGGCTGGGGTCACACTTAAACCCGTGCCCCGGCAGGGTCAACCAACCCGCCGCCTGCCGCTCCGCTTTGTCGCGGGGTTTAGGTGCGGGGTTCAGGCTGCATCCTCGGGTGCCAGTGTCACCAGCGCGACGCCTGCCTTGACCTGATCGCCGGCCGTCACCGCGACCTGCGCCACGATCCCGCTGCGCGGCGCGCGCAGGACGTGTTCCATTTTCATCGCCTCTAGCACGACCATGCGGTCGCCTTCTGCGACGCTTTGCCCTTCGGTCACGGCCACCGCCGCCACCAGCCCCGGCATTGGCGACAGGACAACATCGCCCCCCGGCCCCGCACCGCCCCGCGCCAGCGGATCGGGCAGATCAAGCGTGAACGGGTCCGCACCAAACACGGTCACCGCCGCGCCGTGCCGCAAGGCATGCGGCATCAGCGCGCCATCTGCCCGCCAGTTCGGGCCGGCCCGCCGCAGCTGCACGATCTGCTCGCACACCTGCACATCCCAGCCGCCCTGCGCCGCTGTAACCAAAACGCTTTCTTCGCCGACAAGCACCCGCTGCGGCGCGCCCTGCCACAGGGCAAAGCCTTGCCACGGCGCATCGCGGTCCAGCCCCGCCGCAATTAACGCGGCATAGGCCAGCCTTTGCGCGCCCGGCACGGCGGGTGCCGCCAATTCCGGCATCCGCCCGATCAGCCCGGTATCCATCGTGCCCGCCACAAAATCCGGCGCGGCCGCAAGCCGCTGCAAGAACCCAAGGTTCGTCACCGTCCCCGCCACCTGCGTCTGCGCGAGGGCCGTGGACAGCGCCGTCAGCGCCGCCCCCCGGTCCGGGCCGTGCACCGTAATCTTGGCAATCATCGGATCATACCAAGGAGAGATTTCGCTACCCGCCGCAACGCCGCTATCAATGCGCGCCTGCGCCGGAAAGTGCAGCGCAGCCAAGGTGCCCGTCGCAGGCAAGAACCCGGCGGGCACATCCTCTGCATAAAGCCGCGCCTCGAACGCGTGGCCGGTGATCTGCAACTGATCCTGCCGCAGCGGCAAAGCCTGCCCCGATGCGACGCGCAGCTGCCAGTCCACCAGATCAACGCCGGTAATCGCCTCTGTCACCGGATGTTCGACCTGAAGGCGCGTGTTCATTTCCATGAACCAAAAGCCGTCCGTGCGCAGGCCGTTCTTGCCGTCGACGATGAATTCGATCGTGCCCGCGCCACTATAACCAATCGCCCGCGCCGCCTTGACCGCCGCGTCGCCCATCGCGGCGCGCACTGCGTCCGTCATGCCCGGCGCTGGCGCTTCCTCGATCACCTTCTGATGCCGCCGCTGCAAGGAACAGTCACGCTCGAACAGATGCACCGCGTCCGTGCCGTCGCCAAAGACCTGCACCTCGATATGCCGGGGCTGCTGGATATACTTTTCGATCAGCACATCGGCGTTGCCAAAGGCGGTCCGCGCCTCGGCCTTGGCGCTGTCCAGCGCATCCGCGAAATCCGCCGCCGCCTCGACCAGACGCATACCTTTGCCGCCGCCGCCCGCCACGGCCTTGATCAGCACCGGATAGCCGATCTTGCCCGCCTCAGCGGCCAGCACATCGGCGCTTTGATCCGCGCCAAGGTATCCGGGCACCACAGGCACCCCCGCCTTGTCCATCAAGGCTTTGGCCGCGTCTTTCAGCCCCATCTTGCGGATCGCATCCGCAGACGGGCCGATAAACACCAACCCAGCAGCGGTGACCGCATCCACGAACCCCGGATTTTCCGACAGAAAACCGTAACCCGGATGGATGCCCTGCGCGCCCGTATCCAGCGCCGCCTGCACAATCAGATCGCCGCGCAAATAGCTGTCCGCCACCGGCGCAGGCCCAAGGCGCACCGCCTCGTCCGCCATGCGCACATGCAGCGCATCCGCATCAGCGTCGGAATAGACCGCCACCGTGGCCACGCCCAGCTTTTGGCAAGAGCGGATGATCCGGCAGGCGATCTCGCCCCGGTTCGCAATCAGAACCTTGTTAAACATCGCACATCCCCCCGTGCAGGCGCGTCATGTCCCCTGCGAAAATCATCACATCCGGAACACGCCAAAGCGTGTCTCCTCGATGAGCGCATTGCAGCTGGCCGCAAGGCTCAAGGCCAGCACCGCCCGGCTTTGACGCGGGTCAATCACCCCGTCATCCCAAAGCCGCGCAGACGCATAAAGCGGATCGCTCTGCTCTGCGAACTGGTCCAGCACTGGCTGCTTGAAGGCAGCCTCTTCTTCGGCCGACCACGCCTCGCCGCGCCGCTCCATGCCGTCACGCTTTACCGTCGCCAGCACGCCCGCCGCCTGTTCGCCGCCCATCACAGCGGTGCGCGACGTGGGCCACGTCCACATGAAGTCCGGGCTGTAAGCCCTTCCTGCCATGCCATAATTTCCCGCGCCGTAGCTGCCGCCGACCACCATCGTGATCTTAGGCACCTTGGTCGTCGCAACAGCCGTGACCATCTTGGCCCCATGCCGCGCGATCCCCTCGTTCTCGTATTCCCGCCCGACCATAAAGCCGGTGATGTTCTGCAAAAAGATCAACGGGATCCGGCGTTGAGAGCACAGTTCAACAAAATGCGCCCCTTTTTGCGCCGCCTGACTGAACAGCACCCCGTTATTCGCCACAATCCCGCAGGGCCAGCCGTCAATATGCGCAAATCCCGTCACCAGCGTCTCGCCAAAGCGGGCTTTGAACTCGTCAAAGCGCGAGCCGTCGACGATCCGGCGAATAACCTCGCGGATGTCATAGGGCGTGCGCAAATCCGCCGGGATCACGTCGAACAAGCTATCCGGATCAACTGCAGGAGCTTCGCTTTGCAACCGCTTGATATCGCCTGTATTCCGAGCAGAGATCGAGGCAACCGCCTGCCGCGCCAAAGCCAGCGCATGGGCGTCATCCTCGGCCAGATAATCCGCCACGCCAGACAGGCGCGTATGCACATCGCCGCCGCCCAATTCCTCGGCCGACACCACTTCGCCCGTCGCGGCCTTGACCAAGGGCGGCCCCGCGAGGAAGATCGTTCCCTGTTCCTTCACGATGATCGACACATCGGCCATTGCAGGCACATAGGCACCGCCCGCCGTGCAGGACCCCATGACCACTGCGATTTGTGCGATTCCCGCCGCCGACATATTGGCCTGATTATAGAAAATCCGGCCAAAGTGGTCGCGGTCGGGAAACACCTCGTCCTGATTGGGCAGGTTCGCCCCGCCGCTGTCCACCAGATAGACGCAAGGCAACCCGCAGCGCGCCGCAACCTCTTGGGCGCGCAGGTGTTTTTTCACGCTGACCGGGTAATAGGTGCCGCCCTTTACGGTCGCATCATTGCACACGACCATGACCTGCACGCCGCTGACCCAGCCGATCCCCGCGATCACACCGGCCCCCGGCGCGTCGCCGCCATACATGCCATGCGCCGCCGTCACGCCGATTTCCAGCCAGCTTGATCCCGGATCAAGCAGGTTTGCGACCCGTTCACGCGGCAGCATCTTGCCGCGACTGACATGCCGCTCGCGCGCCCGCGCGCCCCCGCCTGCCATCGCCGTGGCGGCCGCTTGCGCCACGCGGTCCAGCGCCTCCATGTGCGCGGCGCGGCTCATGGCCGGTCCATATCGCGCAAATCCAGCGCACGGCTGGCGGTCATCGTCATTTCGCAATTCGCTGCCACAACACCTCTGATGGTCCCGCCCTCCCAGACTTTGTAACGCAAGCCGCAATCGGCATCGCGGTATGCGATCCACGCTCTTTGCGCATCGCGCAGCGCGATCTTCAGCTCTTCATTCGTCACCGCGCCACCATCCCAGCCGCGGGCGCTGAAATTGCGCTGAAGCCGCGTGTATTCCTCGTTCAGCATGTCATCCCAAACCGCCGTCTCTGCCATGATGCATTCCGTCATCCCGATGGTCGTGCTGCCACCATCGTGATCTTGGCAGGCGTTTGCAGCAGCCCCAAGGCAGTCGGGATAAATCGCACCAATGGGAGTATCCGCAAAGCAGGCCAGCACATCGCCCCGGTCAACTCCCAAGTCCTGTGCCATTACTGGCAGCGCGTGTAACGCTGCAATCACAACGGCATATCGACCGATCTTCATGTTCAAGACTCCTGTTATGCTTGCGGCCCGGACCGTTCGAACACTTCGCCACGGCTCCCCATGACATAGGAAAACTCACGCCCATCCGCCGCGTGGCACACCACGATCATCCGCGCATCCGGATGCGCCGTCGCCGCACAATCTGTCCGCTGCGCACCCGGCCCCGCCTCTGCCAGATACCGCGCCGCGGCCTGTTCGATGATCGCCGTGTCATCCAATGGCTGCCCCAGCCGCAGCCCCAGATACCCGGTCAGCACAACCAGCGCGGCCAACGGCGCGAAAAGGCGCCAGCGGGTCATCCCACCGCGGCCATCAGCTCGCGCCCCACCAGCATCCGGCGAATCTCGCTGGTGCCGGCCCCGATCTCCATCAGTTTGGCGTCTCGGAACAGCCGGGCGACGGGCGCGTCGGCCATAAAGCCCGCCCCGCCCAGCGCCTGCACGGCCTGATGCGCCTGCTTCATCGCCTCTTCTGACGCGTACAAACAACACGCCGCCGCATCCGCCCGCGTGACCGTGCCCCGGTCGCAGGCCCGCGCGACCTCGTAGACATAGGCCCGGGCAGAGTTCATCGCCGTGTACATATCGGCGATCTTGCCCTGCATCAGCTGGAACGACCCGATCGGCTGGCCGAACTGCTTGCGCTGCGCAAGGTAAGGCATCACCTCGTCCAGACAGGCGGCCATGATCCCCAGACCAATGCCCGCCAGCACCACCCGCTCGTAATCCAGCCCCGACATCAGCACGCGAACACCCTTGCCCTCTTCGCCAAGGACGTTTTCAAAGGGCACCTCGACATCGTCAAACACCAGTTCTGCCGTGTTCGATCCGCGCATCCCCAGCTTGTCGAAATGGGCGCTGGTGCTGAACCCCTTCATCTCTTTCTCGATCAGGAACGCCGTGATCCCCTTGGACCCCGCCGCCTTATCCGTCTTGGCATAGACCACCAGCGTATCCGCATCCGGCCCGTTGGTGATCCAGTATTTCGTCCCCGACAAACGGTAATGGTCGTTGCGCTTCTCGGCAGCCAGCGACATCGACACCACGTCCGATCCAGCGCCAGCCTCGCTCATCGCCAGCGCGCCGACATGTTCGCCGCTGACAAGACGCGGCAGATACTTGGCCTTTTGCGCGTCGGTTCCATTCAGTTTGATCTGATTGACGCACAGGTTCGAATGCGCACCATACGACAGTGACACCGACGCACTGGCCCGCGCGATTTCCTCGACCGCGACGGTATGCGCCAAATAGCTCATCCCCGCGCCGCCGTATTGCTCTGGCACCGTGACACCCAGCAGCCCCATCTCGCCCAGCTCGCGCCACAGCGTCGGGGGAAAGGCGTTTTCGCGGTCAATCGTCGCCGCCATCGGCTTTATCCGGTCCTGCGCCCAAGCATGCACCATATCGCGCAACGCATTAGCATCTTCACCCAGATCGAACGTCATAGAGCCGTGGAACATTGCCGCGCATCCTTTATTGAACACTTGTTCAATTGTTAGGCCATGCCCCGCGCGCAGGTCAAGCCTCTTGCATCATCCCCTGCGCAAACTACATCGCATGTCATGAAACATATCCCCGCGCTCGCGACCGCCCTCACCCTGATGACGCAACCTGCCTTCGCCGATGTGGTTGGCAAAGTCGGCGTGGACTGGGTCGGCAATGATATCGTGATAGAGGCTGTCTCGGACCCCAAGGTGCAGGGCGTGACCTGCCATCTGGCTTATTTCGACCGCTCGATCATCGACCGGCTGTCCAATGGCAACTGGTTCGAAGACCCCTCGAACTCCTCCATCTCTTGCCGCCAAACTGGCCCCATCGTGCTTGGCAATATTGACCGCAGTGCAGACGGCGAAAACGTCTTTAGCGAACGCCAGTCGATCATCCTCAAATCCATCAAGATCAAGCGTATCTTCGACGAGGCGAACAATACCCTGATCTACCTCGCCCATGCCAACGAGCTCACCCAAGGCTCGGCCAAAATGTCGATCAGCACCGTTCCCCTCTACACGCCCAGCGAATAATCCAGCCAAACGCCCGCCCCCGCCTGTCCTCGCTTTTTCAAAAAATACTCCCCCCGAAGGGGAATCAGACCCGAGCCCAATGCACGTCGCCCAGCGCGGCCCATACAGCCCCACGCGAAAATCCACGCGCATTCACCTTGCCAGATAAACTCCCGCCGGAGGCATCCAGCCGCGCCGAAAAAGCCTCACTTCACCCCGTAAGCGCTCAAATCAAGCCTGCGAAAATTCTCGTGCTCGCCTTTGGTCAGCGGATACCGCCGCAGCATTGCGTCGTTCTCGGTATGCACGCGGGCACCCCAGTCGCTGCGCAGATGGGTCATCAAGCGGATATGCCCGTCGATCCATGTCCCCCGCGAATAGTCGTCGCTGCCAATCAACCCCTCCAACGCGCCGGGCCACCATTTGCGCAGCGCTTTCAGCCAGCTGGGGGCGGTGTCCGTGCGGGTGCGGCGTTCTTCGGCCATGGCGATCAGGCGCATGTCGCGGCGCAGGATGCGGAATAGCAACTCGTGCCCATCCACAGTCTCGCGCGACCGCTCCATGCCGTCATCATCCACGATCAGATCAAAGAACGGCCCCTCGCCCTCAATATGCGGCGTGCCGTCGCCGCGCGGGGTGCGGTCGATGGTATAGCCGGGAAAGGGGCGGTTGATCCGGCCCAGCGCCTCGCGAATGGCCGCTTCGACTTCAGTGACCCTCATGGTGTCCCCCGCACTTGCATGACGACATCGCGGATAATCCGGGCGATCAGCGCGCAATCCTCCAAGGAAAACGTCAGCGGCAGGCGCATATCCAGCAGCCCTGCCAATATTCGGTCCGTCGCGGGCAGCGGCGGTGTGTCCGCATAGCGCCAGCTGTCATAGCGCGAGGTAAAGCCCGCAGGCTCTGCCGCGCCAAACCATTTAAGCGCAACGCCCCGCGCAGCGCAGCCGTCCACCACGGCGATCACATCGGGCGCGGCCCAATCCAGCAGCAGAAATTGAAACGACGACGCCACGAACTGCTCTTTCGCGCACCGCACAGGCAGCGTCAGTCCCGGCACATCCGCCAGTCCCCGCGCCAACCGCGTATAGCGGTCATTCCAGCGCCCCGCCTGCCGCGTCAGCGCTTTCAGCTGCGGGCGCAGGATTGCGGCGCGCAGATCATCCATCCGGCCAGAGATATTGGGCACGTCATACCGCAGCCCCGCGAACACCTCGGCCGGGGGCGCGGCGCGGTGGTGGTCATACAGCATATAACTTCCCGACAGCAGCACGGCGCGGGCCATCGCCTCTGCATCATCGCTGATCAGCAAGCCGCCTTCGCCTGCGTTGATGTGCTTATAGGTTTGCGTGGAAAAGCAGCCCATCTTGCCAAAGCGACCCGTGGGCGTGCCGTTCCAGCGCGCACCCATCGTATGGGCGCAATCCTCGATCACCGTCACGCCAGCCGCATCACATAGCGCCATCAGCGCATCCATATCGCAGATATGCCCGCGCATATGGCTCAGCAGCAGCACGCGGGCGCTCTCCAGCTTGGTGGCCAGATCATCCATGTCGATCACCAGCGCCTCGGTCACGCCGACGAACACTGGCACGGCCCCCACCCCGGCAATCGCGCCGGGTACCGGGGCCAGCGTAAAGGCATTGGTCAGCACAGGCTCGCCCGGCACGACGCCGCAGGCGCGCAAGGCGCAGCCCAGCGCGTAACCGCCCGATGCCACCGCCAGCGCATAGGCCGCCCCGGTGCTGGCGGCAAAGTCTTCCTCGAGCCGCGCAGTTTCAGACACCTCGCCCTCTGCCACGTTGTAGCGGTGCAGGCGGCCATGGCGCAAAACGACCTCTGCTGCCGCGATGGACGCCTCTGGCAGCGGTTCTTGCTGCGTGAAATTGCCGGTAAAGACCTCTGACATAAGGTTAACCTTCGCGCCGGGCTCTGGCGGCGTCAATGGCTTACCCGATCAGCCTGCGCACAACCTCCCCTAGGTCATCGTAGTGATCCAGCAGCGCGTCGGGCATCAAAGCGGCCATATCCTCGCCCGCGGGACCGAAGGTCACCAGCACAGACGGCACGCCAGCGGCGCGGGCAGTCTTTGAGTCTGTCTCGGTATCGCCCACCAGCAAACAGCGCGTGGTATCACCGCCTGCGCGGCGCACGGTTTCGAACAGATGCTCTGGATCAGGCTTGCGCACGGGCAACGTGTCGGACCCCAGCATGGCGTGGAAATGGTCCAGCACGCCCAGCGCGGTCAGCAGCTGGATCGCCAGCGCCTCTGGCTTATTCGTGCAGATCGCCACGCGGTAACCTGCGTCCACCAAGCCGTTAATCGCGGTGATCGCACCGTCATACAGATAGGTATGAGTGCTAATCGCCTGCCCGTAGTAGTCCAGCAGCGGCTGATACTGCGCATCCACCACATCCTCGTCCGGCACACCGGCGCGTTCCAGCCCCAGCCGCAGCATCGCCTTGGCCCCGCGCACGGCGGTCTTTTGGTCCAGCACCGCGTCCAGCTGGTCGCCCAAACCCAAATCGCGAAAACAGGCGTTCGCGGCGGCAATTAAATCGCCGCTTGTATTGGCAAGGGTGCCATCCAGATCAAAAACCACTGTGCGCATGTCGTAAATCCCTGTGTCACCCCGCGCCCACTGTTACGATCCGTAAACCTTCGTGACGCCCGCCTCCCTTGTATCGGCAGGCGGAATGGATACAACCCACGCCAAAGACGACATGATAAAGGCAGGCATATGAACACGGCATTAATCGTCCTTGCAGCGGGCAAGGGCACGCGGATGCAATCCGACCTGCCCAAGGTGCTTCACCCCCTTGCCGGTGCCCCCCTGCTGATCCACGCGCTGCAGTCAGGCGGCACGCTTGACCCGGACCGTACCGTTGTCGTCACCGGACATGGCGGCGATCAGGTGACACGCGCGGCGCAATCCTTTGATGACCGCATCACCTGTGTGCAGCAGACCGAACAACTAGGCACCGCCCATGCTGTGGCCCAAGCCCGCCCCGCGCTGGACGGCTTTAGCGGCAACGCGGTCGTGCTGTACGGCGACACCCCGTTCATCAGCCCCGACACGCTGGATTCGATGATCACCGCCCGCGCCAAACATGACGTCGTGGTGCTGGGCTTTCACGCCGCCGATCCGGGCCGCTATGGCCGCCTTGTGATGGATGGCGACACGCTGGCCGCGATCACCGAATACAAGGACGCAGACGAGGCGACCCGCGCGATTACCCTGTGCAACTCCGGCGTTATCTGCGCCGATGCGGAGACACTGTTCTCGCTCATCGACGCGGTCGGCAACGACAACGCCTCGGGTGAATACTATCTGACGGACATCGTTGGCCTTGCCCGCGCACTGGGCCTGTCCGCTGGCGTGGTCACCTGCGACGAATCCGAAACGCTTGGCATCAACTCTCGCGCAGAGCTTGCCGCGGCAGAGCAGCAATACCAGCGCCGCGCCCGCAGCAATGCCATCGCCGACGGCGTCACCATGCCTGCGCCCGACACGGTGATCTTTGCCCATGACACCTATATCGGTGCCGATGCGCTGATCGAGCCCTACGTCGTCTTCGCCCCCGGCGTGACGGTCGAATCCGGCGCAACCATTCGCGCGTTTTCCCACCTCGAAGGCTGCCACGTGAGCCAAGGCGCCGTCGTCGGCCCCTACGCCCGCCTGCGCCCCGGCGCGGAACTGGCCGAAGGCGCGAAGGTCGGCAACTTCGTCGAAATCAAGAACGCCCTGATCGACACAGGCGCCAAGGTCAGCCACCTCACCTATATCGGAGACGCGCAGATCGGCGCTGGTGCCAATATTGGCGCGGGCACCGTGACCTGCAATTACGACGGCTACTTTAAGCATCAGACCGTGATCGGCGCTGGCGCGTTCATCGGCTCGTCCACCATGCTGGTCGCCCCCGTCACCGTCGGCGCTGGCGCGATGACCGGCTCCGGCTCTGTCATTACCCGCGACGTCGCCCCCGGCGATCTGGCCCTTGGCCGCGCGCCCCAAGTCAACAAGGCGGGCCTCGCTGCGCGCCTGATGGATAAACTCAAGGCCCTCAAGGCCGCCACAAAGAAAGGCTGACCCCATGTGCGGTATTGTCGGAGTCCTGTCGAACCACGAAGCTGCCCCCATTTTGGTGGATGCGCTGAAGCGCCTTGAATATCGCGGCTATGACAGCGCCGGGATCGCCACGATCCATGAAAACACGCTGGACCGCCGCCGGGCCATCGGCAAGCTCGTCAACCTACAAGACTTGCTGGTGCATGATCCCCTCGCGGGCAAATCCGGCATTGGCCACACCCGCTGGGCCACCCACGGCGTGCCCTCTGTCACCAATGCGCATCCGCACCGCGCAGGCCGCGTCGCCGTCGTGCACAACGGGATCATCGAAAACTTCCGCGAACTCCGCGCCTTTCTGGCCGACAACGGCATCGGCTATGAAACCGACACCGACACGGAAACCGTCGCCCTGCTGGCACAATATCACCTTGATCAAGGGCAATCCCCCCGCGAAGCGGCCGCAGCGACCATCGCCCAGTTGCACGGTGCCTATGCGCTGTGCTTTTTGTTCGACGGCGAAGACGACCTGCTGATCGCCGCCCGCAAAGGCAGCCCGCTGGCGATCGGCCACGGGGACGGCGAAAACTTCGTCGGCTCTGACGCCATCGCGCTGGCCCCAATGACCGACACGATCACCTATCTGGACGAAGGCGACTGGGCCATCGTGACCCGCACCAGCATTGAGATCCGCAATGCCGCTGGCGAACAAGTCAGCCGCCCGCGCAAAAAGATCGAGACAGGCTCTGCCGCCGTCGACAAGTCCGGCTACAAGCACTTCATGGCCAAGGAAATCGCCGAGCAGCCCACCGTGCTGCAAGGGGCCCTCTCCCATTACATCAACGCCGCTGGCACCGAAGTTACCCTGCCCGAGCCCGGCATCGACTTTGCCCAGGTCGAGCGTCTGACGCTGGTCGCCTGCGGCACGGCCTTCTACGCCTGCATGGTCGCGAAATACTGGTTCGAACAGATCGCACGCATCCCGGTGGAAATCGACGTCGCGTCCGAATTCCGCTACCGCGAACCGCCCATCACCCGCGGCACCGTGGCGCTGTTCGTCAGCCAATCCGGCGAAACCGCCGACACCCTTGCTGCCCTGCGCTACATGGTGGGCAAGGCTGACCGGATCCTGTCCGTCGTGAACGTGCCCGAGTCGTCCATTGCGCGCGAAAGCGATCTGGCCCTGCCAATCTTGGCCGGCATCGAAGTCGGCGTCGCCTCGACCAAGGCCTTCACCTGCCAGCTGACCACGCTGGCGCTGCTGGTCCTGAAAGCCGCCGCTGACCGGGGCGAGATTGAGGCCGCAGAACTGGCCAAACGCCTGACCGATCTGCGCCACCTGCCCGGCATCATGAACGCCGCGCTGAATATCGAAGCCGCGACGCAAGCCCTGGCGCAAGAACTGTCAGAGGCCCGCGACATCCTGTTTCTGGGCCGCGGCGCGATGTACCCCCTCGCCCATGAGGGCGCGCTGAAGCTCAAGGAAATCAGCTATATCCACGCTGAAGCCTATGCATCAGGCGAGCTGAAACACGGCCCCATCGCGCTTGTCGACCCTGCCGTCCCCGTCATCGTCATGGCCCCGACCGACGCGCTTTTCGACAAAACCGTATCGAACATGCAAGAGGTCATGGCCCGCGGCGGCAAGGTGCTTCTGATCACCGACGCCGAAGGTGCGCGCACCGCGTCAGAGGGCGTGTGGAAAACCCTGATCCTGCCCGATGTGCCCGACTTCCTCGCGCCCATCCTTTACGCCATCCCGGCGCAATTGCTGGCCTATCACACCGCCATCGCCAAAGGCACGGATGTGGACCAGCCACGTAACTTGGCGAAATCCGTCACGGTCGAGTAAAACAAACGGCCGGACCCGCCTAGACGGTCCAGCCGCGCCCACGACAGAGCCGGCAACCGCCCGGCGGACCCCCGTCCACCCTTCTTCTGGTCAAAAATACCTTGGGGTCCGGGGCAAAGCCCCGAAAGGGGTGGCGGGCGGGGCCCGCCAGCCACCTTACTGCGCGCAAATTACTGCGCTTAAACTACTGGGCGTAAACCGTAACTTCAGCGATGTCCGTCAGGGGAATGTCCAACAACCGCATCGCCGCCAGCGAAATCTGACTGCCAGACCCGGCAGCCCCGCCAGAGGGGCGCAGTTCAACATTCGCGTCTTTGCCGTTGTAGGACACCCGTCCCATCACCAAGGCCTTAACCAAGGGCGTCTTCATCCAGATGCCCGGCTCTGCGGGCGGGCCAAGCGTTGCCTGCGTTGTGCCAAGCGCGGATACCGGCGCGTCCACCTTAACGTCCAAAGCCTCGGCCTTGTCAGCGGCGCTCGTTGTGTCGAACTGATCGACAGTGCGCGCGGCGGCGGGCGGGCGCGGCGGCGGTGTGGGGTCTAGCGTCGGCGCAGGTGTGGCGACTGCATTCACTGGCGCAGCAGCGGGGGCTGTTGCGGCGGCGGGGACCATCATCGCCTCACAGGCGGACAGGGCGAAGGCGGGGATCAATAACAGGATTCTCATGGGCCTCACGCTATGACCCGTGCACAAAACTGACAAGTACCCGCCTTGTCCTTGCGCAGACATGCGCGCAGCCCTAGGTTCATGTTTATGAATGCACCATTGATAGACCCTTTCGCCCGCGCGATCCGTTATCTGCGCGTCTCTGTGACGGACCGTTGCGATTTTCGCTGCGTCTATTGCATGTCGGAAAACATGACCTTTTTACCCAAAAAGGAGCTGCTGACGCTGGAAGAGCTGGATCGCATGTGTTCCGCCTTCGTCCGGCTTGGCGTTGAAAAGCTGCGCATCACCGGCGGCGAGCCTTTGGTGCGCCGCGAAATCATGACCTTTTTCCGCGCCATGTCCCGGCATCTGGAAAGCGGCGCTCTCAAAGAGTTGACGCTGACGACCAACGGCAGCCAGCTGGAACGCTTTGCCGCCGACCTTTACGCCGCTGGCGTGCGCCGGGTGAATGTCTCGCTCGATACGCTGGACGAGGATAAGTTCGCCCGCGTCACCCGCTGGGGCCGTCTACCGCAGGTCCTGCGCGGCATCGACGCGGCCCAAGCTGCTGGTCTGCGCGTCAAGATCAACGCCGTCGCGCTGAAGGACTTCAACGAGGACGAGCTGTTCACCATGACCGAATGGGCCGCGTCCCGCGACATCGACATGACCTTTATCGAGGTGATGCCCATGGGCGATATCGGCAACGAGGATCGCATCGGCCAGTTCTGGTCCCTCAAGGATCTGCGTGCGGACCTCGCGGGTCAGTATACCGTGACGGACCTGCCCGATAACTCCGGCGGCCCGGCCCGCTATGTGCGGCTTGAGGAAACTGGTCAAAAGATCGGCTTTATCACGCCAATGACCCATAACTTCTGCGAATCCTGTAACCGCGTCCGCATCACCTGCACTGGCGAGATCTATACCTGTCTGGGGCAAGAGGGTCACTCTGACCTGCGCGGTCCGCTGCGGTCATCCGAATCCGATACCGTGCTGGATGACGCCATCCGCGCCGCTATTGCGCTGAAACCCAAGGGCCACGATTTCGACTATTCGCGCCAAACGGTCGATGGCCAAGTCAGTCGCCACATGAGCCACACTGGCGGCTGACGTGGCACGCCCGCCCATGGCCTTGCGCGTCTACGGGCGGGTTGCGAATGTCGCAGCGCCGTTGCTGTTTCGCCGTATCCGCGACCGCCTGATCGCCCACGGCACCGCCCCGGCGCGCACGCGCGAACGGCTGGGCCATGCCACGCTGCCGCGCCCCGCCGGACGGCTGATCTGGTTTCACGGTGCCTCTGTTGGCGAAAGCCTCTCTGCCCTGCCCGTGATCGCAGCGCTGCTGGACCAGCCGGACGCGCCGACAATCCTTGTGACATCGGGCACCGCCACCAGCGCGCAAATCTTGTCGCAGCGCATGCCGCAGGGGTGCATTCACCAGTTTGCCCCTTTGGATAGCGCCGCCGCCCTGCGCCGGTTCAATGCCCATTGGCAGCCCGATCTGCTGGTGCTGATGGAATCCGAAATCTGGCCTCAGATGATCGCGACCGCGCCCTGTCCGGTTGTCTTGCTAAACGCCCGCCTGTCGCCGCGCGCGCTGGCGCGTTGGCAAAAACTCGGGGCCTCGGCAGGTTGGTTGCTGGGGCAGCTCACGCTGATCATCGCCCAGACAGAGGCTGTCGCGACAGGCCTGCGCAGCCTTGGCGTCACGCCAGGCCGCATCCGCACCGGCGCGAACCTAAAGGCCGCCGCAGCGCCGCCATCCGCCGACCCTCATACCCTCGCGCAGATGAACAGCGCCCTGGGCACCCGCCCCCGCTGGCTTGCCGCATCCACCCACGCCGGCGAAGAAACCTTGCTGCTGGAGGTTCACAAAGCCTTACTGGCCACATCACCGGACCTGTGCCTGATCCTCGCCCCGCGGCACCCCGACCGCGCGGACCGCATCGCCCAGTTGATCGCGGACGCAGGCCTGACCCTGACCCGCCGCAGCGCCGGGGACACCCCCACCGCGCAGGTCTATCTGGCCGACACGCTTGGAGAGATGGGGCTGTGGTACCGCACCGCGCCGCTGACCTTCATTGGCGGCTCGCTCACCCCCAACGGCGGCCATAACCCGTGGGAGGCCGCCCCCTTGGGCACCGCCCTGCTGACGGGGGCAAACCTGAACAATTGCGCCGCTGACTGGCACATGCTGGCAGAGGCGCGCGGTGCCATGACAAACCTGACGCCGGACCAGCTGACGGACGCCCTGCGCACGATGCTGAACGATCCTCAGATCGCCCGCGACATGGCATCCCATGCCGCTGCCTGCGCCGCCGCCCAAAAGGGCGACCTTGCCCGTATCGCCGCAGAATTGACCGCCCTGCTGCCCGCAAAGGATACCGCATGATCCGTGATCCGAATACGATCTGTGTGATCGCGCCGAACCTGAAACGCAGGCTTTCTGGCGTAACCTCCACCGTGCTGCGCCTCGTGCCGCTGCAAGCGCGCGATATCGCCATTGCCGCGACCGGCCCAGTTCTGCCCGCCAGCGTGCCGCAAATCCCGCTGCGCCGCCTGCTGACGATGTCCCGCCAAGGCCCCGGCGGCGGCCCCCGCGTCTGGCACGCCCGCCGCAATATTGAAATGATCGCAGGACTTGGCCTGAAACACCTGCTACGCAAAGACTTGCAACTCATGTTCACCTCTGCCTCGCAGCGGCAGCACACCGGCCTGACCCGCTGGTTGATCGGCCAGATGGACGCCGTCGTTGCCACCTCTGCTTTGACGCAAGCCTACCTGAAGGTGCCAAGCACCGTGATCCACCACGGCATCGACACAGACACCTTCGCCCCCAGCGCGGACAAAGCCGCCCTGCGCGCGCGCCTTGGCCTGCCGCAGGATGCCCTGCTGATCGGTTGCTACGGCCGCATTCGCGAATCCAAAGGCACCGACATCTTTGTCGAGGCGATGCTCGACGTCCTTCCCCGCCACCCGAACGCCGCCGCGATTGTCATGGGCCGCGCCGTGGGTCGCGACACCCCATTCTTGCAAGCCTTGCGCGACCGCGTCCAAGGCCACAAGCTGGCAGACCGCCTGCGTTTCCTGCCCGAAGTCCCCGCTGACGCCACCGCCCCGTGGTATGCCGCCCTTGACCTTTACGTCGCGCCGCAACGCCACGAAGGCTTTGGCCTGACCCCGCTCGAAGCCATGGCCTGCGGCGTGCCCTCCATCGCAACCCGCACAGGGGCTTTCGCTGAAATCGTAGGCGAGGGCGTCACAGGCACCGTCATCCCCACTGACGATACCCCCGCGCTGATCGCCGCGCTGGACAACGTGCTGTCCGACCCCGCAAGCCTGACGCGCTGGCAAGCCGCCTGCCGCCCCCGCGCCGAGGATGGCTTTCGCATCAACGATGAAGCCCAATCGCTGATCGCGATCTATCGCAAGCTTCTTAGCAGCAGCGCTGATTGAACCAGGTAACTGGGGGCTGTCTGCCCCCAGACCTCCGAAGGTATTTTCAACCAGAAGAAGGGCGGCCCCGCCAACGCGAAACCGCCCCCTCTCTGTTTTACAAATATCCCCGCCGGAGGCTTGCCCTGCAGCGCAGGGCAAATCCCTTAAGCTGCAGGCATCCGCTTTTCGACAATCTCGGCCCACCAGCTACAACCCGCTGGAATCACATCGTCGTTAAAATTGTATTCGGGGTGGTGCACACTGGCCCCTTCGCCGTTGCCGACCAAGATGTAGGCCCCTGGACGCTCTTCAAGCATAAAGGCAAAGTCCTCGCCGCCCATCACCAAAGGCGCCTCCGTGCAATCGCCCGATACACTGCGGGCGATGTCTGCTGCAAACTCTGTCTGCTCTGGGCTGTTGACCATGACGGGGTAGCCTTTGATGTAGTTCACATCGGCCTTTGCGCCAAAGGCACTTGCGGTGCCTTCCGCCAAGGCCTTTAGCCGGGTTTCGGCCAAGGCGCGCATGTCTTTGGACATCGTGCGCACGGTGCCCTTTAGCATGACCCGCTGGGCGATCACATTGAACGCCTTGGAGGAGCTTTCGATACTGGTCACAGACACCACAACCTGATCGGTCGGATCGGCGTTGCGGGACGCGATGGATTGCAGGGCGACGACGACGTGGGACGCGATCAGCGTGCTGTCGATGGTTTCCTGCGGCTTGGCCGCGTGGCCGCCCTTGCCCTCGACGGTGATTTCAAACTGATCGGTCGCGGCGAAAAACGCGCCTGTACGGATGCCGAACGTGCCCAGCGGCATGCCGGGCCAGTTGTGCATGCCGTAAACCTCGTCAATGTTCCAGCGGTCCATCATGCCGTCGTCGCACATTTCCTTGCCGCCCGCGCCGCCTTCTTCGGCGGGCTGAAAGATCACGACGACCGTGCCGTCGAAATTGCGCGTTTCCGCCAGATATTGCGCTGCGCCCATCAGCATGGCCGTGTGGCCGTCGTGGCCGCAGGCGTGCATCGCGCCGGGGGTTTTGCTGGCATAGGGCAGCCCCGTTGCCTCGAGGATCGGCAGCGCGTCCATGTCGGCGCGCAGGCCGATGACGCGGCCTTTGGTGTCGGTCTTGCCCTTGATCACGCCCACCACGCCGGTGCGGCCGATGCCGGTCACGACCTCTTCGCAGCCAATCGCGGTTAGGTGGTCGGCGACGACTTTGGCAGTGCGATGCGTTTCAAACAGGATTTCGGGGTGTTCGTGCAGATCGCGGCGGATTGCGGTGATATCGGGCAGCAGTTCGGCAAAGCGGTTCTTAACGGGCATTTAAGCTCTCCATTCTAGACATCGTCAAAGCGCCGCCGTGGTGGCGGCGCGGATTACAAATTCGGCCTACAAATTTGGGCCGGCGATCAATTTTGATCCGTCGGTAAAGCGTGACAGGCGGAAGCGGCTGAGATCAAAGCCCGGCTCTTGCCCCAGCGCCAGCCGCGCGGTGATGCGGCCAAAGGCGGGGCCGATGCCAAAGCCGTGGCCGCACATACCCGTGCAGACGGTCAGGCCGGGGATCTGGTCGACATGGTCCACCACGGGCACGATGTCGGGCAGCGTGTCGATCATGCCCGCCCAACTGCGTGCGATTGTGACCTCGCCCAGTCCCGGAAAGGTATCGGCAAAGTCGCGGGCCATCTTTTTCACGCGCCCGGCGTTGGGGGATGGATCAAGGATGCGGCACTGCTCGAACGGGCTGATATCGCCGTCGTCCCATTGGCGCGGCGTGCGCCAGCCGTCGGGATATCCGCTTGGCGCGGCCGGCAGCAGTTTGGTGCCAAGCGGGTCCTGCCACAGCAAGCCCGCGAAATTGCGCAGGGCGCGAAAGGCATCGGGGCCGACGAACAGCTCGTGAAAGCCAGCGGGCGCAAGGGTATAGCCGCCATCGGCGCGCTTGCGCCATGCCAGCCGCTTGTCGACCGCGCCGCCAAGGTTCACGTCGCCCATGCGCGTCGTCGCGGCTACGGTCGCGCGCACGGACAGTTGCGGGATGTTCACGCCGTGGCGGCGCAGGAACAGCGATGACCACGACCCACCCGCCAGCACCACGGTTTTCGTGCGCACTAGCCCCTGTTCCGTCACCACACCCGCCACGCGTCCGCCGACCAGATCAAGCCCGCGCACGGCGCAGCCTTCGACAATCTGCACGCCAGCCTTGCGGGCGGCGGCGGCGAATTTCGGCACGGCCAGCCATGGCTCTGCCTTCATGTCGGTTTTGGTCCACAGCGCGCCCGCATAGGCGCGCTTGGCCCCCGGCAAAGCCTCGGCCAGACGCTGCCCCGTCAGCATCATCGCGCCGGGGCGATGCGGGGCTGCGGCGCGTTGCCATTCCTCGAATCCAGCAAGCTGGGCCGCGTCTTCGGCCAGATAAAGCGTGCCGGTCTGGCGCAGACCAATATCGCCCACCTCGGCGGCAAGGTCAGGCCACATCTTCTGCGCCTCTTGCATGATCGGCAGCTCGTCTAGATCGCGGCCCTGCGCGCGAATCCAGCCCCAGTTGCGGCTCGATTGTTCACCCGCGATGCGGCCTTTTTCCAGCAAAGCAACGCTTTGCCCGGCCCGCGCCAGTTCCCACGCGGTCATAATGCCGATAATACCGCCGCCAATCACGACGGCATCGGCCTGTACGGGCAGCGCATCGGTGAATTGCGCCGGGGTGGTCATGGTAAAGGGAAAGGTCACTTCAGATGCGCCACCAAAGCGCGCATAAAGTCCTGCCCGGCAGCGAACTGACCCACCGTGATGAATTCATCGGGCTGATGCGCCTGTGCGATATCGCCCGGCCCCACGACGCAGGCGGAAAAGCCGCGTTCCTGAAACTGCCCAGCCTCGGTGCCATAGCTGACGACATGGGTGCCGTTGTCGCCGGTCAGGCGGCGCGCCAGCTCTTCAGCTTTGCCCTGTTCCTCTGGCGCGAGGCCCGGCAGGCCGAAGCTTTGCACGACGTCGATGCCGGTCTCGGGGTGGATCGCCTGCATTTCGGCCTGGATCTCGGCGACTTTTGCCATGAACAGATCGCGCCACGTCGCCACATCTTCGCCCGGCACAGTGCGAAAGCTGAGGTCAAAGTGGCAGTCTTTGGCGGTGATATTGTGTGCGGTGCCGCCCTGAATGGTGCCGACGTGCAGGCTGGTAAAGGGCGGGTCAAAGGCGGCGGCCATTGGCGCGGGGGTCTTTGCCACCTGCTGCGCGTTGATCTGGTTGGCCCAGTCGATCAGCCTTGCAGCCTGCATCACGGCGCTGACGCCTTCGGTGATCTTGGACGAATGCACCTCGAACCCGCGCACATGCACGGACAGGCCGATGCCGCCTTTGTGGCCGGTGACGACCTGCATCATGGACGGCTCTCCGACCAGCACCGTATCGCCGCGCGGCATGTTGTGGGCGACCATGTGGTCGATCATCACGGGCGCGCCGGTGCAGCCGATTTCTTCGTCATAACTCAGCGCGATTTGCAGCGGGCGGCTGACGCCTTGGCTTGCGGCCAGCCCCATCGCCCACAGCGCTAGCGCATCGAATCCCTTCATGTCGCAGCAGCCACGGCCAAACAGCTTGCCGTCCTTTTCCACCACCGTGAACGGGTCCGTCGTCCAGTCCTGCCCATCCACAGGCACCACATCCGTATGCCCCGACAGCACCACAGCGCCCGGCACCATCGGCCCGACATGGGCATAAAGCGCGGCCTTATTCCCGCAGGGGCTGGGCACGCGCACCACAGATGCCCCGATTCCCTGCAAGTAGGTTTCCACCCAATCAATCAGGTCCAGATTGCTGTCGCGGCTGACGGTGGGAAAGCTGACAAGCTTGTCCAGCAAAGCGCGCGGGCTGGGGGTAGCGGTCATTTGCGCAGTCCTTGAATGGGAAAAATGAATGCGCCCACCCTGCCCGCCGAATCCCAAAGGTCAAGGCACCCCGCGACCATCCCCGCCACACTTTCGCGCAAAACCTTTGCAAACGCTCGTTTTTTCAGCGCAAAGATTGTTGACCATACGGTAAATAGCTTTCCACTTGCGGGCCTCGGAAACCATGTTACCGTCCGACACCAGACGACCTGCACTAAAGACAGGCGTATGCTTAAAAATGAACCGGGGAGGTTCGCTTATGCCCGATGGGGCGCTACAGCCGGGATCGGCTGATCCTGTGCTGGACGTGCGGGGTCTAAAAACCGTTTTCAAAGTGCGCGGCGGCGAAGTGCATGCCGTGAACAATGTCAGCTTTGACCTGCGCGCCGGAGAGCTTCTTGGCGTCGTCGGCGAAAGCGGCTCTGGCAAATCGGTGACCATGATGTCCTTGCTGGGTCTGCTGCCCAGCCCCCCCGCCGATGTGCGCGGCGGTTCGGTCAGGTTCGAAGGCCAAGACCTGCTGCACATCACACCAGAACAGCTGCGCGCCGTGCGCGGCGGGCGCATTGGTTTCGTGTTTCAAGACCCGATGACGTCCCTGAACCCCGTGTTCACCGTTGGCTATCAGATCATGGAGCCGCTGCGCGCCCACATGGGTCTGAACAAAAAGGCCGCCCGCGCCCGTGCGCAGGAACTGCTTGAGCTCGTCGGCATCCCCGGCGCGGCGCAGCGGCTGGACGACTATCCGCACCAGTTTTCCGGCGGTATGCGCCAGCGCGTGATGATCGCGATTGCGCTGGCCTGCGATCCCAAAGTGCTGATCGCGGACGAGCCGACGACCGCCCTTGATGTCACCATCCAAGCGCAGATCATCGAGCTGATGAAGGAATTGCGCGACAAGCTGGGCATGGCGGTGATCTGGATCACCCACGATCTTGGCGTCATTGCCGGAATCGCTGACCGCGTGTTGGTGATGTACGGCGGCCAAGTTGTCGAACATGCGCCGGTGCAGGAATTGTTCCGCAACCCGCAGCATCCCTATACCCGCGCCTTGCTGACCACGATTCCGAAAATCAGTGGCGAGCGTGCCCGCCGCCTGACGGTCATTCAGGGCCAGCCGCCGATCCTTGGCGATGCGCCCACCGCCTGCCCGTTCCGCGACCGCTGCGATGTGGCGATTGCGCGCTGCGCGACAGAAAACCCGCCGCGCTATGACCTTGGCGGCGGCCATGATGCGGCCTGTTTCGTTGCCAAAGGGGCCGTCGATGCTTGATCAAAACAACACAGCATTGGTGCGCGTACGCGACCTGCAGATGCACTTTCCCATCTATTCGGGCCTGCTGCGCCGCCAGACCGGCGCGGTAAAGGCCGTGGATGGCGTCAGCTTTGACGTGATGCAGGGCGAAACGCTGGGACTTGTTGGCGAATCGGGTTGCGGCAAATCCACCTGCGGCCGCGCGATCCTGCGGCTGTACGATATCACCGGCGGCGAGGTCACAATCGACGGCACCGACATCGGCCAGATGTCGCAGTCCGATTTGCGCACAAAGCGGCCCACCATGCAGATGGTGTTCCAAGACCCGCAGGCCTCCCTGAACCCCCGCATGACAGTCGAGGCGATCATTCGCGAACCGCTGGACGAGCACACGACGCTGTCGGCAGCCGAAAAGGAAGCCAAAGTCGGAGAGCTGATGGACGCCGTCGGCCTGAACCGCCGCTTTGCCAAACGCTATCCACACGCCTTTTCCGGCGGCCAGCGCCAGCGCATCGGCATCGCCCGCGCGCTGGCCCTGAACCCCAAGTTTATCGTCTGCGACGAACCGATTGCCGCGCTGGACGTGTCGATCCAAGCGCAGGTCGTGAACCTGCTAGAGGATTTGCAGGAAAAATACGGCCTGACCTATCTGTTCATCAGCCACGACCTGTCGATGGTGCGCCATATCGCGACGCGCATCGCCGTGATGTATCTGGGCAAGATCGTCGAACTGGCCCCCCGGGCAGAGCTGTATAGCGACCCGCTGCACCCCTATACCAAGGCGCTGCTGTCTGCCGTGCCCGAACCCGATCCGGCCATCGCGCAAACCCGCGAACGGATCGTGCTGCAAGGCGACGTGCCGTCACCGGCCAACCCGCCAAAGGGCTGCAATTTCTGCACCCGCTGCCCGGCCGTCATGCCGGTCTGCAAGGACATTGAACCCACATACCAAGAGGTGACGCCGGGCCGTTTTGTGGCCTGCCACCTGTTCGAGACAACCGGCACGGCGGAGAAAACCGCTGGCCACATCTGATCATCAACAAGGGAGAGTTACCTGATGAAAATGAAAACAATGCTCATGGGCGCTGCCGCCACGATGGCCTTTGGCCAAATGGCAAATGCAGCCGCCCACGAAGGCGAGCGGGGCCGTGACGGCGCGCTTGGCATCATCTATTGGCAAGCGCCATCCATCATGAACGCCTATCTGTCGGGCGGCACCAAGGACATCGAGGCCGCTTCGCTGGTCACCGAACCCCTTGGCCGCTATGACGAAACCGGCGCACCTGTTGCTTGGCTGGTTGACGAAATCCCCACCGTCGCCAATGGCGGCGTGGCCGAAGACCTGACCTCGATCACGTGGAAACTGTCCGAAGGTCTGCTGTGGTCCGACGGCACGCCCGTCACTTCTGCTGACGTTAAGTTCACCGCTGATTACTGCATGGACCCCGAAGGCGGCTGCGCGCAGCTGGCCAAGTTCGAAGGCGTCGAGTCCGTCGAAGTCATCGACGATCTGACGGTCAAGGTGAACTTCGCCGCGCCAACCCCGAACCCATATGGTCCCTTCATGGGCAACCAGTCACCCATCATTCAGGCCGCACAATTCGCCGAATGCACCGGCACACGCGCGCCGGAATGCACCGATGCGAACTTTATGCCCATCGGCACCGGCCCCTTCGTTGTAACGGATTTCCGCACCAACGACGTGATCCAGCTGGAAGCCAATTCCAACTACCGTGACCCGATGAAGCCGGCCTTCCAGACCGTGACCTTCAAAGGGGGCGGCGACGCAGAGGCTGCTGGCCGCGCTGTGCTGCAAACCGGTGAATTCGACTACGCTTGGAACCTGCAGCTGGCACCCGATGTCATCGCAGCCATGGCTGACGGCGGCGTCGGCACACCTGTGTCCGCATTCGGCACACTGGTCGAGCGGATCGAGATGAACATGACCGATCCGTCATCCGATCTGCCCGAGGGCGAGCGTGCAACCGCTGCACACCCGCACCCGTTCCTGTCGGACGAAAAAGTCCGCCGCGCCCTGTCCATGGCCATCGACCGCGATCTGCTGGTTGAAGTCGGCTACGGCGATGCAGGCCGTGCGACCTGTAACCTGGTCCCTGCCCCTGCAATGTACGCATCCGACAACACTGACTGCCTGGTGCAGGACATTGACGGTGCCAAGGCGCTGCTGGACGAAGCTGGCTGGACCGACACCGACGGCAACGGCATCCGCGACAAAGACGGCGTAGAGATGAACATCCTGTTCCAGTCGTCCACCAACGCTGTGCGTCAGGACTTCCAAGCCTTGATCAAAGACTGGTGGGAGCAGATCGGCACCTCTGTCGAGCTGCGCAACATCGACGGTTCGGTCTTCTTTGGCGGTGATCCGGGTTCGCCCGATACCTTCCAGAAGTTCTATGCCGACGTGGAAATGTACGCCAACAACTTTGACGGCACCGATCCTGCGTCCTACCTCGCGTCCTACACCTGCGAAAAGGCACCGCGCCCGGACTCTGGCTGGCAGGGCGAGAACATCAACCGCTATTGCGATCCAGCATATGACGCACTGGTGGCTGAACTGAACGGCACCGCCGATCTGGACGAGCGTTCGCGCATCGCCAAAAAGCTGAACGACATGGTCACCAAAGAGTCCATGACGATCGTGCCGCTGGTCGACCGTGGCCGCGTGTCTGCCCACGCCAACACCCTTGGCGGCGTGCTGCTGAACACATGGGACTCAGAGCTGTGGAACGCAGCCGACTGGTACCGCATCAAGGAATAAGTCTTCCGTTTGGCGCGGGCGGGGATTATCCCCCGCCCCGCCGTTTTCCTGTCTGCCGCTTTGCCCGCAAAGCCCTGAACCAAGGCGCCCCCCGCAATGCTGACCTACACCTTTCGCAGGCTGCTGATCTCGATCCCGACGCTTTTGTTCATCGCTTTCGTGATCTTCATGCTGCTGGAACTCGCCCCCGGCGATCCCATGGCGAACATGCCCCTGACCATCCCGCCAGAGGTCAAAGAGAAAATGCGCCTTGCGCTAGGATTAGGAGAGCCGTGGTGGATACGCTTCCCCCTCTGGCTTAAGCAGTTCTTTATCGTAGAGCCGCAGTATTGGTTCGATAGCGCCTTTGGCACGAATTTCGCAGATGGCGCACAGCGCATCATCAGCTTTCAATCGCGCAGCCCGGTGTTTGACACCATCGCACAGCGCATGCCCCAGACCCTGTGGGTCGTCGGCATGTCCTATGTCGTCGGCGTATTGATCGCCCTGCCCATCGGTATCATCAGCGCCTACCGCCAGTATTCGGTGTTCGACCAAGTCGGCACCTTCGTGTCGATGATCGGGTTTTCGGTGCCGCCGTTCTTTTCCGGCGTGCTGCTGATCGTGATCTTCTCGGTCACACTCGGTTGGCTGCCGTCGATTTATGACACCACCCACGTCGTCAATGACTGGGCCAGCTTTAAGGTGCAGCTGATGCAGATGGTCATGCCCGTTATGGTGCTGGCGCTGCAGACCACCGCGCAGGTCAGCCGCTACATGCGGGCGTCCATGCTGGATAACCTTGGCCAAGACTATGTGCGCACAGCGCGCGCCAAGGGGATGAAGGAAAGCGTTGTCGTCATGCGCCATGTGCTGCGCAATTCCATGATCCCCGTCATCACCGTCATCGCCCTTGGCATTCCCGCCATCTTTGGCGGCGCGATCATCACAGAGCAGATTTTCAAGGTGAACGGCCTTGGCCAGCTGCTGATCATCGCCCTGCAAGGCAATGACATTCCGATGGTGATGACCCTGACCTTCCTCTTTGCGATCCTGATCGTGATGTTCAACCTGATTGCCGACGTCCTGTATGGCGTGTTCGACCCAAGGATCCGCTATGACTAATCGTGACCCCCACGCTGATGCTGACAACTTGCTGGTGGCGGGCGATCCCACCGCCCCCATAGAGGCAGTCAAGGCCCGCAACCAATGGCTCGACGTTTGGGACCAGTTCCGCACCCACAAAGGTGCTGTGGCCTCGCTCGTCTTTCTGATCGCCATCATCCTGTTTACGCTTGCAGGCCCGCTGGTCTGGCGGCTGGACCCCGCCGCGCTGGATATCCGCAACAAGGACCTGCGCCCGATCGTCAACGCCCTGTGGGGCGCGGAAAAGGTCGCCTGGGCCCACCCCTTTGGCACCGATAACCTTGGCCGCGATTTGATGGCGCAGATCATGCAGGGCGGCCGGATCAGCCTTGCCGTCGGTGCCGCTGCGATGATCCTCGCGATCCTGATCGGCACCTTCGTCGGCGTGATCGCAGGCTACTTCAACCGCCTTGACGGGCTGCTGATGCGTCTGACCGACCTGTTCCTTGCCCTGCCCTTGCTGCCCCTGCTGCTGGTGATGATGCTGCTGTTCCGCGATCCGCTGCGTAGCGCCTTTGGGCCAGAGCAAGGCATCTTTATCCTGATCGTCGCCGGCATAGGCATCACCAGCTGGATGCACACCGCCCGCATCGTGCGCGGCGATGTGCTGGCGCTGAAGGAACGGGAATACGTCCTTGCCGCCCGTAGCATCGGCACGCCCAGCCGCCGCATCATCACGCGGCACCTGCTGCCCAACGTGCTGTCGCCGATCATGGTCAGCGCCACCCTTGGCCTTGCCACCGCGATCATCACCGAAAGCGCGCTTAGCTTTCTTGGCCTTGGTTTTCCGCCAGACTTTCCGACATGGGGTAAAATCCTCGCCGATAGCGTGCCGCGCATGACCGCCTTCCCCGAACGTGTTGTGCTGCCGGGTCTGGCGATCTCGCTCACAGTGCTGGCGGTGAACTATATCGGCGACGGTCTACGCGACGCCCTCGACCCGCGCATCCGCGGCCTTTAGCACCCAAAGACTTTTCCCAGCCCTAAGACTTTTCACCGCGAAAAGTCTTAGGGCACAACGCCTACTCCAGATGCTTTTTCAACCGTTGCAGCATCAGCCAGACACCGATCAACACAACAGGCGTCACGAGCGAGGCCATGACCGTCTTGGAAATACCAAGCTGGTATTCAAGCGGCCCCAAAATATACATCGCCAGACTGACCGCGTAGTAGCTGATCGCCACGACGGACAGCCCTTCGACCGTGCGCTGCAAGCGCAATTGCAGGTCCGACCGCCGGTCCATGCTTTCCAGCAGATCGCGGTTCTGGGCAGAGCGTTCCACATCCACCCGCGTGCGCAGCAGATCGCCCGCCCGCAAGGCGCGGTCAGACATCGCCTTTAGCCGCGCTTCGGTCGATTTCACCGTCCGCATCGCCGGATCAAAGCGGCGCATCATAAATTCGCCAAAGGTCTGCCGCCCAGCGAACCGCGTCTCGCGCAGCACGGCGATGCGCTGGTTCACGATCGTCTCATAGGCCCCCGTCGCGCCAAAGCGGAACGCCGATTGCGCCACGATATTTTCTAGCTCTGCCGACACTGTCAGCAGGCTTTGCAGCAGCGCCGCAGGCTCGCCCACGGGGCCGCACATTTCCGACAGCAGGGCCGTCAGCCGGTTATCAATCGCGCTCATCTGCGGGGCCAGATCGCGGGCGCGGGACAGGCCCAGCATCGACATCGCCTTGTAGGTCTCAATCTCGCACAAGCGTTGCACGACGCGGCCCGTGCGCCGCGAACCTGCTTTGGGGCGCGCAAAGATGGCAAAGCGCATGTGCCCGCCGGTATCGATGCGGAAATCCGATGCGATCACCAACTCTCCGTCCAGCACGTGGCTGATGGCAAGGCTTTCGGGCACGAACCAGTCGTCCACCTTATCCGCAACCGCAGCGTCATCCGACAGTGCCTCGACCCGGATCAAGGCAGAGGTGATCCGCACCCCCGGCGCCTGCCGCAGCCAGTCGTCCGGAAACACCGCAAACGATGCGGCATCATAAGGCCGATCCGCAACGCCATCCGCGAAAACCGTGAAGGTCACGAATTCCGTATGGCTTTCCCATTTCAGCAGGTGCTTGCCAATCTGGCCCGAATAATGCGTCGCCCCCGGCTGGGGATGCGCCGCGCCAAAGCGGTCCAGCAGCGCAATCAAATGCACTCGGTCCGCGTCCCGGTCCCGCCCGGCGGCATTCTGCGCCGGTTTAATCGCCAGATACGCTGCCCGCGCTGGGGCCTGCACCACCGGAAAAGGCCGCGCGTGCAGCTCGTTCGCCATGGTATAACGCAAAGGGTGGTCTTGGATATCGGGCATAGAGGGCGCTTTCAGGCTGGTTTACCGCCTAGTCTAAACGCCTTTGCCGCCGTGCAAAACAAAAAACCGTGCATCCACAAATGCTTAGCGGCGCACCGTGGTATACAGTGCGCCGCCAGCCGTGCCGAAAATTTCGGGAAAGTGCTTAGATCACAACCACATCAAGCGGCGGGAAGCCGTTGAAACAGACCGAAGAATAGGTCGAGGTATAGGCCCCGGTGTTGCGGATCAGCACCCGGTCGCCGGACTTTAGCGTCAGCGGCAGGTTCATCGGGCGCTTTTCATACAGCACGTCGGCGCTATCGCAGGACGGACCCGCCATGATGCACGGACCCACAGCGTCGCCATCACGGTCGGTTTCGAACTGATAGCGGATCGCCTCGCCCTCTGTTTCAGCCAGACCAGAGAAGCGGCCGATCGACAGATACACCCAGCGGTGCACATCGCGGTCAGACTTACGGCTGACCAGCATGACTTCGCAGGCGATGACGCCAGCTTCGGCCACCATGCCGCGGCCCGGCTCTGCCATGACGCGGGGGATATGGCCGAACTTTTCTTCCACCAGCGCGATGACGCGGGACGCATAGACCGTCGGTGTGTCAATCGCTTCGCCGTAGAACGCAGGGAAACCGCCGCCGATGTTCAGCAAGGTCAGCTCGTGGCCCGCGTCCTTTGCTGCTTTCCAGATGTCGCTCATCTGGTCCAGCGTGGGGGTCCACATCTCTGCCCGGCGGGTCTGCGATCCAACGTGGAAAGAGAAGCCCACAGGGGTCAGACCGACCTCTTTGGCGTAGTCCAGCAGCACCAGCGCAAGGCCTGCGTCGCAGCCGAACTTGCGGGTCAGCGGCCAGTCGGCCTCTGACGTTTCGACGATCAGGCGGATGTAGACCGACGCGCCGGGGGCGTGTTCGGCGATCTTGTCCAGCTCTTCTTCGGCGTCGGCAGCAAACAGGGTGATGCCAGCGGCATGCGCCCAAGCGATATCAGAGGCACGCTTGATCGTGTTGCCATAGGAAATCGTATCGGGGTGCGCGCCAGCGGCGATGCACATCTCGATCTCGCCTTTGGACGCCGCATCGAAATGCGAGCCAAGCTTAACGAGGCGTTCCAGCACCGGCTTGGCGGGGTTCGCTTTGACGGCGTAATGGATGTCCGCATGACCTAGGCCAGCCTTCAGCGCATTATACTGCTCTTCGACGCGGTCGCAGTCGATGATCAGGGTCGGTTTATCGAATGCGCGCCCGGCGACATAAGCGTCCAGTTTTGGGGTGGCGACACGAACAGGCGCCGCAGCGCCAGCAGTTGATGCAATCATGGTCATCTCCAGTAGACTCGGCCATTGGAAGGTATCAACCTTTCCGAGACCGCTCAGTTCCAAGGGAGACGTTACCGTCGCTGCGTGAACATTGCAAAACTGCAGGTCAGAGGCGCGTGCGTTGGCGTCTATGAAGGCGCATGTGAGGCAAAGCGCGGCGTCGATCAAGTGGGTATTTTGCGCTGCGTGCATTTATTTTGCACCGCGCCCCGCGCCGCGCTACACCCGGCCCATGACGCGTCTGATCCTGTTCAATAAACCCTTCGATGTTCTGTCGCAATTCACCGATGCGAACAGCCCCTCGCCGCGCCCGACCCTGTCGAAATTCATTGATGTGCCAAAGGTTTACCCTGCAGGCCGTCTTGACCGCGACAGCGAAGGGCTGCTTTTGCTGACCGATGACGGCGCGCTGCAGGCCCGCATCAGTGATCCGCGCTATAAGGCGGCGAAAACCTATCTGGTACAGATCGAAGGCACACCTGATGACGCGGCCCTGTCTGCCCTGCGCAGCGGCGTGACATTAAAGGACGGTCCAACCCGCCCGGCAAAGGTGCGGCGCATCGACACCCCGGACCTGTGGCCGCGCAATCCCCCGGTGCGGTTCCGCAAATCGGTGCCCGATTGCTGGCTGGAACTGACCATCACCGAAGGCCGCAACCGCCAAGTCCGCCGTATGACCGCCCATGTCGGCCACCCGACGCTGCGGCTTGTGCGCTGGCAGATCGGCGATTGGACACTGGACGATCTGGCCCCCGGCACATGGCGCGACGCGGCGCTTTAAACGGCGCGTAGACGCGCGCAGACTGGCCCGCGTTTACCGTTTCAAAACCAATCATCGCTACGTCTTACTGAAATCGCACTCAGCATGACGGACCCCGCGTATGACCGCACACCCCCGCCCGCCGCCCACGGTATCGGCAGGCCCAACGACCAGCGGCGGCGGTGCTGACAGCTCTCGCTTGAATAGGTTGATATCGGGGCTGGGGTCCGAAATCGTCAATATTGCCGCGTTTCTGGATGACCTGCACCAGACGGCGGACGAACAGCTTCGCACCCTCGCCGATAGCCAGACCGCGCTGCGGTCGCTAAACCAGACCTCTGACACCATGGGTCAGACCACCGCGCTTTTGACCACATCGGCGCAGGCCAGCCTTGATGCGGTGGATACCTCTGTCGCGACGCTGCGTGCCTCTGCTGATACGTCGAAAGCGGTGTCGCGCTGGGTCACAGATTTCGAGGATCGCATCGCGCAGGTGCGCGATTCCCTGAACGCGGTCGCCGCAGCGAATGCGCAGATTGCTGATATCGCGGTGCATGTGAATATCCTTGCGATCAACGCCCGGATTGAAGCCGCCCGCGCGGGCGACGCCGGGCGCGGCTTTGCCGTGGTCGCTGACGCGATCAAAGAGCTGTCGCACAAAACCTCTGCCGCGGCGGAAAAGGTCACAGAGCAGACGCAGCACCTGACGCAGACCTTTCAGGTCCTGCACTGCGAATCGCAAGACGTGGCCACCGATGCCCGGTCCGTCATCGACGCCGCCACGGCCACCGATAAGGCGCTGATGGATATCGCCAGTTCGATCCGGGCGACCACTGAACAGTCCGGCGTCATCGCCAACCAAGCGGCGCAGGTCGACGCCGCGACCAAAGCCTTTGTGCCCGCCTTTAGCCGCCTGTCGAAACTGGCCAGTCAAACGGGTGAAGGCGTCACGCAAGCCACCACCCGCAGCACCGCCCTGATCGCGCGCAGCGAAGCCATCGTGCAGGCCGCAGCCCTGATCGGCGGTGCGTCAATCGACACGCCCTTCATCACCTTTGTGCAAACCGCCGCCGCCCGCATCGGCGCGATCTGGGACGAGGCGCTTGCCGCAGGCCGCATTTCCCTGCGCGATCTGTTCGATGCAAACTACGAGCCGATCACCGGCACCGATCCCCGGCAGTTCCGCACCCGCTTTACCGCCTTTACCGACAGGACGCTGCCAGCCGTGCAGGAACCCGCCTTTAATCTGGACCCGCGCGTGGTGTTTTGCGCCGCGATTGATCAGCGCGGCTATTTGCCGACCCATAATGCGAAATTCTCGCAGCCGCCCTCGCGCGATCCGGTCTGGAATGGCGCAAACTGCCGCAATCGGCGGATCTTTGATGACCGGGTGGGCCTGAAATCCGGGCGCAGCACAGCCCCGTTTTTGCTGCAAGTTTACCGCCGGAATATGGGCGGCGGGCAATTCGTGATGATGAAAGACGTGTCTGCCCCGATCAAAGCGGGCGGCCAGCATTGGGGCGGCCTGCGCCTGGCCTACACATTCGACTAACGCAAAATGCCCGCAGCTATCACACTGCGGGCATCTTCCAATTTTTGGTCGAAACGAAAAGGGCGGGCCTTAGATCAGTCGATCTTTGGCAGCAGCTCTTCCAGCGACTTTTTCGCGTCGCCATAGAACATCCGCGTGTTGTCCTTAAAGAACAGCGGATTTTCAATCCCGGAGTAGCCGGTTCCCTGCCCGCGCTTGGACACGAAAACCTGCTTGGCCTTCCAGACTTCCAGCACTGGCATGCCAGCGATGGGGCTGTTGGGATCGTCCTGCGCCGCCGGGTTCACGATGTCATTGGACCCGATAACGATGGCAACGTCGGTGGTGGGGAAATCGTCGTTGATCTCGTCCATCTCCATCACGATGTCATAAGGCACCTTCGCCTCTGCCAGCAGCACGTTCATGTGGCCAGGCAGACGCCCCGCAACCGGGTGGATCGCGAAACGCACGGTTTTGCCCTGCGCCCGCAGCTTGGTCACCAGCTGGCTTACCGCCTGCTGCGCCTGCGCCACGGCCATGCCGTAACCGGGGATGATGATGACGCTATCCGCTTCGTTCAGCGCCGACGCCACACCGTCCGCGTCGATGGCAATCTGCTCGCCCTCGACCGCCATTGCAGGCCCCGTGGTGCCGCCGAAGCCGCCCAAGATCACCGACACAAAGGACCGGTTCATCGCCTTGCACATGATATACGACAGGATCGCACCGGACGAGCCGACCAGCGCACCCGTCACGATCAGCAAGTCATTGCCCAGCGTGAAACCAATCGCCGCTGCCGCCCAGCCAGAATAGCTGTTCAGCATCGACACCACGACCGGCATATCCGCGCCGCCGATGCCCATGATCAGGTGCCAGCCGATAAAGCCCGCAATCAGCGTCACCAGAACCATCGTCCAGATGCCAGCGCCCTGCGCAAACATGATACCCAGCAGCACCGACACGATCAGCGCCGCAGCATTCAGATAGTGGCCAGAGATAAAGGGAACCGCGTTCTCGTCGCTTGGCAGCATCAGCTTTTTCGGCTTGCCGTCGACCTTACCGGCCAGCTTGCCAAAGGCCACGATAGAGCCTGTGAACGTCACCGCACCGATAAAGATACCGAGGAAGACTTCGACCTTAAGGATCGCGATTTCCACCGCATCCTTGTGCCACAGCTTTTCACCAAAGCCCGTCAGCTCTGTGCCTGCCGGGATCGCGACGGTGTGACCGTCCGCAATCGTCGGCACACCCATCGCTGCCGCCTGCATTTGCTGCACAGCGTGCAACATGATGTCGGCGTTCAGGCCGATGAACACGGCTGCCAGACCCACGAAGGAATGCAGCGCCGCGACCAGTTGCGGCATTTCGGTCATCTGCACCTTGCCAGCCACATAGTAGCCCGCAAAACCGCCCGCCGCGATGGCGATCAGGATCAGGAACACGTTGTAAACGCCCGGTCCAAAGACCGTCGCCACCACCGCGATAGCCATGCCGGCGATGCCATACCAGACCGCCCGCTTGGCGGACTCTTGGTTATTCAGGCCGCCAAGGGCCAGGATGAACAGAACAGCGGACGCGATATAGGCCGCCGATGTGATACCTACTGAAAACATGGAACCCTCCTCAGGACTTCTGGAACATGGCAAGCATGCGCCGCGTGACGAGGAACCCGCCGACAATGTTGATGGATGCGATCAGCACCCCGATAAAGCTGAGCAGCACGACGATCCAATTGCCAGCGCCAATCTGCAGCAGCGCGCCAAGGATGACGATGCCGGAAATCGCGTTGGTAATGGCCATCAGCGGCGTGTGCAGGCTGTGCGCCACGCCCCAGATCACGGAAAAACCGATGAAGCAGGACAGCGCGAACACGATAAAGTGGCTCATAAAGCTTTCGGGCGCAAAAGCCCCGACCAGCGCCAGCAGCAGACCGCCAACGACCAGCAACGTGACCTGAGACTTCGTCTGCGCCTTAAAGCTCGCCACCTCTTTCGCGCGCTTTTCAGCGGGCGTCAGTTCCTTCGGTTTGTCCTTTTTCGGAGCCGCCGCAATCGCCGCTATTTTGGGCTTGGGCGGCGGGAAGGTCACCTCGCCCTCGTGTGTGGCCGTCGCCCCGCGAATGACGTCGTCGTCCATGTTGTGGTCGATCACGCCATCTTTGCCCGGTGTCAGATCGGACACCATGTGGCGCACGTTCGTCGCGTAAAGCAAGGATGCCTGCGTCGCCATCCGCGATGGGAAATCGGTGTAACCCACGATGGTCACGCCATTTTCTGTGACGATCTTTTCGTCTTTCACGGTCAGTTTGCAGTTACCGCCACGTTCTGCCGCAAGGTCGATGATGACCGATCCGGGCTTCATGCTGTCGACCATATCCTTGGTCCACAGCTCTGGCGCGTCGCGGCCCGGGATTAGCGCCGTCGTGATGACGATGTCCATGTCGGGCGCGATTTCGCGGAATTTCTTCAGCTGGGCTGCGGTGAATTCGGGGCTGGACACAGCGGCATAACCACCCGTCGCGGACCCGTCCGTCTGCTCTTCGTTGAAGTCGAGGAAGACAAACTCTGCGCCCATCGATTCGACCTGCTCGGCCACTTCGGGCCGCACGTCAAAGGCGTAGGTGATCGCGCCCAGCGATGTCGCCGTGCCGATAGCGGCCAGACCAGCAACGCCCGCGCCCACGACCAGCACCTTGGCTGGCGGCACTTTGCCCGCAGCCGTCACCTGACCGGTAAAGAAGCGGCCAAAGTTGCTGCCCGCCTCGATCACCGCGCGGTAGCCCGCGATATTGGCCATCGACGACAGCGCGTCCATCTTTTGCGCCCGCGAAATGCGCGGCACCATGTCCATCGCAACGACCGTCGCGCCCTGCGCATTGGCAGCGGCCAACAGCTCTGCGTTTTGGCCGGGATAGAAGAAAGAGATCAGCGTCTGATCGTCCCGCAGCAGCGCAACCTCGGCGTCCGAGGGCGGGCGCACCTTGGCGATGATATCGGCCTGCGCAAACAGCGCCGCCGCATCATCAACCACGGTCACATCGGCGGCGCGATACGCGTCGTCGGTAAATCCTGCTTTCAAACCCGCGCCGGACTGGACCAGGCAATCATGCCCCAGCTTTTGCAGATCCTTGGCCGAGGCGGGCGTCATCGCAACCCGGGCCTCGCCCTCGTATGTTTCTTTTGGTGCGCCGATCTTCAACGGGCTATCCCCTCTTTAGTATTCTAGTATACCACATAGCTGGTACCACATTTCCACGCAACAATATTTCACAACAGCACGGTTGCAAGGTGTTTCACAGCCATCGGCGCACGACCTTGGTATATTCTGTGAAGGATGCGCCAAAGGCGGCCTGCAAACGCGCCTCTTCTGCGGTAATAAAATGGGCGCTGATCCAGATGGCGAAAACCGGCACCGTGGCCAAGCCTAGCGGGGCCTGCCACCACAGGCACAGGCCCGTCAGCAGCAGAACGTCGCCCAAATAAATCGGGTTACGGGTGCGGGCGAAAATACCCTGCGTCACCAAAGCATGCGGCTGGCGGTGCGGAATAACCGTCGTGTGCGCCCGTGTCATGGTGATCACCGCCGCCAGCATCAACGCGATCCCCGCCGCGACCAACGCGATCCCCGCCCATTGCAGCCCTGCGGTGCCCATCGTCACAATGCTGCGGCTGGCCCAGACGACCGCCGCGGCCAAAGCCAACCAAACGGGCGGTAAATCAAGATATTTCATGGCTCTCCCCCTTGCACGTGCGGACCCGAACGGTAGCATCGCGCCATAAGTGGAGGATATCATGGAACACATCGGCAAGCACGCCCTCGTCACCGGCGGTGGCAGCGGGATTGGCCGCGCGATCGCATTGGCGCTCGCAGAGGCCCGCGCAGAGGTCACGATCACAGGCCGCAGGGCCGAGCCGCTGCAGGCGCTTGCGGCTGAAAATCCCCGTATCCACCCCTGCGTGATGGATGTGTCGGACGAATCCGCCGTGCGCAGCGGGATCGCAGAGGTTGCCGCCGCGCGCGGTCCCATCACGATCTGCATCGCGAATGCGGGAATCGCCGAAGGCGGCCCTTTTATGAAAACCAGCCTCGCCGACTGGCGCCGCACCATGACGACGAACCTTGACGGTGTGTTCCTGACCTTTCAGGCCGCGCTGGAAACCCTGCCCGCCAATCTGCCGGGGCGTTATATCGTCGTCAGCTCTATCGCCGGTGTGCGCGGGCTGAAAAATGCGATTCCCTATTCCGCATCCAAACACGGCGTTATCGGTTTGGTGCGGGGCCTCAGCGAAGAATTCATGCAAAAGCGTCCCGTGACCTTTAACGCGCTTTGCCCGGGCTATGTCGACACCGACATCGTGCAGAACCAACTGCCGGGCCTGATGCGCCGCTTTGACGTTGACCGCGCCGGGGCCGAAGGCATCGTCGCTAGCGGCAATCGGCACAAGCGTCTGCTGCAAGTGGACGAGACGACCGCCGCAGCGATCTGGCTATGCTCTGACGCCGCCCGCAGCGTAAATGGCCAGACGATCGAAATCGCTGGCGGACAAGTTTAGACCCGAAGACTTTTCGGCACCTCAAAAGGACAAAGCATGCCATTTCAATCCCGCAAGGATCAATTTCACCTGCCGATCGGGATGATTTACCTCGACGGTAACTCCCTTGGTCCCCTGCCCCGCGCAGCAGCGGACCGGGTGGGCCGGACCATGGTGGACGAATGGGGCGACATGCTGATCACCGGCTGGAACAAGGCTGGCTGGATGGCGCAGCCCATGGCGCTGGGGGACCGGATTGGGCGATTGATCGGGGCAGAAGCCGGGCATGTCACCCTTGGGGATACCTTGTCGATCAAGGTGTTTCAGGCGCTGTCCGCCGCACTCGCCATGACGGACCGCAAGGTGATCCTGTCGGACAGCGGCAACTTTCCATCGGACCTGTATATCGCCGAAGGGTTGATCCGCGCCTTTGACCGCGATCTGGAACTGCGCGTTGTTGCGCCAGAGGACGTGGCCGCAAATATCACGGACGAAGTCGCCGTTCTGATGCTGACACAGGTCGATTACCGCACCGGCCGACTGCATGACATGGCAGCGCTGACGCAGCAGGCGCAGGCCGCTGGGATCGTCACCGTCTGGGATCTGGCCCATTCGGCGGGGGCTTTGGCGGTCGACGTGGCAGGGTGCAACGCGGATTTCGCGGTCGGCTGCACCTATAAATACCTTAACGGTGGCCCCGGCGCGCCGGCCTTCATCTATGTCGCGCCGCGCCATGCGCAGACCGCCGCCCCCGTGCTGGCGGGCTGGCTGGGGCATGATGCGCCCTTTGCGTTTGAACCCACCTATCGCCCCGGCGAAGGCGTGGCCCGCATGCGCGTCGGCACGCCCCCCGTGATCCAGATGGCCGCACTAGAGGCGGCGATGGATGTCTGGGACGGCGTTGATATGACCGACATCCGGGAGGCCAGCATCGCCCTGACCCAGCGCTTTATCGCAGGGGTCGAGGCAGCTTGCCCTGAGCTAGAGCTGGCAAGCCCCCGCGATCCCCAGACGCGCGGCTCTCAGGTGTCGTTCCGGCACGCCGAAGGCTATGCCGCGATGCAGGCCTGCATTGCGCATGGCGTCGTCGGCGATTTCCGCGCGCCGGATATCATGCGCTTTGGCTTTACGCCGCTATTTATCGACGCGGATGACGTTGATGCGGCGGTAGCAGTGATTGCGCGCGTCATGAACGAAAACCTGTGGGATGATCCGCAGTTTCAGGCGCGATCTGCCGTGACATAGCAAAGCATATGACAACCCTGAAAGGCCCACCATGACAATCACTCAAGACGACGAATTGCAGGGCCTGTCGGTCATCGGCCGGATCGTGGCCAACACGGTCCGCGCCATGAGCCGGGCGCTAGAGCCGGGGATCACCACGCAGGAATTGGACGAGATCGGACGTGCCCTGCTGGATGCGGCGGGCGCTGTGTCCGCGCCAGAAGCGACGTATGATTTTCCCGGTGCGACCTGCATCAGCGTGAACGATGAAATCGCCCACGGTATTCCCGGCGCGCGGGTCATCAAGGCGGGTGATCTGGTGAACATCGACGTCTCTGCCAGCAAGGGCGGCTTTTTCGCCGATACCGGCGCAACCTTTCAGGTGCCACCTGTCAAGACGCATATGGACCAGCTGTGCCGCGACGGGCAGCGGGCGATGCAGATCGGCATTGCGCAGGTCGGGCATGGCAAACCGCTGGCCGGGATCGGCAACGCCATCGGGCAGTTTGCGCAAAAACGCGGCTATAGCCTGATCCGCAATCTGGCCAGCCACGGCGTCGGCCGCGCTTTGCATGAAGAACCGTCAGAGATTGCGACCTGGCCCACACGCGGCGACCGGCGCCGTATCCACCGCGGCATGGTCATGACGGTAGAGCCATTCTTGTCCCGCGGCGGGTTGCTGGCGATGGACGGCGCGGACGGATGGACGCTTTATGCCGATCCCCCCGCGCCCGTCGTGCAATACGAACACACGGTCGTCGCCACGGATAAGGGCGCGATCATCGTCACCCTGCCCGGCTAACGCGCTTACTTCTCGTGTAGCGCTTCTTGGCTGCGATACAGCGGCTTGGTCAGGTAATGCAGGATGGTCTTTTCACCGGTGTGAAGTTCGACATTGGCCTGCAGGCCGGGGCGCATTTCGATCTTTTGCTGGCGCACACCAAGGTCTTCCATATCGACGCGCACGCTGACGCGGTAATAGGGGTCGGCGTCGGCGCGGCGTTCGTCCTTGAAGGTATCGGCAGAGATGTTCTGCACCACGCCCGACAGGCTGCCGTAGATCGTGTAATCATAGGCGGACAGCTTGACTGTCGCGGTCTGGCCGGTGGTCACGTTGGCGATGTCCTGCGGCTTCACGTGGGCTTCAACGAACAGGGCGTCATCCAGCGGAATGATCTGGAAAATCTCTTCACCAGCGCGGATCGTGCCGCCGATGGTGGTGACGCCAAGGTTGTTGACGACGCCGCGCATAGGGGCGCGGATGATCGTGCGGTCCAGCTGGTCGGTGGCATAGGCCAGTTGCTGGCGTAGCTGCGACAAACCGGCAAGCACTTCGGAGTTTTCGTTCGCGCGGGCCAGTTCCGCGCCGGTGACGATCTCGTTATATTTGATTTCTGCGTCGGCATAGGCTTTGCGCGCGCGGGTGGTTTCGGACAGCGACACGATTTCACGGGCCAGCATGTCCTCCATCTGGTCCAGCTCGCGCTTGGATTCGGACATGATGCGCTGTGCGCCGTCCACCTTGGACGCATAATCAGCCTGACGCGCGGCCAGCAGCTGCTTTTCCGACGCAACCATCGCGGGGCTGGCAGCGGCGATCTCGTCCGGGATATCGAAATCGAACAGGCCTGCCATTTCAGCCTCTAGCCGCAGACGGCGGATGTTGGCGGCGTTGATCTGCTCTTGCAGGTCGTTCACTTGGGCGACGTATTGGGTGCCTTGCAGGCGAGCAAGGATCTGGCCGTCATCGACGGTATCGCCTTCGCTGACCAGCAATTCGCCAAGGATACCGCCTTCGAAGTTCTGAATGATCTGGGGGCGGGACGCGCTGACGACTTCGCCAGAAGAGCGGACGATTTCGTCAACCCAAGCGAATTTGGCCCAGATGATAAACAGCAGCACCGTCGCGCCGACCAGCCAGATGACCATCGAGGGGCGGCGCATTTGGCCTTCGAATTCGTGATCAGCAAGGGCCATTACGACGCCTCCTTGTTCATATGGGCGATGACGTCGTCGCGGGGGCCGTCGATGGCCATGCGGCCATTGTGCAGCACGATGGTGCGGTCGGTCAGTTGCAGCAGCGCCATGCGGTGCGTCGCGATCACAGCGGTGCGCCCTTCTAGCCAAGTCGTCAGGCGGGACACGAGTGCCTTTTCAAGGGTCTGATCCAGTGCCGATGTCGGTTCGTCCAGCAGGCACACGCTGGGGTCTTGCAGCCACAGACGCGCCCAGCCGATGGACTGGCGTTGGCCGACGGACAGGCCAGCGCCGCCGTCACGGATCGTCAGATCAAGGCCCTTGGGGTGGTTGCGGACGAACTGGCCCAGGCCGCCGAAATCAAGGGCTGCCAGCATGCGGTCGTCGTCGCGTTCCAGCTGGGTCAGGTTCATGTTGTCGCGCAGGGTGCCGGCGAAAAGCTTTACCTCTTGCCCCAGATAACCCACGCCGCGGCGCAGGTCGCGGGCCAGGACCTGGCCCATGTCCACGCCGTCGATCAGCACGCGGCCCGTGGTGGGCTGGTTCAGACCCGACAGGATTTTCAGCAGCGTCGATTTGCCAGAGCCGTTGGCCCCAAGGACGGCAACGCGCTGGCCTGCTTTGATGGTCAGGTTCGGCACGTCGAGGGCGCGCGCGCCTTCTTCGTCATAGGTGTAGGACATTTCGCGCAGGTCATACTGGCCGTTGATCTTTTCGCGGCGCAGATAGGTCCGATCCTGATCGTGGTCCTGCGGGGCTTGGACAATTTTGTCGAGCGCATCGAGCGCAGCGCGGGTGTTGGACCAGCGGGCGATCAGACCGGACAACCCGTTCAACGGGCCAAGGGTGCGGGACGTCAGGATGCCGACTGCGATGATCGTACCAACGGTGAATTCGCCTTTGAATACAAGGAAGGTGCCCATGACGACGGCGGCGACATAGGTCGCTTGCTGCACGCCCTGCGCCCAATAGGTCAGGGTCGTGGACAGGCGGCGCTGTTCAGAGGTCGAGATGGCAGAGAGGCCCGTCAACTCGGCCCAGAGGCGGGAAAAGCGATCCTCGGCGCGTTGGGATTTTATGGTGTCAGCCTCGAACACTGCTTCTTGCAGCAGGCGGGACGAACGGGTCGATGCACCTTGGGTCGCCAGCGTCAGCTTCATCATCTTTTTCTGTGCCAGCAGCGATGGCAGCACCATCAGGATGCCGCCTGCGACCAGCACCCAGACGACGGGGCCGCCGATGGACCAGACAAGGGCAAGGAACAGAAAGATGAAAGGGATGTCAGTGAGAGAGCCGATGGTGGAGGCGGTAAAGAATTCACGCACAGCGGAAAATTCGCGGAACGCCGAGAATGTGGTGGAGGGCGTCTGCCCCGGCAGGCCGGACTGCATCCCCAGCAGCTTTTTCATCAGCATGTCTTGCAGGCGCAGTTCGATCCGGCGCCCTGCCCCGTCCATCAGACGGGCGCGGGCGATGCGCAGGAATGCTTCCATCAACATCGCGATGCCAGCGCCGATGGTCAGCACCCACAGCGTCGCGACGGACTGGTGCGGGATGACGCGGTCATAGACCTGCAAGGAGAACAGCGCGACGGCCACGGCCAGCAGGTTGGCAACAAGAGAGCCGAGGGCGACTTCACCGATCACGCGGCGGAAGCTGCCGAATTCGGACCAGAACCAGTGACCCGGCTTGGCTTGGATCGCGTGGCGGCGGTTCAGCTCGGCGGCGGGCACGACGGCGTGGATGATGCGGCCGGTGAAATGTTCGACGAATTCGGCCAGCGGGACCTCTTGCCGGTGATCGGCGGCGGCGGGGTCGTGCAAAATGATGGTGTCGCGGGTTTGTTCCAGCACAAGGACCAGCGTGTCATTGGTCAGGCGGGCGACGGCAGGCCAGTCGGCGATTTGCGGTGGCAGCGCGGTGCGCGCGCTGGCACGCAGGCCCGCGTCATTCAGCGCAGCGATCAGCGTATCCACGGGCAGGCCCGCGCTGGCATCGTCAATCTGGCGGTCCAGAATATCGGTGGCTTTCAGATCGACACCCAGCAGTCCGGCGTAGGTCGCCACAACGGCGGCGCGCAGCTTTGCTGTGCCATTATCGCGGCGCGATGCGGCGACAACCGGGGCTGCGGGCGGGGTCAGATCGACAGGCTCTGCCGCCACGGGCGCGGCAGCCAGATCGGGGGCGGTGTCGGTTGCGGTTTGACCGCCGTGGCGGGTCAACTTGCCCCCCCGGATTCCGGTCACGTCAAACGCCAGCACGGGTCCGGTCATATCTTGTCTCCATCCACCAGCACACCTTTGAGGGCGGCTATTTTGAGTTCGACGCGGGCCACTTCAAAGGGCAAGGCGGCGGCTTCGCGGCGCAGGCGCACCGCGCTTTCAAACACGCTGACGACGTCGTTGACGTCGCGCTGTCCGGCGCGTTGCTGTTCGGCAAAGCTGCGATAGTTCGCCTCTGCGCCTTCCGCTAAGGTGGCGGTCTGTTCTTGCTGGCGCTGTAGCGACGACAATTCGCCTTCCAAAGCGCGCAAGGACCGTTCCACATCTTCGCGGACCTGGGAAATGCGGGCGTTTGCGCCTTCGGCCTGCTGATCGACGGCCGCCAGCGATGCGCCAAGGCCAAAGCCGATGCCGTCTTCGGTTTCAATCGACAGACCGCCGCTGGATTTGCTGCCAGACACTGCGCCGACAGCTGACAGGCTGGGCAGGAAACCTGCGCGGGCGGCTTTGGCTTCGGCGACAGAACGGGTGGCCTCGGCCTCTGCCTTGACGACGGCCAAGGGGGTCGCGGCCAGTTCAACCGGTAGGGGCGATGTGCCTTTGACGCCGTCAAGCGGCGCTGCGGACATGGCGGCCAGTTCGGCGCGGGCAGCGGCTGCGGCCTCTAGATCAGAGGACATGTCGGCCTGCATCTGGTTCAGCTTTTGCTGCACAACCATGCGGTCAACAGAGTTCGACACGCCGCCTTTGACACGCTCGTCCATAATCCAGGCGAAGTGTTCCATATCGGCCATCGCAGCGGCGTTTACGGCGGCGCGAGCTTCGGCCTTTTGGGCGGACAGATAAAGGGTCAGCGCGTCTTGGACGCGGTTGTTGGTGTCTTGCGCCAGCGCGACGGCGGCGACTTCGACATCGGCCTTGGCATAGGCGCGTTCGGCCTTTTTCCCGCCGTTGTCGAACAGCACCTGTTCAACGACCAGCGATGTGACGACCGCGCCAAGCGAGGTGAGCGACACAGAGGGACCAAGGGTCGGCAGCCAGTTTTTCGATTGCGCCTCGGCGCGCAGGGTCGCGGCGCGCAGATCGGATTCAGCAACACGAGAGTTCGCGGCAAGAACGGCGCTGGACACTTGGGAATATGGGCCTTGCGGCAGGATGGACCGGCGGGTCAGCAGACCAGCGATCACTTCAGATTGGGTGCCGTCCGGTGTTTCAGTGGCAAGCGCGGGTGCGCTGGGGCTGTCCGCCACGGCAGGTTTGCCAAGGCCAATCGCCGAAAACGGACTGCGGGTTACGCTGTCTGCGCCGCCTGAACAGCCGCTGAGTGCCGCCATCGCGCAAAACGCAATGAGGGTCTTTTTATGTGTTGTCTTGCTCACGTCTGCTCCGCCCCGGATTTTTATTATGGTGGCATGCCCCCCGCCTAGTGGGGCAAAGGGGGCCGGTCGTTGCCGGCCCCCTTGGATCGTGACGTTTAGATAGTCGTCGAGAACTGGATGTCGTCGTCGATCTTAAGCACGGAGTCGCCGCCAACGCTGTAGACGTTGTAGGTTTCGCCGCCGATGACTTCGGTTCCAGTCATTGTCGCAGTGCCTTGGAAGGTGACAGCGTCGTCCAGCGCGCCATGCACGACCAGCACGTTGTCGTTCGCGGACAGATCGTCGATGTTCGCCTTTGTCAGCGACAGGGTCGATTTATCTGCAAAGGTCAGGTCGATTGCGCCGACGTTAAAGCCGTCGATGCCTGTCGCCGTGACGTCCACAACGTTGGTTGATTGCTCGTCCAGCACCAGCAGGGTCGAGTTGGTGTTGCCGTGATCGTCGGTTGCGGTGACGATCAACTGCTTGCCGTCTACGACAGGGTTGTCGAAGCCGAACTCCAGCTCTCCGGTGCGGCCGTTCAGGTAACGGTCGCCGTTGTCAGCGATCAGCGTCGTGCCAGCGCTACCGCTGTTGTACGAATGCACGGTGATGCTGTCGTCGGTGTTGTCGATGGCGATGTCGCGGACACCGTTATCGTACAGGCCGATGCCTTCCATACCCGGTGCGTCCGGCACATCGGTGTCGACCACGAAGGTGTCGGTGATGCTGCGCACGTTGCCAGCCGCGTCGGTCGCGGTGATCGTGATGGCCGCGTCATAGGTGCCCTGCGGGATTTCAGCGCCCGTGTAGGTCACAGTCCAGGTGGTGCCGGTCACGGTGGCGGTGTGTGCCAGACCGTTGAAGTCAACAACCACAGAGGAGCCAGCTTCGACTTTGCCGGTCAGCGTGATGCCGTCCGACGCCTCTGCCTTGTTCACAACGTCGTCGGTTTCGACCAGACCGGGGTGGGTCAGGTTGTTAACCCATGTGTCCAGCTTCACGGTGCCGGTGGTGGTCGCGGTGTTACCAGCCACATCGGTCGCCTTAACGGTGACGGCGTAGTTGTTTTCCACGTTGCCGATTGGCAGTTCGCCAACCGCATAGTTGGACGACCAAGTGCCAGCGCTGGTTGCGGTGACAGTGTGGGTATAGCCATTGAAGGTCACAACCACGGTAGAGCCTGCGTCGGCGGTGCCGTGCAGAACGATGCCGTCTTTACGCTCTTCGAAGTTCACGATGGCGTCGGGACCGTCAACGTCAGAGGTGTCGACTGTAACGGCGATTTCTGTGTCGACTTTGACTGTCGCAGACGTCGTTGCCGTGTTGCCAGCCGCATCAGATGCGACCGCCGTGACGGTTTCGACCTTGCCTTCGCTGCGCGAAATCTCGGTCTTGGAGTATGTCGTGGTCCACTGGCCCGCAGAGTTTGCGGTCACAGTGTGCGAGAAACCTGCCATTGTGACGACAACTGTCGCGCCTGCTTCGGATGTGCCGTTGACGACCAGACCTGCGTCCCGCTCGACAGCGTTAACAGTGTTGTCGCCGCCGGCTGCGATTGGCGTGATCGTGACGCCGATTTCGGTGTCGATCTTAACCGTGGCAGCGGCCGAGGCCGTGTTGCCAGCCGCATCGGTTGCAACAGCCGTCACGTTTTCGACCTTGAATTCGCTGCGCGAAATCTCGGTTGAAGCGTAGGTCGTTGTCCACTGGCCCGATGCGTTCGCGGTCACGGTGTGCGCGTAGCCCGCCATGGTGACGACAACGGTTGCGCCAGCTTCGGCGGTGCCCGTGATGGTCAGACCTGCGGTGCGCTCGGCTGCGTTGACAGTGTTGTCGCCGCCAGCTGCGATCGGGGTGATGGTCACACCCGTGATCGTGTCGATTTCCAGCGTGTCGGTCACAGTGGCTGTGTTGCCGTGGTTATCGGTCGCGGTGACAGTGATGTCGACGCTGGTGCCCAGATCGCCCGTTGGCAGCGTGCCAGCAGGAACGTTCAGGGTCCATGTCTCGCCTGTGACGACAGCGTTATAGCTGCTACCACCAAAGGTCACGACAACAGTCGAGCCCGCCTGCGTGGTGCCCGTCAGTACAACGCCGTCGGATTCTTCGACGAAGTTCACGGTGCCATCGGTTTCAACCGTGTCAGCGCTGAAGGTGACTTCAGCCAGCGTGTCCACGTCCAGCGTGCCAGTGTGCGTGATCGTGCCGCCTTCGGTGGTGACAGTCGCGCTGACCGGCAGGTCGTATTCGCCAGAGGGCAGATCGGTCGCGGGGATCACGATTGTCCAGTCGCCGTTGCCGTCGACAGTCATGTCAACAACCACAGTGCCAACAGTGACCGTGCCGGATGCATTGGGTGTACCCGTACCGGTGATCGTGACGCCGTCCTGATAGTCAGCGTTGTTTACAACGTGATCCTGCGCGCGTGTGCCGCCGGTGATTTCAACGGCTGGCAACTCGGGAGCTTCAACAGGGGTATCGCCCGGGTCGTGCGGTTCGATCGGATCAGGCGTATCGGTGGGGTCTGTGGGATCGGTAGGATCTGTCGGGTCGGTAGGGTCGGTTGGGTCCGTAGGATCGGTTGGGACAGTCGGATCCGTTGGATCGGTATCGCCGCCGTCGCCTTCGGTGCCGCCATCGCCTTCACCAGCATCGGGCTCGTCAGGCGTTTCGGTCGCGGTGCCACCGTCAGTCTCGACTGCAGTTTCGCCGTCGCCGCCGCTATCACCGCCGCCGCCGACCAGAGCCAAACCGCCCAGCGCCGCTGCGCCTGCTGCGCCAAGGCCGCCCAAGCCGCTGATGCCGCCCAGCAAAGGCGCGGCCATCATGGTGGCCTGCGCGTCTTCGATGCCGTCTGCGGGCAGTGCTGCGATCTGCGTGAAATACAGCTCGTCATCGGGGGACCATTTGCCAAAGCTGTCGCTGTCGACATACTGGGCCAGCATCAGGTTGCCGTCGCCGGGCACCAGCTGAACTTCGGCCAACTGACCGCCAGAGGACAGGAACAACTGGTTCTGCGCCGCGCCGTTCGCGTCAAAGAAACCTTGAATGGTGATGATCTCTCCATCGACCAGCATGACCTGCAAGGCCGAGCCCTGACGGGCATAGGACATGACATGGCTGCGCTCTAGGTTCAGCGATACGTCTTCGCCCTGAGAGATGATAATATTTGCATCAGCGCCTTTGCCAGACACTTGGCCACGCTGTAAACCGCCCGCATCATTGCGAACAACGAAATCAATCGCCGACATAAAACTACTCCGCCTCATTGCGCGCCCATCAAGGGACACGTCCATTTTGATTGCAGTCAGATTAGCCGGAGTTAATTCTTTAAGCTAGGTGAAATGTGGCGAAGCATTCCCCATACCCGCCGTGATGGTGACACATTTGCAATAGCCTGCAGGTTTTAGTGATGCCCGTCGATGTTGCCATGCACCCGCAAGTTCAGCGCCGCGCCCAACAAAATAAGGTAGGCGGTGATGTAGAGCCACAGCAGCATACCAATGACCGCACCGATAGAACCGTATACCTCGTTATAGCGCCCAAAATTTCCGAGGTAGTAGGATAGACCTGCGGATGCGGCGATCCATAGGATGACGGCGGTCCCTGCCCCGATGGTCATCCAACGCAAACGCGCGCCGCGTTGGTTGGGGCCAAAACGGTACAAAAGCGACAGCGCCGCATACAAAACAAACAGCGCAACAACCCAGCGGATCGCCTCTAGCAGCCACGCGGTCGTGGGGTCGATATGGGCGAACTTCATCACGATGGGCGCGATGACCACAGCCGCCAACGCGAGAATCGCCAGCGCGACCAAGGTGACCGTCAGCGTCAGCGCCACGATGATCTGTTTGAACCCGTTGCGCGCAGGCCGGTTGGCGATGGCGTTCAGCCCTTCCATCAACCCGGCAACGCCCGCACGTGCCGCCCACAGCGCAAGGAACAGCGACAGACCAGAGGCCCAGCCCAGCGTGCCCGTCTGCGCCGCAAGCAAGCGGCCCATCTGGCCGACGAACAGCAGATAGGTGTCCTCTGGGATGATTTCTTTCATCAGTTCAAGCTGTTGCACCACGATGGTCGGATCGGCAAGCAAACCATAGACCGCGATGATCGCAGCCAACGCGGGGAACAAGGCAAACATGCCAAAGAACGCGACGCCTGCGGCGATCAGGGAAATGTGCCGCTCTGTCGCGGTGGTCCAAACGGCCATCATCAGTGCCCAAAGCCGCCTTACCACGCCCACGTGAGGGCGGATTGCGGGCTGTTGCAGCTGTGTGGTTGGGTGCGGAGTATCGCTCATATCCAAGAGTTAGGGCAAAGCGCGGGCGCTGCCCAGCGTGTGTGTCATCCCGGTCATGGGTGTTACGCAAAAGGCGCAGGCACCGCGCTTTACGCTTCAATGCGCGGGCGGCGCGGCGCTACCCTACCCTCAAATCGCGGCAAACGCGAAAACGAGGGCAGTTATGCAAAGTATCACAGAACAGGTTAACCTGCTGGCAGAACGCGTACACGAGATGCACGAGACGCAAGAGCGGCTCTTGATCTGCGTCGCGGGCGCGCCTGGCAGCGGCAAGTCAACGCTGGCGTCCGAACTGGCGCGGCGGCTGAACCAAGAACGCTGTTCGGCCATGATCGTGCCAATGGACGGGTTTCATCTGGATAACACTGTATTGGATGCCCGCGGCCTGCGGGCCCGTAAGGGCGCGCCGGAAACATTCGACGCAGACGGCTTTTTGCACATGATCCGCCGCATGAAAGAAGCAGTAGAGGTCGTGGCCCCCATGTTCGACCGCAGCCGCGATCTGTCGATTGCGGGCGCTGTCGTGGTCCCCGCCAATTGCGCGGTGATTATCGTCGAAGGCAATTACCTGATGTTCAACGAGATGCCTTGGGCGAATCTGGCCGCCCTGTGGGATCTGTCCGTGCGCCTCGAAGTGCCGATGCCGCAACTGCGCGCCCGGCTGATCCAGCGCTGGCTATCGCTGAACCATTCCCGCACCGCCGCCACCCGCCGCGCCGAGGGGAACGATATCCCGAACGCAGAGCGCATCAGCTTGCAGGCCCTGCCCTGCGATATCACGCTGACAGCGCAGGACTGATAGCGGCGGCCGGTTTTGACGTTGCGGGCAGGTCGCCCGCAACGGGGATAAGTTAACCCTTCGGGAACAGAAACAGGTTTTGAATGTCGACAAGACCTGCCGCCAGATATGACGGATACCGGTCCAAAATCGCGGCCTTCAATGCGTCACCCGTTTCGGATTTGGCATAAGCGGCCTGAACGTGGTCAAGATAGATCAGCGCATCATCCATCGCCTGACGCGATCCCGCAGTAGGGCCGTGACCGGGCAGCACTAGATCAAAGGAGGTGTCTTTACGCATCTCGACAAGGCCATTTTTCCAGCCGTCAAAGTTGCCGTGACCGCAGAACAGGTGGCAATTGTTGTACAACATGTCCTGAGCAATCAGAACTTTTTGATCAGGAAGGTAGATCGTCATCATGTTGTCGGATTCCGCGTCTGTGACATGGCGGAATTCAAAGGTCACGCCATCGATAACTTCGACAGCGCCATGTTCAATGACGCGGTTTGGCACGACCTTGGTTGGCGGCACGTGTTCGCCCAATGACTCGATGCTGATTTCGATAAAGAATGCGCCAAGCTGATCGATTTCGGCCTGCGTCTCGGCAAATGCAAAAATAGGCACATCGCGAAATTGATAGGCCCCGAACCAATGGTCAGGATGCAGGTGCGAGATGATCATGCGATCCACCGGTTTGCCCGTTTTCTCGGCGTAGTCACGCACCTCTTGGCCGTAGATGACTGACCTTTGACCGTCGACAAACACCAGCCGCTCGGGTGTTTCAATGACATGTGTGGTCACGCAGCCTGTCAAATCCGGACTTTGGTAGCTGTGGATTTTGACCTCTCCAAAGTCGGCAACGGTGACGATGCCGTGCTCTAGCGGCGTGGTGCCTTGGCCAAGAGGTCCGCCGCCAAGAACATTCGCACTTACGATGCTAGGGGCGGCAAGCGCTGTCGCAGCAGAGCCTGCCATCAAAGCCCGGCGGTTTAGGATAAGATTTGTCATAGCGTTTCCTTTGCTCACTTACCTATCTAGTACTAGGTAGACACGCATTGGGTAGTGACTTGATTCCCGCAGGTCAACCCACTATCTAGTACTAGGTAGGCAAAGGGACCTGAGGCATATGACGGACCGAAACGACAAAGCTGCGGCTATTTTGGATTCAGCCCGCGTGCTGATGATGGATAGAGGCTATAACGGCTTCAGCTTTCGTGACATCGCCGCCGAAGTCGGGATCAAAAGCGCAAGCATCCATTATCATTTTGCAACCAAGGCCGATCTTGCCGAAGCAACAGCGCGGGCTTACCGCGAGGCGTTCAACGCCGCGCTAGACGGGCTAAAGGCGCGGTCAACGCCAGAGCTTTTGCGCGCTTACGGGTCCCTATTTGTGGCGACACTGCAAGAGCGTGGCGGCCTGTGCCTTGGGGGAATACTTGCCGCGGATGCGTCGACCTTGCCAGATCAAGTCCGCGCCGAAGTCATTGCGTTCTTTGACGCGCAACGTGCATGGATCGCAGCAGTCATACGGGACGGCCAAGCCAGCATGGAATTAAGGCGGGACGTTGATGCGGACGCTTTGGCAGCGACGTTTGTATCCAGCTTGGAAGGTTCGATGATGGTGGCCCGCGCCACCCAGCGCCCCGGCGATCTTGAAACCACATTAAACCAATTGATCCATTTGATCAGTGTATAAGCGCTAACCGCCGTGGTTCATCCTTGTATGGCATGCAGGTAACCACTGGCTTCCAGAAGCAGACGCTAGAATACGGCGGGGCAACGGCAGTTTAGTCAGCGCGGCAGGCCTTAGGCGCGTTCAAAAAAGGCGCGTTTATGAATGTTTAAAAACGGTGGTTTTTGGGAAGGTGTGTCGACGTCGTGAACGACTTTATTAGCCGACTTTACAGGTTTTCTTTGCGAACATAGCAGGTAAATTACCCTCACAATTCACGGGGGCGGCAACGTACATGGCGACTAAAACAAAGCTTTTTGGGTATTGGATATCCTCTACTGACGAAGATAGCGCAAAAGAAGCTGTCAAAATGGCTGGGCTTCCCGCCTTGGTCATGGGGGCAAACGCAGCATTGGTGTCCCTGACCACCCTCTTTCAAGCAACGCCGAACCTGACCATCGTAGCGTGGTGCGCCACTATAGCGTTATTGCTCATTATCCTTGCTTTTCGTATCCGCGCTGGAAATTCAGCGTGGCTGCCCTTGGTACTCGTCCTGTTCAGCGCATTCCTCGTTGCCAGCGCGTTTTCCTCCTACATCGGGTGGACGGCCGCAGGAAATGAGCCGATCAGTGCTGCACAAATAATCACGGGCTGGATAGTTCCACTGATCTGCATGGTGTTAGTTGTAGCCGGATTCAAAGGTTGGCTTTGGCTAAAGACCAACGGGTCAAAACGTACTTTTTAGGCAATTATCGTATTTCCGTGCGCCATATCGGATGCGCCATGACCGTCCAGTTACAGATGAATGGGCGGCGTCGTGACGGACGTGAGTGTCGCCGTCGCCAGTAGGATCAGGCCGACGATGGCGACCTCTAACGTGATGGCGCGTCGCAGCGCCTTGTCCGCTTCGGGTAAACCGCGCGCAAGCGCGGGCACCAACCGCCATTTATTCAGCGCTGCCAGCATCAGAAGGATCGACACCAGCGCCACCTTGGCCAGCAGCATCAGCCCATAGGCCGTCCCGATCAGGGCCCAGAGTGATCCGGCCATGATCCAAGCGAATCCGAGCCCCGCAATAATCAATACTGGCACCGTCACGCTGGCCAGAACGCCAAAGTTATGCAGCAGCGCAGCACCCCCTGGCACACTGGCGGCGCGGCGCAGGGGCAGCAGCGCCGCAACCCACAGCGCCACCGCCAACAGATGCACCACCAACAGGGCCGACAACAGCATTTGCGGATCGCTTAGGGCATGCCCGACGCGGGTATAGGACACAGCCAACAGCCCAGCGCCGATCAGGGACACGGCAACCCCGCCCCGCTTGGGCAACATCAGCCCAAGGACGCACAGATATCCCGCCATGCGCCAGATCGCTGCCGTTCCCAGCGGCGAGTCCCACACAAAGCCCAGCATCATGGGGTCCACAGCCCCTGCAAACCCCATGCCAGAAATCCGCGCGGCGCGGATGCCAAAGCGGATCGCCAACACCGCGATGCCGATCAGGGCCGCAGCAACGGCGAGCTGCCGCGCCATTTGCAGCACCGTGGCCGGGGCCTGCCGAAAGGCCATCACGAACAACGGCCCGCCCATGGCCAGCAAGGCGGCCGCATACCCGATGGCTTTTGCGATAATGGCGCAGGCGGTCAGGCCGTCGATGGCAGTCCCACCCTCCATCCCCAATCAGTCCGCGACCGCAAAGGCAAAGCTGCCCTGCATGGGATGCCCGTCCTGCGACATGCCGCGCCATTCGACTGTATAATCCGCAGGCAGCAGCGGGCTGCCGGGTGCGGCGTCAAACTGCGTGACCGGCTCCATTCCGACGGTGCGGGTCACGGCGATGTCTCCGTCCGGTCCGGTCAGGGTAAAGGCCGTCACGCGCATCGGGGCGTCAAAGTGAATCGCGATAACCTCTGGCGCGGTCACGGTCGATCCGTCCTCTGGCGTCATCGTGGCGGGTTTGGCGTGGGCCAAGGCAAAGGTTGCTGTCAGCGCAAAGGCTGCCGCTAGGATAGATGTCTTCACGATTGGTCCTCCCTCATGTCATGGCTATCGCGGATGCTTTGCGGCCAAGTGGACTTAATATAGCTTAGCACAGCGATGATCTGATCGTCAGTCAGGGTTTCCCCAAACGCGGGCATGTCCGATTTGTAGGTCGGATCGCCAATCATTTCAGCCACCCCCAGTTTCGTCAGCGCGAACAAGGTGGCGCTGTCGTGATGCCAGCTATGCCCGCTGGCGTCGTGCGGCGGCGCAGGCAGCCGGCCGCCAGAATTGGGTGACTGCCAGTTGGGTGCCCCCTGCAAGTCTGCGCCATGACAGCTTGCGCAATGCGCAGCGTAAAGCTCCGCACCCTCTGCCACGATCGCCGCATCGCCGGGCATCAGGCGGATCGCGCCCGCTTGCGATCCATCGCCCGCCAAAGCGAACCAAAGCGCGCCTGCTGCCACGATACCAAGCCCGGCAATCAGGCCGCGCTTCACTGGCCAGCCTCGAAATAGATTGCGCCGCGTTCTGCCGCGCCGCCAAAAGCAATCACATTGTATTGCGCCGTAGGATCATCGCCCATGCCGGGGGACCCCATCGGCATACCGGGCACCGAAAGGCCGGTGATCGCAGGCTTGTCTTGCAACAACTTGGCGATGGCGTCGAAGGGCACGTGCCCCTCTATGACATAGCCGTCAACGACAGCGGTATGGCAGGACCACAGCTCTGGCGGGACGCCGGCTTGCACCTTGGTTGGCGCGACATCGTCTGCATCGGTAATTGTGACGTCAAAGCCATCGGCCCTGGCCAGATCGACCCATGCCTCGCAGCAGCCGCAGGTGGGGCTTTTGGTGACATGCATGGCATGGTCCATCGCAGAATCTGCGGCCTGCGCAAAGACAGGCAAGCTGAGTGTCGACAGACCGACGGCCAGAGCCATCAGGGGAAGTTTGATAAAAGTCATGATTTTGAACCTCGAACGAAGTGATCAAACCGCGCCAACCCATAGGATGGCAAAAGGCGCAGCGTTACGGGACGGCTTAGACGCTCAGCCTACGCGGGGAGGGTTCAAAAGAGATGAAGGCGCTGTTCCGGCAAGCCTGTTTGGCGGCCCAATGGACGCAGCGCGCCGCAGTTGCTGTACGCCGTGGATCGTCGCAGCTTCGGGCACAAGAGCGACCCAGACATGGCACACGGGTGCCGCGTCATTCGCGTCACCGCAGCATGCGACAGTCGCGTCCGCTGCAGGGGTGGCGTTCCCTGCGTGTGCGGCATCGCCCATCACATGTTCGTGCCCACCAGCGGCGATGCTGGCAGTGACTGTGGTGCAAAGGACCAACAGAACAAGTAAGGCACGCAGGATCAACATGACCCCTACCTATGGTGGGTATGCCAACAAAAGCAAGTTGCTGAATGTGGGCGCGGCAGCGCGTCGCGGTTTGCGCGCATATGCCGCGTGCACGGGTGTGCGGCAACATGACGTGCCGTGAAACATGATCTGTTACTTTTGTGACTTGCAGTTCCGCCGTTCGGCGGTATCCACGGGATATGACGTTTGCCCTGCAAAACCCTTTTCGTGTGATCATACGGCACCTTGCGGTGCTTTGTGTCATCGTGGGCTTGCTGGCACCGCTTGCGGCGCATGCTGCGATGGGCATGCAGTGCGATATGTCTGCAATGTCAGACATGCAGGCATCTGCAGCTGCGCACCATCACGGCGCAACTGACGTTGACCAAACGCAGACCCAGACCCCGACCCCGACATGCCACGAAACAGACGCGCTGTGTGCGGGCATGATTTGTTTTTATGCCATGCCTGTGGCCATGATCCAAAATGCATCATCCCGGATAGAGGTGATGGCAAATCCGGCGACGCTTGATGAAGCAGCGGCCGGCGGCACCAGCCCTGCGATGCTTCCCAAACCCCCAAAACACGCCTGATCGATAACTGAGGGGCTGCGCCGTCCAATGGACCGCACCCCTTTTCCAATTGATCTTTATCCACGGCGCGCAATGGCGGGCCGCGTGAGGGCATACGATGAGCGGACGCTACGCAGCACTTTCCATTCTGGCGCTTGGGGCCGGTTTGGCCGGCGGCATTTCGGCTGAACGGTTTTACTTTAACCGCGATGACACCATGGCGGATACGGGGCCAGAGGTCCTGTATTGGGTCGCGCCCATGGACGCGAACTTTCGCAAGGACGGTCCGGGCAAATCCCCAATGGGGATGGACCTGATCCCGGTCTATGCAGGGGATGCGCCCGCCGCCGATCCGTCCACCGTCACGCTTTCCGCGGCCGAGATTAACGCCATCGGCGTGCGCACCGCCGTTGCCACAACGCAGGATATTTCCCAGACAATTCCGACCGTCGGCTATGTCGGCTATGACGAACACTTGACCAGCCATGTGCACACCCGCGTTGAAGGCTGGATCGAGGATCTGAAGGTCCGCGCCGTCGGGGACCGGGTGGCCAAGGGCGATCTGCTGTTCGCTATGTTCTCGCCCGAAATCGGATCGGCCAGCGCCGAACACATCCGCGCCCTGCAAGAGGGCAATACCCGCATCATCGAGATTTCGCGCAACCGCCTGCGCAGCGTCGGCATGTCGGACCGCCAGATCACACAGGTCGAAACCTCGCGCGAGATTGCGCGCAACCTGTCGGTCTATGCCCCGCAAGACGGCGTCGTCATCGGGATCGAAGCGGCGGATGGCATGTATCTGCAACCCAATGTCCGCGCCGTATCCCTGACCGATCTGGCGACTGTCTGGCTGGTCGTCGATGTGTTCGAGCGGGACATCGCCCGCCTGACCGACGACATGACCGCCGCGATCCGCTTTGAACACATGAATGGCCGGGTCTTTGAAGGCCGTGTCGATTACATCTATCCCGAACTTGACGCCAAGACGCGGACCCTGCCCGTGCGGCTGGTCGTGGATAATGCCGAAGGGCTGCTGAAGCCGAATATGTTCGCAACTGTGGCCCTGTCCCCGGGCGCATCGCGGCTGGCGCTGACCGTCCCAACAGAGGCGATTATCCGCACGGGCAGCGCCGAGCGTGTGATCCTGAAGACCGGCGAAGGCACCTTTGCCCCGCGCCTGATCACCACCGGTCTGCGCGATGATTTCGACGAAGGCGGCCGCACCGAAGTCGTGCAGGGTTTGGCTGCGGGGGACGAAGTCGTCGCCTCGGCTCAGTTCCTGATCGACAGCGAAAGCGCGCTGAACGCGGGTCTGATGCGGATGGCCCCGACGGATGCGGACCCCGCCAAGGGGGCCGGCACGCTGCTGGCTTTTGATCCCGAAACACGAAACGCGACGATCCGTCATGCCGCGCTTGATTCCTTGGGGTGGCCTGCGATGGAATCTAAGTTCCCCGTCCGCGCCGATGTGGCAATGGACCGCATGACCATCGGGCAAGACGTCGCATTCCAGATTACAAAAGGCGCCGGAGGACTGCTATATCTGTCCGATGTCCGCAGCGACGACGGGATCGCAGCGACCGGGGTTGGCGTGATCGAAGGCGTCACCGCTGACGGCAAGCTGACCATGAACCACGAGCCAATCCCCGATTTGGGCTGGCCCGCGATGGTGATGGATATGCCTGTGGCGGGCGTAGACACCGCAGCTGTCACGGTCGGCACCGCCGTCAACTTTGATCTCGCCAAGGACGGCGATACCTTTGTGATTGTCGGCGTGCGCCCGGTGGAAGACGCGGTGCAAATGGCGGCGCCTGAAACCTCTGCCGTAGCGCCAGCCCCCACAACCGCCGCACCAATCACCGTTGCAGGCACAATTGACGCCGTCGATGTGGCTGCCCGCCGTGCCACGATCACCCATGGCAACATCACCGAAATTGGCATGCCGGGCATGACAATGGAATTTGACCTGACGGCCGCCGTCGATCCCGCGGCCCTGCCCGTCGGCGTGGCAACGACCCTGACCTTTGACCGCCCGGACGGCATGACGATGGTGCTGGCTGCGGCAGAAATGCCAAAACCCCCGATGACGGTGACCGGCATCATCAACACCATCGACCCCGAGGCCGGCATGGCCAATATCACCCACGGCCCGATGGTCGATATCGGCATGCCCGGCATGACGATGGACTTTGCCGTGGACCCGGCGCTTGCGGCGGGCGATCTGCCGATTGGGCAGGACGTGACGCTGCTGATGACGCGCAACGATGATTTCACGCTCACGCTGGTGGGCGTGGCAGATGATCAGCAGGTCGGCCAATGATCCCCGCCATCATCCGCGCGTCCATCGCGAACCGCTTTCTGGTGCTCGCGGTCAGCGTCATGATCGCCATCGCTGGCGTCTGGGCCGTACGCGAAACGCCTGTTGACGCGATCCCCGACCTGTCGGACGTGCAGGTCATCATCAAGACGCCCTACGCAGGCCAAGCCCCGCAAGTGGTCGAAGATCAGGTTACCTATCCCATCACCACGGCCATGCTTGCCGTGCCGGGGGCGACGGACGTGCGCGGGTTTTCGTTCTTTGGCGACAGCTACGTCTATGTCGTGTTCGAGGATGGCACCGACCTGTACTGGGCACGGTCGCGGGTGCTGGAATACCTCAGCCAGATCACGTCGAACCTGCCTGACGGGGTGTCGCCCGAACTGGGACCGGATGCGACAGGTGTCGGCTGGATCTATCAATATGCGCTGATCGACCGGACCGGAAATCACGACCTGTCCGAACTGCGCACGCTTCAGGACTGGTTCCTGAAATACGAGCTTCAGACCGTCGATGGCGTGTCAGAGGTCGCCACCATCGGCGGCATGGTCAAGCAATATCAGGTCGTGATCGACCCCAACAAACTGCGCGCCTATGACCTGACGCTCGCGCAAGTGCGCGGCGCGATCCAAGGCGCAAACCGCGAAACCGGCGGTAGCGTGATCGAGATGGGCGAGGCGGAATATATGGTCCGCTCTACCGGGTATGTGGACGAGCTGTCCGATCTGGCCAGCGCGCCGCTGATGGTGAACGCGCGCGGTGCCGCAGTGACGCTGGGCGACGTGGCCGACATCCGGCTGGGGCCGGAACTGCGGCGCGGTGTTGGTGAATTTGGCGGGATCGGTGACGCTGTCGGCGGTGTCGTGATCCTGCGCTGGGGCGGCAATGCCCTGTCCACGATCAAGGCGGTCGAGGCGCGGATCGAAGAGCTGCGCCCCAACCTGCCTGAGGGCGTCGAGATCGTCACGACCTACAACCGCGCCGGCGTGATCGAGCGCGCGATTGAGAACCTGTCGGACAAGCTGACCGAGGAATTCATTGTCGTCGTGCTGGTCTGTGCCGCGTTCCTGCTGCACATCCGGTCGTCGCTGGTGATCGTGCTGTCACTGCCCTTGGGTATTTTCGTCGCGGTCATCGTGATGAAGCTGCAAGGCGTGAACGCCAACATCATGTCCCTTGGCGGCATCGCCATCGCCATCGGCGCAATGGTGGACGCCGCGATTGTCATGATCGAAGCGATGCACAGGCGGATCGAAAAGGAACCCCTGACGCCGCAAAACCGCTGGCGGATCGTGACAGAGTGTTGCGAGGAAGTCGGCCCTGCCCTGTTCTTTTCCCTCGCCATCATTGCAGTCAGTTTCCTGCCCGTCTTTGTGCTGGAAAGCCAAGAAGGACGCCTGTTCAAACCGCTGGCGTTCACCAAAACCTATGCCATGGCCGCGGCCTCTATCCTGTCGATCACGCTGGTGCCGGTTCTGATGGGCTATTTCGTGCGGGGGCGCATCCTACCAGAGCATAAGAACCCGCTGAACCGTTTTGTCATCTGGATCTACCGCCCGTTTCTGGATGCCGCCGTCGCGTGGCCCTATGCCACGACGCTGCTGGCTGTCGTGCTGGTGGGGTCGATGGCGTGGCCCCTGCAACGCATCGGCACGGAATTCATGCCCGAACTGAACGAGGGCGATTTCCTTTATATGCCATCGCTGTATCCCGGCGTGTCCATCGGTAAGGCGCGCGAGGTGCTGCAACAGACTGACCGCCTGATCGCCACGGTGCCAGAGGTGCTGACCGTTCACGGCAAGCTGGGCCGCGCCGACAGCGCCACCGACCCCGCCCCCCTGACGATGATCGAAACCACTGTGCAGCTAAAGCCAGAGGCGGAGTGGCGCGAGGGCATGACCATGGAAGGCATCCGCGCAGAGCTTGACCGCGCCGTGCAAATCCCCGGCGTCACCAATGTCTGGATTCAACCAATCAAGAACCGCATCGACATGCTGGCGACAGGCATTAAAACACCCGTCGGCGTCAAAATCTCGGGCGCTGATCTGAAGGTGATCGAAACCATCGGCATCGCAGTTGAACAGGCCGTCGCCGGGATTGACGGCACCGCCTCGGCCTATGCTGAACGCCCGGTTGGCGGGCGCTTTATCGAGATTAACGTCAACCGCGACGAGGCCGCGCGCTATATGATGAGCGTGCGGGACGTCCAAGACGTCGTGCAGACCGCCATCGGCGGCATGCAGGTGTCCGAGAGCGTCGAAGGGCTGGAACGCTTTCCGATCAACCTGCGGTATCCGCAAGAATGGCGCAACAGCCCCGAACGCCTGCGCGATTTGCCCGTCGTCACACCGTCAGGCGCGCATATCCCGCTGGGTGCCATTGCAGAGATCGCCATCGTCGACGGCCCCGGCATGATCCGGTCCGAAAACGCGCGGCGCACCGGCTTTGTTTTCATCGACATCGCCGGGCGCGATCTGGGCGGCTATGTGAACGAGGCGCGCGATCTTGTCGCCCGCACTGTCGATCTGCCCACGGGCTATTCCATCGCGTGGTCCGGGCAATACGAATACATCGAACGGATGCAGGACCGGCTAGCGCTGGTGGCCCCGGCGACGCTGCTGATCATCACCCTGATGCTGTTCATGGCCTTTAGCCGCGTGACCGAGGTGGCGATCATTTTGGCGGCCCTACCCGTGGCCTTGGCGGGCGGGGTCTGGCTGATCTGGTACCTAAGCTTTGATATCTCGGTCGCCGTGCTGGTCGGATTTATCGCGCTGGCCGGGGTCGCGGTGGAAACAGCCATCGTGATGCTGCTTTACCTGAACCTTGCGTGGGAAAAGCGCAAAAAGGTGGCCGTTGCCGAACAGCGCGATCTGACGCCAGTGGACGTCGAACAGGTCGTGTTTGAAGGCGCGCTGCTGCGGGTGCGCCCCAAGGTGATGACCGTCGCCACGATCTTTGCCGGGCTGATCCCGATCATGTATGGCCACGGCACCGGGTCAGAGATCATGCAGCGGATCGCGGCCCCGATGGTTGGCGGCATGGCAACTGCCACGCTGCTGACCCTGCTGGTGATCCCCGCAATTTTCGTGATCTGGAAACGCTTTGCGCTACCCCGCGTCAACGCTGAACGGCTGACCGGCGCGCATGACGCCCCTGTCGCCGGACCCCATGCGGTGCCGGGCGAATGATCGCCCAGCCCCATAACCCAAACCCCAAGAAGGAGACGACGATGCACAAGACACTCACACTGGTTTCAGGCCTAATCCTCAGCGCAGGCACAGCCTTTGCCCAGACAAGCGACATGACCAGCATGGATCATGGCGCGATGGATCACAGCACCATGGGCCACGGCGAAATGCCGATGGATCAGGCGATGTTGGACAGCGCCATTCATGTAAAGGCGATCGTTCATTCAATGGGCGATGGCACCGTCAACGTCAGCCACGAACCGATCCCCGAAATCGGTTGGCCCGCGATGACCATGGACATGACGCTGATGGAAAATGCCGAAGTCATGGAAGATATGGCAGACGGCCAAGCCGTGACCATGATGCTGATCAAAGGCGAAGACGGCATGTACGGCGTCGCAGCCCTTGTGCCCGACATGTGATTGATCGGTCGAGGCCCGGTGCGCCGGGCCTCGGCCAGCGCCGCTGTTCTACCGGCGCTTATTAACTAAGCACTGACGCCCGGCGCGGGGCAAAACTGCCCCGCATCCCAATGACCGCCAACAAATTCTCTTGCCCGGTGCGCGTTTCGCAATTAATCAGCGCGTGTCACATAAGCTTGTGCAGGAGAGACCAGTCCTGACCTGGCGCCGAAGGAGCAACCCCCCGGAAACTCTCAGGCAAACGGACTGCACGAAAGCTGACAATCTGGAAAGCGGTCCGGTCATTCCCGGGCCCACCGAAGGGGAAAGCAGAAGGGTCGCTTCTGCGTAAACTCTCAGGTTCATCGACAGAGGGGGTCGTTGGCGCAGGTATCCTGCGTCGAAACGTGATCTGTTGATAAGGCTATGTGATCTATGAAGAAAATTGCTGTAATCGGAGCCGGCGTGACCGGTGTGACGACGGCCTATGCCCTGCTGAACCGGGGCTACGCGGTCACCGTGTTCGACCAGAACCGCTATGCGGCGATGGATACGTCGTTCGCCAATGGCGGACAGCTGTCCGCGTCCAACGCCGAGGTATGGAATCAGTGGTCCACCGTGATCAAGGGTCTGAAATACATGACCCAGCGCAGCGCCCCGCTGCTGGTGAACCCCAAGCCAAGCTGGCACAAATACTCGTGGATGGCCGAATTCGTCGCCAATATCCCGCATTACCGCAAAAACACCGTGGAAACCGTGCGCCTTGCGATCACCGCGCGCGAGCATTTGCACGCGACGGCCAAGAAAGAAGGCTTTGCCTTTGACGTCGAAGAGCGCGGGATTCTGCACGTCTATAAGGACAAGAAAGATTACCAGCACGCCGAGCGGGTGAACGCCCTGCTGGCCGAAGGCGGGCTAGAGCGCAACGCCGTTTCCCCGTCCGAGATCAAGACGATTGAACCTGCTGTGCACGGCGATTTTTACGGCGGCTTCTTTACGCCGTCGGACGCCACCGGCGACATTCACATGTATAGCCGCGGGCTGTCGGATGCCTGCCAGAAAAAGGGCGTGACGTTCCACTATAGCTCTGACGTGACCAACATCGCGCCGCAGGATGGCGGGCATTTGGTCAAGTGGAAGGACAACAAAGGCGCGAAGTTCGATGCAGAATTCGACGCTGTCGTGATCTGCGCCGGTGTGACCAGCCGCAAGTTCGGCAAGATGCTGGGCGACCGGGTGAACATCTATCCGGTGAAAGGCTATTCCATCACCGTGAAACTGGACGACGACAAAAGCCGCGAAGCCGCCCCTTGGGTCAGCTTGCTGGACGATAAGGCCAAGGTCGTCACGTCACGTCTGGGCAATGACCGTCTGCGGATCGCTGGCACGGCAGAGTTCAACGGCTACAACTGGGACATCCGCGATGACCGGGTGCAGCCGCTGGTCCGCTGGGTCGAGGATTACTTTCCCGACGTCGTCACCGAACACGCGATCCCTTGGGCGGGCCTGCGTCCGATGATGCCGAACATGCTGCCCAAGGTCGATGCGGGCAAGCGTCCGGGCGTCTATTACAACACCGGCCACGGCCACCTTGGCTGGACCCTGTCGGCGGCCACGGCCGAGATTATCGGTGATAAGATCAAAGCGGATATGCCTGCCTGATCAAAGACTTCTAAGGCAAAGCTTACGGCGGCCCCGTTCCATGGGGCCGCCGTTTTCGTATTAGACGATGGTGGTTGTGACCGGCTCTAGCCCGTCGACGATGCCCACCAGCTTATCCCCGCGCACCACAGCGGCGACGCCTGCGGGGGTGCCGGTCATGATCAGATCGCCGGACCGCAGGTGATACAGCGTAGACAGATGCGCGATAATCGCTTTCACGCTGTGGATCATATCGGACAGCGGCGCGGTTTGGCGCAGGTCCCCATTCACATCAAGGCGGATATGGGCGGCGTCCAGCAATGCGCCCTCTGCCGGGGTGATCGCGCCGATGATGGCCGCGTTTTCAAAGTCCTTGCCCGTATCCCACGGCTTGCGCCCGTCCTTGGCCGCCGCTTGCAGGTCGCGGCGCGTCATATCCAGACCGACGGCATAGCCAAAGATCGCGACTTCATCCGCTGGCGGATTGGTCAGCCCGACGGATGGGCCGATGGCGACCACAAGCTCGATCTCATGGTGCAAATCGTGGGTGGCTTGAGGATAGGGCATGTCTTGGCCCGATTGCAGCAAGGCATGGGCGGATTTGGTGAAATAGAACGGCGCATCCCGGTCCACCTCATTGCCCATCTCGGCGGCATGGGCGGCATAGTTGCGGCCCACGCAAAAAATGCGGCGCACAGGGAAACTGTCTGCCGCGCCCGCGATGGGCAGGCTGGGCTGATCGGCGGGGGCAAAGATGAAGTCTGACATATGAACCTTTTGTGGGGGGCGTAGCCATTGCCGCTGATTGCGATTATGATGCCCTGACATGTTACCGCAGCAGGTATGCTGCCCCAGATAAAGTCAAGTGCCGCCACCCTATGACCGACACCGCTGCCCTGCCCCCATTGGATGACCTGATCGCTTGCCCGCATTGCGACACGCTGCATCTGGAACAGGATTTGCCCGAAGGGTCAAAGGCCTATTGCCGCCGCTGCGGCATCCTGCTGCTGACGTCAGAGCCGCAGGCAATTGTCCGCCTTGTCAGCCTTGCCAGCGCCGCCGTCGTGCTGATGGTCGCGGCGATCAGCTTTCCGTTCCTTGATCTGGATGTGTCGGGGCAGCACAACGCGACCTCGGTCATTCATGCGATCACGGTGTTCAGTTCCGGCAAGGGGATCCCGCTGGCGATTGCGGTGGCGCTGTTTATCGTCGTGCTGCCGCTGGTGCGGCTTCTGGCGCTGATCTTTGCCATCGGCCCGCTGGTGAACGGGTCCAAGCCGCATCACAGCGCCCGCGTCGCCTTTGCCCTGACCGAACAGCTGCGCCCTTGGGCCATGGCCGAGATTTTCATGGTCGGCGTCACCGTGGCGCTGGTCAAGATTGCGGGGATGGCCACGGTCACGGTCGGCCCCGCGTTCTGGGCCTTTGTGGCGCTGGTCATCATCACCGTCTTTAACGATCAAATCATGAATAGGTATTCGATTTGGAAAGCACTGGACACGGGCTACAACGCCTGACCACCGCACGCGAGGCGGGGCTGATCGCCTGCACCCGCTGCGGACAAGTCCACGCGGGCGGCGCAGTGCGTTGCAAGCGTTGCCATGGCCCGCTGGAAAGCCGCGATACGCAAAGCATGCAAAAGGTATGGGCTTGGCTGATCGCCGGGATCATCGCCTTTATTCCCGCCAATATCTATCCGATGCTGATCACCAACACGCTGGTCGAACATTCAGAGGCGACAATCCTAGGCGGCGTTGTGCAACTGGTGGGGCACCACAGCTATGGCATCGCGGCCATCGTGTTTGTCGCCTCCATCATGATCCCGATCGGCAAGTTCTTTGCCATCGCTTATCTGGCGATCAGTGTGCACCGGCAGCAGATATTGAAGATGCACCAGCGCCACAAACTATATGATGTGGTTGAATTCATCGGCCGCTGGTCGATGATCGACGTCTTCGTCGTTGCTATTTTATCGGCCTTAGTGCAGTTGGGCGGGGTCGCAACGATCAATCCCGGCGTTGCTGCGTTGAGTTTTGCGTTGTCGGTGGTGTTCACCATGCTATCGGCTTTGGCCTTTGATCCCCGGTTGATCTGGGATGCGGACAGGACTGCTGAATGAGCGATGAGACCCCCAACACAAACGCCGCAGCCCTTGATGTGCGCAGCGCAAAACCCAGCATTTGGCGGCGGTTGTCCTTTGTCTGGCTGGTGCCAATCCTTGCATTAATCGTATCCGTGTCCGTCGCGTGGCAGTCCTTTGCCAACCGCGGCGTCGAGGTCGAGATCAGCTTTGAAAACGCCAGCGGCGTCACCGCAGGCGAGACAAAGATCAAATTCCGCGACGTCGAAGTCGGCACAGTGGAACGGGTCGAATTCGCCTCTGATCTGCAAAACGTGCTGGTCTATGCCCGCGTTGATCAGAACGTCGCGCCCTATCTGGATGCGGACGCCAATTTCTGGGTGGTCCGGCCAGAGGTCGGTCTGCGCGGTGTCAGCGGCCTCGATACCGTGTTGTCGGGTGTTTATATCACCGGCGACTGGAACACCGAAGCCGACGTTGCGCAAACCCATTTCACCGGATTGGAAAGCGCGCCCTTGGCCCCTGCCGGGCAAAAGGGCACGGAAATTGTGCTGCGCACCAATGACGGCAGCGCCCTGTCAGGCGGCGCGCCTGTGCTGCACCAAGGCATCGAAGTCGGCGTTTTGGGCACCCCCGTACTGCAAGACGACGGCTTAACGGTAGAGGTCAGCGCCTTTGTGAACGCGCCCTACGACAAGATCATCACATCCAACACCCGCTTTTGGGACACCGCTGGCTTCAGCGTCTCGCTCGGCTCTGGCGGTTTGGCGCTGAACGTCGGATCGCTGGCGTCCCTGCTCGAAGGCGGCATCGCTTTTGATACCGTGGTTTCCGGCGGCACGCCGATCCGCGACGGGCAGGTTTATGACCTGTTCACCGACGAAGAAACCGCCCGCAGCAGCCTGTTCAACGACGCAGGCCGCCCCAAGCTGAACGTCGCCGTCATGTTCGACGGCTCGGTCAACGGTTTGGCTGTCGGGTCCGAGGTGCGGTTCCAAGGTTTGCGCGTCGGCCAAGTCGCCGATCTGGGGGCTGTCGTGATCGACACCGCAGGCGAAGCTAAGGTCGAGCTGCGCACCGTGCTGGCGATTGAACCGGGCCGCCTTGGCCTTGGCGAAGACGCGACTCCGGACGACGCGCTGGCCCTGCTGGCAGATTTCGTGAACCAAGGCCTGCGGGCGCGGCTGGTGACGGGCAATATCCTGTCCGGGTCGCTGATTGTCGAACTGGTAGAGGTCGCAGACGCCGCCCCGGCCACGCTGAACGTGGAACAGCAGCCCTTTGCCGTCATCCCAACAACCGTGTCCAACATCACCGATGTCGCCGATCAGGCGCAGGGTGTGCTGAACCGGATCAACAACCTTCCGATTGAGGATTTGATGACCTCTGCCATCGACCTGATGGACAGCGCCAATGCGCTGGTGCGGTCTGACGGTGTGATGCAAACGCCGGAACAGGTCGCTGGCCTGCTGTCGGATGCGCGCACGCTGATTGGCGGCGATGCGATCCAAGCCATCCCAGACCAGATCGCAGCGGTCGTGGAACAGGCGCAGACCATCATGGCGCAGGTCAACGGCGTGATCGAACAGGTCGGCAACGCCGATCTGGTCGGCAGCGTCGCCCGCACCGTGGCCAACGTCGAAGACGGCACCAAGAACCTTGGCGAAATCTCTGACCAGGCGCAGGCCCTGCTGACCAAGGTCAACGCCTTGGAAGTCGAGGCGCTGATGGCGCAGGCGACCTCTGCGCTGGACGCGATCGAGGGCGTGGCCAACAATTCCGACATCGCCGAAGTGCCCGTGTTCCTGAACCAGCTTCTGGACGAAGCGCGCGCGCTGATTGCCAGCGGCGACGTGCAGGCCCTGCCCGGCGAATTGCGCAATGTTGCCGCCAGCGCCGACCAGATCCTGTCGGACCTGACGGCGGAAAACGTCAGCGGCCAATTGACCAACGCCATCGCGGCCGCGGCCAGCGCGGCTGAAAATCTGGATACCGCATCGCAGCAACTGCCCGCGATCACGCAGCAGCTCAATACGCTGTCCGCCAATGCCGCGCAGATGGACCTCGAAAGCCTCGCGAAATCGGCAGAGACCACGCTGAAAAGCATCGACGCGCTGGTCGGCACCCCCAGTGCGCAGGCCCTGCCCGCGTCCCTGTCGTCCGCCTTGGACGAGGTGCAGCTGTTCCTGAACGACATCCGCGCTGGCGGCGCAGTCCAGAACGTCAACGCTGCCTTGCAGTCGGCCAACAATGCGGCCCAAGCGATCGAAGAAGCCGCCCGCAGCCTGCCGGAACTGTCCCGCCAGACCGGCCTGCTGGTGACATCCACTGGCGAAGTGCTGTCGTCCTACGGCGACCGCTCGCGCTTTAATGCTGAAACGCTGTCCACCCTACGCGACATCCAAGAGGCCGCCGATGCGGTGTCCTCGCTCGCGCGGGCGATCCAGCGCAATCCTAACTCTTTGATCACGGGGCGATAACATGCTGAAAACCACCCTCACCCTTGCCGCCCTGCTGACCGCGACCGCCTGCGGCAGCACCGTCACTCGGCTGAACATGCCCGCGGTGGAACCCACCGCCAGCCTGCGCGCCAGTGTCGGATCGGTCATGATCCGCACGGTGTCGCTGCCGACCTATGCCGCAGCCGAGGAAATCGCGCTGGAAACCGCGCCGGGCGTCATCACCTCTGACGGTGATCTGCTGTCCGCCGACGATCCGTCCCGCAGCGTGACGCTGGCCCTGACCCAAGGCGTCGGCGATATCCTGAACGCCAACGTCGGCCCCGATCCTTGGCCCTTTGCCGGGCTGCCGGATGTGGCTGTCGATGTGCGCGTGTCCGATATGCTGGGCAGCGCCGTCACCGGTACCTTCCGCCTTGCGGGCCAATACTACATTGGCGGCGACGGGATCGATTTTGCCAATAGCAGCCACAACTTCGCCTATTCCGTGCCCATGGCCACCCCGGACATCCCCGGTGCCATCGCCGCCCAAGGCAGCGCTGTCGCGCAACTGGCCGAAGACATCGCGCGCAAGCTAGGCCGCTAACCACGTCATTCCGGCAGCGCGTCCCGCACAGCGGCGCGCCGCCCCGCTCCCCCTTCTTCTGGTCAAAAATACCTCGGGGGAGGCGCGCAGCGCCGGGGGCTGGCCCCCGTCACCCTGCCCGCACAACAATCCGCCCGATCCCCCTCTGGACCTTTCCTTGGCCGCAGTGCCACACTCCCCCAAAGCGCAGCGCGACGCGTACAAGGGAGGGAACACCATGAACATATCACAGCAAGCCGCCATCGTGGCCGGCGGGGCCTCTGGCCTGGGGGCCGCGACAGCACGCGCCATGGCGGCCGCAGGCGCAAAGGTCGCGATCTTTGATCGCAACGCCGAAGCCGGCCAAGCGATCGCGCAGCAGATCGGCGGCACCTTTTACCAAACCGACGTCACCGATCCCGCCAGTGTCGCGCAGGCGATCATTGATGCGGCAGCAGCCCATGGCCCTGCCCGCATCGTGGTGAATTGCGCGGGAATCGCGCCGCCCGCCAAGGTCGTGAACCGCGACGGGGACGCTTTGCCGCTCGCCGACTTTATGGCCACCGTGAACGTGAACCTTGCGGGCAGCTTTAACGTCATGGCGCAGGCCGCAGCGGCGATGCAGCGGCTGGACCCGCTGGGCCCGCAGAACGAAGAACGCGGCGTGATCATCAACACCGCCTCGGTCGCGGCCTATGACGGGCAGATCGGGCAAGCGGCCTATGCCGCGTCCAAAGGCGGCATCGCGGCGATGACCTTGCCCGTGGCGCGGGAAATGGCGCGCTTTGGTATCCGCGTGATGACCATCGCGCCGGGCCTGTTCCTGACGCCCTTGATGGAAAGCCTGCCCGCCGACGCACAGGAAAGCCTTGGCCGCCAAGTCCCCTTTCCGCCCCGCCTTGGTGACCCTGCGGATTATGCCAAGCTGGTGCTGTCCATCGTCGACAACATCATGCTGAACGGTGAAGTCATCCGCCTAGACGGCGCCATCCGCATGGCCCCGAAATGAGCGCGCTGTTGGAACGCCGCGGCATCAGCGACCGCGCGCTAGACCTTGCTGACAAAGTCGAAGCCTTCGTGCGCGACGTCGTCGCCCCGTTCGAGCAAGACCCGCGCCAAGGCGCGCATGGCCCGTCAGAGGAGCTGGTCGCCGACCTGCGCGCCCGCGCCCGCGCTGCCGGGCTGATGACGCCGCATATCCCCGGCGGCACTGGGCATTTGACCCAGCGCGAAACGGCGGCTGTGCTGATCCGCTCTGGCCTGTCGCCACTGGGCCCTGTCGCGCTGAACACCGCCGCGCCGGATGAAGGCAATATGTTTCTGCTGGGCAAAGTCGCCAGCGACGACCTAAAGGACCGCTTCCTCAAACCCCTCGTCTCAGGCGACGCGCGATCCGCCTTTTTCATGACTGAACCGGACGGCGGCGCGGGGTCTGATCCGTCGATGATGCAGACGACCTGCAAGCCCGATGGCAATCACTGGGTCATCAACGGGCGCAAAACCTATATCACCGGGGCCGTGGGGGCGAAGGTCGGCATCGTCATGGCGAAATCTGATGACGGGGCCTGCATGTTCCTCGTGGACTTGCCGCACCCGGCGATCAAGACAGTGCGCATCCTTGATACCATCGACAACTCCATGCCCGGCGGCCATGCCGAGATCGAGATCGACAACCTGCGCCTGCCCGCCGATCAGATGCTGGGCGCCGCTGGCGAAGGCTTTCGCTATGCCCAAGTCCGCCTTGCCCCGGCGCGGCTGTCGCATTGTATGCGCTGGCTGGGGGCCTGCGTGCGGGCGCAAGAAATTGCGACCGACTACGCCAACCGCCGCCACGCCTTTGGCAAACCGCTGATCGAACACGAAGGCGTCGGCTTTATGCTCGCGCAGAACCGCATTGATCTCAAACAGGCAGAGCTGATGACGCTGTGGTGCGCTGATGTGCTGGACAGCGGTGCCTACGGCACGACGGAGTCGTCAATGACCAAGGTCGCGGTGTCAGAGGCGCTGATGCGCGTCGCCGACAACTGCGTGCAGGTCATGGGCGGCCAAGGCGTGACTGCAGACACCATCGTGGAAAAGGTATTCCGCGAAATCCGCGCGTTCCGGATTTATGACGGGCCGACCGAAGTGCACAAATGGTCGCTGGCGGGTAAAATCGCCCGCGATTGGAAAAAGACGCAGGGCTAAGCGACAGGGGGGAGGATGTTTCGGATGAGACATCCTCCCCGCTTTAGGACTATTCGTGCGAAAAGTCTTAGATCAGCGTGACCGCTTGACCGGTCAGCACGGATTGCTGGGCTGCCATGCCCATGCGCACGGCCATCGCGCCGTCTTTGACTGTGACCTCTACGCCCGCCTCTGCCCGCACGGCAGCGGCAAAACGCTGGTGCTGATAGAAGGTCGCGCCGTTATGATCGCCTGCCTCTAGCAAAAGCGGATCAACGGGGATTTCCACCGTATACGGCCCCTTGGGATCGCGGGGGCTGACGGTCAGCGTCGGGATCGGGGCCGCGCCCAAGGCGGGCGGCCAGAACCGGCCGGGACCGGGCACCTGCACTTCGATCTTGCCTTGCGGGCCAAGGGCGCAAATTTCCTCTTGGAAACGGGCCCCTTCCGCGAACATACACAGTTCGAGCATGGCGCGGGTGCCATTGGCGAAATCGACGATGACAAAGGCGTTGTCCCAGATATCAGGCGTTTGGCCGTCATAGGATTCGTCCAGATGGTTCGCCGCCTGCCCGCCGCTGGCCATGATGCGCACCGGCTCTGACTGCACGATCAGCCGCATCAGGTCGAAGAAGTGGCAGCATTTTTCCACCAGCGTGCCGCCGGTGCGGGCGTTAAAGCGGTTCCAGTCGCCGATCTTGGGCAGGAACGGAAAGCGGTGTTCGCGGATGGTCAGCATCTTGATGCCGCCTGTCGCAGCCTCGGCCTGCGCCACAAAGGCAGAAACCGGGGGCATGTAGCGGTATTCCATCGCGACCCAAACAGGGTGCGGGTAATCGCGGAACAGCTCTTCAACCTCTGCCGCCTCGGCGGGGTCCACGAACAGCGGCTTTTCGCACAGGATCGGCAGTGGGCGCTGCGCCACGATCTGGCGCAGTTGCGGCAGGTGGCAGTCGTTGGGGCTGACGATGACCAGCGCGTCCAAATCCGCCTGCCCCAACAGATCGTCAAGGCTGGTCGCGACGCGTGCGCCGCCCGCAAGGCGCGCTGCGGCCTGCGCCAGATCATCCACCGGATCGTAAACGACCGCGACGGCGGCATCCGGCAGCAAGGCAATGTTGCGCACATGCTCTTGCGCCATCATCCCGCAGCCAATCAGCCCGTAGTTCATTACTTTCGACATTTTATCCTCGTCCCATGCGCGATACGTACCGCGCCCTTTCATGATCGAACCATGTGCGTGAAAACTCTGCCCGTGCGCCGTCCGCAGCCCGGCTGACGCGCGAGATATGGGCCGACATCGTGCCCGGTTTCACCGCAAAATCCGGCGGGGCCCAATCTGGCACAGCGCGCAAACCAATGCGGTCTTCGACAGAAGTGATCACCAGCCCAAGCCGGTCGCGATAATGGCGATACAGCGAATCCGACAGATCATCCGCCGACAGCCGCGCCGCGCGGGCGGCGTCCAGCCAAATCTCCTCGACCGCGATCGGCACATCGTCAATCCGGCGCAAACGGCGGATACGCCAGCCTTGCGCGGCGGCACCAAAAGCGGGTGCATCCTGCGGTTTTGGGCAAAGCGTCACGTCCAGCACGGTGGCCGTTGGCAAGCCGCCGCCATTGGGGCGTTCAAGGCGAAAGAAGCTATAGACCGACTGCACATCAGGGCGCTGGCGGATGTAATTCCCCGACCCTTGGACGCGAACCAGCAATCCTTGTTCTGTCAGCAATGCCAAGGCCTTGCGCAGCGTTCCTACGGATAAATCCAGATCCTGCGCCATCGTGCGTTCATTTGGCAGCCGGGTGCCATCGGCCAAGTGGCCCGCTGCGATTTCACGGATCAGACGTTCGCTGACCTGCACGTATTTGGGCAAAGGGGGCTTGGGCGGCACAGTAATATTCCAAATTGATACACTATTGTTACACTCCAAATCCCATGCTATGCAAGCCCCAACACCAGCGGGAGGAGCCGCCATGACCGATACTGTTGTCCCCGTCACCAGCCGCGATTTAGACGCAGCAGAGGTGTCCTGGTTCTCTGCGCTATGCTCTGATGACTACCAATTCTTGGGCGTGCCAGACGGCGATCTGCGTTCCAGCTGGGAGCATTGCCGCGACATCGGCCTAGAGGCAGAGCGTCAGGGATTTCGCAACCTGCTGGCCCCGTCGTCCTATCAGGTCGGCCAAGACACGCTGTCCTATGTCGCCGCCATGGCACCGCTGACGGACCGCATCAATTTCCTTGCCGCCATCCGGTGCGGAGAGATGCAGCCGATCATGCTGGCCCGCACCGTCGCCACGCTGGACCACATGCTAAAGGGCCGCTTGACCCTGAACGTGATCAGCAGCGATTTCCCGGGCGAAAAGGCCGACAGCGCATTTCGCTATCGCCGCAGCCACGAAGTGGTCGAGATTTTGCGTCAGGCTTGGACGCGGGACAAGATTAACTTCAGCGGCGAAGTCTATGATTTTAAAGACGTTCCCACTGAACCTGCGACGCCCTATCAGACGGGTGGCCCGCTGCTGTATTTCGGCGGCTATTCCCCCGATGCGCTGGAACTGTGCGGCGCACAATGCGACGTCTATCTGATGTGGCCGGAAACCAAGGACGTTCTGGCGCAGCGTATGAAAGACGTCCACGCCCGCGCCGAAGCCCACGGCCGCACGCTGGATTACGGTCTGCGCGTCCACATGATCGTGCGCGACACAGAGGCCGAGGCGAAGGAATACGCCGAATATATCGCCAGCAAGCTGGACGACGAATACGGCAAACTGATCCGCGACCGCGCCCATGACAGCATCAGCCTTGGCGTCGCCCATCAGGCGCGCGCCCGCGAATTGGCCGACCAATTCGGCTATACCGAACCGGGCCTGTGGACCGGCATCGGCCGCGCGCGGTCCGGTTGCGGCGCAGCGCTTGTCGGGTCCACGGATCAGATTATGTCCAAGATCGAAGAATACCAAAAGATGGGCATCCGCGCCTTCATCTTCTCTGGTTATCCGCATATCGAAGAGGCGCAGCACTTCGGCAGCCGCGTCATGCCGCACTTGAAAACTTGTTCACTGCCCGAAGCTTATGGCCGGGTGCCAACGACCACACCGCAGACGCCGCTTGGCGCAGGACCCCGGATATGAACCGCATCAAGATCACCGATTCCGTTGAATTCAGCCGCATCGTCTATGGCATGTGGCGCCTTGGCGATGACGATGACACCAGCCCCGCGCATGTGCAGGCCAAGATCGAAGCCTGCCTTGACCAAGGCATCACCACGATGGATCAGGCCGACATCTATGGCGGGTACATGGCCGAGGAAATCATGGGCGCGGCGCTCAAAGCGGCCCCCGCCCTGAAGGACAAGATCGAGGTCGTGACCAAATGCGACATCGTGATCGACGCTGGCCGCCACGCTGGCGCCACGGTCAAGCATTACGACACCAGCCGCGCCTATATTAACGCGTCGGTTGATGCGTCGCTGTCGTTGATGGGCATCGATAAAGTCGACATGCTGCTGATCCACCGCCCCGATCCGCTGATGGACCACTTGGAAACCGGCCGCGCGCTGGACGATCTGGTCGCATCCGGCAAGGTCCGCGCCGTCGGCGTGTCGAACTTTCGCCCGTGGGACTGGTCCTTGCTGCAATCGGGCATGGACACCCCGCTGTCGACCAACCAGATCGAACTGTCGCTCGCCCACATCGCGCCCTTCGTGAACGGCGATGTCGCGCACCTGCAGCAGCACGCCAAGCCGATCATGGCATGGTCGCCCCTTGGCGGCGGCCGGCTGATGGACAGCGCTGGCGGGCCAAATCTGCACGCCCTGATGACCCAAATGGCAGAAGAGTCCGGCACCGACACAGCGGCCATTGCGGTGGCTTGGTTGCTGGCGCATCCTGCTAATATTCTGCCCGTCATGGGCACCAATACGCTGAGCCGTATCGCCACACTGGCGGACGCCATGAAAGTTAAAATGAGCCGTCAGGCGTGGTATCAGCTCTATACCGCCGCCCTCGGACACGAGGTTGCATAAATGGACGCAGGTACAATCAGCACGTTCGATCCCGCCAGCGACGCGGACAGCTTTCGCGGCGCTTTGGGCACATTTGTCACCGGCGTGACGGTGATCACGACCGACAGCCCAGACGGTCCGGTCGCCATCGTCGCCAACAGCTTTGCCAGCGTGTCGCTTGACCCGCCCATGGTGCTGTGGTCGCCGGCAAAATCCAGCAAACGGTTCGAGCATTTCGCCGGCGCGCGCCGCTTTGCCGTGCATGTGCTGTCCGCCGATCAGCGCGACATCTGCACGGCGATTATCGGGTCGAAGACCGCGATCTCTAAGGTGCCGATGCACCTGTCCCACTGCGGTATGCCCATCATCGAAGGCGCTTTGGCGACCTTTGAATGCAACCTAGAAGCCACCCATGACGCAGGCGATCACGTCATCGTCGTCGGCCGCGTCACCAAGGCCCACCACGGCGGCGGTGACCCGCTTGTGTTCCACGCGGGCAAATACGGTGCCTTCACGCAGACAGACTAACGATACCCGCCTTCTCCTGGTTGAAAATATCTCGGGGGGAGGCGCGCAGCGACGGGGGGCTGGCCCCCCTACCTAATTTTTCGCCGAAAAATCGGCCACGCCCGCACTGGGCACAACAGGGGAGGAGCCGGCATGCCGGTCCTGTTTGGGGTCCTTTGGCCCTTGCAACGTCTGAACACCGGATTGCTGGCCGTCGGCCGGACAATCGCTGTTGCGCTGCTAGCAGCGATGGTCTGCTTCATTCTGGGGCAGGTGTTTTTCCGCTATGTCCTGAACGACGCCCCGCGCTGGACCGAAGAGGCTGCGCGCTTTGGCATGCTGTGGATGACCGGGCTGATGGCCCCCGTCGCCTACCGTCAGGGCGGCTTTGTCGCGATTGACATGGTCGAACGCGCCCTACCCCGCATTGCCGCTGGTATCCTGACCCTTGTGCTGCTGTCCCTATCGCTTTGGGTGCTGTGCGTCATGTGGGACCGCGGCCTGAATAACCACGTCTTTAGCCTGTCCGGGCGCGGCACCATGCCGTCCCTGCGTGTGCCGCTGGACCTATTCGGCGGCGAAAGCATCAAGTTCAAGAACCAATGGATGTTCGCCTCGCTCTTCGTGGGCGTCACCCTGCTGATCCTTGTGAACATCGAACTGATGCTGCGCCAGATCATTACCCTGCTGGGCGGGGCCGATCGGCTGACACCGCTGGCCGATAAGACTGTGATGGCTGAATAATGCTGCTTTTGTTCCTTCCCCTTTTCCTGATCCTGATCCTTTTTGGCCTGCCCATCGTCTTTGCGCTGATGGTGTCCCCCATCGCGATGATCATGATCGAAGGCGACGCCCGCAATGTCGTCGCGGGCCTATACCGCAACCTTTACAACGGCATGGACAGCTTCCCGCTAATGGCGCTGCCCTTCTTTATGCTGGCCGGCGAAATCATGAACCGGGGCGGCATCACGATGCGCCTGGTGGAATTTTCCCAAGCCTTCATCGGGCATTTGCGCGGCGGTCTGGCCCATGTGAATATTCTGTCCAGCTTTCTGTTCGCGGGCATGTCCGGCTCTGCCGTCGCCGACGTCTCGGCCCTCGGCTCTACCCTGATCCCCGCGATGGAACAGAACGGCTATACCCGCCGCTTTGCCGCTGCGATCACTGCTGCCAGTTCCGTCATCGGCCCGATCATCCCGCCGTCCGGCATCATGATCATCTACGCCTATGTCATGGGCGAGTCTGTCGCCGCCTTGTTCCTTGCGGGGATCGTGCCGGGCATCCTGATTGGCCTTGGCCTTATGGCAACGGTCTGGTTCATGGCCGACCGCTATGACCTTCCCAAGGCAGAACGCATCGTCCACCCCGGCCAGACCATCAGCCGCGTCGAATACTGGGTCAGCTTTGCCCTGCTGCGCCTGAACTTTGCCTATATCATGTATGCGGTTGCCGGCCTTATCCCCGGCGCAGGTGCGGTCCCCGGCCTGCTGCTGTTCGGGGTCATGCTGATCCCCGCCCACCTGATCCTGCTGGGCTACCGCAAACGCGTCAGCCACGATTTCCGCCTGATCTGCAAAAAGGCCGTGGCCCCGATGCAGACCCCCATCATCATCCTTGGCGGTATCCTGATCGGCGTCTTCACCCCGACCGAAGCCTCTGCCGTCGCCGTGGCTTATGCGCTGGTGGTCAGCTTTGTGGTACTGCGGTCCATGACCCTTGCGGACCTGTGGGCCGTGTTGGGCAAATCCGCCCTTGGCACCGCCGCCGTGCTGCTGCTGGTGGGCGCGGCTGTCGCGTTCAAGACCGTGGTATCGCTGTCCTACGCGCCAGAGATCCTTGCCGATTTCATGCTGTCCCTGTCCAGCAACCCGCTGATCCTGCTGTTCCTGATCAACATCCTGCTGTTCGTCGTCGGCATGTTCCTCGACGCTGGTCCCGCGATCATCATCCTCGGCCCGATCCTTGGCCCAATCTTCGTTTCGCTCGGCGTCGACCCGATCCACTTTGCGATGATCATGTCGGTCAACCTGACTGTTGGCCTTGCGACACCGCCCATGGGGCTGGTGCTTTTCGTCACCTCGACGGTGTCGGGCGAACGGGTCGAAACCATCGCAAAAGCCATCCTGCCTTTCCTCGCGGTCGAGATCGCGGTGATCTTTCTGATCACCTATATCCCCGCGATATCTATGACGATTCCGCGCTTGACTGGCTTTGCCAACTGACGCGACACTGCACGAAAACCACCAAGGGAGAGAGACCAATGAAGCACCTGATCACCGGCGCACTGACCGCCGCCCTGCTGACCAGCACAGCCGCAACAGCCTGGGCGCAAGACGCGACCTATACCCTGCGCGCGACCGCCAACAGCAACGAAAATGACGAAGACTACGACGGTCTGGTCGTGTTCAAGAACTACGTCGAAGCCGCGTCAAACGGCGCAATCGAAGTCGAAATGTTCATCGGCACCCAGCTGTGCGCCACCGGCGAGGAATGCCTTGAAGGCGTCGCCGAAGGCTCCATCGACATCTACATCGCGACATCCGGCGGCACGGCCTCGCTGTTCCCCTTCGTGCAGGTCCTCGATCTGCCCTACCTGATGGCTGACGACCGCGTGGCCGAATCCGTGCTCGACAACGGCTCGCCCTTCATCGCCACGATGCGCGACATGGTCCGTGAAAGCTCTGGCGACGCGATCCGCCTGATGACCATCGGCAACACCGGCGGCTGGCGCAACGTGGCCAACGTCAACAAGACCATTCACACGCCAGAAGACCTGGCTGGCCTGAAAATCCGCACCGTCCCGGCTGAACTGCCGCAGGTTCTGGCGACCGCATGGGGCGCTGCACCAACCGCTATTCCATGGCCCGAACTGTTCACATCGCTGCAAACCGGCGTCGTCGAAGGCACCGCAAACGGCATCACCGACATCATGTCGATGAAATTCCCAGACGCAGGCCTGAAGTATCTGACGCTGGACCAGCACGCCTACATGGGCGCACTGTGGTTCATGAACAACGCCAAATTCATGGATATGCCAGAAGACATGCGCAAGATCGTCGCCGATGGCTTCTATCAGCTGCAGCAGGCGACCTTCGCCTCGCCCAAGCGTAAATCCATCGACGCTTATGCTGCCTTCACGGCTGCTGGCGGCGAAGTCTACGTCCCCACGCCCGAGGAAAAGCAAGCGTTCCAAGACGCCGCCGCCCCGGTGCAGGACTGGTTCCGCGAAAACGTTGATGGCGGCCCCGAAGCCCTCGACGCGCTGCTGGCCTCCGTTGACGCCGTCAACGCCCGCCTTGCCAGCGAATACGAAACCGAACTGAACTAAACCCAAAGGGCCGCCCGCCAAACCGCGGGCGGCCCTCACCTCTTAAGGCGCAGCCCACCGGGCCGCCGCGCCACCCCTCCAAAAATCCGCACGAAAAAAGACCGCACACTCCCATGGCCGGTCCATCATTCTTCTGGTCAAAAATACCTCGGGGGAGGCCGCAGGCCGGGGGCAGCGCCCCCAAACCCGCTTTCCGCTAAACGCTAGGCCAACCCGCGCAGCGCCGCATAGCCCGCGCGATACCGCGCATGGGCCGCATCAAAGTCATCCCGCAGCGCCGCTATAGGCTCCACCGTGCGTGCGATGGGCGGCGTGCCGCAGGCCTCGACGCCTGCACCAGTTGCCGCCATCAGCCCCAAACGCGCAGCGCCAAAGGCACCGCCGAAATCGCCCGCCACGGGCAAATCGACCGGCAGTCCCAGCGATGTGGCGATGGCTTGCACCCAGTAATCCGACTTGGTGCCGCCGCCGACGCCGATCAGGCGGTCGATGCGGGTGCCGGTGCCGGTCAGCGCGTCAAAGCTATCGCGGAAGGCATGTGTCACGCCTTCCAATACCGCGCGGGTCATGGCGGTGCGGTCTGTCGCGTGGTCCAGATGCAGGAATTGCCCGCGGATTTTGGCATCATTATGCGGCGTGCGTTCACCGCCTAGGTACGGCAGGAACAGGGTGCGCGACGGGGCTTGCAGCGCGCCCAGGGATCCGGTCAACGTCGCCGCGTCTTCGTCCGCGACACCGGCCCACCAGTTCAGCGCATCAGCAGCGGCAAGGATGACGCCCATCTGGTGCCACGTATCCGGCAGCGCGTGGCAAAAGGTATGCACCGCGCTGGCCGCATCAGGTTGATAGTTCGATGACGCCGCAAACAGCACGCCAGAGGTGCCGAGCGAGACAAACGCCTGCCCCGGCTTTACGATCCCGACGCCCACGGCGCTGGCCGCATTGTCACCGCCGCCGCCAGCAACAACGACATCGCCAAGGCCCCAACGGCTCCCCAATGCAGCGCGGAGTTTGCCTGACACGGCAGAGCCTTCGACAAGGCGCGGCATGTGATCGCGGGTCAGACCCGTGGCCGACAGCAGCTCGTCCGACCAATCCCGCGTGCCGACGTCCAGCCAGCTGGTGCCTGCGGCGTCGGACATCTCTGCCACATGTTCACCCGTCAACCACAGCCGCAGGTAATCCTTTGGCAACAGGACCTTGGCGACCTTTTTGAATGTATCAGGTTCGTTGTTTCGGACCCATGCCAGCTTTGGCGCGGTAAAGCCCGGGAACACGATATTGCCGGTGAGGCGGCGGAAATAGGGGTTCGCGTCCAGCTCTGCTGCCTCGGCCGCGGACCGTGTGTCGTTCCACAAGATGCATGGCCGCAGCACCGCATCGTCCGCGCCTAGCAGGGTCGCGCCGTGCATATGGCCCGACAGGCCGATGCCGCGCACGGCAGACATGTCGACTTGGGTCGCAAGGCTGTCCAAGACCGCTTCTGCCGCTGTAATCCAATCGGCGGGCCGCTGCTCTGACCAGCCGTCATGGGGGCGTTGCACGGTCAGGGGCGCAGTGGCTTCCGCCAAAACGACTTGGGCATCGTCAATGACGATGCCCTTGAGCCCGGATGTCCCGAGATCTAGTCCGATATACATTTAAGCTGCCTTTGCGCCGGGTTTCTTACCAAGGATGATCATGCCAAGGATGTCGTCGTCTGTCACGTCCTCGACCTTTTCAGTCCCGACCAACTGGCCGTTTTTCATGACGGACACGCGGTCGCACAGCTCCATCACGTCGGCGATATCGTGGGAAATCAAGAAGATGCCCAGACCTTGACGCTTGAGCTCCTGCACCAGTTCCGCGACCATCTGGGTTTCCTGCGGACCAAGGGCCGCTGTGGGTTCGTCCATGATCAGGATCTTGGCGTCGAAATACACCGCGCGGGCGATGGCGACGGACTGGCGCTGACCGCCGGATAAGGCGCTGACCGGCTCGCTGAACTTGCGGAAGTTCGGGTTCAGGCGATGCATGATCTTACGGCATTCCGCTTCCATCTGCGCGTCGTCGACCATGCCGAATTTGGTCGTCAGCTCGCGGCCCAGAAACAGGTTGGACGCCGCATCAAGGTTATCAGCCAGCGCGAGGGTCTGGTAGATCGTCTCGATGTTGTAGGTCCGCGCGTCGCGAGGGTTGTCGATGGTGGCTTTCTCGCCGTTGACATAGATCTCTCCGCTGTCGGCGGCATAGGCGCCGGACAGGATCTTGATCAGCGTCGACTTGCCAGCGCCGTTGTGGCCCAAAAGGCCAACAACTTCACCGGGGTACAAGTCGATGCTGACGTCATCCACGGCCTGAATGCCGCCGAAGGAAATCGACATATTGCGCATTTCGACAAGCGGGGTGCCGGTGCGGTCGATAGGGGTATTTGCACTCATGTTATCAGGCCCTTACTTGGATTTGCGACGATAAAGGATGTCAAGGAACACGGCCAGCACCAGCACGGAACCCACGACGACCTGCTGCATGCCGGCGTCAAAGCCGATCAGCACCATGCCGGACTGCAGCGACTGCATGACCAGCGCGCCAAGGATCGCGCCAAAAATCGTGCCGACACCGCCAGCAAGCGAAGTGCCGCCAATGACGGCTGCGGCGATGACGTAAAGCTCGTCCAGTGTACCAAGCGCGTTGGTGGCAGAGTTCAGACGGGCCGAGGCGACGACAGCCGACAGGCCAGCCAGACCGCCCATGATCGCGAAGATCTTGACCGTCATCCACTTGGTGTCGATGCCTGCCAGCGCGGCGGCTTCTGGGTTACCGCCGATGGCGAACACGTAGCGGCCAAAGCGGGTGTTGTTCATCACAAAGTTCATCGTGACAGCAACGACGACCAGCACCAGCACGGGGATGGCGAAACCATGGCTGATGAACAGCGTCTCTGCTTCGACGTTCAGGTCGTTCGCCGCGATGTACTGCTTCACGATGCCCTTGGGCCAGTAGTAGGAATTGACCAGCAGCACGGCACCAACGGTGGCAGCGCAGCCAAGGACCGCAAGGAAGGTATCGGCCCAGTAAGGGCGCTTGGCGAATTCAAACTTGGTGCGCTGACGGCGCCCGTTCACGATCATGAACACGATGCCGGCGCAGATGATCAGGCCAACGATCCACGATCCTGTTGCGCCAACCGACCCGTAAGGTCCGCCGCCCAGCAAGGAAAAGGTCGCGTCCACTGGGGAAATCGTCTCCCCCCGTGCCACAAGAAAGGCGCAGCCGCGCCAGACCAGCAGGCCGCCAAGGGTGACGATGAACGCCGGGATGCCGCCGTAAGCGACCAGCGCGCCCTGAAAGCCGCCGATCATCATGCCGCAGATGATGCCGAAAACGACCGTGATGATCCAGATCGCCGGATGACCAAGGCCCAGATACTGCGGCAGGATGTTAACCTGCATCATGCCCATCAGAATGGCGGTAAAGCCAAGGATGGATCCGACGGACAGGTCAATGTGGCGGGTGATGATGACCAGCACCATGCCGGTGGCCATGATGCCGATGCTTGCTGTCTGAACGCTCAGGTTCCACAGGTTGCGGGGCGTCAGGAAAAAGCCCTGCCCGTTGACCAGAACGCCATACATATGAAAGCCGCCCCAGATCAGGATCAGGGCCGCGACCATGCCGATCAGGCGTGTGTCCAGCTCTGTCGCTGTCAAAAAGCGCGACCAGGCGCCTTTGCGGGCCGCCTGACTTGGCGGCGGGTTCGAGGGCGCCGCGGGGGCGTTCGTGGTATCGGTCATGGCAATTCCTGCGCGGGGTTTGTCAAAGTCGGCGTGATGGTCACGCAGCGGGGCATTCCCGGCGACCATTCACGTGAAGAAAGTGACGCAAGGCTGCGTCAAACCTAAATAAAACCGGCGCGGGAGTATTCCCCCGCGCCGGAAGGATCAAGGGTTACTGGCAGGCAGCAACTGTATCCATTGCACCTTCACAAGCCTGCTCTTTCGAGATCTGGCCCGCGTCGATCGCAAGGTTCAGGTTGTCAGCAGTGATCGGGGTTGGCGCAAGGAAGATTGCGTTCATCTCAACGCCCTTTTCGCCGCCAGCCCACTTTTGTGCTTCAGGCACGGCGTCCATTGCAGTGCCAGTGGCCAAAGCAACTGCGATTTCAGCAGCGCGCTTGCCCAGATCGTTGGAGTTTTTCCAAACGGACACAGTCTGCGTGCCACGTGCAACACGGTTCAGCGCGGCAAGGTCGCCGTCCTGACCGCCAACTGGCACGTCCATGCCCTGTGCGGTCAGCGCTGCGATTGCGCCGCCAGCCATGCCGTCGTTTTCGGCCAGAACAGCGTCGATCTCGTTGTTGGTCGAGGTCAGGATCTGCTCCATGTTCTTCTGAGCGTTCTCTGGCTTCCAGCCGTCAGTGAAAGCTTCACCAGCGATGGTCACGGTGCCCGCGTCGATCATGGGCTGCAGGACTTCCATCATGCCTTCCAGCAGGAACAGCGCGTTGGGATCACCGGGATCGCCCTTGATGATCGCGACATTGCCTTCGGGCTGTGCGGCCATGACGGTCTGCGCGATGATCGTGCCGACGCCTTTGTTGTCAAAGGTCAGATAGAACGCGCGGTCGTCTTCGATCAGGCGGTCATAACCAACAACAGGAATGCCTTCGGCAGCGGCTTGGTCCAGCGCGGGGACGATCGCGTCCTTGTCCATCGCCAGAATGATCAGCGCGTCTGCGCCCTGTGCGATCAGCGCTTCAACGTCGGTCAGCTGCTTGGCAGCGGATGCCTGCGCGTCAGCAGAAATGTAGGATGCGCCAGCAGCTTCCAAAGCGGCCTTGATCGCAGCTTCGTCAGTCTTCCAGCGCTCTTCTTGAAAGTTGGACCAGCTGACGCCGACGGTCATGCCGTGGCTTTCGGCCAGTGCCGCAGAGCTGAAACCACACGTCGCAATGACGGCGGCGAGGATGTGCTTGTTCATGGTGTCCTCCCAGACAGAATGTCCCGCGTTGTGGCGGGGATTCGGGGCCTTGCGACCCGCTGCTGTATAAAATGCCGAAATTAATTCAGTTGTCAAAATAATTTATCGGCTAGAACAGAATAATCTTGCATATACCGCGCCAGATTGACGTAATACGCAACAACGAAGCTGCCCGAGGGGGTGCATCGCCGCTTTGCGGCATGTGCAGGTGCAGCATTAAGTTCGAGGAATGAAGTTTATGTATAATGCTGGTGCGCGGGCCGTTTCTGGGCCTGATCTGCCGGGGTGCGGGCCGCTACAATCGGGCGAGCCGGGCCGTGCAAGCGGGCTGCGCCAGCAGGTGTTTGTCTATGTGCGCGCCCGCGGACAGGCCAGCCGGGCCGATATCGCACGCGGTTTGGGCATCAGTGCCGGCAGCGTCACGGCGCTGACCTCTGACCTGATCCAAGCGGGTTTTCTTGAGGAAATCGACGATCAACCGCGTGAAACAGGTCGCGGCCGCCCCCCGGTCGCCCTGCGCGTCGTCGGCGGATCGCGCTGCGTCATCGGGATCAAGGTCGCCGACACCCGCCATTCCGCCGTTCTGACGGATTTCGCGGGCCAGATGATTGCCGACGTGACCTTGCCCACCCCCCAGGCACGCAAACCTGCCGCAGCGCTGGTGGCAGAGCTGGCGGTGCTGGTGGACCGTCTGCTGGCGGATGCCGGCTATGACCTCGACAGTGTCGCGGGCGTGGGCCTTGGGATTTCGGGCATCGTGGAACATGACGCGGGCCAGGTGCCATGGTCGCCGCTGATCACGGGCCGGGACACGCCGCTCGCTGCGCTGCTTGCGGACCGGCTGGGTGTGCCCGTGCGGATTGATAACGACGCCAATGTGCTCACGCTGGCAGAGCTGTGGTTCGGCACCGGCCGCGACCGGCCCGATTTCGCCGTGGTCACGGTAGAGCACGGCGTCGGCATGGGTCTTGTGCTGAACAATCGTTTGTTTCGCGGTAGCCGCGGCATGGGACTAGAGCTGGGCCACACCAAGGTCGCGCTGGATGGCGCGCTGTGCCGCTGCGGCCAGCGCGGCTGCCTAGAGGCTTATTTAGCCGACTACGCCCTTGCCCGCGAAGCCGCCACGGCCCTTGACCGCCCCGCCGAGGGGACAGAAAACACCGCCCTGATCGACCTGCTCTTCGCCGAGGCAAAGGCCGGCAATACGGCGGCGGCCACGATCTTTCGCCGCGCCGGGCGCTATCTGGCGGTGGGACTGTCGAACGTGGTGCAACTGTTCGATCCGGCACTGATTATTCTGGCGGGGGAACGCATGCGCTACGACTACCTTTATTCCGACGCCGTGCTGCGCGACATGCAGGCGCTGACCCTGACCGAAGGCCGCACATCGTGCGAAATTGCGACCCACGTCTGGGGCGATCTGGTCTGGGCGCAGGGTGCCACGGTGCTGGCCTTAGCCGACGCCACCGATGCGGCGCTGGGGGCATGATGCGGCTTGGTTTTGCACTGGCCCTGCTGGGCAGCCCCGCAAGCGCCCAAGTCACATTTACCGATATGTCTCAGGCGCTTGGAGCCCACTCTTATGATGGCGGATGGGAGCATTTCGTCGGCGGCGGCGTGGCTGTCATGGATTGCAACGGCGACGCCCGCCCGGACATCTTTGCCGCTGGCGGCGCGAACCCTGCCGCGCTGTGGATCAACGGCGGCGACTTCCAATTTGCCCGCGCGCCCTTGCCCGCGCTGACGGACACGGTGGGGGCCTACCCGCTGGACATAGACGGCGACGGCATCGTCGACCTTTACGTCATGCGCGTTGGTCCTGACGTGGCGCTCAAGGGTACCGGAGATTGCAGCTTTACCGACGCGACCGCCGATTGGGGTATCGCGCAGACGGACCAATGGACCACCGCCTTCACCGCATGGTGGGAAGACGGCAGCCGCCCCGTGATGGCCCTTGGCCACTACGTCGACCGTAGCAACCCAGACGGCCCGTTCTTTGCCTGCGACAGCAACACGATCCTGCGCCCCGGCGCGAACGGCTATACCGCAGAGCCGCTGGACCCCGGCTTCTGCCCCCTCTCCATGCTCGCTGCCACGGACGCGCGCGGCCGCATGACCCTGCGCCTGTCGAACGACCGGCAATACTATGTGCGCGGCGGGTACGAGCAGATGTGGGACATTCAAGACCGCCGCTTTCTGGGGGATGATGACGGCTGGGCGCAGGTCTCGCTTTGGGGCATGGGCATCGCCAGCGCTGATCTGACAGGCGACGGGCTGGACGAGGTGATGCTGACCTCCATGGGCGATCAACTGCTGCAAATCGCGCAAAGTGACGGCACCTACGCCCCCGCGCCCTACGGCATCGGCACCTATGCACAGCGCCCCTACCTTGGCGACGATGGCCGCCCATCGACGGGCTGGCATGCGGAATTCGCTGATGTGGATAACGACGGCCGCCAGGACCTATTCATCGCCAAAGGCAACGTCGACCAGATGCCATCAAACGCCATGGCCGACCCCAATAACCTGCTGATGCAACAGCCAGACGGCGCCTTTTCCGAGGCCGCCGCCACCGCAGGCCTCGCCGACACCCGCCGCGCACGCGGGGCCGCCTTGGCCGACTTCGACGGCGATGGCCGCCTTGATCTGGTTGTGCTGAACCGCCGCGCCGACATCGCGCTGTATCGCAACAACACGCCAAAGACGGGCCATTGGCTCGCCCTTGATCTGTCGCAGCCAGACGGCAACACCCGCGCCATCGGTGCCCGCGTGACCCTTACCACTGCGCAAGGCACCCAGACCAAAGAGCTACGGATCGGCGGCGGCCACGCGGGCGGCCAGGCCCTGCCCCTGCACTTCGGCCTTGGCCAAGCGACACAGGCCGATGTCGCGATCACCTGGCCTGATGGGACAACCACAACGCAAACCCTACCCGCAGGTGCAACGACAAAGATCACAAGGCCCTAACCCCGCACCACCCGCGTCCAGAGCCGCCGCCCCCATTCACCTTGCCAAATACACTCCCGCCGGAGGCACCGAATTTTCGGCGAAAATTCGGACGACCCAGCCCTAGGGGACCACCAGCCCGCTTGGCACCGCGTCTGGCACCCCAAGGCGGCCTTTGACCGCTGCAGGATCAGTCAGACTGTCAAGGAAGGCCACCAGCGCAGTCACATCATTCGGCGACAGCACCACAGGCGGTGTGGTCACGGCGGCGGCGATGGCGGCGACCTCGGCGGGGTCTGACATGATGCTATCGTCTTCCACATCCAGCGCAGGCAGCACGGCTTGGCCCGCGTCATAGCGCGCCAGCGCCGCGACCGGATCGGCGTGATCGGCCACGAAGGCGGCCAGATCGGCATGGCTACCCGCATGCCCATAAGGCGCGGTCAGCGCAACGTTGCGCAGGGACGGCGTGCGAAAGGCGAACATATCCTCGGGCAGGCCTGTCACCTCGGCGCGGCCTTCGTCGCGCGCAAGGGTTTCAAAGCGCGCCTTCTTGCCCGGTCCGATCTGCGGCGCGCCCATGGCGTGATAATCCTGATCCGTCAGCAGCGGGCCGCTGTGACAATCGCTGCATCCGCCGCGGCCATAGAACAGGTCCATCCCCGTCGCGGCCAGCGGCGGCAAGTCAGCCTGCCCGCGCAGCACGGCGTCAAAGGGCGCGTTATCGGACCGCCACTCTTCCTCCATGAACACGGCAATCGCGTTGGAAATATCGGTAAAGGCGATGTCATCCGGCCCCTGCACATGCGGGTAAACGTCCCGGAACATCTGCGCATAGGCCGGAATATCCGCCACCCGCCGCGCGATAATGTCCCACGCGCCGCCCTGCCCGGTCAGCACCCCTTGGCGCACGGCGCGGGCGACGTCGCTTTCGGTATAATGACCTGCCATCTCGTCGGGGCTGAGGACGGGAAACATGGTTTGCGCGGACAGCAAGGACGCAAATCCTGCCGTCATGTCTTCGTCCAGCGGGGTGCGTATCCCGCCGGGGCGCGTGTCATCCACGGCAATGCGGCCATCGTGGAACAATACGCGTAGATCCTTGATGCCAAGGTTGAACAGCGCGGGGGCGTTTCGGGGGATCCGCTCCTCTGGCAGGTTGTCTTTATCCGCCACCCGGTCCGTCCCAAGGCCAATGCCGCCATCCCCTAGTCCCAGCGACAGCCCGTCAGCGGTGCCAAAGCGCGGGTGGTGGCAGGTCGCGCAGGCCACATCGCGCGCGCCCGACAAAATAGGGTCATAGAACAGCAATTGGCCCAAGGCGGCCTCGGCCGGGTCAATGGGGCGAAAATCATCATCCGTCAGGGGCGCAGGCAGACCGCTGGGCGCGGCCATTGCCGTGCTGCCCATTAGGGCGCAAACCGCCAGAATCACTTGTTTTATTGCCATTTCGACGTCCCCCACTTGCGTTGCCGCACCATGCCCGACGTTGCTACATATCGCAACGGGGTGATGTTCTAGGTTTGACGAAACAGGCGGAACGATCTAGAACAAAGCAGGAACAAATGGAATCGGAGAGTCGCCGTGAACAGCCACCCTATCCCCGCGTCAGACGCCTTTGCCGGTCCCGTCCCGGACCAGCCGTCTTTGTCTTTGGCTGCGCCTTCGCTGGCGGAATATTTCGCCGACAACGCAGGTGACGGCGCGGTGACGGCGTTCATTTTCCAGCAGCTGCACGCGGTGATCGCCTCAGGCAAGCCGGTGCTGTGGGTGCAGGACCGCATGAGCCAGCGCGAGGCGGGCAAACCCTATCCGCCGGGTCTGCCAGAGGATCTAAAGATGATCCTTGTGACTGTGAACCGCCCCGTCGACGCCCTGTGGGCGATGGAGGAAGGCCTGCACAGCGATGCCATCGGCGCGGTCTTAGGAGAGGTCTGGGGCGATCCTGCCGCGCTGGATTTCACCGCCACGAAACGGCTGGCAATGCGGTCAGAGGCGCGGGGCATTCCCGCCCTGCTGATCCGCCGCGCGGCCCATCCGAACCTAAGCGCGGCGCGCCAGCGGTGGAACATCAGCTCTTTGCCCTCGCGGCCAGACCCCGACGACGACCGCGCCCCGGGGGAACCGCTGTGGCAAGCCGATCTGTTCCGCGCGCGCGGCCGTGCGCCCGGGCAATGGGTTGCCGGCCCCGGCGCGCAGGGGGCCACGCTAGAACATCACGTCCGCATGGACCTTGGGCCAGATGCGCCGGGACAGGACGCAGACGACTCCAGCCGCGCTGCCGGATAATATTTTGACAGGTTTTTGACGATGAAACACGATTTTACGGATCAAGGCAGAGGGGCTGTTATCCTGCCCTTCACCGCCGGCCCAGCGAAAGCGGCGCAGTTTTCTACGCCAAACTTTCGCATGGGCGCGGGCCTGCGCCCTGCCCCGGGCGCAGGACTGGCGCAGGCCCAGCAGATGCTGGATTGCGCGGGGATGATGTTTGGCAATGACACGAAAACATCGCAAGCCGTCATCACCTCTGCCGCCTGCCCCAACCCTGCCCTAAACCCTGCCATGACCGCCCCGATCATTGCCCCACCGACCAGCGCGAGCCGCCCCGGCGGCCCTGCGCAGCGCATCACCCAGCGCGGCACCGCAGGCCCGCTGGACGCAGGGAATGGTCCCGCAACAGACCGCGATGCCCTGTCGCGGCGCATCGTCAGTATTCACCTGACTGATTTCGCCATTGCACGCTGGCTGCGCTGGGCCGCCGCGCGCCATGATGCGCCCCCCGATGACCTGCCCGTCGTGCTCGCCGCCGAAGGCGCACATGGCCCCGTCGTGACCGCCACCAACCGCGCCGCCACGCTGGCCGGGCTGCATATTGGCGCAAGGGTCGTCGATATGCGCGCCCTGTGCCCGCAGGTGCGCGTGGTGCGCGCCGACCCGGACGGCGACCGCGCGGCGCTGGACAAGCTGATGCTTTGGGCGCGGCGCTGGTGCCCGTGGACGGTGGTGGACGGCGCAGACGGGATCGTCATGGACACCACCGGCTCGGACCACCTCTGGGGTGGAGAGGCCGCCATGCTGCGCGAGATTGAGGGCACGCTTGGGGTGCTTGGCTTTAGCACGCGGCTGGCGATGGCGCCGACCCACGGCGCAGCTTGGGCGCTGGCGCGCTACGGCGCGGTGCGGGCGATTGCGACGCCGCAAACGCTGGACAGCCAGACCGCCCCGCTGCCCGCCCGCGCCCTGCGGCTGGACGGCGATACGGTGCTGCTGCTGCAACGCTTGGGCCTGAAATCCATCGGCGATCTGGCCGCCGTCCCCCGCGCTAGCCTTGCCCGGCGCTTTGCCACGGCGGCGCTGACGCAGAACCCCTTGCTGCGGCTGGACCAATTGCAGGGCCGCCAGCCCGAACCCGTGAACGCCCGGACCGAACCGCCCCGCTTTGCAGTACAGGCACGCCTGCCCGAACCGGTGCAGGACCCCACGCCATATCTGGCAGAGCTTTGCGACGCTTTGTGCGAAACGCTGGCCAAGGCAGGGCACGGCGCGCGCAAAGTCACCGTCACCGTCTATCGCACCGATGCCGAAGTCAGCCACGTCACCGCCGCCACCGCCCGCGCCAGCCGCGACCCAAACCACCTACGACGGTTGTTCGACGACCGCTTGGACCGGATCGACCCCGGCTTCGGGTTCGAACTGATCACGCTAGAGGCGGATACCACAGACCCGTTGCAAGCCTTACAAAGCGGCTTGGATGGCCGCACAGAGGATGGCGCGGCGCTGGCGCAACTGGTTGACCGGCTGTCCGCCAGACTTGGTCCCGGAATGGTCCGTACCCCCAGCGCGCGCGCAAGCCACATTCCCGAACGCAGCCTGACATGGATGCTGGCGCTCGCGCAGGCCCCTGGCGCGCGCCGCAAACTCGGCCATATAAGCCGCCCCTTACGGCTGCTGGATACACCAGAGGAAATCCATGTCCTCTACGCCATTCCCGAAGGCCCGCCGGTGCAGTTTCGCTGGCGGCGGGTGTCGCACCGGATTGCGCATTTCCACGGGCCAGAGCGGATCGCGCCTGAATGGTGGACCGACCGCGCCAGCGCGCGGCTCCGCGACTACTACCGTATTGAGGATGATACCCGCCGCAGGCTTTGGATTTACCGCGACGGCATCTACGGCGAGATTTACCATCTGCCGCCCCAATGGTTCATGCACGGTGTTTTTGGGTAATCCACCTGGGGCATTTGCAGCAAGGGGGGCCTGTGTTGCAAGGGGGGCCAGCCCCCCAGGGCCAAGGGCCCTTCCCCCCGAGGTATTTTCGACCAGAAGAAGCAAGGGTTTCTTAACTAACTTGTTGCACTCTAATTCTGCGGTACAGGCGGAGGCGCCGATGATCGCACCAGGAGAAGGCGTTCCGTGGACTCGCAAAGTCGCGGAACGCTGGACCCCTTTCAGGCGTTTGGGGCTTCTTCTGGTTCCAAATACCTCGGGGGGGCCGCCTTTGGCGGCGGGGGCAGCGCCCCCTTGCGACCCCGCAGAGGGGGATGCCCCCGATGCCTGAGAATGACAATCACCACCCCCAGCATACTGTGCCAGAGGACGGTGTTTATACAAGAAACCCCAAGAGCCCTTATGTGGAACTTGGACTGTTTACCTGTTTCTCTTTCCTGCGCGGGGCCTCTGACGCCGCGGATCTGGCGCTGGAGGCATGGTCACTGGGCTATCATGCGCTTGGCGTTGCGGATCTGAACTCTCTTGCCGGTGTCGTGCGCATCCATGCGGAGGCTAAAAAAACCGGCTTGCGCCCTGTGATCGGCGCGCGCATCGCGTTGATCAGCGGCGAGGTGTTTTTGGCCTACCCGCGCAACCGCACGGCTTATGGGCGGCTGAGCCAGCTGATCTCTAAGGGGCGGATGCAGGATCCGGATGGGGTATGGCAGGCCAAGGGCGTGTGCGATCTGACGCTGCGCGATCTGGCGGAACATGCGGATGGTATCCAGTTGATTGCTGTGCCGCCGCGCGATCTGCGGGGATATGCTCAGTGGCTGGCCCGGTTGGCTAAAGCCTTGCCGACGCTCAAATATCTTGCCGCAAGCTTTTTGTATCACGGCAATGACCGGGCACGGATCACCCAATTGGACCGGATGGCGGGGCAAAACGGGCTGCGTCTGCTGGCGACGAATGATGTGCTGTATCACACCCCTGCGCGGCGCCCGTTGCAGGATGTGATGACCTGTATCCGCCACAAAACCACCCTCGCGCAGGCGGGTCACTTGCTAGAGGCAAACGGCGAGCGGCATCTGAAATCCCCGGCAGAAATGCAGCGTCTGTTTGCCGAATGGCCCCATGCCATCGCCGCGACCCGCGCCGTGGCGGATGCCTGTTTGTTTAACCTAGAGGAGTTGGCTTACGAATACCCCTCGGAGGTCATTCCGCAGGATACCACCCCGCAGGCGCATCTGGAAAAGCTGACTTGGGAGGGGGCTGCGGTGCGATATCCGCAGGGCGTATCGGATGTGACGCGGGCGACGCTGAACAAGGAGTTGGCGATGATCCAGAAGCTGGATATCGCCCAATATTTCTTGACGATTCACGACATCGTAATCTTTGCGCGCTCTAAGGGTATCCTGTGCCAAGGGCGCGGGTCGGCGGCGAATTCGGCCGTTTGCTATGTGCTGGGGATTACGGCCGTGGACCCGGCGCAGCATGCGCTGCTGTTTGAACGATTTATTAGCGAGGAACGTAAAGAGCCGCCCGATATCGACGTAGATTTCGAGCATGAGCGGCGCGAGGAGGTGATCCAACATATCTATAAAAAATACGGCCGCCACCGCGCAGGCCTGTGTGCGACGGTGATCCATTACCGCCCCCGCTCTGCCATCAGAGAGGTGGGCAAGGTTATGGGGCTGTCAGAGGACGTGACCTCTGCCCTGGCCAAAACGGTCTGGGGCAGTTGGGGCACGGATATTGGGGAAAGTCATGCCAGCGAGGCGGGCGTCGATCTGTCCGATCCCTTGCTGCGGCGCACATTGATTGTGGCACGGCAGATGATCGGGATGCCGCGGCATCTGGGGCAGCATGTGGGCGGCTTTATCCTGACGCAGCGGGCGCTGACGGACACGGTGCCGATTGGCAATGGCGCGATGCCGGATCGCACGTTTATTGAATGGGACAAGGACGATATCGACACCTTGGGCATCCTCAAGGTCGACATTCTAGCGCTGGGGATGCTGACCTGCATCCGCAAATGCTTTGACCTGATCCGGGCGCATTACGGCCATGACTGGACGCTGGCGAGCGTGCCGCAAGAGGACCCGCGTGTTTACCATATGCTGTGCAAGGGCGACAGCATCGGGGTTTTTCAGGTGGAATCGCGCGCGCAGATCAACATGCTGCCCCGCCTGCGGCCGCGCACCTTTTACGATCTGGTCATTCAGGTTGCCATCGTGCGGCCCGGCCCGATTCAGGGTGACATGGTCCACCCCTATCTGCGGCGCAGGTCGGGAGCAGAGCCTGTCAGCTATCCCAGTCCCGGCGCGCCGCATGATCCGGCAGAGCTGAAGAATATCCTTGGGCGCACGTTGGGGGTGCCGATTTTTCAGGAACAGGCGATGAAGGTCGCCATCGACGCGGCAGAGTTTTCGCCCGCCGAGGCGAACGAGTTGCGCAAGGCGATGGCGACGTTTCGGTCCCGCGGCATGATCGAGACGTTGCAGGACAAGATGGTCGGGCGCATGACCCGGCGCGGCTATGATGCGGAATTCGCGGCGCGGTGCTTCAATCAGATCAAGGGCTTTGGCGAATACGGCTTTCCTGAAAGCCACGCCGCCAGCTTTGCGCAATTGGTTTACGTGTCCAGCTGGCTCAAATGCCATTACCCGGCGGCGTTTTGTGCGGCGCTGCTCAATTCACAGCCGATGGGGTTTTATGCCCCCGCGCAGATCGTGCGGGATGCGCAGAACCATGATGTGACAGTGCAGCCAGTAGATGTGAATTTTTCCGACTGGGACAACACGTTAGAGCCCTATCGCGGACGCTTTGCGGTGCGTTTGGGGATGCGCCAGATTGGCGGGCTGCGGGCGGATGCGGCGGCGCGGATCATGGCGGCGCGCGATGCGCCTTATGAGGACGTGCAATCGCTGAAAACCCGCGCCCGCCTGACCGCGCCCATCGTGCGCAGGTTGGCAGAGGCGGACGCGGTGCGGTCCATGTGGATCGACCGCCGCCAAGCCCTGTGGGAGGCGAAGGGCCTGCGCGATGCCCCCGATCTGCCGCTGTTCAAGGACCAGTCGGACGAAGGGCGCGAGGTCACCGTGCCCCTGCCCGTCATGCCCGTGTGCGAACAGGTTGTGGCGGATTATCAGACGCTGCGCCTGTCGCTCAAGGCGCATCCCATGTCATTCCTGCGCAAGTCCCTGACGCGGCAAGGCTATTCCAGCACCGAGGATTTGCAGGGCTTCAACAAAGGGCGAAAGTTAAAGCTGGCGGGACTTGTCCTGATCCGGCAGCGCCCCGGCAGTGCCAAGGGCGTGTGCTTTATCACGGTCGAGGATGAATTTGGCGTCGCGAACCTTGTCGTCTGGCCAAAGGTGATGGAGCAGTTTCGCAAGGCCGTGATGCAGTCGCGGTTGCTGGTGGTCGAAGGTTACGTGCAGCGCGATATCGAAATTATTCACGTTGTTGCCCAAAGCCTGACCGACCGGTCCGATGCCTTGCTGCGCCTGTCGCCCGATGCAATGCAGGCGCAAACCGCCCGCGCCGATCATGTCAAAAGCCCGCTGCCATCGTCCGGCAGCCGGGGGCATCCCCGCGATGCGCGGATCATTCCCAAAAGCCGCGACTTTCATTAGGCCTTAGTCATGCGTGAAAAACATACCAGCCATGCAACCCTTGCGGGTTGCCCGATACCCCCGCGAGGACAGATACCAAGGGCGACCTTGAAAATCGGACCCATCCCATGAGCTTTATCCTCAGCGCCGAGGCGCGCCGTGATCCGGCGGCGCTGCCGTATTATGAATTCGTCGCGATGATTGCGCTGCTGATGGCCCTAAATGCCGCCGCGATCGACGTTTATATTCCGGCCTTGCAGGACATCGGCTCTGCCCTTGGGGTCGTGGATGAAAACAAACGGCAGTTTGTGATCACGGCCTATATCATCGGGTTTGGCGGTGCGCAGATCATCTATGGCCCGCTGTCGGACCGTTTTGGTCGCCGGTCCGTGCTGTTTGCCGGGCTTAGCATCTATTTGCTTGGCGCTATCGCCGCGATCTTTGTCCCCACGTTCGAGGCCCTGCTCTTCACCCGCTTGGTGCAGGGCATCGGGGCCGCCGCGACCCGCGTGATCGCCACATCCGTGGTGCGTGACCGATATCACGGCCCGCAGATGGCTAGCGTTATGTCATTGGTGATGATGGTCTTTATGGTCATGCCCGTGTTCGCGCCCAACATCGGATCGGCTGTGCTGGTCTTTGGCACATGGCGTGAATTGTCAGCCTTTATGTTCCTGTTCGGATTGGCTGCGCTGATCTGGGCTTGGGCGCGTCTGCCTGAAACGCTGAACCCTGCCGACCGCCGCCCCCTGCGGATCAAGCCCGTGGCCGAGGCGTTTCGCATCGTCCTGACCAACCGCATCGCCTTCTGCTATACTCTTGCGATGGCGTCATTTTTTGGCGCTTTGTTTGCCTTTATCAGCCAAGCAGAGCAGGTCTATACCGGCATTTATAACATCGGCCCGCACTTCACGATCTACTTTTCGATGGTCGCGGTGTTCATGGCGGCGTCGTCCTTTGCCAACTCGCGGCTGGTGTCACGCTTTGGCATCAAAAAGCTGTCGCACGGCGCGCTGCTGGGCTTTATTGCCGTCGCCGCGCTGCATCTGGGGCTGGCGATGGCCTATGGCGGCGCGACCCCTTTCCCGCTGTTCCTGACGCTGTTCGTCATCATGATGTGCTTTTTCGGCTTCGTGCCGACGAACTTTAACGCGATGGCGATGGAGCCGCTGGGCCGGGTCGCGGGCGTCGCGTCATCGGTGCTGGGTTCGGCGCAGACGCTGGGCGGCGGCTTGCTGGGCGGGTTCATCGGTTATCTGTATAACGGCACGTTGATCCCGCTGCTGTCGGGCTTTTTGGGGCTGGCCTGCCTGTCGCTGATCTGCGTGCTGGTGGCCGAAAAAGGTCGCCTGTTCGGTGCCGCGCCCCGCGCCGTAATCACAAAACCCTAACCACCCACAACGCGCAGGCCAGCATCGGCCTGCGCGGACCGTTACACTGCGATCAGGCGAAACACCGGCGCGCTTTGCGCGTGCACCGCGTCGCGCACCTGCGCCGCCGTCAGCGTATCGCTGCGGATATAGGCCAGGAAGTTCATGTTCACATTGTTGAACAGCAAGGCCCCAATCGGGCCTGCGTCAACCTCTGGCCGGATATGCCCTGCGGCCTGCATCTGTCTGATAAAGCTGCAAACCTGATCCGACAGGCGGTCATCTAGAGCCACATACTTACGGCAAAACTCTGACTGCGGGTCCAACATGGTTTGCGACACGGCGATGCGCCACATCTGCCGCGACGTGCTGGTAAAGGAATAGGTCCAATACACTTGGCTCAGCGCGTCAAAACCGCTGGCGGCATCCGCATGCGGCTGCGCGATGCAGCGATCGGCCTGCGCGATGACCTTTTCCGTTTCCTCGGTCACGCTGGACAACAGAATGTCCGCTTTGGACCGGAAATAGTTGTAGAATGTAGCGACCGACAGCTCTGCTGCGGCGGCGACGTCTTCGATCCGCGTCTCTTCATAGCCGGTTTGTTGAAACATCCGGCAGGCCTCGGTGATGATCCGCTGGCTGGTTGCTTCTTTTTTACGCGCTCGAAGTCCGCTCATAACGTGCCGTTCTATTTTTCTGTAGTGACTACAATTATTGATTGACTTCAAGTTAAGGCCAACACAACCATGATTGCAACAACAAGCGACACCCATGGGAGAGTGAAGATGAAAAAGACTGCCACAACCGCAATGGCCGCTTCTGGTGCGATGCTACTTTTAGCCAGCGCCGCGCAGGCCGAGGGCGAAATCAACGCGCTGGTCTGGTGCGATCACACCGACCCTGCCCTGCTGGAACCGTTCGAGCAGGCCCACGACGTGAAGGTCAACGTCAAGGAATATGAGGGCACCGCAGCGGGCCTTGCGATCCTTGACCAGTCCCGCCCCGGCGATTGGGACGTCATGGTCATCGACACCGTCGATGTGGGCCGCGCCGTGGATCAGGGCCTGCTGGCCGCCTTGCCGGACGACATGGGCACAGGCGATTTCTTTCCCGAGCTGGTGATGGCCGACAGCAATGGCCGCGATGGCATCACCTATGCGGTGACGGAAAAGTTCGGCTACAACACCATCGCCTATGACAAAACCAAGGTCGATCCCGCCGATATGGACGACCTGAGCATCCTGTGGTCGGACAAATATGCAGGCCGCATCGCGGTGTATGACTACTATCTGCCCGTGCTGGGCCTGATCGGTCTGGAACAGGGCACCGCCACCGCCGACCTGACCGCCGACAGCGTCGAGGCGCTGCGCGACCGCGCCTATGCGCTAAAGGCCAACGCGCGCCAAGTCAGCGACGTGGTCGCCAGCCAGACCGCCCTTGCCACCGGCGAAGTCGACATCCTGATCGGCGGCGGCGAATGGGTGACAGCGGTGCTGAGCGCCGAAAACCCCGCGCTGGACTGGACCGTGCCAAGCCAAGGTGCCCTGCGCTGGTCCCAGTCGATCGCGGTGCTAGAGGATTCCGAAAACAAGGACATGGCCACCGAATTCGTCAAATATATCGTCAGCCCCGAAGGTCAGGCGCGTCTTGCGACCTCTTCGTGCTATTGGGGGATGCCTGCGAACCGCGCGGCTGGCGACGTGCTGACGGATGATCAAAAGGCCGCTTTGCGCTGGGACGATCAGGACGCCTATCTGGCGAATTCGCAGCTGTATCCGGTGCCGGATGCGGACCTGGATCTGGCGATGCAGGACCTGTGGACGGACATGCTGCAGCAGTAACAGCCCCAACCCATCCAACCCGGCCCATTGGCCCCGGCACAGATCGCCGGGGCCACCCCTGACAGGACCAATTCCATGAGCCGTATTGAGCGCGCCGAGCAGCGCACTGCCCTGACATTTGTCGCCCCGGCCTTGCTGTGGACGCTGGCGTTTTTCCTTGTGCCCTTTGCCGCGATGGTCCTGCTCAGCCTCGCGCATCTGGAAGGCCGAGAGGTCGTGCAGGCCTATGACCTTGGCAACTACGTCAAGATTTTCACCGACCCGTCGCTGCTCAAGGGGATCTTCGTCTCGCTTGAAATCACCATGACCGTCACGGTGATTTCCGTGCTGCTGGCTTGGCCGCTGGCATGGATCATCGCAACGCAGGTGCCGCCAAAGTATCAGCGGTTGGCGATCATGCTGGCGGTTCTGCCGTTCTGGACGTCCTACGTTGTGCGGTCTTACGCTTGGGCGCTGGTGCTGGGGCAGAATGGTGTGCTGATGCAGGGGCTGATCGGGATCGGGCTGCTGGACGCGCCCATTCAGATCATGGCGACACGCACCGCGACAATCATCGGTTTCGTGCATTTCTTTGTCATGCTGCTGACGCTGACGATCTACGCAAACCTGATCCAGCTGTCGCCAAACTATGCCCGCGCCGCCGCCGATCTGGGGGCCAGCGGTTGGCAGACCTTGCGGCTGGTGATCCTGCCGCTGACCCTGCCCGGCATCATGACCGGCGCGTTCCTGACCTTTGTTTTGTGCATCGGCGATTACATCACACCCCAAATTTTGGGCGGCAATAACGAGCTTTCAATGCCCCAACTGATCATGCTGCAACTTGGGCGCAGGGGGGATTTCCCCATGGCCTCTGCCCTGTCCGTCGTGTTGATGGCGCTGGTCACGCTGGCCTATGCCGCCACCGCCCGCTGGCTGAAAATGGACCGGGTCTGATGCGCGCGCTGTCATACGCCTACCTTGTGGCGATCTTTGCCTTTATCTTTTTGCCCGTTGTGGTGCTGGTGCTGTTTTCCTTCCAAGCGGGCCGCCTGCCCGTGCCGCCCTTTGATGGCCCATCGCTCAAATGGTACGCAGAGGTGCTGGCCGACCGCGGCTTGATGGAGGCGCTGCGCAATTCGCTGTTTGTGGCGCTGATCTCCTCGACCATCGCATTGACGCTGGGGTTCCTTGCCGCGCAGGGCCTCGCCCGCGTGCACCTGCCCGGATCGGTCATCATGCGCGGCCTGCTGATCGCGCCGATGACCGTCAGCTATCTGATCATCGCGCTGGGATTGCTCAGCATGTTCAACGTGATCGGCGTGCGCCCGTCGCTTTGGGCCACGGGGGTCGGCCATGTCGTCATCAACCTGCCCCTGTGCTTTGCGATCCTGTTTGCGGCGATGGGCGATCATCAGAAAAACGCCGAACGCGCCGCCCGCGATCTGGGGGCGAGCGAATTGCAGGTTGTCGCCCTTGTCACCGCGCCGATGCTGAAACCCGCCTTGCTGGCCGCATTTTTCCTATCCGTCACCTTTAGCTGGGACGAGTTCATCATCGCCTTCCTGCTGACGCGCTTTGACGTGACCCTGCCGGTCGAGATTTGGTCGATGCTGCGATCCGGCCTGTCACCGGCGACGAATGCCATTGGATCATTGGTGTTCCTTGTGTCCATCGCGATCCTGATCATCCTTGAATTGACCGTTTTCAGAAAGCCAAAGTCATGACCGCAGACGTCGCATTGCAGTCCATCAGCCAGTCGTTTGGCACCTTTCAGGCGCTGGACAATATCGATCTGTCCTTTGGCGCGGGCGAATTTGTCGTGCTGCTGGGGCCGTCCGGTTGCGGTAAGTCCACGCTGCTGTTCATCCTTGGCGGCTTTTTGTCGCCCACCAGCGGCACGGTGAAAATCGGCGGCCGCGATATGGATGGCGTGGCCCCGAAAAACCGCCCCACCACGACGATGTTTCAAGACTACGCCCTGTTTCCGCACATGTCCTTGCGCGACAACGTCGGCTTTGGCCTGCGGATGAAGGGGATGGGCCGCGCCGCCCGCAATGCCAAGGCAGAGGACATGCTGGACCTTGTGGGCCTGCGCGACAAGGCAGGCCGCAAACCGCACGAACTGTCAGGCGGTCAGCGCCAGCGCGTCGCCCTTGCCCGCGCCTTGGCCGTCGATCCGGATGTGCTGCTGCTGGACGAACCCCTTGGCGCGCTAGACCTCAAGCTGCGCCGCCAGATGCAAGACGAGCTCAAAGCGATCCAGCGCAAGGTCGGCACCACCTTTGTCCACGTCACCCACGACCAAGAAGAGGCGATGGCCATCGCTGACCGCATCGTCGTGATGAACCAAGGCCGGGTTGAAGACTTCGGCGCACCAGAGGAGATTTACCTGCGGCCCAAGACGTTGTTCACGGCTAACTTTATGGGGGATATCAATCTGTTGCCGGGCGATCTTCATCCAGCCAAGCCGGGCATGGCGCATGGCGTGCGGCCAGAGAATGTCGGCTTGAAAGGCGACGTCGCCCTTGGCCCCGCGACATTGGACAGCACGGCGTTTTTCGGCACCTACCACCGCTGCCATTTCCGCAGCACGGACGCCGCCGCCACGCCCTATGTGGCCCACCTGCCGCTGGGCGATCTGCCCGCGCCGGGGGCCACGGTGCCGCTGTTCGCGTCCCATGTCGTCGCGTTGCAGGCCGCACCATGACTGCGGCCATGAAGCGGGCTAAACCACAGGACTGGTACCGCACGCGCACCCTATCCGATGGTGTGACCCATATCGACGAGCCGCATATCAAAGAGTTTTATCGCTGCAACGTCTGGCATGTGCGCGGCCGCGACCGGGATATGCTGGTCGATAGCGGCATGGGCGTGCTGAGCCTGCGCGACTGGGTGCCGCTGGTCACCGAGCGCCCGCTTGATGCCGTCGCCAGCCACACACATTTCGACCATATCGGTACGCACCACGAATTTCCCTGCCGTCTGTGCCACGCGGCAGAGGCGGATATTCTGGCCAATCCCACGCGCGAAAACACCTTTGCCGCCGACTACGTGACCGACGACATCTTTACCGCGCTGCCGCCGCAGCCCTATCAATCCGCGACCTACACCGTGAAATCCGCCCCCGCGACACGGATCTTGCAAGATCGCGATATCATCGACCTTGGGGATCGCCATTTCGAGGTGATCCACACCCCCGGCCACAGCCCCGGCGGGATTGCCTTGTTCGAGGCCGCCACAGGCATGCTGATCTCGGGCGATATCGTCTATGACGGGCCGCTGATCGAAAGCGATGATCCCGCCGAGATGCAGCAATATGTCACCAGCATGAAGCGCCTGCTGGACCTGCCCGTGCAAACCGTCCACGGCGGCCATTTTCCGTCCTATGACGGCGCACGCCACCGCGACATCATTACGAACTGGCTGCGCGCCAAAGGCGCCTGACCCCACCCAAAACCGGAGCATACCATGACCCAGAACAACCAGCCGCTTGGCGGCAACACCATGCCCCGCTTTGGCGGGCCTGCCACGATGATGCGCCTGCCAAGCCAAGACACCGCCGCAGGGCTGGACGTCTGCTTTGTCGGGGTGCCAATGGATATTGGCACGTCGAACCGCCCCGGCACACGGCTTGGGCCGCGGCAAATCCGCGATGAAAGCCGGATGCTGCGCCCGTATAACATGGCGACGGGGGCCGCGCCGTTTGACAGCTTGCGGGTGGCCGATCTTGGCGATGTGCCGATCAATACCTTTGATCTGAAAAAATCCGTGCAGATCATCGAGGATCACTACCACGCGATCCTGAAACACGACGTCATCCCCCTGACCCTTGGCGGCGATCACACGCTGTCTTGGCCGATCCTAAAGGCGATCAAGGCGAAACACGGCCCCGTCGCCCTGATCCATATCGACGCCCATGCCGACACAAACGAGAATATGTTCGGAGAAGAGGTCGCCCACGGCTGCCCCTTTCGCCGCGCACATGAAGACGGCTGCCTGATCAACGACAAGGTGTTCCAGATCGGTTTGCGCGGCACAGGCTATGCCCCCGCTGATTTCGACTGGGGACGAGAGCGCGGCTGGAAGGTTGTCCCGGCAGAGGCGTGCTGGCACAAATCCCTCTCGCCTTTGATGGACAAAATCCGTGCGATGATTGGCGACACGCCGGTCTATCTGACCTTTGATATCGACAGCCTTGATCCCGCCTATGCCCCCGGCACCGGCACGGCGGAAATCGGCGGGCTGACCATGGCGCAGGGCATGGAAATCGTGCGCGGCTGCGCGGGCCTGAACATCGTAGGGGCCGATCTGGTCGAGGTGTCGCCACCCTACGATATGCCCGGTAACACCGCCGTCGCAGGCGCGGGTCTGCTGTTTGAAATGCTGTGCGCCCTGCCCGGCGTGCCGCGCGGCACCGCTGCGCCAAGGTCCGATATTGCGTTTTAAGCGCGGTAGGGGCTGCTTTGCGGTTTCACTAAACCTATCTGATTAAGATCAATGTAAGCGCGGCACAGGCGTGCTAAGCTGCAAGCATAAATTGCAAGATCACAGTCGCCTGCCCCGCGCTGAACAACTCGTGGCAGGCGACATCAGAAAAGGAACAGCCTCTTGGCCAAGCTGGACGACCCTTATGCCACGCTCGGCGTGCCGCGCACCGCGACCCAGGACGAGATTCGCAAAGCCTATCGCAAGCTGGCGCGGCAACATCACCCTGACCTGAACCCCGGCGACGCGGTGTCAGAGGCTGCGTTCAAGAAAGCCTCGGCCGCGAATGAATTGCTGTCCGACGCCGAAAAGCGCGGCAAGTTTGATCGTGGAGAGATCGACGCCAGCGGGCAGGAAAAGGCCACCGGCCCGTCCTATCGCGACTATGCGCAGCAAGGCGCTGGCCAGCGCTATAGCCGCGCGGGCGCGCAAAGCGGTGGCTGGAACCCCGAGGATTTGAACGATGTGTTCGGGTCTATGTTTGGCCAAGGCCAGCGGCGGCGCAACATGCCCCAGCGCGGCAGCGACGAAAATTACACCCTGACCAGCGACTTTCTAGACGCCATTAACGGTGCCACGCCCCGCCTGACCCTGCCCGATGGACGCTCTCTGAGCGTGAAAATCCCGGCGGGCACTAAGGATGGCCAAATCCTGCGCCTGCGCGGTCAGGGGGCAGAGGGGCTTGGCGGCGGCGCGGCGGGGGATGCGCTGATTACCGTGACGATCAAACCGCACGCCTATTTTGAACGGCGCGGCAACGACATCCACGTGACCCTGCCCGTGACGATCACAGAGGCGGCGCTGGGTGGGCCGGTGCAGGTGCCGACGCCGCAAGGCCCGGTTAAGATGAAGATCCCCGCAGGCTCTGACAGCGGCACGGAGCTGCGCCTGCGCGGGCGCGGCGTGCCAGCGCATGGCAAACAAGACGCGGGCAATCTGTATGCGAAACTAAGCGTCGTGATCGGTGCGCCCGATGACGCGCTTAAGGCGTTTTTAGCGGAGTGGACGCCGAAAGACCCCGTAAATCCCCGCGCCGCTATGGAGGATAAAGCATGATTAGCATTGATGTTCTTGTCGCCGAAGTGTCCGGTCTGAACCGGCAGGATCTGGACCTGTGGATCGCGCAAAGCTGGGTGCGCCCCGATGATGACGCGGGCGATCTGGTGTTTCAGGACATCGACGTCGCACGGATCAAGCTGATCCTAGAACTGCGCGGCACGATGGAGATCGACGATCACGCGATGCCGGTCGTGCTGTCCCTGCTGGACCAGCTTTACGACATGCGCCGGCAGGTGCAGGCCCTTGGCACCGCGATCACTGAAACTGCGCCAGATGATGTGCAGCGCGCGCTGGCACAGCGTTTGACGCAGCAGATGCGCGGCGTTTTGCACTAGCGGCAAGGTTTGGTTGATCCAAGTCAACACGCCGCGCCGCAAACCGGTTTATATTGGGGCATAACCTTGGAAAGGGGATCGTCATGTTCAACAAGATTTTGGTCGGTTTCGATGGCTCTGACCACGCCGAACGGGCGCTGCGGATCGCGGCTGACATCGCGGGCAAATACGGGTCCGAATTGCAGATCGTCCATGTGCCAGAGCTGCGCAATGACGCCGTCGCTGTCGGATCAGAGGTGATTTTCATTCCCATTGATGATAGCGAAATCAAGGCGTTGGCCGAACAGATGCTGGCAAAGGCCGTCGTGATCGCAGCTGACGCCGGACATGCGGACGTCAGCACCAAGGTGCTGCGCGGCGCTGCGGCAGAGGCGATTTTGCTGCACGCCAAGGACACGGGCACCGATCTGATCGTCGCTGGCCGCCGCGGCTTTGGCACCCTGCGCGGGCTGCTGGTGGGCAGCGTGTCGCAAAAGCTGACGACTCATGCTGAATGCCCTGTTTTGACGGTGCAATGACGCCTTGATACGCCTGACCCCTCGACCAGCTTGCCGGGTTGCGGCGGGCACCGCAGCGTCATGACAACCGCCGCGCGCCTGACCGCGACGGACGATGGCCTGCGCGTTGCGGGGGCGCTGACGATTGACGCCGTGGCGGCGCTTGCCCCCGCTGCGGTGGCGGGCGCTGTGATCGACGTGACCGATATGACGCATATGGATACGGCGGGCGCGTGGTTTTTGATCGACTTGCAGGATCGCGCGGGCGGCGCGCAGATCGTTGGCGCAACGCCCGTGCAGACGCAGCTGATCGAAACCGTCCGCGCCAATCTGGCCCCGGCGGATGCCGCGCCGCCTGCCCCGGATGATCTGACCGCGCGGGTCAGCGATTTTGGCAAACGCGTCGCGACGGCGGGCCAGACCGCTAAGGAACTGCTGTCGTTTCTGGGCCAAGTTGTTGCCGCCATCGCGGGATTGCTATGGCGGCCGCGGCGGCTGCGCCTGACCTCGCTCGTGCATCAATGCCAGCAAGTCGGGCTGAACGCCGTGCCGATTGTTGCGCTGATGGCATTCCTGATCGGCGTGGTGCTGGCGTTCCAAGGCTCTGCCCAGTTGCGCCAGTTTGGGGCAGAGGTGTTCGTGGTCGATCTGATCTCGATCTCTGTGCTGCGCGAGCTGGGGATTTTGCTGACCGCGATCATCGTCGCGGGACGGTCAGGCTCCGCCTTTACCGCCGCCATCGGGTCGATGAAAATGCGAGAGGAAATCGACGCCCTGCGCACGCTTGGCCTTGATCCCATTGACGTTTTGGTCGTGCCCCGCGTGTTGGCGCTAATGCTGATGCTGCCTGCGTTGGGGTTTGTCGCTGACCTGTCGGGCCTGATCGGCGGCGCGATGATGTCGTGGATCGATCTGGGTGTATCGCCTGCGGTATTTCAGGCGCGGCTGCTGTCGAACACGGACGTCTGGCACTTTGGCGTTGGCATGATCAAAGCGCCGTTCTTTGCGCTGATCATCGGCATCATCGGCTGCTACGAGGGGATGAGCGTTGGCGGCGATGCGGAATCGCTGGGGCGTCTGACTTCGACCTCTGTCGTGTTGTCGATCTTTATGGTGATCGTGATGGACGCCCTGTTTTCGATCTTTTTCGCGACGGTGGGGATCTGATGGTGACCGATTCCGATGACCACATCATCCGCGTGCGCGGCCTTGTCACGCGGTTCGGCACACATACCGTGCATGACGGCCTCGACCTTGATGTGCGCCGCGGTGAAATCATCGGCATCGTTGGCGGGTCGGGCACAGGCAAATCCGTGCTGCTGCGCGCGATTGTCGGGTTGTTGCAGCCGCAGGCAGGCAAGATCGAGGTGTTCGGCGAAAGCGTGCGCGATACCGGCGTCGACGCCTACCGCGACCTGCGCCGCCGCTGGGGTGTGATGTTTCAGGACGGCGCGCTGTTTTCATCCCTGACCGTGCGGCAGAACGTCGAAGCGCCGATGCGCGAACAGCTTGATCTGCCCGATGCCCTGCGCGAAACCTTGGCGGGGATCAAAGTCCGCATGGTTGGTCTGCCAGAGGACGCGATGGACAAGTTCCCGTCAGAGCTGTCGGGCGGCATGCGTAAACGCGCCGGATTTGCACGCGCCATTGCGCTGGACCCGGCGATTGTGTTCTTGGACGAACCGACGGCAGGGCTGGACCCGGTCGGGGCTGCGGCCTTTGATACGCTGATTAAACAATTACAGGCGGCCCTTGGGCTGACGGTGTTCCTTGTGACCCATGACCTTGATAGTCTGAACGCGATCTGCGACCGGATCGCCGTGCTGGCGGACCGCAAGGTGCTGGCGGTGGGGACCATGGACGACATGATGAAAGTCGATCACCCTTGGGTGCGTGAATATTTTCACGGCCCCCGCGCCCGCGCCGCGCTCGCCTCTGCGGGAAAGACAAGCTGATGGAAACCCGTGCAAATTACCTGCTGATCGGGGCGTTTACGCTGCTGGCGATTGTCGGCTCGCTTGGGTTTTTGATCTGGCTGGCCGGGATGCAGCTGGACCGGCAATATGCGACCTATGGCATCTATTTCGACGATGTCTCGGGGCTTGGTGCCTCTGGCGATGTGCGGTTCAACGGGATCGCCGTGGGCTCTGTCATTGCGCTGGCCATTGATCCGACCGATCCGTCGCGCGTGCTGACGACGGTGGAAATCGACGCCGCCACCCCGATCCGCGCCAACACCGTGGCGCAGCTGCAATCGCAGGGCGTGACGGGCGTCAGTTATATTTCGCTCTCCGGCGGCACGCCTGATGCGGCAGCGCCCGATGTGGACGCCAGCGGTTTGCGGATTATCGCCTCGCGCCGGTCCACGATGCAGGCTTTGGTCGAAGACGCGCCCGATCTGGTGGCAGAGGCGACGCGCCTGCTGGAACAGTTTCGCCAGATCACCGGGCCTGAAAATCAGGCGCATGTGGCGGCGATCCTTGGCAACCTCGACACCTCTTCTGCGCGGCTGGACGAGGCGCTGAACGATTTTTCCGACATCACCGGGACGGTGAGCGAAGGGGTTTCGCAAATCTCGGTCTTTACCAATCGGCTGGACGGGTTGGCGGCAGCGGTGACACATACTTTGGCGCAGGCGGACGAGACTCTTGCCAGCGTCACGCGCACCTTTGACAGCGCCGATACGGTGCTGACGGACGCTGGCCCCGCCGTCACATCGGCCACCGCCGCGATTGCCAGCGTCGAGGCGATGCTAGGCAATGACGTGCCCGCCATCCTAGCCGATATCGCAGGCACCGCCGCGCAGGCCCGCGCTGCGATTGCGGATTTGCAAGAACGGTCCGGCACGGCGCTGGACGGGCTGTCCGCTACGCCCGACCTGTTGAACGCCCGGCTGGCAGAGCTGGAAAAATCACTGCAAGCCGCCAATACCGCCTTTGCCGCTGTCACGACGGCGTCCGACAGCTTTAACACCCTTGTCGATGGCGATGGCACCTTGATGGTGGCAGAGGCGCGGGACGTGCTGGCCGCGGCCCAGCGGTCCATGGCCACGATCGAGGTCATTGCCCAGAACGACGTCCCCGCCGTCGTCGCCGATATCCGCGCCGCCACAGCGACCGCCGCCGCCGCCGTGGACCGCATTGCCGCCGATCTGACAGCGGCGACAGGCCGGATCGACCCGATCACGGCAGACGCGCAGGCGGCACTGGTCGCGGCGCGGGAATTGCTGACCCGCGCGAACGCCAGTCTGGACGGGCTGGATACCACGCTGCGCGGGGCGGATGGGGCCCTCGCCTCTGCGCAATCGGCGTTCACATCTGCCGATGGGCTGATGCAGACGGATCTAGAGCCCGCCTTGAATGATATCCGCACCGCCGCAGGCCAGATCAGCACGGCGGTGGATCAAGTCGCCAGCGACGCCCCCGCCATCACCGCTGATTTGCGCGCGCTGATCGCCCGCGCGGATACCGTCGTGGGCCAGGTGCAAAGCGCTGTAGCGGCCAGCGCGCCCGGCATCGGCAGCTTTGCCACTAATGGCCTGCCGGAACTGTCGCGTCTTGCCTCTGACGCGCGGGGGTTGGTGAATGCGCTTGATACCATGGTGCGCCGGGTGACCAATGACCCGGCCCGCTTTATCCTTGATGACCGCGTCCCCGAATACAGGAGGTGACAATGACCCATCTATCCCGCCGCATGGCCCTGCTGGGCGGAGCCGCTTTGCTGGGCGGATGCAGCGCCATTTCAGCGCTTGATGCGGCAGCCACCCCGCTGGACACCTATGACCTGCGCCCCGCATCCGGCGCAGTGTCTGGCCGCAGCAGCGCAGCCACGCTGCTGGTCGCCCTGCCAGAGGCAGCAGCCCCCATCGGCACCGACCGGCTGATGATCCGCCCTGCCCCTGCATCGGTGACCTATCTGCCGGACGCACGGTGGAGCGATGATTTGCCCGTCGTGATGCAGTCCGTTCTGGTGCGCAGCATTTCCGGCACCGGCCGCGTCGCCTATGCCGGGCGCACCGATGGCGGGCCTGTGGCAGATACGGTGCTGCTGGTGCGGATCGATATGTTCGAGGTCGAAGTCACAGCCCCGGACACATTCGTCGCGCATATCGATATCACGCTCACCGCGATTGATGACCGCACGCAGGCGGTCAAAGCCTCGCGCAGGTTCGCCCAATCCGCAGCCGTGCCAAACAGCACGCCAACGGCCATTGTGTCAGGCTTTCAGCGGATCATCGACGTGATCGCGCCGCAGATGGCGGATTGGGCCGCCGGGCAGGCCTAAGGGCTTATTCGGGCACCCAAGCCATGATCTGCGCCATCTGCTGCGCGCCCGCCTGCCGTTTGACTTCTTTGCCGCCCTTAAAGGCAATCAAGGTCGGGATGCCGCGAATGCCATAGGTCGTGCTAGCCTTGGGCTGCATTTCGGTGTTCAGCTTCACCAGCCGCGCCTGATACGCCAGCGCGCCTGCCGCCTGCGCGAATTGCGGGGCCATCATCTTGCACGGACCGCACCACGGGGCCCAAAAGTCCGCGACCAGCGGCAAATCATCGTTGCGCGCGGCCTTTTGCAAGGTGGCCAGATCGACCTCTGTCACTTTGCCATCCGCCAGCTTTGCGCCGCAGGTCGCGCATTTGGCAGCCGCCAAGCGGTCGGCAGGCACGCGGTTCACCTGTGCGCAGCTCAGGCATGTCAGTTTCAATCCGGCCATGATCGGGCTCCTATAAGTTAACTTATATTTAGGGTGCAATCTGCGCGGCGCAAGCTGTTGCCGCCTTTGGCTGGCGCAGCGCCGCAACACATCCTATCGTTGCCGCAGCGGCGCAGCCCCCCTTTTGTTTGCGCCTTGGAGTACCCTATGGCCTTTCGTTTCATCCACGCCTCTGACCTGCATCTTGGGATCAAGTTCGCCAATATCCCAGAGCCGTCCGACGGCACCATTCGCGGCCGCCTGCGCGAGGCGCGGCACGCGGTGATTGGCCGAATTGCGCAGGCCGCGCGGGATCACGGGGCCAGCGATATCGTGCTGGCGGGCGACACGTTCCACACGCCAACGCCGTCGCATGGGCTGGTGCGCCAAGCGCTTGCCGCAATGGGCGAGGATACGTCGGTACGCTGGTGGCTTCTGCCCGGCAACCACGACAACCTGCGCGAGGCAGAGCCGCTGTGGGACATGATCGCCGCCAGCGCCCCCGCCAATGTGCAAGGGGTCCGCACGGCAGACCCCATCGTGCTGGCACCGGACGCGGTGCTGCTGCCCTGCCCGGTCGTTTGGCGGTCTGCCGGAACCGACCCGACGGATGGCCTTGCGCAGGTCGACACCGCCCCCGGCGTGCTGCGGATTGGGCTGGCGCATGGCGGTGTCACCGATTTTACCGACAGCGGTGCCAGCATCCCCCCGAACCGCGACGTCTCTGCGCGGCTGGATTATCTGGCGCTGGGCGACTGGCATGGCCGCGTGCAGGTCGGCCCCCGCGTGCATTATCCCGGCAGCCCCGAACAGGACCGCTTTAAACACGGCCAGCGCGGCCTTTGCCTTGCCGTCACGCTGGACGGTCCCGGCGCTGTGCCGCACGTCGCAGAGGTCACCGTGGGTCAATTCCTGTGGCAAGAGCTGGCGCTGAAGCTGACGCCGCGCAGCGATGCGGCGGCGGCGCTGGCGGCGTTGCTGCCCACGTCCGGGCGGCGTGATTTGATGATCCGCGTGCAGGCTAGCGGCTGGGCGGGTCTGCCCGATCAGGTCGCCTTGCGCCGCGCTGCTGACCAGCTGGGGCCGGAGTTTGCGCATTTCGAACTGCAAACAGGCGGCCTTGGCACGCAATACGATGTGGCCGATCTGGACGAGATTGATCGCGGCGGCGCCCTGCGCCTTGCCGCCGATACGCTGCTAGCCGCAGCAGAGGACGCGAGCGCTGCCCAGTCCGACCGGGAGGTCGCGGCAGATGCCCTCGCTCGGCTTTATGCCATCGTGAAAGAGGATCAAGCATGAAGCTGCGCGCCATCACCCTGAACAACGTGCGCCGCTTTACCGCGCCTGTGACCCTCGCGAATATCGGCGACGGGCTGAATGTATTAAGCGAGCCGAACGAGCACGGCAAATCCACGCTGTTCGACGCGATCCACGCGCTGTTCTTTAAGGCTTACGGGGCCAATGACAAAGAGATCAAAGCGCTCAAACCCCACGCGGGCGGCGCGCCAGAGGTCACAGTCGAGGTGGAAACACCCGATGGCCGCTTTGTCATCTTCAAGCGGTGGACGTCCAAGGCGCAGGCGACAGTGCACAAGGGCGGCACGCTGATCGCGCAGGCGGATGCGGCAGAGGACTGGATCGCCAAGCTGACCGGCACCAGCGCGGGCGGCCCGTCCGGGCTGGTCTGGGTGCGGCAGGGCCTGACCGGCCTGACGGATGGATCAAAGAATGAACAAGCCGCCGCGCTAGAGGCACGCCGCGATCTGATGTCATCGGTGTCAGACGAGGTCGAGGCGATGACCGGCGGGCGGCGCATGGATGCGGCGCTGGCGCGGTGCAAGGCGGAACTGGCGCAGCTGGCCACGGCGACGGGGCAGAAAAAGGCTGGCGGTGCATGGCGCACGGCGGCGGACCGGGTGGATGAATTGCGCAGCCAGCAGGCAGATTTGGCGGCGACTGCGCAGGCCCTGCACACAGCCCTAAATGATCGCCAACAAAAGCGCCGCGCCTTGGCAGAGGTCGCAGACCCCGCCGCCATGGCCGCGCGCAAGGACCGATTGGACGCGGCCACCGCCGCGCACCGCGTGGCAGAACGGCACGCCGAACAAGTCGAAAGTGCAGCGCGCAAAGTCACAGCGGCAAGGCTGGCCGTGACGGCGGCCCGCACCCGGCTGGATGCCCTGCGCAGCGCGCAGACCGAATGTGATGCGGCGGCGGACTGGGCGGCGCAGACCAGCGCTGCCAAGGCAGAGGTCAGCGCGCAATTTGCGACCGCGCAAGCGGTGTCCGTCGCAGCGCAGGCCAAGTTGGAGGCGGCAGAGGGAGCGCTCAAGACCGCGCAGGCGGATCAAGCGCGCCTTGATCGCCAGACAGCGGCGCGCGAAGGGGCCTTGCGCCGCGCAGAGCTAACGACGCGCATTGCAGAGGCAGAGGCCGCGCGCGCGGTCATCGAAGCCCATGCGGCAGCGGCGAAAACCGGGCCGGATATGGCGGCGGTGCAGCGGCTTGAACAGCTGTCGACTGCGCTGGCCACAGCGCTCGCGACGCGCGATGCGCTGGCGACGCAGGTCATCGTGACCTATGCGGCAGGCCGCAAGGACGGCGTGCAGCTGGATGGCGCGGCGCTGGATGACGGCATGGCCTACCCCATTCCGCGCGGCGGGGTCCTGAACATCGCCGGACTGGGACAGGTCGAAATCCGTCCCGGCGCTGGCGCGCAGGACACGGACGCCGTGCAGCAGGCGCAGCGGGCACTGACACAGGCGCTTGCGGCGCTTGATCTGCCAGATGTCGCCGCCGCCCGCGCCGCTGCTGACATCCGGGCGCAGGCTGTCACCGCGCAGGGCGAAGCGCGCGCGCGGCTAGAGGCGCTAGCCCCCGGCGGCATCGACAAACTGCGCGAGGCCTTGGCGCAAATTCCGGCAGCGGCAGCGGATGATGCTCCGCTTGATCCAGCGGCGACAGCGGCGCAGCTGACAGCGGCTGAGAGTGGCGCAGCGGCGGCGCAATCCGCCAGCCGCACGGCGGCAGAGGCTTTGGCCAGCTTGCGGGCACATCTTGCGGGGGCCGAGGTCGCAGCGCAAGCGGCGCGGGATCGGCTGAACCGGGCGCAGGCCAGCATGGCGGCCTCTGGCGAGGATACCGCAGACACGCTGGCGCAGATCATGGCGGCGGCGATGGCAGAGCTAACCGCTGCAGAGGCTGTTCACGCAGCGCAAAGCAGTAACGCCCCCGATCTGGCAGGCGCAGAAGCCGCCCTTGCCCGCGCCACGTCAATCGAGGCCGCGGCCAGCGCAGAAATCGCCCTGCTGCGTCCGCAAATCGCAACGCTGGACGAACGCATCGCCATCGGCGCAGGCGACGCCGTCGAAGAGCGATTGGCGGAGTGCGAACAGCAGCTGACCGCCGCAGAGCAGACCCTTGCCCGCTATGACCACGAGGTTGCCGTGCTGCAACGCCTTGCCGCCGCCTTGACCGAGGCCCGCGTCGCCGCGCGCGAGCGCTATTTCGCCCCCGTCGCGGCAGAGCTGAAGCCGCTGCTGCATCTGCTATGGCCGCAGGCGGAACTGACGTGGACGCAGGATACGCTTTTGCCAGAATCGCTGATCCGCGATGGACAGACAGAGCCGCTGGATATTCTGTCAGGCGGCACGCAGGAACAGATCGCCCTGCTGGTGCGACTGGCCTTTGCGCGAATGCTGGAACGCGGCGGGCAACATGCGCCGGTGCTGCTGGACGACGCGCTGGTGTATACCGACGACGACCGGATCGAGCGGATGTTCGATGCGCTGCATCGGCAGGCGGGGGATTTGCAGATTATCGTCTTTAGCTGCCGCCAGCGGGCGTTCCGCGATCTGGGCGGGCACCGGTTGCAGCTGCTGCCGGGTGCCGCCTGACGGATCAGGCGGCACGCCGTCGCATTGGTTTAAAAGAACGCCTGCAGGCCCGTGATCGCACGGCCAAGGATCAGCGCGTGCACGTCGTGGGTGCCTTCATAGGTGTTCACGGTTTCCAAGTTGATCATGTGGCGCATGATCTGGAATTCGTCGGAAATGCCGTTACCGCCGTGCATGTCGCGGCTGTGGCGGGCGATATCCAGTGCCTTGCCGCAGTTGTTGCGCTTGATCAAGCTGATCATTTCGGGCGCGGCATGGCCGGTGTCCATCAGGCGGCCCACCTGCAAGGCCGCTTGCAAGCCGAGGGTGATTTCGGTCTGCATATCCGCCAGCTTTTTCTGGTAAAGCTGCGTTTGCGCCAGCGGCTTGCCAAACTGCTTACGGTCCATCCCGTATTGGCGGGCGGCGTGAAAGCAGAACTCTGCCGCGCCCATGGTGCCCCAAGCGATGCCGTAGCGCGCGCGGTTCAAACAGCCGAACGGGCCTTTCAGGCCTTGCACACCGGGCAGTAGCGCGTCTTCGCCCACGGCCACGTCCTTCATCACGATCTCGCCTGTGGTCGAGGCGCGCAAGGACAGCTTGCCGCCGATTTTCGGCGCAGACAGCCCTTCCATGCCCTTTTCCAGCACGAAGCCGCGGATCTTGCCGTCATGCGCTTCGGACTTAGCCCAGACGACGAAGACGTCAGCGAAAGGCGCGTTGGAAATCCACATCTTAGCGCCGTTCAGCACGTAGCCGTCAGCGGTTTTCTTGGCTGTGGTTTTCATGCCGCCCGGATCGGAACCCGCGTCGGGTTCGGTCAGGCCGAAGCAGCCGATCAGATCGCCGCTGACGAGGCCCGGCAGGTATTTCTGCTTTTGCTCTTCGGACCCGTAGGCGTGGATCGGATACATCACCAAGGATGATTGCACCGACATCATCGACCGGTAACCCGAATCCACACGCTCGACTTCGCGCGCGATCAGCCCGTAGGTGACGTAGGACGCGCCAAGGCCGCCGTATTCTTCGGGGATGGTGCAGCCCAAAAGGCCCGCCTCGCCCATCAGCGGGAACAGGTCAGGCGCTGCGGCCTCGTCCCGGTAGGCCTGCGTGACGCGCGGCTGCAGAACGGTCTGGGCAAAGTCGCGGGCCGCGTCGCGCAGCATGCGTTCGTCTTCGGTCAGCTGGTTTTCCAGCAGCAGGGCGTCGTCCCATTTGAATGGCCCAAGGTCGGGCCCCATGCCGGGCATGTCGTGTGCCATAAGTTCAGTCCTTTTGGTTCAGCCGGTCCGCGAAGGCATCCAGCAGTTTGTGTTTGAGTATTTTCCCTGTGGGCGCGGCTGGCAAGGCATCAACCGCGAAAATCCGTGTGGGGCGCTTATACCCACTAAGACGTGCGGCGGCAAAATGCGACAGTGCCGCAGTATCGAACGCTAGCGGATCGCGGCATTGCACAAAGGCCAGAATGTCTTCGTCGCCGACCGCGTTTTTCGCGCCGATGACAGCGCATTGGATCACGTCGGGGTGGTCGTTCAACGCGGCCTCTACCTCTGGCGGGTAGACGTTGAAACCGCCGCGGATGATCAATTCCTTGGCGCGTCCGACGATGTGCAAGTTGCCTGCGTCGTCCAGCTTGCCCAGATCGCCCGTGCGCAGCCAGCCGTCCTGCACGGTTTGCGCGGTCAGGTCAGGGGCGCGAAAATAGCCCTTCATCACATGGGCACCGCGGGTCATCACCTCGCCCGCGTCAGCGCCGGGGGCTGCGTCGATGCGCACCTCGATCCCCGGCAAAGGCGGGCCGGCGCTGGTGTCGGGGCTGCCGATGGTATTGCGGGTGCCGCTGACGCCAGCGGAGCTTTCGGTCATGCCATAACCATTTTGCAGCGGCAGGCCGTAAAAGCCTTCGGCCTTGGCCTTCCACGCGGGGTCAAGCGGGGCAGCGCCGGAAGAGACATAGCGCAGCTTTGCCCCTTCCAGCCGGGTCAGGCCCTGATCGGCGGCGTATTGCATCAGCAGCGCGTGCATCTGCGGCACAGCGGGAAAGACGGTCGCCCCGCCCAGCAGGGCCGCATGCAGTTTGGCGGGTGTAAAGCGGGTTTCCAGCTGCAATGTCGCCCCGCTAATCGCGCAGGCCAGCAGGACAGAGGCAAGGCCGAAGATATGCGTCAGCGGCAGCACGCCGTAGACATGATCGCCCGCCGTCATGCCGCGCAGGTTCATCGACAGATTGCCCGCGAACAGCAGATTGGCATGGGTCAGCATCACGCCCTTGGGCGCGCCTGTGGTGCCGGTGGTGTAAAGGATCACCGCGACATCGGCGGTATCCGCATCTAGCGGCGCGGGGTCCAGCTGGGTCATGTGGAACGGCCCAAAACCGATGTCTTGTGCGCTGGCATCCGCCGCATGGATCGCCGCCTCGGCCGAGCAGGCCGAGGTGTAGACGATGCAGCGCGGCTGCGCGTGATCCACAACGCGGGCGATTTCCGGCGCGGTCATGCGGGCGTTAACGGGTACAGCAATCGCGCCCGCGCGGCTGGCGGCAAAGATGAAAACGGCAGTCGCAAGGCAGTTTTCCGCCACGATCAGCACGCGGTCACCGGGCTGTGCCCCTGCGGTTTTCAGCAGGCCCGCAGCAGCCGTGATATGCGCGTCGTATTGCGCGAACGTTGTGCTGCCCGCGCTGTCGATGATCGCGGTGGCGGCGGGGCTCCTACCCGCTTGGCCCGCGATCACCGCGTCGATATGGGATTGATCTTGCATGCAAACACCGCCTCCTCGCGGTGGCCTGATGGGGCGGCTAGGCGACAGCGAGGGCGATAAATTTGTCCATGTGATACAGCGTATCGCCAAAGCGGTGATCGACCATCAGCAGGCGTTTCGCCAGATGACCCAGCGCATATTCCTGCGTCATGCCGATGCCGCCGTGCATCTGGATGGATTCCTCTGCCACCAGACGGGCGACTTGGCCGATCAAGGTTTTCGTCGCCGCGACATGGGTGTCGCGGGTCTGGGTGTCCGCGTCCAGATGGCCCGCAAGGTTGATCACGGCAGAGCGCGCCTGCTCGATCTCGATCAGCACGTCGGCCATGCGGTGTTGCAAGGCTTGGAATTTGCCGATGGGCTGGCCGAACTGCTTGCGGGTTTTCAGATAGTCGGTGGTCAAGGTGCGGACCGCGTCCATCAGGCCGACCGCCTCTGCGCTGATCGCAAGGGTGGCGCGGGCGTGGGCGGCGGCAAGCGCGGCGTGGCCTTGCCCTGCGGTGCCCAGCAGCGTGCCGGGGGTGTTATCCAGCGTGATTTCAGCGGCATGACCGCCGCCTGTCAGCGGGTAGCTGCGGCGCATCAGGCCGGGGGCGTCCGCTGCGACGATAAACAGGCTGATGCCGTCCGTATCCGCCACATCGCCTGCCGTGCGGGCGCTGACGATAAAGGTATCCGCCGCGCCGCCGTTGACGACGACGGCCTTGCGGCCTGTCAATTTGCCGTCCGCCCAGGTGGTTTCAACGCGCGACAGGTCATAGCGACTGCTGGGTTCGCCATGCGCCAGCGCCAGTTGGCGGGTGCCTGCGATGATGTCGTCCAGCATGGCCTGCTGGCCCTCGTCCCCAAGCGCAGCAATCAATCCGCCGCCCAGAATGCCGGTGTCGATCAGCGGATCGGTCGCGCCGACGCGGCCCATTTCCTCGGCCACCAGCGCAATGTCAAAGCCCGCCCCGCCAAAGCCGCCTTGGTCTTCGGTGAACAGCGCGCCGATGACGCCCATGTCGGCAAGACCAGCCCAGACTTCGGGGGACGTGCCCGTGTCGCTGGTTTCGATCTGCGCCAGCAGATCGGGGGTGTATTGGTCGCGCAGGAAACGGCGCAGGCCGTCTTGCAGCATCTGGCGCTCTTCGGTCAGATCAAAGTTCATGATGTCCTCACAGTTCCAGAATAGCTTTGGCGATAATCGACCGCTGCACTTCGTTCGATCCGCCATAGATCGAAAGCTTGCGGTTGTTCAGGTATTGCCCGGTGGGGGCCTGCGCATAAGCGGGGCCAACGGGATCGTTGTCGCCGTCCAGCGCCTCTGACACGAAGGGCATGGCGTAGGGGCCGATGGCCTGCATGGTCAGCGCGTTGATTTCTTGGCGCACCTGCGTCCCTTTGACCTTGAGCATAGAGCTTTCGGCACCGGGGGCTTGCCCTGCTGCGGCGGCGCTGATGACGCGCAGGTTGGTGGTGGCCATGGCCATCAGGTCAATCTGTACCTGCGCGATGCGGGCCGCAAACAACGGGTGCTGGATCAGCGGCTTGCCGCCCGACAGTTCCGCCCGCGCGATCCGCTTCAGCTGCTCTAGTCCCGCGCTGGCAAAGCCGACGCCCGCGATATTGGTACGCTCGTGGGTCAGCAGGTATTTGGCGTAGGTCCAGCCTTTGTTTTCCTCGCCCACCAAGTTGGCGACAGGCACGCGGACGTTGTCAAAGAAGACCTCGTTCACCTCTGCGCCGCCGTCGATCAGCACGATGGGGCGGACGGTGATGCCGGGGGAGTTCATGTCGATCAGCAGGAACGAAATGCCTTCCTGCCGCTTGCCCTCTTTGCTGGTGCGGACAAGGCAGAAGATCATGTTCGCGTATTGACCCAGCGTGGTCCACGTCTTTTGCCCGTTGACGATGTAGTCGTCGCCGTCCCGCTCTGCCATGGTCCGGACAGAGGCAAGGTCAGACCCCGCGCCCGGTTCGGAATAGCCCTGACACCACCAGTCGTCGCCGTTCAAAATGCGCGGCAACCAGTAGGATTTCTGTTCGTCAGAGCCGAAGGCCATCAGCACCGGCCCCAGCATCGCAAGGCCAAAGGGCACGATGCGCGGCGCGTTCGCCTTCGTCATCTCGTCCTCGAAGATATGGCGCTGTACGGAATCCCAACCGGTGCCGCCATGATCCACCGGCCAATTGCCCGCCAGCCACCCTTGGGCGTTCAGGATGGCGTGCCATTCCTCGTGGTCGGCCTTGGTCAGCGCCACGCCATCGCGCACTTTGTCGGACAGGTGCGTAGGCAGGTTGTCTTTGAGAAAATCGCGCACGTCGCTGCGAAAGGCGATCTGCGCATCGGTGTAATTCAGGTCCATAACCCGGCCCCCTTAATAAATTTCAAACAGGCCAGCGGCACCCTGCCCGCCGCCGATGCACATCGTCACAACGCCCAGCTTTGCACCCCGGCGGCGGCCTTCGATCAGCAGGTGGCCGGTCATCCGGGCCCCCGTCATGCCAAAGGGATGGCCGATGGAAATAGAGCCGCCGTTCACGTTCAGCTTGTCGTTGTCGATGCCCAGAAAGTCGCGGCAGTACAGCGCTTGGCTGGCGAAAGCCTCGTTGATTTCCCACAGGTCGATGTCGTCCACGCGCAAGCCTGCGCGTTCCAGCAGACGCGGCACCGCATAGATCGGGCCGATGCCCATCTCGTCCGGCTCGCAGCCTGCGACGGCGAAACCGCGAAAGGCACCCAGCGGCGTCAGGCCGGCGCGCTCTGCCTCTTTCGCGTCCATCATGACCAGCGATGCGGCCCCGTCGGACAGCTGAGAGGCATTGCCAGCGGTGATGAACTGGTCCTCGCCGCGCACGGGGGACAGTTTTTGCAAACCTTCCAGCGTAGTCGAGGGGCGGTTGCATTCGTCCGCTGCGACGGTGATTTCGCGGGTCGACACCTCTTTCGTCTCTTTATCCGTCACCTGCATGGTCACGGTGATCGGCGCGATTTCATCGTCGAACTTGCCCGCTTCTTGCCCCGCAGCGGTGCGCTGCTGGCTTTGAAAGGCCAGTTCGTCCTGCGCCGCGCGGGACACGCCGTAGCGGGCGGCGACAATGTCGGCGGTTTGGATCATCGGCATGTAAAGCTCTGGCTTATTTGCCAAAATCCAGTCTTCTCGCGAATTGCGCACGGGCGGCTGCACCATGGAAATGCTTTCCACACCGCCGACAAGCACAGCCTTCGCGCCCTCTTGGGCGATCATGTGGCCGCCCATGGCGATGGCCTGCAAGCCGCTGGCGCAAAAGCGGTTGACCGTGGTGCCCGCGATGCTGACGGGCAGACCTGCACAGATGATGGCTTGGCGGGCGATGTTGCCGCCGGTGACGTATTCGGGATAGCCGCAGCCCCAAATGCTGTCTTCGATCAGCGCGGGGTCGATGCCTGCGCGGTCAACCGCGTGGCGGGCGGCGTGACCGGCCATGACGGCGCCGTGCGTCATGTTGAATGCGCCGCGCCCGGCCTTGCCGATGGGGGTGCGTGCGACGGAAACGATAACGGGATGTGACATGATGCGTCCTTTAACGGTTCAGGCTGGCAAAGGTTTTCCCGGCAGCGGCAAGCTGTTCCAGCAGCGGCGCAGGGGACCAGAAATGGGGATCGGTTTGCGCAAAGGCGCGGATGTCGGCCAGGATCACATCCAGCCCGGTGGTGTCGGCATAATGCAGCGGGCCGCCGCGATAGCGCGGAAAGCCGTAGCCCGACAAAAACACCACATCCACGTCAGAGGGACGCTGCGCGATCCCCCCTTCCACCACACGGGCCGCCTCGTTCACCATGGCGGCCATGGTGCGGCGGGTGATCTCGTCTGCAGTGAATTCCCGCGGCGTCAGGCCAAGGCCCTCGCGGGACTGGGCGATGATCGCGGTGACGGCGGCGTCTGTCCGCCCCTTTGGGCTGGCGTCGTCATAGATGTAATAGCCGTGCTTGGTTTTCTGGCCCAGCCAACCCTGATGATACAGCGCATCGGCAAAGACGGGCGCGCGGTCCAGCGGATGGGCATCCGGCGCTTTGCGCTGGCGGGTCATATAGCCGATATCAAGGCCCGCAAGGTCGCTGACCTGATAGGGCCCCATGGCAAAGCCGAAATCCACAAGGGCGCGGTCCACGGCGTAGGGGCTGGCGCCGTCCAGCACCATGTGATCGACGGCGGTGCGGTAGTGGGACAGGATGCGGTTGCCGATAAAGCCATCGCAGACCCCTGCCCGCACACCGATCTTGCCCAGCTTTTTCGCCAGCGCAAAGGCGGTCGCGGTCACGTCGGTCGCGGTGGCGTCGGCGACCACGATTTCCAGCAGTTTCATCACATGGGCGGGGGAAAAGAAGTGCAAACCGATGACGTCGCTGGGGCGGCTGGTGGCCTGCGCGATCTGGTTTACGTCAAGGTAGGACGTGTTGGTCGCAAGCACCGCGCCGGGTTTGCAGACGCGGTCAAGCTCGCGGAACACCTGCGTTTTGACGTCCATGTTTTCGAAGACCGCTTCGACCACCAGATCGGCATCCGACAGCGCATCATAGCCGACGACAGTGGCCAGTGCATCGGACAGGATCGCATCGCGTGCGGCCTCGGCTAGCTTGCCGCGTTTGACGGCGCTGGCAAGGTTGCGGGCGATCGTATCGCGGGCACGGGCGGCGCTGTCTTCGTCGCGTTCAACCAGCGTGACATGCAGGCCGGACAACACCATTGCTGTGGCGATCCCCGCCCCCATGGTGCCACCGCCGATGACGCCAGCGCGGGCGATGTCGCGGGGGGCGATACCTTTGATCTCTGGCACTTTGGCCACGGCGCGTTCGGCAAAGAAGGCGTGCATCATGCCGGACCGCTGGGGCGTGTCCAGCATCGACAGGAACAGGCGGCGTTCTGTGGCAGAGGCATCTTGGTAGGACAGTTCGGTGCCAGCACTGACGGCGTCCAAGACGGCCAGCGGGGCGACTTGGCCTTTGGCGGTTTTGGTCAGACGGGCGCGCCAATCTGCCAGTAACGCGGCGTCTGCGGCTGGGAATGGCAGGTCGGTCACGGCGCGGGGGCCAGCGCCATCTGCAATCAGCTGGGCTGCATAGGCCAGCGCGTCGGCGCGCAGATCGTCCCCCGCCAGCGCATCGACAAAGCCCATATCAAGCGCTTGCGCGCCGCTGACAGGGCGACCGCTGGTCATCAAGGTCAGGGCGGCGTCCAGACCCACAAGGCGCGGCATCCGCTGCGTGCCGCCAGCGCCCGGGATCACGCCAAGGGTGACTTCGGGCAGGCCCAGCTTTGCGGACTTGGTCGCGATACGGTAATGCGCGCCCAGTGCAACCTCTAGCCCGCCACCCAAAGCCGTGCCGTGGATTGCGGCGATCACAGGCTTGGGGCTGGCCGCGATGCGGTTGATCAGGTCGGGCAGGAACGGCTTGACCGGCGGCTTGCCAAATTCAGTGATATCAGCGCCGCCGATGAATAGCCGCCCTGCCCCGATGATGATTGCGGCCTGCGCGTCGTCGTCGCCTTCAAAGCAGGTGATCGCGTCCCACAGCCCTTGGCGCACGGCTTGCCCCAGCGCGTTCACAGGCGGATTGTCCACCGTGATCACAGCGACATTGCCAGCTTTTTCGTAACTCACTTGGGTCATGCGCGTCTCTCCCTCGGCATTGGGTTGACGATATCAACCTGACGAGAGATTTCAACATGTAAAATCCTATTCCATTATGCGGAACAGGATTTAAAGATCATGCGCGCTCATCCCGCTTGATTGGCCCATCATGCGTTCCAGATCGCGCACGGTCTGCAGCAGCTTTGGCCCCACCTCTTCGCGCATACGCGCGACAGAGAGGGCTTCGGGCATCGCGCCGCAGGTAAAGACAACTGGATCGCCCAGCTCGCGCGATTGAAAGGGTACGGCGACGGCGTGGATATTGGCGGCGAAATAGCTGTCGGGGTCGGTGATCACATAGCCGCGTGTCTGGATCTGACTCTGCGCCAGATCGCGGTTCACATGCGCCTGATCGGGCGTCAGGCCGCGGTCGCCAGCCGCATCACGCACCGCTTGGGCAAACCCGTCGACGGGCAGCGCCCCCAGCATCGCGTGACCGGACGACGTGCCGTTAAACGGCAACCTGTGCCCAACCTCTAGCCACAAAGACGCCACGCCGCGCGGACGCCATGTTTTAACGATCAGCATCTTGCCCGCGTCCCGCACCAGCAGCAGCGACAGGGTGCCGGTTTCATCCGCCAACCGCTGCATCAGCGGGCCGGACAGATCGACAAAGGATAGTGACGCGCTGGCCATATTTCCCAGCGCCAGCAGCGCAGGACCGGGGCGATAGCGGTCGTGCCGCCGCGTGTGGGTCAGGTACCCCAGCGATTGCAGCGTAAAGGTTAAGCGAGAGACGGTTGATTTGGGCAGACCCGTGCGATCCGAAATCTCGGCGTTGCCAAGCCCGTCGTCAGAGGGGCGAAAGGCGCGCAGGACGCTGAGCCCCCGCGCCAATGTCGTTGCAAAGCGTCGGTCTTTTTCCAAATCACCGTCCATAGAGGGCATCCTTTATCTTATGTCACCGCCAGCTATAGCGAATTGGGGATCAGAAGCGAGATAATCGGAAAGCTCATCAACAAGATTAACACGACGACGTCGATCGCAAGAAAACGCCAGATGCCGGCAAAAATCTTGTCGATGGGCACGGCTTTGCCCACAACGTTGCTGATAACAAAGACATTCAGACCCACGGGCGGCGTAATCAGGCCAATTTCCAGCAGCTTGACCACGACCACGCCGAACCAGATCAGGTTAAAGCCATAGCTTTCGACCAGTGGCACCATCAGCGGCAGGGTCAGCACCATGATCCCGATGGGGTCAAGGAACATGCCAAGGATCAGATAGATCACCGCGATGGCAGCCAGCAGCAGGACCGGCGACAGCTGCGCGTCGCTGACAGAGGTCACGATATCCGACGCCACGCCGGTCAGGGCGATGAAGGCGACAAAAATCTTGGCGGCGGCGGCGATCAGGAAAATGCTCGACGTCTGGATGCAGGTCTCGCGCAGGCTTTCCCACAGATCGCGCCATGTCAGCTTGCGCTGGGCAAAACCGATGACACAGGCGGCGGCGACGCAGATCGCAGCAGCCTCTGTCGCGGTGAAAAAGCCGCCGTAGATGCCGCCGACGATCAGACCGAACAGCGCGACAGCGGGCCATGCGCCGATGGCGGCGTTCAGCTTGTCCTGCATCGTAATCTCGCCTTGATAGGCGGGCGCGGCAGAGGGCTTGGATTTGACCCAGATGTAGATCGCCAGCAAAAAGCCCGCGAGCGACAACAAGCCCGGCAGTACGCCAGCAAGAAACAGGGACGAGATCGAGGTTTCGGTAAAGATGCCATAGATGATGAACAGCACCGACGGCGGGATCAGCGACCCCAGCGTGCCGCCCGCGGCAACCGATGCGGTGGCAAGGCCCTTGTCGTAGCCCATGCGCAACATCTCTGGCGCGCAGATGCGGCCCATGGTCGATGCGCAGGCGATGGACGATCCGGTGATCGCAGAAAATCCGCCGCAGCCCACAACAGACGCCATAGCGACACCGCCGGGCACCTTGGCCAGCCAAACGCGGGCGGCGTCATAAATGCGCGTCGTGATATCCGCGCGGTAGGCGATATGGCCCAGCGCGATGAACAGCGGGATCATCGACAGATCGTAGGAATGGATCAGGTCGAAGGAATTCGAAAACACCAGCGACGTGGTCGGACGCACCGCGCGGTCTGGGGTGAACGCGCCGGTGCGGGTCGCGAAAATCACAAAGGTGCCGATGGTGCCGATGCCTGCCAGCGCAAAGGCAATGGGCACGCGAAGGGCCAGAAGGCCAATCACAGCGGCAAAGGCGCATAGGCCAATCAGGGTGCCGTCCATTATGCGCGGTCCTTTTCGTCTTCAACAAAGGTAGAGCTGGTGGTTTCCGACAAGGCGGGGATACCGCCTGCGCGCAGGGTGCGGATGTCGCCGATGACCAGAAGCAGCAGGCGCAGCCAGCAGAACGACATGCCGATCAGAAACAGCACCCGGCCCGGCCACTTTGGCAGGTTCAACTGGCCGAAATAATATGACCCGCTTGTGATCATATGCACCGTCTCGTTCCAACCAGCATAAAGCAGCGGGGACAGCGCCAGCAGGCCAAACATGCCGCCAAAGATGACCAACATGCCCTGCGCCCGCATGGGCAGGCGATTGGACACGAACTCTACCACGATATGTGCCCGCGCCGTGGTTGCGGCGGCCAGTGGCAGCACGATGGCGACCACCATCAATTCGCGCACCATGACGATGGTGTCGGGAATGCCCGAATTCAGCGTGACCCGCAGCAGGACGCTGGCGGTAATCAATGCGCCCAGCGCGATGACAGCGCAGCAGGCAAGGTCAAGCAACAGCCGTTCGATGCGATACAGCATCGGCCACCCCCAAGTTTATGTTTGGAATAGGTCAGGCTGCGGCGAGGATCGCCGCAGCCCTAAGGTCCGGATTAGCGAGTCCAGGGATAGCCCTGCGCGTCCCGCTCTTCGGTGTATTTCGCCAGCAGTGCGCGGTAGCTGTCCAGCATGCCTGCACCGTCAAGGCCGGCAGCAGTTGCCTGCTCGACCCATGCGTCGATGTAAGGCGCGCCGCGCTCGACCAGTTTGTCACGCTCTGCCGCGTCCAGTTCGATCACTTCGACGCCCGCATCCTTCATCGTCTGCACAGCGGCATCGTTGTCAGCGGTAATCAGCTCGCCCAGCGTGTCGGCCATGCCGACGCCCGCGTCGTTCATCGCGGTCTGCTGTTCAGGGGTCAGGGCGTCGTAAGCATACTTGTTCATAAAGATGCCCAGCGCGCCAACTTGGCCCCAGTTCATCAGTGTGTAGCTCGTCATGACCTCTTGCTGCTTCAGCGCAGCAACGGCGTAGGAATACCCCTGCGAGCAGTCCAGCAACCCGGTGTCCATGCCCTGATAGGCGTCATAGATCGACATCGCGACCATGTTCGCGCCCAGATCGCGGAAGACGTCGCCATAAGCGCCCACGCCGCGCACTTTAAGGCCCGACACGTCCTCTGCGGTGCGGATCGCCGCGCCTTTGCAGCCGATGTTCACGGCAGAGGTGGTGAAGGTGCCAAGATAGACCAGATCCTGATCAGCCAAGTTGGCGGCGATGATCGGATCGGTGCGCATCAGCTCGTCCGTGGCGCGCATACCGACCCAAGCGTCCGCGTTCAGCAGCGGCAGATCGGCGATGCCATAGGCGATCATTTCCTGCGGGAAATAGACGCCAATGATGGTGCCAAGGTCGGCCACGCCGTCGCTGACGCCTTGCAGGGCAGCATCAGCCTTAAACAGTGCCCCGCCCCACTGGATGTCGATCACCAGATCGCCATTCGTGCGCGCAGTCACGTCATCGGCAAAGGCCTGAGTCGCCACAGCGCGTGCGCCGCGATTGGGGCCAGCCTCGCCCAGAATAAGTGTGGTTTGCGCGCTTAGCGCGGTCGTTGCCATGCATAGCGCTAGCGTGGCTGAAGCCAGAGTCTTCTTCATCGTCGCTCCTCCCAGAACTTCCAATAAGTAGAATACACTTCCACTATACGGAATTGAGTTTATGAAGCAAGAGAGGATATCCGAAGTTTGCTACCCTAAATTGTGGGCCGCCCTTGGGGTCGTCGCACCGCATCGTAAACGCCCCGGCCACCCCGTAGGGCGGCCGGTTTGGCCTGCGTAAAAACAAGATGTGAACGCTGCCTTAACCGGGAACAGCAACCATGTGGCCGCTGGCGACCTCTTGCATCAGATGCCGCGCCACGATGGCCCCGGCGGGGTGGACGGGGTTGGGGATATCGCCCGACATGCGCGGCGTGTCAGGGCGCTGGGCGCGTGGGTCGGCAATTGGCACCGCCGCCATCAACCGCTTGGTATAGGCGTGTTGCGGGTTGCCGAAAATCTGCGCCCGACTGCCGACCTCTACGATCTGGCCAAGGTGCATCACCGCAACCCGGTCAGAGATATTCTCGACCACGGCCATGTCGTGACTGATGAACAGCATGGCGATGCCAAACTCGTCCTTGAGGCTGCGCAGTAAATCCAGCACCCGCGCCTGCACAGACACATCCAGCGCCGACACGCTTTCGTCCGCGATGATCAGCTTGGGCGTCAGGGCCAGCGCGCGGGCGATGCAAATCCGCTGGCGCTGGCCGCCGGAAAATTCGTGCGGGTAGTTGTCCAGCTGCGCTGTCGTCAGACCGACCTTTTCCATCAAGGCGGCGGCGCGGGCGCGGCGACTGGTGGCATCGCCCGTCCCGTGGATCAGCAAGGGTTCAGCAATCTGATCGCCTACGGTCATGCGCGGATCAAGGGCGGCCATCGGGTCTTGAAAGATGATCTGCGTCGCCGCGCTCAGCCGCTTGCGGGCCTGCGCGGTCATGGTGCCGACGGTCTGATCGCCCACGCGGATCAGCCCGGTATGCGGCACAAGGCCGACAATGGCGCGGGCAATGGTGGATTTGCCGCAGCCGGATTCGCCGACAAGGGAAAAGGTTTCCCCGGCGCGGATATCAAGGCTGACGCCTTCCACCGCGTGGACCCGGTGGGTTACGCGGTTCAGCACACCGCCGCGCAGATCGAACCGGACCTGCACATCGCGCAATTCAGCCACCACAGGTGCATCGGGGCGCGGCACGGCGCGGCCGCCCTGCCCCATGCGCGGCACAGCTGCCAGCAACGCCTGCGTATAAGGCCGCTGCGGGGCGGCAAAGATATCGTCCACGCGGCCCGTTTCCTCGATCACGCCTTTGCGCATGATCACGACGCGGTCAGCCATTTCGGCGACGACGCCCATGTCGTGGGTAATCAGCAGGATCGCGGTGCCGTGGGACGCTTGCAGATCGCGCAGCAGGTCCAAGACCTCTCGTTGCACGGTGACATCCAGCGCGGTCGTGGGCTCATCGGCGATCAGCACGTCAGGCTTCAGCGCCAAGGCCATCGCGATCATCACGCGCTGGCGCATGCCCCCGGACAGTTCGTGCGGGAACTGGCCCATGCGGCGGGTGGGTTCGGACAGGCGCACGGCGCTCAGCGCCTCTAGCGCTTGGCGGCGGGCGGCCGCGCGAGAGATCGGCTCGTGCGCCCGGATCGCCTCGACCAGCTGGGTGCCGATGGTCATCACCGGGTTCAGGCTGGTCATCGGCTCTTGAAAGATCATCGCAACACGATTGCCGCGCACGGCGCGTAATTCCGGCTCTGGCATGCCGGTCAGGGTCCGGTCGCCCAGCTTAATGCAGCCCCCGGTGACGCGCACCGCAGGGGGCGGCAGCAGGCCCATGATCGCCAGCGAGGTGATGGATTTGCCAGACCCGCTTTCGCCTGCAATCGCCAAGGTCTCTCCCCGCGCCAGATCAAAGCTGATGTTGCGGATCAGGGGCAGCAGCCCCCCTTGCGTGCGGACGGCAACGGTCAGGTCTTGCACCGACAAAACGGGGGTGTCCGGGGCCATGTTGGCCCCGGTCAATGGTTTCAAATCTGCGCTCATTCGAACACGCAACGCGGGAAGTAAAAGCTGACGATCCAGTTCGGCATATCCACGATTTCCGAAATCCGCAGATCGCCGCAGGTGCTGACCAGCATATAGGCGTCCACCGCCGCCATGCCGCGCGTGGCGCACAGATGATCGACCATGCCTGCCACCGCATCGCGGGACGCGGTCATCAGGTCGGGGCCGATGCCGGTTGTGACCTCGTACCCTTTATGGTCCAGATGCCGCGTGACGGGCCCCGGCGTGGTGAAACGCGGGGTTTTCAGGTGCGCACCTTTCACCAGATCAAGGGTCAGGACCACGTCCATCGGGCTTTCAATCGCGGTGCCGCAAACTTCGCCGTCGCCTTGGGCGGCGTGGGTGTCACCGACGCTGAACAAAGCGCCCGCGACTTCCACGGGCAGATAAAGCGTCGTGCCAGCGGATAGATCACGGATATCAAGGTTGCCGCCCACCCGCCGGGGCGGGACGACGGAATGCAGGCCGGGTTCGGCAAGTGCGTTGCCGATGGTGCCGGCAAAGGGCTTTAACGGCACGCGGCCTTCTTTGCCAAACAGCGACGGTGCCATGGTTTCTGGATCATAGGTCCAGATGTGCAGCGCGGGGTCGGTGAACTGATCCGCCAGCAGGCCAAAGCCCGGAATGTTCGCGGTCCAGCCCCAGCCTTTGCCGTCCTGCACCCGGGGCGCAAAACTGTCGAGGGTCACCTTTATCGCATCCCCCGGCTGAGCCCCTTCGACCCAGATCGGGCCGGACACCGGATTGATCTTGCCGAAATCCAGCGTTTCCACATCGGCCACGGTGGACGACGGGCCAAGCTGGCCCGCCGAACTGTCGTGGCAGTGAAACAGGATCGTCTGGCCCGGTTCCACCCTTTGCGCTGGGGCAAGTGAATTGTCCCAGCCAAAGTGGTGCTGCGCGCCGTGGATCGTGTAATCGCAAGCCTTGCACATGGTGTTATTCCGTCACGTAGACGTAGTCGTAGTTCACCGGGATCGACACCGGATCAACGTAAAGCGCATCAGCGCCGCCCATACGTTCGGACTTCATGGTGTAGCGCTGTTCGTTGAACACCGGCACCCATGGAGCCTCTTCCATGACCTTCATGTAGACGTCGGACCACATCTGCATGCGGGCCGGATCGGCGGGGTCGATCATGCTGTCGGCAGCGGTTGCTTCGGCGTCGATCTCTGCGTTGCAGAACTTGGACCAGTTCCAGCCGCCTTCTTCTGCGCCAGCGCAGCCCAAGATTGGGCCAAAGAAGTTGGATGGGTCAGGGAAGTCAGCAATCCACGCCATGCCGCCGGACCAGATCATCGGGGCGGTGCCTGCGCCGCCTGCCTCGATCACGTTGGCCTGCGCAAGGGACTGGATCGACGCATTCACGCCAATCGCCGCCAGATCCTGCTGGATCGCCTGCGCAATGCGTGGGTTGGGGTCGGTGTTCATCACGAAAAGCTCCGTGTCGAACCCGTCTGCCAAGCCTGCTTCTGCCAGCAGCGCCTTGGCCGCTTCGACGTCATAGGCGTAACCGGCGTAACCTTCGGTGTAACCGGGCATCGAGGGTGGCAGCGGCTGGGTCGCGGGCACGGCGCGGTTGTTGATCAACTGCGTGATGCGGTCCTTGTTGATCGCCATATTGATAGCTTTGCGCACGTTCACGTCGTCCAGCGGCGGGGTCGTGACGTTCAGGGTGATATATCCGGTCTGCAACTGGCCGCCTTCGATCACGCGGGCAGCTTGAGCAGGATCGCCCATCACCTCTTGGAATTTGGCGGGCGGAATGCCGTCACCGGGCACGTCAACTTCGCCATTTTGCAACCGCAGCAGGGCGACGATAGGCTCTTGGCCGACCTCGAACGTCACGGTGTCCAGATAGGGCAGACCGGCGCGCCAGTAGTCGGCGTTCTTTTCGAACACCAGTTTTTGGCCGATGGTCCAGTCGCCCAGCTTGAAGGCACCAGTGCCGACGGGCATTTTGCCGAAATCGCCGTTGGCGGCGTCAACAGCTTCGCTTGGCACGACAGAGGCAAAGTTCAGCGCCATGACGTGCAGGAAGGTCGCATCAGGGCGGGACAGTTTGATTTCCACCGTGGCGGGGTCAACGACGGTGACGCCTGCCAGTGTGTCAGCCTCGCCGCTGGTGATCGCATCATAGCCAGCGATGGCACCAAAGAAGCCCGCGCCGGGGGATTGGGTCGCCGGGTTCGTGACGCGGTCGAGGGAGTATTTCACATCCTCGGCCACCATGTCGCGGCCGTTGTGGAATTTGACGCCGGGGCGCAGGTGGAAGGTGAAGGTCAGGCCGTCTTCGGAAATCTCATAGCTTTCGGCCAGACCGGGGCGCAGCGTTGTGGTGCCGGGCTCGTAATCCATCAGGCCGTCGAACAGCGATTTGATCATCGACCAGTTCTGCCAGTCATAGCCAATCGCCGGGTCCAGCGTGGCGACGTCGTCCTTATAGGTGACGGTGATATTGCCGCCGGACACAGCATTCGGGTCCAGTGTTTCCTGTGCAAACGCTGGCAGCGCGATGGCTGCAATCAATGCGGTAGAGGCAAGTAGTTTTTTCATTTTAGTCTCTCCTGTTGGGTTAGCGGATACGGATACGAGGGTCGATCAGGGGGGCCACAAGGTCGGCCAAAAGGTTGCCCAGCACGATGGCAAAGGCAGATACGAGCGTGACGCCCATGATGATTGGGATGTCGACGCGCTGGATCGCCTGCCACGCCAGTTGGCCAATGCCGGGCCAGCCAAAGACGCCTTCGACGACGACGATGCCGCCCATAAAGATGCCGATATCAATGCCGATCATTGCGATAATCGGCAGGATTGCATTGGGCAGCGCGTGGCGCAGGATCACGCGGGACCGGGTCAGACCCTTGGCGCGGGCAGTGCGGACGAAATCGGCGCGCAGGACTTCGACCATGCTGGACCGCATCATGCGGGCGTACCAGCCAGAGCCAAGGATCCCGAGGGTCATAGCCGGCAGCACCAGATGCGCTGGCGTGCCGTAGCCGCCGATGGGGAACCAGCCCAGTTGCACCGCAAAGACGTAAAGCAGCAGCAAGGCCACCACGAACTGCGGCGCGGACACTGTGACGAAGCTGGTCATCATCAGCGTATTGTCCAGCACGCGGCCCCGGAACAGCGCGGCGACAACGCCCATGGTCAGGCCGACCACCAGCTCTGCCCCGATGCCCGCAACCATCAGCAAAAGCGATGCTGGCAGGCGCGACATGATCAAGGTGGCAACGTCAGTTTTCTGCAAATAGCTGCGGCCCATGTCGCCATGAAACAGCCCCGCCAGATAGCGGCCGTATTGCACAATAAACGGCTGATCTAGGCCAAGCTGCGCACGGATGTTCGCCACGGTTTCCGGCGTGGCTGACCGCCCCGCAATCTGGCGCACCGGATCGGCGGGCAGCACATACAGCAGAAAGAAGGTGATAAAGGACACGCCCAGCAGGATCAGGGCGGACTGGATCAGGCGGCGGATCAGATAGGCGGCCATCAGTCAGACCCTCGCAATGTTGGGTCAAGCACATCGCGCAGCGCGTCGCCAACCAGATTGAACGCCAGCGCCAGCACAACGATTGCAGCACCGGGAAAGAACACCAGCCAAGGGGCGGATTGGAAGTAGGTCTGGTTTTCAAAGATGATGTTGCCCCAGCTTGGCGTGGGGGGCTGCACGCCAACGCCAAGATAGGACAAGGTCGCTTCTAGCAGGACGGTCGTCGAAATCCCCAGCGTGCCCCAGACGATGATCATCGGCACCAGATGCGGCAGGATATGCTTGAACAGGATGCGCGGGGTGCTGGCACCGAGCGTGCGTTCGGCTGCGATAAAGTCGCGGGCAGCCAAGGCGCTGGTTTCGGTATAGATGACCCGCGCCGTTTGCACCCAGTTCACCATGGCGATGACAAAGGCCACGATCCACAGGCTGGGCTGGAAAATCGCGGCGAGGCAGATTGCCAGCAAAAGCGCCGGAAAGGCCATCATCAGGTCGGTAAAGCGCATCAGGATTGCGCCGATCCAGCCTTGAAAGAAACCCGCCGTCAGCCCGATGATTGTGCCGATCACCAGCGCGATGCCATTGGCGACGACGCCGATGATCAGCGATGTGCGGGCCCCGTAAAGCAGACGGCTTAGCAGATCGCGGCCCAGCAAGTCGGTGCCAAGGACATAGGCACCGCCGGGCGGCAGCGGTTCGCCGAACATCGTCAGACCATCGAATTTCTGCTCGAACGGATCATAGGGCGCGATCCAGGGGGCAAGGATGGCGGCCCCGACAATCAAGATCACCAGCGCAAGCCCGAACATCGCCATCTTGCGGCGGCGCAGACGGGTCCAAGCGGACTCTGGCACGGCGCGCGTATTCGTGGTGGCGGCGGTCATCGGGGGGTGCCTTTCGTAACGGGGCGGATCGGTTGCGACAGAATGCGCGCGGCGGCCTTTTCTAGGCCCACACGCCCGTCCATCGCGGCAGCACGCAGGGCGGCATAGGCCGCATCCTCTGACCCGGTCGTCTGCATCAGCTGCACCACAGCGCGCACAACGGTTTGGCGTTCGCCCAAGCGGCGGCGCAGATCGGCGGCCTCTGCGGCCAAGGTGCGCCGCGCCTCGAACCCGTGGCGGGCGATCAGCAGGGCGCTATAAACGCCGCTGTCGCCAACGGGTTTCAAGACCTGCGCATTGGCCCCCGTCGCCAGCGCCCATTCAACGCGGCCGGGTGCTTCGGACCCGATCAGGGCGATCATCGGCATCGGGGCTGCGCCCTTGTCCCAGGGGAACTGGTCGTCAAAGCCCATGTCGGCGTCAAAAAAGACGAAATCGGCGGCCAGCGCCTCTGCCGGCAGCTCTGGCCAGCAAGTCGTGACCTGCAGACCGACCGCTTGCAGCTGCCGCGTCAGGGCGGTGACGACGGCGTGGGGACGGTGCAGGATGATCGCCCGCGCGCCGCCAAGGTCCGCAATGCGCACCGGCCCGGTCACGAGATTACCCGCAGGCGCGTGACGCTGGCGCTGGGTGCGGGGCCCGTCAAATAAGGGTCCCCTGCCCGCACACCGCCGTTATGCACAACCTGAAATGCGCCGCCCCGCACCTGTGCGATCAAGGCAGGCTGCGCCGTGTGATGCGTCTTGGCGTCAATGCCGCTGCGCTGCCCGGCGGGCGTGTCCAGCAAGGCCGACAGCGGCAGGCTGGCGGTGTCCGGCGATTGTTCCAGCATATCGGCCAGCGCGATGACGGCGCGGTAAGCGGCGGCCTCGTGGCTGCTGCCAAAGCCTGCGCCATCGCGGAAATACGGCCCCGCCGCGATCAGCCCTTCTGCGGCGGCCCCGACGTCGGCCAGTTCGCATTCCGTCATGTTGCACGACAGCACGGGGCAGCGGTCCGGCGCAAAGCGCGGATCGCGCGCGGCCAATTCAGCCAGCGCCCGCAGGAAGGCATAGGACGACGGGCCGATCAGCGAATTGAGGATGAAGTCCGGCGCAGTGGCGCGGATTTCTTCGATCATGCGGGCGACATCAACGGACCCCAGCGGCAAGTAGCGCTCGCCCAAGACCTCTCCGCCTTTGGCGTGGATCGTGTCGCGGGCAAGGCGGTTCATCTCCCAGCCCCAGATGTAGTTGGATCCGGTCAGAAAGCCGCGTTTGCCATAGGTCGGCAGCGCCCAGTCCAGCAGCGGCAGCAGATGCTGGTTCGGACAGGCGTGCAGGTAAACGACGTGATCGGACGCCTCGAACCCCTCGTAAGGGACCGCATACCACAGCGTGCCGCCATGCTTTTCCAGCGTCGGGATAACTTCCTTACGGCTCCATGATGTGACGCAGCCGATGATGTGCCGCGCGGTGGTATGCCGCAGAATATCGTCGCACAGCGGCGCATATAGGTCGATATTGCCGCCCGGATCGCGGTCCAGCGGATCAAACGCCACCTGCCGCGCCGCATCTGCGTTAATCGCCGCGATCGCGTTCAGCGCACCCGTGCGGCAGGCCTGACCGATACGGGCATAGCTGCCGGTCACAGAATACAGCAGGCCTAGCGGAATGGTGCGTTTCAAAGGGTGCCCCTAACGAAAAAAGCCCCGCCCCAAGACATCAGTAAACCTGATGGTCGGGTCGAGGCGCGTTTGCCGATCGGCGTTCAGCCGGATTTGCAAGAAAGGTGTCGCGTGGCGGCGATGCGGTCAAGTGGGGTTCAAAAACCGGGCGACCAGTTACACGCTTAACGTGCGTATTGGCGTCAATCAGCATGGGTGAAAGTTGATCGTGCGGTTGATTTTCGCCCCGCGACCCAAGAAAATGCTTAGGTTTTGGGATAGATGCGCAAATTATGGGCAGAGCAGGCTTTCCGAAGAAAAATGCGTCAGCGCGCCCGCAAAAGACCGCAGCTTGCGCCGTCAGGGACACAAATCGACCGAATCTGATTCTAAACTGTCCCCTTTTACCGCCCCCTTCGCGCAGACAACGTCCGCGAAACCATCACGGCGATGGGTTCTGACGAAGGCATCTTGCCGTAATGTGCAGCACGCGGCCTTATTCATGCCCCAGCCGCCCCCCTTCGCCCGCAAGCCGCTTGCGCCACCCGCCCTGTTTATCGCATGACAGAAGCGGGCAATTTGGGGACGGCCATGGACAGCACTTATGTCGACACAGCGCGCGATTACGCCGCTCAAGGGGTCGCTTTTGCACAGGACTGGCTGCTGCGCCCCGCGTCTTGGTCACAGTTCGCCCTGCTCATCGCTGCCTATCTGCTGGCCTTGGTTCTCGCCCGCATGATCGCGCCCCGCCTGCGGGCGCTGCTGACGCCAGAGGACGCGAATACCTCTATCTTTGCGACGGCCCGCCGTTTTGCCCGCATGTTCTTGCCACTGCTGCTGCCGCTGCTGGCCTATGTCCTGACCGCCGCAGGCGAGCAGGTCACCCGGTCGCTGTTCGGGTCCGGCGCGATCATCGCCTTTGGTAAGCGCGTGTTTTTGTTCCTTGCTGCGCGCGCCTTGGCGCGGCGTATCCTGACCGAGCCGTTCCTGCGTTTTCTAGCAACCTATGTGCTGGTCCCCGTCGCCGCGCTGTACGCGCTGGGCATCTTGCCCGCCGTGATGACCCTGCTGGAAGGCACCGTGGTCGGCATCGGCAGCATCCAATTTTCTGCCCTCGCGCTGATCCGCGGGCTTATTGCCGGCGCATTGCTATTCTGGTTCGGCCATTGGTCCAACAGCCAGACCGCAGGCTATATCGGCCGCCAGCCCATGCGCCCCGCCGTGCGGCAACTGATTGTAAAGGCTGCAGAGTTCGCAATCTTTGGCTTCGCGTTCTTGCTGCTGATGAACATCATGGGCATCAGCCTGACCAGCCTTGCCGTCATCGGCGGCGCGGTCGGCGTTGGCCTTGGCTTTGGCCTGCAAAAGATCGCGTCCAACTTTATCTCTGGCGTGATTTTGCTGCTCGAAGGACAGGCGACCGTCGGCGACTACGTCGAACTTGATGGCGGCGAAGCGGGACGCATCCACAAAATGATGGCCCGCGCAACAATTCTAGAGACATATGACGGCCGCTGGATCGTGGTCCCGAACGAGGATTTTATCGTCACGCGGGTCACGAACTATTCCGATGCCGGGTCCAACAACCGGCTAGAGGCGCTGTTTTCCGTCAGCTATGACACCGACATTAATCGCGTGCCGGACATCATCTGCGCTGCCGTGGCGCAGGTGCCCGGCGTGCTGAACACGCCAGAGCCGCCCGACTGCGAGCTGCGCGGGTTTGGCGACAGCGGCATTGATTTTGCAGTAGAATTCTGGGTCGAAGGCATCGACGACGGCCAGAATAAATACACATCCGACGTGCTGTTCGCCGTGTGGAACGCGCTCAAGGCGCATGACATCGAAATCCCATATCCGCACCGCGTCGTCGAAATCAAAGGCGCTGGCTTTCCTTGACACGGGACGCGCGGCGCGGACTTCCTTTGGACTGAAAATGCCCCCCCGTTTCGCAATGCGATCCCACCGCAGGGCACAGGTCAGGTGCGCCGCGCGCGAAAATGATGCCTAAATCGCCGACGCATTCCAAAAATCACATAAATCTTGCACATTTTCTAATTTTTTAACCCGTATCGGCGACCAAATATGCAAGGATCGCCCGAATACGTGGAGGATTCATGTTCCTTTCAATCTTTCAAAGCTTAACCGGACTTATTTTTACCGGGACGTTTTTATACGCGATCCTGATGTCAGAGCGCCTGACGCGCGCGGTGCGGACCCAGCAGATCATGGTGGGCGCGGCCTTCGGGATTTTGGCGGCCTCCTTGGCATCGCAGGGACTTTCCATGCAGCCCTTGCATGCAGAGCTTGATATCAAAGCGGGGCCATTAATTTTCGCAGGCTATTTAGGTGGACCAATTGGTGCCTTGGTTGCAGCCGCCATGTGGACTTTGTTTCGGATATTGTTCGACGGTCAGGCTACCGGATTTTCACCGAACCTTGCTTTGGTGTTTCCAATCATCGGTCTTATCGTCCGATGTCTGGTGCCTTCAAAAAACCCAAATGTGATACCAAACCGTGCCATCGTTTATATTGCACTCGGCTTTATTATATTTCAAATTGGCCATGTTGTTGTACATCTTTTTATCTTCAACCTAGATAATAAATGGGAATGTCTGCATAAGGCCGTTTTGGCGTCGACTTCTATCGGCGGTACATCCATTGCACTGACAACCCTGATTACCGTTATTGCCCAACACTTTGCCAGCCAAGTCTCAAAAGCCACGCTACTGGCAAAGCGCCTTCATTTTGCGCTGAAACATACAAAAGTCGGATTGTTCGAGCGTGCGCTCGAAGATTACAGGGGGACGGTCGACGCGGTATACGTGTCGATTTACGGCTTACCCCCAGGGACAACGTCGGTCACGCGGTCAGAATGGCTTGGTTCCATTTACCCTGACGATGTCCCAACAGTCCTTGCGGCGATGAGAGAGATTAATTCTCCAACGCATGATCAAGGTATATTTGACTATCGCATCATCAGACCCGATGGCAAAATTCGCGATATACACGAGAATTGGATTGGCGAATTTGATCGCAATGGCAAGAAACTTGGGATCATTGCAATCCACTTCGACGTGACCGACATCCGAGAGGCTGAGCGCGTTCACCTTGAATCAATGGCGCGTGTGGCTTTGATTGCCGATAATTTACCCGGTGTCGTCTTTCAAATTGACATCACCGATCCGAACAACACCAATATTATCTACATCGGCCCCAAATGCCTGTCACTTTGGGGATATACAGACCAAGAGCTTTATGCCGATAATTCCCTACTTGTAACAGCTCATGATCCTCAGGATCGTCCTGTATTTTTGGGCGCAGTCCGGCAAAGCATCACAACTGCCACGCCCTTTTCACACCGCTATATGATTACGGCGCGGGACGGCAGCACGCGCTGGCTTGAATTTCGCGGCGGCCCAATTTTTTCAAATGATCGCGTTATGATCGAGGCGATCATTCTTGACGTCACTAGCGAGGTGCAGGTTCAACAGCAGATCGAAAAAGAGCGGGAAATCTCTCATCGGGCGCAGAAGATCGAAAGTATTGGCCAACTGACCGGCGGTGTCGCACATGACTTCAACAACCTGCTTGCCGTGATCCTTGGCAACCTTGAATTGCTAATGGATGAAACAGATCCGGCGATGCATGCCGAATTGATCACCAATGCGATCACGGCGACCATGCGCGGCGCTGAATTGACCAAAAGCATGTTGTCTTTTGCCCGCAAGGCGCGGCTAACGCCCGTTATATTAGATTTGAACGCAGTTGTGCGCGATGCGCAAACATGGATCGGCCGCACTATGCCGAAAAGCGTGGTGATCGACACCTCTTTATCTGCGAATTTATGGCCTATAGAGGCTGACCTGAGTTCACTTGAAAACTCTTTGCTCAACTTAATTCTAAACGCGCGCGATGCGATGTTGGGGTCGGGCAATGTCACCATTGCAACGTCAAACGTTGTGATCGACGCCTCTGATATACAAAATCAGCAAGGCGAACTTGCCCCCGGTCGCTATGTGATGTTGACCGCCAAAGATACGGGCGAAGGCATTGCGCCAGACAACCTTGCCCTGATCTTTGAGCCGTTTTTTACCACTAAGCGGCAGGGCGAAGGATCGGGCCTAGGCCTGTCGATGATTGTTGGCTTTATGAAACAATCTGGTGGAACGGTTCAGGTTGAGTCTAATCCAGACCAAGGAACGACGTTTAAACTTTACTTTCCTGCAGCGAACACGGCCGATACGTCCGCCGAAGCATCGAAAACTGAAAAGACGGAAGCGGGCACATCTTTGGGACGGATTCTTGTCGCCGAAGATGAACACGCGGTGCGCGCTGCAATTGTGACAATGCTAGAACGTGCTGGTTATCTTGTCACGCAAACCGCGTCGGGCGATGAAGCCTATTCCGTATTTAGCAAAGACCCGACCTTTGATCTGCTTTTGACCGATATCGTCATGCCGGGGAAATTGCAGGGCACCCATTTGGCGCAGAAAATTAGGCACAAATGGCCTGACCTGCCCATCGTCTTTATGTCCGGCTACGCCAGCGACGCGCACATGAATTGCGATGGGGTCAAAGCCGGTGATACCCGGCTGATGAAACCTGTCCGCCGGGCCGATTTACTGGCCGCGCTGGCAAAGGCGCTGGAATAACGCGCAGTCCTATTGCGGGCAGCAGCACTGATGCCGAACGGCAGGAACAGCTTGGATTCAAGATTGAAGTGCGACGGTTGATTTAATGGCCGCAAGTTCTTCGGCCATGGCTTCGGCGGGAGTTCTCCATCCTAGTGTCTTACGAGG